>Ga0160473_100015_pt1 | contig 249179 bp, 234 predicted proteins | sample HID1975I_E11MG_FD_108217 | JGI IMG/M metagenome (GOLD analysis project Ga0160473, IMG submission 108217) | Enriched soil microbial communities from UW Madison campus, WI, USA - HID1975I_E11 MG | ecosystem: Environmental > Terrestrial > Soil > Unclassified | place: USA: Madison, Wisconsin...
GCTAAATTTGGTCATGCAGCCTTCAATGTGCCACCTGAATGAGTGTCCGGTTTCAGCGATACGGACGATTTTGGGAAGTGGCAAAAACTGGTCGCTTCCTGCCATCCCCCAATCCGTCATGCCAGGCTTGACCCGGCATCCCGCTTTTCTTCGTCCAACAGAAAAGCAGTGGGATCCCGGCTCGAGGCCGGGTTGACGTTGGAAAATGGTCGCTTTCGGCTCGTTCGAATTTTTCCATGCGGGCCAAAGGCCGTAACCAGAGTGGGCGTGAGCGGTGCGGCAGAATCTGCCCTCTTTCAAAATAGGATTTCGTCTGATCTATCCTTGTCGATGGAACAGCAAAGCCCCAAACCGCCCGCGCTCGGCGCGATCCCGACCATCAGCCTGCCCGCCGAGCGCGTCCGCTGGACGCCGGAGCGGCAGAGGCTCTTTCTCACCAGCTTGCTGGCTACCGCCAATGTGACGCAGGCTGCGCGGGCGGCCGGCATGTCGCCCGCCAGCGCACATCGCCTGCGCAAACGGCTGGCCGGCACGCCGTTCGATCGGACATGGGCGCGTGCGCTCGCGCTTCATGCCCAGAGTCTGGCTGATCCCTTTGCCGATCCGGCGGCCCGGGCCGTGAACACGCCGGTGCGTCGCTGACGCGTCGCCGGCGCGTGACTGTGACCCTGGGGGCGCACCGGCCTGACCCGACTGGCGCACGGGCGGCGCGTCGCAGGCGCAGGAGCGTCATTTTTCCCCATTCTTGCGCCGCATCGACGGTGTGAACTTTGCCAGAATGACCCGATGATGACCCTGATCCGTGCCTCTCCCGATCCCCTTTGTCCCATTGCGGGGCAAGCGCGATTGGACGGTCCGAGTGCCTTGGCCTGCATCCGATATCGGCCTATCGTTCCGGTCATGCGCATCCTCTCGACCCTGCTGCTGGTGTCCGCAGCCATCACCGCATCGGCCTTTGCGCAGAGCGCGCCGGCCCCGTTCACCCTTGCCGAAAATGGCCGGGGCTTCGCCTCCCTGTCCGATGCGATCGGCGCGATCGGCGATGGCAAGGGCACGGTCGTCGTCGCGCCCGGCACCTATCGCCAGTGCGCCGTGCAGAATGGCGGCGAGGTGACGATCAAGGCGGCGACGCCGGGCAGCGCGATCTTTGACGGGGCAATTTGCGAGGACAAGGCGGCCTTGGTGCTGCGCGGCCGGGCCACCATGGTCGATGGCCTGATCTTCCAGAATCTGCGTGTCCCCGACGGCAATGGATCAGGCATCCGCCTCGAAAAGGGCAATCTCACCGTCAGCAACAGCCTGTTCCGCAACAGCGAGCAGGGCATATTGAGCAATGAGGATCGGGTGGCCACGATCCTGATCGACAAGTCGACCTTCCGCCACCTTGGCCGTTGCGACCGTGATCTCGACTGCGCCCATGGCATCTATATCGGCCGGGTCGCGCGCCTGACCGTCACCCGCTCGCGTTTCGACCAGGGCGATGGCGGCCATTATCTCAAGAGCCGCGCCGCACAGGTCGACATTCGCGACAATAGTTTCGACGACAGCGGCGGCCACCTCACCAATTACATGATCGACCTCAGCAACGGGGCGAACGGCCAGATCGTCGGCAATGACATGGTGCAGGGCAAGGACAAGGATAATTGGTCCGCCTTCATCACCGTCGCGCCCGAGGGCCGCGAGCATGACAGCAGCGCCCTGGTGATCGAGGGGAACAAGGCCGGCTTCGTGCCGGGCCTCGCACGCGGTTCGACCTTCGTCGCCAATTTCACCGACGATGCGGTGCGGATCGGCCAGAACCAGCTCGCCCCCAGCATGAAGATCAAGGATCGGCGCTGACGTGGTCGCGCCGATCTGATAGGGAGGAGCCATGCGCACCACCTATGACAACGCGACCGTCCGCCTCTATCATCTGGGCGACGACGGCGCGGCGATGACCATTATGTATGGCCCCTTGAGCGAGGCCCTGCGCGTCGCCGAGCAACAGCCGCAGGAGGTGCAGGAGGGGCTGTTCCTCGCCACCGACAATGATGTCGTCGCCTATCTCGACCTGATCGAAAGCTGACCCGCCTGCCGCGTCCTGGATGAGGGAGCGATATATTGCTTCGCTCGTGCCCCCTCTCACGGCAGGTCCGGGGCTGCTCCATGCGCCTCGCCCATGCGTCGGATGGCGGCGACCTTGGCCTGGAGCGGGGACCAGTCGTCGGACTGGTCGATCGCGCTCCAGATCGCTTCGACCTCGTCGATATGCATGGAGCAGGGCGTTTCGTCCGACCAATAGGCGTGGTCGCGGGCGCCGGGAGTGGGCGGGTGGTCAGCCAGCGTGTCGCGCAGTTCGGCCCAGATCGGCGCGCTGTAGCGGGCGGGATCACGGGGCGTGCCGCCGCGCCAGTCGTGGAAGAAGATGTCGATCGGCGTCGCGGTGGTCATCATCGCGCGCACGGCGGTTTCGGTCATGGCGGCGCTGTCCGCACCCGGCCGGACGCCGAGGCGCCAGCAGAAGCGGCGCTGCATCGCCTGCGCATAGAGGGCGGGGAAGCGTTCGAGCTGTTCGATCAGCGGCGGCGCCTGCGTCAGCGGGCGCAGCGATACGGCGAGCTGGGCGACGTCCCAGTGGATCGCCTCGGCCTGGCGCGCGAAGGCGTAGAGGCCGGCATGGTCGAAATAGGCGGCGGTGAAGCCGGCGTCCCAGAGCGGCGTGAAGCGCCAGGGACCATAGTCGAAGCTTTCGCCGGTGACATTGATATTGTCGCTGTTGAGCACGCCATGGACGAAGCCGGCGACCATGTAGCTGGCGGCAAGGTCGGCGGTGCGATCGACCACGCGGCCGAGCAGCTGGGTGGGCGGATTGTCGCCGGGCTGCTCCCCATAGAGGCGGGTGAGGGCGTAGTCGGTCAGCTTTTCGAGCAGCGCATTATCCTCGATATAGGCGGCGCGCTGGAAGCTGCCGATGCGGATATGCGAATGGCTGAGGCGGACCATCGCCGCGCCGCGCGTGGGCGAGGGTTCGTCATTGCGCTCCAGCGCCTCGCCGGTCTCGATGATCGAGAAGGTCTTCGACGTGTTGACGCCGAGTGCTTCGAGCATCTCCGTCGCCAATATCTCGCGCACGCCGCCCTTGAGCGTCAGGCGGCCATCGCCGAAGCGGCTATAGGGGGTCTGGCCCGATCCCTTGGTGCCAAGGTCGAGCAGGCGGCCGTCCGCATCGCGCAACTGCGCGAAGAGGAAGCCGCGGCCGTCGCCGATGTCGGGATTATAATGGCGGAACTGATGACCATGATAGCGCAGGGCGAGCGGTTGGGGGAGTGTGTCGGGCAGGGGCGTGAAGCGGCCGAAATGGGCGATCCACTCTTCGTCGCTCAGATGATCGAGGCCGACCGATGCGGCGGCGCGGTCATTGCGGAAACGCAGCAGCGTCTGGGGAAAGTCCGCAGCATGCACCGGATCGGCGATGTCGGGCATCAGCGCGGTGATTTCCGTGGCGGGGCTGTAATTGGCGGCTTGCGGCTTGTTGTCCATGCGGCGATATGGGGGAGTATGGGCGGAAGGATCAAGCTTGACCGGCTATAGTGACGGATATTGGTGGTCCCCGGATGGACTGCGGCTGCATTATCGCGACTATGCGGGCGGCGAGGACGGGCGACCGCCCTTGCTGTGCCTGCCGGGGCTGACCCGCAATGCGCGCGATTTCGAGCCGCTGGCGCAGCGGCTGGCGGGCGAGTGGCGGGTGATATGCCCGGATATGCGCGGGCGCGCGGAAAGCGCCTATGCCAAGGATCCGATGAGCTATGTGCCGCTGACCTATTTGCAGGATATCGGCCGGTTGCTGGCGGACCTGGCGATCACCCGCTTCGTGGCGGTTGGCACGTCGCTGGGCGGGATCATCACGATGCTGATCGCTGCGACCCATCGCGAATGGCTGGCGGGCGCGGTGCTGAACGATGTCGGGCCGACGCTGGACGAGGTGGGGCTGGAGCGGATTCGCGGCTATGTGGGCGTGGGTCAGTCGCACCCGAGCTGGGTCCATGCGGCCCGCGCGCTGGAGGAGGCGAATGGCGATGTCTATCCGGCCTATGGGCTGGAGCAATGGCTGGCGATGGCCAAGCGCCTCTATCGGCTGAACAGCGGCGGGCGCATCGTGCTGGACTATGACATGCGGATTGCCGAGCCGCTGCGCGCGCCGGGCGGCGAGGCGGGTGTCGACATGTGGCCGGTGATGGCGGCGTTTCAGGGCATTCCGACCCTGTTGCTGCGCGGGGACCGGTCGGACCTGTTGAGCGCGCCGACGGCGGAGCGGATGGCGCGCGAGGTTGGGGCAAGTGCGGAACTGGTGACGGTGCCCGATGTCGGCCATGCGCCGGCTCTGGACGAGCCGGAGGCGGCGGCCGGGATCGACCGTTTGTTGGCGCGCGTCCTGCGTGGCTGATGGCGGCGGCGTGATGCGGGGCAATCCGCCGCGCATCCTGCATATCCATGGCAGCTTCACGCTGGGCGGCAAGGAAGCCCGCGCGATCCGGCTGATGAACATCTGGGGGGAGCGGGCACGGCACAGCATCGTCAGCGCGGCGCCCGAGGCGCTCAGTGCCCGCAGCGCGATCGAGCCGCAGGTCGCGGTCGATTTTCCCGCTGCGCCGCCCTTTGCCGGGCGGCCGGGACTGGCGCGGTTTCGCGCGATCGCGCAGTTCCTGTCCGGCTATGACCTGGTGCTGGGCTATAATTGGGGGGCGATGGACGGGGTGATGGCGCACCGGCTGTTCGCCCGGTCGATGCGCCTGCCGCCGCTGATCCATCATGAGGATGGCTTCAATGCCGATGAGGCTGCGGGGCTGAAGCCGCAGCGCAATCTTTATCGGCGCATGGCGCTGGGGCGGGCGCAGGCGCTGGTCGTGCCGTCGGCCCGGCTGGAACGGATCGCGCATCAGGCGTGGAAGCAGCCAGCGGGCAAGGTCCATTTGATCCGCAACGGCATCGATGTGGCGCGTTATGCCGAGGCGCCGGCACCCGATGCGATACCGGGGCTGGTGCGCACGCCGGGCAAGCTGTTGGTGGGCACGCTGGCGGGGCTGCGCGCGGTCAAGAATATCCCCCGGCTGGTGCGCGCCGTGGCGGTCCATCGCGCGCGGCTGCAACTGGTGGTGGTGGGCGAGGGGCCGGAGCGCGACGCAATATTGGCCGAGGCGGCGGCGCAGGGGCTGGACGATATCTGCCTGGCCGGGTTCATGACCGATCCCTGGCGCTTTGTCGGCCTGTTCGACATTTTTGCCCTGTCGTCGGACAGCGAGCAGTTCCCGATCTCGCTGGTGGAGGCGATGGCGGCCGGGCTGCCGGTGGCATCCACCGATGTCGGCGACGTCGCCAATATGGTGGCGCCCGCCAACCGGCCCTTCGTTGCGGCTGATGAGCCGGGGCTGGCGGATGCGCTGGGGGTACTGGCGGCCGACCCGGAATTGCGTGCCGCATTGGGTGCCGCCAATCGGGCGCGGGCGCAGCGTGATTATGACGAGAAGACCATGGTTGATGCCTATGCCGCATTATATGGCGAGGCTCTGGCCAGCCCCCATATTTTGCGCTAGGGCGCGCGTCAGTTCGTCATCCCTGACAAAAACTGTTATAGGACGACATTTCAACCGGTCTGGGGAGGCCGGTTCATTTCGCGGGAGAAGTCGTTGTTCAAGGGTTTGAAACCCATCGTCTATGGTGGCCGTGAAGTCTGGCCGCTGGTCGAAGGTGGCAAGGGTGTTGCTGTTTCCAACCATGCCAGCTCGGGCGCCTGGGCGGCTGCCGGCGGCATCGGCACGGTATCGGCGGTCAACGCCGACAGCTATGACTCCATGGGCAATATCATCCCGCAAATCTATCATGGCCGCACCCGCCGCGACCGCCATGAGGAACTGATCGCCTATGCCATCGACGGTGCCGTCGAGCAGGTAAAACGCGCCTATGAGATTGCCGGCGGCAAGGGCGCGATCAACATCAATGTGCTGTGGGAAATGGGCGGTGCGCAGCGCGTGCTGCACGGCGTGCTGGAAAAGACCAAGGGGATGGTCGCCGGCGTCACCTGTGGCGCGGGCATGCCCTATAAGCTCAGCGAAATCGCTGCCTCCTACAATGTCAGCTATCTGCCGATCGTGTCGTCGGGCCGCGCCTTTCGCGCGCTGTGGAAGCGGGCTTACTCCAAGGCGTCGGAATGGCTGGGCGCGGTGGTCTATGAGGATCCCTGGCTGGCCGGCGGCCATAACGGCCTGTCGAACGCGGAAGATCCGCGCGCGCCGCAGGATCCCTATCCCCGCGTTCGTGACCTGCGCGCCACCATGCGCGAGGGCGGCATTTCCGACGAAGTGCCGATCGTCATGGCCGGCGGCGTATGGGCGCTCAAGGACTGGAACGACTGGATCGACAATCCCGAACTCGGCGCGATCATGTTCCAGTTCGGCACCCGCCCGCTGCTGACCCAGGAAAGCCCGATCCCGCAGGATTGGAAGGACCGGCTGATGCAGCTGGAGCCGGGCGACGTGCTGCTGCACAAATTCTCCCCCACCGGCTTCTACAGCTCGGCGATCCGCAATCCCTTCCTGCGTTCGCTGGAGGCGCGGTCGGACCGCCAGATCCCGTTCAGCACCGAGCAGGCGGGCGACCATACCCATCAGCTCGACGCGGGCGTGAAGGGCAAGAATTTCTGGGTTACGGTCGGCGACCTGCTGCGCGCGCGCGAATGGGTGGGCCAGGGCTTCACCTCCGCACTCAAGACGCCGGACAACACGCTCGTCTTCGTGACCGAGGAAGAGAAGGCGGAAATCCGCAAGGACCAGACCGACTGCATGGGCTGTCTGTCGCAGTGCAGCTTCTCCAGCTGGATGGACAGCGAGACCAACTCGACCGGTCGCCTGGCCGATCCGCGCAGCTTCTGCATCCAGAAGTCGCTGCAGGAATCGGTGCATGGCGGTGATCTGGACAAGAATCTGCTGTTCGCCGGCCATGCCGCCTATCGCTTCAAGCAGGACCCCTTCTATTCGAACGGGTTCGTGCCGACCGTGAAGCAGTTGGTCGACCGCATCCTGACCGGCGACTGATGGCGTCGATGACAACAGGCGATATCCAGGGCCTTGCGGTGCTGCATTATGACACGCCGCATTTCGACATGGTACGGCCGGGGCAGTTCGTGCTCTGCGCCGTATCGGGTGCGCGAATCGACCTCGACGACCTGAAATATTGGAGCGCCGAGTTTCAGGAAGCCTATCGCGGGCCGGAGGAGGCGACCGCATCCTTTCTGCGCCACCGCGGTGCAGCATTTCGCTGAACTGCGGTAAGTGCCTGCTACTATTCGGCTTTCTGATGCTATTCAATTAGTTGAATGATCGCTGTGCGCGGCGGCGAAAATTTCAAGATGTTGCGCTTTCCATTCATCGCTCCGGCGGAACGGTCTGTCGCGAGATTGCTGTTCCCACGCCCTTTTATCTGATGTATTCTTCCTCAACAGGCGGCGCAGATCGTCTTTTGGGTGAAGGATGTGTCAGATGTCTCGGATTGATGTCTTTGGTGATCGTATCTGTCTTGTGAGCAGCCTGCTGATCCTGGGCTGGTTCATTTACAACGTGTCCTTCTAAACAGGGCGCGACCGAGAAAGGCAGGACGACCCATTCGGCGATGCAAGTCGCTGGATGTGTTTTGTTTTTTTCAATTTATTCCGGATTTTCCTCTCCTTTTGACCGCGGTATCGGCTGGCAATTGCTGCCGGAACCGATATGAACGCCGGGAATGCTTTTAACAGGGCGTCCCCGGGGCGCCCGTTCACGCCAGTCATGGGAGTTGCCCGCCGTGAAAACCCGCGCCGCCGTCGCCTTCGAAGCGAAAAAGCCCCTCGAAATCGTCGAAGTCGATCTGGAAGGCCCGAAGGCGGGCGAAGTCCTCGTCGAGATCATGGCGACCGGAATCTGCCATACTGATGCCTATACGCTCGACGGGTTCGACAGTGAGGGCATCTTCCCCTCGATCCTGGGCCATGAGGGCGCGGGCATCGTCCGCGAAGTGGGGGCAGGCGTCACCAGTCTGGTGCCGGGCGACCATGTCATCCCGCTCTACACCCCCGAATGCCGCCAGTGTAAGTCGTGCCTGAGCGGCAAGACGAACCTGTGCACCGCGATCCGCGCGACCCAGGGCAAGGGGCTGATGCCCGACGGCACGACCCGCTTTTCCTACAAGGGGCAGCCGATCTTCCATTATATGGGCTGCTCGACCTTCTCCAACTTCACCGTCCTGCCCGAGATCGCGCTGGCCAAGATCCGTGAGGACGCGCCGTTCCAGAGCAGCTGCTATATCGGCTGCGGCGTCACTACGGGCGTCGGCGCGGTGATCAATACTGCCAAGGTGCAGGTGGGCGACAATGTCGTGATCTTCGGCCTGGGCGGAATCGGCCTCAACGTCATCCAGGGCGCGCGCCTGGCCGGCGCGAACAAGATCATCGGCGTCGACATCAATCCCGATCGCGAGGAATGGGGCCGCAGGTTCGGCATGACCGAATTCCTCAACTCCAAGGGCATGAGCCGTGAAGAGGTGGTCGCCGCGATCGTCGCGATGACCGATGGCGGTGCGGATTACACGTTCGACGCCACCGGCAATACCGACGTGATGCGCGTGGCGCTGGAGGCCTGCCATCGCGGCTGGGGTACCAGCATCATCATCGGCGTGGCCGAAGCCGGAAAGGAAATCAGCACCCGTCCGTTCCAGCTGGTCACGGGCCGCAACTGGCGCGGCACGGCCTTTGGCGGTGCCAAGGGGCGCACCGACGTGCCCAAGATCGTCGACATGTACATGACCGGCAAGATCGAGATCGACCCGATGATCACCCACGTCATGGGGCTGGAGGACATCAACAAGGGGTTCGACCTGATGCATGCGGGCGAGAGCATCCGCAGCGTCGTCGTCTTCTGAACCGATAATCCAGCAGGAGAGAGACCATGTTCAGCCATGTTATGGTGGGATCGAACGATCTCGACGTTTCGCGCGCCTTTTATGATGCGCTGTTCGGTTCGGTCGGCGGCAAGCCGGCGATGCAGGACGACAAGGGACGGCTGATCTACATGCATGACGGCGCGCTGTTCATGGTCACCAAACCGATCGACGGGGAAGCCGCCTGTCATGCCAATGGCGGCACGATCGGTTTCCGCATGGCATCGACCGAGCAGGCCGATGCCTGGCATGCGGCCGGCGTCGCAGCGGGCGGCACGGCTTGCGAAGATCCGCCGGGCGTGCGCGAGGGCGGCTTCGGCAGGCTCTATCTCGCCTATCTGCGCGATCCCGCCGGCAACAAGCTGTGCGGCCTGCATCGGATCGGCTGAGGAAGGAAGAGCGGGTGGAGACGGTTTCGACCAACAGGGCCTTTGGCGGCATCCAGGGCGTCTATCGCCATGCCTCGCGCGAGACGGGAACGGAGATGACCTTCTCCGTCTTCGTGCCGCCGCATGCGCCGGGGGCGAAGCTGCCGGTGGTCTGGTATCTTTCCGGCCTTACCTGCACCCATGCCAATGTGACGGAAAAGGGCGAGTTTCGCCGGGCCTGCGCGGAACTGGGCCTGATCTTCGTCGCGCCCGATACCTCGCCGCGGGGCGAGGGCGTGGCCGACGATCCGGATGGTGCATGGGACTTTGGCCTGGGCGCAGGCTTCTATGTCGACGCGACGCAGGCGCCCTACGCTGCCCATTATCGCATGTGGTCCTATGTGACGCAGGAATTGCCGGCGCTGATCGCGGACCAGTTCCCTGCTGACATGGATCGCCAGTCGATCATGGGGCACAGCATGGGTGGCCATGGTGCGCTGACCATCGGCCTCACCTATCCCGAGCGTTATCGCGCGGTGTCGGCCTTTGCGCCGATCGTGGCGCCGGGCCAGGTGCCCTGGGGCGAGAAGGCGCTGGGCGGCTATCTGGGCGAGGACCGGGCGGCTTGGCGCAAGCATGACGCGGTCGCGCTGATCGAGGATGGTGCACGGATCGACGCGCTGCTGGTGGACCAGGGCGCGGGGGACAGCTTCCTGGAGGAGCAGCTACGCCCCCAATTGCTGCGCACGGCCTGTGACGCGGCGGGCATCGACCTGTCGCTCAATCTGCGTGAGGGCTATGACCACAGCTATTATTTCATCTCCAGTTTCATGGACAATCATCTGCGCTGGCACGCTGCGCGGCTTATTTAGGACGCGATGCGTCTGCCGGGCCGCAAGGCAGCTTGTCTCCGGGGTTTGGCTTTCGGGCAAATGGGCGCTCTTTCCTGCGGCTGACAAGGGCTGCCCGCAACAGGAAAGAGCGCCCGTCGACAGGCTCCGGTAATGCCTCAAAGGCCGCCATCTGCCTGTCGCTGCGAAACCCTCATGGTAGCGTAGAGGCCTCCGCATTCTCGATCGTCATGATGCCCGATGGCATACCGCGCTCTGCCTTCTGCCTGGCGACCATGGCGCGGACTTCAGCGCGCAACGCCTTTGCATCATAGATGATGCCGTCCTTGATCGTGTAGTCGACGCCGCCGACCCGATCGACCTTGCCGGTCGCGTCATCGAGCCTGATCGATCCGGTGCCGAACAGCAATTTCATGTTGGCCAGCGGGTTGCCCTTGATGACCACGAGATCCGCCTTGCGGCCGACGCGAATGGTGCCGATCTGGTCCTCATGGCCGAGCAGCCGAGCGCCTTCCTGCGTGGCGGCGTGGATCACTTCCAACGGGCTGAAGCCGGCCTCGCGCAGCAACTCCATCTCCTGAATATAGCCGAAGCCGTAGAGATTGTAGATATAGCCGGAATCGCTGCCCACGGTGACGCGGCCGCCACGGTTCTTGTAGTCGTTCACGAACCGCATCCAGCGGCGATAATTGTCCTTCCACGCCATTTCATGCTCGGTGGTCCAGTCGAACCAGTAGGCGCCATGATTGGTGCGGCTCGGGCGGTAATAATCCCACAGCGCGGGCATGGTATAGTCCGCATGCCACTGCGCCCGGCTCATCCGCATGAAGTCGCGGCTGGTGAGATAGGCGGTGAAGGTGGGATCGAGGGTGAAGCCGCGTTCTAGCAGCGTGTCCATCACCTTGTTCCACTGGTCCGACCCCGGATCGGCCGCCTGCGCCCACAGTCGCCCGGCCTCGCCGAAGCGCATCTGCTCGTCATTGTTGATGAAGTCGGTGGGAAAGGCCTGGATGCGCTGGTCGGTGAACATCGCCTCGGGCAGGCCATACCAATGTTCCATGCTTTCCAGCCCCGCGCCCGACGTGCCCAGCACATTGGCATAGGCAACCAGTTGCTGGGCATGGTGCATGGTGCTGTGCAGGCCGAGCTTCTTCGTTTCGTCGAGCGCGGCATAGAGCACATCCTCCGGCGCGCCGCCGATGAACTTGATACCGTCGGCGCCGCGCTTCTTGGCTTCCTGGATCACCGCGCGGGCGGTGGCGGCATCATTCACTGGGCCGCGTATCTGGTGGAACATCGGATAGATGTCGATGCGCGGGGCGACGATCTCGTTGCGGGCGCTGCGGGCCTTGATGTCGGCCAGCCATTCGATCGGATGGCCGCTGCCCAGGTCGCGGACGGACGTGATGCCATGCGCCATCCAGAGCTTCAGAATATAGTCGGACGGCACCTTCTGCGCATCACTCAGCGAATGAAGATGGACATGGGCATCGACGAAGCCGGGCATGACATAGGCGCCGGCCAGGTCGATCTCATGGTCGCCGGGCGCGGCGCGCAGTGCGGGATTGATCGCACCGGGCGCGCCGATCGACTTGATTTCGGCGATGCGGTCGTTCGACAGGACGATGTCGAACGGTCCCTGGGCCGGGGCGCCGGTGCCGTCGATCATATAGACATGGCGCAGCACCGTGCGCTGGAACGGCCCTGCGCCCTGGTTGCGGGCGGGAATGGGATCGGCGGTCTTTGCCGCCGGCGCATTGGATGCTTCGGGCGCCGCGAGCGCGCTGCCGCTCAGGAGCAGCGCCGCCAGGGCGAGAATGGGACGGGACCGGACGGCCATGCGACGCTCTCCTCTATAGCTGTTGTGAGTGGCGGGCGGGAGCGCCACGGCCCCGGCCCGCCTGCTCATTGGATCAGAACTTCATCCGCGCGCCGACGAAGTAGCGGCGGCCCAGCGTGTCATAGAGCGACACGTCGGTATTGGCGTCGCCGACCAGCGTCGTGCCCAGGACCGGCGGCTGCCGGTCGAGCATATTGTTGACGCCGCCGAAGAAGGAGAAGGTCTCCGTCGCGTCGATCGAGAAGCTGGTGTCGAGATACCAGACCGGGTCCACCGACTTCACCACATTGGTCGCGGTCGGATAGAGCTTCAGGTCGCCGATCATCCGGCCCTGCAGGCGGAAGCTCAGCGGGCCGCTGGCATAGGTGGCGCCCAGGTTCAGCTTGAAGTCCGGGGTGATGAAGCCGCCGGTGCCGACCGAGCAGCCCGCGCCATAATAGCCGGCGCAATCCTGCGGCGCGGAGGTGGCGAGCACCTGCGTCGTACGCTCGAACAGCCAGCTGGCGATCGCCTGCAGCGACAGGCTGGCATCGTCGCCGAGCGACAGCGCACCGGGCAGCGGCACGCGATAGTCGACCTGCGCGTCGATGCCGTTGACCTTGAGCGAGCCGATATTGTTGCTCGACACGCTGACATAGTCGAGCTGGCCATTGCCCAGGCGGGTGATCGCCCGGCAGGTGGCGCTGCCGGCATCCATCATCGTGTAGCAGTCGTTCATCGTCTGCTGCGCGTTGACGGTCATGATCGCGTCGTCGACCTTCACGTTGAAATAGTCGACCGTGATGTTGAGGCGCGGGATGAAGGGCGGCGAGATGACCGCGCCGATCGTGTAGGTCTTCGACTTTTCCTCATGCAGGTTCGGGTTACCGCCGCTGTCCTGGTTGAGTCCCAGCGTCGCCTGGGTGAAGTTGGCGATTTCGCCCGCCGGCACGCCGGTGGCGACGCAGAAATTCTTGAGCGCGTCGCTGCGATTGTCCCCGCCCGATGTCGGGATGGCACAGGGATCGGTGCCGCTGGAATAGCCGCGCGTCACCGCCGTATAGAGTTCGGCGATATTGGGCGCGCGGATCGCGCTGTTATAGGCGCCACGGATGCGGATCCAGCTGACCGGAGCATATTCGCCGCCCAGCTTCCAGGTGAAGACCTTGCCGACCGAGCTGTAATCCGAATAGCGGGCCGCGCCTTCGATCGCGAGCGTATCGAAGAAGGGCATGTCCGCCAGGATCGGGATGCGCAGTTCGCCGAACAGTTCCTTGACGTCATAGGCGCCGGCCAGAGCCTTTTGCGACACCGCGCCATATTCATTGGCGAGATCGAGCGGGCTGGGGCTGAACGTATATTTGTCCTTGCGATACTCGGCACCCAGCGCGACCGAGACCGGGCCGGCCGGCAGTTCGAACAGAGTGCCGGCGATGCTGGCGCCCGCGACCTGGCGGGTGAAGATGTCATGGCTTTCGCGCACCGGGGTCAAGAAGGCGCCGGCTTCTTGGCTGATCGAATTGAGGCCCAAGATCGACACCGGCACGCAGCCCAGCGACTGGTTGCGACAGACGACATTGCCGGAAGAGTCGATGACCGCGTCCAGGCCCATCGACAGACGGGTCTGCGAGATCAGCCCCTCATTCCGGGTGTCGGTGCGGTTGCGCATATATTGGTAGAAGGCGTCCCACTTCCAGTCGCTGCCCAGCAGCGACACATCACCGCGCAGGCCGGTGGTGATCTGGTAGGATTGCCGTTCATAGCGATAGTTGCGCGTGCCCAGTTCGTCGGCGCGGCGGCCGCCGCCGACGATTTCCGCCGTGCCGTCGCCATTGGTGTCGAAGATGGCGGCATTGTTGGTGAAGAACTGGCGCAGGCTTTCGGGTAGCACCGGGTTGCTGGCATAGTTGGGGATCAGCAATGTCGAGGAGGCGGCGCCGGGCGTCAGCGGGGTGAAGCTGTCGGGCGCCAGGATCATGTCATTCTTGGCGTTGACGAAATAGGCCTCGGCATAGGCGGTGATCTTGTCGGCCACCTCATAATGGGCGTTGGCGGCGACGTTGAAGCGATCGAGCGGACGCTGCAGCAGATTATAGGGCGCGTAATTATAGGTGTCTTCGGGCTGGCAATAGGGCAGCACGGTGCCATTCTCGCCAAAACGAATCCCGGTGACCGATGTGCAGCTGCCACCGGGGGTCAGGTTGACGCCGGTCAGGGCGGCACGCTGCGCGGCGCTCAGCGGGACTCGGGTGCCGGGGATGCTGCCCGAACCCGAATAGACCAGCTGGCCGTTGACTTCGCCGAGCGGCGTGCGGCTGAAACCACGATCATTCTGGGTGATCGACGACTGGCGCGTCCAACTGCCTGACAGGGTGACATTGCCCCGGCCATCGGCGGTACTGGTGCCGAACGTCAGGTCGAGCTTCTTCGATTCGGCGTCGCCGCGATCGCTGATGCCATATTGGGCGCTGGCTTCCACGCCCTCGAACTTGTCGTCGAGGATGAAGTTGACCGCGCCGGCGATCGCATCGGAGCCATAGACGGCCGACGCGCCGCCGGTGATGATCTCGACCCGCTTGATCAGCGCGTCGGGAATGGAGGCAAGGTCGACATTGCCGTTGGAATCGGCAGGGATGAAGCGGCGGCCATTGACCAGCACCAGCGTGCGGGTGTTGCCCAGGCCGCGTAGATTGGCGGTCAGCACGCCCGACCCGCCGCCATTATTGACGGTGGAGGTGTTGCCCGACGCCAGCTGCGGCATCTCGTTCAGGGTCTTTTCCAGCGTGACGTTGCCCGACAGCTTCACATCTTCGCTGCCCATGACCGAGATCGGGCTGGGCGCGGTCAGATCGGTGCGGACGAGCCGCGACCCGGTGACGACGATATCGGTGGAGGGCTGGGCGGCCTCCTGGGCCTGGGCGGTGGAACCCAAGCCGCCGCCAGCCAGGATGGTCGACAGCAACAGCAAGGTATTGCGGCGGCCGTACAGGCCCGCCGGTCGGATCGTCATCATTAGTCTATCCCCTTGTAATCGCTAGGATTCAATTCATTCGACACAGATTATGATTTTGCATGCGCAGCAATGTGGGATGCTGCGCCGATGTCGGCTCCTGCGTACCGGACCGCCTGACGGTCCCCCGGACGGGTTTTCAGCTCCTCTCTCTCTGTCTTTGCGGCTCTTTGACCGCTTCAATGTATATTGAATATCGTATACTTTAATCATGCTGAGGCTGCATGAGGCTGTCAAGATTGCAGTTAAATGTCAGTCCGCAGTCGCCTGCGAAAAGCGTCGAACGGGGAGTTAGTATTATGAAAATAAACAGAAAAATTGTTCGTTCCCTGCTGCTGTCTGGAGCGGCTCTGGGCCTGCTTCGGCCCGATATTGTTGCGGCTGAAACAATCTGGATACGCGACGTAACCGTCATCGACGGCACCGGGGCCGCAGCAAAGGCGGGGCAGGACGTGCTCGTTGCGGATGGGAAGGTCGCAGCGGTCGGCGCAAAGCTGAAGGCGCCGGCCTCAGCCAGGCAGGTCGATGGTCGCGGGCGTTATCTGCTGCCCGGCTTCATCGACTCCAATGTCCATGCGACCGTCTATGGCAACCCGGCGCGCCGCGACACGTCATCGCGCTATGCGGATCGGAACGAGGAACTGGCGCTCGAATTTGCCCAGCGCCAGTTGCGCGCGGGCGTCACCACCATGCGCGACAGCTATGGCGTGCTGCCGCCGCTGCTGGCGGTGCGCGACCGGATCGCCAGCGGCCAGGCGATCGGCGCGCGCATGCTGGTGGTGGGCAATATATTGGGCTGGGGCGGGCCATTTTCGCTGACCTATTCACTGACCGGCGATCGCGACCTGACCCTGTTTCAGGAACAGTGGAACGACATGCTGGCCCAGGGCATGGGCGAGGAATTGATGGACATGACGCCGGAGCAATTGCGGGCCGCCGTCAGTGCCTATCTCGATCGGGGCGTCGATTTCCTCAAATATGGCGGCACCAGCCATTTCATGATGCCCTCGCTGATCGGCTTTTCGCCGCGCCAGCAGGCGGTGATCGTGGCGGAGGCGCACAAGCGCGGCAAGATGGCCGAAACCCATGCCACCAGTTCGGAAGGGCTGCGCCTGGCGGTCGAGGCGGGGATCGACCTGATCCAGCATCCCGAGATATTGAGCCGCGACTATCCCGACGATCTGATCGCGCTGATCCTGTCAAAGGGGACATTGTGCGCGATGCGGTCCAACATGGTCACCGGCGTGGTGCGACAGAAGCAGATCGCCCGGCGCGCCAAGGCGGTGGCGGACATCGCGCAGATGCCGCCGGCGCTGACCAGCACGGAACTGCGTCGCCGGGCAGCGATGCGCGGCGACGATGCGGAGATCGAGCGGCGCAATGCCGAGCGACTGGTCGCGGCGGGATGTCCCGTCACGATCGCGACCGACAATTATCTGGGCGATGCGCCCGAGTTTCGCCGCAGCCCCAAATCGCCGGAGCAGGAGCCGGGCGAGGGGAGCCTGCTGGCGATCGAGGGACTGGTGGAACTGGGCATGACGCCGATGCAGGCGATCGTCGCGGCAACCCGCAACGGGGCACGGGCGGCCGGCCGGCTCCAGAATCTGGGCACGGTGGAGCCGGGCAAGATCGCCGACCTGCTGCTGCTCGATGCCGATCCGCTGGCCGACATCCATAATATCCGCGGCCTCGGCCGGCTGTTCGTTGCGGGCAAGGAGGTCGATCTTCAGGCCCTGCCGCAGACGCACCTGTTCGTGGTCACGGACAAGCGCTGAGCATAAGCGGCGCCGCATCCTTATGGACGCGGCGCCGATGGCTCACATGGCGCTGTCGTAGAAGGCCAGCAGGTCGCGGCGCAGGCCCTTCATGGACTCCGGGTGGATGTAGATCATGTGCCCGGATTCATAATAGCGATAGCTGATATTGGCCTGTAGCGCCTTGTCGAGCTGCATATGCTTCAGGTCATATTCGGCGCCGGCAAAGGGCGTTGCCATGTCATAATAGCCGTTGAGCGACAGCACTTTGAGATGGCTGTTGGTGCGCATCGCGCGGGCCAGGTCCAGTGCGGTGTCCGCCGCCGGCATCGGCCGGCCACCGCCGCCCGGCGCGCGGTGGCGCTGGTCCCAGGCCGGGCTAATCTCCTTGTAGAAATTCGGGCGGTAGCTCAGCGGCGTCTTGTAGCCGAGCGTTCCGAACAGGTAGGAATTGAGCGCCGCGATATAGGCGCCGCTGATCGAGGTGTCGGCCGCGTCATATTCGGGATCGGCGGCGCTGTCGTCGACATCGATGCCGACGAAGCGGGAATCCAGCCGGCCGACGGTGCGGCTGCTGTCGCGCATCAGTTCCTTGCGGAACCGGCCGAGGTCGATGCGCAGCTTGTTCTGGAGGATGAAGCCCTTCGACAGGCCGGTATAGGCGGCGAGCTGGGTCGCGATCGCATCGCGCTCACCATCGGGCAGGTCGTCGCCCTTGGCCAGCGCGGACAGATAGGGGCCGAGGGCAAAGGCGCGCACTTCGCTCAGGAACGGCTCCAGCGTCGCCGGCCGGTTGGGCAGGCGGTTATGATACCAGGCGGTGGCCGCATAGCTGGGCAGATAGGTGACGTTGATCTGGTCATAGCCCGGATTGCGGATGCCATAGTTCAGGATCGACGACAGCAGCACCACGCCGTTCATCTGCACGCCGCGTTCCTGCAACGTGTTGACCAGGCCCGCGGCGCGCAGCGTGCCATAGCTTTCGCCGAGCAGGAATTTGGGCGCATTCCAGCGATTGTTGATCGTCAGATAGCGTTGGATGGCGCTGGCAAAGGCATCGATGTCCGGATCCACGCCCCAGAAATCCTTGCCCTGCGCCTTGCCGAGCGGGCGCGACAGGCCGGTGCCGATCGCGTCGATGAAGACCAGGTCGCTGCGGTCGATCAGGCTGTCGGGATTGGGGCCGATGGCGAAGGGCGCAGGGCGGGCTGTATCGGGGGTCGGCGTATCCACCCTGACGGGGCCAAAGGAGCCGATGTGCAGCCACATGGTCGACGAACCCGGACCGCCGTTGAACAGGAAGGTCACGGGACGTTCCTTCGCGCCCTTGGCCCGATCGGCGACATAGGCGATGTAGAACATGCTCGCGATCGGCTCGCCGGCATCGTTGCGGATCGTCAGCGTGCCGGGCGTCGCGCTGTAGTGGATCAGCTTGCCGGCGACGGTCACCGACGCGCGGCTGGGCATCGCCTGTTCCTCGACCGGGGCGACGGCGCTATCGTCCTTCTTCGTCTCTTCCTTCTCCGCCGGGGCGGGCTTGTCGGCGGCGAGCGACGGTGCGGCCAGCGCCGTCAGCAGCAGGGGAAGGGCGGAATATGCGATGTTTTTCGGGATCATGACTCTGCCTGTTGCCTTCATTTGCAGTGAACCGTACATCGTATACCAAATCTGTCAAATGCGCATATGCGTCATCTTCGCAAAGTTCCAAGGGAGGACCAGACCTATGAAAAACCGATGGCTCCGGCTCGCCGCCGCTGCCGCACTGCTGCTCGCCACGCCGGCACTGGCGCAGGGATTCGATGCCGGGCAGGTCAAGCAGGGCGACCATGTCATCCGCGACTTCGCCTTTCGCTCCGGTGAGACGCTGCCGGAACTGCGGATGCATTATCGCACCATCGGCACGCCGCATCGCGACGCCAAGGGGCGGATCGACAATGCGGTGATGATTCTGCACGGCACCGGCGGATCGGGCGCGCAATTCCTGCAGCCGCAATTTGCCGACGAGCTATATGGCCCCGGCCAGCCGCTCGACGTCCGCCGCTATTTCATCATCCTGCCCGACAATATCGGCCATGGCGATTCCTCCAAGCCCAGCGACGGCCTGCGCATGGCCTTTCCCCATTATGATTATGACGACATGGTCGAGGCGCAGCGCCGCATGCTGGTCGACGGGCTGAAGATCGATCATCTGCGGCTGACCTTCGGCACCTCGATGGGCTGCATGCACATCTTCGTCTGGGGCGAGAAGCATCCCGGCTTTGCCAGTGCGCTGATGCCCATGGCGTGCCAGGCAGCGCCGATCGCCGGGCGCAACCGGATGTGGCGCAAGGCGGCAATGGACGGCATCCGCGCCGATCCCGCCTGGCAGGACGGCAATTACAAGGCGCAGCCGTTGCTCGGCCTGCGCACCGCATCCAGCCTGTCGCAGATCGCCGGCGCCGCTGCCTGGTACATGCAGGTGCAATTTCCCACACGCGACGCGGTCGACGCCTATTGGAAGGAGCGGTTCGATCGCGACATCACCAGCCGCGACGCCAATGATTATCTCTATCAGCTCGATTCCTCGCGCGATTATGATCCGTCCGCCGACCTGGAGAAGATCAGCGCGCCGATGACCTGGATCAACTCCTCCGACGATTTCATCAATCCGCCGGAAATGGGCATGGCCGAAACTGCGGCCAAGCGCCTGAAGACCACCCGCTACAAGCTGATCCCCTATTCGCCCGAGACGCGGGGGCACAGCACCCACACATGGGCGAAATTCTGGAAGGATGAACTGGTCGCGCTGCTGGCGCGGAGTTGATCTTTGATGCGCCTGTCGGCGCATGGCGGCTCCATCCCGCTCCCCACCCGGCCACCCAACGGCAGTATTCTATGGGTGGCCGGGTGGGGGCGCGGGCCGGTACGGAAGGGAAATGCGCTCTTCCGTGCATTTCCCAAAAGACGCTATCGGCCGCCTTGTTGCATGAGGCGGCCGATACGCGGCGACACGATCAGGATGATGAGGCCGATCAGCATGGCAAGACCGCCGATCCGGCCATAGGCGGCGAGCACCGTGCTTGCTTGATCCGCGCCGGCCGATGCACCGATGGCGGCGGCGATCACGCCCGACATGAAATTGCCGCCCGCCGTCGCCAGGAACCAGGTGCCCATCATCAGCCCCAGCATATGGGGCGGCGACAGGCGCGACATCGCTGCCAATCCGACCGGCGACAGGCATAGTTCGCCCATGGTGTGGAGCAGGTAGAGCAGCAGGATGAAGAGCATCGGCATCTTTGCGCCTGGCAGCATCTTGCCCGCGCCGACCAGCAGCAGGAAGCCAGCCCCGACCTGTATGATCGCCAGGCCGAACTTGGCGGGGGTGGATGGTTCCAGCCCGCGCCGGCCGAGCTTCAGCCATAGCCAGGCGAAGAAGGGCGCGAGCAGGAAGATCGAGAAGGGACCGACCGCCTGGAACAGCGAGGCCGGCACCGTGATGCCGAATAGCGTGCGGTCGACATGCCGATCGATGAACAGGTTGAGCGAGGAGCCGGTCTGTTCGAAGAGGCCCCAGAAGACGGGCTGCACCACCAGCAGGAAGATCGCGACCAGCAATCGTCCGCGCGCCGCTGGATCGAGCTTCAGGCAGGCATAGGCGACCAGGCCGATGCCCATGGCAAAGCCGCTTGCGCTCAGCAGATAGCCGACCGAGGCGGGGCTGGCGAGCAGGGCGAGCATCGCCGCGGTGAAGGGCAGGGCGCTGGCATAAAGCCAATATTCGCGGGGGATGCCGAACAGCGGGCTCGCCAGCCAATCAGGATCGGGCGCCTCGCCCTGGCCCTGCAATGATGGCCTGCCCATGACGAAGACGATGATGCCCAGGATCATGCCCAGTGCGGCTGCGCCAAAGCCCCAGGACCAGCCGATCGTTTCGCCGAGCAGGCCGCAGATAAGCGGACCGAGCGCGCCGCCAAGGTTAATGCCCATGTAGAAGATGGTGTAGGCCGGATCGCGTCGCATGTCGTCGCGGGGATAGAGCTGGCCGACCAGCACCGAGACATTGGCCTTGAGGAAGCCGGTGCCGACCACGATCACCGCCATGCCGGCGAGGAAGATGCGGGTCGCGCTCTCGCGGTCGCCGCCCAGCGCATCGAGACCGAGCAGGATGTGGCCGCAAGCGATCACGATGCCGCCGAACAGCACCGCCTTGCGTGCGCCGAGGTAGCGATCGGCCAGCCAGCCGCCGACCAGCGGGCTGACAAACACCAGCGCGATATAGGCGCCATAGAGCATGCCCGCGCGCTCGTCGGAAAAGAGGAACTGCTTGGTCAGGTAGAAGATCAGCAGCGCCCGCATGCCGTAGAAGGAAAAGCGCTCCCACAATTCGGTGAAGAAGAGGATGAACAGCCCGCGCGGATGGCCGAGGAAGGTGGCAGTGGCGTGATGATTGGCTGGGGACATGTCACTCATTGGCAATAGGCAGGGTGGGTCGCGTCCGGCTCGAACGCCGACACATGGTTGAGGGCGATCACCCAGCGGCCCTCGACCTTGCGCATCAGCCGCGTGTTGATGCCGGACTGGCCGGGTTTGGCGGCAAGGTGGAAGCGGCTGATGAGCTGGGCCGCGTCGGGCGCCAGCATCTCGATCCTGATATCGCAGAAATGGAGCGTGCCGCGCGTTTCGGGGGAGGTGCCATAGTCGCGGACATAATGATCGAGCGTCCCCTGCCAGTCGCGCTGGAACTGGCCGCGCGACACGAAGATGACGCCGGGGTTGAGGAAACCTGCCATATAGCCGCGAAAATCACCCCGGTTCCAGGCCGCTTCCATGTCGGTAATCACCTGCCGGATCGCCGCCTTCTCCGTCTCCGCCGAAGGGGGGATCGGCGCGGCACCCATGCAGACCGCCGCGCCGATCAGGGGGAGGAGAATGCGCTTACTGCGCCGCACCGGAAGCCCCGGCTGCGACCTTGGCCTTTTCCGCCTGGATGAAGAGGTCAAGCTCGGCCTCCATCACCGGCAGCGGCACCGACCCCATGGTCAGCAGCGTGTCGTGGAACGGGCGCTGGTCGAACTTGTCGCCCAGTTCCGCCTCCGCCTTGGCGCGCATCTTGCGGATCGACAATTCGCCCAGCTTGTAGGCCAGCGCCTGCGCCGGCCAGGCGATATAGCGATCGACCTCGTTGGTGATATCGAGCTTCGCAAGTGCGGTGTGGCTGGCCATATAGTCGATCGCCTGCTGCCGCGTCCAACCCATGGAATGCATGCCGGTGTCGATCACCAGCCGCACCGCGCGCCACATTTCAAATGTCTCGCGGCCGAATTCCTCATAGGGCGTCTCATACATGCCCAGCTTGGTGCCCAGCCATTCGGTATAGAGGCCCCAGCCCTCGCCATAACCCGAGAAATAGGTCTGGCCACGGAAGGCCGGGCGGTTGGGGGCTTCCAGCGCATAGGCGGCCTGGAAGCTATGGCCCGGATTGCATTCGTGCAGCGTCAGTGCGGTCAGATTGTAGAGCGGGCGCGAGGGCAGGTCATAGGTGTTCATCAGGCAGGATTCGAGCCCGCCGCGACCCGAGGTATAGATGGGCGCGATCTCGTCCGGCACCGGCAGGATGGTGAAGCGATAGCGCGGCAGGTTGTTGAACGTGTCCTTCAGCTTGCCGTCCATCTTCTTGGTGACATAGGCGGAATAGGAGAGCAACTCGCGCGGGGTCTTCGCGTAGAATTGCGGATCGGTACGCATGAATTCCAGGAACTCGGCAAAGCTGCCCTGGAATTTTGCGTCGGCCATCGTCTTCTTCATGTCTGCGTCGATGCGCGCGACTTCCTTGAGGCCGATCTCGTGGATCTGCTGGGGCGTCAGGTCCAGCGTCGTATATTCGCGGATCTGATCCTGGTAGAATGCCTTGCCGTCGGGCAGCGAATAGGCGTCGATCGTCTTGCGCGCCTTGGGCATATATTCGCCGCGCATGAAGGTCAGCAGCTTCTGATAGCTGGGGGCGACGGCATCGCGGATCAGTGCCTGTGCCTGTGCCTGCATCGCTTGGCGCTGGTCGGCCGGGATGGTGTCCGGCATTGCGGCGAATGCCTTGTAGAAGGGATTGTCGGTGCCGGCGGCCAGGAACGGCTCGATCGTCTTGTCACGTCCCTCGATCGACACGCGCGGCACGGTATAGCCGCGCTTCAGGCCCGCCTGCATGTTCGCAATCTGCTCGTCGAAATAGCGCGGGAGATCCTTCATCCGGCCGAGATAGCGGCGATAATTGTCGGCAGTGGAGAAGGGCGTGCGCGGGTTGAGGCCGGTCCAGAAGAAGGTGTCGCTGTTGAACGGCGCCTCATAGGTCTTGTATTTGATCTTCGTGGCATTCTCCCAGACCGAGGTCTTGAACACCGCCTTGTTGATATATTCCTCATGCGACAGCTGGGCGTCAGGGATCTGGTCGAGCTGTTTGAGGATGTCGCTCCAATAGGTATAGCGGCGCTGCTGGGTGGCGGGCGTCACGCTGGGCAGATGATCGTCGGCGCCGCCTTCGGTCCGGCCGCTGCCGGGCAGGCGGGCAAATTCCTTCTGGCGCCAGGTCCATTCGGCGTCATAGAGCGCCTTGAGTTTCAGGTCGGCAGCGGTCGGCTGTGCGGTCGGGACGTCAGCGGCCGGTGCTGTCTGGGCGACGGCGACCGGCGCCGTGCCGGCGAGCCAGGCGATGGCGAGCAAGGATGCGGCATGGGGCATTTTCATGAATGTCTCTTTTCCCTGTTCGGCGACGCGACCCGGCGCCTCGCTCCTGTCAATAATGTATACGATATACCTTGATTGATGCGGGTCAAGTGCGCGTTTCACCGGCGGGCGTGAAAATGCGCGCGCCGAACATCGGGCCGGCGCGCGTCATGCCGGGTGCCGGCTGGACACGGATCATCACCTCGCTCTTGCCGCGCGTCAGTGTCTCGGGAATAGCGTATGTGACATCGAAAAATTCGCCGGGCCGGTCGGCATCCAGTTTCTGCGTCGCGATCTTCTGGCCGTCGACCAATATGTCGAACAGCCGGTTGCGCTCCTCGCCCCAATAGGTGGCCTGCAGGATCAGCGGGCCGGGCTTCACCTTCATGCGGAACTGGAAATGGCCGTCGGTACGCGCGTCGCGCCCATGTCGTCCGCGATAGGTGGTGGTGTAGGAGAGTTTCGCCTCCAGCGCATGGTCGCGCTCGGGCTGCATCTCGCCCAGGTGCATGACGTCGACCGAGCGCCGCTCCAGGTCACGGAGCCGCGCCTGCTCGACGGCAAAGGCCTGTTGCTCGACGCCCCATTCCTGCTGGGTGAAGCGTTTGAAATAGACGGCGGTGCGCCGGTCGCGTTGCTGGAAGAAGGGCGCGAAGCTGAGGTCGGCAGGTTTGCCGATGCCGGCGGTGCGATAGGTAGGGAGGGCGCCGGGGTTGGCGGCAAAGCCCTGCGTTACATCGGCGGCGACCAGCGCCGGGGCGGGACCGTCAAAGGGTTGGTCGGCCGCGCCGAGATCGGCGGCCAGCACGACCGGGCCGTGCAGTAGCGCAATGGTGCGGGCATCATCCGGCGTTGCTTCGACCCGCAATGCCATCGGCAGGTCCAGCGTCACCTGGTCGCCGGCCTTCCACTTGCGATCGATCAGGGCATAGCCATCGACGATGCGTGGAGTGGGCAGGGGCGTGCCGTTGACGGCGATGCGCGCGCCCTGGCACCAGCCGGGAATACGCAGCGCCAGGGTGAACCGGCCGGCGCGCGCCAGTTTCGGGATCGACAGGGCGATGTGGCCGTCGAAGGGATAGCCGGTCTCGATCCGCAGCTTTGCCCCCCGCGCGGCCCAGTCGGCTTCGCTGGGGATATAGAGATTGGCGATCAGCATGTCGGCTGGCCGGTCTGCATCTTCCCACCAGATGGATTCGCCATGCTTGGCATGGCTTTCCATGCCGCTGCCGACGCAGCACCAGAAATCGTCGAACGGTTCCGACCAGACGCGATGCGACCCCGACATCAGTGGCACCATATAGGCGAACATGCCGGTGGCCGGGTTCTGATGCGCCAGGATATGGTTGATATGGGCGCGCTCATAATAGTCGAACAGCCGCGCTTCGGGCTTCCAGGCATAGAGATGCCGGGTCAGCTTCAGCATGTTGTAGCTGTTGCAGCTTTCGCAGGTCTGTTCGGTGATATGCTTGGAAATGGTGCCGGGATCAGGGAAATATTCCCGGTCGGCATTGCCGCCGATGACATAGCTATACTGGCCGACCACCGTTTCCCAGAAGAAGTTGGCGGCAATCGCATCGGCGGCATTGCCGGTGATCTCGTGCAGGCGGGCAAGCCCGATCAGCTTGGGGATCTGGGTATTGGCGTGGATCCAGGGCAGGCTGTTCTGCCGCTGCGCCAGCGGGTCGAGCACCTTGCGATGGCGCAGGCGTGTCGCCAGCGCCAACCAGCGCGGATCGCCGGTGCGAGCATGGAGTTCGGCGAAGCTCTCGTTGATGCCGCCATGCTCGCAATCCAGCACCTGCTGTACCTGTGCATCGTCCAGTTTCGCGAACACGGTGTCGATATAGGCAGCCAGGGCCAGCGCAACGCCGCGCGCCTGGCTATTGCCCAGATGGGTTTCGGCGTCGAACAGGCCGGCGAACAGCTTGTGCCAATTATAGAAGGGCACCCAGCAGCCGTTGAGGTCAAAACCGGCCGATCGGATGTCGCCGCGCATGATCTCCGGGAAGATCAGCCTGCCATCCTCGATCACATCGTCGCGGCGGCGGGTGAAGCCCGCGACATAGCCGTCGCCCGCCGCCGCCTGACAGGCAGCGAGTTCGTCGATGATATAGGCGGCCCGGCGCGCGCATTCGGTGTCGCCGGTCTGGGCGTGCATCAGCGCCAACGCGGTCAGATAATGGCCCAGTGTGTGGCCGGCGATGGTGTCATTTTCCCAGCCGCCATAGATGGCGCCTTTGGGCGTCAGCCCGGCATGTTTGCGGAAATTGTGCAGCAGCCGGTCCGGCTCCAGCCGCAGCAGATAGAGACGGTTTCCCTCGACCGCGTCGGCAAAGGGGGAGGGAAGAAGCCGGGTCGCCTGCAGCGGCAAGGCGCGTGCCGATTCGGGGAGGACGCTGCTGGTTGCGGCATGGGCGACGCTGCTCCATCCCTGCCAGGCAGGGGCGGTTACGGCGGCGGTCGCGGCCAGCAACATGGCCCTGCGGCTGAGGGGCGTGTGACGGTGGGACATGTCGGCTCCGGCTTGTCTGTAATCGTTATACCGTATACGATATTGCGATTATGGTTCGTGATCAAGACGGAGGATGCATGTCTATATTCAACGCCGCGGCATGGGCAATAGCGGCATGAGTGCTGACGAAAGCGTCACGCTGACGTTGCAGCAGGTCGCGGATCTGGCCCATGCCGTGCTGCGCCGCCATGGTCTGGCGGAGGCGCATGTCGGCCCGGTTGCCGCGACGATCATCGCTGGTGAACGCGACGAATGCGCGTCGCATGGCGTCTATCGCCTGCTCAACTGCGTCCATACGCTGAACGGCGGCAAGGTTGTGCCGGACGCCGTGCCGGTGGTCGACCCCGTCTCGCCGGCGCTGTTGCGCGTGGACGCGGCCGGCGGCTTCGCTCAACTGGCTTTCGCCACCGGCCTGCCGCTGCTGGTGGAAAAGGCGCGGGCGATGGGCATCGCCGCCATGGGCATCAATTGCTGTGTCCATTTTGCCGCGCTCTGGCCGGAGATCGAATCGCTCACGGATCAGGGCCTCATTGCCTTCGCTTGCACCCCCAGCCATGCCTGGGTCGCGCCGGCCGGCGGCACTTCCCCGCTGTTCGGCACCAACCCGATCGCCTTTGGCTGGCCGCGTCCCGGCGGCGATCCCTTCGTCTTCGATTTCGCCACCAGCGCGGTCGCGCGTGGCGAGATCGAACTGCATCGCCGCGCTGGCAAGCCGATCCCGGAAGGCTGGACGATAGATGCACAGGGCCATCCGACAACGGATGCGGAAGCGGGGCTCGCCGGCGCATTGCTGACCTTTGGCGGGCACAAGGGATCGGCACTGTCGGCGATGGTTGAGCTGATTGCCGGGCCGCTGATCGGCGACATGACCAGCGCGGAATCACTGGCGCATGATGATGGCGCGAAAGCATCGCCCTATGGCGGCGAACTCATCATCGCCATCGATCCGGCAGGCTTCCTGGGCGCGACGGCCGCCGAGCATATGCAGCGGGCCGAGGCGCTGTTCGACGGCATTACCGGCCAGGGCGCGCGCCTGCCATCCCAGCGGCGCTTCGCGGCGCGTCGTCGCACCCCCGAACAGGGCTGCCGCATTCCCCGTGCGCTCTATGAGGAACTGGCGGCACTCAGTTAGGCGCCGCCAATAATTCAGGCAAAAGGCTGGTCGATCGCGACCGAGGGCGGGGTGAACCAGGCCGCTCCGGTCTCGGTCACGTAAAGATGATCCTCCAGCCGCACGCCGAAGCGATCCGGCACGACGATCATCGGCTCGTTGGAGAAGCACATGCCCGGCTCCAATGGGGTCATGTCGCCGCGCACCAGATAGGGCGCCTCATGGATCGACAGGCCGATGCCATGGCCGGTGCGATGCGGCAGGCCGGGCAGGCGATAGTCGGGACCCAAGCCGGCCGCTTCCAGCACGCGCCGCGCCGCCGCATCGATCGCCCCACAGGCGACGCCGGGCTTGACCGCATCGAACGCGGCCTGCTGCGCTTCCTTTTCCAGTGCCCAGATGCGCCGCTGCTCGGCGTCCGCGTCGCCATAGACATAGGATCGGGTGATGTCGCTATGATAGCCGCCGATGGTGCAGCCGGTATCGATCAGCACCATGTCGCCTTCGGCCAGCACGCTCTCGTCAGGCAGGCCGTGGGGATAGGCGGTCGATCGGCCGAACTGGACGATGCAAAAGCTGCTGCCCGACGCACCCAGCACCCGGTGCGCGGCCTCGATGAAGCGACGCACCTCGGTCGCGGTGATGCCGGGATGCAGGATGCGGGCGGCGCGGCGATGGACCTCCAGCGTCATCGACTTGGCCTGCTGCATCAGCGCCAGTTCGGCGGCCGACTTGCGGCTGCGGCAACCGTCGATCACGGCCGAGGCGGCGACCAGCGTCACGTCCGGTGCGGCGGCGCGAATGCGCTCAACGAACAGGAAGGCCATGGCCGGGTCGATCCCCAGCCGGGCGACGCCCAATGACTTCAGCGCATCGATAACCAGCGCGGACGGGCTTTCATCCTCTTCCCAAAGGCGCAGGTCACTAGCATCGATCTTGAGATCGGCTTCCAGCGATCCGCGCTCGAAGCGCGGGCAGATCAGGATCGGCTCGCCGGTGAGAGGCAGCAGCATCGCCACCAGTCGCTCGCTCGCGCCCCAGGGCACGCCAGCGAAATAGGCAAGGCTGGTCCCGGCGTCGATCAGCAGCGCGTCGAGCCCTTCCTGCGCCATGAGGGTGCGCGCTTGGGCAATGCGTACCTGATATTCGGACGCTGCGATGGCCGGCGCGCGATCGGACCAGGGGGCAAGTCCGGCCAGTTCGGTGGCGGCGTCGGAACCGCCGATCTGCTGTGTCATACTCTATCCTTCAAAGCGGCGGAGCGAAAAGGGCGTGGCGTCGACCGGCGGCGGTGCGCCGGTGGCGAGCGCGGCGATGATTTCCCCGGTCAGCGGTCCCAATGTAAGCCCCAGATGCTGGTGACCAAATGCATAGAGCAGGTTGTCCGCGCGGTCACTCCGGCCGATCGCGGGGAGATAGTCGGGCAGGGTCGGACGGGCGCCGATCCAGGGCTTTGCATCCGCCTCGATCGGCAGGCCGAGCGCGGTCGCATGGGCGCGCAGCCTTTGCCATTTGCGCAGGTCGGGCGGGGCGGAGAGGCTGGAAAATTCGACGAAACTTGCCGCGCGCAGGCCGCTCTCGAACCGGGTGACGATCATCGATCGATCCTCGAACACCACCGGCGGCATGTCCATCGGCCAGCCTGCGGGCGGGTGTGGCGTGTGCAAATGATAGCCGCGCTCGGCGATGATCGGCACCTTGTGGCCCAGCGGGCGCAGCAGCGCGTCCGATGCGGCACCGGTCGCGACGATGATATGGTCCGCGTCCAGCGTCCGGCCGTCAGCCAGTTGCACCTGTGCCTGTCCGGCATGTGTGGGAAGGGCGGTGACATCTGCCTGCTCGATCCGCCCACCTGCCGCCAGTAGCGTATCCTTCAGATCCTGCGCCAGCCGGGTCGGGTCAGCGATACGGCCGCTGCCCTCGCAGCGAATCGCGCCGATGATCGGATGCGGGAACAGGGCTTTGAGCAGGGTAAGCTCATGCGGCGTCGCGTCGCGGAAGCGTGCCGTGCCGCAATCGGCCGCCATCCAGGCGCTGCGCCCGGCCAGCGCGCTCGCCTCGCTTTCCCAGACGATGAAATGCCCATCCTCGATCAGGCGGCTTGGACCGGCGCACAGCCCATCGATCCGCTGCCATGCCGGCATCGCCTCACCCAGCAGCGCCTTCAGCGCCGTGCGTCCGGCAGCAAAGCGCGACGGGCGCGCGGCGCTCAACAGACGTAGCGAGAAGGGGAGCCAGCGACCGATATCGCGCCAGGGCAGGCCGAGAGCGCCGCCGCGCCAGAATAGCCGCCGAGGGAAGCTCTTCACCGTTGCCATCGACGCGAGCGGATCAATCTGTTCCACTGCAATATGGCCTGCATTGCCCCAGGACGCGCCGCGGAGCGGGCTTTCCCGTTCGATCAGCAGCGTTGAGATTCCCTTTTCCTGCAATCGGATAGCGCAGGATGTTCCGACGATGCCGCCGCCGATGATGATTGCGTGTTGGGTCAATTGACTTCTTTTCACTTGGCGTTGACGATTAGATACCGTATACGATCCTCAGTTTCAACGGAGGCTTATGTGAATTCCTCAAAATTGACGTGGCGTGGTGTCTACCCTGCCGCCACCACCCAGTTCACCCCCGATCTGGACGTTGATATCCCCGCAACCCAGGCTGTCCTGGATGCGCTGGTGAAGGATGGCGTCGATGGCCTCATCATCGCTGGCACCTGCGGTGAGAACAACTCGCTGGAAGCCGAAGAAAAGCGTGCTGTCGTCAAGGCGGCGGTCGAGGTCGTGGACGGCCGCGTGCCGATCCTGGTCGGTGTGTCCGAATTCACCACCCGCCGCGCGGTCACCTTCGCGCAGGATGCCGAAAAGCTGGGCGTCGACGGGCTGATGGTGCTGCCCGCGATGGTCTATGTGCCGACCGTGGGCGAACTCTGCACCCATTTCGAGACGGTGGCCAAGGCGACGTCGTTGCCGATCATGCTCTACAACAACCCGCCGGCCTATCGCGTGAATATCGGCATCGACGCGCTCACCCGCCTCGCCGACACGCCCAATATCGTTGCGGTCAAGGAAAGCGCACCCGATCCGCGTCGCTTCACTGACCTCATCAACGCCTTTGGCGACCGCTATATCCTGATGGCGGGCCTGGACGATGTTGCGTTCGAAGGCCTGTTGCTCGGCGCGCATGGCTGGATTTCCGGCCTTACCAGCGCTTTCCCGCGCGAATCCGTGGCGCTGGTCGCGGCAATCAACCGGGGCGACCTGGAAGAGGCACTGCGCATCTATCGCTGGTTCATGCCGCTGCTGCATCTCGATGCCGATCATGATCTGGTCCAGTCGATCAAGCTGGCCGAAAGCATCATGGGACGCGGCACCGAACATGTCCGCCTGCCGCGCATGCCGCTGGAAGGCCAGCGCCGCGCCGACGTCATCCGCTGGGTCGAGCAGTGCGCCGCCACCCAGCCCAGCCTGACGGCGGCCTGATGTCCGCGGTGCGCCACACATTCTTCTGCATAGACGGCCATACGGCGGGCAACCCCGTCCGTCTGGTCGCGGGCGGCGCGCCGCTGCTCAAGGGAAAGTCCATGGCGGAACGCCGCCTGGACTTTCTCAATCGCTTCGACTGGATCCGCACCAGTCTCTGCTTCGAGCCGCGCGGCCATGATATGATGTCGGGCGGCTTCCTCTATCCCCCGACGCGCGACGATACCGACATCGGTATCCTCTTCATCGAGACCAGCGGATGCCTGCCGATGTGCGGCCATGGCACGATCGGGATGGTGACGTTCGGCCTGGAAAATGGCCTGATCCAGCCGGCGACGCCGGGCAGGCTGCGGGTAGAAGTGCCCGCCGGCATCATCGACATCGACTATACGACCGACGGCAAGCGCGTGACATCGGTCAAAATCCGCAACGTCCCCGCCTATCTGGCGGCGGATGGCATCGCAATCGATGTGCCGGGTTTCGGGCCGCTCAGTGTCGATGTCTCCTATGGCGGCAATTACTATGCGATCGTCGAACCGCAGAGTGGCTATACTGGCCTCGATGACCTCGGCGCATCGCGCATCGTCGAACTGAGCCGGATCATTCGCGAATTGGTGCGCGAGAAGTATCAGCCGGTCCATCCGCTCGAGCCCAGTATCAAGGGGGTCAGCCATGTCCTGTGGGCCGACAAGCCCAAGGGCGAGGGCGCCGACGGCCGCAACGCCGTCTTCTATGGCGAGCGGGCGATCGACCGCAGCCCCTGTGGCACCGGCACATCCGCGCGGCTGGCGCATCTGGCGGCCAAGGGCAGGCTGAAGGTCGGCGACCGGTTCGTGCATGAAAGCTATATCTGCAGCCGCTTTATCGGCCGGGTCGAGGCCGAGACGATGATCGGCGACCAGAAGGCGATCATCCCCTCGATCGAGGGATCGGCGATCGCCACCGGCTTCAACACCATCTGGGTCGATCGCGCAGACCCATTCTGGGCCGGCTTCACGGTCGTATGAGGCAGTCAATACAGAGCGGGCTGACAGGATCGTCCATCATATACGAAGTTGTATTCCGTCGTCCGCTCTGTGCTATGTTCGCTTCATGAGCCTAGTTATCCGAAATCTGTCCGACCAGCTGGTCGATCTTGTCCGTGAGCGCATCCTGTCCGGCCGGGTGCCGCCCGACGGACCGATCCGCCAGGACGCGCTGGCCGCCGAACTGGGGATCAGCAAGATTCCGCTGCGCGAGGCGCTGGCCCGACTGGAACAGGAAGGACTGCTTAAATCCCAGGCCAATCGCGGCTTTTTCGTGCGCAGCCTCAATCGGGTGGAAGCGGACGAGGTCTATGCGCTGCGGTTGAAGCTGGAGCCCGACGTGATGGCGCTGGCTGCAGAACGGGCAGACGAGGCGGAGCATCAGGCAGCGATCAACACGCTCGCGACCCTCTATCAGGTCACCGACGAAGGCGGCGACGGGGTGGGCGCGTTCAATCGCGCCTTCCACATGGCGCTGCTGCGTCCCAGTTGCCAGCCTTTGTCGGTCAATATTCTGGAACGGCTTCATATCCTGTCGGAGCGCTATGTCCGCAAGCATCTGGAACCGCTCGGCCGCGACGAGCGTGCCAATGACGAGCATCGCGAGATGCTCGATGCCTGGGTTGCGCGCGACAGCCAACTGATCCGCGAACTCACAGTCGCACATATCCGCAAAACCATGGACGATCTCATGGTTCAGCTCGACGCCGACGACTGAACCATGACCGTGCAACCGGAACGTCCATAAGAACAAGGAAGGAAATTTCGGTTGAGCACTGGTTTTTGGGGACCGATCAAGCCGATCGGAGCCAGTCATCATGCGCAGCATCAGCAGTTGCGCAAGACATTGTCCTGGCCGCATCTGATCGCGCTGGGGGTTGGGGCCATTGTCGGCACCGGCATCTATACGCTGACCGGCGTGGGTGCTGACCGGGCGGGGCCGGCGGTGATCCTGGCCTTTGCCATTGCGGGGGCCGTGTGCGCCTGCGCGGCGCTGGCCTATGCCGAACTTGCCACGCTGATCCCGACCGCGGGCAGCGCCTATACCTACACTTATTCGGTGCTGGGGGAGACGCTGGCATGGGTCGTGGGATGGAGCCTGATTCTGGAATATTCGCTGGCGTGCAGCACCGTGGCGGTCGGCTGGTCGGGCTATCTGGTCGGCTGGATCCAGCAGGCGGGGATCAGCCTGCCACCGATGCTGCTGGCCGGGCCGCATGGCGGCGGGATCGTCAACCTGCCGGCCGTGCTGGTGGCTCTGGCGATCGCGGGCATGCTGATCGCGGGCACGCGTGAAAGTGCGACGCTCAACATCGTTTTGGTGGTCATCAAACTGACCGCGCTGGCCGCCTTCGTCGCGCTGGCGCTGCCCGCCTTCCAGTCCGACCATCTCCAGCCCTTCATGCCTTATGGTTTCGTCAGCCATGTGGAGGGCGGTATGACGCGCGGCGTGATGGCCGCGGCGGCGATCGTCTTCTTCGCCTTCTACGGCTTCGATGCGGTCGCGACCTCGGCCGAGGAAGCGCGCAATCCCGGCCGAGACCTCACCATCGGTATCGTCGGATCGATGGCGGTCTGCACCCTCATCTACATGGCGGTCGCGGTCGCGGCGATCGGTGCGCTTGATTTCCGGGCGCTGGCCGGTTCATCCGAACCGCTGGCGCTGGTGTTGCGCTCGCTGGATCATCCGCTGGCCGCCTGGCTGGTGGCGGGCGCCGCGCTGGTCGCGCTGCCCTCCGTCATTCTGGTCATGATGTATGGCCAGAGCCGTATCTTCTTCGTGATGGCGCGCGACGGGCTGCTGCCGCGTTCGCTCAGCAAAGTGTCGGAAAAGACCGGATCGCCCGCGCGCATCACGGCGATCACCGGTGTCTTCGTCGCCGCCGTCGCCGGCTTCTTCCGCCTGGACGAGATCGCCGAACTGGCCAATGCCGGCACGCTGATCGCCTTCATCGCGGTCGCCGGCTGCATGATGGCGTTACGCCGCAAGGCACCCGAGATGAAGCGCGTCTTCCGCTGTCCGCAACCCTATCTGGTCGGCACGCTGGCGATCGTCGGCTGTATCTATCTGCTGATCAGCCTGCCGGAAAAGACGCTGCTGCGCTTTGGCCTGTGGAACCTCGTCGGCCTGGCTCTTTATTTCGCCTATAGCCGTGGCCGCAGCCTGCTGCGCACGACCGGGCATGCTGCGAGTGAGGGAGGTTTGCCGGAATGAAGTTGGGGACCGGTCCAAATCTGGGCCGGCTGCCCGTCTGAAATCTTTGCCCGTCGGTGCCGGCTGAGGGGATCGAACCCCCGACCTTCGGTTTACAAAACCGCTGCACTACCGCTGTGCTAAGCCGGCACACCTGACGGGTCGGACGCCCTTACTATCAGATCACGCCGAACGTCCAGCCCTCAGTGCGCGCAATTTCGTCGGACATGGCTGCTGCTGCCCAAAGTGCCGGATTTTCGCCCATCGCGCGCATCCAGGCCGCAGTCAGCAGGGCGTCGGTCTGATGGTCGGCGATGATCGGACCGGCGTAGGGAGCGGTCGAGAACGTCGTCAACGCGCCATTCAGGGCGGCCAGATCGCGCATCTTGGTTCGCCCCTTGGGCCGCCCGGCTGCGTGCGCAGCGATACTGGTGTAGATTTCGACGATCAATGATCCTGTGTCGGGTCTTGGATCGAAGGGCCAGACCGGCACATGCGGGCGGACCTGATGGAGCAGACGCATGCCGGCAAAGCTGGCCTTGGCCACCTGCGCGGCGCCGATTGCGTCATAGATGGTCGAGGGCTTGCCGCCGCCGGCGGCGTTATAATGGGCTTCGCAAGCCCGATTGTGCAGGAAGGCGGCCTTTATTCCATCGGCCTTGCCGAAATAGAAATGGCGACGATGGGTGGTTTCCAGCAGACTGGCGGCGCCCAGGTCGGGGTCGTCGCAGACCGCATCGACATAAGCCCAGAAGGCGGGGGCTTCCGTCGGCGTCGGATCGCCCGGCAGATAGGCGCCGCGCGCCACGAAGGGCGGAGCGAAACTGAAGTCGAAGCCGAACAGGGTCGGCGCTTCCCGCGCGGCGGCGATCAGCCAGTCGGCGACGGCCTGACGCGACCAGATTCCGCCCGGCGCCTCGACCAGTTCCGGCGCGTCCCGACCGGTGCCGCAGATCGCGACCGCTATCCCCTTGTGCCGCGTGCCCTTGGCGCCCGACCAGTCGATCGCCGCGAAGCGCGCGAAACGCGGCGTCACGCCGCGCCGCGCTCGGCGCGAAGCTTGTTCCAATAGGCGATACGTTCAGCGATCCGCGCCTCGAACCCGCGCTCCGTCGGGGTGTAGAAAGTCTGCGGGCTCATTTCCTCGGGCCAGTAATTGGCGCCGGAAAATCCGCCCTCGGCATCATGGTCATATTGGTAATTCTTGCCATAGCCGACCTGCTTCATCAGCTTGGTGGGCGCATTGACGATATTCATCGGCGGCATCAGCGATCCGGTTTCGCGCGCGGTGCGGAAGGCCGTCTTCATCGCCATATAGCCGGCGTTCGACTTGGGCGCTGTGGCGCAATAGATGCAGGCCTGAACGATCGCTAGTTCGCCTTCTGGCGAGCCGAGAAACTCATAGGCGTCCTTGGCGGCGAGGCACTGCACCACCGCCTGCGGGTCGGCGAGGCCGATATCCTCGGTCGCGAAGCGGACGAGCCGGCGCAGCACATAGAGCGGCTCCTCGCCAGCGGTCAGCATCCGCGCCATATAATAAAGCGCGGCCTGGGGATCGGAGCCGCGCAGCGATTTGTGGAGGGCGGAGATGAGGTTGTAATGGCCCTCGCGATCCTTGTCATAGACCGCGACGCGGCGATGGAGCAGGGCGGAGAGGCCGGCCGGATCGAGCGGCGTGGGAATGTCGATAGAATAGAGCGTCTCGACCTGGTTGAGCAGGAAGCGACCGTCGCCGTCTGCGCTGGCCAGCAGCGCTTCGCGCGCGGCGGCATCGAGCGGTAGCGGCCGGCCGATCAGTGCTTCGGCCCGGTCCAGCAATTGTTCAAGCGCGGCGGCGTCGAGCCGGCGCAGGATCAGCACCTGCGCGCGGGACAGGAGCGCGGCGTTCAGTTCGAAACTGGGATTTTCCGTCGTGGCGCCGACCAGCGTGACCGTGCCGTCCTCGACGAAGGGCAGGAAGCTGTCCTGCTGGGCACGGTTGAAGCGGTGGATTTCGTCCACGAACAACAGGGTCTTTTCGCCGCGCCGGCCATGCTCCTTTGCGGCGGCGAACACCTTCTTGAGATCGGCGACGCCGGAAAAGACGGCGGAGATCGGCTCGAACCGCATGCCGACGGCATCGGCCAGCAGCCGCGATATCGTCGTCTTGCCGGTGCCGGGTGGTCCCCAGAAGAGGATCGACGAGAGGCGGCCGGCCGCCACCATTCGGCCGATCGCGCCGTCAGGCCCGGTCAGATGTTCCTGGCCGACGACATCGGCCAGGACCGCCGGACGCAATCGATCGGCGAGGGGGGCATGGTCGGCACCGGCCGGAAGAACATCATCGGAAGAGAAAAGATCAGCCATCGTCCCTGATATAGGCAAGCGGGGCCGATCAGGGAACAGGGCTGGAACGGATCTTGGCGCCTTGGGTGCGTTGGCGGATGATCCGCAAATAGGTGTCGACCAGTGCCTGGTTGACCCGGTCCCAGCCGAAATGTTCGGCCTGGGCTTCGGCGGCCGCACCTGCGCTGGCACGGGCGGCGGCGTCGGTGCAGTAGATTTGCAGGGCATCGGCGAACTTGCCGATCGCGCCGGGGCGGATCAGCCGGCCCGTTATGCCTTCCTGCACCAGGTTTTCGCTGCCGGTGGCGCGGGCGGCGACGGTCGGCAGGCGGCAGGCCATCGCTTCCAGCGTCACATTGCCAAAGGTCTCGGTGACCGACGGGTTGAACAGCATGTCCATGCTGGCGACCGCGCGGCCCAGGTTGGCGCCGCCCTGGAAGCCGGTGAAGACGGCGTCGGGCAAGCGATTTTGGAACCATTCGCGCGCCGGGCCTTCGCCGACCACCAGCACCTTGTGCGGCACCTTGCGGGCGGTCAGTTGGTCGATCGTGTCGGAAAAGACGTCGAGCCCCTTTTCCATCACCTGGCGGCCGATGAAGCCGATCACTGGCACATCGTCGGCAAAGCCGAGCGAACGGCGCCAGTCGAGATCGCGGCGCTGTGGATTGAAGATTTCGCGATCGATGCCCCGGGTCCAGATGCCGACATCATAGCTCATCCGCTGCTCGCGCAGCAGCTGGGCCATGGATTCCGACGGGGCGACAATGGCGTCGCAGCGGCGATAGAAGCGGCGCAAGATGCCCTCGATCGCCGGCTCCAGGAAGGCGAGGCCATAATAGCGCGGATAGGTCTCGAACCGGGTATGGACCGACGCCACCGCAGGCAGATTGCGGTCACGCGCCCAACTCAAGGCCCGATGGCCCAGCGGATCAGGGCTCGACAGGTGGATCATGTTGGGCGCGAAGATCTTCAGGTCGCGCCGGGCTGCACGCGACAGGTGCGTAGGGATGCGATATTCCGGGCGGCCGGGCACAGGGATCGATGGCGTGCTGACCAGATCGCCGGTCGGCGGGAAGGCGGGTGTGTCGGTGGTCGGGGCATAGACGCGCACCTGTGCGCCCTGGCGCAGCAGATAGCCTACGAAACGGTTGAGCGCCTGGTTTGCACCGTCGCGCACATAATTATAATTGCCGCTGAACAGCGCGACACGAAGTCCGGTAACATCCATCGCGGCCCCTTAGACCAGACCGGCGAAAAACCCAAGGAACCAGAGCGGGCCTCGGGAATTTTGCTGAAGCTGACCGGGAAAGCCGGCCGGCATGATTGCCCCTGAAGGAGAGGATGTCTGCTGATGGCCGAGAGATTCCGTATGGGAACACGGGTCAAGTGGAATTGGGGGCAGGGTGTCGGCCGGGGACGCATAGCTGAACGGTTCGAGCGGCATGTGGAGCGGATGATCGCCGGCTCGCTGATCCGTCGCAACGGGTCTACCCGCGATCCCGCCTATCTGGTCCAGACCGACAAGGGCGACCTGGTACTCAAGCTTGGGTCAGAACTGAGCGCCGCCTGAGCTACGGGCGGACGGGTCAAGCTGACCGCAACTGGCCATCGTCATCGCGCTGCAACCATGGCATGGAGCAGCATGACCCAGTCTTTCATGACCATCGACGCCTTACTGATCGGCATGCCCCGGCCCTTTCGCGATGACGAACATAGCGCCATCGGCAAGCAGCCGGTCGCCGGCCCGATCCGCATCAACTGGCTGGGCTTCGAGGGCGACGGGGTGGCCGATACCGTCCATCATGGCGGCTGGGACAAGGCGATCCACCTCTATCCGCAGGATCATTATGGCTGGTGGCGTGACAGGAAGCCCGATCATCCGCTGCTCGATGCGCCCGGTGCCTTTGGCGAGAATATCGCGAGCCGGGGCATGACCGAGAGCGATATCTGCCTGGGCGACCGGTTCAGTCTGGGCAGCGCGGTGGTGGAGGTGAGCCATGGCCGCCAGCCTTGCTGGAAGCTCGACCATCGTTTCGGTGCGCGGGACGTGATGGCGACGATCGTGAAGACGGCGCGCTGCGGCATCTATTTCCGGGTCGTCAAGGAAGGGGAGGCGGAGGCTGGCACGCAGATGGCGTTGCTGGAGCGGCCCTTGCCGGACTGGAGCATCGAGCGGGTCTTTCGCCTGCTGATCGGCGGTGGCCACAAGGCCGATCCCGATGCGGTGCGTGCACTGGCCGAGATGCCGGTTCTGGCGGAAGCTTGGCGCGAACGGGCGCGCAAGCTGGCCGCCTGATCGGCTGGGTGCGGATCAGGGCACGGATCGTTTTGTCTACATGTCAAAGAGCGAGGAAGGCTAGGCCGGCAGCGGCGTTGTAGGACAGCGAAAAATGCGGTCCGGCATCGTCGCGCTAGCGCTCGGCTGACGCGACAGTGGATTTCCTACGAAGTTCACAGTGTCGTCGGGTGATTAGGCCTGTGATGCGCCCGTGACGCATCGATAACGCGCCACTCACGCGTCCGTGACGCGACAGTCAGGCCGAAATCAGGATCACCGCCACGCGCCATCGACGCGACAGTCGGGCGACAGTGAGCGACGGTATGGAGAGCGAGAGACGGCATGCGGGGAAGCTTTCCATCATCGGAGTAGATCAGCCTGACCCGAATAGGAAAGGTCGGCTCTGTTGAGCCCATGATTAGGAATGGCGCCTTGCGAGCTGAAGCGGACCTAACCTTCATCGTCACCCTGAACTTGTTTCAGGGTCCATTCCTCCCAACAGTCGATGCTTTGTGGGGCTTGATGGATGCTGAAACAAGTTCAGCATGACGTTGGTGGAATAGGGGGGGCTTTTTTGCCCTCCCGCTTCGCGCTCAGCTCAGCTGGTCGATCGCGTCGCTGTCGAGACCGCCGGGGATGATCATGATCGGGCAGGGCATCTTGCCCGCATCCGATCCGGTGAAGTGGGATACCAGCGCGCCGGGTGGGCCGCTGGCGGCGGCGCCCAGCACCAGGGCGGCAACGTCGTCCATTTCCTCCAGCGTCTTGCGCACGACCGCGACGGGATCGCCCTGGCGCACGGTGATGCTGGGGCGGATGCCGGATTCGTCGGTCAGCGTGCCGGCCGCACTGGTCACCAGCGCTTCGGCCCGTTGCAGCGCCTCATCCTCCATTGTCGCCTGGACGCCGCCCCACTGAACGAACTCGGATGGCGGGATCAGCGCCAGGATGCGGATCGTGCCGGCCGTCTTGGCGGCACGGCGGGCCGCGAAGCGCAACGCGGTTTCCGCCTCGGGCGATTCGTCCACGACCACCAGATATGTCCGCATTGTTCGATATCCCCGAGAAACAAAAGTCGGCCTTGCCGGGCCGTCAAAACCACCCCGACGAACCAACGAGGTGAAATGTGGGGCATTATCGCCCCTCGCGCAAGGCGTGGCCTTGACCGTTCCGGCCAAAGGGTGAAAACGGGCACCGAAACGGCGCGTGCCAGATAATCAAGAAGAGGCCCCGAACGCATGAGCAAGACGATCCAGATGCCTGCCCTGTCCCCCACCATGGAAGAAGGGACGCTGGCCAAATGGCTGGTCAAGGAAGGGGACAAGGTGTCGTCCGGCGACCTTCTCGCCGAGATCGAAACCGACAAGGCAACCATGGAGTTCGAGGCCGTCGATGAAGGCATCGTCGCCAAGATCCTGGTGTCGGAAGGTGCCGAGGGCGTGAAGGTCGGCACTGTCATCGCGATCATCGCCGAAGAGGGCGAAGATGTTGCCGAAGCCGCTGCCGGCGGTGGCGCTGCGCCCGCTCCCAAGGCCGATGCGGTGCCGGCCAAGGCCGAAGCCGCCGCACCTGCAGCCAAGGCTGATCCAGTTCCGGCCAAGGCCGACGCAGTCGCGCCTGCCGCCGCCCCGGCGGAAGGTCGCGTGAAGGCGAGTCCGCTCGCCCGTCGCCTGGCCGAAGCCAAGGGTGTCGACCTGGCTGCCGTCGCTGGCTCCGGCCCCAATGGCCGCATCGTGAAGGCCGACCTGGATGGCGCTGCCGCTGCGCCCGCCAAGGCGGCTGCGCCTGCCGCTACCCCGGCTGCTGCTGCACCCGTCGCTGCCCCGGCGCCGATTGCCGCCGCCGCGCAGGATTTCGGCATCCCCAACGAGGTCATCAAGCTCAGCGGCATGCGCAAGACGATCGCGCGCCGCCTGACAGAGTCCAAGCAGCAGGTGCCACACATCTACCTGACCGTGGACGTGCAACTCGACAAGCTGTTGAAGCTGCGCGGCGAGCTGAATGCCGGCCTGTCGGGCCGTGGCGTCAAGCTGTCGGTCAACGATCTGTTGATCAAGGCGCTGGGCGTGGCCCTGATGCAGGTGCCCGAGTGCAACGTGCAGTTCGCCGGCGACCAGATGCTGCAGTTCAAGCGCGCCGATATTTCGGTGGCCGTGTCGATCCCCGGTGGCCTGATCACCCCGATCGTCACCGGCGCCGACATCAAGGGCGTGGCCGCGATCTCGAACGAGATGAAGGATCTGGCCGACCGCGCCAAGGCCGGCAAGCTGCAGCCGAGCGAATATCAGGGTGGCACCGCGTCGCTGTCGAACATGGGCATGTTCGGCATCAAGCAGTTCGAAGCCGTCATCAACCCGCCGCAGGGCATGATCATGGCGATCGGCGCAGGTGAGAAGCGGCCCTTCGTGGTTGATGACAGCCTGCAGATCGCGACCGTCATGTCGGCGACCGGCAGCTTCGACCATCGCGCGATCGACGGTGCCGACGGCGCCCGTCTGATGAAGGCATTCCGCGAACTGATCGAAAATCCGCTGGGCATGCTGGCCTGATGGCGAAGATCGACGAGCAGCCGCCGGTCGAAAGCCCGGCGGTGCGCGTCATCGCCATGCCCGCCGATACTAATCCCCACGGGGATATTTTCGGCGGCTGGCTGATGAGCCTGATGGATTCGGCTGCGGGTTCGGTCGCGGCACGCTACAGCCACGGCCGTGCGGTGACGATCGCGGTGGAGGGCATGACCTTCCACCGTCCGGTCATCGTCGGCGACGAGGTGTCGGTGTTCGCGACGCTCAAGTCGGTCGGCCGCACATCGATGAAGATCGATGTCGAGGCGTGGCGTCGTGCCCGTCACGACGACCGGTCCTATCGCGTGACCCAGGCGACCTTCACCTTCGTGGCGATCGGTGAGGATCGCCAGCCCCGTTCCGTGCCGCCGCTGCCTGCTCAATAAGGGCGCGGCCTGACCAAGATATCGAAATAGCGAGAGAGACCATGGCTGATACCTATGACCTGATCGTCCTCGGCTCCGGCCCGGGCGGCTATGTTGCCGCCATCCGGGCGGCGCAACTGGGCCTCAAGACCGCGATCGTGGAGCGCGAAAATCTGGGCGGCATCTGCCTCAACTGGGGCTGCATTCCGACCAAGGCGCTGCTGCGTTCGGCCGAAATCTTCCATTATATGCAGCACGCCAAGGACTATGGCCTGGCGGCCGAGAAGATCAGCGCCGACATCGAGGCGGTGGTGAAGCGTTCGCGCGGCGTTGCCAAGCAGCTCAATCAGGGCGTCACGCACCTGATGAAGAAGAACAAGATCACCGTCCACATGGGCGATGGCAAGCTGACCGGAAAGGGCAAGCTGACCGTCACCAAGGACGGCAAGAGCGAAGAACTGACCGCCAAGCATATCATCATCGCGACCGGCGCCCGCGCCCGCGATCTGCCGCAGCTCAAGGCCGACGGCCAGCGCGTGTGGACCTATCGCCACGCCATGACCCCGGCGGAAATGCCGACCAAGCTGCTGGTCATCGGTTCGGGCGCGATCGGCATCGAGTTCGCCAGCTTCTACAATGACATGGGCGCCGACGTGACCGTGGTCGAGATGATGGACCGGATCGTCCCCGTAGAGGATGCCGATGTCTCGGCGTTCCTGGAGAAGGCGGTCAAGAAGCAGGGCATGACCATCCTGACCGGCGCCAAGATCGAGAAGATCGCCGCGACCGACAAGGCCGTGACCGCCACCATCAAGGACAAGGCCGGCAAGGACATCACCGCCGAATATAGCCATGTCATCGTGGCGATCGGCATCGTCCCCAATGTCGAGAATATCGGCCTGGAAGATGTCGGCGTCGAGCCCGACCAGCGCTATCATATCAAGACCGACGCCTATGGCCGCACCAATGTCGACGGCATCTGGGCGATCGGCGACGTGACCGCGCCGCCATGGCTGGCCCACAAGGCGAGCCATGAAGCCGTGACCACGGTCGAGGCGATCGCGCAGGCGCTGGGCAACAAGGATGTCCACCCGCATGCGATGGACGTGCGCAACATTCCGGGTTGCACCTATTGCCACCCGCAGATCGCATCGGTGGGCCTGACCGAAGCCAAGGCCAAGGAAGCGGGCTACGACGTCAAGGTCGGCATGTTCCCCTTCATCGGCAATGGCAAGGCGATCGCGCTGGGCGAGGCCGAGGGCTTCACCAAGACCGTGTTCGACGCCAAGACCGGCGAATTGCTGGGCGCCCACATGATCGGCGCGGAAGTGACCGAGATGATCCAGGGCTATACCATCGGCAAGACGCTGGAGACCACCGAGGCCGAACTGATGCAGACGGTGTTCCCGCACCCGACCATCTCGGAATCGATGCATGAAAGCGTGCTCGCCGCTTATGGGCGTGCGCTCCATATCTGACCGGCAGACGATGCTGAAAAAGGGCGCGGGGATATTCATCCTCGCGCTTTTTTGCGTGCTGGCGATCGCGCTGGCGCAGCGAAACGGGTTGCTCGACGATCTGAACATCGGCCTGATGGGCTGGGCCGGGCAGGGGCGCGAGACGGCGCTGGGCGGGCATGTGACCATGGTCATGCGGCTGGCGTCGGCGATCGGCGGCACGGCGATCCGCATCATCCTGTCACTGGTCGTGCTGGGTGCGCTGGCCTTTACCGGGCGGCGTGCGGCGGCCTTGTGGTTTGCCGGGGTGGAGATTGGCGGCACGCTGCTCAACCTGATCCTCAAGCAGATCTTCGCCGCGCCGCGGCCCGACCTGCTGCCGCATCTCGACATCGTCCATAGCTATAGTTTTCCCAGCGGCCATGCGGCGGGGAACATGATGTTCTTCGGCGCGCTGGCGATGCTGGCCGGGCGGCGCTGGGCCTATGGCGCGGGTGGGGCGATGATCGCGCTGATCGGCGCCAGCCGGGTGTGGCTGGGCGTGCATTGGCCAAGTGATGTGTTGGCCGGATGGATCGAGGGGCTGGGCTGGCTTGTGCTGTGCGCGGCCTGGCTACCAGCGCGGCGAGGGCAGCAATAAGGCGCGGGTGATACTGCTGTGCGGCGGCATGCCGTCGGCGGTGACGAAGCCATGGACCCAGAAACTGTCCCAGGCGCTGAGCATCGCGATGATGAGCAGGGCCAGGCCCGCGCCGGCGCAGAGCAGGCGGGCGCCGCGCAGCGGATTGGCCGGCATCAGTGCCAGCAGCACAAGCGGCAGCAGCGGCAGGAAATAGCGGCCCTGCGTCCCCTGGACATAATCGGCGCCGAGCGGCGTGCCGGTGAGGTACATGGCGGTTTCGATCAGCAGCGCGGTGCCGGCCGCGATCGCCAGCCACCAGAGGCGCTGGCCAAGGCCGAAGCGCGCACCTGATCCGCTCAGCACCGCGCCGCCCAGCATCAGCAGGGCGAGCGGGTAGGCCAGCAGCGGCAGCAGGATCGCGTTCCAGCCGAAGCGGCCGACGATCTGCAACGCATAGACCGGGGCGCGTTCGACGATGCTGGACGCGAGGACGCGGGCATAGCCGGCCGGATCGGCGAGGATGACGGCGAGTTGCTGTGCCAGCGGCGCGGTCAGCACGCTCTCCCCGGTCTTGCGCGAGGTGATGTGATAGAGCGCCTGGCTGCCGCCATTGGCCTTCATCCAGACAGCGAAGATGACAGCTCCGAGCAGCATCGCGCCAAGGATCAGGGCGTTGCGCGACAGGGTGAAGCGGGTGGGCCAGCGCAGGCCGGCGGCCATCAGCGGCAGATAGACGCCCTTGGCCAGCGCCAGCAGCGGCGCGGTGACGAGTGTGGCGACCGTGCTGGCGGGGGTCGGCGTCATGAAGCCGATCCGTAGCGCCAGAGCGAGGCCGAGAAAGCCGATGCCGTTGATGACCGCATCGGGCGAGAGCGAGCCGATCTGATAGCAGAAGGTCGGTAGCAGCGCGGTGCCGAGCAGCGCCATCCGGCCGAAGGGAATGAGGCATAGCGCAGCGGCAAGGAGGAGCAGCGCGGTCAGTGCATTGGAGATACGGCCGGCATAGAAGGCGCCGATGCGCGGCAGGCCCAGCGCGTCGCCGATCCAAAGGCCGACGGCGCCGGGGGCATAGAGGGTCGGCGCATAGCTGGCGACATTGGGAAATTCGGCAAAGCGCGTGCCAGTGCGGGCGGCGTCGGCGGACCAGGCCCGGTCGATCATGCCCTTGTCATAGCGGTGGCTCTGGCCGTCGGGTTCGGTCGGGAAATCGACGGCGTGGAGGTCGACCGCCGCTCGCGGCAGGTCTGCGCCGATCCGGTCGTCCTGGATTTCCGTCACGACATGGCCCTGCGACAGGGCCAGTGCCTTCATATAATGTTGGTTTTCATCCGGCGCCTGAAAGGGCGGAGTCAGGATCACGAAGAACAGCGTCGCGAGGGATATGGCGAGAAACAATATTTGTTCGAGGCGCGGCCATGGCGCGACGACTGTCATGTCGGCATAAGGATTGGTCCTGAAAGAAGATCGCGCGTTCCGCATGCCTGCCGTTCGAATGAGTATTGATACGTTCTAGATATGTCCCGTTAACATTTTGCCATGCGAAAGACGAAGGTCGAAAATATGAGGCATGGCGATAATTTCGGAGCGCATCGGCAATTCTGATGGTCGGGAAAGGACCATTTTTTGCTACGCTCGCAATGACAATACCGGATTTTGACTGCTGGCGACCAGTTGCAGACTGTTTCCCCTCCCGTTTACGGGAGGGGGTGATGGGAGGCATGTGACTCCCATCAAGGGGGCGGGCTGGACGTCGGACAAGCTCACCCCACTGCGACTAACGCGCTGCGCGCGCAAGTCTCGCAGCCCCTCCCGTTTACGGGAGGGGCGTGGCGGGAAACCAACCAACATGGCCACCCAAAAAAAGGCTGCGCTCAGGAGAGCAGGCGCTAACATGCCCAAGGCCCCTGCCTTCAAGCTGTCGATAGTGACGTAGAAGCGGAAAGAGACCCTCAGGCCTCTTCCGCTTCCAGTTCCTGTTCGACCGGCGGGTGGAGCCGCAGGCGGGTGACGCGGCGGCCGTCGCTGGCCAATATTTCCAGTTTCCAGCCGCTCTGTTCATGCGGGAGGATCTCGCCCGGCTCGGGGACGCGACCGGCCAGTACGAAGGCGAGGCCGCCCAGCGTATCGACATCTTCCTCGATCTCGCCCAGGCGCGGGTCGATTTCTTCAGCGACGTCGTCCAGTTCGGCGCGGGCGTCGGCATCCCACATGCCGCCTTCCAGCGGCACCAGCATGGCTTCGGGCGCGTCGTCATGCTCGTCCTCGACCTCGCCGACGATTTCCTCGACCAGATCCTCGAAGGTCAGCAGCCCTTCGGTGCCCGAATATTCGTCGAGCACGATGGCCAGATGGGTGCGCTTGGCACGCATTTCGGCGAGCAGGTCGAGCGCGCCCATGCTTTCGGGCACATAGAGCGGCTGGCGGATCAGCGGCTCCAACGTGTCGGGCACCGGCGCCTTGCCTGCCAGGATTGCGAAGGCATCGCGGATATGGATCATGCCGACGATCGTATCGAGCGTTTCGCGATAGACCGGGATGCGGCTGTGACCGGCCTCGGCGAACAGTTCTGCCAGTTCGGCAAAGCTCGCCTTCTCCTCGATCGCGACGATGTCGGAGCGGGGCACGGCAACATCGTCGACCGTATGTTCTGAAAAATGCAGCAGATTGCGGACCATCTGCCGCTCGATTGCGGACAGGTCGCCCTTGGCAGGCGGGGCCGCGCCCTCTTCCTGCTCATCCTCATCATATTCGTCGAGCGCCTCTTCCAGTTCCTTGCGGAGGCTGGGGGCTTCATTCTCGCCGAACAGGAGCGACTTCAGGCCGCTCCATAAACCGCCCTCGTTACTACTGTCCGCTTCCTTGGAACCGGCGCTATCCTTCGGGCTGCCTTCAGCCATCGTATTTCCTATTTCCCTGTTTCTCTATCCCCGTAGGGATCGGCCAGACCAAGGCTGAGAAGCGCGCGGATTTCCAGCGCTTCCATCGCCTCGGCTTCATTGTCGTCCATATGGTCATATCCAAGCAAATGAAAAGTCCCGTGGACGATCAGATGCGTGGCATGGTCGGCGACCGATATGCCCTTTTCCGCAGCTTCGGCGGCACAGACCCCCTCGGCCAGGACGATATCGCCCAGCAGCACTTCGCCATCGTCGGTATTGGCCGTCACTTCCAGCAAATCTTCCTGCACCATCGGGAAGGACAGGACGTTGGTCGGCCTGTCCTTCTCGCGATAGGCGCGGTTGAGCTGGTGCACCTCGGCGTCGTCGGTCAGCTTGACCGCGACTTCATAGAGGGTGGCATCGGTAGCGAATGCGGCATAGGGACTGTGCGCAATGGCGGCCGAAACCGCCTGTTGCGCGAGAAATTCCCAGTCCGTGCCGGGCCAGCCTTCTTCATGAAGGACAGCGACTTCGATCATATATTTGAGATCCGTTGTGAAGATTTATGCATCCGGCCCCTCATAGGCCTGGACGATGCGGCCGACCACCGGATGGCGGACGACGTCGCCGATGCCGAAGGGAACCATGGCAATGCCCTCGACCCCGTCCAGCCGCGCGACCGCGTCGGCCAGGCCCGAAATGCCGGGCTGCGGCAGATCGACCTGCTTGGGATCGCCGCAGATGACCATGCGGCTGCCTTCGCCAAAGCGGGTCAGGAACATCTTCATCTGGGCGATGGTGGTGTTCTGCGCCTCGTCCAGCACGATGAAGGCGTTGGCCAGGGTGCGGCCGCGCATGAAGGCGAGCGGCGCGATCTCGATCTCGCCGCTGGCGATCCGCCGTTCGACCTGTTCGGCCGGCAGTGTGTCGTGCAACGCATCGTAGATCGGCCGCAGATAGGGATCGACCTTTTCCTTCATGTCGCCGGGCAGGAAGCCGAGCTTCTCGCCCGCTTCGACGGCGGGGCGGGACAGGATCAGGCGGTCGACGCTGCCGGTAATGAGCTGGCTGACCGCCTGAGCGACGGCCAGATAGGTCTTGCCGGTGCCTGCCGGGCCGAGCGCGAAGATGATGTCGTTCCGGGTCAGTGCCTCCATATAGGTGACCTGGGTGGCGGAACGGGGGACGATCGTCTTCTTGCGGGTGCGGATCATCACCTTGGGCGGTTCGGCGACGTCATGCCGGATGATGCCGTCCAGGGTCGGTTCGGCCGACATGGCGATCACGGCTTCCACCGCGCCGCCGTCGATTTCCTGTCCGGCGACGATGCGGTTGTAGAGGCCGGTCATGACGTCGCGGGCGCGGGCGGCGGCTTCGGCCTCGCCCTCGATCTGCAGCTTGTTGCCGCGCGCGGCGATATAGACGCCGAGCCGGTTTTCGATCGCGACCAGATTCTGGTCATATTGGCCGAACAGCGCACCCAGAAGATGCGGTTTTTCGAACGTCACTTCCAGACGGGCGCGCTCGGCAATGTCGGTGCGGGGATGGTGCGGTTTCTTGCCCATTTAAAAGCCTCCCTGGCTCGTCATGCATCTCGTCAAGGCCGGTCGAGACCGGGTTTCGGGGAGATGGCTTCCCAACGGTGCGGGAATGACGAGGCTTTGGTTCAAGCGGCTTTCCTCCTGCTGATTTCGCCGGCCAGGCTGTTCGGGCCGGCGCTGATGATATCGACATCGACCATATCGCCAATAGCAAATTCGGGCGCGGTGACATGGACGGATTGCAGCCAGGGCGTCTTGCCGATCAGCTGGCCGGGATAGCGGCCCTTGCGTTCGAGCAGGATGCTGGTGGTGCGGCCCACCGTGGCGCTGTTGAAATCGACCTGATGGCGGTTGATCGCGGCCTGCAGCCGGGCCAGCCTTTCGTCCATCACCGCCGCCGGGATCTGATGATCCATGTCCGCCGCCGGGGTGCCGGGGCGGGGGCTGTATTTGAAGGAATAGCATTGCGCGTAGCGCACCTGGTCGACGATCTTGAGAGTATCTTCGAACTCTGCATCGGTTTCGCCGGGGAAGCCGACGATGAAATCGCCCGACAAGGCGATGTCGGGCCGGGCCGCGCGCACGCGCTCGATGATGCGCAGATAGCTGTCGACCGTGTGGCTGCGGTTCATGGCCTTGAGAATACGGTCATTGCCCGACTGCACCGGCAGATGGAGGAAGGGCATCAGCTTGGGCTCGTCGCCATGGGCGGCGATCAGGCCATCGCTCATGTCGTTGGGATGGCTGGTGGTGTAGCGGATCCGCTCCAGCCCGCCGAGCCGGGCCAGTTCGCGGGCCAGGCCGTCCATGCCCTGCAACCGGCCCCGGTCGTCCTCGCCGGTCCAGGCATTGACGTTCTGGCCGAGCAGGGTGATCTCGCGCACGCCGCCATCGACCAGCGCCTTGGCTTCGTCCAGGATCGCGGTCCAACTGCGGCTGATTTCCGCGCCGCGCGTATAGGGCACGACGCAATAGGTGCAGAATTTGTCGCAGCCTTCCATGATCGTCAGGAAGGCGGTCGGCCGAGCCTGCTTGGTGCGGCCGGGCAGGGCGGCGAATTTGGAATTGGCCGGCATGTCGGTGTCGACAGCCTCCTCGCCGCGCTGCGCCTTGCCGATCAGGTCGGGCAAGCGGTGATAGGCCTGCGGGCCGACGACGATGTCGACATTGCGGGCGCGGCGCTGGATTTCGCCGCCCTCGGCCTGGGCGACGCAGCCGGCGACGGCGATCATCGGGCGAGTGCCATCCTCGCGGGTCAGGCGGCCAATGTCGGAATAGACCTTGTCCACCGCCTTTTCGCGGATGTGGCAGGTGTTGAGAATGACGAGGTCGGCCTCTGCGCCGTCGGCAGCGGCGGTCATGCCGCGCTCGCCCAGCATTTCGGCCATGCGCTCGCCATCATAGACGTTCATCTGGCAGCCGAAGGATTTGACCTGGAAGGTGGCCGGGCCCTTGCCGGCTGTAAGTTCAGGGGCGTCGTTACGATTCATGCCGTCCAGCTATACAGGCGCTTGGCGCGAAGAGGAAGGTGGCAGGTGCGCGGCAATGCTCGCGGCGATCCGCTGGTGCGCGGTGGCGGCCAATATCTTGCGATCGGCGCAACTGGCCGGGTCGAACGGCTCCAGGAACCGGATGGTGACGGGCAGGCGGCCCTTGCGCTCCAGCAGTCGCTTCGCATTGGTGCCGGCCGGTTCGTCGCCATGCCAGGCGATCTGAGCCGTGGCCGCGCCATAGTCGATATGCACCGGCTGGATCATCACCGCGCGGGGCGGCGGCATCAGCACGGCGAGCAGCGAGGGCTTGAAGGGCAGCAGGCCGCTGCCGTCGCTGGTCGTGCCTTCGGGAAAGAGGGCGACCGGCTGATGGCCGGCGAGCGCGGCGCGCAGCGCGTCGAGCTGGCCCGACAGGCTGCCGCGCTTCTCGCGCGAGACGAACAAGGTGTTGTTCTGGGCGGCGAGCCAGCCGATCACCGGCCAGCGGGCGATGCCGTCATGGGCGACGAAAGCGGCGCCGGTCGCATCGGCCAGCGCCAATATGTCGACCCAACTGACATGGTTGGCGATCAGGAACATGTCGCTCTCGACCGGGCGGCCTTCCACCCGGATGCGGGCGCCGACCGCCCGCGCCGCCATCCCCAGGAAACGGCGTGGCCAAGGAGATGGACGGCGAAACAGGCGCCACAAGAGATGCGGGGGCAGGCAGAACAGCAGGCTGCCCAACAGGGCGGCGATGCGGCCGGCCCGGCGCAGTGGCGCCAAGGCGTCAGTCCTTGCGGTCGAGGGCGACGCCGTAAAGTTCCATGCGATGGTCGACCAGGCGGAAGCCGAGCTTTTCGGCGATCTGCTTCTGCAGCAGTTCCAGTTCGGGATCGACGAACTCGATGACGTTGCCGGTTTCGACGTCGATCAGATGGTCATGATGCGATTCCGGGGCCGCTTCGTAGCGGGCGCGGCCGTCGCCAAAGTCATGGCGTTCCAGAATGCCGGCTTCTTCGAAGAGGCGCACGGTGCGGTACACAGTGGCGATAGAGATGCCCGGATCGATAGCGGCAGCGCGTTTGTGCAGTTCCTCGACATCGGGATGGTCGGTCGCGTCGCTCAGCACCTGGGCGATAACCCGGCGCTGTTCGGTGATGCGCAGGCCCTTTTCGTGGCAGAGGGCTTCGACGTCGATCTTGCGGTTCATGCGGGGGGCTGGCTCGCTTCAAAAATGGGAAAGTCGGACATTGCCTAGCCGCTTTTGTTGCAACGGAAAAGGGGCGCATCGTCGATGCGCCCCTTTCGCAATAGGTAAATACCGAAAGTGTGGGGCTTATTTGCCGGCACGGGTCCGGCGGCGCTTGGTGCCCAGGCCAATTTTCTTGGCCAGGTTGCGGCGCTGTTCGGCATAATTGGGGGCAACCATCGGGTAATCGGCCGGCAGGCCCCACTTGGCGCGATAATCGTCCGGGGTCATCTGATAATGGGTCATCAGGTGCCGCTTGAGCATCTTCAGCTTCTTGCCGTCTTCCAGGCAGATGATGAAGTCGGGCTTGATCGATGCGCGCACCGAAACAGCCGGTTCCGGCTTCACTTCGGGGGCGGGTGCCGGGGTCGAAAGACCCGACAGCGCGGTATGAACATTCTGGATCAGTGTCGCAACGTCGGACACAGCAACGCTGTTATTCGAGACGTGCGCAGCGACAATGTCGGAGGTCAGAGTGATGAGCAGTTCGCTCTGTGCCGATTCGTTTTCCATTTTTCTTGTTTCCTGCAAAGGCTTCTATTGTGCGACCCGCCCGAGGAAATGGATTCAGAGCGGTATATCTTGGCTAGACCCTGTAGCCAGGCTTCGCAAGAGAAGATTGCCTTAAACAAGCATGTCGATGCGAAAGCTCAAGGCATCATGAAGCTTGCCATCATTGCCGCGATAGTAACCGGGGCGACGATGTACGTATTCGAAGCCAATATTCTCGTAGAGTTTGACCGCCATGTTCGATGCGCGGACTTCCAGGTTCATCGATGTGATGCCGCGGCGACGCGCAAGTGTCAGGCTGTGTCCAAGCAAGGCCCGGCCGATGCCGCGGCCGCGCCATAGCGGATCGACCGCCAGTAGCAGCAATTCGCATTCGTCCAGCACCGACCGGATCAGCGCGAAGCCCAGCGGGGCGGCATCGATATGGGCGATGGTGAGCCATGTGCCGGGCATGGTCATGACGCCCGACAATTGGGGCAGGGTCCAGGCCTCGCCGAAGAGCGGGTCGAATGCGCGGGTCATGACGTCCATGGCGTCGGCGAGCGCGTTGCGCTCTCCCGCTTCATAGGTATCGAGCGTCAGGCCGGCGGGGATCATGAAGCGGCACGCTCCGCGATCGTCTTGGCATCCGCCGCGCGGCCATAGAGGGGCGAGGAGGAGAGGGGGGGCAGGCCGGCAATCAAGCTGTAGCGGGCGGCCTCTGGGTAGAGCGCGATCGCCGTGCCATCGCCGCGTGCGGTCACCAGCGCCTCGGCGCCGGTGCCGTAAAATTGGGCCATGTCGAGTTGGGTCGCGAGCGTGCTGATGGGGGTGGAGGCGGGCTGGGTCGTGGCAATGCGGCCGTCCGCCTCGAAGACTTGCCAGAATAGTTCGCCATGACCACCCGTAATGGTGACCGCGATTGGCCCATCCCGATGGTCGTCGGCCGCCATCGCGGCGATGAGCGAGAAGGCACTATAGCCATGGAGCGGCACTGACCAGGCGAGCGCCAGCGCGCGGGCGGCGGCGATGCCGATGCGCACGCCGGTGAAGCTGCCCGGACCGACATCGACCGCGATCGCGTCGGCGCGCCCGCCATCGGGCAGCGCGGCGATCGCGGGTAGCAGGGCTTCGGCATGGCCGCGCCCGACGATTTCATGAAAATGGCCGATCGGCCGGCCGTCTTCCAGCAGCGCAACGGACAGCGCCTGCGTGGCGGTGTCGATGACCAATATGCGCAAATTCACTCCCCCGAAGCCACGATGCCGATATGGATATGGCTGCGGTTAATCGATCCGGCGCGATTTGCCAAATCCGGTCATCGCAGGGTCAGACTGCGCGGACTTCCGTCACTTCGGGCACATAATGCTTGAGCAACTGCTCGATGCCGTTCTTGAGCGTGGCGGAGGAGGAGGGGCAGCCGGCGCAGGCCCCCTGCATGCGCAGATAGACCGTGCCCTTGTCGAAGCCGCGATAGATGATGTCGCCACCGTCATTGGCGACAGCCGGGCGCACGCGGGTTTCGATCAGATCCTTGATCTGGTCGACGATCTCGGCATCTTCCGGATCATCGGTGAAGGCCTCTTCCTCGGCCGGGACGCTGAAGCCGGCAGCGCTGCCCGCGGCGAAGAGCGGCATGTTGGCCGAAAAATGGTCGAGCAGGATCGAGAGGATTTCGGGCTTCACATCGCTCCATTCGGCGCCCGGTGCGATCGTGACGGAAATGAAGTCGGCACCGAAGAAGACGCCGGTCACGTCGCCGAGGCCGAACAGCGCGTCGGCCAGCGACGATGCTTCCGCCTCCTCGGGGGTGGCGAAGTCGCGGGTGCCGGCGGCACCCATTACGGCCTGGCCCGGGAGGAATTTGACGGTCGCCGGATTGGGCGTGAGTTCGGTCTCGATCAGCATAGTCGCTATGTGGCGACGTGCGAGCGCGAGATCAAGTCGGCAAACGGAACTTCCCTTGCCACCGGCCATTGATTGGGAAAGGTCAACCAAGGAGAGCCATGATGAGTGCCGATGAGAATATTCGCGACCGTTTCTGGGCGGATCTGTCGAGCAGTCCCTTCCTGATGGTCGGACTGCAGGGAAGTGGCGCGCACAGCGTGCCGATGACCGCGCAACTCGACCCGGACGCCAATCATTGCTTCTGGTTCTATACGAGCCGGGACAACAGGCTGGCGGCGGGTGGCCCGGCCATGGCGCAGTTCGCGGCCAAGGACCATTATCTGTTCGCCTGCATCAACGGGACGCTGGTGCCGGAAACCGACGAGGCAGTCATCGACCGCTATTGGTCGAAGCAGGTGGAAGCCTGGTATCCGGGCGGACGGCAGGATCCCAACCTGCTGATGCTGCGCTTCGATCTGGGCACGGCGGAAATCTGGCGCGCCGATCTGTCGATAGGTGGCGTGTTCAAGATGATGTTTGGCGGCGATGTACGGGCCGAGTTGCAGGACAAGCACGCCGAAATCGCACTATGAAGGTGTGAATATGAAGCGGCGGCTGCGGACAACGGGTCCGTGGCCGCTTGCTTTTCCGGCCGATCTCATTCATATGTGATGCAGCGCAGCATGGCCCGGAAGGCCCTATAGCGATTGGCAGCGTGATCGTCCCGTGCTTTGACAAGTCATGCGGACCGGCCAATGACAGTCTGCGCCAAGCTTGAGGCTTCCCTTTTCACGCGGGTCGTTTCGTAACCCGCCTCGCGCCCTCCCTGCGTCCGCAGGACGAGTTGGCGCCCGGCCGACTTGTGAGTTTTTCATGCAATTCAATGAACTTGGCCTTTCCGAGCCGATCATCAAGGCGCTGACCGCCAAAAATTATGCCCAACCCACGCCAATCCAGCAAAAGGCCATTCCGGTCCTGCTGGAAGGCCGCGACCTGTGCGGCATTGCCCAGACCGGCACCGGCAAGACCGCGGCCTTCGCGCTGCCCAGCCTCGACTATTTTGCGCGCAACCCCAAACCGACTCCGATCAAGGGCTGTCGCATGCTGGTGCTGTCGCCGACCCGCGAACTGGCCGCGCAGATCGCCCAGAGCTTCCGCGACTATGGCCGTTTCATGCGTCTGTCGGTCGAAACCGTGTTTGGCGGCGTGCCGGTCAACAAGCAGATCCGTGCCCTTTCGGCCGGTGTCGACATCGTCGTCGCCACGCCTGGCCGCCTGCTCGACCTGATCGACCAGCGCGCCTTCACCATCAAGGACACGGAAATTTTCGTCCTCGACGAAGCCGACCAGATGATGGACATGGGTTTCATCCACCCGCTCAAGCGCATCGCTAAGCTGTTGCCGCGTGATCGCCAGAACCTGTTCTTCTCGGCCACCATGCCCAAGGAAATCGAGGCGCTGGCTGGCCAGTTCCTCAATGATCCGGTCAAGGTCAGCGTGGCGCCGCAGTCGACCACGGCCGAACGTGTCCGCCAGCAGCTGACCTTCGTCAACCAGGCGGAGAAGCAGGCACTGCTGCATATCGTGCTGAAGACCGAAGAGATCGACCGCGCGCTGATCTTCACCCGCACCAAGCATGGCGCCGATCGCGTCGTGCGCTTTCTGGAAGGCGCCGGCATCGATGCATTCGCGATCCACGGCAACAAGAGCCAGGGCCAGCGCACCACCGCATTGCAGGCGTTCCGCCAGGGCAAGGTGAAGCTGCTGGTGGCGACCGACATCGCCGCGCGCGGCATCGACGTGTCGGGTGTCAGCCATGTCATCAATTTCGAAATCCCGAACGTGCCGGAACAGTATGTCCACCGCATCGGGCGCACGGCGCGCGCAGGGGCGGATGGCATCGCCATCAGCTTCGTGGCGGATGACGAGCGGCCCTATCTGAAGGCGATCGAACGGGCGACCAAGGTAAAGCCCGAAATCGTGCCGCTGCCGGAGAATTTCCTGGAGGCGGTGCGCAACCTGCCCAAGCCGGCTGCGCCGCGCAAGGGGCCGAGCCAGAGCCCGGCCCAGCAGGCCAAGCGGGCCGAAGGCCAGCGTCGGTATCAGGATGGGCAGAAGGCCCAGCGTGGCGCGCCCGACAAGGCGCATCGTGGCGAAGGCGATGGCGCGAAGAAGCCGTTTCGTCGCCGTCGCGGCGGCGGCGGCAGCGTCGGTGCGCACAAGGGCGCGGTTCAGCGCACCGGCGCGCCGCGCTGATCGCTGATCCCGGGAGGCGCGATGCAGCCGCATCAAGCCCTCCAGGTCTCGTTGCTGTAAGCCATGGATTTCCCCGGGGCCTGATGAGCGATGCTCGTCAGGCCCCGTCCATTTTCCTGCTCCTTCAGTCGACATCACAAGGCGAAGCGGGTGGAAGCCGGGACGTGACCATCATTGTCAGTGGTCATTCAGGAAAATGCCGCTAGGCTCCCCTGCCTATGCGTTTGACCCCCCGCCGTTCGGCCGCTTCGCTCACCATCCTTGCCCTGCTTTTGTCGGGCTCCCCCCTGCCGCTTGCGGCGAAAACCGATCCGGCGATTGCCAGCGGCAAGGTCGCGTCGGGTGGCAGTCAGGCGGATATCCGCCCCTGGCTCTACGAAAATAGCGATGTGCCGATCGATGCGGCCTGGCGCTTTGGTACCCTGTCCAACGGCCTGCGCTATGCCATTCGCCGCAACGGCGTGCCGCCGGGGCAGGTGTCCGTTCGCCTGCGGATCGATGCCGGATCGCTGATGGAGCGGCCCGATGAGCAAGGCTATGCCCATTTCATGGAGCATCTGTCGATGCGCGGGTCGCGCCATGTGCCCGACGGCGAATCGAAGCGCATCTGGCAGCGGCTGGGCGTGACCTTTGGCAGCGACAGCAATGCCGCGACCACGCCGACCGGCACCACCTATGCGCTTGACCTGCCCCAGGCCAATCAGACGAGCCTCGGCGAAAGCCTGAAGATCCTGGCCGGCATGATGACCGATCCCAATATCGTCGACAGTGCGGTTGACGCCGAACGGGCGGTGGTACTGGCCGAACGGCGCGAGAGCGACGGGCCGCAGATGCGGATTTCCGATGCCAGTCGCCAGCATTTCTTTGCCGGCCAGCCGCTTGCCGATCATGCGCCGATCGGCACTGTCGCGACCCTGAACGCGGTGACGGCGGCCAAGGCCGAAGCCTTCCACCAGCGCTGGTATCGCCCTGAAAACACCGTGATCGCGATCGCCGGGGATATCGATCCCGCGCTGGCCGAACAGTTGCTCAAGGATAATTTCGCCAGCTGGCAGGATAGTGGCAAGGGCGCGGAGCAGTCTGATTTCGGCGAGCCCGATGCCAAAGCGCCGGCCACCCGCGTCGTCGTGGAACCGGGCGCGCCGACCGGCCTTACCATGGCCTGGCTGCGCCCATGGAAGCCGCATGCCGACACTATCGTCTATAATCAGGACAAGCTGACCGACATGCTGGCGTTGCAGATCGTCAGCCGGCGCCTGGAGCAGGCAGCGCGGGCAGGGGGCAGCTTTCTGGCGGCGGGCGTCGACCAGCAGGACATCAGCCGATCGGCCGATGGCACTTTTCTGACCATCACGCCGACCGGCGACAATTGGGAAAAGGCGCTGGCCGATGTGCGCGCGATCATCGAGGATGCCAAGGCCGCGCCGCCGACCCAGCAGGAAATCGATCGCGAATATGCGCAACTCGACACGGCGCTGGCGATTCAGGTTGAAAATGCCGACACGGAAGCCGGCGCCAAGCAGGCGAGCGATCTGGTGAGCGCGGTCGATATCCGCGAAACTACCGTCAGTCCGCAGGCTGCGCTGGATATCTTCCGTTCGGGCAGGCCTGCGATGAGGCCGCAGAAGATCCTCGATTCCACCCGTCGGCTGTTCTCCGCCGGCGTGTTCCGCGCGATGCTGATCACTGGCAAGGTCGAGGCGGGGCAGGACCAGAAGCTGGCCGCCGCGCTCGCTGCGCCGGTCAAGGCGGCGACCAATGCCCGTCTGGCCGACAAGGCGGTGACGATGGACGACCTGCCCAAATTCGGCGCGCCCGCGACGGTGGTGTCGCGCACTCCGGTCGCGTTGCAGGGCATGGAGAGCATCACTTTCTCCAACGGCGTCAAGCTGACGCTGTTCGCCAATGATGCCGAGACCGAAAAGGTGCGCATCAATGTCCGCTTCGGCCATGGCCAGCAGGCCTTTTCCCCGACCAATCCCGTCGCAAGCTGGGCTGCGGGCTACGCGCTGGTGGCGAGCGGCATCGGCAAGCTGGGCCAGCGTGAGCTGGATGACCTGACCAACGGTCGCCGCATGGGCATGGATTTTTCGACCGACGATGACGCGTTCGAATTGCAGGCGGTGACCCGTCCGGCGGATTATAAGGATCAACTGCGCCTATTTGCGGCCAAGCTGTACCAGCCCGGCTGGGATCCGGCGCCGATCGCGCGGGTGAAAACCGGCGCGTCGGTGGCCTATGATGCGATGTCGCGGGCGCCCGATAGCGTGCTGGCGCGCGATCTCAACTGGTTGCTGCATGACAAGGATGTGCGGTTCCGCACGCCGTCCAAGGCGGAGATCAACGCGTTGACGCCGCAGAGCTTCCGCCAGACCTGGGAACCGATCCTGGGGTCCGGCCCGATCGAGATCCAGATTTTCGGTCAGGTGAAGGCCGAGGAGGCGATTGAGGCCGTGGCCGCGACCTTTGGCGCGATGCCGGCGCGCCCGGACGTGCCGGTGCCGGCCGCGAACAAGGTGCAGCGTTTCCCCGCCCATGTCGAACAGCCGGTCATCCTGCGCCATGATGGCGACAAGGAACAGGCGGCTGCCGTCATTGCCTGGCCGACATCGGGCGGTTTTGCGCTGACGAAGGAAGCACGCCAGCTCGAAATCCTGACCCAGATCTTCAATGATCGCCTGTTCGACAAGCTGCGCTCGACCGAGGGCGCGGCCTATTCGCCCAGCGTGCAGAATAGCTGGCCCTTCTCCTATGACAGTGGCGGCTACATATTGGTGACGAGCCAGGTGCGGCCCGACCGGGTCAATTATTTCTACAGCGTCGTGAAGGAAACGGCGGCGGATCTGGTCAAGGCACCGATCAGCGCCGACGAATTGCAACGCGCGGTGGTGCCGATGCGTCAGCAACTGATGCGGGCCAGCACCGGCAATGCCTTCTGGATGAGCCAGATGGAGGGGGCAACCCATGACCCCCGCTATATCCAGGCAATGCAGACGATGAGCCAGGATCTGCTCAACCTTACGCCGGCCGATATCCAGTCGCTGGCGACCAAATATCTGGTGCCGGGCAAGAGTTGGTCGGCGGTGGTGCTGCCGCAGGGGGTAGCCGCCAAATAGGTGGCAGGATCAGGCGGAGGCAACTTGCATTTCCTCCGCCTGCAAAAATTGCTGATAGAAACGCGCCTATTCCAGATGCATGTTGCGCAGCGTCGATGTGGCGGATCGCGCGGCGAACTGGCGGCTGCGGTCGCGCCGCTGCTCGAACTAGGCGCGGCCGAAATTCGCTTCCAGGTCCATGAAATACCTCGCTCGATCGACATGCCAAGGGTCGAGCGGCGAACGGGTTGTGGGCGAAGCGAGGGCTTGCGATGGACGGGGTCGAAACAGTTGGCGGCCTTCCATCTTTGTCCTTGCCGCTGGTCGGCTTTGGCCGCTAGGTCAGGGGCTTGAGGGCAGCGATGATCCGGCCAAGAAGGGCAAGGCAGCGCTGGTCCCAGGGGGATTTACATCGCATGTTGAAGACTGTCCGGGCATCGGCCATGGCCGCCACCATCCTGTTGTCGCTGGCCGCCGCGCCGGCGCTTGCCGAGCAGGTGGTCGTCACCGCGGACCATATGGTCGATGTGCTGGCCGGCAAGACGATCGATTATCCGGCTGTCTTCATCACCGACGGTCGCATTACCGGCATCGCCGATGCCCGGACCGTGCGCTGGGGCAGCGATGTCAAGCATATCGACCTGTCGGGCAAGACCATATTGCCGGGCCTGATCGACATGCATGTCCACCTCACCAGCCTGGCCGAAGTGAGCGGGTATCAAGGGCTGCGTTATACTGACAGTTTCTGGACCGCCGTGGGCGTCAAGAATGCGCGGATCACGCTGAAGGCCGGTTTCACCACGGTGCGCAATGTCGGTTCGGCCGATTTTGCCGATGTGGGCCTGAAGCAGGCTATCGAGGAAAGGCAGATCGTCGGGCCGCGGATCATTCCGGCCGGCTATGCGATCGGCGCGACCGGCGGCCATTGCGATGGCGGCGGCCTGCCACCCTCGATGGATCGCAAGGAGCCGTCGGTGGTCGACAGCCCGCAGGAGGCGCGCGCCAAGGTGCGCTGGCTGCACAAATATGGCGCACGGGTGATCAAGGTCTGCGCGACCGGTGGCGTCTTCTCGCTGGGCGATGCGGTCGGCGCGCAGCAACTGAGCCTTGACGAGATGAAGGCGATCGCCGACGAGGCGCATATGCTGGGCCTCAAGGTCGCGGCGCATGCCCATGGCAACGACGGCATCCGCACCGCGATCGAGGCGGGGATCGACACGATCGAACATTGCAGCCTGGCGGATGACGAGACGATCAAGCTGGCGGCGAGCAGCAAGACCTGGTTCGACATGGATATCTATAATGACGATTATATCCTGGCGACCGGCACGGCCAATGGCACCGAACAGGAGAGCCTGGACAAGGAAAAGCTGATCGGGCGTCTCCAGCGGGAAACCTTTCGCAAGGCGGTGAAGGCGGGCGTGCCGATGCTGTTCGGCACCGATGCCGGCGTCTATCCCCATGGCGACAATGGCAAGCAGTTCGCCAAGATGGTCGAATGGGGCATGACGCCGATGCAGGCGATCCAGGCGGCGACCGTCAGCGGTGCCAGGGCGTTGGGCTGGGAAGCCGACGTCGGCGCGATCGCGGTCGGCCGCTATGGCGACATCGTCGCGGTGCAGGGCGATCCGCTCAAGGACGTGACCTTGCTGGAGCATGTGAGTGACGTGGTGAAGGGCGGCGAACTGGTCGAATGAGCGTGAAGGTCATCTTGTCGGTCGAGGCGCTGGAGCCGCGCCTGTCCGGTATCGGTCGCTATAGTTGGGAACTGGCGCAGCGCATCGGTGATGCGCCTGAGGTGGATGGCGTCCGCTTCTATCGCAATGGCGAGTGGATCGCTGACCCGACAAAGCTGCTGGAAGAGCCCGTCACGCCCAAGCAGCGGCACAAGGTCCATCGCTGGCTGCGCAAGCGCACCACTGGCTTGCGCAAGTGGGGACGGGACATGCGCGATGCGGCCGTCATGCGGTCGCATCTGTTCCATGGGCCTAATTATTTCCTGCCGGCGGCAGCCGAGGGGGGCGTCATCACCGTCCATGACCTGTCGGTCTTCCGTTATCCCGAAACCCATCCAGCGGCGCGATTGCAGCAGTTCGAACGGAATTTCGCGGCATCGATTGCCCGCGCGGCCCATATCATCACCGACAGTGCGACCACGCGGGACGAGGTGATCGATTTTCTCTCGCTTTCGCCCGCGCAGGTGACCGCGGTGCCATTGGCGGCCAGCCCGGCCTTCATGCCGCGTGATGCTGCCCAATTGCAGCCGGCGCTCGCGCGCTATGATCTGGCACCACAAGGCTATGCCCTGTGCGTGTCGACGGTGGAGCCGCGCAAGCGCATCCCGCAGTTGTTGCTGGCATGGGAAATGCTGCCCTCGTCGGTGCGCGGCCGTTGGCCGTTGATGGTGACGGGCGGGGCCGGTTGGCTGAGTGACGATGTTCAGGCGCTAATGGCGCGTGGCGCCCGCGAGGGCTGGGTGCGCTATCTCGGCTTCGTACCGGAGGAGGATCTGCCGCTGCTTTATGCTGGTGCGGCGCTGTTCGTCTATCCGTCCGTTTATGAAGGCTTTGGCCTGCCGCCGGTCGAGGCCATGGCGAGTGGGGTGCCGACCGTCGTCGCCAATGCCTCCTGCCTGCCCGAAGTGACGGGTGGCGCGGCCATGCTGGTCGAGCCGGAGGATATCGACGATTTCGCGCATCGGCTGGAGCGGGCTCTGGTCGATGCCGAATGGCGGACGCGAGCGCGTGATGCCGGACTGGCCGTCGCCGGCGGTTATAGCTGGGATCGGTGCGCGCGTGAAACGGTAGCGCTTTATGGCCAGGTGGCAGGCGGTTAACGCACCGCTTTCAATCCGGCGACGATCATCTGGGCGGCGCGCCGGGCTGATGCTTCCGGGCTGAGGTTGGGGCGCGACAGGCTGCGATGGCCCAGGCCGAACATGCAGGCCAGGATCATCTCCTCTGCGCCATCCAGCGCCTCGCCTGACAGGTCAGGGTTGGCGGCGCAGGCAAAGTCACGAATATCGTCGCGGAAGCGGCCGCACATGGTGCCGATCATTTCCCCGACCGTCGGATTGCGGAAGCTTTCGGCCAGGATGTCGAAGGAGAGCGCCTCATCCTTTTCGTCAATGACGTGCAGCATCAGTTGCTCGAACGTATCGTCGATGCTCAACTCGCCACTGTCGAGCCGTTTGCGCAGGATATCGACATCCTCCGCCCACTGATCGGCGTCGGCGTGGACGATGGCCTCAATGATATCTTCCTTTCCTTTGAAAAGTCGATATATTTGCCCCACTGATACCTGTGCGGCGGAAGCGAGTTCGGCCATGGACGTCTGGTGGAAACCATGGCTGTTGAACAGGTCTCGCGCCGCTGCAAGAACACGGTCGCGACTGCTTTTTTCATGCTGCGCTGCAACCATTTTACCCTCGGAAATTTGTTTTTCTCTTGAATTCCCTCTGACAGCTTCTTAGGTGCGCGGCAAGCGGAATGAACGTTCATTCCGGTCCTGCGATATTTATCGGATTGGGAAAATCGATGCAAAAGGGGAACTTGTTCGGATTGCTGGCCTGCGTTTCGGCCCTCGCGCTGAGCGCTTGCGGTCAGGAAGCACCGCCCGCACCGCCGCCGCCCAGCGTGGGCGTGGTGACGCTCAAGACCGAGTCGGCGCCGTTGCTCAACGAGCTTCCGGGCCGTATCTCGGCCTTCGAAACGGCCGAAGTCCGGCCGCAGATCAGCGGCATCATCCGCCGTCGCCTGTTTACCGAGGGCGGCAACGTCCAGGCCGGGCAGATGCTCTACGAGATTGACGACGCGCCCTATCGGGCTGCCCTCGCTCAGGCGCAGGGTTCGCTGGCCAATGCCCAGGCGGCGATCCGCTCGACCGGGCTGCAGGCGCAGCGCTACAAGGATCTGGTCGGCATCAACGCGGTGTCGAAGCAGGAATATGACGATGCCGCAGCGGCTGCCCAGCAGGCGCGCGCCAATGTTGCGGCGCAGCAGGGTGCGGTCCAGGCCGCGCAGGTGAACCAGAATTTCACCCGCATCCGCGCACCTATCTCCGGTCGTATCGGCCGCTCGCTCCAGACTCCCGGCGCGCTGGTCCAGACCGGCCAGACCGAGGCACTGACGACGATCCAGCGCACCGACCGTGTCTATGTTGATGTCACCCAGTCGGCGGCGCAGATCATCGACCTCAAGCAGGCGATGAAGGCCGGCGGCATCAGCGAGGCGCAGGGTGCCCGCATTCAGCTGATCCTGCCCAATGGCAGCATCTATCCGGTCGAAGGCCGGTTGGAATTTGCGGACGTCACGGTGGATTCCAGCTCGGGCGCGGTCACGCTGCGTGCGATTTTCCCCAATCCCGATGGCCTGCTGCTGCCGGGCATGTATGTCCGCGCCAAGCTGATCGAAGGCGAACGCACCCAGGCGATCCTGGCGCCGCAGCAGGGCATTTCGCGCGATGCGCGCGGCCGCGCTACGGCGATGGTCGTGGGCAAGGACAACAAGGTCGAGATGCGCCAGGTCACCGTCGACCGCGCGATCGGCGACAAATGGATCGTCACCAGCGGGCTGAAGCCCGGCGACAAGTTGATCGTGGAGGGGCTGGTCAATCTGCGCCCCGGCACGGTGGTCAAGCCCGGCGCCCCGCAGCAGGTCACCGCGCCCGAAGGTAGCGCGGCTGCGCAGGGTGGCGCGAAGGCGGCTGCCGGATCGAACGCAGGCGAGGCGCACTAAGTCATGGCCCGCTATTTTATCGACAGGCCCATCTTCGCATGGGTCATCGCCATCGTCATCATGCTTGCGGGTTTGCTCGCGGTCCGGTCGCTGCCGGTCGCGCAGTTCCCGGAAATCGCCCCGCCGGCAGTGACGATCCAGACCACCTATCCCGGTGCCAACGCCCAGACGCTGGAAAGCACGACGACGCAGATCATCGAGCAGCAGCTCAAGGGCATCGACAATCTGCGCTATTTCGCGTCCACCAGCGATGGTTCGGGCAATCTTAGCATCACCCTGACCTTCGAGCAGGGCACCGACCCTGACATCGCGCAGGTGCAGGTGCAGAACAAGCTGTCTCAGGCGACCCCCTTGTTGCCGCAGGAAGTGCAGCAGCAGGGCCTGCGCGTCGGCAAGTCCACGTCCAGCTTCCTGCTGATCATGGCCGCCTATTCGGACGACGGCATCCATGACCAGGAGGATGCTGCGGACTTCATCGCGTCGAGCCTTCAGGATCCGTTGAGCCGCGTGACCGGCGTCGGCGATACCCAGTTGTTCGGTTCGCAATATGCGATGCGCATCTGGCTCGACCCCTACAAGATGGCCAATCTGGGCGTGACCACCGGCGACGTGAAGTCGGCGATCACCGCGCAGAACGCCCAGGTGTCGGCCGGCCAGATCGGTGGCTCGCCCTCGCCCAAGGGGCAGGCGCTCAACGCCACCGTCACCGCCCAGTCGCGCCTGCGCACGCCCGAAGAATTCAGCAATATCCGCCTGCGCAGCAACAGCGACGGCTCGGTCGTGCTGATGAAGGACGTTGCCAAGGTTGAACTGGGCGCGGAAACCTATGGTTTCGGGGTGAAGTTCAACGGCCATCCGGCCTCGGGCTTCGGCATCAAGCTGGCGCCGGGTGCGAATGCGCTCGACACGGTGGAAGCCGTGAAGGCGCGCGTGGACCAACTGTCGAAGAATTTTCCGAGCTGGGTCAAATATGACTTCCCGGTCGACAACTCGACCTTCGTCAAGCTGTCGGTGGAACAGGTGGTTCATACCCTGTTCGAAGCCGTGCTGCTGGTGTTCGTGGTCATGTTCCTGTTTCTGCAGAACTGGCGTGCGACGCTGATCCCGACGATCGCGGTGCCGGTGGTTCTGCTGGGCGCGCTTGCGATCCTCAGCGCCGCGGGTTTCACCATCAATACCCTGACGCTGTTCGGCATGGTGCTGGCGATCGGCCTGCTGGTCGACGACGCGATCGTCGTCGTCGAGAATGTCGAGCGTCTGATCCAGGATGAGGGGCTAAGCCCCAAGGAAGCAGCCAAGAAGTCGATGGACGAGATCAGCGGCGCGCTGATCGGCATCGGCCTGGTGCTGTCGGCGGTGTTCCTGCCCATGGCCTTCTTCGGCGGCTCGACCGGCGTCATCTTCCGCCAGTTCTCGATCACCATCGTGTCGTCGATGATCCTGTCGGTGCTGGTCGCGTTGATCCTGACCCCGGCGCTGTGCGCCACCATCCTGAAGCCCGCTTCGCACGGGCATAGCTGGAACGGGCCGATCGGTTCTGTTCTGGGCCGCTTCTTCGACTGGTTCAACCGGACCTTCGACAAGGGGGTCGTGCGCTATGGCGCGGGCGTCGAGAAGGTCGAGCGCAGCTGGGTTCGCACCATGCTGATCTATGGCCTGGTCGTGGTCGGCATGGCTTTCATCTTCCTGCGGCTGCCCAGCGGCTTCCTGCCGGACGAGGATCAGGGCATCATCATCAACCAGGTGTCGCTGCCTGCGGGTACGACGCTGGAAGAGACCGAACGGGCGTTGGCCCGGATGCGCGACCACTATCTGGTGGATGAAAAGGCCAATGTTTCGGCTGTCTTCACCGTCGCGGGCTTCGGCTTCGTCGGTCAGGGCCAGAATGTCGGCATCGTCTTTGCCCGCATGAAGGATTGGCACGAGCGCACGAGTGCCGACAGCCGCGTGCCCGCGATTGCCCTGCGCGCCAATATGGCGTTCCAGAAGATTTCTTCGGGCATGGCCTTCGCCTTCGTGCCGCCGGCGGTGCAGGAACTGGGCAACGCGTCCGGCTTCGACTTCCAGCTGCTCGATCAGGCCAATCTGGGTCATGAGAAACTGCTGGAAGCCCGTAACCAACTGCTGGGCATGGCGATGGGCGACAAGCGCCTGGCGCAGGTCCGTCCCAATGGTCTGGAAGATACGCCACAGTTGAAGCTCAACGTCGATCAGGCAGCGGCAGGTGCGCTGGGCATCGCCCAGTCGGACGTCAATGATACGATCAGCACCAATCTGGGCGGATCCTATATCAACGACTTCATCGACCGCGACCGCGTGAAGCGTGTCTATGTCCAGGCCGATGCGCCCTTCCGGACCTCGGCCGATGCGATCAACGCCTATCATGTGCGTGGCAGCACGGGCGTGATGGCACCGCTCTCCGCCTTCTCCACCACGGAATGGGTCCAGGGTCCGGCCCGTCTGGAGCGCTATAATGGCGTGCCGTCGATGAACATCCAGGGCGCTCCGGCGCCCGGCGTGTCCAGCGGCACCGCGATGAAGGCGATGGAGGAATTCGCGGCCAAGCTGCCGGCCGGTATCGGCTATGCCTGGAACGGCATTTCCTATGAGGAACAGACCTCCGGTGGTCAGGCGCCCTATGTCTATGCGCTCTCGATGCTGATCGTCTTCCTCTGCCTGGCTGCGCTCTATGAAAGCTGGTCGGTGCCGATCGCGGTCATGCTGGTCGTGCCGCTGGGCGTGCTCGGCGCGGTGATCGCGGCGACGCTGGCGGGTCTCAACAACGACATCTATCTGCAGGTGGGTCTGATCACGACCATCGGCGTGTCGGCCAAGAACGCGATCCTGATCGTGGAGTTTGCCGAAGAGAAGATGCGGGAAGGGCTGTCGCCCGCCAAGGCGGCACTGGAAGCGGGCAAGCTGCGTCTGCGGCCGATCCTGATGACCAGCTTCGCCTTCATCTTCGGCGTGCTGCCGCTGGCCGTGTCCAAGGGCGCGGGTGCGGGTGGCCAGAACGCCATCGGCTGGGCCGTGGTCGGCGGCATGTTGTCCGCCACTGTCCTCGCCATCTTCTTCGTGCCGGTCTTCTTCACCGTGGTGAAGCGGTTGTTCCGCGAACATCATGAAGGGGAAGAACAGCGAAACGCCGACGGCGAAACGCCGAACGCACCGCAGGAGGCATAAGAATGTTGCGTAATATCAAAGCAATGTCGGTCGCCTCTCTGGCGCTGACGCTGGCCGCCTGTGACATGGCGCCCAAATATGCCCGCCCCGAACTGCCGGTGCCGCAGGCCAGCCCCCAGGGGCCGGCCTATGCGGCCGCGGCGGACGGCGGCGCGGCGATCGTGCCGGCCGACACCGCCTGGCGCGATTTCTTCACCGACCCGCGTCTGGTGCGGGTGATCGAGACCAGCCTGGCCAACAATCGCGACCTGCGCATTGCGATCGCCAATGTCGAACAGGCGCGGGCGCAGTATAAGGTGCAACGGGCCGATCTGTTGCCGACCATCGGAGCGACCGGCACGGCGACCTATTCGGAACAGCCGCTGGTCCAGTTCGGCCAGAGCCAGCGCCTCAACACCGACGTCTATCAGGCGCAGGTCGGTATCTCATCCTGGGAAATCGACCTGTTCGGCCGGGTGCGCAACCTGACCAAGGCGGCGCAGGAGCAATATTTCGCCTCGGTCGAAAACCGTAATGCGGCCCAGACCGCATTGGTGGCGGAAGTGGCGACGGCATGGGTGAACATGGCCGCCGATCAGGAATTGCTGTCGATCTCGCGCACGCTGGCGACCGCGTTCAAGGAGACGCTGGACCTCAACCAGGCCCGCTTCGACAAGGGCATCGCCTCCGAACTGGAAGTGCGTGAGGCACAGACCAGCTATGACCAGGCGCGCGCCGCCATTGCCAGCGCCACCACGCTGGTTGCGCAGGACCAGAATGCACTGAACCTGCTGGCGGGCACGACGCTTGGCAGCGATGATCTGCCGTCGGCGCTGCCGGAAGGGCATGTCACGCTCGACAATCTGCCGGCGGAACTGCCCTCGACCCTGTTGCTGCGCCGGCCCGACATCGCGTCGGCCGAGCATCAACTGATCGCGGCCAATGCCAATATCGGCGCGGCACGGGCGGCCTTCTTCCCGCAGTTGTCGCTGACGGCGGCGCTGGGCACGGTCAGCCTTGGCCTGTCCGGCCTGTTCAAGTCGGGCAGCGACACCTGGTCGGTGGCGCCCAGCGCCACCCTGCCGATCTTCGACTTCGGCCGGAACAAGGGCAATCTGCGCTACGCCAGGGCGACCTATGACGCGATGCTCGCCACTTATGAAAAGAGTGTGCAGACCGGCTTCCGCGAGGTCGCCGATGGGCTCGCGCGGCGCGGTACGATGACCGATCAGGTCGAGGCGCAGACCTCGCAGCGCGATGCCGCCCGCAAGGCCTATGACCTGACGCAGGCCCGCTTCCGTGCGGGTGTCGACGGCTTCCTGCCGACCCTGGTGTCGCAGCGGACCCTGTCGACCGCGGAGCAGAGCCTGGTGACGACGCGCCTGGCGCGGCTCACCAACATGATCGAACTGTATCGTGCCATGGGTGGCGGCCTGAAATGATGCGGCCTGCCGCTTGCGGGCTTTGACCGCAAGCGGCAGGAAGCGGGGGCGGGGATCACCGCCTATCTCCAGCGATGACGCATGGAGGATGACGATGACCCTGGCCTGTATGACGATGACGTCGCCGGTGGGCGACCTGACGCTGGTCGCGAGTGACGAAGGACTGATGGCGGTCCTATGGCCCGACGATGATCCCGCCCGCGTTCGCCTGGGCACCCGGTCCGAAACAACCGACCATCCGGTGTTGCGCGACACGGCCTCCCAGCTATCGGAATATTTCGCCGGCCAGCGGCAGCGTTTCTCCGTCCCGCTGCATTTCCAGGGCACGGATTTCCAGCGCCAGGTATGGGCCGCGCTGCTCGATATCCCGTTCGGCGAAACGCGCAGCTATGCCGACATCGCCCGCGCCATCGGCCGCCCGACCGCGACCCGCGCCGTCGGCGCCGCCAATGGCCGCAACCCGATCTCGATCATCGCGCCCTGTCACCGGGTGGTCGGTAGCAACGGTGCGCTCACCGGCTTTGCCGGCGGGGTGGAAACCAAGAAATATCTGCTCGATCTGGAGCAGGGTGGGGACGATCTTTTTTCGTTTGCGCCAGCGCCGTTTGTCGACGCCGGAGCGGGATAGTGCCAGACCAGCCTCATGTCATAGCGCGTCGATCGCCCTATGACACTGGGCGCTAGTGCATCATGCCGAAGCTGGCCTTCAAAAAGAGGCCGAGGATTAGATTATTTTCATCGGATGCGTAGCCGATCTTGAAGCCGGGCAGGACGGGCGATTTTGCCGTGGGTACGAAATAGATCGGTAGTTCTGCACCAAAATCATCATTCAGGCTGTCATAGGTGAATTTGGGCGAATAGGCGATATTTGCCCCGAAAATGCTGAGGCCCGTCGCGCGCCGATATTCGATGGAGAGGTTCAGCGAATCCCCGCGATCGGGGCCTTTCGGAGCCGCCTTGGCGCAATCCTTGTCCGGATCGGTCACGACGGCTTTGCACAGGATCTGCTCTTCCGCCGCTTCATAGCTGGACTGATAGTCTATGCCGAAACTCACCATACTCCTGCGATCGCTGGGGTAGAAGGCGAGAAAACCGCCAATGCCCAGTTGCGGCTTCCAGTTGCTATGCTTCGCCAAGCTGAGCGGATCGCGATAATGAAATTGTTTCGTTCCGATCGAGACCTCGCCGCCGAACTGCCAGGCGCGGCTTTGGAAGCCCGTCGGCGCATCGCGCTTGGTCGCGCTGTAACGGGACAGGCTGAAAGACAGGGACGGTCCGTCCGACAGCCCGTCGAGCAATTGCGGGTCGATGAGGTCGGTATCGTTGGCCAGGGGGACGGACAATGTCAGGGCATAGCTGGTCTGTCGGAAGCGGACGGCGCCATCGGCGTCCGATGGGCAAATGCGTGGCAGCAGCTTGCCGCCATAGCTGAGACTGGTCCGTGCCTCGCCATTATTGACTTCCATTTCGCCACTCAGACCCTGGAGTAGCGACGCGGTCCGGGCGGTGGGTGCCGCCATCTGGTCCCGCGACGGTTCCAGCTCCATGGCTTGTTTCTTGGCAGCCGCCGTTATGTTCTGCCCGTTCTGAAGGGATGGGCAGGAAGGCAGCCATTCTTGCGCGGCGGCGGTCGCGGGAACACCCATTAGCGACAGGGCAAGCAGGAGGTGGCCGCTGCGCCTCATACCAGGAACTCGGCGACAAGATGCTTGCCGGTGCGGTTATTGGGCACCTCCAGCTTCAACGGCCAGGTCGCGCCGGCGGGCTGCACCAATGTGGCACCATCGATGCTGACGGTCACCGTCGCTCCGCTGCCGTCGGCATCGATCACCAGTCGATGCTCGCCCTTTCCCAGAGTGACCAGCGATTCGAAGTCTCGATTGAAGTTCGTGATCGGGCGGCGGTCGATGAAGATCGCCCACGCCAGGACATCCTCGCTGGGGTCTACGCGCAACAGAACAGCCATGCCTGCCTCCACAACATCATTGTTTCGAAGTCGTAACATGCACGAATGGCAATTAATGACCACTTTAATTGCATCTGAAATGGATCAACTCTGGTGGCATCGATGCCGCGATTGGCCGTGGTGATGAAGCTCGGATGGTCGCGTCCCAAGATAAGCTATTTTGCCTTTCTCTACTTCACAGGTAGATAGGGTTTCGAGCGTTTCGCTCCGCGGCTTTTGAAGGATGTCAGCTTGCTCCGCGTCACCAACGGCTAAAGCGCACGGTACCCAAGCGACAACGCCCGGTTTCGTGTTCCTCCCGCACAAGGAGAAGACGATGACCCATAAGCAAGTTCGTGTCCGCCAGCGGCGGCAGGTCAAGGCCTCGCAAATCCATATCCCCCACAGCAGTTGGTCGCGCGTCGAACCTATTCGCGGCGCTGAGACTGTGCTGGCACCGGGCGATTTCTGGGCGCGGCTGGGGCTTTAACACCCGTTCGCTTCGCGCTTGTCCAGAAGGGGCGTATAGGGTTCTCGACAGGCTCGAACCGAACGGATGTTGGGCCGCTCGGCCTTCCTACCGGAACACCACCGTCTTGCCGCCATTGCGCAGCACGCGGCGGTCGGCGAGCCAGCCGACGGCGCGGGCCAGCACCTGGGCCTCGATATCGCGGCCGATGCGGATCATGTCGTCGGCGGTGGCGCGATGGTCGACGCGCTCGACCGCCTGCTCGATGATCGGGCCTTCGTCGAGGTCGGCGGTGACGAAATGGGCGGTCGCGCCGATCAGTTTTACACCGCGCTCATGCGCGCGATGATAGGGGCGGGCGCCCTTGAAGCCGGGCAGGAAGCTGTGATGGATATTGACGCAGCGACCCGCCAGTCGATCGACCAGATTTTCCGAAAGCACCTGCATGTAGCGGGCGAGGATCAGATATTCCGACCGGCTGCGATCGAACAGGTCGAGCAGAGCGGCCTCCTGCGCGGCCTTGTCGCCATTGGGCGGCAGCTCATGATAGGGGATGCCGTGCCATTCGGTGATGCGGCGCATGTCGGGATGGTTGGATACGACGCCCATGATGTCGACCGCCAGCGTGCCGGTCTGCCAGCGGTGGAGCAGGTCGGCGAGGCAATGCGACCCCTTCGACACGGCGATCAGCATGCGCGGGCGTTCGGCCGCTTCAGTGAGGCGCCAGTCCATAGCGAAGCGGGTGCCGATGTCGGCAAATTCGTCGCGCAGGCCGGCGGTGTCGAAGCGCATGCCGGTGTCGGTCGCCTCGAACGCGACGCGCATGAAGAAGAGGCCGGCCTCGCGATCGGCATATTGCTGGCTGTCAGTGATGAAGCCGCCCCGTTCGGCGAGGAACTGGCTGACCGCTGCAACGATGCCGACGCGGTCGGCGCAGACCAGGGTCAATATCCAGGACGGGATGGTCTTTTCGTTCACTCTGCGGCTCCCAGCAATTCTGCCGAGGCGTTGCCCCAAGCCGAGGCTGCGATCAAGCCTTGGCGCTGGTCATGGCGAAGATGCCGGTGGCGTTGCCGGTGTCGAAGGCAAGGTCCAGTCGGCCGGTGTCCGGGTCGATGTCGCGGCTAATGAATTCGTAGAAGGAGCCGGGCACGTTGCGCAGGTTGCGATCGGCGAACAGGCGTTCGACGCTGTCGGCGCGGAAGGCGGTCTGACGCACGCGGCCGGTGGCGGAGATTTCGAGCTTGGGCTTCATCGGCCGGTCTTCCGCCTTCAGCCGTTCGGCCAGCGCCGCGACGTCAGGCACGCGGTCGGTCGCATGGTTGAAGGCATTGCCCTCGGTCGCGATCCAGGCGGCTTCGTTGGAGCGGGAGAGCAGCAGTTCATAATCGGCAAAGGCCGGTGGTTCATGCTGACGGTCGAAGGCCGAGACGATGACGGGCAGGGCGGCGGCGGCGGCATCGAATCCGACCGGTTCGCTGGCGGCATAGCGACCGAGCAGGGCAATGGTCGGGGCGTCGAGCGGGTCGCGCGAGGTGCCGAAGATGCGGGTCGCGGCCGCGCCAAATTCCGCGTCGAACCGATCGACATGGAGTTCGGACAGGAAGAATTGCGGAATAGCCTCGGGCGCGTCGACATGGGCATAGGCCCGGCCCGTCATCCTGAGGCGATCGAGCGGATAGAGGGCGGCCAAGCGATAGCCCAGCGGCAGGAAGATGCGGGTGAAGGCATCCTCGCCGGCGGGCAGGGCGCCGGTCGGTCCCTCGGCAAAGCGGATGGTGCGCAGCGCGCCATGGTCGAACATGACCCGATCGCCGCGCGCCAGCGTATCAGCGACATAAGCCGCGCCGCTCGGCACCCGTTCGAGCAGGTCGTGGAACAGGATGACGTTCATCGCCATGGCAAAGGCGGCGCGGCTGACGGTCGGGCCACTTTGCGCGAGCAGCGCGGGATCGATCGCGAGCGCGTCCAGCGCGGCCTTGCCGGCGTCTTCGCCCAGCACCGACTTGACCAGGGCGACGATGTTTCCTTCATTCTGCGACGACATAAGAACGCTCCACGATGACAGCGCCTTTATCGCAGGATAGGGTGGGTCGCGCAAATAGGGAGCTGTCATCACTTGATGCGGAACGGGAATGGATAGGGCGCGCAAATGGCTGCCGCCGATGAGCGCGCTCAACAGTTTCGACGCGGCCGCGACCCATGGCAGCTTCTCGCGCGCCGGGGTGGAGGTGGGGCTGACCCAGAGTGCGGTCAGTCGCCAGATCGCGCTGTTGGAGGATTGGTTGCAGACGCCCCTGTTCGACCGGGTCGGGCGGCGGGTGCAACTGAACGAGGCGGGGCGAGCCTATGCCGAGGAGATCCGCCCGGCGCTCGACCGGATCCGGCGGGCGACCCGGCGCGTGGCGGCGCGACGGGCGCAGGGGGCGCTGCGGATCGCGACCCTGCCCAGTTTCGGCATGCGCTGGCTGGCGCCGCGCCTGCCGGGGCTGAGCGCGCTGCATCCCGAACTGGTGGTGGATTTCGCAGCGCGATCCGACCCGTTCGATTTCGCTCAGGAGGAATTTGACGCGGCGATCCATTATGGCCTGCCGGAAGAATGGCCCGGCGTGGCACAGGATTATCTGTTTCGCGAGCAGATGGTGCCGGTCTGCGCACCGGCCTGGCTGGCGGCAAATCCACTAGGCGCGCCCGCCGATCTGCTCGGCAAGCCGCTGCTGAGCCAGAGTTCGCGGCGCGATGCCTGGGCGCACTGGTTCGCGGCGGCGGGCGTCGAGGCGGGGCCGTTGCCGCCGGGACCGGCGTTCGAGCATTTCCTGATGCTGGGACAGGCGGTCGTCGCCGGGGCGGGCGTGGCCCTGATCCCCAGCTTCCTGATCCGGCCGGAGCTGGACGCGGGCAGCCTGGTCATCCCCTTCGACCGGCCCTTGTCGAGCGAGCAGGCCTATTATCTGGTCTATCCCACGGGACTTGGTGGGCATCCGGGACTGGCGCGTTTTCGCGCCTGGATGCTGGCGCGCGCGGGCGAGGGACAAACGCCCGCGCGGGTTTAGTTCTTTTTCGGCATGCAGTCCGCGCCGGTGGCCTTGATGCTGCTGCATAAGCGCGAAGCGTCGGCGCTGCTGGCGATCGGTCCGGCCTGGAGGCGGGTGACGGTGCCGGCCTTGACCAGATAGGGTTGGTAGCTGGAGAGGCCGCTGACCTTGCGGGTCAATTGGCCCCACAGTGCGCGGGCACGGCCTTCATCGCCAAACGCGCCGAGCTGCACGCGCCAGTCGCCGCCGGCGGCCGGGGCCGGTGTTCTGGGGGCAGTGGGCTTGGCCGGGGCAAGTTTGGCCGGTTCCGGCTTGGGCGTGGTCGGCTGTGGCTTGGCGGCGGCGACCTGTGTCACGGGCGCGGGCGCTGCCTTGATTGGTGTCGGGGCCGGGGAAGCCGGGCGAGGTTGTGCCGTTGTCGCGGGCAGGGCCAGGCTGGCGCTGGCCAGGCTCTTTTCCTGCGCTTCCATCGACGAGGCCAGGGCAAGGCCCTGCTTGCGCTGGTCGGCGGGGATATATTTGTCCATCTGTTGCAGGCTGGTGGTCGCCTGCGGCAGGCCGGAGGCGGAGGCGCGGGTCATCAGCGCATAGGCGCGGACCCAGTCCTTGCCGACCATGTCGCCGTTGAACAGGGCAGTGCCGACAATATATTGCGCACGGCTTTCGCCGCGAGCCGCCGCGTGCTGGAGATAGGGCATCGCCCCGGCGCGATCGCCCTGCTGGAACATCAGCAGGCCCAGATTATCTTCTGCGCGGGCATGCCCCTGCGCCGTCGCCTTGCGATACCAGTCGAGCGCGTTGTTGAGATCGGCCGGAACGCCACGGCCCAGCTTATAGGCCTGGCCAAGATTGAACTGGGCGTCGGGATCGCCGGCATTGGCGAGCGGACGCCATTCGGCGATCGCCTTGGCATAGTCGCCCTGCTGCCAGGCGTCGACGCCGGCCTTCACATCGGCAAGGGCCGGCAAGGCGACCGTCAGTAGCGTGCCGAATGCAACGGCTCCCCAGATACGCTTCATATCCATGCTCCAGACCGGAATAATCGTCCGGCACTATCGCCAAACAAGGTTAACGGCTTCTTAGCATTGCCGGGTCCATGATGTGAAACCGGGGATAGGTGATCCCCAACAAGGTTGCCAGACCAGTTAACCGAATTTTAGGCGGCGCCATGCCAAATCGTTTCGGAACTAGATTTACCTGGGGGAAGGCGCGTGCGCATATTGGCATTGGCATCGCAAAAAGGCGGATCGGGCAAGACGACCCTGTCCGGTCATCTGGCCGTACAGGCCCAGTTGGCCGGGGCCGGTCCGGTCGTGCTGATCGACATCGATCCCCAGGGTTCGCTGGCCGACTGGTGGAACGAACGCGAGGCCGAATATCCCGCCTTTGCCCAGACCACGGTCGCGCGGCTGGCCGCCGATCTTGAAATCCTGCGCCAGCAGGGGTTCAAGCTGGCCGTCATCGATACGCCGCCGGCGATCACCATGGCGATCCAGAGTGTTATTTCGGTCGCCGAACTGATCGTCGTGCCGACCCGCCCGAGCCCGCATGACCTGCGCGCCGTCGGTGCCACGGTCGACCTGTGCGAGCGCGCGGGAAAGCCGCTGATCTTCGTCGTCAACGCCGCGACACCCAAGGCGCGCATCACCTCCGAAGCTGCTGTCGCTCTCTCGCAGCATGGCACGGTGGCGCCGGTGACGCTGCACCATCGCACCGATTTCGCGGCCTCGATGATCGACGGGCGCACGGTGATGGAGGTCGATCCCAAGGGCAAGTCGGCCGCCGAGGTGACCGGCTTGTGGTCCTATATTTCGGATCGCCTGGAAAAGAATTTCCGCCGCACGGTGTTTTCCGTGCCCCAGAACAGCGTCGGCACCGCCGCCGCTTCGCGTCCCGCCGGTGGTGGCTTCGGCCGCCGCGTCGTGCAGTAAGAGAGGGGACTATCATGGCTGAAGCCAAACCGATCGCTTCCCTGACGTCCGGCTTGCTGGCGCGCAAGGGCGCCGCCACGCCGGCGATGCGTCGCCCGATGCTGGGCTTTGGTCGCCCGACCAATGGCGGCATGGTGTCCGACGATCTGGGCTGGAACGACATGGGTTTCGACGTGCCGATGCACGATGACGAGCCTGCCGCGCCGACCGCGCCCGTCGCCACCGGCCTGACGCCGATGACTGTGGTGATTGCGCCGACACCTGTTCCTGCAGTGGTTATGGAGCGCGAGGAACTGGCCGACCGTGTGGCGCAAGTCATTGTGCCCGAGACGGTGGAAGCCGAGCCGGAGCCGACCGAACGGGTGATCGCTGCCAGGCCACCGCGCGCCAAGCCGACCCCGGTTCGTGCTGCGCTGCCCAAGGCGATGGCAATCGACAACGCCCGCAAGGCCGCCTTCACGCTGCGGCTGGACTCCGGCCGTCATCTGAAGCTGCGCCTGGCGGCGGCCGTAACCGGTCGGTCGGCGCAACAGGTTGTTACCGAAGCACTGGATGCATTTCTCGAAGGGCTGCCCGAGATTGATCGGCTTGCCCAGCAATTGCCGCACTGACGCGGCGATCATTGATTATAGGGTGGGTAAGGTCATGAAACGAACGGCATTCGGCAAGGCGGCCGTTTCCTCCTTGATGGTGGCGACGACGATGGTCGGCTGCACCGGCGCGGCATTCCATCCGCGCACGGCGGCGGTCAAGCACGCCAATCCCGGCAAGCCGGCCGAGGCGGCGGAAAAGGCGCTGGCCGATCGCGACGGCGCAAAGGCCGTGCAGGCTGCGGAAGCCGCCGTGCAGGCTGCGCCTGACAATGCGCAATATCGCCAGTTGCTGGGCCGCGCCTATGTGCTGGATGGTCGTTTCGTGTCGGCGGAGGCCGCATTTACCGACGCGATGACGCTGGGTAACCGCGATTCGCGCACCATCGTCAGTCTGGCGCTGGTTCAGGTGGCGCTTGGCAAGAATGATGCCGCGCGCGATCTGCTCGCTGCCAATGCCGACAATGTGCCGGCTGGCGATTATGGCCTGGCGCTGGCCATGGCCGGTGACCCGACCGAGGGTGTCCGCATGCTGTCCGCCGCGATCCAGGATCCATCGGCCAATGCCCGCACCCGTCAGAACCTGGCCTATGCCTATGCGCTGGCCGGGCGCTGGAAGGATGCACGGCTGGTTGCCGGGCTCGACCTGGCACCGCTCGCCGCCAACCAGCGTATCGCCCAATGGGCCGGCATGGCCGACCCGGCATTGGCGCCGCAGCGCGTCGCCGCGCTGATGGGCGTGACCATCAATGGCGCGGATCAGGGGCAGCCGGCCGTGCTGGCACTGGCGCCGGCTTCGCCGGATGCCGCGCCGGTGGCGCTGGCGGCGGCATCGACCGAAGAACCGGCTCCCGTGCTGGACCTGCCCACCGGATCGCCGATTGAGATGGCGGCGGCTGAGCCCGCCCCGGCCGTGCCGGCGCTGACCACCCGCATCATCGAAACTGCCGTGCCTGCCTCGACGCCGGCCCCGGTGGTCAAGGTCGCACCGAAGCCCGCGCCGGTACGGGTTGCTGCCAAGCGCGACTTCGTCGTCGAAGGGCTGGCGGCGAAGGCCAAGCCGGTCAAGGGCAAGGCGGTCCCGGGCGCCACTCCGGCGGCACGGATGCAGCAGGTCGCCTATATCAAGCCGGTGATCGCGGGCGCGAGCGCCTGGGTCGTCCAGCTTGGCGCCTACGCCTCGCCAGCGATCGCCAAGGACAAGTGGATGTCGATGGCGCGGGTAAACGACCGTCTAGCTGCATTCCCGGTTTTGACGAGCCAGGCGACGGTCAATGGCAAAATCTATCATCGCCTCGCAATCAGTGGTTTTGGCAACCGGGGTGACGCGCAGACGCTCTGCCAGGCGATCAAGGCGCAGCGCGGCCAATGTTTCGTGCGTGAAGGTGCGCCGAACGCGACGCCGCAGCGCTGGGCAGTCGCCGCGACGCGCGGCCGCCAGTTCGCATCGCGCTGATCGACGCGCGCTTTTGGGCGTTGCGATGTCTTCTCGCGGGCCGGGCCGAAAGGTTCCGGCCCGCAACCATATTTGCCTATGACAGAGATGCCGTTCGCACTGGGCGTTACGAATGTAAGTGCCCCTTCTGACGTGCAGGCTGGTAATGAAAAACCCTGCAACTGGCCGTAATGCGCTGTGATTTGCAATCCACCATATGGTGCGTTCAAATGACGCGCTTTGTAGCTTGGAGCGAATGCGACTTGGCAAAATATGCAATTGAATGAAAAAAAAGGCGACGCCGGAGCGTCGCCCTTATCTGGTGCGTACTGACACTTGTTAACTGCCAGACCGCGATCTCTGGATTGCAGCAATGACCGTTTAAAAGGTCATGGTCAAGGCGTTCTTCGAAAAGCCAATTCATTTCGGTTACGATTTTACCTTGACGATATTGACTGCGCCTGCCCCACTGCAAAATCCATATGAGGGTGAGGAATGATGGCCGAACGGAAGAAGCCTGTGTGGCGCCTGGGTGCCGATCTTGGCGCCAATTCGCTCGGTTGGGCCGCGATTGAACTGAGCGCGCCGGTCAATGGCGATCCGATCTCCATCCTGGCTGCGGGTTCGCGCATCTTCAGCGACGGCCGCGATCCCAAGTCCGGCGCATCGCTGGCCGTCGACCGGCGCGATGCGCGCGCCATGCGCCGTCGCCGCGATCGCTTTCAGCAGCGGCAAAAGGCACTGATCAAATATCTGATCGCCGACGGCCTGTTTCCGGCAGACGAGGCCGCGCGCAAGGCGATGGCGGCGATCGATCCCTATGCCGTGCGTGCCCGGGCGCTGGACGAGGCACTGTCGCTGCCCGAACTGGGCCGCGCGCTGTTTCACCTCAACCAGCGGCGCGGCTTCAAATCGAACCGCAAGGCCGATCGCAAGGCGGATGATGACGCCGGCAAGATCGCCATCGGCATCGACCGGACCCGCGACGCCATCGCCGAGGATGAAACGGCAGCCGGCGCGGAGCCGGGCAGTTGGACCTTTGGCAAATGGCTGTATGAGCGCCAGTTGAAAGGACAGTCCGTGCGCACCCGGTCGCGCCCCGAAAGCGGCGAAGATGCCAAGGGCGACGGCTATGACTTCTACCCAGGCCGCGCACTGATGGAGGAGGAGTTCGATGCCATCTGGGCTGCGCAGGCGCCGCATCATCCCGATGTGCTGACCAATGATGTCCATGACCGATTGCATGAGATCATTTTCTATCAGCGGCCGCTGAAGGCGCCGCAGGTCGGCATGTGTACCTTGATACCCGGCGACCGACGCCTACCCAAGGCGCACCCCCTGTTTCAGCGTCGTCGCCTGCTGGAGGAACTCAATGCGCTGATGATCGTCCGACCGGGAGAAGTCGCGCAGCGATTGACGCGGGAGGAACGCGACATCCTGTTCCTCAAGCTCAAGGACAAGAACAAGGTCAGCTTTGCGAGCCTGCGCAAGGCATTGAAGCTCGACCCTGACGCCCGCTTCAACAAGGAGAGCGAGAACCGCACCGACCTGAAAGGGGATGAGGTGGCGGCTGTGATGGGGAGCAAGACGCGCTTCGGCAATCGCTGGGTCCATTTGTCGGTCGAAGTCCAATGGGATGTCATAGCGCGGCTGGACGATGTCGAAAGCGAGGCGGAGGATGCCGCCTTTCGCGCCTGGCTGTCCGAAACCTATGCATTGACGCCGGAGCAGGCGCGGGCTGTCGCCAATGCCCCGCTGCCGCCCGGCTATGGCCGGTTCGGCGAGACGGCGACCTGCAAACTGATCGAAGCGCTACGCGATGGCAAGAAGGACGGGCGCGTATTGGTCTATAGCGAAGCAGTCACCGACGCGGGCCTTGGCCATCATAGCGACCGGCGTACCGGCGAGGTGTTCGAGGATGCGAAGGGGCGCCCGCAGCTACCCTATTATGGCGTCGCGCTGGAACGGCACATCATGCCGGGGACCGGAAATCCATCCCATTCGGAGGAGATGCGGATCGGGCGCCTCACCAATCCAACGGTCCATATCGGTCTCAACCAGTTGCGCCGGATCGTCAATGTCTTGATCCGCGCCTATGGCCCACCAGCCGAGATCGCGATCGAGCTGGCGCGCGAGCTGAAACTGACCGACGACGACAAGAAGCGCATCAATCGGGAGAATAACGAGAACCGGTTGAACGCGCAGCGGCGGTCGGAAAAGCTGCTGGCCATCGGCCAGGCCGACACCGGCGCCAACCGCGCGCTGCTCAAGCTGTGGGAGGAACTTAATCCCGCCAATGTGCTGGATCGGCGCTGCATTTACAGCGGGCAGCAGATTTCCATCGACATGCTCTTTTCCGCAGCAGTCGAGGTCGATCATATCCTGCCCTTCAGCGCAACGCTGGATGACAGCAATGGCAACAAGATCGTCTGCCTGCGCGAGGCCAATCGGGAAAAGCGCAAACGCTCCCCTTATGAAGCATGGGGCCACAATGCGCGCTGGGACGAGATTGCGGCGCGCGCCGCGCAACTGCCCCGCAACAAGCGCTGGCGTTTCGAGCCGGATGCGATGGACAAGTTCAGCGACGAAGGCGGCTTTCAGGCGCGCCACCTGGTCGACACCCAATATCTGGCCCGGCTGTCGCGCGAATATCTGGCGACGCTCTATCCCGAAAAGGGCGAGGGCAGTGGTCATATCTGGGTGTCGCCGGGGCGTCTGACCGAAATGGTGCGGCGCAAGCTGGGGCTCAACGACCTGCTGCCCGATCATAATTTCGGCGGCGGCGCGGATCAGGCCAAGAACCGGCTCGACCATCGCCACCATGCCATCGACGCCGTGGTCGTGGCGATCGTCGATCGGGGCATGCTGAATGCGATTGCGCGGGCATCCGGGCAGGAAGGGACCGAAGGGCGCGAACGGATCATCATTCCGGAACCGTGGGACGGGTTTCGCGATGCGCTGCGCGAGACGGTCAACCGCATCACCGTCAGCCATCGCACCGATCATGGCACGGCGTCCAAGGCCGGGTTGCCAAAGGGCCAGGATGCGACCGCCGGTCGGCTGCATAATGACACCGCCTATGGCCTCACCGGTGAAACCGATGCCAAGGGCAACAGCATCGTCGTGCGCCGCGTGCCCCTGTCCAGCTTCAAGAAACTGGCCGACCTGGATCGCATTCGCGATGCCGATCTGAGGGCCGCGCTCTACCGCCATCTCGATGGCCGAGAGGGGAAGGCGTTCGAACAGGCGATCGCGGCTTTCCCGGATCTGGAATGGCATCCCTTTAGGGGCGTGCGGCGTGTGCGCGTGACCGAGCCGTTGACCGTCATCCCGATCAAGGACCGGAATGGACGCATCTACAAAGGCTATAAGGGCGATTCCAACTATCGTTATGATGTGTGGGAATTGCCGGATGGGAAGTGGGTGAATGAAGTCGTCTCCATGTTCGACGCGCACCAGCCTGGCTGGCAATCGGCCATTCGCAGTGCCAATCCGACCGCTCGCAAGATAATGAGCCTGCATCGCGACGATGTTCTGGCTATCGAACGCGATGGCGGTGGCCGGGAACTGGTCCGGGTCGTCAAATTTTCCGAGAAACAATTCGCTGTTGCTCCACCGAATGAAGGCGGATCGCTTAAGGTTCGCGACGCGGACAAGGACGATCCGTTCAAATATCGCTATCCCTCTCCCAACACGCTCAAGGCATGGCGCGCGCGGCAGGTTCGGATCGATGAGATTGGTCGAGTCCTGGACCCCGATTTCCCGGCCCGCACTGCCCGCCGCAAGACACGCAAGCAGCCGTGAGCAGAGGATAGGCCAGAACAGCGATGGACCGGATCGTCGATATCGCCACGGATGGTCGCCATCTTTCGGTCTATCGCGGCTTCCTGATCGTGTCGGAGGATCGGGCAGAAGTGGGGCGCATCCCGCTCGATGATGTCGCCGCCGTCATCGTCCATGCCCATGGTATCACCTGGTCCACCAATCTGATCGTCGCCTTGGCCCAGCGCGGGGCTGTGATGCTGCTGTGCGGCAGCAATCATGCGCCGGTTGCCGTATCTACCGCTGGAGGGTCATCATGCCCAGAACAGCCGGATGCGCGCGCAGTGGGAGGCGGGCAAGCCATTGTCCAAGCAATTGTGGCGCCGGATCATCATCGCCAAGATCCGCTGGCAGGCGGCCGTGCTGGACGCCAATGGCATATCCGCATCGGCGTTTGACTTGCTGGCCCGGCGCGTCGGTTCGGGCGACCCCGATAATGTCGAAGCGCAGGCTGCACGACGTTACTGGCCGCTCTTGATGGGGGAGGGGTTCCGGCGCGATCGCGATGCAGAGGATATCAATGCCCTGCTCAACTATGGCTATACGATATTGCGGTCGCTATGCGCCCGTGCGGTGGTCGCCGCCGGCCTGCATCCCTCGATCGGAGTGCATCATGCCAACCGGACCAATGCCTTCGCTCTCGCCGACGACCTGATCGAGCCATTTCGTCCACTCGTCGATGCGTTGGCGGTGCGGCTGCTCGCGCGCGGTGTGGATACGGTAACGCCCGAAGCCAAGCGCGCCTTTGCCGGATTGATCGCACTCGACTTGCCGGGACCAAGCGGCACCACGACCGTAGCGGGCGCGGCGAACCGGGCCGCGCAAAGCCTGGCGCGTGCCTTCGAAAGTGGGCAGGCGGGAGACATCATACTTCCTTCTCCGCCATCCGCACTGGAACTGGCCGGACTCGACGCGTTGCTACCATGAGCGCGAGCCAATTGAGCGGATATCGACTGATGTGGATTTTCGTAATGTTCGACTTGCCCGTAACGACCAGAGAACAGGCCCGCGCCGCCACCAAATTCCGCGAGTTCCTGCTGGACGAAGGCTTTGAGAAGAGTCAGTTTTCGGTCTATGCTCGCTTCTGCAACGGTAAGGAACAGTTCGAAACCTATATGCGGCGGGTCGAGTCGAGCTTGCCCGATCGCGGCGACGTCCACATCCTCAGCTTCACGGATCGGCAATATGAAAATATCGTGCGATTTTCAGGACAGCGTCGGCGGCGGCAACGCAAAAACCCCGATCAGCTCGCGCTATTTTAGTGATTCGGGCGATTTTCACAGCGATGGATCAACAGTTATTGCCTTGTCTTTCAATGCAATAACCGTTGATCCATCATAGCTGTTCAGAGATCGCGGTCCAGCGGCAACCCGGGCAGCTGCTGGTGATCGCGCCGGACATCATAGCTGTTCAGAGATCGCGGTCCAGCGGCAACGGGTGGGCTCGGTGATCATCGATGGGATGAATCATAGCTGTTCAGAGATCGCGGTCCAGCGGCAACCACAAGACAACCGGCGTGCCGTCCAGCAGCATCATAGCTGTTCAGAGATCGCGGTCCAGCGGCAACTATGATTACACTGAGGCTGGCCGCGTCGAAATCATAGCTGTTCAGAGATCGCGGTCCAGCGGCAACCTATGCCGTCAAGGTGCGTTGCCTGGTCGGATCATAGCTGTTCAGAGATCGCGGTCCAGCGGCAACGCGGCAGCGCCGGTGTGGATGATCCCTTCGATCATAGCTGTTCAGAGATCGCGGTCCAGCGGCAACTGCCGGACATCCGGCCATCGGCCAGCTGCAATCATAGCTGTTCAGAGATCGCGGTCCAGCGGCAACAAGCCAAGACCGGCTATCCGCATGGCGTGCATCATAGCTGTTCAGAGATCGCGGTCCAGCGGCAACGTCGACGCCATCCTTGCCGTCGGCACCATCATCATAGCTGTTCAGAGATCGCGGTCCAGCGGCAACGTTTCCGAGACGGTCGAGGAGTTGCCCTCAATCATAGCTGTTCAGAGATCGCGGTCCAGCGGCAACAGCCCAAGCAGCTGACCGACCAGGAGCGTGATCATAGCTGTTCAGAGATCGCGGTCCAGCGGCAACGGTCGACCCGGGCTTGAAGTTTCCCCAGTCATCATAGCTGTTCAGAGATCGCGGTCCAGCGGCAACTAGGGATCGCGGCCATGACCGCCAGCACAGATCATAGCTGTTCAGAGATCGCGGTCCAGTAGCAACGGAACGGGCGGGGTCCAGTCGTCGACCGCATCAGTGCCGGCAAGCGTGTTACGTATTCGTGGTTCAAATTCGATTAATGTGAACTATTTCAGCCAGCTTTGCTGACGTGTGGCGCATAGTTGCCGAGCTGTTCTGTAGTCATGAAAACAAGTGATTGCTTGATTTCCGCCTTACCGACCCGCTTCCGATAGCGAGAAGTCTTTACGCATTAAAGGGGAAATCAGTCGAGTGCTCGTATCGTCGGCCAGACCCCAGTCATATTGGGCATCTGCCGGAATTTCTCACAATTCCTCGGATATGGTGACCCCTACGGGAATCGAACCCGTGTTTCAGCCGTGAGAGGGCCGCGTCCTAACCGCTAGACGAAGGGGCCATATGTCGCATCGGCGACAGGCAGGGGCGAGCCTTTAGGCAGGGGCGGCGATGGCGTCAAGCGAAAGTGGCGAAAAGTTTCTGCCGGGGATGTTGTGCGGGCTATAGCCCATAAAAAACCACCCCATGCGATGCACGGGGTGGCCAGGTTCAGGGAGGAGACGCCTCCAAGGGGAGGCGCCCTATACGACACACCCGAAAGGGGGGCAGGTGCATCGCATGCAACAGAAATAGAACAGGGCGAGGCTGCTTTCAAGAGCAAGCCCCGCCCTGTGCCTATATATTTGCGATTAACGGAGTTAATCTTTCTTTCAGGCGTCTGCCGACGCCAGCGCGGCCGGCACGGTGATCGGACCCTTGCCCTGGCTGACCTGGCCTTCGAAGATCTCGCGCATCAGCTGCAGCGAGAAGAGATGCGCATGGATCAGCGGCAGCAGACCGTTCTGGTTGATCTTGCGCAGCTGGTCGCCGCGCAGGTCGCGCAGCTTTTCCTCGTTCACCATGCGGAAACCGCGATAGACGAAGGGCTGTTCGTTGTTGGGCGTCTGGATCGCGACTTCGCCGTCCATCAACAGGTCCATTTCGGCCAGATCCTTCATGAACTGGCCGGTGCGGGCGGCAGCCTGCTCGAAATCCTCGCAGAATTTCAGGATGCCCTTGGTCACGTCGGTCGGCTGGCCATTTTCGAACAGGACCGGGCCGTCGCCTTCGGTGCCGATCGCCTTGCTGGTCGGATCGAAGCAGAGCGAGAGTTCATCGCTGTCGGGACGCAGCTTGGCCAGCATCCAGGGATAGCGACGGACATAGGCCGGAACATAGGCGGGGCCGCGCAGCTTGCCTTCGTCGTCGACGAAGACGTTAACGCCTTCATTGAGGCCCATCAGCGCGAGCGGAACCGAATCCTGGCCGGCCGAGAAGATGATCGGCACGAAGCGCTGGGCTGAGACGAATTCGTCGATCGTCAGCGGCACGGCATGCTGGGTCACCAGGAACGGGGCGGCGTCGACCGGCTGGGTGCGATAATCCGCATGATCGACGGTGCTGAGCGGGATCAGGTCGTTATAGAAGATGGGGAGGCTGTTCGCGGGCGCGCTGGCCATGATGTTGTTCCGTCCTGTTAGAGAGCGCGCAAGGCTTGCGTCGCTGATCCGAATATGGGCCTGACGGGATAATCGGAGCTATCCCGCTAGGCAATCGCTTTGTGGATGGGTTGCGCTCAACCCTCGTCAGGGCGGGGGATGAGCTTGTCGGGGTTCATGATGCCGTCGGGGTCGAAGGCCGCCTTGATCGCGCGCAACGCGTGGATGCGCGCGGGACTGGCAAGTCGACCGAGTTCGGCGCGCTTCATCTGGCCGATGCCATGTTCGGCCGAGATCGAGCCGCCGGCGGCGACCACGGCGTCATGGACGAAGGCGTTGATCGCCTGGCCCTGTGCGGTGATCCAGGCCGGTCCGTCGCTGGTGCCCCTGGGCGCGCGGACGTGGAAATGGACATTGCCGTCGCCCAGATGGCCGAAGGAGGAGGCGGAGGTGCCGGGGAAGGCGACTTCCGCCGCCGCTGCTGCCTCCGTCATGAAGGCCGGCATGCGCGGAACTGGCACGCTGATATCATATTGCAGGGCTGGTCCCTGCGCCTTTTCCGATTCCGACAAGGATTCGCGGATGCGCCAGAAGGCGTCTGCCTGCGCCTTGCTGGCGGCGATGGTGGCGTCGATCGCGATACCGCGCTCCAGCGCCAGGCCGAGTGCCCCTTCCAGCCGCTCGGTTGGACCGGGTTCGCGCATGTCGCCATGGTCGACCTCGACCAGCACATGCCAGGGGGTGCGGGTCTCGATCGGGGAGCGCGTGCCGGGGATATGGGACAGGACATGACCCAGGCCATCGTCGGCAATCACCTCGAACCCCTCGACGCTGTCGCCAAGTTCGCTTTCGACCAGGCGCAGCAGGGCGAGGGCGTCGGCCGGCGTCTGAACACCGATCCAGCCGACCGCGCGAGCGGCGATGGCCGGAACGAGCCGAAGGGTAGCTGCGGTAATGACGCCCAGCGTGCCCTCCGCTCCGATCAGCAACTGTTTGATATCATAGCCGCGATTATCCTTTTTGAGTGCGTCGAGTCCGTCGAAGATGCTGCCGTCGGGCAGCACAGCCTCTATGCCTTCTACGAGTGCGCGCATCGTGCCGTGACGCAGCACCTGGGTGCCGCCGGCATTGGTCGAGACCAGACCGCCGATCGTTGCCGATCCCTTGGCGCCCAGGCTTAGCGGGAAGCGGCGACCGGCCGCTTCGGCGGCATCATGCAGGTTGGCGAGGATGACGCCTGCCTCGCACACCGCCAGATTGTCGTCGGTCGACAGGCTGCGGATCTGGTTCATGCGGCGGAGTGACAGAATCAACGCTGATCCGTCAGCCGGTGGGGTCGCCCCGCCGACCATCGAGGTGTTGCCGCCCTGTGGTACGAGTGCAATGCGCAGTTCCGCCGCCAGCGCGACGCAGTCGGCCACTTCGCGCGTTGTGGCGGGCGACAGGATCGCGCGCGCGGCGCCATGATAGCGCCCGCGCCAGTCGCTCACCCACGGTGCGATATCGTCGGGATCGGTCATGATCCCCTTGGGACCGAGTATGGCGGCAAAGCGTTGGATGGCATCCTGCTCGATTGTGGCTTGTTCTGTCATGGGACATGCTATGCCTCGGAATTCATCGACGGTTCAACCGTTGGCCGATAGCTTGCCACTCCCAAAAGGGGTTCCGCTTGGTTCATACCATCCTGATGCTGCTTGCAGCGCCTGCTGCCGACCCGGTGCAATGGGCGCAGTTGACGATCGAGCAGCGCGTGATCATTCGTGTTCCGATGGCCAAGGGGCGGGCGCCGACGCGAGTCGTGCCCAAGAATGACGAGCGCTGGGAAGAGAAGAAGGGGCCACGCTGCGTGGCGTTGCGGTCGATTCGCGGGGCCAGCATCGTGGTATCAAATGGTATCGATCTGGTCCTGGCGGACAGGCATCGTTATCGGGCCAGGCTGGAGCGGGGGTGCGACTCCGCCAGCTTTTACTCGGGCTTCTATGTCGAACCGGACGAGGATGGGTCGCTCTGTTCAGGCCGGGACGAGTTGCAGGCCCGCAGCGGCGCAAGCTGCGCGATCGACAGCTTCAAGCGGCTGGTGGAAGCCGAACCTGAAGATTGAGCACGCAAAAAAGCATATGCCCAATGGGCGAATTTGCGCGATTTCCTTGACAAGGTGCTGATATTTCCGCAAGGCGCGCGCGATTTCTGTCTCGTCTTTGCGGCGACCAGAGCACCTCCTGTCCCGGACATTTGAATGACTTTTGCCGATCTCGGCCTTTCCGACGAATTGCTCAAGGCCGTAACCGAGGCCGGTTACGACACGCCCACGCCGATCCAGGCGCAGGCGATCCCGCCGGTGTTGATGATGAAGGACATCATTGGCATCGCTCAGACGGGCACGGGCAAGACGGCGAGCTTCGTGCTGCCTATGATCGACATTCTGGCCCATGGTCGCGCGCGTGCACTGATGCCGCGCAGCCTGATCCTGGAACCGACCCGCGAACTCGCCGCGCAGGTTGCCGAGAATTTCGAAAAATACGGCAAATATCACAAGCTCTCCATGGCGCTGCTGATCGGTGGCGTGCAGATGGGCGACCAGATCAAGGCGCTGGAAAAGGGCGTCGACGTGCTGATCGCGACGCCGGGTCGCCTGATGGACCTGTTCCAGCGCGGCAAGATATTGCTCAACGGTTGCAGCATGCTGGTCATCGACGAAGCCGACCGCATGCTCGACATGGGCTTCATCCCGGATATCGAGGAAATCTGCACCAAGCTGCCCGCGCAGCGGCAGACTTTGTTGTTCTCTGCAACGATGCCGCCGGTCATCAAGAAGCTGGCAGACCGTTTCCTCGACAATCCCAAGTCGATCGAAGTGGCGCGCCCGGCAACGGCGTCGACCAACATCACTCAGCGACTGGTGAAGGTTGATTCGCGCAAGAAGCGCGAGGCGCTGCGCGCAATGCTGGAGGCCGAAGAGGTCCAGAGCGCGGTGATCTTCTGCAACCGCAAGACGACCGTGCGCGAACTCAACAAGAGTCTGCAGCGCTACGGTTTCAAGTCGGGCGAAATTCATGGCGACATCGACCAGGCATCGCGCATCGCTGAACTGGAGCGGTTCCGTGACGGTACCGTCAATATCCTGGTCGCGTCGGACGTGGCCGCACGTGGCCTGGACATCAAGGGTGTCAGCCACGTCTTCAACTTCGATGCGCCCTGGCATCCCGATGACTATGTCCACCGCATCGGTCGGACCGGTCGCGCGGGGGCCAAGGGTGTCGCTTATACATTCGTTGCGGCCGAGGATGCCGAGGCGATCGATAACATCCAGAAGCTGATCGGCACCAAGATCGACTATGTCGAGACGCCGACGGCCGCTGCCCCGGCTCCGCGCGCGAAGGAAGAGCCGCGGAAGGCCGAGCGGGAGGAACGTGACGATGACCGCGAAGGCGGCCGTGAAACGCGCCGCAAGCCTGAGCGCAAGGATGATCGGCGCAAGGAAAAGCGCGATGATCGACGAGACGACCGCCGGGATGCACCGGCAGCGCGCCCTGCACCGCAGTCGCGCCGGCAGGAGCAGGACGATGGCCCGGACGATGGCTGGAATGGTCCGGTTCCCGAATTCCTGAATTTCGGCTTTAGCGGCTGAGTCCGGCAGCAACGATCCAGAAGAGCCCCTGTCATGCTGACGCCTGACGGGGGCTTTTTTGTTGCATAGCGGCAGGCGTGGAATCGAAAGGCGTGTTTTATGTCCGAAAATCCGAGCGTAGGGGCCTTCGCCATCGTGCCCAGCAATGACGTTGCAATCGCCCTGGCCTTCTGGGAAAGGCTGGGCTTCATGCGGGTCGGTGGCGATCACCATTATCACATCATGGAAGGATGGGGATGCGAGGTGCATCTGACCCAGGCTGGCGCACCGCCCTGGGATGTGCCGGCGCATAATCCCTTTGGCGTCTATCTGCGCACGCCTGATGTGGCTGCGATTGCGGCGCGGGTCGATGATCTGGTCATCCGGCCGGGCGGCGTTTTGCGCCATCGCGAATGGGGGCTGTACGAGGTTGGGATCAATGGGCCGGATGGATTGCTGGTGCGGATCGGCTGGCCGTCCGAACTGATCGAGGGCGCCTGATCCTATAGCAATCCCTGGGCACGAAGGCTGCTATGCCCCTGCGCGCCGATGATGATATGGTCATGGACGCCGATGCCCAGCCGCTTGCCGGCCTCGACGATCTGGCGGGTGATTTCGATATCCTGCTTGCTGGGCGATGGGTCGCCTGACGGGTGGTTATGGACCAGGATCAGCGCCGCCGATCCAAGCTCCATAGCCCGCTTGATGACTTCCCTAGTATATATAGCCGCCTGGTCGATCGATCCGTCGCCCATATTTTCATCCCGAATCAGCATGTTGCGGCTGTTAAGGTGCAGCACACGTACCCGTTCGACGTGGAGATGGGCCATGTCGGCGCGCAGATAGTCAAGCAGGGCCTGCCAACTGCCCAGCACTGGTCGATCGGCGACATCATTGCGCAGCATGCGCAGCGCGGTTGCCTGGACGATCTTGATCGCGGCGATGCTGGTGTCGCCCATGCCGGGCACCCGCGCGATCGCTTGCCAGTCGGCCGCCATCAACCCGCCGATTCCGCCGAACTCCCGTAATAATAGCCGCGCCAGCGGCTTGGTATCGCGGCGCGGGATGGCGAGAGCGAGCAGATATTCGATCAGTTCATGGTCGAGCAGCCCGTCGCCGCCTTCGGCCAGGCGCTGGCGCAGGCGGGCGCGATGACCTGTGCCGTCATGCCCCGCACGTTCGTCCTTTTCGGTCATGCTGGCGATCCCCCATTCCCCGGCGGATGAAAGCTATGCTTTGCGGATTTCGTGGGCAAGGCTATTTCAGGGGTGGATATTTCCAACGGGTCGGACGTTATGGATGCGTTACGGACCGGAAGTGCGAGCGAAAGTCGGGGTTGGCCAGGCAGATGGAAGACGAGAACGGCGAAGCCGAAATTCGCCGGGGCTGGCTGCGCTGGCTGGGTGTCGGGACGGGTTCGCTCGGCCTGGTGCTGGTCGCGCTTTGGACGCAGCGTGCGCCGATCGCCGAGAATTTCGTCAATCGCGAACTGAACCGGCGCGGGGTTCAGGCCAGTTATGATCTGACGCAGGTGGGCCTGCGCACCCAAAGGATCGAGAATGTCGTGCTGGGCGATCCGGTAAGGCCGGACCTGACCGCCCGCTGGGTGGAGGTCGACATCGCCTTTTCCGGCGTGACGCCGCAGGTGGCGGCGGTCCGCGCTGGCGGCGTGCGCATGCGCGGTGCCTATCGCGACGGCGTGCTGACGCTGGGCGAACTGGACAAGTTTCGCGATCCCGATTCGACCGCCCCCTTCGCCATGCCCGACCTGCTGCTCAACCTGCGCGACGCGCAGTTGCGGCTGGATACCGATGCGGGCGCAGTCGGCATGCAAATTGATGGCAATGGCAATCTGAAATCGGGTTTCCGCGGCAAGCTGGCCGCCGCCATGCCCCGGGCGCGGATGGCCGGCTGTGGCGTGGCCAAAGCGAGCGCCTGGCTTGATGTAGCGATGGTGGACGGCCGGCCGCATCTGCGCGGGCCTATCAAGGGTGATGCGCTGGCCTGCGCGGATATGGCGATGGCTGCGCCGACGGCCGAGATCGACCTGTCGCTGGGGCAGGGACTCGACCGCTGGAATGGATCGGCCAAGCTGGCGGGCGAGGCGCTCAAGGCCCAGGGCATGCTGCTGGCGGCCCCCGCCGGTCAGGTCGATTTCGATGGCTCGGCCAAGGCCATGGCTGGCCGGGCGCGGATCGGCGCGCGCGCCTTTTCCGGTGTCGGTGTGCTGGCAGGGCCGGCCGAACTGGCTGGCGACTGGACGCTGCGTGGCGGTGATGCGACCTTCAGCGGCGATTTGACCGCGCGGAACAGCCGGATGGCCGGGCGCGATCCGCTGGCGGCATTGCGGACCTCGACGGCGGGTACGCCGGTGGCGCCGCTGGCCCTGCGGCTGGCGGATGCTGCACGACGGGCCGGGGAGGATAATCTGCTGCGGGCGCGGGTGGCGCTGGCGCAGAAGGGCGATGCCGGCAGCCTGGTGCTCACCGACACCGAATTTGCGGCGCGTAGCGGCGCGCAGGTGGCCGTGGCGCGGGACGGCCGGGTGACGTTGGCCTGGCCGGGCAAGGGCGGCACGGCGATCGACTGGGCGCTGGACGGCGCGATCACGTCGCAGGGCGGGGGCCTGCCCAAGGCGGCGCTCCGATTGGCCCGGCGCGCGAGCGGCGGTTTTGGCGGGCAGTTGTTCATCGATCCCTATACGGCCGACGGCGCCCGACTGGCGTTCGAGCCTGTTCGATTCGTTGCGGGGCCGAAGGGTGATACGCGGTTTACCACCGCGCTGCGGCTGGATGGGCCGCTGCCCGATGGCACCCTTCGCGGTCTTGGCCTGCCGATTGATGGCCGGCTTGCGCCAAATGGCGCGATCGCGATCAACGAGAATTGTGCGCCGCTGACGGTGCTGGAAGCGCGCTATGGCAGCTTCGCGCTGGGGCAGACCCGGCAGACGCTCTGCCCACTGCCCAATTCGGCGCTCTTCGCCATGGGGCCGGGCGGCATGAAGGGCGGTGCGGAGCTTCGCAATGTCGCACTGAGCGGGCGAAGCGGCGACAGCCCGATGCGGCTCAAGGCGGACAATGCCCGGCTGATATTGGGCCAGACCGGCTTTACCCTGGCCAATGCCGATTTCGCCATCGGCCCGGAGGATGCGCCGGTTCGCCTGTCCGCGACGAGCGTGACCGGTGCGGGGACGAAGGATGGCTTTGCCGGCGACATCAAGGGTGCGGGCGGACGAATCGGCACCGTGCCGCTGATCGTCGAGCAGGGCGAGGGCGGCTGGGCTTTCGCCAAGGGGGCGCTGTCGTTCAAGGCGGCGATGCAGGTGCGCGATGCGCAGCCTTCGGTGCGTTTCAACCCGCTGTCTGTGCCTGACTTTGCTCTGGCGATGAAGGATGGCCGAATCACCGCGACCGGCACGCTGCAGGTGCCGGGCAAGGGTGCCACGGTGGCGCGCGCCGATATCGCGCACGACCTGGGCAGCGGGAAGGGGCATGCCGACCTGACCGTACCGGACCTGGGCTTCGGGCCGGGATTGCAGCCGGAGGAACTGACGCCGCTGACGCTCGGCGTGATCGCCAATGTCGCTGGCCGCGTGACCGGTGAGGGGCATATTCGCTGGACCGGTTCCGATGTCAGCAGCGATGGCATCTTCCGTACCGATCGGCTGGATCTGGCGGCGGCATTCGGCCCGGTAGAGGGGCTGTCGGGCGAAATTCGCTTCTCCGACTTGCTCAACATGGTGACGCCGACCGGGCAGGAGGCGCGAATCGCGCTGGTCAATCCGGGCGTCGAGGCACGCAATGGTACGGTGCGCTATCGATTGGGCGCCGGGCAGAAGGTGCATATCGAGGGCGGCGGCTTTCCTTTCTCGGGCGGCGAACTGGTGCTTCTGCCCACGACCATGGACTTTGGTGCCGATGTCGATCGCTATCTGACCTTCCGGGTCATCGGCCTCGACGCCGGTGCCTTCATCCAGGCGATGGACCTCAAGAATGTGTCGGCGACCGGCACGTTCGACGGCATCATGCCGTTGATCTTCAATGCGCAGGGCGGGCGGGTCGCCGGCGGCGTGCTGGTCGCGCGGCAACAGGGCATGGCGCCGCTGATCATGCCCGAGGGCGTGCTGCCGAGCATCCCGTGCGATCCCACCCGCCAGTCCGGCGTGCTGTCCTATGTGGGGCCGGTGTCGAATGAACAAGTCGGAGTTATGGGCAAGGTCGCCTTCGATGCGTTGAAGGATCTCCAGTATAAATGCCTCACCATCCTGATGGATGGCGCGCTGGATGGCGAGATGGTGACCAATGTCGTGTTCAACGGCGTCAACCGGGGCCAATTGGGCGGTGCGCCGCAGGGGATAGCGAAAAGCTTCGTTGGTCTGCCTTTCATCTTCAATGTGCGGATTTCCGCGCCTTTCCGGGGGCTGATGAAATCCGCCCAATCCTATGTCGACCCGTCGCAGGTGATCCGCGACCAGATTGGCGAGGATGCCCAGCAGAAGATGCGCGCACAAAGCACGGCCGACTTGCAATCTGGTCTTGCGGTTCAGCCTGCGGCAAGCGAGACTGTGTCAAATACGGAGCCGAAATGAAGATAGCAGCAATCATGATGGCCGGTCTGGCCGCTACGGCCCTGGGGGGGTGCATCCAGGTCAAGGCCCCGGACAAGCCGATCGAGATCAATCTGAACGTGAAGGTCCAGCAGGAGGTCGTCGTCCGTCTGGAGAAGGACGCCAAGGATCTGATCAACAATAACCCGGAGTTGTTCCCGCAATGACACGCAAGTTCATGCTGGCCGCCGCTGTGCTGGGCGGCCTGGTTCTGGCCGGTGCCGCGCAGGCCCAGGGCGGCGCTGCCGCCGCGATCGCCGCCGGCACGGTGGGTGAACAGGCCGATGGCTATCTGGGCATCGCCGGCACGGTGGGCGCCGATGTGCGGGCCGAGGTCGAATCGATCAATATCAAGCGCCGCGCCGTCTATACCGATCTGGCCGGCAAGCGCGGCGTGACGGTGCAGGATGTTGCCGCTGCAACCGGTTGCCAGACGTTGAGCAGCCGGGTGAAGCCGGGGCAGGTCTATCGCGTCGGCGGTGGTGCTTGGCAGACCAAGGGCGCCGGGGCGATCTCTTTGCCGGCCTATTGCGCCACCGCAGGCCAGTAAAACAAGCGTGGCTGGCGGACTTTGACCGCCAGTTCGTCTGGGCAGGATAATCTCCTGCCCAAGTATAGTTGACTATCCGCAATCCCCTTTCTAAACGGGCCGCGCCTTGACGGGTGCAGCCGCAAGCGCCATGCCGCCTGCCATTGGGTTTCAACCTGGTGGAAGGGATTGGCAATGGTCGCGGGTGAACCCGGGCAGGACCCGGCGGGGGAAGATGCGCGTATTGCTTCACTGGAAGCAAGAATTGCGCAGGCGGAACATGCCGAACAGGTCAGACAGGGGACGAAGGTGCAACAGGCGGACGATGGTTCGCGTCTGGGCAACAGGGTTCTCGCAGAGCTGATCGGTGGTCTTGTCGGTGGTGCGTTGATCGGCTGGGTTCTCGACCGGCTGCTTGGCACATCCCCATGGCTCCTGCTCATCTTCCTCGGTCTCGGGATCGTGGCAGCGTTCAGGAACATCATCAGATTGACGACGACGAAGCGTTCCGATCAATAGGGGCGCTTTTGTCTTAGTCCGAATATTAGACGGTACAGGGGTCCACGTGGCAGAATCCGGCAAAATCGATCCGATGCATCAGTTTGCGATCGAACCGTTGTTCGGTACCGATCACCTGTCCATCGGCGGCTTCAACATCGCCTTCACCAACAGCGCGCTCTACATGGTCGCGGCTGCGGTGGTGCTGTGGATCTTCGTGATCGGCGGCATGAAGCGCGAACTGGTGCCTGGCCGTTGGCAGATGGCGGTCGAATATTTCACCGGCTTCATCAAGAACCTGCTGATCTCGAACGTGGGTGAAGGCGGCAAGAAGTATATTCCCTACGTCTTCTCGCTGTTCATGTTCATCCTGCTGGCCAACCTTCTGGGTCTGTTGCCGCTGGGTCTGGTCGGCGTTCACCCCTTCACCTTCACCAGCCACTTCACCGCCACCGGCGTGCTGGCGATCATGAGCTTCTCGATCGTGCTGATCGTCGGCTTCTGGAAGCATGGGCTGCACTTCTTCTCCCTGTTCGTGCCGCATGGCACGCCCCTGCCGATGATCCCGGTCATTTTTCCGATCGAGCTGATCTCGTTCATGGTGCGTCCGTTCAGCCTGGGCCTGCGACTGTTCGTGGCGATGACCGCCGGACACGTGCTGCTCAAGGTGCTTGCCGGCTTCGTCATCAACAGCTCGAACGCTGGCCCCGGTTTCGGTCTGACCGTCGGTGCCGCCAGCTTCGTGCTGATGATCGGTATCAGCGCGCTCGAAGTGCTGGTCGCCGTGATCCAGGCCTATGTGTTCGCGCTGCTGACCTCGGTCTACATCAACGACGCCGAAAACCTGCACTGAGTTTTCGTACATTCTTCAACGTTTAATTGGTTTAGAAAAAGGAGTTTAGAACATGGACGCAGAAGCCGCAAAGCTGCTCGGTGCTGGTCTGGCCGCGATCGGTGCGGGCATTGCAGCCCTCGGTGTGGGCAATGTCTTCAGCTCGTTCCTCGAAGGCGCGCTGCGCAACCCGGGTGCCGCTGACGGCCAGCAGGGTCGCCTGTTCATCGGCTTCGCGGCCGCCGAACTTCTGGGTCTGCTGGCGTTCGTTATCGCCATGATCCTGGTCTTCGTGGCCTAATGATCGACGGGGCGGGCGGCTTGCCGCCTGCCCCTTGACGACCGCCCCCTATTCGGACGGAAAAAAATGCCTCAAATCGCGCAAATTGCCGATACCTATGCGTCCCAGATCTTCTGGCTGCTGCTGACGTTCGGCTTCGTCTTCTTCGTCATCGGCCGCGGCATGGTGCCCAAGGTGCAGGCGACGGCCGACGCGCGCGACGCGAAGATCACGGGTGATCTGGACGCCGCCAAGGCGGCTTTCGCCCGCGCCGACGAAGTGGAAGCGGACTATCGTGTTCGTGACGCCGAAAGCCGCACCGCCGTCCAGGCGACGCTGGCCAAGGCCAAGGCGGATGCCGCCAAGGCTTCGGAAGCGAAGCTGGCTGCCGCCGATGCGGAGATCCAGGTCAAGATCGGCGCTGCCGAAGCCCGGATCAAGGCCGCCACGGATGCCGCCATGGCACAGATTGAAACCGTCGCCGCCGATGCGGCGCGCGACATGGTCGCCCGTATTTCCGGCGTGGAAGCGTCGGACGAGACGGCCCGCAACGCAGTAAAGGCGGCACTGGCTCATGGCTGAGGCAGCAGTAGAGCATAGCGAGGCGCAGGCCTCGCACCTCAATCAGGCGATCCATGCCGAAGGCATGGAGCCGGTGGGCACCGTTGCGCATGAAGGCGTCGCGCCACACACCGATCCCAAGGCCGTGGGCATGGACGCGACCGCCTGGGTCAGCCTGGCGATGCTGGCGTTCATCATCATCCTGCTGATCAAGAAGGTGCCCAGCCTGATCGGTGGGGTGCTGGATGGCCGGATCGCCCAGATCAAGGAACAGCTGGCCGAAGCATCGAAGCTTCGTGCCGAAGCCGAAGCGCTCAAGGGCGAATATGAAGCCAAGCTGGCCGCTGCGGCCGGCGAAGCCGACGCCATGCGCAAGTCGGCCGAGCATGAAGCCGAAACGCTTCTGTCCGACGCCAAGGTGCAGGCTGCTGATCTGGTCGCCCGTCGCCAGAAGATGGCGGAAGACAAGATCGGTGCGGCCGAGCGCAGCGCACTGGCCGACATTCGTGCCAAGGCGGTGAAGGCCGCTACGGGCGCCGCCGCTGCCCTGATTGCCGAAGGCCATGATGCCAAGGCGGACAAGGCGCTGGTCGATGATGCGATCAAGGGGCTTGGCCCGGTCGCCTGATCGAAACAGGCAGAATTAGCAAAAGGGTCGGCACCGAAAGGCGCCGGCCCTTTTTGTTTGGGTTCAGGCCGGCGCGCCGTCGCGCCATTCGGACCGCAGCATCCGCATGATCGCGGTATCCCATCGCGCATCGCCGACCCGGAACGAGGACAGGCGGACGCCTTCGGTCACGAAGCCCAGCCGCTCATAGCTGCGGATGGCGGGCCGATTCCAGGCATAGACATTGAGTTCCAGCCGCTCGACGGCGTCGAAGGCAAAGGCGCTGGCGATCGCAAGGCGCAGCATCGGAACCGCCAGGCCCTGGCCCCGCGCATCGGGCGCGATCGCGACCCGGCCCAGCGTGGCATTGCCGTTCCGCCAGTCGAGGGCGATCTGGACATGGCCGACAAGCTGACCGTCGACCTGCGCCATCCAGCACAGGCGCGCGGGCGGATCGCTGCGTCCTTCGTCCAGCATCGCCGCCATCTGCTCGTTGGACAGCGGGAAATGGACATAGGGCCCGCCCCACTGAACGACGTCGGCTTCGCTGCCGAACCAGCCGGGCAGGATGGGGAAATGATCGGGGGTGAAGGGAAGGAGGGCCAGCATCAGGTCGGGATAGAGCGCCGGCTGGCGAACGCCACGGCCGATTGCGGCAAAGTGGCGCCATATAGGGAAAAGGGCGACCTTTCGGCCGCCCTTCCTTGATGCGATCAGGCCGCCAGCGTGGCGTTGTCGATCACGAAGCGATATTTGACGTCGCTCTTCTGCATGCGGGCATAGGCGTCTTCGATATCCTGGATGCGGATCATCTCGATATCGGCGACGATGCCCTTCTCGGCGCAGAAATCGAGCATCTCCTGCGTCTCGGCGATGCCGCCAATCAGCGAGCCGGCGATGCTGCGGCGCTTGAAGATCAGCGCGCCGACATTGGGCGAGGGGTGGGCATGCTCGGGCACGCCGACCAGGGTCAATGTCCCGTCGCGCTTCAGCAGGGTCGTGAAGGCATCGAGATTATGGCTGGCTGCGACCGTGTTCAGGATGAAGTCGAAGCTGTTGGCATGGGCCTGCATCTCTTCGGCATTCCGCGAAACGACGACTTCGTCGGCGCCGAGGTCCAGCGCATCCTGGCGCTTGGATTCCGAAGTGGTGAAGGCCACAACCTTGGCACCCATGGCATGGGCCAGCTTGATGCCCATATGGCCCAGGCCGCCAATGCCGACGATGCCGACCTTCTGTCCCGGCCCGACCTTCCAGTGGCGCAACGGCGACCAGGTGGTGATGCCGGCGCACAGCAGCGGTGCGACTGCGGCGAGCTGGTCGGCGGGGTGGCTGATCTTCAGGACGAACTTGTCCTTCACCACGATATTCTGAGAATAGCCGCCCAGCGTGTGGCCCGGCGCATCGTCGGTCTTGCCATTATAGGTGCCGACAAAGCCATTCTCGCAATATTGCTCCAGCCCTTCGTCGCAGGATGCGCAGCCCTGGCAACTGTCGACCATGCAGCCCACGCCGACCGTGTCGCCGACCTTGAAGGCGCTGACATGATCGCCGACGGCGGTCACATGGCCGACGATCTCATGGCCGGGAACGCAGGGGTAGAGGGTGCCGTCCCATTCGGAACGGACCTGGTGCAGGTCCGAATGGCAGACGCCGCAATAGGCGATATCGATCGCGACATCATGCGGACCGACGGCGCGGCGTTCGATGTCGAGAGCTTCGAGCGGCTTGTCGGCGGCGTTGGCGCCATAGGCTTTGGTGGCCATGGGGAAGTTGTCCCTTTGCTTGAGGTTCGCGGTGTGTGGGCAATGGATGCCCCTCCGCTGCTATTCTTGGATGGGCGCGGGCCAGGGGATGACCTGCGCCTGTCCAACATAGGAAGTCGACAGGCTGTTGATTAGGTCGGCTTTCGTCAAGACAGCCATGAATGACAGTCATGAATGCTGCCCTTGGCCGTGCTTTGTTCCATCCTGCCATTGCGATCCGCGCCGGTGCCGCTATCTCTGCGGCCATGTCGCAGCCGCAATCCCCCGACCGTTTCAACGAAGACAAGGCGACCTATACCGTCACCGGCAGCCAACCCGACATCGATGCGGGCGTGGATGCGATCCGTACGACGCTCAAGACGCTGCCGATCCGTCCCGGCGTCTATCGGATGCACGATGCGCGCGGCGATGTCCTTTATGTCGGCAAGGCGCGGGCGCTCAAGAATCGGGTCGCCAATTATACCCAGGTCGATCGCCTGCCCAACCGGCTACGGCGCATGGTGGCGCAGACGCGCAGCATGACCATCGTCACCACCAACAGCGAAGCCGAAGCGCTGCTGCTGGAGGCGCAACTCATCAAGCGCTATCGCCCGCCCTATAATGTCCTGCTGCGCGACGACAAAAGCTTCCCCTTCATCCTGCTGCGCGAGGATCATGATTTTCCCCGCGTGCAGAAGCATCGCGGCGCGCGCAAATATAAGGGGCGTTATTATGGGCCCTTCGCCAGCGCCGGATCGGTGACGCGGACCATCAACGCGCTGCAGAAGCTATTCCTGCTGCGCAGCTGCACCGACAGCTTCTTTGCCAATCGCTCACGGCCTTGCCTCCTTTATCAAATCAAGCGCTGTTCGGCGCCTTGCGTCGATCGTATCGATCCGGCGGGCTATGCCGAACTGGTGCAGGACGCCCAGGATTTCCTGGGCGGCAAGTCGACCGCTGTGCAGCAGAAGCTGGGCGCGGCAATGGAGACGGCGGCCGAGGCGCTGGATTTCGAACAGGCGGCGGTGATCCGCGACCGGCTGAAGGCGCTGACCTTCATTCAGGGGTCGCAGGCGATCAATGCCGAGGGGCTGGGCGATGCGGACATCTTCGGGCTGGCGGAGAAGGGCGGATCGATGTGCATCCAGGCCTTCTTCATTCGGGGCGGCCAGAATTGGGGCCATCGCAGCTTCTTTCCGGTCCACACCAATGATGTGGCGACCGAAGAGGTGCTGGAAAGCTTCATGGCACAATTTTACGAGGAAGTGCCGCCGCCCAAGCTGATCCTGACCGATCGTGAGCCGGCGGAGTGCGAACTGATGGCATTAGCGCTGAGCGAAAGGCTGGGCAGCAAGGTGCGGATCGAGGTGCCCCAGCGCGGCGATCGGACGCGCCTGATCAAGCAGGCGCAGCGCAATGCGGTGGAGGCGCTCGACCGGCGTCTGGCCGAGACCACGACCCAGGCCAAGATATTGGACGAGATGGTCGAGGCATTCGGGCTGGAAGGCGTGCCCGACCGGATCGAAATCTATGACAACAGCCATATCCAGGGCGCCCATGCGCTGGGGGCCATGGTGGTCGCCGGGCCGGAGGGCTTCCGCAAGAACGCATATCGCAAGTTCAACATGAAGAACCCCGAAATCTCAAACGACGATTTCGCGATGATGCGCGAGATGTTCGAGCGGCGCTTCGGCCGGGCGGCACGCGAAGATCCGGATCGCGATGGTGGTGAATGGCCCGATCTGGTGCTGATCGACGGCGGCAAGGGGCAATTGTCGGCGGCGCGGGCGATGCTGGAGGATATGGGCATCGAAGATGTCTGCATGATCGGCATCGCCAAGGGGCCGCATCATGGCCGCGACGGGCGCGAGGTATTCCATCTGATGGACGGTCGGGAGGTGAGTCTCCCGATCAACCATCCAGTGCTGTTCTATATGCAGCGCCTGCGCGATGAAGCGCATCGCTTTGCCATCGGTGCGCATCGGGCGAAGCGCAGCAAGGCGATCACCGTGTCGTCGCTGGACGAGGTGCCGGGTATCGGTCCGGCCCGGAAAAAGGCCCTTTTGATGCATTTCGGCACCGCGCGGGCGGTGCGGGACGCCGCGCTGGAGGATTTGCAGCGGGCACCCGGCGTGTCGAAGGCGGTTGCCCAGCAAGTCTATGATTATTTCCATGGTTGAAAAATGTGACGTTGCCGCAATGATTTTTGCTGGCTCATAAGTGTCGCGTTAACGATTGATGGTGATGTTTCCCCGGCCGATGGGCGGGGGAGACAAGAGTGGGGAACAGGTGGGGGCTTGCGGCTGCGCAATTGGCGACAGTCGGTTTTATGATGCTGGCGGGCGTTTTCGCGCCGCCGGCGCGTGGCGACATGCTCGCCATTCCCCTGACCACGGCCAGCGCCCATGGACTGGCGGCCGGATTGATCGCGGTCGGCGCGATCCCGGTCGGCAAGGGGCAGTTTGATGGTGCATTGGTGGTGCGCGGCGATCGCGAACGCCTGGCCTGGCCAATGATCGCCCGCGGCGTTCTGCTGCTGGCAGCGCCCGATTTCCTCTGCGCTGGCCAGGGAGGCCGGGCATGAACGTCGAACGCCCGATGGAAACCATCCGCCTGGCCGGCGCGCGCATGCTGATGTGGCTGTTCTGGCTGAATGTGCCTGCACTGATGCTGATCGGCTGGTTGCTGAAGTCTCCCGATGCGGAGGTCGGCGCGCTGGCCGCCGCGCTGTTGGCGCTGTTGCCGACCATGATGGTCCGGCGCCGTGACATTTCGGCGCCGGCGCGCATGACCCTGGCGGTGACATCGGTGGCGATCCCGGCGCTCTATGTATTCCTGCTGCGCGGTCATGCCTGGCAGATGGACATGCATATGGGCTTTTTCGCGGCGCTGGCGGCGCAGACCGTGCTGCTCGACCGACGGGCACTGTTGGTCGCGGCCGGCGTGACGGCGCTCCATCATCTGATCCTTAACTATAGCTATCCGGCCTGGGTGTTTGCCAGTGAGGGCGATCTGCCGCGCGTGTTGGTGCATGCGCTGGTGGTTGTGATCCAGACCCTGATGCTGTGGTGGATCGTGTCGTTGCTGACCCAGACCATCCGCCTGCAGACCGAGGAGCGGCAGCGGAGCGAAGGTCTGCGCAAGGAAGCCGACGCGGCGAAGGAGCGGGCGGAAGTCGCGCTGGCCGAACTGGAACGGGCGCAGACGATCGCTACCCGGCAGCGCGGGATCGAGGAAGCTGCGCGGCGGGCCGAGGAAGCGACCGAGCGGCGTCGGCTGGTCGCCGATGCGCTGGAAGCACGGCTGGGTGCGGTGGTCGGCGATCTGGGGCAACTGGCCGGGCAATTGTCGGCCAGCAAGCAATGGCTGTTCGATCTGCTCGACCATACGACCCAGCGTTCGGCCGAATTGCGCAAGGCCCATGCCCGCGCCGACGGCGACGTCCGCGCGGTGGCGCAGGATACGGAAAAGCTGGCGACATCGATCAGTGGGGTGGGTGGCAGTGCCAGCCACACCCGCGACAATGCGCTGCGCGGCGCCATGGCGACCCGCGCGCTGACGCCGGAGGTCGACATCCTGTCGGCGACGGTCGATTCCGCGAGTTCGATCGTCGCGCTGATTTCCCAGATCGCGGCGCAGAGCCGGACCCTGTCGCTCAATGCCGGGATCGAGGCGGCGCGGAGCGGCAGCGAGGTGCGCGGCTTTGCCGTGGTGGCATCGGAGATGAAGAGCCTGGCGGCGCAGACGGCCGAGGCGACCCGGCAGATCGACATCTATCTGCAGGATATTCGCCGCGCCGCCGACAGCGTGTCGGGCGCGATCGATGTCGCGACCCAATCGGCCGACACGATCGACCGGTCGACCGCGGGCATCGTCGACGAAGTGGCGGAACAGATTCGCGCCACCGGCGAGATCGCGGCCGCGACCGAGGAGATGGCGCGCCATATCGCCGAAGCAGCATCCCAGGCCGAAGCGCTCAGCCTGGCCCTGGCGGAGGCGCAATCGGCCATGGGCGAGACTGATGCGGCGGCCACCGCCTTGTCCAGCCGTTCCCAGGAATTGCAGGAAACGGTGCGTAACGTGCTGGAAGAACTGCGCGCGGCTTAGCGCTGCAGCGGATCGCCGGGAAAGTTCGCCTTCAGGAAATCGAGCACCAGCCTGGCCCGCGCGGGCAGGCGCTTGAGGGCAGGATGTACCGCCAAAATGTCGATCGGGTCGATCTGGCTGGCGGGAAGGACGCGCGCAAGCCGGCCCGCCTCCAGATCGTCCGCGACCCGCACGGCGGGCAGCATCGCGATGCCAAGCCCGGCAAGCGCGGCGCGATGCACGGCCTCGCTATTGTCGCTGCGGAAGGGGCCACTGATCAACTGGTCACGACCATCCACCGTCCATTTGGCCGGCAGGTCGCCATAGCCATAGGCGATGCAGCGATGGCTGGGCAGGTCGTCGGCGTTGGCGGGCAGCCCATGGCGCGCGACATAGTCGGGATGGGCGACCAGCATGCGGGGCAGGGCGCCCAGCCGATGCACGACCAGCATATCGTCCCCGACCGGGCCGACGCGCAGGGCCAGATCGAGCCGGTCCTGGACCAGATCGCGCTGCCAGTCGGTCATTGCCATGTCGATCCGGAGGCCGGGATGCTGGTCGCTGAGCCTGCTCAGCAAGCCGAGATAATAAAGGCCCAGCGCCGTCGTGACGCCAATCCGCACCGTCCCGCTGACATCGCCCTGAATCGGGCGCAATTCCTGTTCGGCCACGTCCAGCGCGTCGACCAAAGTGCGGGCATGGACCAGCAACTGGTCGGCTTCCGGCGTCGGGACCAGCCGACGCGTGGTGCGATGAAACAGCACGGTACCAAAATGGGCTTCCACCTGGTCGAGCCGTCGGGCTATGGTGGTGTGACTGGCATGCATTTCGGCGGCGACGCGCGTGAAACTGGGTTTTTCGCAGAGCCGTATGAAGGTGCGAATGGAAAGCAGCAGGTCGCTCATTTGAACATGTCCTGCACAGATATTGTGCCGGGAATCCCTATTGTGCGGCGAACGGAAAAGCCAGACCTAAGCGCCGACACAAGAACGTCAGTCAGACATTTTTTGGAGACGAGAGGATGGCATCGGATCGTATCGGGCATGCGGGTTTCGCGGCAAAAAGGCGCAGCGCGCAGGACGCCGCTGCCCTGATCGCCGACGGCATGGCCGTGGGCATGAGCGGCTTTACCGGATCGGGCTATCCCAAGGCCGTGCCGCTGGCGCTGGCAGACCGCATCACTGCCGCCCATTTGGCCGGCGATCCTTTCCGGGTGAAGGTATGGACTGGCGCCTCGACCGGGCCGGAACTCGATGGTGCGCTGGCCAAGGCTGACGGCGTCGAATTTCGCCTCCCCTATAATAGCGACCCGATCGCCCGCGAGCGGATCAACCGTGGTGAGATGCAATATTTCGACATGCATCTGAGCCAGGTCGCGCCGATGGCGTGGCAGGGGTTCCTGGGTGAACTGGATGTCGCCGTGGTCGAAGTCACCGGCATCACCCCCGACGGCCTGCTGATCCCGTCCGCCTCGGTGGGCAATAACAAGACCTGGCTCGATCGCGCCAAGGGCATCATCCTGGAGGTCAACAGCTGGCAGAATGCCGCGCTCGAGGGGATGCACGACATTTATTACGGCACGGCGCTGCCGCCGAGCCGCGTGCCGATCCCGCTGACCCGCGCGGACGATCGCATCGGCGAACCCTATTTCCGGGTCGATCCGGACAAGGTTCTGGCGGTGGTCGAAACCGACTCGCCCGATCGCAATGCCCCCTTCACCCCGCCCGATGACAGTGCGCGGGCGATTGCCGGCCATCTGCTCGAATTCCTCGGCCATGAAGTGAAGATGGGCCGCATCCCGGCGTCGCTGCTGCCGCTCCAGTCGGGCGTCGGCAATATTGCGAACGCGGTGCTGACCGGCCTCATCGACGCGCCGTTCGACAATATGGTCTCCTATACGGAGGTCATTCAGGACGGCATGCTCGACCTGCTGGAATCCGGCAAGCTGCGCATGGCGAGCGCGACCGCCTTCTCGCTCAGCCCGGAGGCGGCGACGCGCCTGAACGCCGACATGGCCCGCTTCCGCAACAAGATGATCCTGCGCCCGCAGGAAATCAGCAACCATCCCGAACTGGTTCGCCGCCTGGGCTGCATCGCCATGAATGGCCTCATCGAGGCGGACATCTATGGCAATGTGAACTCCACCCACGTCATGGGATCGCGCATTCAGAACGGCATCGGCGGATCGGGCGATTTTGCCCGCAACGCCTATCTGTCGATCTTCATGACGCCCTCGACCGCCAAGCAGGGCAAGATTTCGGCGATCGTGCCGCATGCCAGCCATGTCGACCATATCAATCAGGATGTGCAGGTGATCGTCACCGAACAGGGGCTGGCCGACCTGCGGGGTCTGGCGCCGCGCCAGCGCGCGGACCTGATCATCAACAATTGCGCGCATCCTGACTATCGCCCGATGCTGAAGGACTATTTCGCCCGTGCCATGAAAGGCAGCTATGGCCTTCAATCGCCGATGCTGCCGGCCGAGGCCTTTGCCTGGCACCAGCGCTTCATCGACACCGGCTCGATGATGCCCGGCTGATCATTAGCAGCCCGGTGCAGCCTGACCTGCGCCGGGCCGTGATCATTGCTGTTCGATTGCCGCTTTCCGACATATTTCCGCTGGGGGAACCGGGAGCCATGCCGTCCGCTTGACCTGCATATTCGCAGCACGGACCTATCATGGATTTCCTGACGACCGACTTTCTCGACAAGCCCATCTGGATGTGGGCGCTCTTCCTGACGATCATCATTGCGCTGCTGGCGCTGGATCTGGGCGTGTTGCATCGCAAGCAGCGCGAGATCGGCGTGCGCGAAAGCGTGAAGCTGGCCGGCTTCTACATCGCCATCGGTTTGGCGTTCGGCGGCTGGATCGCCTGGCAGATGGGGCAGGAGGCGGCGGTTGCCTATCTGACCGGCTTCGTCGTCGAAAAATCGCTGGCGCTCGACAATGTCTTCGTCATCGCGATGATCTTCTCCTTCTTCCATGTGCCACGCCGCTATCAGCATGAGGTGCTGTTCTGGGGCATCATCGGCGTCATCGTCCTGCGCGCGATCATGATCGGGCTGGGCGCGGCGCTGGTTCAGAATGTCTCCTGGGCGCTCTATCTCTTCGCGGCGATCCTGATCTTCACCGGCATCCGCATGCTGTGGACCGTGGGCAAGGAACAGACGATGGAGGGCAACCGGCTGCTCGGTTTCCTGCGCCGTCACATGCGCGTGACCGATCGGGTGGAGGGCGATCATTTCTTCGTGCGCCAGCCGGCCGAGCCGGGCGGAAAGCCGTTGCTCCATGCGACGCCGCTGTTCCTGGCGCTGGTGATGATCGAGATTGCCGACGTCATCTTCGCGGTGGACTCGGTGCCGGCGATCTTCGCCATCACCACCGATCCCTATCTGGTCTATACCTCCAACATCTTCGCGATCCTGGGGCTGCGCGCGCTCTATTTCGCGCTGGCGGCGGCGGTTCACCGCTTCCATTATCTCAAATATGCGCTGTCGGTGGTGCTGATCTTCATCGGCGCCAAGATCTTCCTGGCCGACGCGCTGGGGCTGGAGAAGATCCCGCCGCTCTTTTCCTTGCTGGTGACGGCCGGAGTGTTGGGCGCGGGTATCGGCCTGTCGCTGTGGCGCACCCGTGGCGAGGCGCAGCCGCAACATTAGATTTGGCACGGATGCCGGATCGTCGATAGGAAGGCGCCATGCCCGTCCTCATCACATCCGGCATCGTCTGCGCGCTGCGCGCCCATGGCGAACATGGCGCGGTCGCGCGGCTGCTGACACCCGACCATGGGCTGGTCGCGGGCTATGTGCGCGGCGGGCGGTCGCGGGCGCTGCGTCCGGTGCTGCTGCCGGGCAATGCCGTGAAGGCCGAGTTTCGCGCCCGGACGGAGGATCAACTGGCGAGCCTGACCGTCGAACTGGAGCATAGCCGCGCGCCCCTGCTGGGCGAGCCATTGCCGGCGGCGGCGATCGACTGGGCCTGCGCGCTGACGGCAGCGGCGCTGCCGGAGGGGACGCCCTATCCGACGCTCTACGAAGCGCTGGACGGCGTGCTCGGTGCGGTCGAGGCGGCGCCGGCGGCGCGGGGCTGGTCGGCGGCGCTGGTCCGCTATGAATTGCTGCTGCTGGCGGAACTGGGGTTCGGCCTTGATCTCAGCCGCTGCGCCGCCACCGGCAACGCCGACGAGCTGGCCTTTGTCAGCCCGCGCAGCGCGGCGGCGGTCAGCCGGGCCGGGGCGGAGGGCTATGAGGCGCGCCTGCTGCCGCTCCCGCCTTTCCTGTTGCAGGGCGGGGCTGGCGACTGGCCGCAGATCATGGATGGGTTGCGTCTGACCGGCTTCTTCCTGGAACGTTCGGTGCTGACCGAACGGCGTGCAGACGTGCTGGCTGCACGCGAAAGACTGGTCGACCGGCTGAAAAGAGCGGTTGCGTAACGCGCGCAGTTTTTGCAAGGGCGGGCGCGCCGTTTCCGCATTCTCCGTTCGCCTGCCGGGCAGCGGCGGCCATTTTCTTTCGCGGAACGGTGCCGGCAGAGATTTAGAAAGAGGTTTCCCATGTTGATCGCCCTGTTCCCTGGAGATGGTATCGGCCCCGAGATCGTCGCGCAGGCGAAGCGCGTGCTTGATGCGCTGGCGATCGACGGCCTTACCTATGAAGAAGGTCTGGTCGGCGGTTCGGCTTATAAGGCGGTCGGCCATCCGCTGCCGCCCGAGACGCTGGACATCGCCAAACGCGCCGACGCGATCCTGTTCGGCGCGGTCGGAGATCCCGATTGCGACTCGCTGGAACGCCATCTGCGTCCGGAACAGGCGATCCTGGGCCTCCGCAAGGAACTGGGCCTCTTCTCCAACCTCCGCCCGGCCAAGGTCTTCCCCGAACTGGCGCATGAAAGCGCTCTGAAGCCCGAAGTGGCCGGATCGATCGACCTGCTGATCGTGCGCGAGACCAATGGCGACGTCTATTTCGGCGAGAAAGGCTTTCGCGCCACCGCCGACGGCCTGCGCGAAGGCTATGACATCATGTCCTATAACGAAGCCGAGGTGCGCCGCATCGCCCATGCCGGCTTCCAGGCGGCGCGCGCGCGTCGCGGCAAGCTCTGCTCGGTCGACAAGGCCAATGTGCTGGAAACCAGCCAACTGTGGCGCGACGTGGTGATCGAGGTGTCGGCCGAATATCCCGACGTCGCCCTGACCCACATGTATGTCGACAATGCCGCGATGCAATTGGTGCGCAATCCCGGCCAGTTCGACGTCATCGTCACCGGCAATCTGTTTGGCGATATTCTTTCGGACCAGGCGAGCATGTGCGTCGGCTCCATCGGCATGCTGGCGTCGGCGACGCTCAACGGCAGCGGCCAGGGCCTTTATGAGCCGATCCATGGCTCGGCGCCCGACATTGCCGGCCAGGGCAAGGCCAATCCACTGGCGACAATCCTGTCGGCGGCGATGATGTTGCGTTACTCGCTGAACCTGTCCGACCCGGCCGACCGGATCGAGGCGGCGGTGGCCAAGGCGCTGGCCGACGGCGCCCGCTCGCCGGATCTGGGCGGCACGATGAACACGGTGGAGATGGGCGACGCGGTCCTCGCGGCGCTCTGATCAGGCTCGGTTCGTCGCATTTGCGTGACGCGAACGTAAAGTTTCTTCGTTCCTGGTCGATATGAGCGAGGAATGGGGACGCAAATGCCGACTGACTTGATTGAAGACCATCATGCCCTGCGGGGCATGATGCGGGATTTTGCCAGCATGATGGACGATGACGTCCGTGACATGGCGCTGCTGACCCGCTGGCGCATCCGCTTCGCCCAGCTGTTCCGCGACCATATGGGGCGTGAGGATATGCTGGCGCGCGGCCTGCGCCAGGGGGCGCTGGCTGTCGAGGCCGAGCCGGTGGTGCATCAGCATGGCCGAACCATGGTGGCCCTGTTCCTGCGTTACAGCGACCATATCAAGCAATGGACCCCGGCCCAGATCATGGCTGACTGGGATGGCTATCGCCGGGGCACCTTAGGGCTGCAGGATATGCTTTACGACCATATGGAATGGGAAGAGGCGCATCTGCACCCGCTGATCGAGGGCAGGGTGCGGAGGGCCGCCTAAGGGGCCAATTCGCGCATATCGGTCCTGTTGGCGGCTTTCCGGGGCGGCTAGGCAGCGGCATGAGCGACTTTTCCCTGTCCAGCCTTCGTGCCGCCGCCGCCATGGTCCATGACCAGGTGCCGCCGACCCCGCAATTTGCCTGGCCACTGCTGGCCGGGCGGATCGGCGTCGAAACCTGGGTCAAGCATGAGAACCACACACCGACCGGTGCCTTCAAGGTGCGCGGCGCCATCACCTATATCGACTGGCTGCGCCGCACTCATCCAGAGGTGTCGGGCATCATCACCGCGACCCGCGGCAATCATGGCCAGGCGCAGGTGCGCGCAGCCACGGCGGCGGGCCTTCAGGCGACGATCGTCGTCCCTCATGGCAATGCGCTGGAGAAGAATGCCGCGATGCGCGCATTCGGCGCGACCCTGATCGAGCATGGCCATGATTTCGACAGCGCCAAGGCGGAGGCGATCCGGCTGGCCGCTGAACAGGGGCTGTTCATGGTGCCGGCCTATCACACGCAACTGGTCCGCGGTGTCGCCAGCTATGGTCTGGAACTGTTCGATGCGGTGCCGGACCTCGATACCGTCTACGTTCCCGTCGGTTGCGGATCGGGCCTGTGCGGCACGATCGCGGCGCGCGACGCGCTGGGCCTCAAGACCAAGGTCGTCGGCGTCGTGTCCGCCCATGTCGATGCCGCCAAGCGCTCGTTCGAGGCAGGGCAGTTGCTGACCAGCCCGACCGCCTACACCTTTGCCGATGGCGTTGCCGTCTGCACCCCGGTTCAGGCCGCGCTCGATTATTTTGGGCCGCGCGCCGACCGCTTCGTCGGTGTCACCGATGACGAGGTGGCGGACGCCATCCGCATCTATTGGCAGGATACGCATAATCTGGCCGAGGGCGCTGGTGCGGTGGCGCTCGCCGCGCTGATCCAGGAAAAGGAGCAGATGCGCGGCAAGAAGGTTGCGGTTATCCTCTCGGGCGGTAATGGCGACATGAGCCAGATGGCACAGATACTGGGCGGCGACACGCCGCGCGTCACGACGGATATGCGGAAGGCGATATGAAGCGGAAGAGCGGGCAGAACCCTGAGATCACCAAGAACTGGAAGCCGGCGACGCTGGCCATCCGGGGCGGCACCGCGCGCACCGAGTATGGCGAGACGTCCGAGGCCTTGTTCCTGTCCAGCGGCTATTGCTACGACCGGGCCGAGGATGCCGCCGCGCGCTTCGCCGGTGAACAGCAGGGCATGACCTATAGCCGGCTGCAGAACCCGACCGTCGAGATGCTGGAGCAGCGCATCGCCCTGCTGGAAGGCGCCGAAGCCTGTCGCGCGACCGCGACCGGCATGGCGGCGATGACCGCTGCCCTGCTGTGCCAGCTATCGGCTGGCGACCATGTCGTCGCGGCCAAGGCGGCTTTTGGCTCCTGCCGCTGGCTGGTCGACACGCTGCTGCCCAAGTTCGGCATCGCGACGACAACAATCGACGGCAGCGACGTTGCGGCCTGGGAAGCGGCGGCACAGCCCAATACCAAGGTCTTCTTCTTCGAGACGCCGGCCAACCCGACCATGGACGTGGTCGACATCGCCGCCGTCTGCGCGATTGCCCGGGCACGCGGCATCACCACCGTCGTCGACAACGCCTTCGCCTCGCCCGCGCTGCAGCGGCCGATGGAGTTCGGCGCCGATGTCGTCGCCTATAGCGCGACCAAGATGATGGACGGGCAGGGCCGTGTGTTGGCCGGCGCTATCTGTGGCAGCCGCGACTGGATCGACAATGTGCTGCTGCCCTTCCACCGCAATACCGGCCCGACGCTCAGTGCGTTCAATGCCTGGGTGGTGCTGAAGGGGCTGGAGACGCTGGACCTGCGCATCCGCCGCCAGAGCGAGAATGCGCTCAAGGTTGCGCAGTTTCTGGAAACCCGCCTGCCCAAGGTGCTGTATCCGGGCCTCGAAAGCCATCCGCAGCATGCGCTGGCGATGCAGCAGATGGATGCGGCCGGGCCGATCTTCTCGCTCTATGTCGGCGGTGGCCGGGCCGAGGCGCATGGCCTGCTCAATGCCCTGGAACTGGTCGACATCAGCAACAATATCGGCGATTCGCGCTCGCTGATGACCCATCCGGCATCGACCACTCATTTCGGCATGGCCGAAGAGGCGCGACTGGAAGTCGGCATCACCGAGGATATGTTGCGCCTGAATGTTGGCCTGGAAGACCCGGATGATGTGATCGCCGACTTCGATCAGGCGCTCAAGACGATAGGGCGTTGACGGAACCGGGCAGGGAGGCGCATGCGGGAAATATGAGCGCATTGTTCCCCCTGCACGCGACGACGCGGGACATCATCGTCCATGTCGCCGTGACCTTTCTGCCCGAACAGTCGGAGCCGGACCGGGGGCGCTGGTTCTGGGCCTATCATATCAGGATCGAAAATCTGGGCGAACAGCCGGTGCAACTGCTGAGCCGCCACTGGATCATTACCGATGGGCGGGGCATTCAGCAGGAATTGGAGGGTGAGGGCGTGATCGGGGAGCAGCCGGTGGTACAACCGGGCAAAAGCTATGACTATGTGTCGGGCTGTCCGCTCAACACGGCGACGGGATCGATGCGTGGCGCCTATACGATGATCGGCGCCGATGGCGAGACGTTCGACGTGACCATTCCCCATTTCGCGCTGATCGCGCCGGCGGTGGCCGAATGAAGCGGACCCATTTGCCGCTCAACGGCCTGCGCGTGCTGGATGCGGCGGCGCGCCATCTGTCCTTCACCCGTGCCGCGGACGAACTGGCGGTGACGCCGGCGGCGGTTGGCCAGCAGATCCGTGCGCTGGAGGATATGCTGGGCGTCGTGCTGTTCCGCCGCACGCCCAAGGGGCTGGAACTGACGCCCGAAACCGAAGCGGGGCTGGAAGCGCTGCGGGCCGGCTTCCTGGAGTTCGAGGAAGCGGTGCGGGCGATGCAGGCGGGCCAGGCCAGTTCGTCGCTGACGATCGCCGCGCCGCGCGACATCACCGCCAAATGGCTGCAACCGCGTCTGGCATCCTATGCGGCGAGCCAGTCGGGCCTGACCTTCTCTCTGGTCGCCGCAGATGAAGCGCTCGACTTTACCGAGGCCAACCTCGATCTCGCGCTGCGCCTGACCGACGGCGTAGGCGAGCATGAAGGGGTCAAGATCGGCGAAACCGCCTTCGTAACGGTCGAGGCCGCGGCGGGCGGGCCGGAACAGCGGATCGAATGGCCGGGGTGTCCGGCCGGCGAACAGCCGACGGCAATCCGTGTCGCCGATGCGGGACTGGCGATCGAGGCGGCGGCGAACGGCTTTGGCCGGGCGAGCGTGCCGCTGCTGCTGGCACAGGCTGATATCGATGCAGGGCGAGTGCGCCGGGTCGGCGATGCCCTGCCGACGCTGCTCAGCTACTGGCTGATCGCGCCGCTGCCGCAATGGCGCCAGAAGAAGGTCAAGGCGCTGGTCGAGGCGCTGACGGCCTGACCCGACGAGGGCACAAAAATAGGATTTCGTCCGCTTAACTTCGCATATTTCCCGCACATTTTGACATTAAATGTCCAATTGGTGATGGATTGTTACGTGCCCTGTCCATGTTGCTTTGGGCCTTTATAGCCGATCGGCGGGATGTAGGACAGGCGCCGGGCCGGGGGGATCAGTCGGCCAGCAGGTTAAGTGCGCGCGTCATCAGCATGATAAAGCGGCCTTCGTCGATGCGGGCGACCGGATCGTTCCAGGCGCCGCTCACCGCGTAAAATTGGCCGTCCTGTGCCTGAACGAGGAAGTTCATGGCAATCACGCCGGGCTCGCTGCCGCCCTTGTAGCCGAAATAGCGCCAGCGTTTCGCGTTGGCGGGGGCTATGCCCGGATTGACCGCCATGATCGACAGGGCATCGCCACCGTTGCGGCGCAGCCAGTCGAGCTGGGCAACTTCCTCCTGCGGGCTGGCGAACCATTCGAGCGTGTCGATCGCCACCGGATTTTCCGACACGGTGCCGACATCGACATGGGAGCCGGTCAGCCGGGCGGCGGCCTCCCGCAGCAGGGCGCGGCGATCGGCGACCGTCCCGCCCTCATAGCGGCTGCGCAGGTCGGCATTGGCCGGCATCTTCAGGGCAAAGGCCTCGGCGGTGGTCAGCATCGGCAGGCTGCGCGGATCGGCAAGGCCGAAGTGCTGGCGCATGGTGTCCACCTTGTCGCGGCCAAGGCCGAGCAGCAACGTGTCCGACGCGCTATTGTCGCTCTCAGCGATCATCGCGGTGGCCAGACTGTGCAGCGTCATCGGCGCGCGATCCGGCCATTCCACTAGGCGGCCGGAAAAGCTTTTCGGGCCGAGCGGGATGACGTCGCTCCAGCGGCGCTCACCCGCCTGCACTGCGCGCGCCAGTTCGGCCAGCACGGTGAGCTTGAACGAGGAGCCGGTCGCCATCGGCTGGTCGGGATGGTGGGACTGGAGAAGAACAGGGCCGGCATCGGTCAGCCTGGCGATGGCGAAGGCGTTGCGGCCAGGCAAGGCGGCGATGTCGCGCAGCACTGCGCCCATGCTGTCATTCGCCTGGCGGCTGCCGATGATGCGCAGGCCGACGACGCGGTTGGGCGGGGCGGGCGCGATCACCAGCGTGATGGCGATGATCGCCCGTTCGTAGCGGACCTCCATTTGGCCTGCGGTCGCGCTCTGCTGGGTGACGGCGCCAAGCGCGATCGGGCGGCCATGCTGGCGGCGCAGGTCGGCGGCGATGGCACGCCAACGATCCACCGGGATCGCGTCGATGAAGATGGGCGAGAAAAAATCACTTTCGGCGCCAGGGGCAGCGAGAATGTTCACCAGTTGCGCCGCGCGTGCACGGAAGGCGGGGCTGGGATCAGCCATGGCGCGGCCGGGCAGCAGCGCCATCCCGATGAGGACAAGCGCGGCCGCCAGCGCCCTCATGCGTCAATCGCTTCCTCATCGACCGCTGCCGCATTTTCCTGGATGAAGGCGAAGCGATGGGCCGGGTTTGTGCCCATCAGCCGCTCGACCAGATCGCGCACCTGCTGCCGGTCCTCGATATCGTCGGGCAGGGTGATGCGGATGAGGCTGCGGGTCTTGGGGTCCATCGTCGTTTCGCGCAACTGCATCGGGTTCATTTCGCCAAGGCCCTTGAAGCGGCTGATCTCCACCTTCTTGCCCTTGAACTCCTTGGCCAGCAATTGCTCGCGATCGGCATCATCCTTGGCATAGAGGCTCTTGCCGCCCGCAACGAGGCGGTAGAGTGGCGGCTGGGCCAGGAAGAGATGACCGCGTCGTACCAGTTCGGTCATCTCCTGGAAGAAGAAGGTCATCAGCAGCGTGGCGATATGCGCGCCATCGACATCGGCGTCGGTCATGATGACGACGCGTTCGTAGCGCAGCGCATCGGGGTTGCAATCCTTCCGCGTGCCGCAGCCCAGCGCCAGGATCATGTCAGCAATTTCCTGGTTTGCCAGTATCTTGGCGGTGTTTGCTGAGGCGACGTTGAGGATCTTGCCGCGCAGCGGTAGGATCGCCTGCGTCTTGCGATCGCGCGCCTGCTTGGCGGAACCGCCAGCCGAGTCGCCTTCGACTAGAAAGATTTCAGCGCCTTCCGGGTCGTCGTTCGAACAATCTGTGAGCTTGCCGGGCAGGCGCAGCTTGCGCGCGCTGGTGGCGGTCTTGCGCTTGACCTCCTTTTCCTGCTTGCGCTTCAGCCGCTCGTCCATGCGGTCGATGACATAGGCGAGCAGTGCCTTGCCCCGGTCCATATGGTCGGTCAGGAAATGGTCGAAATGGTCGCGGACGGCATTTTCAACCAGACGCGCAGCGTCCGGGCTGGTCAGGCGATCCTTGGTCTGGCTCTGGAACTGGGGATCGCGGACGAAGACCGACAGCATGATTTCCGATGACGTCATGATGTCGTCGGCGGTGATATCCTTCGCCTTCTTCTGCCCCACCAGGTCGCCAAAGGCGCGAATGCCCTTCACCAGCGCGGCGCGCAGGCCGTTTTCGTGGGTGCCGCCATCGGGCGTCGGGATAGTGTTGCAATACCAGCTATAGCTGCCGTCCGACCAGAGCGGCCAGGCGACCGCCCATTCGACCCGGCCGGCTTCGCCCGGAAAATCCTGATTGCCCGAGAAGAATTGGGTGGTGGCACATTCGCGGTCGCCCAATTGTTCCTTCAGGTGATCGGCAAGGCCGCCGGGGAACTGGAACACCGCTTCGGCCGGGGTATCATCGCCGATCAGTTCGGGCGCGCATTTCCAGCGTATCTCGACCCCGGCGAACAGATAGGCCTTGGACCGGGCGAGGCGATAGAGCTTGGCCGGCTTGAACTTCTGCTCGCCGAAAATCTCGCTGTCGGGGATGAAGCTGACCGCGGTGCCGCGCCGGTTGGGGGCGGCACCGACCTTTTCCAGACCGCTGGTGGGCAGGCCCTGGCTGAAGCTCTGGCGGAACAATTCCTTGTTGCGCGCAACCTCGACCACCGTCCTGATCGACAGGGCGTTGACGACGCTGATGCCGACGCCATGCAGGCCGCCCGAGGTGGCATAGGCCTTGCCCTCGAACTTGCCGCCGGAGTGGAGCGTGGTCAGGATCACCTCCAGCGCCGACTTGCCTGGGAATTTGGGGTGGTCATCCACCGGAATGCCGCGACCATTGTCGGTGATGGTCAGCTTGTTGCCCGGTTCCAGGCTGATCTCGATCCGGGTGGCGTGGCCGGCCACCGCCTCGTCCATGCTGTTGTCGAGCACTTCGGAGGCGAGATGGTGGAAGGCGCGCTCGTCAATGCCGCCAATATACATGCCCGGACGCCGGCGGACCGGCTCCAGCCCTTCGAGCACTTCGATGGTGGAGGCGTCATAGCCCGGCGAGGCCGTGGAGGAAGCGGAGGCGAACAGGTCTTCGGACATTCTGCCAAGCTATAGGCAGCGGGGCGTCGGGCGCAAGCACCCCTGCGGACGGTGCGATGTTTTCGTTATGTTTTCGATGGCGGCGCAGCGCTTTACCCCGGCCAGCGACCTGCTACGCTTCGCCTTCTGTCCGATCCGAGGGGGAATAAGGCCTTGTCTATCCCGCATTTCAATCCCGATGCTGCAACCGCCGCCTATCTGGCGACGCTGTCACCGGGCCAGCATGAGCGGGCGATCGCCTATACCCAGGGCGGCCATTGGCTGTTGCTGTGGGGCACGCTGATCACGATTGTCGCCATGACGCTGATCTGGCGCAGCGGCGTGCTGGCCCGGGTTGGCCGCCGGGTGCATGTGCGGCGCCCCAATCTGGCGGTGTTCCTGTCCGCCTTGCTCTTCTTCCTGCTCGACTGGCTGATCGAACTGCCCTGGTCGATCTATGCCGGTTGGTGGCGTGAGCGCAGCTATGGCCTGACCAGCCAGGGCTTTGGCGGCTGGCTGGGCGAGGATATATTGTCGAGTGCGATCAGCATTCCGCTGTTGGCGCTGCTGGCGGTTGCCATCTACGCATTGATGCGGCGGACGCCGCGCTGGTGGTGGGCCTGGTCGGGACTGGTGGTGGTGGCGGGCATCATCCTGATGGTCGTGATCGCGCCGGTGGCGATCGAGCCGCTGTTCAATACCTATACCCCGGCGCCCGCCGGGCCGACCCGCGATGCGGTGGTCGAACTGGCCCATCGTGCCGGCGTGCCAGGCGATAAAATCTACATCTATGACGGCTCCAAACAGTCGGAACGCTATACCGCCAATGTCTCCGGCCTGTTCGGCACGGCGCGGGTGGCGATGAGTGACACGATGTTCAAGCGCGGCGCCGACCTGGCCGAGGTGCGCGGCGTGGTGGGGCATGAGATGGGCCATTATGCCGAACATCATGTGCTGTGGCTGGCGGGCGGCATGAGCCTGCTGGCGATGCTGCTCTTCTTCCTGGTCGACCGGCTCTATCCGGTGGCGGCGCGCTGGTTCGGCGCTGGCAGGGCGATCAGCGATCCGGCGCATATGCCGGTCGCGTGGGCCGTCGCGGCGGTGGTCGGGATATTCCTGGTGCCGCTGATGAACAGTATCAGCCGCCATGACGAGAATGCCGCCGACCGCTTTTCGCTCAAGGTCGTGCATGAGCCCGATGGCCTGGCGAAGGCGCTGGTCAAGACGATCGAATATCGTGCTTCGTCGCCTTCGCGGCTGGAGGAAATCTTCTTCTACGATCACCCCAGCGTCGAGCGGCGCATCCATGCGGCGATGGTCTGGAAGGCGGAAAATCCGCAACTGGTCGGCAAATAGGGACAAAAGAAAAGGCCGCCCGGTGGGGCGGCCTTCCTGATCTTGTTTTGCTCAGCGGACCCGTGGGCCGCCGAAGGGCAGCGGCGGGGGGGGGCGGCGCGTGCCGCGCGGCAACTGGGCCTGATAGGCGCGACCGCAATGCTCGACGCAATAGGGGAAGCCGGGATTCACCGCTTCGCCGCAGAAATGGAAGTCGGGTTCGCCCGGATGGCCCATCGGCCACTTGCAGATCCGTTCGGTCAGGTCGAGCAGGCTGGTCTTGCCGGCAATCTCTGCGCTCGGCTTGGCCGGCACCAGGCGGCGCGGCGGCGCGGGCGGGATCGGTGCCTGCTGGTCGCCCGGACCCTGACGCAGGAAGCCGCCGGGGCCGACCGACACGATGCGCGGCTGCGGTGCCGGGGGCGGCGCGTCGGTAGCGGCTGCGGCCGCCGGCGCGGCAGGAGCCACGGGAGCGGCGACCGGGGCCGGGCGTGCTGGCGGCGGCGGGGCGGCCACCGGCGCGGCAGCGCGGGGCGCTTCGGCTTCGGGGGCAGGGGCCGTCGGCTTGCGGACAGGCGCGGCCTTCTTGGGCGCCTCGTTGGCCTTCACCGGGGACGGACGCGATTGCAGGCCAAGGCGATGCGCCTTGCCAATGACCGCGTTACGGCTGACGCCGCCCAGTTCTTCCGCGATCTGGCTCGCGGTCAGGCCCTTTTCCCACATCGCCTTGAGCTGGTCGATACGTTCGTCGGTCCAGGACAATGAAAACTCCTCACAATCTGTGCTATGCGCCCTATATGGGGCATGCAGGCGCGACTTCCAACCGCGCAGAACGCCCTTGCGGCATAACGGACCAGCCGATAGTCGATCCCATCATGAACGACCAGCCCAAAATTGCAGCCGCCCATCCCACGCCCGTCCCGTTTCCCGAACCGGGGGAACTGGTGATCCGCAACGTCAACTGGGCCGGGACTCGCGCGCTCTATCGCAAGGAGGTGCGCCGCTTCATGAAGGTGCAGCTCCAGACGATCTGGGCGCCGGCCGTCACCACGCTGATGTTCCTGGTGATCTTCACCATCGCGCTGGGCGGGGCGAACCGCCAGGTGCTGGGCGTGCCCTTTGCCGATTTCATCGCGCCGGGCCTGATGATGATGGGCATGATGAACAATGCCTTTGCCAATAGCAGTTTCTCGCTGCTGGCGGGCAAGATGCAGGGAACGCTGATCGACTATCTGATGCCGCCGCTGTCGGTGGGGGAATTGCTGCTGGCGCTGGTCGGTGCAGCGGTGACACGCGCGGTCTGTGTCGGGCTGGCCTTGTGGGCGGCGATGGCGCTGTGGCCGGGCGTGCATGTAACGCCGACCCATCTCTGGGCGGTGATCTGGTTCGGCCTGATGGGCGCCAGCCTGACCGCCTTCATCGGCGTGATGACGTCGATCTGGGCGGAAAAATTCGATCATGCCGCCGCGATCACCAATTTCGTGATCGGGCCGATGACCCTGTTGTCGGGCACTTTCTATTCGATCGATCGCCTGTCGCCCGTCTTCCGGGCGATCAGCCACGCCAACCCCTTTTTCTACGCCATTTCCGGCTTCCGCTATGGCTTCGTCGCGGCGGCGGACGGCAATGTGCTGGTCGGCAGCGTCGTGCTGCTGGCGCTCAACGCCGGGCTGGCGCTGCTCTGCTATGTGCTGCTGCGCAAGGGGTGGAAGATCAAGGCCTGATCGCTTCAGGCCAGAATGTTTCACGTCAGCGCGGCGAAGATCGGCACGGCCAGCATGGCGCCGAGGATGAGCACCGCAGCCAGCAGCCAGTGGTGCAGGTGGGGGATGCCGCCACTGCTTTCCTCATGCCAGGGCCACCTCATGGTGCATTCCGTTTGATGACTGTCATGCAGGCGATCCCTATCGTGGGGCAAGGAAGGCCCCGCCGATAGCATCAATGATGCGGGCAGGAAAAGCGCGGCGCGTTCAGGCGATGGTTACGAATTTCTGCAATGGGGCGGAAACCGCAACAGGATGGGGCGAAGATGAAGGTAGCGCTGGTATTTGGGACACGGCCGGAAGCGATCAAGCTGTTCCCGGTGATCCATGCGCTCAAGGCGCGTGCCGATATCGACACCCGCGTCATCGTGACGGCCCAGCATCGTGGCCTGCTGGACCAGGTGCTGGAGATCGCCGGCATCGTGCCGGACATCGATCTGGACGTGATGACGCCCAACCAGACGCTGGACGGGCTGACGGCCAAGCTGATCGTCGCGCTGGGCGAGGCGTTCGATGCCGAAAAGCCCGACCGGGTGGTGGTGCATGGCGACACGCTGACGACGATGGTGGCTAGCCTGGCCGCCTATTATCGCAAGATACCGGTCGCTCATGTCGAGGCGGGCCTGCGCAGTGGCGACATCCACCATCCCTGGCCCGAAGAGGTCAATCGCCGCGTCGTTGCCTGCATCGCGGACATGAATTTCGCGCCGACCCAGGCTGCTGCCGATGCGCTGCTGCGGGAAAATCGTGACGCGGCGGGCATCCATATCACGGGGAATACCGTGATCGACGCGCTGCTGGCGACGGTCGATCGGGTCCATTGCGAACCGGCGCTGGCCAGCGGCCTCGACGATCTGGCGGCGCGTTTCGCCGGCAAGCGGATCGTGGCAGTCACCAGCCATCGGCGCGAGAATTTCGGCGGCGGGATGGAGGCGATCGCGCGCGCCATCGCCGACATCGCGGCGCGGCCCGACGTGGCGGTGATCTTCCCGGTCCATCCCAATCCCAATGTCCGTCCGGTCATGGATGCGGTGCTGGGCGACCTGCCCAATGTCGCGATGATCGAACCGCTCGATTATCCCCATTTCGTCCGCCTGCTCGACCTGTGCCATCTGGTGCTGACCGACAGCGGCGGGGTGCAGGAAGAGGCACCCTCGCTCGGCAAGCCGGTGTTGGTGATGCGCGAGACGACCGAGCGGCCCGAGGGCGTGCAGGCAGGCACGGCGAAGCTGGTTGGTGCAGACCGCGAACGGATCGTGCGCGAGGTGCTGGCGCTGCTGGACGATGAAGCCGCCTATCAGGCGATGGCGCGCGCTCATAATCCCTTTGGCGACGGCCAGGCTGCGCAGCGGATCGCGGATATCATCACGGGCTGAAATAAGGCGGCGACGCAACGCCGCCCATCTGCTACCCGGCGACATCGCGCAAAATCTGCCTGCAAGCATTTGTCGCGACCGAGAGACCATTGCGCTCCCGCTTGCTACGCAAGGAGCGTGAATTCCATGACCTGTACCTGCCCGATATCCGCCAATATGCAGTCACGCGCATGAGCCGCGCGATCAATCTTGATGCGCCGCTCGATGATGTGAAGGCGCTGTGCGTCCGTCACGCCATCGCCATTTCCACGATCGAGGCCCTTACCTCTGGCGGGACGCGCGTCGTGCTGCTCAATCCCGATGGCGCCGAGCGTGTTCGCCAGTTGATGAAGACCAAGATCATCACCACGACAGTCGTGCGTTCGTCGATGCATATGGCGCGCCAGCCGCAGCCGCGCTATCGTTAAGGCGCGTTGCGTCCATCGTCGCGCGGCGGTGCCGCGCGACGAGCGTTACCGGAATCTTCAGCATTTCCGGCCAAAAGGAGCGCGAAGTTCATCCTTTCAGGGACACAGCGATCCATGCCCGTCGACAGCAAGCAGAAGGTTTCCGTCATTGGTCTGGGCTATATCGGCCTGCCGACTGCGGCGCTGATCGCGCGCGGCGGGGCACAGGTCGTCGGCGTCGATGTCAGCGCCCATGTGGTCGAGACGGTCAATTCGGGCCGGGTCCATATCGAGGAAGTCGATCTGGACGGCCTGGTGCAGGGCGTGGTGTCGCGCGGCAATCTGAGGGCTTCATTGAGCGTCGAGGCAAGCGACGTCTTCATCATCGCCGTGCCGACACCGGTGGCCGAGGACCGCGCGCCCGACATCTCCTATGTGTTGCAGGCGGCGCGGACCGTCGCGCCGGTGCTGAAAGCCGGCGATACGGTGATCCTGGAATCCACCTCGCCGGTCGGCACGACCGAGGCGATGCGTGACCTGATCGCCGAACTGCGCCCCGACCTCAAGATGCCGGCGCCCGGCGTGGCTGGCGACATCGCCATCGCCTATTGCCCCGAGCGGGTGCTGCCTGGCCGCATCCTGGTCGAACTGATCGACAATGACCGCTGCATCGGCGGCATCACGCCCCGTTGCGCGCGCAAGGCACTGGGCTTTTATCGCCAGTTCGTGCGCGGCGCCTGTATCACCACCACCGCGCGCGCGGCCGAGATGGTGAAGCTGGTCGAAAACAGCTTCCGCGACGTCAACATCGCCTTTGCCAATGAATTGTCGGTTATCGCCGACCGCATGGACATCGACGTGTGGGAGGTGATCCGCCTCGCCAACCGTCATCCCCGCGTCAACATCCTGCAACCCGGTCCCGGCGTCGGCGGCCATTGCATCGCCGTCGATCCCTGGTTCATCGTCCATGGCGACCCGGAAAATGCCCGCATCATTCGCACCGCGCGCGAGGTGAACGACGGCAAGACCGATTATGTCGTGGCAAAATCGTCGGACATGATCGACGCCTTTGCCGGCGAGGACGTCGCCTGCCTCGGCCTCGCCTTCAAGCCGAACATCGACGATTTCCGCGAAAGCCCGGCGGTCAAGGTCGCCAGTCGCCTCGCCCGCCGCTACGGCAAGCGGGTCAAGCTGGTCGAACCCTATGCGCAGGATCTGCCGATGGAGTTCGCCGGCACCGGCGCCGAACTGATCGATCTCGATACGGCTCTGGAACAATGCGGCGTGTTCATCATTCTTGTCGATCATGACATGTTCAAATCCGTTCCCGTCGACGAACGCGCCGGCAAGGCCGTCTATGACACGCGCGGCATCTGGCCCGACCAGCCGCGCCGCCAGCCCGAGCCGGCTGCGCAGCGTATCGCGGTCTGATCGTCGGCCGGCCGGTTCGTCCTGCCCCCCACGCGGTTGCCATGAGGGTGCCGCGCCGCTAACCCCCGAGCCGAGCGGCCCTTTTGCGGGCCGCACCCGGTTCGTGATGGGGTGTTGATGCGCATGAAGCGCCAGAATGTGGGGCGATACAGCAACGGGATGAAGGGCGCTGCCGTGCTGGCGGCGGCAATTCTGCTGGCTGGCTGCGCGACCGTCGAGGATGCCCCGCGCGGCGAGGCCGCCTATGCGCTGATGCCTGCGCCCGCCGCAGTCGGCCGCGACTATGTCATCAGTCCCGACGATGTGCTGCGCATCCAGGTCTATCATGAGCCCGACCTGTCGCTGGAGGATGCGCGGGTCAGTGCGGCCGGCATGGTCCGCATGCCGCTGGTCGGCGATGTGTCGATCGGCGGGCTGACGGCGGGCGAGGCGTCGGACGTGATCGCCGGCCGGCTGGGCGAGCGTTATCTGGTGTCGCCGCAGGTCACGGTGTTCGTGAAACAGGCGGTCGGCCGCCGCATCACCGTCGATGGCGAGGTGCGCGAGCCCGGCCTGTTCCCGGTCGAGGGGCGGATCGGCCTCATCCAGGCGGTGGCGCTGGCCCATGGCCCGACCCGACTGGCGAGCCTGGGGCAGGTGGTGGTGGTACGCACCGTCGAGGGGCAGCGTCAGGCCGCGACCTTCGACCTGGGCGCCATTCGCAAGGGCGAAGCGCCCGATCCTGAAATTCTTCCCGGTGATCTGGTGATCGTCGGGCTTTCGCGGGCCAAGGCGATCCTTGGCGGCGCGCTGATCGCCATTCCTGCCGTCGCGACCGGCTTCATCGCCATAGACGGAGGCAATTGATGGTGTCCCGGATCATCGAACTGGAGCAGCGTGATGCCGGGGAGGAGGATCGCACGACCCGCTTCGTAGAGAGCGCGCGCGGCACATGGACCGTGGTGCGGCGGCACCGGGTCATCCTGTTCGTCACGATGGCGCTGTGCGTGCTGGCCGGTGCTATCTATATCCTGCTGTCGACCCCCGATTATCGCGCGACCGCCTCGGTCGAGGTGGAGGATGTGCCGGCCGGTGCCGCCGGGGCAGGGGCGATGCAGAAGCCGGTCAGCGCCGCCGATACCGAAAGCATGATGCAGACCGAGCTGGAAGTGCTGCGCAGTCGCGCCCTGGCCGAAGATGTCGCGCGCGATCTGGCGCTGGTCGGCAGTCCGGTCTTCTTCCAGGGCATGGATGCGCGCCGGCCGGCGCAGGGGCAGGGCAGCCTGACCCAGCGCCAGGTCGAGCATGAACAGGTCATCAAGCTGCTGCGCGACAATCTGCAGGTCGAATTGCCGGGCAAGTCGCGCGTGTTGCGCATCAGCTTCGTCAGCGCCGATCCGGCTTTGTCCGCGCGGGTGGCGAACAGCTATGCCGACAGCCTGATCCGCGCGGACCTGAAGCGTGGCTTCGAATCCGGCGTGCAGGCGCGTCGTTTCCTGCTGGGCGAGCTGGATGGCGCGCGCAAGGATCTGGAACGCGCCGAACGCGATCTGGCGGTCTATGCCTCGCGCACCGGCGCAGTGCCTGTCGAGGCGGCGACGGACGAAGACAAGAAGAACGACGGTAAGAAGGCCGACGACAGGGCTGCGAAGCCCGACGCCGCGCCTGTGCCGGAAGGATCGACCGCGGCGCGTCTGGCGCAGCTCAACGCGTTCCGCGCCCAGGCGGTGGCCGACCGCATCGCCGCGCAGAAGCGCTGGGAAAGCGCAAAGGCGGCGAGCGCCGAGACGCTGCCCGAAGTGCTGGGCAATGGCGCCATGCAACAACTGATGGCGGAGCGGGCGCAGGCGCGCGCCGCGCTGGTCGAGGAACGGCAGTTCCGCAAAGATGCGCATCCCGAAATGCGCGAGGCGCGCGCGCGCCTCGCGGCACTGGACGATCAGGCCCAGGCCATGGCCAACACGATCCGGGCGTCGCTGCGCCAGGAATATGAAGTGGCGGCCCATGGCGAGAAGCAGATCGCGTCGGAAATCGCTGCCCTGGAGGGGGATGCGCGGGTCGAGCGCGGGCGCGACATGCAGGTTAGCATGATGGGCCGGTCGGTCGAAACCTATCGATTGCTCCACGACAGCCTGTTGCAGCGCTATCGCGACATGGCGTCGCAGGCCGGTTTCCAGGCCGGCCGCATCCAGCCGCTCGATCGGGCCGCGGTGCCGACTACGCCCTTCGCCCCCCATGCCGGCCGCGTCATGCTGCTCGCGTCTCTGGGGGGCATATTCCTCGGCCTCCTGCTGATCGCGGCACGACACATGTTCGACGATGCCGTAACTTCCGCCGACACCCTGGCGGAACGGGTCAACCTGCCCTTGTTGGGGGCCGTGCTGGCGACCGGCGATCAGCCGGCTGCACCCGACATCTTCGTGCCGATTGCGCAATCGCTGCAACTGGCGTCGGTGGCCGGGCTGCCGCGCTCCATCCTCGTCACCAGCGCGCAGGAGGAAGAAGGCAAGTCACTGACCGTCAATGCGCTCGCCCGAGCCTTGGCCCAACTGGACAAGAAGGTGCTGGTGATCGACGCCGACATGCGGCGACCGGTGCAGCACAGCCTGTTCCGGGTGAACGCCACACGCGGCATCAGCGAGGTGCTGACCGGCCAGGCGAAGGCCGAGGATCTGATCGTCGACAGCGGTGTTGCCGGCGTGTCGCTGCTGCCCTGTGGTGCGGTGCCGCCCAATCCGGCGGAACTGCTTTCGACCCCGGCGCTCGACGCGCTGCTGGGCGCGGTGCGCGACCGCTATGACACGGTGCTGATCGACGCGCCGCCGATCCTGGGCATGTCTGACGCGCAACTGCTCGCAGCCAAGGTGCAGGTCACGTTGCTGGTGGTCGAATGGGGCCGCAACCATCATGGCGGCCTGCGCGTCGCCGTGGAGCGGTTGCGCCGGGCTGGCGGTTCGATCGTCGGTGCGGTGCTGACCAAGGCGCATGGCCGGGCCTACGAGTATGACTATCACCGGGGCGGTTAGAGCCTGATCGTTTGAGGTGGAGGCGCTTTGCGCGTCCGCCGATGACGTGAATCAGGCTCTACTCCGATATCCTAGGCCCCGATGGCCGATTAGTGCGCTTTAGGCCGGCGTGCATGTCGTCCTGCGCAAGGTGTAGCTGGCGAACGCTTTTTCGGCGTTCGCCCCGTCCCGTGCGACGATCTCCCATGTCAGTTGCGCGCCGTCGATGCGCCATCGATTGACGAAGGTCGCATCGGGATAGGCATAGCCGATGTCGAAACCGTCGGGCCGGCTTTCACCTTCACCCACGGCGGTGAAGGCGCCGCCGAAACTGTCCGTCCAGAAGCCTGTAATCGGATGGGGCTTGTCGGTGCCGCCGAAGATCAGATGGGCGGCATAGCGATCGTTGGCATCAGCCAGGGCGCTGCTTTCAACGTCGAGGGCGAGCATCGCATCGAGCGCCACGGGCTGGGCATGGATGGTCAGAGTTACCGGCTTGCCCATCACGCTGCCGCGGCCCTGCCAGCAGCCTTCGAGCGCGAGAACCGCCTTGGGGATGGCGACCGTGCCTGGTTCTGCCGCTTGGGTGCTGGCCGGAATGAGCAGCAGAGCCGCTACAAATGCGTGAGACCTTCTGGCCATTTATCCCCCTTCAACGCTGTCGGTCCGGTGTAGAACAAAGGGGGAATGATGCAAGCAGGCGCTGATCGGTGTCGCTGCAACCGGACAAAAAAGGCCCGCCGTGCGGATGCGTGGCGGGCCTTTTCATCTCTATTCTCAGTCCGATCAGGCGCGGGCGAGCAGGCCTTCGACAAGGCCGGCGAACAGGCGCTGGCCGTCAGTGCTGCCATGGGCGGGCTCGATCACGCGCTCGGGGTGCGGCATCATGCCCAGCACATTGCCGGCTTCATTGAGGACGCCGGCGATGGCGCGGGCCGAGCCATTGACGCTTTCGGCATAGCGCAGCGCGACGCGGCCTTCGCCTTCCAGGCGATCGAGCGTGGCGTCGTCGGCGAAATAATTGCCGTCATGATGGGCTACGGGGAAGCGGATCGCTTCGCCGGCGGCATAGCGGCTGGTGAAGGCGCTCTGGGCGTTCTCGACGGTCAGGGCGACGTCGCGGCAGACGAAATGGCCGCCGGCGTTGCGCAGCAGCGCGCCGGGCAGCAGACCGCTTTCGGTCAGCACCTGGAAGCCGTTGCAGATACCCAGGACGAAGGCGCCCCGATCGGCGGCGCGGGCGACGGCCTGCATCACCGGCGAGCGGGCGGCCATCGCGCCGGAGCGCAGATAGTCGCCATAGGAAAAGCCGCCGGGCACGCCGATCAGGTCGATGTCGTCGGGCAGTTCGGTATCGCGATGCCATACCATGGCGGGCTTGGAACCGGTCGCAGCCTCGAACGCCACCGCCAGGTCGCGGTCGCAATTGCTGCCCGGAAAGACGATGACGGCGCTCTTCATGGCTCAGGCCGCCTTTTCGATGCGGTAGTTTTCGATCACCGTGTTGGCCAGCAGCTTGCGGCACATGGCGTCGATATCCTCGTCGCTGGTGCCGTCGGCCAGGTCCAGCTCGATGAGCTTGCCGGCGCGCACGTCGTTGACGCCGCCAAAGCCCAGGCCTTCGAGCGCGTGATGGATCGCACGGCCCTGCGGATCGAGGACGCCGCCCTTGAGAGTGACGAAGATGCGGGCTTTCATGAGGTGCAAACTCCTTGGCATGCCGCCCGCCGATGCGGGGGGATGAACTTTGCCGCTCCCCCTAGGCGCGGCGCGGCGCGCAGGCAAGAGGTTATGACTTTCTTAGGAAAGCGGAGGATAATGTGACGATGGAGTTTTTGCGGGGATATGGGGCATGTCCGGTCTGGCACTGGCGATGTTTGTGGGACTTTTTGCCTGGGGGCAGCAGATTGTCGGCTATGACGACCCGCATGGTCGGGTCCAGTTGGCGCTGCTGGCGACGTTCTGTTTCGGCCTTCTGATCGGCTATCGCGCCAAATCCGCCTGATCTTTTAGGGCCGATAGCGGCTGGGGGAGACTCCCAGTGCGCGCTTGAACATGGTCGAGAAATTGGCCGGCCCGTCATAGCCCAGGTCCAGCGCGATGGTCGTGATCGGCTCGCCGCTTGCCAGTCGGGGCAGGGCCGCCGACAGGCAAGCCTGTTGTCGCCACTGCGCGAAGCTCATCCCCGTTTCCTGCCGGAACAACCGGGTGAAGCGGCGCCGGTTCATCGCCAGCGCGTCGGCCCATTGGTCGATCGTCACATGCGCATCGGGGCGTTCGACAAAGGCGTGGCAGCGTGCCGCAAGCGCGGCATGGCGCGGGAAGGGCACGGCGAGCGGGATCAGCGGCGCCCGCTCGATCTCCGCCACCAGCAGTCGCATGACCAGGCCATCGCGCGCCGCTTCCTCATATTCGATCGGAACATGGGCGGCCTCCACCAGCAACTGGCGCAGCAGTGGTGACACGCCGAGCACCCGACAAGACCGGGCAAGGCCGGGATAGACGGCCTGGTCGACCAGCACGCTGCGCGTCTGCACCGCGCCGACCATCCGCACCGCATGGGGCGTGCCGCCCGGAATCCAGACGGCCCGTTCGGGCGGCGCGACCCAGGCGCCCTGCGGCGTGCTGACCGCCACCACGCCGGACGCCGCATAGAGCAACTGCCCGCGCCGATGCTGATGCTCGGCCAGTTCGAAGGAGGGCGGATAATCATTGCCGATGCCGACCACCGGCCGGGGCACATGCTCATGATCGTCGGGGTGTCGCTGGTCCATGATTGTCCCGATCACAAAAGAGAATGACCCATATGCGGAAGCGGGACGGCAAGGGAAGCGCTAATCGGTCCGGCCTCAGAAAGGAACGGACAATGAAAGAGACGCGGATAGACAGGGTTGGGATAGACAAGACGGGCGCACAAGCGGCAGCGGGCGGCACGGCGTTCGGCGTGATCGTGGCGATCAGCTTCTGTCATCTGCTCAACGACATGATGCAGTCGCTGCTTCCCGCCATCTATCCGGGCCTCAAGAGCGAGCTACATCTGAGCTTTGGCCAGATCGGCATGGTGACCCTGGTCTATCAGATTACCGCGTCGATCCTGCAGCCGATGATCGGCCTTTATGCCGACAAGCGACCGACGCCGATGGCGCTGCCGGGCGGCACGCTCTTCTCGCTGGCGGGGCTGACCGTGCTGTCGATCGCGCACAGCTATGGACTGGTGCTGGTCGGCGCCGCGCTGCTGGGCGTCGGCTCCTCGGTCTTCCATCCCGAATCCTCGCGCGTGGCGCGGATGGCGGCGGGCGGCCGTCATGGCCTCGCTCAGTCGCTGTTCCAGGTCGGCGGCAATGCGGGGCAGGCGCTGGGACCGCTGGCGGCGGCGCTGGTGGTGGTGCGCTGGGGTCAGTCGAGCCTGGCCTTCTTCGCGCTGCTGGCGCTGCTGTCGGGTGCGGTGCTGTGGAATGTCGCCAACTGGTATCGCCATCATGGCCTCAGCCGGTTGCAGGTCGGTGGCGCCGGCGCGTTGCACATCGAACTGCCGCGCGGCCATGCGGCGCGGGGCATCGCGATCCTGCTGGCACTGATCTTCTCCAAATATGTCTATCTCGCCAGCCTGACCAGCTATTACACCTTCTACCTGATCCAGCGGTTCGACCTGTCGGTGCAGAATGCGCAGCTCCATCTGTTCGCCTTCCTGGCGGCGGTGGCGGTCGGCACGGTCGCGGGCGGGCCGCTGGGCGACCGGTTCGGGCGCAAATATGTGATCTGGTTCTCGATCCTGGGGGCGCTGCCCTTCACGCTGGCGCTGCCCTATGCCGGGCTGTTCTGGAGCGGGCCGCTGACCGTCATCATCGGCCTGATCCTTGCCTCCGCCTTCCCCGCGATCGTCGTCTTCGCGCAGGAACTGGTGCCCGGCAAGGTCGGCATGATCTCGGGCCTGTTCTTTGGCTTTTCCTTCGGCATGGGCGGGCTGGGCGCGGCCGGGTTGGGCTGGCTGGCCGACCATAGCAGCATAGAGACGGTGTTCCGCGTCTGCGCCTTCCTGCCGGCGATCGGCCTGCTCACTGCCTTCCTGCCCAATCTGGGACGCGAGCGGAATTGAATGTCACAGGCGGGGCGGCCCAGGTCGCCCCGCTTATTCTCTTTGCCGGCAACTGCTTATAAGGCTGGGGCATGAGTCCCGACCTTCTCTATTTCGCCTGCGCCATCATCGCCGTCATCATATCTGGCCTCGCCAAGGGCGGCTTTGCCGGTGTCGGGGCGCTGGCCATGCCGATCATGGCGCTGGGCGTTGATCCGGTGCGCGGCGCGGCGATCCTGCTGCCGATCCTGATCCTGCAGGATGCGGTCAGCGTCTGGGCCTTTAGCCGCAGCTGGGACGGGCATATCCTGGCGGTAATGCTGCCCGGCATGGCGATCGGCGTCGGGCTGGGCTACTGGTTTGCGGCGCAGGTTTCCGAAACCGCGGTGCTGGGCGCGCTTGGCGCCATTTCCACCCTGTTCGGGTTGCAGCGGCTCTGGGTCGAGCGGGGCGGGGCGATCGTCCTGCCCTCGACCTCGCCCGGCTGGGTCGGCACATTGTTCGGCGTCGCGAGCGGATTCACCAGCCAGATCGCCCATGCCGGCTCGCCGCCCTTCCAGATGTGGGTGCTGCCCAGGAAGCTGCCGCGCGACATGCTGGTCGGCACCACGGCTGTCGCTTTCGCTGTCATGAACTGGATGAAGGTGCCGGCCTATGCCGCGCTCGGCCAGTTCACCCGTGCCAATCTCACGGCGACGGCGCTGCTGGTGCCGGTGGCGGTGGTATCGACCTTTGCCGGCGTCTGGCTGGTCCGCCGGGTCGATGCCGCGCGCTTCTATACGCTCATCTATGTGCTGATGGTGTTGCTGGGGTTCAAGCTGATGGCGGATGCCATCCTCGCCTGAGACCCATAAGAAAAAGGCCGGCGTTGCGGCCGGCCTTTTCGTAGATCAGTCTTTCTCGCGCTTCTTGCGATGCGTGTCGAGGTCGAGGACAGTGGTATCCAGTCCTTCGGGAAGCAGGCCCAGGCGGCGGGCCACTTCCTGATAGGCTTCGACTTCACCGCCGAGGTCGCGACGGAAGCGATCCTTGTCCAGCTTCTCGTTGGTCGCCATATCCCACAGACGGCAGCCATCGGGGCTGATTTCGTCGGCCAGGATGATGCGGCTGTAATCGCCGTCATAGAGGCGGCCGAATTCCAGCTTGAAGTCGATGAGGCGGATGCCGATGCCGGCGAACAGGCCGCACATGAAGTCGTTGATGCGGATCGCCATGTCCGCGATGTCGTGCATCTCTTCCTGCGTGGCCCAGCCGAAGCAGGCGATATGCTCTTCGGAGATCAGCGGGTCGCCCAGCGCATCATCCTTGTAGCAATATTCGATCAGGGTGCGGGGCAGCTGCGTGCCTTCCTCGATGCCGAGCTTCTTCGACAGCGAACCGGCGGCGACGTTGCGCACCACGACCTCGATCGGCACGATCTCCACCTGGCGGACGAGCTGTTCGCGCATGTTGAGGCGGCGGATGAAGTGGGTCGGCACGCCGATCTGGCCGAGCAGGGTGAAGATATGCTCGGAAATCCGGTTGTTGAGCACGCCCTTGCCCGAAATCGTGCCCTTTTTCTGGGCATTGAAGGCGGTCGCATCATCCTTGAAATATTGGATGATCGTGCCGGGCTCGGGGCCTTCGTAAAGGATCTTTGCCTTGCCTTCGTAGATCTGGCGGCGACGGGCCATACGCGTTCCTGTCTTCTTCTCAGAAAAGATTTCGCCCCGGCAAACGCGAATCGGGAAGGATCAGCGGGTGCCGGGGCTGCTTGGGCAGGCCCATAGAGCAAAGCGGGCGGGGGTGCAATTGTTCCTCCCCGCAAGCGGAGAGGGGGACTACCGCGCAGCGGTGGTGGATGGGGGCACCAGGCAACGCCCCTCCGTCATCGCTGCGCGATGCCACCTCCCCGCAAGCGGGGAGGATTAGGCCCCTTTCATCTTCCGATATTCGTCGAACAGGCCAAGGAAGCGATCGATGTCTGCTTTGCTCAGGAAATAGGGCGTGGCGAGGCGCAGCTTGCTGGGGTTGCCGCCGCGAATGCGGACCTTGTGGTTTTTCCAGAGCCAGTCCTGCAATTCCATCCGCTGCACCGGCGGCACGTTGACGGTCGCGATCGCGCAGCGCAGTGCCGGATCGGGCGAGGTCCAGTCCTGCGCGCCGCGCTTCAGCATTTCGGCATGGAGATAGTCGGCGAGCATGCGATTGCGCGCCTCGATCCGGTCCATGCCGATGCTGTTGGCCAGCTCGATCGCGGCGTTGAGGCCCATCAAGGTCGGGATGCAGGAGGAGCCGATCTGCATATAGCGATCGGCCATGCGGGTCGGGTCGTCATAGCCGCCGGTCGCGATCGTATTCCAGATCCGGTCCATCACGTTTCTGTCGCGCAGATAGAGGAAGCCGGTGCCCTTGGTCGCGAACAGCCATTTGTGCATCGACCCGGTGTAGAGGTCGCAGCCGATATCGTTGAGGTCGACCTTCATCATGCCCGGTACATGGGCGCCGTCGAAGGCGGAGATGATCCCCTTCGACCGGGCGAGCGCGGCGATCTCCTTCGCCGGCAGCACCACGCCGGTCGCGGTGCTGATATGGCTGACGAAGATGATCCGCGTCTGGGGCGTGATCGCGTCGTTGATCCGGTTGAGGATTTCGGCGGCGCTCTTCGGCGGCTTGGGCATAGCGAATTTCTTCACCACCACGCCATAACGGCGCGACCGCAGCATCCAGGGCATCTCGCCCGATCCATGTTCCTCGTCGCTGATCAGTACCTCGTCGCCCGGCTTCATGTCGAAGCCATTGGCGACATAGCTGTTCGCCTCGGTGCAGTTGCGCAGGATCGCCATCTGCTCGACCTTCGCGCCCATGAAGTCGGCGAAGGGCCTGCGATACTGGTCCCAGGCACCATAGCCCCAGATCGGATAATCCTCCGATCCTTCCTGGGTCATCTGCTCGGTCGTCTCGAACCCGTCGAAGATCGCTTTCAGAACCGGGCGGGGTGAGGAGCCGACCGTGCCGACATTGAGGTTCACGACATCGGCCGGGATCAGGAATTGCCGGCGCAGCGCCGCCCAATAGGCATCTTCATTCTTCGCATGGAGATCGGCGGCCGGCAGCGGCACGCTGGTCAGCGCCTCCGCCCCGATCGGCGCGGCGAGCGAAGCGGCAGCGGCGCTGCCGAGGAAGGAACGGCGATCGAGCATGGACATCCCCCGTTTGGCGCTCCCGAAGCCGGAGCGGCATCATGTCTGCCGCTGGTTCAACGAGACGCAAGGGCAAATCCGCAGGGGGTGAGCTACAGCACGTCGCCGAACATGAACCAGATCAGCGCCAGCCAGGCGATCAGGCCGATGCTGCCGATGATTACGCCGGATCTGGCGCTGATGGCGGCCCACAGGCCGCGCGGTTCTTCGTCTTCGCTGTGCATCGCAACGGCCTAGCCGGTGATGCGCTGTGGCTCAATCATTCGGTGGCGGGTTCGGCTTCCACTTCAGGTTCCTCCTGACGGGTGGCGGTGAGCCGGTCAGTGAAGGCGCTGCGCCACCAGCTGATATCCTGCTGCTCGACGCTGTTCATCATTGCCCGCCAGCGCCGCTTGCGCTCGTCGAGCGGCATGGCAAGAGCGCGGTTGATGGCATCGGACATTTCTTCGGGGCTGTAGGGGTTGATGAGCAGTGCATCCTTGAGTTGCATCGCCGCGCCGGCGAAGCGGGACAGGATGAGGACGCCGGGGTCATCGGGATCCTGCGCTGCGACATATTCCTTCGCGACCAGGTTCATGCCGTCGCGCAGGGGCGTGACCAGGCCAATGCCGGCCGACCGGTAGATGCCGGCCAGCTTGTCGCGGGGATAGCCCTGGTTGACATAGCGGATCGGGGTCCAGTCGACATCGCTATATTCGCCATTGATGCGCCCGGCGAGCGAATCCAGCGTGGCGCGGATCTGCTGATAGCTTTCCACTTCGCCGCGCGAGGGCGGCGCGATCTGCGCCAGAACGACATTGCGGTGATGCTCGGGATGATCCTTGAGGAAGCGGGCATAGCCATTGAAGCGTTCCTCCAGGCCCTTGCTATAGTCGAGCCGGTCGACGCCAACGATCAGCGAGCGATCCTGCAACGAGGCGCGAACCTTGCGATGCATGTCCTGCGCGGCTTCGCTGGTGGCGGCGCTGGCAAATTCCTGTGCGTTGATGCCGATCGGGCAGGCGATGGCCTGAATGGTGCGATCGCCGACGGTGACGAAATCGCCGTCCACCGTGCCGCCCATCTCCCGCTCGACATAATGGCGGAAGGATTCCAGCCATTCCTCCGTATGGAAGCCGACGACATCATAGGCGAACAGCGTGCTGACCAGCTTGGTATGGTGCGGGAGCGACACCAGCAGGCGGGTCGGCGGCCAGGGGATGTGAAGGAAGAATCCCATGCGGTTCTGCAGGCCCTTGTCCCGCAGCATCTGGCCAAGCGGGATCATGTGATAATCCTGCACCCAGATGACGTCATCCGGCTCGATCAGCGGGGTGGCGGTGTCGGCGAAGCGCTGGTTGACGCGATTATAGCCGCCCTCGAAATCGCGGGCATATTCGGCCAGGTCGATGCGGAAATGGAAGAGCGGCCACAGCGTCTTGTTGGCATAGCCGTTATAATATTCATCGACGTCCTGTTCTTCCAGGTCGATCGTCGCGGTCTTGACGCCCTGATCCTCGGCAAAGCCGATATGGCCGGTGAAATTCTCGGTCGTTTCGCCCGACCAGCCGACCCAGATGCCCCGGCTTTCGCGCAGTGCCTGGGCCAGCGCGACGGCAAGCCCGCCCTGATTGGCGGCGCCATTGGGGCGACTGACCCGGTTGGAAATGACTATAAGGCGGCTCATCGCATCACGCTCCACGGTTTGCTCAGCAAGACGGCGCAGTTGATGATGCCGACCAACGAATAGGTTTGCGGGTAATTTCCCCAGAGTTCCCCGCTATGGGGATCGATATCTTCGGACAGCAGGCCCGCGGCGGTGCGGCGGGACAGCATTTCCTCGAACAGGTCGCGTGCTTCTTCCGTGCGGCCGGTGCGATGCAGCGCCTCGATCAGCCAGAAGGTACAGACGTTGAAAGCGGTGACAGGCTCGCCGAAATCGTCGGGCGTGCTGTAGCGCAGCATGTCGTTGCCCCGCCGCAGATCCTTTTCCAGCGCTTCGAGCGTGCCGATGAACATCGGATCGTCGGCGGTCAGGAAGCGCAGGTCGAGCAGTTGCAGCAGCGACGCGTCGCGCGCGTCATCCTCGAAATTGGCGGAAATCGCCTTGCTGTCTTCGCGCCAGGCGGATTGAAGGATGCGTGTCCGCATCGTTTCGGCGCGATTTTCCCAATGGGCAGCACGCAACGGCAGGTCGAGCGCGGTAGCGGCATGGGCCAGGCGATCGCAGGCGGCCCAGCACATCACCGCGCTATAGCTGTGGACATGGGCGCGGGTGCGCAGTTCCCACAAGCCGGCGTCGGGCTGGTCATAGACCTGCCAGGCGCGCTCGCCGACCACCTCCAGTGCCTCGAAATCGGCATGGCCGGCCATGCGCAGCAGCCGACGGTCGATGAAGCCCTGGACCGAGGACAGGACGATCTGGCCATAGGCATCATGCTGGATCTGTTCATAGGCAGCATTGCCCACCCGGACCGGTCCCATGCCGCGATAGCCTGGCAGCCTTTCCGCCTCCCATTCGTGCAGCGTGGCGTTGCCGCGCACGTCGTAGAGCGGCTGAATATGGCCGCCCTTGGCGCCATCGACGATGTTGCGCAGGTAGACGAGATAGGTTTCCAGCACGTCGAGCGCGCCGAGCCGGTTCAGCGCCTCGACCGTATAATAGGCGTCGCGTACCCAGCAGTAGCGATAGTCCCAGTTGCGGCCGCTGTCGGCATGTTCGGGGATGGAAGTGGTGAGCGCGGCGACGATCGCACCGGTCTCCTCATGCTGGCACAGCTTGAGCGTGATGGCCGAGCGGATCACCGCCTCCTGCCATTCAGCCGGAATGGCAAGTCCGCGAACCCAGAGCTGCCATTCGAGGATGGTGTCGTCGAGCATCCGCTCGATCGCGGGGCGCAGCGCATCGGAAAAGCCCTCGTCCGGCCCCATGAAGAAATGCATATCCGATTCCAGGCGAAACCAGCTTTCCTGGGAAATCAGGCCGATCGGCGCATTGGTCGATATGCGCATTGCCATATAGGACAGGACCATGCGGATATGGTTGGAGCCGTAGGTGACCGGGACATTTTCCTTGCCCCAGCTGGTGGTGGGGCGCAGGCGCACGCGGATGCGCGGGCTGCCGGCGGCGGGCCGCACGATGCGGGCAAACGCAACCGGACGGTACATGCGCCCCTTATGCTTGTGGCGCGGGCAAAAATCGAGAATTTCGATCGCATTGCCCTGGCCGTCGGTCTGGCGGGTGACAAGGATCGGGGTGTTGCGGATGTAGTGCTGTTCGACAGCGACGCAATTTTCCAGTTCGATGGCCCAGAAGCCGGCGGCTTCCTTGCTGTCCCAATGCTTGTTGTCGAGCAGGGCGGAAAAGACGGGGTCGCCATCGACCCGGGGCACGCAGGCCCAGACCATGCGCCCGGCGCGGTCGATCAAAGCCGACGCCTGGCAGTTGCCGATCGGCCAAAGGTCGAGGTTGCGCTCGTTCCCGGCCAGGATATGGTCGTTTGTATCGATGATATTCGGCCCCCTTCGTTCATGCGAATGCTGGTCGCCGGTCAGATGATCGCGGCGACCCCCTGCGTCAGATAATGCCTGACGGCGGCAACCTGTTCCAAGCCGAAGGCCGCGCGCGTGTGCCGCGCCGGCCCGACCAATATGCCATGGCCGCCCAAATCGGCGGCGGCGGCAAAACCTTCCTCGTCCGTGACATCGTCGCCGATGAAGACCGGCGTGCCGCCGGCCATCGGCGCCTGTTGCATCAGGTGGGTGACGGCGCTGCCCTTGTCGGCGCCGCCCGGGCGCAGTTCGAACAGCATCTTGCCCGCCTGCACGGCAAGGCCATGGTCCTGCGCAAGCTGATGGGCGAGCAGGCCGGCGGCCTCGCCGCAGTCGGGCGCGCCGCGAAAATGGAGGCCGACGCTGATCGACTTGCGCTCGACCAGCATGCCGGGCCGGGTGTCGGCAAAGAGGTGGAAGGCCTGTTCGACCGCGTCGATGGCGGGCAGGCGGGCAGGAGCCTGCGGGGTCTCACCCGGCGCGGCAAATTCAAGGCCGTGAGTGCCAGCAAGCAGGAAATCGTGGAAGCCGAAATCGCGTAGCGTGGTAATCGACCGGCCGCTGACGATAGCAAGGCGCCCGTTCAGCTTGCGGCGCAGCGCGGCGAGCAGATCGATCAGTTCGCCATCGACATGCACCCCGTCGGGCGTGTCCGCGATCGGCGCCAAAGTCCCGTCGAAATCGAGGAACAGGGCGGCACCGATCAGCAGCGCGGGCGATGGAGAGGGGAGGTCCGGCAAGGGGAAGGGAGCGGTTTCGGGCACGGCCTAAAGGTGGCGCCTATGCCGGAAACCGCAACCCCTGTTTTGCCATTTTCCGGGATTTTCAGGATTGGCAGGGCCGCTTGCATGACCGTTCCTCGGCCCAGGGGGCGTTCCATTCGATGCGATGGAGCACCCGAAATGCCTGCATCACCCGGTGCAGAAAATGGTCGGCGCTTTTGCTGATTTCTTCATGGCTGTCATTCCACAGCCGGGCGTCATATTGATCGCGCATCACTGGTCCTTCCGTCCATGATTATCGCCGGGCGCGGGGGCCGTCGGCAGTCCTGTCTCTGCCGGAACGGCACGGCCGACGCCAACAAAAGCATGGACAGCGTATATAAGCCTGGCTTATTTATCTGGCATGTCGAACCTGCCGCCCTTATCCGCCGTCCGCGTGTTCGAGGCCGCCGCGCGGCTGGAGAATTTCACCGCCGCCGCGCAGGAACTGGGCATGACCCAGGCGGCGGTCAGCTATCAGGTGAAATTGCTGGAGGAGCGGCTGGGCATCAGCCTGTTCCAGCGGACCGGGCGCAAGGTCGCCCTGACCGAGAAGGGGCGCGAGATCGCGCCGATCCTGACCCGCGCCTTCGACCAGATGCGGCAGGGCTTTGCTGCGCTGACCCAGGATCATTCGGCGGTGCTGAGCATAAGCTGCACCAACAGTTTCGCGCATCTCTGGCTGGCGCCGCGGATCGGTGCCTTCCAGATGCGCCACCCGAACCTGGCCGTGCGGATCATGGCCGATGATGCGGTAGTCGACCTGGCTCGCGAGGGTATCGATCTGGCGGTGCGCGGCGGCAAGGGGGAGTGGCCGGGGCTGGAAGCACGGCTGCTGACCCATAATCGGCTGGTGCCGATGTGCAGCCCGGCCTGGCGCGACCGGCACGGGATGATCGCCGACGCGCAGGCGCTCCACGCCCTGCCGCGCCTGTCGCCCGACGACATGTGGTGGCATGAATGGTTCGCGGCGATGGGCGTGGAGGCCGACCCGGCGGATGGCCCGCCCGGCATCGCGCTCGACAGCCAGGTGATGGAAGGGCGCGCCGCGATCGCCGGGCAGGGGGTAGCCATCCTCAACCATTTCCTCTGGAAGGCGGAGGTGGAGGCGGGGCAACTGGTGGAGGCAGTGCCGTCCTATGTCCGCGAGATCGCCAGCTATTGGCTGGTCTATCCGCCCCATGCCCGCAACACGCCCAAGATCAAAGCCTTCCGCGACTGGATCAGCGCGGAGTTTGCCACCGCCATCGCCGCCGACCCGGAGGCGCGTTTCTTGCCGCGTTGAGCCATGGCATGATATCGTCCTGCAAAGGGTGATCGGCCAATGGATGACGATGAGTTCGCGGTAAGCCGGGCGCGGGTCGAAGCCGCGCGAGAGCGGAACCTGATTGCTGCTGCCGAAGAACTGGGGATGGATATCAGTCTACGGTCCGAGCCCGGTTTCGTGGAGGAAGTTCGCCATCGCTGGATGGAAGCCAATAGGGACGCGATGGAAAGTTGGAACGCCTATGTCGAGAAGCATGGCCTCCCGCTCGATAAATATCGAAATTTTTGATCGCGGCGCCCAGCCTTTGGGGTGCATAATTCTCGTTTCCGTTCACGTTCCGTCCTGCTAAGCCACTCCCGATGACCGATTTTCGCGACCCGTTCGACGCTATCAAGGACCATCCTTTCGACGCGGCGCTCTCTCAGCGCTATCTGGTCTATGCGCTGTCCACCATCACAGCGCGTTCGCTGCCGGACCTGCGCGACGGGCTGAAGCCGGTGCATCGGCGCCTGCTCTGGGCGATGCGGCTGCTGCGGATGGAGCCGGGCGGCGCTAACCCGGATGTGCTGGTCGCCAATCCGGCGCGTAACACCACCAGCTACAAGAAATGCGCCCGCGTCGTCGGCGACGTCATCGGTAAATATCACCCGCATGGTGACGCGTCGGTCTATGATGCGATGGTGCGTCTGGCGCAGGACTTCTCGCTGCGTACTCCGCTGGTGGATGGCCAGGGCAATTTCGGCAATATTGACGGCGATAATGCGGCGGCCATGCGCTATACCGAGGCGCGCCTGACCCAGCCGGCGGCCGACCTGATGGCGGGGCTGGACGAAGGGACGGTCGATTTCCGCCCGACCTATAATGGCGAGGATGAGGAGCCGGAGGTTTTCCCCGGCCTCTTCCCCAATCTGCTGGCCAATGGCGCCAGCGGCATCGCGGTCGGCATGGCGACCAGCATCCCGCCGCATAATGTGACCGAGTTGCTGGATGCGGCGACCCTGCTGATCGATGATCCCGAAGCCGGCGACGCCGCGCTGATGGAGATCGTGAAAGGCCCTGACTTCCCGACTGGCGGCGTACTGGTCGATAATCAGGCGATCATCTCCGAAGCCTATCGCACCGGACGTGGCTCCTTCCGCACCCGCGCGCGTTTCTCCACCGGCCGCAACGAGGATGGCAGCTGGGAAGCGGAAGGGATCGAGAAACTGGCCGGTGGCACCTGGCAGCTGGTGATTTCCGAAATCCCCTATCAGGTGCAGAAATCCAAGCTGATCGAGCAGATCGCGGCGCTGATCAACGACAAGAAGCTGCCGATCCTGGAGGATGTGCGCGACGAGAGTGATGAGGCGATCCGCATCGTCATCGTCCCCAAGAGCCGCAACGTCCCGGTTGACGTGCTCAAGGACAGCCTGTTCCGCCTGACCGACCTGGAAAATCGCTTTCCGCTCAACCTCAACGTGCTCGACGCCACCCATACGCCGCGCGTGCTGGGGCTGCGCGCCGTGCTGGTCGAATGGCTCAAGCACCAGATCGATGTGCTGGTCCGCCGGGCACAGCACCGGCTGGAGAAGATCGCGACGCGGCTGGAACTGCTCGACGGCTATATCATCGCCTATCTCAACCTCGATCGGGTGATCGAGATCATCCGTACCGAGGATGAGCCCAAGGAGGTGATGATGGCCGAGTTCAGCCTGACCGATCGCCAGGCTGAGGCGATTCTCAACATGCGGCTGCGCAGCTTGCGCAAGCTGGAAGAGATGGAACTGCGGCGCGAGCATGCCGAACTGGTCAAGGAACAGGCCGAGCTGGAAAAGCTGGTCGAGAGCCCGGCCCGGCAGCGCACCCGGCTGAAGCGCGACATTGCCGACCTGCGCAAGCGCTATGGGCCGGACACGGCGCTGGGGCGTCGCCGCACCCTGGTCCAGGAAGCCGGGCCTGCGCGGGAGATCCCGCTGGAGGCGATGATCGAGCGCGAGCCGGTGACGGTGATCCTGTCCGAACGCGGCTGGATCCGCGCGATGAGCGGGCATCGCGACCTGGCCGCCGCCGATACGCTCAAGTTCAAGGAAGGCGATGGGCCGCAATATGCGTTCCATGCCTATACCACCGACAAGCTGCTGATGGCGACATCGAGCGGCCGCATCTACACGCTGGGCGCCGACAAGCTGCCGGGCGGCCGCGGTTTTGGCGATCCGGTGCGGATGATGGTCGACATGGACGATCAGGGTGCGATCGTCGCCCTGATGCCGGCCAGGACGGGCGGGCAGTTGCTGCTGGCGTCGTCCGATGGTCGGGGCTTCCTGGCTGATGTCGCCGATATCCTGGCGGAGACGCGCAAGGGCAAGCAGGTGGTGAATGTTCGCGCCGGCGCGAAGCTGGCGGTGGTTCATCCGGTCGATCCGGAGGCCGACAGCATTGCCGTGATCGGCGAGAACCGGAAGCTGCTGGTCTATTCGATCATCGAGATGCCCAAGATGGCACGCGGCCAGGGTGTGCAGATGCAGCGTTATCGGGACGGCGGCCTGTCCGACGCGATCGCTTTCCGCCTGAGTGACGGGATCAGTTGGGCGATGGGCGGCGAGACCGGCCGGACCCGGACCGAAGCCGACATGACGCCATGGCGGGTCGCGCGCGGCGCAGCCGGCCGTATGCCGCCGACGGGCTTCCCGCGCGATAACAAGTTCTGACGTGATTTCAGCACTATCGGTAGATGTTCGTTTCCTGAAAATTTACCGTTGGCGGATAAGGCAGAGGCATGAAAGCCATGTCGGTGCGTAGCTGGCCCCCTGAACAGACCAGTGGCCTCCCCTTGCCCGGGGGGGATGAAACGCATCTGCCGCACATGATCGGTGCGAGCGAATGGCTCGCCGCGCTGTCGCAAGCTGCAGCGATTTTATCTTGTGAAAACAACATAATAGATATTGTTGAAGCGAATGCGCCTTTCCTCAAGGCGTTCCGGGAGCATCGCGAGCGGACGGCTTCAACGGCCCAGGCGTCTGCCGAATGGCGCGCGCGCGTAACCGGTTTTGCTCAGTCGGAGAGCGATTCGGAAAGCTTCGAAATTCGCCGTGACGGCAAGCTTGGTCCGGAATATTTTCTCTGCACGCTGGGGCGGCTGCGGGCCACGGAGGCGCGCACCGAACAATTTCTCTTCACCGCGATCGATCGCACCAGCGAGCGGACGATGGAGAAGAATTTGCGGCGCGAGCTGCTCTCCGACGGCCTGACGGCGCTGCCCAATCGCACCGGCTTCGGTGAGGAAATCGATGATCGGCTCGCCAATGGCAGCTGGCCGGATAATGCCCAGTTCGGCATCATCGCGATCGATCTCAGCCGCTTCAGCCGGGTGAATGAGTCGCTCGGCCCAATGGCCGGCGATGAATTGCTGATCACGGTTGCCAAGCGGCTCAAATCCTGCCTGCGTCAGGGCGATGTGCTGGCCCGTATCGGTGGCAATGATTTCGCAATTTTTGCTCGCTTGAATAATGGATTATCTGACTCTCTTCAGATTGTTCAGAGGATACGCGAGGCGCTGAGTTCGCCAATCCGGCTGTCGGACCTGCAGATCCGCGTCGACTGCGCCATCGGCTGCGCCCTGTCGGCGCATCTGGACGATGACCCGGACGATGTCGTCCGCAAGGCGCAGGCGGCGGTCAAGATCGCCAAGCGCACCGGCAAGGTCGAGATTTATCGCAATGGCGTGCTCAAGGAAGCGCAGCGCCGCTTCTCGATCGAGAGCCGGCTGCGTGATGCGCTCGCCCATGGTGGCCTGACCCTGGCCTATCAGCCGTTGATCCATCTCCAGACTGGCGAGATTACCGGTTTCGAGGCGCTGGCACGCTGGGACGATCCGGAACTGGGCCATGTCTCGCCGGTCGAGTTCGTGCCGGTGGCGGAAGAAAGTGGCCTCATCACGTCGCTCGGTCGCTGGGCTGCCTATGAGGCCGCGCAGGCACTGAGCCGCTGGGATGCGAAATTCGGTCAGGCTTTGCCGGTCGGGGTCAACGTCAATCTGTCCCCGATCCAGATGGCGCGCGACGATGTCGCGTCGATGTTCGAGGAAGCTCTCCGCTATTCCGGCATCGGCGGCAATCGCCTGACTGCCGAACTGACCGAAAGCGCGATCATCGCGGATCCGGACAAGGCCCGCAAATTGCTGTTCGCGCTCAAGGATCTGCAAATGCCGATCGCGATGGACGATTTCGGCACCGGCTTTTCCAATCTGGCGAGCCTGCACAGCCTGCCGATCGACATCCTCAAGATTGATCGAAGTTTCGTTTCCAATATGCTGGAAGATCACGATAAAGCTGTGATCGTCCGCACTATATTGTCACTGGCGGAATCGCTCAACCTGCGGGTCACTGCCGAGGGCATCGAAACCCAGGATCTGGCCGACATGTTGCAGAAGATGGGCTGCTGGCAGGGGCAGGGCTATCATTTCGCTCGCCCGATGAGCGAGGCCGATGCCTTTGATTATTGGCGCGTGCGCTGGAATTTTGAAACGATCTGATCGGCGATCTCCCCGACGCGATCGGCATCGGGAAAATCTTCCGCCACCCAGTATTTCTGCACCTCCTGCAAGGCGCGCGCAACGTCCGGGCCGGGCTGTAGGCCGCGCGCGATCAGCGCGCCGCCGCTGATCGGCAGGCTGGGTGGGGTCCAGTCGTCGAGCGAGGCCAGTATCGGCAATGGGGCGGCAGGATCGAGCAGGATGCGGTCGATCGCCCCCTCCACGCCGACCCGATGCGCCAGCGCGCGCGGCCCTTCGGTTCCGGGGCTGGCTTCCAGTGCGGTGATCACGCGCTTGCGCGCCTTGTTTGACAATTTGAGCCGGGCACCGATCTGGTCCGCCAGTGCTGAGTCGGGCGGCACCAGCGCGGCAAGGCGCCGCAGTGCCGACGGCGCCACGTCCGCCTCATTCTCGCGCGCGATCAGGCACGCCAGCCGATCGATGCCCTCGATCGTGAATTCGGGCAGCACCGGCAGCCAGATGCCGCCGTTCACCATCAATCGCAGCGCAGGCACCGGATCGTACACCGCCAGCAATTTGAGCAGTTCGTCGGCAATCCGCTCGCGCGACAGCGCCATCAGGCTGTTGGCGGCGGCGACACACGCATCATAGGCCAACGCGTCAACTTCGTTGTCACCATAGCGGGCGAGGAAACGGAAATAGCGCAGGATACGCAGATGGTCCTCGGCGATCCGGGCGCTGGCGTCGCCGATGAAGCGCAGGTGCCGGGCGTCGAGATCCGCGACCCCGCCGAAATAATCGCTGATCGCGCCGGTCAGCGGATCGGCATAGAGGGCGTTGAAGGTGAAGTCGCGCCGGGCGGCATCCTGCTGCCAGTCGTCGGTATAGGCGATGGTGGCGCGGCGGCCGTCGGTGCTGACGTCGCGGCGCAGCGTGGTGATCTCGACCGGGCCGTCGGGCAGAATGGCGGTGATGGTGCCATGCTCTATGCCGGTCGGCACCGCCTTGATCCCGGCGGCCTTCAACCGGTCGACCACATCCTGCGGCATCAGGCTGGTGGCAATGTCGACATCATTGACCGGCAGGCCCAGCAGCCCGTCGCGCACCGCCCCGCCGACATAGCGGGCACGGCCCTGGTCGGCGTCGAGCGCGGCGAGAAGGCCGGAAAGGCCGGGGCGGTGGCGCCACGAGGCGTCAGGAAGAATGCGGGTCATGACCGAGCCTGCGGGAAAGATTGGCGAGGATGGCGGCGGTCACGCCCCAGATGCGGCGGCCCTGCCAGTCGATTTCATAATATTGCCGCTCGATGCCTTCGAACATCAAGCTGCGGCGCACCCGATTGGCCGGATCGAGCGCATAGTCAAGCGGCAGTTCGAACCAGTCGGCCACTTCGCCCGGTTGGGCGCGCAACGGCAGGTCGGGCGGGATGACGCCCAGCACCGGCACGATGTCGAAGCCGGTGAAGGTATGATAGCGATCCGACGTGCCGATGATGTTGACCCGGTCGGAGGGCAGGGCGATTTCCTCGCGGGCCTCGCGCAGCGCGCCGGCAATCTCGTCGGTATCGCCCGGATCGACCCGGCCGCCGGGGAAGGCGATCTGGCCGGCATGTTTGCGCAGCTTTTCGGAGCGCTGGGTCAGGATCAGGCCGGGATTGGCGCGATCTGTGATGGCCACCAGCACCGCAGCTGGCGCCAGCACCATGTCACCGACGATGCGCGGATCGCGGGTTTCGGATGGAAGCAACTGGATGTCGCGGCTATGCCCGTCGATCAGGGCGGCGCGCAACCGCTCGGCCAGCGTCATGCGGCGCCATCCAGCGGGAAGAAATGGCCTTCGCTCCACAGGCCGACCCGCTCGGTGCCTTCGTCCAGCGCCAGGTTCATCAACTCATAATAGACGCTGCGCACGATCAGCGCGTCCAGCCCGGAACGGACATGGAGATAGGGGTGGGAGCCATCCGCGCTCTCGCGCAAGGTCAGCCCATGGTCCGGCCCCGCCGGCACCAGTTCGCCGGTATTGAGTCGGAAGGCGAGGTTCCGGCTGGCGCCTTCTCCCTCGCTCTTGAGTTCGACCGCAACGAAGGGTGCATCCTCGACAGCGATGCTCAGCTTCTCGACCGGGGTGACGAGCACATAGGAGCCATTGCCCTCGCGCCGCAGGATCGTCGAGAAGAGCCGCACCATCGCCTCGCGCCCGATCGGCGATCCCTGATGGAACCAGGTGCCGTCGCGCGCGATCCGCATCTCGCTGTCGCCGCAATGGTCGGGATTCCATTTTTCGACCGGCGGCAGCCGCTTTTCGGCGGCAAGGCGGGCAATGTCGGCGAGCGACAGGTCGGCGAGGTCGGGCAGGGGCTCCATCGGCATGGGAAGCAGATAGGAGCGGCCGGCCCGCTTAGCAAAGGTCTTTAGGCTGTGACGGTGATACGCGGCGACAACATGCCTGTTCCGCTGATCGGCCGGCCATCGACCGACAGGGCGAGCAGGCGCCGCGCCTCGAACGGGCCGGGACAGTCCCAGCCGGCCGTGCCTTCGGCGGTGAAACCCCAGAAGCGGCCATAATATTCCGGATCGCCGATCATCATCAGCGGTTCGCAGCGCTGGGCGCGGGCGGCGGCAACCACCGCGTCCATCATCGCGCGGCCATGGCCGCCCTTCTGATGGGCCGGCGCAACCGCGACCGGGCCGACCATGATCAACGGTATCTGGCTGCCATCCTCACGGGTAAGCGCTACCGGCCAGCTTTGCAGCGATCCGATCAATTCGCCATTGTCATCCATCACCGCAAAGGACAGGACAGGCAGCCAGGGCATGCCGTCACGGATCAGATAGGCGGTGCGGCCGTGCCGGTCTGGACCAAAGGCCGCGTCCAGCAGGGTCTCGATGGCATCGGTGGACTGGCTGTCGAGGGGAAGAATTGCTGACATGTCTTGCCGATCCGCGATCAATGGCGCATGGACCGCGCCGGAAGCGGCGGGCTTTTAGCGCCCATGCCGCAAAAGGAAAGATTAAACTGGACCCATGCCTGTCGGGCATGGCCGGACTTGGCGAGCTATGGACAGCATTTTTGACGATTATCTGACGCTGGAGGTCAATGACCTGCACGTCGACGTACTGACCGGCATCTATTCTGAAGAGACGCATCTGCCCCAGCCGTTGCGCATCTCGATTCGCGCCAAGCTGCGGATCGCGGATCAATATGATCCCGATACACCGCTCAGCCAGTCGAAAAACTATATGGACCTCAAACATGCCGCGTCGACCGCGCTGCCAGAGGGGCTGCACTTCACCCTGATCGAGGGCGTGGCCGACCATATTATCGAGACCATCTTCCTGCAGGATGACAAGGTGCGCCATGTCGAGGTCAAGATCGTCAAGCTGGCGCTGAGCGAGCGCGGCGAAGAAATCGGCATCACGCTGGGCCGCGGCCGGAAATAAGCGGCGCTTGCGCTGAGAATAAAAAGGCCCGTCGCTGCCGGATGCAGCGGCGGGCCTTTTCTTATGCTTTCTTGATCAGGCCGATCTCGATCAGGCGCTCGGTCAGATAGTCATGCGCGCTGATCGGTTCCTCGCGGCGCGGATTGTCCGGCGTCACGCATTGCGGCAGCGCGTCGATCATGAAGTCGGGGCGCAGATGCAGGAAGAAGGGCATGGAATAGCGCGAATGGCCGCGCCGTTCCGGCGGCGGATTGACGACGCGGTGGCTGGTGGAGGGCAGCACATGGTTGGTCAATCGCTGCAGCATGTCGCCGACATTGATGGCGAGTGCGCCCGGCGGCGGCACCACCGGCAGCCAGTTGCCGTCGCGATCCTTCAGTTCCAGCCCGCCTTCTTCGGCGCCCAGCAGCAGCGTGATGAGGTTGATATCCTCATGCGCGCCGGCGCGGATGCCCGGCGCCTCGGGCGACACCGGCGGATAATGGAGCAGGCGCAGGATCGAATTGCCATCCTTGATCGGGCCGTCGAACCAGCGTTCGGGCAGGCCCAGATAGAGGGCGATCGCCGACAGCAGTTCCGCGCCGACCCGGTCGAACTCGGCATAGAGCGGCGCGAACACGTCGCGAAACGCCGGCATCTCGGTCGGCCAGACATTGGGTGGCATGGTTTCGGCAAGTGGATCGCCCGGCGCAAGGTCGCGGCCGACATGCCAGAATTCCTTGAGGTCATTCTCGCTAGCGCCCTTGGCGATCTCGACGCCGAAAGCGGTGTAGCCGCGCTGGCCGCCGTTGAACTTGGCATCATAGGCGCGCTTCATCTCGACCGGCTGGGCGAAGAATTCGCGGGCTAGTGCCCATCCCTTGTCGACCAGCGCCTGGTCCATGCCATGGTCCTTGACCATGGCGAAGCCGAAGCGTTGGAAGGAACCGCCGAAGGCGGCGGCGAAATCGCCCTTGCTCATCTCTGCCATGGACAGGACGGGCACCTGCTCCAGCACGGATTGCGACACGTATATTCTCCAGATCGATTTGGTTTGCGGATGATATAGCGATCAGCCGCCATGGTTCCCATCCTTGATCGTCCTTGGCGCCTGATGCAAGGAGGCTGCATGAACTACTGGCTGATGAAATCGGAACCCGACGTCTTTTCCTATGCCGACCTGGTCAAGAAGGGGAAGGCGGAATGGGACGGGGTGCGCAACCATGCCGCCCAGTTGCATATGAAGGCGATGCGCAAGGGCGACCTGGCCTTCTTCTATCACAGCAATATCGGGGTCGAGGCGGTCGGTATCATGGAAATTGTCGAGGAAGCGGCGCCCGACAGCACCGACGAGACCGGCAAGTGGATCGCGGTCCATGTTGCGCCGCACAAGAAACTGGATCGGCCTGTGACGCTGAAGACGATGAAGGCGGACCCGGCATTGGCCGATATGGTTATGTTGCGGCAATCACGTCTTTCCGTCGCGCCGCTGACGCCGCAGCAGTTCGAGCATATAGTCGCCTTGTCAAAGGCTTAGAAAAACGAGGGCGCCTCGATTGCGTTTCGCGCAACTGGAACGCCTTTTTTTGCGATTGTATGAGTTTTTGCGCTGCAACATATGGGTGGCAACAGAACAGAATGTCCAAGAGGTGTTTGAGGGCATTCACAAGGAGCACACCCATGCGAATGCTGTCCAAGTTTGTTGTCGCCGGCGCCCTGAGCGCCATCGTTGCCGTCGCCGCCCCCGCCAACGCGCAGGACGCCGCCAAGCAGCGCTTCACCCACGAAGGTTACACCTACGTCTATGACGTCAAGGACACCAAGACCGGCAAGGTGATCTCTGGCCGTCGTTACCCCGACGCCGTCGCCTTCAACCTGCAGGTCAAGGGTGACAAGGTTTCGGGCGTTTCGGGCGGCCAGTCGGTGTCGTTCAAGGTCGACGACGCGCGCGGCGCGGCTGAAGGCGCTGCCAACTAAGCAGCCTGGCCTCGGCCATTAAAAAGGGCGGCCTCCCATCGGGAGGCCGCCCTTTTTCGTTGTCTTTAACGACGGGATCAGCGGCAGCGGCGCTTGCTGTCGATTTCCTTGCCGAGCAGCGCGCCACCGGCGGCGCCCAGGATCGTGCCGGTCGCACGGTCGCCACGGGTATCGATCGCGCGGCCGACCAGAGCGCCGCCGACGCCGCCGACGATCAGGCCGGTCGTACCATTGGACTTGCGGCAATAGGTGCGGCCATCGCGACCGCGCCATTCCTTGTAGCGATAATTTTTGCGTGCCTGGGCGCCGTCCGTGGGAACGGCCATCGACACGGGAATGGCCAGCGACAGGGCGGCCATGGCCATCAGGGCGTTACGCATAATATCTCCTCCGAATTGCGTTGTCAGCCGATTGAACCCCTGCCTATTGACCTAGGTTGCATGAACCTTGGACAACGGCATAAGTTTTTGTTTCCTTGGAAATTAAATTTGAGGTGAAGCGATGAATGCAGGCGACGGGCAGGATCCGGCTGCGCTGATCCAGGCACTTAATCTGGCGCCGCATCCCGAAGGCGGCTGGTATCGCGAGACCTGGCGGGCACACGCGATCACTGGCGAGAGAGCGCCCGGCACGGCGATCCTGTTCCTGCTGGAGGCGCATCAGCGATCGCACTGGCATCGGGTCGATGCCGACGAGATGTGGTTCTGGCATGCGGGGGCACCGATCATCCTGGGTATCGCTCCGCCGCAGGGGCCTGCGGTCGATCATCACCTCGGCCCGGATATCGCTGCGGGACAGATGCCGCAGCGCTTGGTCCCGGCGCATCATTGGCAGGCCGCGCGGCCGGTCGGCGGATGGGCGCTGGTCAGCTGCACCGTCACGCCTGGATTTGATTTTGCTGGTTTCACGCTTGCGCCGCCCGATTGGACGCCCGGCTGAAGCGCGCGGATTTCCGCCGATTTTCAGACTTATCCAAAGTTATCCACAGATTTGTGGCGCGGCCTGTCTTCAAACTGTCGGAATCCGCTTTGTGCGACTCGCGGATCGTGACAGCATCCCTCTATCGGGACGGTCGGCAAGGAGCGGTCCAAAGCCGGAAAATCCAAGAGAAATCAAGGATTATCTGCCCTGATGGTCCGTTGGGAGCTGCCATGCGCGAGAATGGCAGGGAAGATCGGATCCAGGCCTTTCAGGATGATGCCGGGTACGCGCGAAAGTGAACGTCGGGCTTCTGATATGGAAGGTCAGCAAAGGTGAACAGACCTTCGGGCTCGTTCTCCTGCGCGAAGGTGCGGCAACGCATCGCATCGCCGGACCGGAAGGCGCAACCCGCAAGGGCATGTGGCCGAAAGGAACCGACGGATGTGGGGACCGACAGCGATGTCGGTCCCCATTTTGTGTTGGCAATCGACTAGCTCCAATATTGCGCGGCTGCGATCAGCGCACCGGCGGCGAGGATGGCGGCGGCGATCCATTGCTGGCCCCAGTCCGGCGCGGACGGCGTGATGGGCGCTGCGTCTGCCTCCAGCCGCCGGGTCAGCGCGCGCAGCAGGCGCGGGGCGTCGTCGGCGATGCGGGAGAGTTCGAGTAGCAGGGCGACGGTCTTTTCGGGCGCATGAGCGGCGCTGACCTGGTTCATCACCAGCCGGCCGCGCGCCTTTTGCAGCGCCTGCGACAGGTCGAAGCCGGGCTGGATCGCGCCCAGCACCCCGTCCATGGTGATCAGCGCCTTGAAGATGAGGGCAAGGTCGGGCGGCAGGACAAGGGCTTCCTTGCGCAGCAGCGGGAAGAAGTCGGCGACCATGCGCGTCAACACCAGCGGGCCGCTGCCATGGCGTGCGACCAGTTGCTCGGCGGCGTTCAGCACCCGGTTGGGATCGGGCGTGCTGGCCTTGGACCATAGGAGTAGCGTGTCGGCCAGGGTATGCGCGTCGCCCGAGCGCAGCGACAGGATGAAGGAGAGGAATTCCTGTCGCCGCCGCGCGCTGACATGGCCGATCAGACCCAGGTCAAGCAAAGCGAGCCTGTCGCCAGGCAGGCAAAGAAGATTGCCGGGGTGGGGATCGCCATGGAAGCGGCCATGGACCAGCACCATGTCGAGCACCAGCGCGGCGCCAAGGTCGGCGATCGCGGTGGGATCGATGCCGGCAGCGCGCAAGGTGTCGCCGTCGCGCGGCGGCACGCCGTCGATATAGTCCATCACCAGCACCGTTTCGGCGCAATAGCGCCAGTGGATCGCCGGGATGACTACTGCCGGATTGTCGGCCAAGTCGCCGCGCAGCCGGTCGGCATTGCGCCCTTCCTGGGTGAAATCCAGTTCTTCCAGCACGGTATCGAGCAGTTGCTGGACCAGCGCGCGGGGCTGGAAGCGGCGCGCCTCCCGGCTGCTCGCTTCGACGATGCCGGCCAGATGGGTGATGAGGCGCAGGTCGGCCTCCATCGCCTTGCGGATGCCGGGGCGGCGGATCTTCACAACCACCTCCTGCCCGTCGGTCAGGGTGGCGCGATGGACCTGCGCCATGGAGGCGGCGGCGAGCGGGACAGTATCGAAGCGGGCGAAGGCGGTCTCGACCGGTTCGCCCAGCACGGCTTCGAGGCGCGGGCGGAGCTGGTCGAAGGGCAGGGTCGGTGCGTCGCTGTGCAGCCTGCCGAATTCGGCGATCCAGGCTTCGGGTAGCAAATCCTGCCTTGTGGCGAGGATCTGGCCCAGCTTCACATAGGTTGGGCCGAGCGCTTCCATCGCCTGCCGGGTGCGGCGAGGCAGGTCGGGCGGATCGGCGGCGGCGCTGTCATCGCCTTTCGCCAATCCCAGCCGGGCGAGCAGCATGTCGAGGCCGAAGCGGGTCGCGACGCTGGCAATCTCGGCCAGTCGTGCGCGATCCCGCGTGGCCACCATGAAGGTCTTGAGCATGACGGCTCAACGACCGGGGCCGGGATTATGTTTCGCTTGTGCAGCGAAGCAAGATCATTCCACCCAGTCGAGGCCGATGTCGCGATAGATGAAGCGGTCATCCTCCCAATCTTCCTTCACCTTGACGTGAAGATAGAGGTGGACCTTGACCCCCAGCAGTTCGGCCAGTTCGGCGCGCGCCTTGGAACCGATTTCCTTGAGGCGCTGGCCGCCCTTGCCCAGCACGATGGCGCGCTGGCTGGTGCGGCCCACCAGGATCTGCTGATGGATTTCGACCGATCCGTCGTCGCGTTCCTTATATTGCTCGGTATCGACCGCGGCGGCATAAGGGAGTTCTGCGTGGAGCTGGTGATAGAGCTGTTCGCGGGTGATTTCGGCCGCCAGCATGCGGTCGGTGGCGTCGGACACCTGATCTTCCGGGAAATGCCACGGGCCTTCGGGCATGGCGTTCGCAAAGGCGGCCTTGAGTTCGGCCAGGCCATCGCCGGTCGCGGCGGAGACGAAGAAGGTCTCCTCGATCTCCAACTGTTCATAGAGGCGCTGGGTATGGACCAGCAGCTTTTCCTTGATCGCGATGTCGACCTTGTTGAGGATCAGCCACTTCTTCTCCGGCCGGGCCGCCAGTGCGGAAATGATGGGTTCCATCTTGGACCCAAGCCCCGCCTTGCCGTCGACGACCAGCACGATCAGGTCGGCGCCCTGCGCGCCGCCCCAGGCGGCCTGCACCATCGCGCGATCGAGCCTGCGCTTCGGCGCAAAGATACCGGGCGTGTCGACCAGCACCATCTGCGCATCACCCTCGATCGCAACGCCCATGACGCGAGTCCGCGTGGTCTGCGCCTTGGGGCTGGTGATCGCCACCTTCTGCCCGACAAGTGCATTCACCAGCGTCGACTTGCCGGCATTGGGGGCGCCGACGATGGCGATGACGCCACAGCGCTGATTCATTTCCGAAACGTCCAAAAAAATACTCCGTTCGTGCTGAGCCTGTCCGCTCAGAAAATATAGGTCGTCCTGCCAGCGCAGGCTGGCATCCCGCTTCTTTCTTCCTGGCAAGAAGAAACGGAGGTCCCAGCCTTTGCTGGGATGACGGAATAGGGTGCTTGTAGCCTAGTGCGCCGTCTGAGGAAACAGCGGTGGACGGCGAAGAGCTTAGCCCGCCAGTTGCTCCAGCAGCGCCTTGGCGGCGGCGGTTTCGGCTTCCTGCTTGGAGCCGCCGGTCGCGCTCGCCTCGCCCGCGCCCTTGATCGACACGGTGACGGTGAAGCGCAGCGCATGATGCGGGCCGGACCGGTCCGTCATCACATATTCGGGCGGCTTGCGCTTGTTCGACGCGGCCCATTCCTGCAACGCGGACTTCGGGTGGCGCGGCGCGGCGGTCTGGGTATCGACCCGGTCGCCCCACAGGCGGCGGACCAGCGTGCGCGCCTCGTCCAGCCCGGCTTCCAGATAGAGGGCGCCGATCAGTGCCTCCATCACGTCGCCCAGCACATTGTCGCTGTCGGCGGCGCCATCGTCGCGTGCCTGCTTGCCCAGCACCAGATGGGTGGGCACGCCGGCGGCACGCGCCACCTGCGCGCAGGTTTCGCCAGAGACCAGCGCGTTGAAGCGGCGCGACAGCTTGCCTTCCGGTTCGGCCGGGAAGCGGTCAAAAAGCCATTCGGCGATCAGCAGGCCGAGGATGCGGTCGCCCAGAAATTCCAGCCGCTCGTAATTTTCCGCCTTGGCGCTGCCATGGGTCAGCGCCTGTTCGAAGGCGGCGGGACGGGTCGGCGCACGGCCGATCAAAGCGGCCAGCCAGGCTGCGGTATCGGGCCTGTGCGAAGCCACCATCAAAAGCCTTCCCCGATCCGGCTCCAGCGTGCGGCGGTGAACCAGGTCCAGGGCAGCAGCCAGTTGGCGCTGCCATCGGTCGAGAAGACGGAGACAAGCGCCTTGCCGACCAGATTTTCCTCGGGGACCAGGCCGATGCCGCCGCCTTCGACCGCCGGGAAGCGGCTGTCGGCGCTGCGATCGCGATTGTCGCCCATCATGAAGAGATGGCCTTGCGGCACCAGCACGGTGTCACGGTCATCGGCGGCGCCATCGGGTACCAGGTCGAGGACGTTGTAGCTCTTGCCGCCCGGCAGCGTCTCGCGATATTGCGGATAGCGGCACTGCTTGCCACCGCCCGGCGCGGCCTGCTCGAATTCGGGGCGATAGCAGGGGGAGGGGCTCCCTTCCTTCTGCGCGGCATCTTCCATGTTCGGCGTCACCGGGATGACGAGGTCGGCGACCTTCTGCTTCGGGATCGCCTGGCCATTCAGATAGACGGTGCCGCCCCGAACCGAGATCATGTCGCCCGGCAGGCCGATCACCCGCTTGATATAGTCATTCTTCTGGCTCGGCGGCGCCTTGAACACGACCACGTCCCCGCGCTGCGGCGTCGAGGCAAGGATACGGCCGGGGATCAGCGGCACGGAGAAGGGCAGCGAATAGCGCGAATAGCCATAAGGCCATTTGGCCACCAGCAGATAGTCGCCGATCAGCAGGCGTGGCTGCATCGATTCCGAAGGGATGTTGAAGGGGGAGACGATGAAGCTGCGCAGGACGAAGACGAACACCGCCAGCTTGGCGAGGAACCAGATGAAGTCCCGCGTTTCCGATTTTGCGCTCATGTCTGCCCAATATTCCTTCAAGGTCGTGCCGCACTGCGACGTGTCACTGCTGCCTGTCACTGCGGCCTGTCGCGGCTTTTGCGGGGTCGCCCGCGCCGCGTCAAGCGCGTGGACGATGCAATGCGTGCCGCTTTTGGATAAGGAGAGGAAGAATCGACCGGTGCAGCGTCGATATCGACCAACGACCAAGAGGATCTCCCGCATGTCCAGTCCCGCACTGGCGGCCCTTGCCGCCCTGCCTCAAGCTGAACTCAAGACCATCTTCGAGACTGATGCCGACCGCCTGTCCAAGCTGGTGCTGAGCCAGGGGGCGCTGCGTTTCGACTGGTCCAAGACGCACCTGACCGACGAATTGATCGACGGCTTCCTGAAGCTGGCGGCGGAGCAGGACTTTGCCGGGCGTCGCGAGGCGCTGTTCGCCGGCGAGGCGGTGAACAACACCGAAGGGCGCGCGGCTGAGCATACCGCCCAGCGCGGCGTCGGCAATGCCGACAGCGTGGCGCTGGCCAAGGCGCTGCACAACCGCACCCGCGCGCTGATCGACGCGATCGAGGCGGAAGCGCTCGGTCCGATCCGCCATATCCTGCATATCGGCATCGGCGGCTCGGCACTCGGCCCGGACCTGATCGTCGATGCGCTGGGCGGCGACGGCATGCGCTATGATGTCGCGATCGTCTCCAATGTTGACGGCACCGCGCTGGAAAAGGCGATGGACGCCTTCGACCCGGAAGCTACGCTGATCGCGATCGCATCGAAGACCTTCACGACCAGCGAAACCATGCTGAACGCGGCGAGCGCGATCAACTGGATGGTCGAAGCCGGTGTCGAGGATCCCTATGGCAAGATCATTGCGCTGACCGCCGCTCCGGAGAAGGCGATGGAATGGGGCGTCGACGAGACCCGCATCCTGCCCTTTCCCGAAAGCGTGGGCGGCCGCTATTCGCTGTGGTCGTCGATCGGCTTCCCCGCCGCGCTGGCGCTCGGCTGGGACGCGTTCGAAAGCCTGCTGGAAGGTGCGGCGGCGATGGACCGTCATTTCCAGCTGACCGATCCGCGCGAGAATATCCCGCTGATCGCCGCCTTCGTCGATCAATATTATGCCCGCGTGCTGGGCTGCGAAACCCGCGCCTTGTTCGCCTATGACGAGCGGCTGGCGCTGCTGCCTTCCTATCTCCAGCAGTTGGAGATGGAGAGCAATGGCAAGTCGGTGAAGCTGGATGGGTCGCCGGTGGAGGGGCCGACCGCGCCGATCACCTGGGGTGGCGTCGGCACCGACGCGCAGCATGCGGTGTTCCAGTTGCTGCATCAGGGTACGATCCTGACACCGGTCGAGTTCATCGCATCGATCGAGCCGGGCAATGCGCTCGACCCGGCGCATCATCGCGCGCTGCTGGTCAACTGCTTTGCCCAGGGCGCGGCGCTGATGCGCGGCAAGGACAACGCCGATCCGGCCCGCGCCTATGCCGGCAACCGCCCGTCGACCACCATCCTGATGGACGATGTGAACCCGCATGCCCTGGGCGCGCTGATCGCTTTCTACGAGCATCGCACCTTCGCCAATGCCGTGTTGATGGGGATCAACCCCTATGACCAGTTCGGCGTCGAGCTGGGCAAGGAGATCGCCAAGTCGATCGAAGCCAATGGCCCGACCGGCTTCGACCCCTCGACCATGGCGCTGATCGAGATCGCGCTGGGCGAATAATCCTCCCCGGCACGGGGAGGGGGACCGGCCGCAGGCCGGTGGAGGGGGCTAGCCTTGTCCGCCGGGCTGGCGGCGCCTCCCCTCCACCATGCTGCGCATGGTCCCCCTCCCCGCAGGCGGGGAGGAAATTCCCATTTGTAACTGCGCCGTCCAGCCGCCATATCCGCCGCCAAGCAAGATAGTGCGCCGAGCGGAGACTGGCATGAGCGATTATGATTTCGACCTTTTCGTCATCGGCGCAGGATCGGGCGGCGTGCGCGCGTCGCGCGTCGCGGCGGCGCATGGCGCCAAGGTCGCGGTGGCCGAGGAATTTCGCGTCGGTGGCACCTGCGTCATCCGCGGCTGCGTGCCCAAGAAGCTGCTCATCTATGGTGCGCATTTCGCCGAGGATCTGAAGGACGCCCGCCGCTTTGGCTGGAACGTGCCGGACTGCGGTTTCGAATGGGCGACGCTGCGCGACAATGTGCTGGGCGAGGTCGACCGGCTCGAAGGACTCTACAAGAACACGCTGGGTAGCCACAAGGTCGAGCTGATCGCGGAACGCGCGACGATCACCGGGCCGCATCAGGTCGCGCTTGCCAGTGGGCGCGAAGTGACGGCCAAGGTCATCCTGGTCGCGACCGGCGCCTGGCCGCTGATCCCCGAGGTGGAGGGCGCCGAACATGGCATCACCTCCAACGAGGTGTTCCATCTGGACGATTGCCCCAAGCGCATCGTGATCGTCGGCGGCGGCTATATCGCCAATGAATTTGCCGGTATCTTCCACCAGCTTGGCAGCCATGTGACGATGGTCAATCGCGGCAGCACGCTGCTGCGCGGTTATGACGAACAGATCCGCGATCGGTTGCTCCAGATATCGACCATGAAGGGGATCAACTTCCGCTTCAACGCGCAGATGGAAAAGATCGAGAAAAATGAGGACGGGACGCTGTGCGTCCGCTTCAAGGACGGCGATCCGGTCGCGGCCGATATCGTGCTGTTCGCCACTGGCCGCCAGCCGCATACCGACGGCTTGGGGCTGGATAAAGCGGGAGTCGAGCTGGACGAGAAGGGCGCGATCAAGGTCGACGAATATAGCCGCACCAGCTGCGAGAGCATCTATGCGGTGGGCGACGTTACCGACCGGCTGCAACTGACCCCGGTAGCGATCCGCGAGGGCCATGCCTTTGCCGATACCGTGTTCGGCAACAATCCGCGCACCGTCGACTATAGCTGCGTGCCCTCGGCCGTGTTCAGCCATCCGCCGCTGGCCGGCGTCGGCCTCACCGAAGCGCAGGCCAAGAACAAATATGGCACGGTGAAGGTCTATACCTCCGACTTCCGGCCGATGAAGAATGTGCTGGCCGGGCGCGATGAGCGGGCGCTCTACAAGATGGTCGTGGACGCGACCACCAACAAGGTAATCGGCCTGCACATGATCGGCCCGGACGCGCCGGAAATCCTACAGGCAGCGGCCGTCGCGGTGAAGGCGGGACTCACCAAGCAGGATTTCGACGATACCGTGGCGCTGCATCCCAGCATGGCAGAAGAGCTGGTGCTGCTGAAGTAATCCTCCCCGCTTGCGGGGGGGGGGCGCTGGCGAAGCCAGGGGGGAGGGGCGTGCCGTCGGGTCACCCCCCTCCGTCATCGCTACGCGATGCCACCTCCCCGTGCCGGGGAGGATTGGAACGTCACAACCAGCGCGTCGCGCCAAGCAGGCTGGGCGGGATCGACGGCATGGATCTCGGTCACGCCGTGGAAGATGCGGTGGTCGTCGATCAGCATAGCGTCGCCCGGCTGGGCCAGGGTGAATTCGCCCATCGGCGTGCCGTCGGCGGTGCCGATGCGGGTGACGCCCTCGCGCACATTGCGCCGCTCGACCAGCATCACGAAGACCCGGTCGACGCCGTCGCGGTGCATGCCCTCGGGCGTGGGACGGCCAAGCTCGCCCGGCTTCGCCTCGATCCGGAACTGGTGCATCTCGACATGCCAGTCGCCCGATGACGCCGGATCGAAATGGCCGGCGCAAAAGGCCAGCAGCGCCTGCGTCACCGGCAGTGCGATCGTGGCATCCTCGACCGGATCGAACCAGCGCTGCACGTCGCCGTTCAGCGGGTTATAGTCGCGGCTCTGATAATGGGGCTGGTGCGCCTGGCGGCTGAACTGTCCAGCGGCACAGCGAAAGGTCGCGTGGCGTCGACGGCGATAACGGCCGCCATCGGCCATGAAGAGATCGGGGCCAAGATCGTCCCAGCTGCGGGCAAAGGGCGCCCAGTCGGCCGCGCCGATATCCAGCTGGCGCAACAGGTCGGCGCCGGCCAGGCGGACATAGCCATCCTGTTCCAGCGCCTGGTCGATGGTGGGCAGGCAGTCCGTATCGCTCATTTCCATCCTCATAATCAGAGGAAGAAACGAGCGACAGGGCCAGTTGCCACAAGCAGGATTGTGATGGAGGCGCGCGCCAACCGCCGTTTTTTTGGGGAGGTTGGCGCTGGGCCGTCAGTAGATCGTGGGCACCATGCCGCCTTCGACCTTGACGGCCGCGCCGTTGGTGGCGGCGGCCAGCGGGCTGGCGAGATAGGCGGTCATCGCGCCGACTTCATCGGCCTCGATCAGCCGCTTGATCAGCGAGAGCGGGCGCAGCCTGGTGAAGAATTCGGCCTCGCGCTCGGCTTCGGACGCGTCCTTATTCTCGACCACGGAGCGGATGAACTCGACAATGCCTTCGGACCGGGTCGGGCCGGGCAACACCGAATTGACGGTGACGCCGGTGCCGCGCGTATGTTCGGCCAGGCCGCGCGAAATGGCGAGCTGGGCCGATTTGGTCATGCCATAATGGATCATCTCGGCGGGCGGCAGCAGGCCGCTTTCGCTGGCGATGAACAGGACACGGCCCCAATTTTTCGCCAGCATCTTCGGGAAATAATGGCGGGCAAGGCGGGCGCCGCTCACGACATTGACCTCGAAAAGATGGTGCCAGTCCGCGTCCGTGATGTCGGTGAAGTCCTTGGCCTCGTAGATGCCGAGATTATTGACCAGGATGTCGATGTCCGGGACGGCGGCGATCAGCGCGTCGGCGCCTGCAGCAGTGGCGGGATCGGCCAGGACCGGACGGATGGTGCCGGCCTGCGCCAGTTCGGCGGCGGCAGCATCCAGCTTGGCCTGGTTGCGGCCGGTGATGACGACCTCGACCCCTTCCTCAGCCAGGCGCTTGGCGATGGCGAAGCCGATGCCGGCGGTCGATCCGGTGACGAGGGCGGTCTTGCCCGAAAGCTGAAGATCCATGGTGCATTCCTCTGAAAAGTGACAGCGACGTTGACACCAAGATAGACTATTTATCATTGGTGATTAGATTGCACTTTGGCATTTCAGAAGTGATTTTAAATCATGGATAATCGGTTCGGCGACATCGAAACCTTCCTGATGGTGGCGGGCGAGGGTAGTCTGGCGGCCGCTGCCAAGGCGCTGCGCCTGACGCCGTCGGCGGTCAGCCGATCGATCGCCCGGCTGGAGCAGCGGCTGGGCGTCACGCTGTTGCGACGGACGACGCGGGCGCTGGCGCTGACGCCGGAGGGTGTCACCTATCGCGACCGTATGGCGGTGCTGCTGGGCGACATGATGGCGCTGGAGGCGGGGCTGGGGGAGGATCGGACCGCGCCGCGCGGGCTGCTGCGGATCAACGCTTCGCCCTCCTTCGGCATCGAATGCCTGATCCCGATCCTGCCCGGCTTCCGTGAACTTTATCCGGCGGTGACGGTGGACCTGACCCTGTCCGACACGATCGTCGATCTGGTCGAGGAGCGGGCCGACATCGCCATCCGTATCGGTCCGCTGCGCGACACCAGCCTGCGGGCCAAGAAGCTGGGCCATAGCGCGATGGTGCTGGTGGCGAGCCCCGCCTATCTTGCCCGGCGCGGCACGCCGCAGACGCCGGACGATCTGGACGATCATGATTGCCTGCGCTTCAGCTTCCGCCGCTCGATCGACGGCTGGCCGTTCCGCATCGGCGGAAAACTGGTGCAGCGGCCGGTGCAGAGCAGTTTCTACGGCAATTCGGGCGAGGTGGTGCGGCAGATGGCGGTCGCGGGCGGGGGCATCGCCCGGCACGGCCATTTCCATGTCGCCAGCGACATCAGGGCTGGCCGACTGGTCGAAGTGCTCGCCGACTATAATCCCGGCGATGGCGAGGATATCCATGCCCTCTACGCGGCGGAAGACCGCACCGCCGCGCGGGTGCGCGCCTTCCTCGACTATCTGGACGAGGCGCTGGTGGAATGAGGGCGGGGTGTGCCTGCATGAACATATTCACCCGCGTTGGATGGAGGCGCCCAAAAGCCGTCTATTCCGCTTCCGTTTTGCCCAACCGATTTGCGAATATGGCAGGATCAGCGATGTCTCCGCGTCGATGAAAATGTCGAATATGTGTCATCGGCCAGCCTGGCGCCTGCAACTGGGCCGTCCGATTGCACAATAGGGGGTTTCCTTTTGAGAAATCCATATAACGCCTGATATCGGCCTTGGTGGGGTAACCTATCCTCCTGCGCAATTATGTCGAGGAGATCACTGATGCCCACGGGAAAGCCTAACATTCTTGTCATCTTCGGCGATGATATCGGCTACGGAAACATCAGTTCGTTCAACAACGGGGTGATGGGCTACGACACGCCAAACATAGACCGGCTGGCCGTCGAGGGCGGTAAGCTGGTCAATTATTACGCACAGCAGAGCTGCACCGCTGGCCGTGCGGCGTTCATCACCGGGCAGATGCCGTTCCGCACGGGGCTGTCGAAGGTCGGCCTGCCGGGCGCGGACCTCGGCCTGCAAAAGGAAGACCCGACCTTGGCGCAACTGCTCAAGCCGCTCGGCTATGCGACCGGGCAGTTCGGCAAGAACCACCTCGGCGATCGCGACGAGTTCCTGCCGACCGTACACGGCTTCGACGAATTTTTCGGCAACCTCTATCACCTCAATGCAGAGGAAGAGCCGGAGAATGAGGACTATCCGGAAGATCCGGAATTCAAGAAAAAATATGGCCCGCGCGGGGTGCTCCATTGCAAGGCCGACGGGAAGGGCGGCCAGTCGGTCGAGGATACCGGTCCGTTGACCAAGAAGCGCATGGAAACGATCGATCACGAAGTGTTCGAGAAGGCCAGCGACTTCATCGGGCGCGCGGTCAAGGCCGATACGCCTTTCTTCGTGTGGTTCAACACCACCCGCATGCACAATTTCACCCACCCTAACCCTAAGAACAAGGGTCGGACCGGCCTCGGCTTCTATGCCGACGGGATGGTCGAACATGACGACACCGTAGGCGAGGTACTCGACTTCATCGACAAGGAGGGCCTGGCCGAGAATACCATCGTCATCTACACCACCGACAACGGCCCGATGCAGTGTCTCTTCCCGGACGCCGGCTCGACCCCCTTCCGCAGCGAAAAGAACACCAACTGGGACGGCGGCTGGCGTGTGCCCGCGATGATCCGCTGGCCGGGCGTGGTCAAGCCGGGTTCGGTGTTCAAGGGGCTCATGTCCGCCGAGGACTGGTTCCCGACGCTGGTTGCCGCGGCCGGGAACCCTGAAGTCAAGGACCAGTTGCTCCAGGGCACGAAGGTCGGCGATACGAGCTTCAAGGTGCATCTCGATGGCTTTGATGAGACGGATTATCTGTCGGGCAAGGCGAAGGATAGCGCTCGCAAGGGCTTCCTCTACTTCAGCGACGACGGCGACCTGCTGGCGGTGCGCGGCAAACGGGTCAAGGCGCACTTCATGGTCCAGGATGCGATCGGCTTCGAAGTCTGGCGCAACCCGTTCAGGACGCTGCGCGCGCCGATGATCTTCGATCTCCAGATCGATCCGTATGAGAAGTCGTCGGACGGTATCAATTACCTGGATTGGACCTATCGGCGGTCCTATGTGCTGGTGCCCATTCAGGAGGCGGTCGGCAAGGTGCTCGCCACGTTCAACGACTTCCCGCCGCGGCAGAAGCCGGCGAGCTTCACCGTCGGCGATGCGCTCGAAGCGCTGGAGGACGCAATGGGCAGCAAGGGTAGCTAGAGATTTTCCAAGTAGACGGATCGTCTGCTGGCTCGGAAAACGCGCAAAACGAAAAACTGGAGCAGCCGAACCGGTGCAATCGGGTCGGCTGCTCCAGCGATATGGGTAGGGCGCTGCCCGAGGGGAGCGACGCCCGCCAGCGTGCTCCCCGCCGCAATCCCGCTCAGCCGATCCAGTAGGGCACGATCTGGCGATTGTCGGGATCGACATGGATCGGGCGGTCGGCGGGTGGGAAGGCGCGCTGGTCGCAACTCTGGCGCGAGCAGAGGCGGCAGGTGATGCCGATCGGCGTCGCAGCCCCTTCCTCCTGTAGATGCAGGCCGTCGGCATAGACGAAATTGGCCGCATGGGCGACCTCGCAGCCCAGCACCACGGCAAAGCGGCGCGGGGTGCGCTGGTAGCTGCCGGACGGCTTCACCAGCCCCTTGGCCATCGAGACATAGCGCACGCCGTCCGGCGTCTCGCCAAGCTGCACATTGATCCGGTCGGGCACGGCCACCGCCTCATGCACGTTCCACAGCGGGCAGGCGCCGCCGAAGCGGGCGAATTGCAGGCGGGTGGCGCTGTGGCGCTTGGTGATGTTGCCGGCCATGTCGACCCGGCAGAAGAAGAAGGGGATACCGCGCAGGCCTGGCCGTTGCAGCGTGGACAGGCGGTGGCAGGCCTGTTCGAAGCTGACGCCGAAGGTGCGGGCCAGCCGGTCGATATCATGGCGCATCGCCCGTGCCGCCTCGCGAAATGCGGCGTAGGGCATCAGCAGCGCGCCGGCAGCATAATTGCCAAGGCCGATCGCCAGCAGCCGGTCGGCGCCTGTGACGGGCAGGCCGGCCTTGCGGACGACATCGGCGATCACTGCCTGTCCCTCCAGCATCATCAACTGGTGGGCGAGCATGAACTTGCGGCTTTCGGTCGGCAGCGCGGCATTGACGAACAGCCGCTTGTCGGCGGCGCTATAGGCGCGCAGGGCACTGTCAGGCGTTTCGGCGATCAACGTTTCGATCCCGTGGCGCCGCGCTAGTGCCTCCACCAGCATGCCCTCGTCCAGCGTCTGGCCCTGGGTGAAGCTTTCCGCCATTTCCTCGGCCAGGCAGTCAATGGCGTGGACATAATTGCCGGCCTCGTGAAACCAGTCGCGCGCCGCTTCCCACGGCAGGCGGGCCTGCACCTCATGATCGTTGGCGATCGCCTCCTCGATCATGTTGATCCGCTCATTGGCGCGCATATGGGCGTTGTAGAGATCGACATAGCGGGCGGCGAATTCGGGAAATTGCAGATGCAACTTCTCGATCCGCTCCGGCTCCAGCGCCGGACCGGGCAGTTCGGGATGGGACAGGGCAAAGGCGAAGGCGCCGAGCAGTTGCTCATCCTCGCGGCTGTCGAAACTGGCCCAGTCGGTAGGGAAGGCGTTGGCGAGCGCGGCCTTGACCTTGGCGGTCAGCGGGCGATCGTCATTTTCCATTTGGCTGAGATAGGATACGGATATGCCCAGCGCCTGCGCCATCGTCGCCTGGTCCATGCGATGGTCCAGGCGCAGCTGGCGCAGGCGTGGACCTGCGAAGATACGGTTGCCGCGTGCCATAATCCTTACCCTAATTTGCGAAGTCGCGATTTGCAAATTGGCAAATTTACATTTGCGAACTTTGCATCGGGCTGCGTAGGGATTGGGGCAAGGCGGCGTCAGCCAAGCTATTGGCGCCACGGATTTGGAGAGAAGCCTTTCATGTCGAAGCTCGCCATCATCGAACAGCTGGAAGCCAAGCGCGAAGGCGCCCGCATGGGCGGCGGCCAGCGCCGCATCGACGCCCAGCATGGAAAGGGCAAGCTGACCGCGCGCGAGCGGCTGGACGTGCTGCTGGACGAGGACAGCTTTGAAGAGCTGGACATGTATGTCGAGCATAATTGCATCGATTTCGGCATGGACGAACAGCATATTCCGGGCGACGGCGTCGTTACCGGATCGGGCACGATCAATGGCCGGCTCGTCTATGTCTTCAGCCAGGATTTTACCGTCTATGGCGGCGCGGTGTCGGAACGGCACGCGATGAAGATCTGCAAGATCATGGATATGGCGCTTAAAGTGGGCGCGCCGGTGATCGGCCTCAATGACAGCGGCGGCGCACGCATCCAGGAGGGTGTCGCTTCGCTCGCCGGCTATGCCGAGATTTTCCAGCGCAATGTGCTGGCGTCGGGCGTGGTGCCGCAGATCAGCGTCATCATGGGGCCGTGCGCGGGCGGCGCGGTCTATTCGCCGGCGATGACCGACTTCATCTTCATGGTGAAGGATTCGAGCTTCATGTTCGTGACCGGGCCTGACGTGGTCAAAACTGTCACCAACGAAGTGGTGACGCAGGAGGAACTGGGCGGCGCGATCACTCACACGACCAAGTCGGGCGTGGCGGACGTGGCGTTCGAGAATGATATCGAGGCGCTGCTGGCGGTGCGTGATTTCGTCGACTTCCTGCCCGCGTCCAACAAGGAGCCGGTGCCCGAGCGGCCGAGCGCCGATCCGTGGGACCGGCTGGAGGAAAGCCTCGATACGCTGATCCCGGCCAATGCCAACCAGCCCTATGACATGCATGAGCTGATCCGCAAGGTCGTGGACGAAGGCGACTTTTTCGAAGTGCAGCCGGCGCATGCGGGCAATATCCTGTGCGGCTTCGGCCGGATCGAGGGCAAGACCGTGGGCATCATCGCCAACCAGCCGATGGTGCTGGCCGGCGTGCTGGACATCAACTCGTCGAAGAAGGCCGGCCGCTTCGTGCGCTTCTGCGATGCGTTCGAAATCCCGATCGTCACCTTCGTCGACGTGCCGGGCTTCCTGCCGGGCACCGCGCAGGAACATTCGGGCATCATCAAGCATGGCGCCAAGCTGCTGTTCGCCTATGCCGAGGCGACCGTGCCGAAGATCACCGTCATCACGCGGAAGGCCTATGGCGGCGCCTATGACGTCATGTCCTCCAAGCATTTGCGCGGCGACTTGAACTATGCCTGGCCGACCGCCGAAATCGCGGTGATGGGTGCCAAGGGCGCGGTCGAGATCATCTTCCGCGGCAAGACGCCGGAGGAAATCGCGGAAAAGACCAAGGAATATGAAGACCGCTTCGCCAACCCCTTCGTGGCGGCAAGCAAGGGCTTCATCGACGAAGTGATCCAGCCGCATTCGACCCGCAAGCGGATCGCGCTGGGCCTGCGCAAGCTGCGCAACAAGGCGCTAGAGAACCCCTGGAAGAAGCACGACAATATTCCGCTGTGACGGCCCGTAGGGTCGTCATCCCAGCGCAGGCTGGGATCTCGGGCGGCTTGTCTGGTCCATTAAGGCATAAGACCCCAGCCTTCGCTGGGGTGACGAAGTAGGTGAAGCCATGAAACTCGGCCGTCTCAACCATATCGGCATCGCGACGCCTTCGCTGGCGGCGAGCCTGGCCTATTATCGCGACATCATGGGCGCGACAATCACGCACGAACCGTTCGACCTGCCGGCGCAGGGGGTGAAGGTATGCTTCGTCGATACGCCGGGCGAGAATGGCCCGAATGGACCAACCGCGGGCACGCAGATCGAGCTGATCGAGCCGCTGGGCGAGAACTCGCCCATCCATGGCTTCATCGCCAAGAACCCGGCCGGCGGGCAGCATCATATGTGCTATGAAGTGCCCGACATCATGGAGGCCAAGGCCTGGTTCGAGGGGCTAGGCAAGAAGGTGCTCGGTGAACCGCGTATCGGCGCCCATGGCACGCCGATCTTCTTCGTCCACCCCAAGGACATGAACGGGGTGCTGACCGAGATCATGGAGACGCCGAAGGACGGCGCGCATTGAATTACGTCATGCCGGACTTGATCCGGCATCCCGCTTCTTTTCAACAAGTGGGATGAAGATAGCGGGACCCCGGCTCAAGGCCGGGGTGACGAATGGGTAGGATAGGACACGCATGACCGAGAAGCCGACATTGGACCAGTGGGCCGCCGCTGCCGCCAAGGAAGTGAAGGGCAAAGATCTGAACTGGGATACCCCCGAAGGTATCGTGGTGAAGCCGCTCTACACGGCCCAGGACGTGACCGTCGATCCGGGCCTGCCGGGCTTTGCGCCGTTCACGCGCGGCGTGCGCGCGTCCATGTATGCGGGGCGCCCCTGGACCATCCGCCAATATGCGGGCTTCTCGACCGCCGAGGAATCCAACGCCTTCTACCGCCGTAACCTGGCGGCGGGGCAGAAGGGGCTATCGGTAGCCTTCGACCTCGCCACCCATCGCGGCTATGACAGCGACCATCCCCGCGTCGTCGGCGATGTCGGCAAGGCGGGCGTCGCGATCGACACGATCGAGGATATGAAGATCCTGTTCGACGGCATTCCGCTCGACAAGATGAGCGTGTCGATGACGATGAACGGCGCGGTGATCCCGATCCTCGCCTTCTTCATCGTCGCGGGCGAGGAACAGGGGGTCGAGCGCAAGCTGCTCGACGGGACCATCCAGAACGACATCCTCAAGGAGTTCATGGTCCGCAACACCTATATCTACCCGCCCGAACCCTCGATGCGGATCATCAGCGACATTTTCGGCTACACGTCGCGCGAGATGCCCAAGTTCAACAGCATCTCCATTTCCGGCTATCATATGCAGGAAGCCGGCGCGACGCAGGTGCAGGAACTGGCCTTCACCATCGCCGACGGCGCGGAATATGTGCGCTATGGCGTGGCATCGGGTCTGGACATCGACAAGTTCGCCGGGCGTTTGAGCTTCTTCTTCGCCATCGGCATGAACTTCTTCATGGAGATCGCCAAGCTGCGCGCCGCGCGCGTGCTGTGGCATCGCGTGATGACCAAGCTTGGCGCGCAGGATGAGCGCTCCAAGATGCTGCGCACCCATTGCCAGACGTCAGGCGTGTCGTTGACCGAGCAAGACCCTTACAACAACGTCATGCGCACCACGATCGAGGCGATGGCGGCGATGCTGGGCGGCACCCAGTCGCTCCACACCAATGCGCTGGACGAGGCAATCGCGCTGCCGACGGACTTTTCCGCCCGGATAGCGCGCAATACGCAGATCGTCATCCAGGAAGAGACCGGCATGTGCAATGTCGTCGATCCGCTGGGCGGCAGCTATTATATCGAGGCGCTGACCCAGCAGCTGGTCGACGCCGCGCAGGAGATTATCGACCGCGTGGAAGCCGAAGGCGGCATGGCCAAGGCCGTGGGTGCCGGCTGGCCCAAGGCGATGATCGAGACCGCCGCCGCCGCCCGTCAGGCGCGCGTCGACCGGGGCGAGGATGTCATCGTCGGCGTCAACAAATATCGCCTGGCGAGCGAAGACCTGCTCGAAACGCTGGAGGTCGACAATAGCAAGGTCCGCGAGGCCCAGATCGCCCGCATCAACCGGGTCAAGGCCGAGCGCGACGAGGATGCCTGCCAGGCCGCGCTGCAATCGCTGCGCGATGCCGCCGCCGCGCCGCAGTCGATCGAGACCAATCTTCTCGCCCATGCGGTCGAGTGCGCCCGCGCGCGCGCCACGCTGGGCGAAATTTCCGCCGCCATGGAAGACAGCTTCAACCGCTATGGCACCCAGCCCACGCCGGTGAAGGGCGTCTATGGCGCGCCCTACAAGGATGACAGCCGCTGGAAACAGGTTCTCGACGGGGTGCAGGCCGTCGAACGGCGCCTCGGCCGCAAGCCCAAGCTCCTCGTCGCCAAGATGGGGCAGGACGGGCACGACCGGGGCGCCAACATCATCGCGTCGGCCTTCGGCGACATGGGTTTCGATGTGGTGTCCGGGCCGCTGTTCCAGACGCCGGAGGAGACAGTGGTGCTCGCGCTCGACAGTGGCGTCGATGTGGTCGGCGCCTCGTCGCTGGCCGCCGGGCACAAGACGCTGATCCCGGAACTCATCAACCGGCTGCGCGATCACGGCCGTAGCGACATCAAGGTGATCGCGGGCGGTGTGATCCCGCCGCAGGATTATGACTATCTTCGTGACGCAGGGGTTCAGGGCATTTATGGGCCGGGTTCCAATGTCGTGGAGTGCGCCGCCGATGTGCTGCGCCTGCTCGGCCACAACATGCCCCCGGCGGGGCTAGAGGAAGCTGCGTAAATGAATACCCCCTGCACCCTGACCGCCCGCAACGACTGGACGCGCGAGGAAATCGCCGCGCTGTTCGATCTGCCGTTTGGCGACCTGATGTTCGAAGCGCAGTCGATCCACCGCGCCAACTTCCCGCGTAACGAGGTGCAACTGTCCACCCTGCTGTCGATCAAGACCGGCGGCTGCCCGGAGGATTGCGGCTACTGCAATCAGTCGGCCTCGGCGGAAAGCGGCCTGAAGGCCGAAAAGCTGATGAGCGTGCAGGCGGTGATGCAGGCAGCGGCGCAGGCAAAGGACGCGGGCAGCTCGCGCTTCTGCATGGGCGCGGCCTGGCGCAACCCCAAGGATCGCGACATGCCCGCCATCGTCGAGATGGTGAAGGGCGTGCGCCAGATGGGCATGGAAACCTGCATGACGCTGGGGATGCTGGACGAAAAGCAGGCCGATATGCTCGCGGAAGCCGGCCTCGATTATTACAACCATAATATCGACACCTCGCCCGAACATTATGAGAAGGTCATCACCACCCGGACCTTCGACGATCGTCTGGTGACGCTGGAAAATGTCCGCAATTCGGGGATCAACGTCTGCTCGGGCGGCATCGTCGGCATGGGTGAGGCGCGCGAGGATCGCGTCGGCTTCCTCCATGCGCTGGCGGTGCTGCCGGTCCATCCGCAGAGCGTGCCGATCAACGCGCTGGTGCCAGTCAAGGGCACCGTGCTGGGCAATATGCTGGCCGATACCCCGCTCGCCAAGATCGACGAGATCGAGTTCGTCCGCACGGTCGCGGTCGCGCGGATCGTGATGCCCGAAAGTATGGTGCGCCTGTCTGCGGGCCGCGAGAGCATGTCGGATAGCTGCCAGGCGCTCTGCTTCATGGCCGGCGCGAACAGCATCTTCACCGGCGACAAGCTGCTGACCACCGCCAATGCCGGCGACAATGCCGACGCGGCGCTGTTCGCGAAGCTGGGCGTCGTGCCGATGCAGGCCGAAGTGAAGATCGAACTGGAGGCGGCTGAGTGACATTCGCGCTCAGCTTCGTCACCCCGGATTTAATCCGGGGTCTCGCTTCTTCTCTGCCGTCGCGCGGGAAGAAAGCGGGATGCCGGATCAAGTCCGGCATGACGGGTGTGGAGTTGTTGGTTGAATGGAAGGAATGACGCGCCGACGGCAGATATGGATGACGGTGTGGACCAGCCTTTTGCTCGTTCCCGTTCTCCTGCTGTTGTTCGGCTGGTCGATGATGGAATGCACGGATGCGGACCCGTGTCTGACGGGTGGAAAGATGCCTTTTGGAGAGGTCGCGGCGATCTTGGGTGTGATGCTGATGATCGGGCAGGCTATTTTTCTGAAATCGATCTGGAGAGGTCGATAACCTGAATGGATTGCGCCTCGCTTGAAAAAGCGGAGCGAACGAAACTGAACAAGGACTGAGGCAAGGATTTAGAATGCCAATCACCAAGATCCTGATCGCGAACCGTGGCGAAATTGCGTGTCGTGTCATGCGCACGGCCAAGAAGATGGGCATCAAGACCGTGGCGGTCTATTCCGATGCCGATGCGCGGGCGCCGCATGTGCTGATGGCGGACGAGGCCGTGCATATCGGCCCGTCGCCCGCCGCCCAGTCCTATCTGATCGCTGACAAGATCATCGAAGCGTGCAAGGCCACCGGCGCCGATGCGGTGCATCCCGGCTATGGCTTCCTCTCCGAGCGCGAAAGCTTCCGCAAGGCGCTCGATGCCGAGGGCATCATCTTCGTCGGCCCGCCCGCCAACGCCATCGCCGCGATGGGCGACAAGATCGAGTCCAAGAAGCTCGCCATGGAAGCGGGCGTCAATGTCGTGCCCGGTTTCGTCGGCGTGATCGACGACACCGAACATGCGGTGAAGATCTCCAACGAGATCGGCTATCCGGTGATGATGAAGGCCTCGGCCGGCGGCGGCGGCAAGGGCATGCGCCTCGCCTATAGCGAGCAGGATGTCCGCGAAGGATTCGAAGCCACCAAGCGCGAGGGGCTGAACAGCTTCGGCGACGACCGCGTCTTCATCGAGAAGTTCATCGAAAGCCCGCGCCATATCGAAATTCAGGTGCTGGGCGACCAGCATGGCAATATCGTCTACCTCAACGAGCGCGAATGTTCGATCCAGCGTCGCCATCAGAAGGTGGTCGAGGAAGCACCGTCGCCCTTCGTCAGCCCAGAGATGCGCAAGAAGATGGGCGAGCAGTGCGTCGCCCTCGCGCGCGCGGTAGGCTATTTCAGCGCCGGCACGGTCGAACTGATCGTCAGCGGCGAGGACAAGACCGGCGACGGCTTCTACTTCCTCGAAATGAACACGCGGCTTCAGGTCGAACATCCCGTCACCGAGGAAATCACCGGCGTCGATCTGGTCGAACAGATGATCCGCGTCGCCAATGGCGAGGAACTGAGCTTCAACCAGGCCGATGTGAAGATCAACGGTTGGTCGATCGAGAACCGCGTCTATGCCGAAGACCCCTATCGCGGCTTCCTGCCGTCGACCGGCCGCCTGATCCGCTACAACCCGCCCGAAACCGGCGCGGATGAAAGCGGCGCGCTGATCCGTGTCGATGACGGCGTGGTCGAAGGCGGCGAAGTGTCGATCTTCTACGATCCGATGATCGCCAAGCTCATCACCTGGGCGCCGACCCGCCTCGAAGCCATCGACAAGCAGATCGAGGCGCTCGACAAGTTCGAGATCGAGGGGCCGGGCCATAATATCGATTTCGTTTCCGCGCTGATGCAGCATGAGCGCTTCCGCTCGGGCAACATCACCACCGGCTTCATCGCCGAGGAATATCCCGAGGGCTTCACCGGCGCGCCGGCGTCGCCGCAACTGCTCCGGCGCCTGTCGGCGATCGGCGCCTTCGCTGCCATGGCTCAGGCCGACCGGGCGCGGCGCATCGACGGGCAGCTTGGCAAGCGCCTGTCGCCGCCCACCGGCTGGCAGGTGAAGATCGGAGACGCGATTCATGACGTCGTGATCGACGGCGACGAAGTGATGGTCGATGGCGAAGCAATCGACATGGCGCTGGAATATACGCCCGGCGATCGTCTGATCGAGGCGGAATTTGGCGAGGAGCAGTTGGCGGTGCGGATCGCGCCGATGCGCGGGGGCTTTGTGCTGACCGCCCATGGCGCCAGCCACCGCTTACGCATCCTGCCCGCCCATGCTGCGCCCTATGCCGCGCACATGATCGAAAAGATCCCGCCCGATCTGTCGAAGTTCCTCATCTGCCCGATGCCCGGCCTGCTGGTCGCGCTCAACGTCAAGCAGGGCGACAAGGTCGAGATCGGCCAGCCGCTCGCCGTGATCGAGGCGATGAAGATGGAAAATATCCTGCGCGCCGGCAAGGCGGGCACGGTGAAGAGCGTGTCGGCCGCCCAGGGCGAGAGCCTGCCGGTCGATGCGGTGATCCTGGAACTGGAGTAAGATATCAGTCTTTGTCATCCCGGACTTGATCCGGGATCCCGCTTCTTTGCGATCGTTGCAAAAGAAAAGCGTCATCCCGGCTTTCGCCGGGATGACGGTTATGGTGTGAATATGTCATGCACCTGACCCACGACCCCAGCGCCCCCGCCGCCGACCCGATCGGCTTCGACGATTTCCTCAAAGTGGATATCCGCGTCGGCACGATCGTTGCGGCCGAACCCTATCCGGAGGCGCGCAAGCCCGCCTACAAACTGCTGATCGATTTCGGCCCGACGATCGGCCAGAAGAAATCGAGCGCTCAGATCACCGAAAACCATGCATTGGAAGACCTGCCCGGTCGCCAGGTCGCCGCCGTCGTCAATTTCCCGCCGCGCCAGATCGGCAAGTTCATGTCGGAAGTGCTGACCCTGGGCTTCGCCGACGCGGCGGGCGCCGTCATGCTGTTCGCGCCCGACAAGCCCGTGCCCAACGGATCGCGGCTCTTTTGATTTGAAGCGTTTAGCGCTCCTGTGAGCGCCATTGGGGCCTCTTTGGTCCCCTCGTCTCTCTATGTTGCCGATGTAGCTCTGGTGGGCCTTGTGCGCCGCTGCAAGCGGTTCCGCTCATTGGCTCTGATCTGTCCTACAATGCCGTCGACATGCTAGGCAGAAAATCGAGCAGAGGAGTGGGTACCGGAAATTTTCTTTCCCGCCGTCGCACAAAGATATCAGAATGTGCAGGAAAAGTGCGAAGTTAAGGCCGGTATCCGTTCACTCGGGCGTACTAAGCGACTGTTGGAATATCGATCACTTGGGAAGGGGATGGTGGACGCACTTGGGCTCGAACCAAGGACCCGCTGATTAAGAGTCAGCTGCTCTACCAACTGAGCTATGCGTCCACACTGGCCTATAAGCGATCCGCCGGGGGATCGACCCTGCATCAGGCCGATGCAGGATTTGGTGGACGCACTTGGGCTCGAACCAAGGACCCGCTGATTAAGAGTCAGCTGCTCTACCAACTGAGCTATGCGTCCGTTCCGATGTCGGTCAGTTTTGGTGGCTGATCGCTTCGGTGTGGGCGGGCTGTTAGCAGTCACATTTGATTCTGCAAACAGTAAATTGCGTTATCGCACAATTTTTTCTCGAGACGTCGGTTCAGGCCCAGTTGCCGACGCGTGTCGCTCGGCGGGTGGAGCGGTCGATGGACATGATGATGCCCACGCACAGCATGACCGTCAGCATCGACGATCCGCCATAGGACATGAAGGGCAGGGGTATGCCCACCACGGGGGCCAAGCCCATCACCATCATCAGGTTGATCGCCATGTAGAAGAAGATGGTGGTGGTCAGGCCCGCCGCGACCAGTCGCGCGAACTTGTCCGGCGTGCGCAGCGACACGCGGATACCCCAGCGGAACAGCAGCATGAAGGCGCCGATCAGGAATACGCCGCCGGCCATGCCCCATTCTTCCGCCATGGTGGCGAAGACGAAGTCGGTATGGCCCTCGGGCAGATATTGGAGATGGCTCTGCGTACCCTGGAGGAAGCCCTTGCCCCAGATGCCGCCCGAGCCGATCGCGATCTTCGACTGGCTGATATGATAGCCCGCGCCCAGCGGATCGCTTTCCGGGTCCATGAAGATCAGGACGCGCTTCTGCTGATAATCGTGCAGGAAGCTGAAGGCGATCGGGATGATCGCGGCGACGGTGAGGCCGGAGCCGATGAACAGGCGCAGCGGCAGGCCGGCCAGGAACATGACGGTGATGCCCCCTGCCAGGATCATCGTGGCAGTGCCCAAATCCGGCTGGACCAGCACCAGCGCCCAGGGAACGCCGATCAACACCAGCGCAGGCCAGATGGCGTTCCAGCGGCGGATTTCCCCCACTGGCAGCATTGCGTAGAAGCGTGCGACCGCCAGCACGATGATCGGCTTCATGAATTCCGACGGCTGCAACTGCATGAAGCCGAGGTTGATCCAGCGCTGGCTGCCGCCGGCAACGCCGCCGATCAGCTCGACCAGCACCAATGAAATCAGCACCGCGCCATAGGCCGGGAAGGCAAAGCGGGCGAACAGTTCCAGCGGTATGCGGCTGAGCACCAGCGCCATGACGGCGAAGATGACGAAGCGCACACCCTGGTTGATGGCCCAGGGCGTGATGCTGCCCCCTGCCGCGCTGTAGAGCACCAGGGTTCCAAAGATCGCGATCGCGCCAAGCAGGCCCAGCACGCGCCAGGGGAATTCGGTGACGGACTGGGGGATGATGCTCATTACGGAGTTCCAGGGCCGGGGGGCGCGGGGAGGTCGTTGCCGTCATCGGCCTCCGCCGGGGGGGCTGGCGGCGATGGTGGGCTGGCGGCGGGCGCGGCCGCATTGGCCGGCTCGCTGCCATTGGCCGCAGCGGCGGGTGGCGGCGCCTGCCCCTTCTCGATCGCCTTGGCCAGGCGGAAGGCGGCCATCTGCCGGGCCTGGCGTTCGGCCGGGGTGCCGCCCCAGCCCTTTTCCAGCGTCACCAGCTTCTCCATCGCCTTCTGCGGATCGAACAGATAGGACATGGTGTCGCTGGCGATCATCGGCGCATCTTCGTTGCGGATATTATGGCCGCCATGCTCGATGATGCAGGCGATGGCATAGCGGGGATTGTCGAACGGCGCGAAGCCCTGGAACAGGGCGTGATCGCGCAGCTTGAAGGGCAGGCCGGCATTGCCGCGCACCCCGCCGGCGCGTTCGGCCATGGTGATGCGCCGGACCTGCGCGGTGCCGGTCTTGCCGGCGATCAGGACATTGGGAATGCTCATGCGTGCCGCGCCGCCCGTGCCGCCGCCGTTGACCACCGCGCTCATCGCGTCGCGGATCGTCACCAGATGTTCCTCCGGCACGCCGACCAGCGCGGGTTCGGGCCGGGCTGCACCATGCAGGAAATTGGGCATCAACTGCCGCCCGGTCGCCAGCCGCGCCGCCATCACCGCCATCTGCAGCGGATTGATCAGCATATAGCCCTGGCCGATGGTCGCATTGACGGTGTCGTACACCTGCCATTTCTGGTTGTATTTCTTGAGCTTCCACGCCGGGTCTGGGACCGTGCCATAGCTTTGGCTGGGGAAGGGCAGGTCGAAGCGCTGGCCCATGCCGACGCGGCGGGCCATGCTGGCGATCCGGTCCATGCCGATCCGCTGCGCCATCTGATAGAAATAGATGTCGCAGCTCTGGGCGATGGCGCCGCGCATGTTGAGCGGGCCGTGGCCGCGCTTCTTGTGGCAATGGAACAGCGTATTGCCGACCCGGATCGCGCCGCCGCAGCTGACCGTCTCGGCCGGCGATACGCCCGCCTCCAGCAGCGCCAGCGCGACCATCGGCTTGACCGTCGATCCGGGCGGATAGAGGCCCTGCAGCACCTTGTTGCGCAGCGGGACATGATCGTCCTTCGACAGCATGTCCCATTCCAGATGGCTGATGCCGTCGGAAAAGCTGTTGGGGTCGAAACTGGGCATCGATGCACAGGCCAGCACGTCGCCATTCTGACAGTCGATCACCACCACTGCGCCGCTCTGGGTGGCGAGGCGCCGGCCGGCATATTCCTGCAGGCCCGCGTCGATCGTCAGCTTGATCGGGTTGCCGGGCGTGTCGGGGCGGGTGGTCAGTTCGCGCACGATCTTGCCGCGCGCCGTGACCTCGACCCGCTTGGCGCCGGGCTTGCCGGTCAGATGTTCGTCATAGGCGCGTTCCAGCCCGTCCTTGCCGACCTTGAAGCCTGGCGTGATGAGCAGCGGATCCTTGCGCTTCTTATAATCCTCCGCCGTGGCTGCGCCGACATAGCCGAGCAGATGGCCGACCGTGGCGCCGGCGGGATAATGGCGCGAAAAGCCCTGGCTGGGCGCTACGCCCGGCAGGTCGGTCAGGCGGACGGAGACGGCGGCGAACTGGTCATAGGTCAGCTTGTCGGCGACCTGGACCGGGCGGAAGCCGGCAGACTTGTCCAGTTCCTCCTTGATCCGATCGACATCGTCGGGCTGCAATGACAGCAATTGCGCCAGATGCCGAACCGTCGCCTCGGCATCGACGATCCGCTGCGGGATCAGGTCGACGCGAAAATCGGTGCGGTTGTTGGCGAGCGGCCGGCCGTTGCGATCGATGATCCAGCCGCGCCGCGGCGGGATCAGCGTCAGGTTGACGCGATTGCTCTCCGACAGGAGCTGATATTTCTCATTTTCGGCAATGCTGATCCAGCCCATGCGGCCGACCAGCAGCGCGCCGATGGCGCCCTGCAACCCGCCGACCACCATGGCCCGGCGGCTGAAAGTGAAACTCTGGGTGGCTTCGGTGACGATCTTGCGCTTGGGCGTCGGGAATTTCATGCCATCACGCGCCAGCGGTCGATCCGGGCGCATTGCCGGACGACGAAGGGAAAGAGCAATATCGTCCAGAGCATTTGGGGCGCGACCAACAACAGTTTCACAGAACCTCCGCCGGTAATCCGCGCGAAGAATACGCCGCCGGCGAGGCAGAAGATAATCGCCATGGTCGCGATTAACCAGTCCTGACGATAGCTGCGCCAGACGAGCCGATGCTCGATCGCGTCGATCCCGATCAGCATCATGGTCCACAGGAACATGGCCGAGCCGATCGGCTGGCCGCTCATCATATCGTCGAACAGGCCGAGCGGCAGGCCGATCCAGACGCGCCACAGCTCCGGCCGCAGCAGTCGCCAGGCGAGCAGGATCAGCAGGCCGAACGGCGGCATCACCGGCGACTGGGCGATCACCGGCAACATGGTCAGCGTCGATCCCAGCATTACGGTGATCACCGGCGTTCCTGCCAGGCGCCAGCGCGAAGGGTGGCGGCCCAGGCGAGGGACGGGCGGCAGATTGCGGTCGATCATGGCGTCGCGGCGTTGCCGGCCGCGAGGCCATTGGGATCACTATTGGTTGCCGCACCCGGATCGGGGCGGGTGACGACCTGCTCGAAGGCGCGCTCGACCACCACGGCATCCACCTTGGTCGGATTGGCGAGCGGCACGCCATAGGCAATCTCGCCCTGGGTGCGAACGACGACAGCGACCGGGATGTTGGGCTGATAGATGCCGCCGATCCCCGAGGTCACCAGCAGGTCGCCCGGCTTGAACGGATTGCGCCCGGCTGCGAGCGCGCGAATCTCCAGCGACCCGTCGCCGCCGCCGGTCGAGATGGCAGGGACATTGTCGTTGGCCCGGCGCACCGGCACGATATTGCTCGTGTCGGTCAGCAGCAACACTTCGGCGGTGTTGGGCGTGGTGGTATGGACGCGGCCGATCAGCCCTTCGGCGGCGCGCACCGGCATGCCCGGACGCACGCCCTGCCAGTTGCCGGCGTTGAGGCGGGCGAAGCGGCGAGCACTGCTGGCCGAGGAGCTGATGAGGCGCGCCGACAGCAGCGCGCTGCTGTCCTCGTCTACCAGCTTCAACAGCTTCTTGAGCCGTGCATTTTCCTGCGCGATGCCCTTGGCTTCGATGATACGGTTGCGATCCGCCTCGACCTGCCGACGCAGGCCGACATTCTGCGAGCCCGCCTGCCAATAGGCAGCCAGCACTTCGTCGATCGAACTGACGCCGCCCACCATGCGTTTCATGCCGGTGGACAGCGGTCGCGTGAGTTCTGCCGTGCCGGTGCGGATGGCGGCGAAGCCGGTAGGATCGAACATCGCGACCACCACCAGCAACAGCCCGATTGCCGCCCCGGCCATCGCCACCACATAGCTGGCGAAGAGGCTATATTGCGCCTTCCGGTTGTGACCGGGGCGTCGGCTGGGTGGCCGCGCCATCGTCTATGTCCCCCGGATCAGGCCGTCTGCAGCACGCCCCGGAAGATCGGATCCTCCATCGCGCGGCCGGTGCCGATCGCGACGCAGGTCAGCGGATCTTCCGCGATGGTGACCGGCAGGCCGGTCTCGTCGCGCAGTTCATCATCCAGCCCCTTGAGCAGCGCGCCGCCGCCGGTCAGGACGATGCCCTGATCGACGATGTCGGCCGCCAGTTCGGGGGCGGTGTTTTCCAGGGCGATGCGCACGCCTTCGACGATCGTGCTGATCGGCTCCGCCAGGGCGTCGGCGATCTGGCCCTGGTTGATGCTGATTTCCTTGGGCACGCCGTTGACGAGGTCACGACCCTTGATGTGGATCGTCTCGCCGACGCCGTCTTCGGGCGGCTGGGCGACGCCGAACTGCTTCTTGATGCGCTCGGCGGTGGCTTCGCCGATCAGCAGATTATGGTGGCGACGCACGAAGCTGACGATCGCCTCGTCCATCTTGTCGCCGCCGACGCGGACCGAGGTGGTGTAGGCGAGGCCGCGCAGCGAGAGCACGGCGACTTCGGTGGTGCCGCCGCCAATGTCGACGACCATCGAGCCGATCGGTTCGGTCACCGGCATGTCGGCGCCGATTGCGGCGGCCATCGGTTCCTCGATCAGGAACACCTGGCTGGCGCCGGCATTGCTGGCGGCGTCACGGATGGCGCGGCGCTCGACGCTGGTCGAACCCGACGGCACGCAGATCACGATCTCGGGCGCGCGCCAGGGGCTGTGCTTGCCGCCATGCACCTTGTTGATGAAGTGCTTGATCATCTGCTCGGCCACGTCGATGTCGGCGATGACGCCGTCGCGCAGCGGGCGGATCGCCTCGATCGAATCCGGGGTCTTGCCCATCATCAGCTTGGCATCGTCGCCGACCGCCTTGACGCGCTTGACGCCGTTCAGCGTCTCGACCGCGACCACGGAAGGTTCATTGAGGACGATGCCGCGGCCACGGACATAGACCACGGTGTTGGCAGTACCCAGGTCGATGGCCATGTCCTGGGAAGAAAATTTGAAGAGGCGCGAGAAGATCGACATGCTTCATCCTGTTTCGCCCGGTTGCGCCGGGACGGCAGTGTTCGTGTCCGCGCTCCGTCCCGCCCAAATCTATGCTGGAATATTTTTGGGGTCGCGGCTCGCGGAAAGCGCTCGCTTGGGCTAGTCACTAATCAATGTCAATACGCCGTCTGCCCGAACATCTGGTCAATCGCATTGCCGCAGGCGAAGTGGTCGAAAGACCCGCCAGCGCGCTCAAGGAAATCGTCGAAAACGCGCTGGATGCCGGCGCGACGCGCATCGCCGTGCGGCTGTCGAGCGGCGGGCTCGACCGGATCGAGGTCAGCGATGACGGCTGCGGCATGGATTCGCAGGACATGGCCCTGGCGCTGGAGCGCCATGCCACCTCCAAGATGCCCGACGACGCGATCGAGAATGTCGCGACGCTCGGTTTCCGGGGCGAGGCGCTGCCCTCGATCGCGTCGGTCGCGCGCCTGTCGATCGACAGTCGGCCGCGCGGCGCCGATGGCTGGAACCGCACCGTCGACAATGGCGTGCTGGTGGCCGAAGGGCCGGCCGCATTGCCGCCCGGCACCCGCGTCATCGTCGACCAGCTCTTTGCCAGGGTGCCCGCGCGGCGCAAGTTCCTGCGCTCGGCCAAGTCGGAATATGCCGCCTGCCTCGACGTCATGCGTCGTCTCGCCATGGCCCATCCGTCGGTCGCCTTCTCGGTCGAGCATGATGGCCGCCGCGTGCTGGGCGTGCAGGCGGGGGAGGCGCGCGAGGAGCGGGTCGCCGCGCTCACCGACCGGCAGCTTGCCGACAATCATGTGATCGTCAGCCTGGAGCGGGACGGGGTGCAACTTTCCGGCGTCGCCTCGCTGCCGACCTACAATCGGGGCGTTGGCGATCATCAATATCTGTTCGTCAACGGCCGTCCGGTCCGCGACCGGCTGCTGATCGGCGCGCTGCGCGGCGCCTATGCCGACATGCTGGCGCGCGATCGCCATCCGGTCGTCGCCCTGTTCCTCGACGTCCCGCCGCTGGAGGTGGACGTCAATGTCCATCCCGCCAAGACCGAGGTGCGTTTCCGCGATCCGGCGCTGATTCGCGGCATGATCGTCTCGGGCCTGCGTCGCGCGCTCGATGCGGAGGGCTTCCGCGCCGTGCAGCATGCCGATCCCGCCGCGCTCAACGCCTGGAGGCCCGAACCGCTGTCGCCCACGCCGATCGGTGCCATGCCGATCTTCGAGGCAGCGGCCACACCCTATGCGCCGCCCAGCTATAGCCAGTTCGCGCCATCCTCGCCCGCCGGCTATCAGGGGGTAGGGGATCGGCGGCCGAGTTTTCTGACCCCGCCGCCCCAGGCGCGAGCCGAACCCGCCGCCGCGCCCGCACCCGAAGGGCACAGCTTCCCGCTGGGCGTCGCGCGTGGCCAGGTCGCGCGCACCTATATCGTCGCCGAGGCGGAGGATGGGCTGGTCATCGTCGACCAGCATGCCGCGCATGAGCGGCTGACGCTGGAACGGATGCGCCGGGCGATGGAGGGGCAGGGCGTGGCGTCGCAGGCGCTGTTGCTGCCCGAGGTGGTGGAACTGGACGAGCCGGCCTGCGACCGGCTGGAGGCACGGGTCGCCGAACTCAAGGAATTCGGCCTGGAACTGGAGCGCTTCGGTCCCGCGGCCATGCTGGTGCGGGCGACCCCGGCGATGCTGGGGCAGGGCGATGTGCAGGGGCTGGTCTCCGACCTGGCCGATGATCTTGCCGCCTATGACAGCGCCCTGTCGCTCAAGGAGCGGCTGGATCTGGTCGCCGCGACCATGGCCTGCCACGGCTCGGTCCGCGCCGGCCGTATCCTCAGCGTGGCGGAAATGAACGCCCTGCTGCGCGAAATGGAAGTGACCCCGCGCTCGGGCCAATGCAACCATGGCCGGCCCACCTGGGTGAAGCTCGGCCATGGCGATATCGAGAAATTGTTCGGGCGGAAGTGACAGCCTGGCGTCAGTGCCAGGCTGATCGCAGTAACGCCAGCCATCCGCGCGCATCCGGGCTCGCGGGCTTCGGCGCGCCATAGCCGCGGCATTCCAGGCAGTCGGCACGCACGCCCGCGCCGCTTACCAGTCCGCGCACATCGGCGACGGCCTGCAGCGCCCAGCGCTGCTGCAGCTTCGCTTCGCGGCCGATCAGATCGCGCGGGGCGCCAGCATCATCCTTCTCGCGGTCGGCGATCGACTGGATGAACTCGGCGAACTTGTCCGGCTGCTTCTCGATCCAATAGGGCTTGGCCTTGGCCGGATCGATCTTGGCGCGGCGCGCCGCTTCGGCAATCGCGTCGTTGAGGTCGCCGAACCGGTCGACCAGGCCGATCTGGCGGGCGGTGCCGCCATCCCAGACGCGGCCCTGGGCGATGGCGTCGATCTGCCCCGGCGTCTTGTGCCGGGCCTTGGCGACCAGGCCGACGAAGCGGCGATAGATGTCCTCGACCCCCATCTGCATGATCTGGTCGAATTGCGGCGTGGTGCCGCCGGCGATATCGGGCTGCCCGGACAAAGGTGTGGTGCGCACGCCGTCGGTGGTGATGCCCATCTTGGCCAGCGTGCCCTCGAAGCTGGGGATGATGCCGAACACGCCGATCGATCCGGTGATGGTGTCGGGTTCGGCGAAGACGATGTCGGCCGGGGTCGAGACCCAATAGCCGCCGCTTGCCGCGACATTGCCCATCGACACGACGATCGGCAGGCCGCCGGACTTGGCTTCCATGATGGCGCGGCGGATCTTTTCCGATGCCTGTACCGATCCGCCCGGCGAATCGACGCGCACGACCAGCGCCTTCAAATCCTTCTCGTCGAGCGCCTTCAGCAGCAGGTCGGAAATCGTGTCGCCCGCCGCCGTGCCCGGCCCGGCCTCGCCATCGACAATGTCGCCGGCGACAGTCAGCACGCCGATCTGCCCGTCATTGGCGGGCTTGCGGGCCTTCAGATAGGTCGCGTAATCGATCGCGGCATAGTCGGTATCGTCCTTGTCGGACGGATCCCCTGCAACCTTGGCGACGCGATCTTCAAAGGCCTCCTGATCGCCCAGCTTATCGACCAGCCCGGCGGTCAGCGCAGCCTTGGCCATGTCGCCGCCGGCGGCGCTGGCGGCGGCGGCGGGGTCGGCGGCATAGGCGGCGACCTTCGCCTTGGGCCGCGCCTTGGTCACGTCATCCTGCCAGTTCTGCCACAGGGCACCGGCCAGTTCCTGATTGGCCTGCTTGGCGGCGGGCGACTGGTCGGCGCGGATATAGGGTTCGACGAAGCTCTTGTAGGTGCCGACGCGATAGACATGGGTGTTGACGCCCAGCTTGTCGATCAGCCCCTTGTAATAGAGGCCCGATCCGCCGCGTCCGGCGATGGCGACGCCGCCCATTGGATCCACCCAGGCTTCGCTGGCATGGGCGGCGAGCTGGTAACTGTCGTCGCTATAGAGGGTGGCGAAGGCGAAGACCGGCTTCTTGGCGGCGCGCACCGCGTCCAGCGCCTTGCCGACGCGGGCGATGGCGACCTGGCCGCCGCCGGTGAAATCGTCGAGGTCGAGCACCACCGCCTTCACCTTGTCATCGGTGCGGGCGGCGTCGAGCGCGGTCAATATGTCGGACAGGCGATATTCCTTCGCCTGTTCGCCCGAACCGGACAGGATAGCGGTGGCGCTGACCTCGGCCGGTTGCTCGACGATCGCTCCATCCAGATCCAGCAGCAGCGCGCCGCTGCCGATCGGCTTGGCCGGCTTGGGCGAAAAGGACAGGGCGGCATAGAGCAGCCCGAAGAAGAGCAGCAGGAACAGAAGCACCAGTCCGTCCTTGATCGCGACCAGGATGCGCCACGCGCCCTTCACAAATGCCAAATCGCCGTTCCTTTTCCGTTGGTCGTCCCGAGCTATCGCATCGCCGGTTTGACTGCAATGTGGGCTTGTCCTGACCCGCGACAAGCTTGCGCCCATAATTTTGCTCGCTATGGCAGGCGCATCTTTCGCCCCAATCGTGCAGGAGACACGCCCGATGCCCACGCTCGTCCTCATCCGCCATGGTCAGTCGACCTGGAACCTGGAAAACCGCTTCACCGGCTGGTGGGACGTCGACGTGACCGAAAAGGGCGCGGAAGAGGCGCGCGCCGCCGGCCGGCTGATGAAGGAAAAGGGGCTGGATTTCGACCAGTGCTTCACCTCGCTCCAGACCCGCGCGATCAAGACGCTCAATCTGGCGCTGGAGGAAATGACCCGGCTGTGGCTGCCGGTCCAGAAGGACTGGCGCCTCAACGAGCGCCATTATGGCGGCCTGACCGGCCTCAACAAGGCCGAGACCGCGGCCAAGCATGGCGACGATCAGGTCAAGATCTGGCGCCGCAGCTTCGACATTCCGCCGCCGGTGCTGGAAGCCGGCAGCGAGTTCGACCTGTCGAAGGATCGCCGCTATGACGGCATCGCCATCCCCTCGACCGAGAGCCTGAAGGACACGATCGCCCGCGTGCTGCCTTATTGGGAAGGCCGCATCGCCCCCGAACTGCGCGCCGGCAAGCGCGTGCTGATCTCCGCCCATGGCAATTCGCTGCGCGCGCTGGTCAAGCATCTGTCGAACATCCCCGACGATGAGATCACCGAGCTGGAAATCCCGACCGGCCAGCCGATCGTCTATGAACTGGCCGACGATCTGACCGCGACCGATCGCTATTATCTGTCGGAACGGTAAGGGCTCCGTTCGTCCTGAGCGAAGTCGAAGGACTGGCTGAGCTTGGCGAAGCCACTTCACTTCGTTCAGTGCCGGGCTTCGACTTCGCTCAGCCCGAACGGAATTTTAATGTCCATAACAATTGCCCCTTGGCGGCCCGGCCGCTAAGGGGCTTTGCTTTCCGGGCAGGCCGGTGGGCCGCCCCATCAGGGGAAGCGATTTATGAGCGGGGCAGTGGAAGTCGGCATCATCATGGGCTCGCGCTCCGACTGGGAGACGATGCGTCATGCCGCCGAGACGCTGGAAGCGCTGGGCGTCGCCCATGAGTGCAAGGTTGTGTCCGCCCATCGCACCCCGCAACGCCTTTATGATTACGCCACCAGCGCGGCCGGCCGGGGCCTGAAGGTCATCATCGCCGGTGCCGGCGGGGCCGCCCATCTACCCGGCATGGCTGCGTCGATGACCCGCCTGCCGGTGCTGGGCGTGCCGGTGGAGTCCAAGGCATTGAAGGGCATGGATTCGCTGCTCTCCATCGTCCAGATGCCCGGCGGCATCCCGGTCGGCACGCTGGCCATCGGCAAGCCCGGCGCGATCAATGCCGGCCTGCTCGCCGCGTCGATCCTGGCGACCCATGACGATGCACTGGCGCAGCGGCTGGACGCCTGGCGCGCGCGCCAGACCGACGCCGTCGCTGAAACCGTCGAGGACTGATCCCGATCATGACGACCATCGCCCCCGGCGCCACCATCGGCATCCTTGGCGGCGGCCAGCTTGGCCGGATGATCGCCATGGCCGCGGCCCAGCTTGGCTATCGCACCCATATCTACGCGCCGGAGGAAAGCGGCCCCGCCGCCGATGTCGCGCCGAGCTGGACCCAGGGCGCCTATGAGGATGCCGCCGCGCTCGCCGCCTTTGCCGAGGGCGTCGATGTCGTCACCTATGAGTTCGAGAATATCGATCCGTCGGCGGTCGACGTGCTGGCGAGCCATGGTCTGGTCCGTCCCGGCGCCGGCGCGCTGCGCATCGCGCAGGATCGCCTGGCCGAAAAGCGCTTCGTTGCCGACCTCGGCGGCCTGACCGCGCCCTTCGCGCCGGTCGACAGCCTGGACGATCTGGAAACCGCGATCGAGACGATCGGCAGCCGCGCAATCCTCAAGACCAACCGCATGGGCTATGACGGCAAGGGTCAGGCCCGGATCAACGAGCCGGGCGACGCGGTCGGCGCCTGGAATGCGATTGGGCGCCAGCCCGCGATCCTCGAGGGCTTCGTGACCTTCGATCAGGAATATTCGGTGATCCTGGCGCGCGGCGCGGACGGCGCGGTGCGCTTCTGGGATTCGGCCGCGAACGTCCATGTCGATGGCATCCTTGCCACCTCGACCGTGCCGGCCGGATCGTTGATCGAGGGGCAGTTGCCCGCCGCCCGCGCGCTTGCCAAGCAGGTCGCCGATGCGCTTGACTATGTCGGCGTGCTGACGCTGGAATTTTTCGCCAGCGCCGACGGCCCGGTGTTCAACGAAATGGCGCCGCGCGTCCATAATAGCGGCCACTGGACGACCGAGGGTGCGCTCACCAGCCAGTTCGAAAACCATGTCCGCGCGATCTGTGGCCTGCCGCTCGGCGACACGGGTCTGGCCGCCCGGCAGGTCGAGATGCGCAACCTGATCGGCGACGACGCGGCGGAATGGCTGGCGATCCTGTCCGATCCGGAAAATCATCTCCACCTCTATGGCAAGCATGAGGCGCGTCCCGGCCGCAAGATGGGGCATGTGACGCGGTTGTCGCTTTAATCTATTCACGTCGTCATCCCCGCGAAGGCGGGGATCCATCTCACGCGTTTGCCCCATCGGCTGGGTTCGGTGATGGATTCCCGCCTGCGCGGGAATGACGAGATTTTTTGGCGGAGGAAGCGCGATCATGAGCGAGCAGCCCGACATCGTCCTGATCCTGGCGCGCGCCGACAATGGCGTGATCGGCCGGGATGGCGACCTGCCCTGGCGACTGCCGGCTGACCTCAAGCATTTCAAGGCACTGACGCTGGGCCATCCGATGCTGATGGGGCGCAAGACGTTCGACAGCCTGCCCGGCCTGCTGCCCGGCCGTCGCCACATCGTGCTGACCCGCGACCGCGACTGGACGGGGGAGGGCGCCGAGGTCGCCCATGATGTCGATGCCGCGATCGCGCTGGCTAACGCGCCGGTGCTGATGGTGATCGGCGGCGCGGAAATTTATCGCCTGTTCCTCGATCGGGCCGACCGGATCGAACTGACCGAGGTGCATGTCGACGCCGAAGGTGACACCCATATCGCCTATCCCGATCCGGCGGACTGGCGCGAAACGGCGCGTGCGGATCATCCCGCGCCGAACGGGCGCCCGGCCTACAGCTTCGTGACTTTCAGCCGTCGCCCGTAAATCTTCCGTCATTGCGAGCGTAGCGAAGCAATCCACCGGCGCACATGGATTGCTTCGCTACGCTCGCAATGACGACAGGGGTGTGTGGGCATGATCGCCAATTGCCACGCCCTGTGTGTCACCCTATAGCCCCGGCCATGGAGCGGCTTACCAGCAATGCCCCGATCCCCGCGCATCTGCGCGGCGGCGTCATGGCGCTCGGCAATTTCGACGGCTTTCATGCCGGCCATCAGGCGGTGGTCGGCCGCGCGATCGCGCGTGCGCGGGCGGAGGGGCGGCCGGCGATCGTCGCCACTTTCGATCCGCATCCCATGCGCCTGTTCCAGCCCGATACGCCACCCTTTCGCCTGACCACGCTGGACCAGCGCCAGGCGCTGTTCGCGGCTGCCGGCGCCGATGCGATGCTGGTGTTCGACTTCACCCGCGAACTCGCCGCGCTCGACCCGGCCGGCTATGTCCGCCTGCTGATGGAAGAGCTGGGCGTCGCCGCCGTCGTTACCGGCGAGGATTTCACCTTCGGCAAGGGCCGCAGCGGCACGATCGCGACCTTCGCCGAACTGGGCCTGCCTGCCGAGGCGGTGGCGCCAGTCATGGACGAGGAGGGGGTAATCAGCTCCAGCCGCATCCGCGCCGCATTGCAGGCCGGCGATTGCGCCACCGCCACCCGCCTGCTGACCCGTCCCTTCACGATCCAGGGCGTGGTCCAGCATGGCGACAAGCTTGGCCGCACGATCGGTTTCCCGACCGCCAATATCGACCTTGGCCCCTATCTGCGCCCGGCCTTCGGCATCTATGCCGTGCGCGGGCTGCTGGCCGACGGCCGGGTGCTGGATGGTGCCGCCAATCTGGGCATCCGCCCGACCTTCGATCCGCCCAAGCTGCTGCTCGAACCGCATTTCTTCGATTTCGCCGAAAGCCTCTACGATCAGAGCATAGAGGTGCAGTTGATCCACTATCTCCGGCCCGAGGCGAAATATGACGGCCTAGACCCGCTGATCGCGCAGATCGCACGCGACTGCGACGACGCACGGCAAATCCTTGCGGGAACGCCTTACCTCGCGTAGGGCGACGCTTCCACTTTTCCCGTTCGTGTCGAGCGAAGTCGAGACACGCGGCCGAGCGGAGCCGAGGCCCGGTTAGAGCCCTCGCTTCCCTCGGGCCGGCCCTTCGACTTCGCTCAGGGCGAACGGATTCATAAACTTGCACGGACATTCGATGACCGACCAGCCCGATTATAAAAGCACCGTCTTCCTTCCCGTCACCGACTTTCCGATGAAGGCCGGCCTCGCGCAGAAGGAACCGGCGATTGCCGCGCGCTGGGCGGCGATGGACCTGTACGGCAAGCTGCGTGAGAAGCGCGCCGGCCGCGAACGCTTCATCCTGCATGACGGCCCGCCCTACGCCAATGGCGACATTCATATGGGCCATGCGATGAACAAGGTGCTGAAGGACATCATCGTCCGCAGCCAGTCGCTGCTCGGCAAGGATGCGCCCTATGTGCCCGGCTGGGACTGCCACGGCCTGCCGATCGAATGGAAGATCGAGGAGGAATATCGCAAGAAGAAGCTGAACAAGGATGAGGTGCCCGCCGCCGAGTTCCGCGCCCAGTGCCGCGCCTATGCCGACAAATGGGTCGATGTGCAGAAGGAGCAGTTCAAGCGCCTGGGCGTGATGGGTGACTGGGCCGATCCCTATCTGACCATGAAGTTCGATGCGGAAGCCACGATCGTGGGCGAGCTGCTGAAATTCGCGGAAAGCGGCCAGCTCTATCGCGGCGCCAAGCCCGTCATGTGGTCCCCGGTCGAAAAGACCGCGCTGGCCGAGGCGGAAGTGGAATATGAGGACATCACCTCGACCCAGATCGACGTGGCGTTCGAGATCATGGATGCCCCGAACGCGCCGGAACTGGTCGGCGCCCATGCGGTGATCTGGACGACCACCCCCTGGACGATCCCGGTCAACCAGGCTTTGGCCTATGGGCCGGAAGTTGATTACGCGCTTGTTCAACTTCAGTTGCACGCACACAAGCGAGGTGAGTTCAAAGATGGCGCGCCGCTTGCCATTCATGAAGGGCGGAAAGTCCTCATTGCTGAACCGCTTATCGAACAGTTTCTTGATCGGTGGCGCAAGGAATTGGAGCGGCAAGACGATGGGCAATCAGAACATGTGTTCTACCCTGCTGCAGAGTGGGATGCGCTGAGCGGCTCGCAACTCGCCGGCGCCGTCGCGCGTCATCCGATGCACGCGCTCGGCGGCTTCTTCGCCAAGCCGCGTCCGTTCCTCGCGGGCGATTTCGTCACGACCGATGCGGGCACCGGCCTGGTCCACATGGCGCCCGACCATGGCGAGGACGACTTTGCGCTGTGCAAGGCGAACGGCCTGAACCCCGTCTTCGCGGTCGAGGGCGACGGAAAGTATCGCGCCGACTGGCTGTGGCTGGGCGGACAAGGGTCGGTCATCAACCCCAAATTCGTCGGCAAGGATGGCCCGATCTGCACCGACCTGCGCGAAGCGGGGGCGCTGCTCGCCGCGTCGGACGATTTCAGGCATAGCTATCCGCATAGCTGGCGCTCCAAGGCGAAGATCATCTTCCGGTGCACCCCGCAATGGTTCATCCCGATGGACAAGCCGCAGGAGGGCGTGGTGGCCGATGTCGATGGCGGCGTGATGCCGACCCCGATCGTCACCGGCAACGGCCCGACCCTGCGTGAAGTCGCACTCGACGCGATCGAGCATACGCGCTGGGTGCCCGAGCGCTCGACCAACCGCATCCGTTCGATGGTGGAAGGGCGCCCCGACTGGGTGATCAGCCGCCAGCGCGCCTGGGGCGTGCCGATTGCGCTCTATGTCCATCGCAAGACTGGCGAATATCTCGTTGATAAATCGGTCAATGCTCGCATCATCGATGCGTTCAAGGGCGCCGGTGCGGACGCCTGGTTCGGCGCCGATCATCAGGCGCTGCTTGGCCCCGATTATGACCTGGCTGATTATGAAGTCGTGAACGACATTCTCGACGTCTGGTTCGACAGCGGCTCGACCCACAGCTTCGTGGTCGAGGGCCGCTATGGCGAGGGCACCCGCGCCGACCTCTATATCGAAGGCTCCGACCAGCATCGCGGCTGGTTCCAGTCCTCGCTGCTCGAAAGCTGCGGCACCCGTGGCCAGGCGCCCTACAAGGCGGTGCTGACCCATGGCTTCGCGCTCGACGGCTCGGGCAAGAAAATGTCCAAGAGCCTTGGCAATGTCGTCGATCCGCTCAAGATCATGGCCGAAAGCGGCGCCGACATCCTGCGTGTCTGGGTGGCGAGCACTGATTATTTCGATGACGTCCGCATCGGCAAGGAAGTGCTGGCCGGTTCGTCCGACGCCTATCGCAAGCTGCGCAACACCTTCCGCTACATGCTGGGCGCTCTTTCCGACTATGATGAGAGCGAGGCGGTGTCCTATGCCGAGATGCCGGAGCTGGAGCGCTACATGCTCCACCGTCTGGCGCAGCTCGACGCGGAACTGCGCGCCGTAGTGGACAAGGCGGCGAAGAGTGAGAATTGGCTGGAATTCAGCCGCTATACCCGCGCCATTTTCGACTTCGCGAACAGCGACCTGTCCGCCTTCTTCTTCGACATCCGCAAGGACTGCCTCTATTGCGATGCGAAGTCGGACCCCAAGCGCCGGGCCTATCGCACCTTGCTCGATACGCTGTTCCATGCGCTGGTCCGCTATGTCGCGCCGATCATCCCCTTCACCGCTGAGGAAGTATGGCAGAGCCGCTTCCCAAGTGACGAGGATAGCGTCCATTTCCTGGAATGGCCGGAGGTCGACCATCGCTGGATCGACAATCATCTGAACGACAAATGGGCGGAGCTGCGCGACCAGCGCGAGCAGGTGAACGAGGCGATCGAACCTTTCCGCCGCGAAAAGGTGATCCGCTCCAGTCTGGAGGCCGATGTCACCATGGGCGAAATGCTGCCCAGCGACGGTGTGAACTTCGCCGAAATCGCCATCGTCGCCCGGATCGAGATGGGCGTGGGCGACGGCATCATCGTGAAGCCCAGCGAGTGGCACAAGTGCGGCCGTTGCTGGCGTCTGCTGCCCGAGGTCGAGGAAGATGGCACGCTGTGCAATCGCTGTGACGAGGTGTTGAAGGCATGAGTGCCATCAACCATCGCCCGCTGGGGCTGACGGTCGCGATCGTCACCCTCGCGCTCGACCAGTTGGTCAAATATACCGTCACCTATCCGCTCGCGCTGCAGAGCCGGGCGGATGCGGGGATCGAGATATTGCCCTTCTTCCGCCTGCGCTGGCTGGAAAATCGCGGCGTCTCGATGGGCTTCTTCCATGCCGACAACGACATGATGCGCTGGATTCTGGTCGGCATGACCCTATTGATCGCCGGCTTCGTGGGCGTGTGGATGTGGCGCGAAAAGGCGCGGTCTGACGTCGCTGCGCTCGGCCTGGTGCTGGGCGGCGCGATCGGCAATATCGTCGACCGGATGCGGCTGGGCTATGTCGTTGACTATGCCGACCTGCATTTCGGCGAATGGCGACCCTTCCTGATTTTCAACCTGGCCGACGCGGCCATCACGATTGGCGTGCTGATCCTGCTTGCGCGGGCGCTGCTGCTGCGCGAGAAGGGCGCAAAGACGGAGACCCTGAAGTAATGCGTAAACTGATCCTCGCCGCCGGCCTTGTTGCAACCCTGTCGGCGTGCGGCGGTGGTGGTAACGGCCTGCTCAATCGTGGCCGTCCCGACGAGTTCGCGGTGACGCGCCAGGCGCCGCTGGTCGTGCCGCCCGATTTCGCGCTGGTCCCGCCCGCGCCGGGTACCCCGGCCGCCGCATCGGTCGATTCGAGCCGCGCCGCACAGGAAGCGCTGTTCGGCGGTCCGGCCCCGCGCAGCGCATCGGAAAGCGCGGCGCTGAACTCGGCCGGCCGTGGCACGGCCGCCGCCGGCATCCGCTCGCAGGCGGGTGATCCGGGCACCGAAGTGGTCGACAAGGGCGCGACCACCCGCGACATCATCGCTGCGCCGGAAGGCGACGGCCAGGACGCCCGCGCTGCCACCGGCACGCAGACGACCCCGCCGCAGCAATAATCTATGGGGAAGGGGGCGCCTGATCGTCCCCTTCCGCAAAGGCCTTGAGCCGGGCGAGCGTGCCATCCCATTGCGCGCCGACCCGGCCGAGCCAGTCCTGCGCCGCCGCAACCGCTTCCCGGCGCAGCGCGAAATGCACTTCCCGCCCTTGCTTGCGTCTGCGCACCAGTCCGGCGCCGTGCAGCACGTCCAGATGCTTGGCCACCGCCTGACGGCTGATCGGCAGGCCCTCGCCCAGTTGCACGATCGACCGGCCATTGCCATCGCCCAGCCGCGCGATGAGGCTGAGGCGCGTGGGATCGCCCAGCGCGGAGAAGATATCAGCCGGTGACATGGTCGCGGATATTCTTCACCTGTTCCGCCCAGCCGCCATCATTGTCGCGCATGACATTTGTCCGGCGCGGTTCGGGCACCGCGTCGAACCCGCTTTCGGTGACGGTCAGGCGCGTGCCGTTCTCGATCGGCTCCAGCACGAACTCCACCAGCGTCCATTCGGGCACCGGCACGCCGCTCTCCATCAGCGCCTTGTCACCGCCGGTTGCGGGCCATTCATAGGCGAAGCGGGTCATCGGCTCGATCGCCACGACCCGCGCTTCCCAGCGATACTCCTCATAACCCGGATAGGTCATGTGCCCGGTCGAGGGCTGGCCGATGGCAAAGGGCTGGTCGAGCGCGACGCGGAACCAGGTGCCGAATTGCACATGGTCGGTCAGGGCGTCCCATACCCGCTCTACCGGGGCGGCAACGTCGATCGTCTTGATGATGCTGTCGGTCATATAGGCAACCTCCTGATTGCCTATATGAACCTTCCGGTTGGTACGCGCAACTACATGGTTGCTCTATAGCGGTCCGCCTGCGTAGCGGATCGAGGCCCGTCCGGTCGCCCGCACGGGTAGATACAGGCCCTGACCATGGGCGCTGATCTGGCCGATTTCCGTGCTGTCCAAATTGGTGCGGATACGGAAATGCGATGTTTTGCGCTCGCCGATGGCACGCCTGATCTTGCCTTTCAACTCCTCCAGGTCATGGGTGAAATTCTGGCTGAGCGCCTCGGCGATGGTGGCGGAAAAGGCGGGGCTTCCGGCCAGCGCGATCAGGATATCGCCGCCGATACCGTCGCTATTGCCGGCCACCTGCAGATCCTCGAAATGGACCAGAGCCGAATTGGGCTGGTTGACGGGGCGGGCGGTCAGCCAGACGGTGCCATGGGTATCGCCCAGCTTGCCGTCTGCCGGACGCGCCGCGAGCGTGAGGCCCACTGCAATGCGGTTTCCCGTCGTGCCATAGGCGGTCAGCTTGTCGAAGCGCGCGATGATGGAGCCGAGCTTTGGCAGGTCGAACGGGCGTGCGGCACGCTTGTGCAGGGCGCGCAGGATGACCGGCTCCAACTGCGCATAATCGGCCCGCACCGGCAGGAAGAAATGCAGTGCGTCATCGATCGGTGCGCGGGCGGGGGGTGGCAGTCCGGTCGGCTGAGGATCGACCGGCCGGTCGCCGACCACGGTTTCGGTCAGCGCCTCGATCCCCAGTCGGAAGCGCAGATGCGCGCCGTTATTGCTATAGCCATCGAACAGGAAGCGTTGCGGTGTGATGCGCATCCATACCGGCGGATCATGGTCATTGAGCGAAAGGCTGGTGAACGCGGCGCGCCATAGGCGCTCGATCTTGCTGCGCAGATCGACCTTGGCCAGTTCGCGCGGCAATTGTCGCTCCAGATCACGCAGGACCGGTGCGATCTTGCGATCGACCTTGTCGGCGAAGGTGATGCGCTGACCCAGAAAGTCGATGCCGGGCGTCTCGGTCCAGTCATAGCTGAGCCTCAGCGTGCCGTGGGGGCGCCATTGGGTATCGAGCGAGAGCTGGATGCGGGCATGGGCCATGGCGTCGCCGGTCGCGGTTTCGCCCTTCAGCAGTCCGGCGATGTCACGGGCGCTGACCTGCGCATGGATCGGGATGTCGGCGATCAGGTCGCGCCCGTTGGCGCGCAGACGGATCGGTCCGCGCGTGACTTCGCCGATGATGTGGCAGTCGATCGGTGGCGTCACCTTTATCTGTTTGCCGAGCAATTTGACCCGCCTGGGCTGGATGCAGCGCGTGCCCGGCCGGTCGATGCGCCAAAGCTGTCGTGGCATGGCCCGTTCGATCGCCTGGGCAATCCGGGCGCGGTCGATCTCCACCGGCACGCTGATGATCGAGGATGCGCTGGTCGCCGGCACGGGATCATTTGCGCGCGGTGGCGGCTCCACCGCCTGTTTCTGCGAACAGGCGGCGAGCAGCGGCAGGAGCAGCAGCCAGCGATGATGTAGACCCGGCAACGTTCTGCCCAACCGCCTTCTCCCGGACATGGTCCAGCGCTAGGGCAGTTGGGTGAGGAGGTCCAGCGCGGACCTTCAGGCCCGCGCTTCCTCCACGCCAGCGCTGTTGTGGCGCAGCGCCGTCAGCACCGTGTCGACGATCGCATCGGCATCTAGCCGCGCGTCGGCATATTGCTTCTCGGGCTTGTCCTGATCCTGGAAGATGTCAGGCAGGCGCATGGTGCGGATCTTGAGGCCATTGTCGGTCAGCCCCAGGTCGCTTGCCAGCGTCAGGACATGGGCGCCAAGGCCGCCGATCGATCCTTCCTCGATCGTCACCGCCACCTCATGAGTGGTCAGCATCCGGCGAATAAGGGCCTCGTCCAGCGGCTTGGCAAAGCGCAGATCGATGACCGAGGCCGACAGGCCCTTGGCCTCCAGCGTGTCGGCCGCCTTCATCGCTTCTTCCAGCCGGGTGCCGAGTGACAGGATCGCGACCTGGCGGCCTTCGCGCACGATGCGTCCCTTGCCAATTTCAAGCGCTTCGGGAACCTGCGGCATGGCGACGCCGGTGCCGTTGCCGCGCGGATAGCGCACCGCGATCGGCCCGCTGTCATGCACGGCGCAGGTATGCACCATATGCGTCAGTTCCGCCTCGTCGGCGGCGGCCATCACCACGAAATTGGGCAGGCTGGCGAGATAGGTGACGTCGAAGCTGCCGGCATGGGTGGAGCCGTCGGCGCCGACCAGGCCGGCGCGGTCGATGGCGAAACGCACGGGCAGGTTCTGGATCGCGACATCATGCACCACCTGGTCATAGGCGCGCTGCAGGAAGGTCGAATAGATGGCGCAGAAGGGCCGCATGCCCTGCGCCGCGAGGCCGGCGGCGAAGGTCACCGCATGCTGCTCGGCGATGCCGACGTCGAAGATGCGGTCGGGGAAGGCCTGCTCGAACTTGTCGAGGCCGGTGCCCGACGGCATGGCGGCGGTGATCGCACAGACGCGCGGATCGCGCTCGGCTTCGGCGATCAGCGCCTGAGCGAAGACATTGGTGTAGCTGGGCGGACCCGGCGGTGCCTTGGCCTGGGTGCCGGTGATGACGTCGAACTTCTGCACGCCATGATATTTGTCGGCCGCCGCCTCGGCCGGGCCATAGCCCTTGCCCTTCTGGGTCACGACATGGATCAGGCAGGGGCCTTCCGCCGCATCACGGACATTTTCCAGCACCGGGATCAGATGGTCGAGATTATGACCGTCGATCGGACCGACATAATAGAAGCCCAGTTCCTCGAACAGGGTGCCACCGGTCGCCATGCCGCGGGCGAACTCGTCGGTCTTCTTGGCCGCCTTGTGCAGCGGCCTGGGCAGCCTGCGCGCCAGCTTCTTGGCCATGTCGCGCAGGCCCAGAAACTCGCGGCTCGACACCAGTCGGGCGAGATAGGCGGACAGGCCACCGACCGGCGGCGCGATCGACATGTCATTGTCGTTGAGGATGACGACCAGCCGATTGCCGGCCTCGCGCGCATTGTTCATCGCCTCATAGGCCATGCCGGCCGACATGGCGCCGTCGCCGATCACGGCGATGCCCTTGCCCGGCTTGTCCTGCATCTTGTTGGCGACGGCAAAGCCGAGCGCCGCGCTGATGGAGGTCGAGCTGTGCGCCGCGCCGAACGGGTCATATTCGGATTCGGCGCGCTTGGTAAAGCCGCTGAGGCCGCCGCCCTGGCGTAGGGTGCGGATGCGGTCGCGCCGGCCGGTCAATATCTTGTGCGGATAGCATTGATGGCCGACGTCCCAGACCAGCTTGTCGTTGGGCGTGTCGAACACATAATGGATGGCGGTGGTCAGTTCCACGACGCCCAGACCCGAACCCAGATGGCCGCCGGTCACGCCAACGGCGGCGATGGTTTCGGCGCGCAGCTCATCGGCCAGCTGACGGAGCTGGTCGGGCTGCAGCTTGCGCAGGTCATCGGGGGTGTGGACGGTATCGAGCAACGGCGTAGACGGATTTGACATAGGGAACTGCCTACTCGTTTTCCTGCGCCAAGTCGAACCCTGACGTCATGCCGGGCGGCGCCAAATCTTCAATGAGGGAAACGGCCTGATCGAAACGCATGTTCCAATCCCCGCCGATCGAAACCCAGTTCACGCCCGCGCTTTCCAGCATGTTATGGCTGATCCGGGCGAAATGCGCCCGCTGCGAAGCGTCGCCGTAGATGCGGGTGCCATCGTCGATCCAGGCAACGTCGGGCTCCAGCAGCAGATAGAGGTCGGCCTTGGGATAGGACATCAGCGGATCGGGGACATGGCCGATCATCATCTCCGCCCATGCCGCCGTCATCAGCGCGTCGGTATCGGCAAACAGGCGGCGGTTGGCCAGTCGCTTGCCCGCCGCGATTGTCGCGGACTGGGCTGCGCCGATCAGCAGCAGGTCGGCCTCGTCCATATCGACACTGTGAACTTCGGCCTGGGCGCGGCCATATTCGGGCACCCAGATCGTGTCGAAATGCCGGGCGAGGCGCTCGGCCAGCACCGATTTGCCGGTGCTTTCGACACCATGCAGCACGATCGTGCGGGTGAAATGCGCCCGCACCGGTGGCGCGATCCAGCGCCACTGGTCCCAGGGATCGGCACGCACGGCGCTGGCGGACAGGCCGCCAAGCCCGTCCTGGTCGGCGCCCAGGATGCGCGCGCCCAGCGGCACGAAGCGGCCGCCGACCTCCTGCGCCAGCCGCACGCCATAGGCTTCACCGGCGAACAGCAGGTCGATCGGTTCGGGATGGGCCTGCGCCACGATGGTCCGCCAGATCGGCCAGAAGTCGGGCGAATCTTCGGGCGCCTGCGGCACCACCGCATCATGGCCGATGACCCGGCATCCCGGCGCCAGTTCGCGCATCCATTGCAGCCGCAGCGGGCCGGGAATGGGATCGTCCGGCAACCAGCAGACCAGGATGGTGAGTTCGTCCACCATCGCCCGCGCGCTGTCGATCAGCATCTGGTGCCCCGCATGGGGCGGCATGAACTTGCCGAGCAGGAAGCCACGGGTCATGCCGGCGCCCGGTCCATCGTGCGGCGCCAGGCGATCAGGCCCCATAGCGCGATGAAGAAGAAGATGGCGTAAAGGATCGACGTCGCGATCAGGCCGCGGCTCCAGAACAGGCCGGTCGCGAGTGCATCGACCGCCACCCACAGCACCCAGCTTTCGACCTTGCGCTGCGACTGCAATATCTGCGCGGCCACGCTCATGCCGGCGATCATGGCGTCGGCGAAGGGGGCGGCTGCGTCGGTGAAGCGGGCCATGCCCATGCCCCAGGCCAGGCTGGCCAGCGCGGTGCCGGCGATCCAGGCGAGGCGGGCAGGCGTGCCGAGGCGCGCGACCGCAATGCCGCCATCGGCGATCTTCTCGCTATGCACCCAGTTCCACCAGCCATAGGCGTTGATCACCAGGAAGAAGATTTGCAGCAGCGCGTCGCTGTAGAGCTTCGCCTCGAAGAAGACGAAGAAATAGAGCGCGACCATGGCGATGCCGAACGGATAGTTCCAAAGCGAACGGCGGGCCACCAGCACGACATTGACCAGGCCCAGCGCCGCTGCGACCCATTCGATGATGGTCATGAACCGCTCGTCAGTGGCAGGCGCTGCAGGTGCCGCGCACCTCGATCACCGGGCGTACCGGCACGAATCCGGCCTTCTCCGCCACCGATCGCAGCGATCCGGTGATCGGATCATTGTCGATATGCGTCACCTGGCCGCAGCTGTCGCAGACCAGGAAGATGCAGTCATGATGGCAGCCGGGATGGGCGTTGGCGATATAGGCGTTCGCGCTTTCCACCCGCATCGCGATATTGTTCGCCACGAACAGGTCGAGGATGCGGTAGACGCTGTTGGGCGCGACCCGCTTGCCGCGCGCTTTCGACACGGTGTCGGCGATATCATAGGCCGATGCCGGCTTTTCCTCGGCCGCCAACGCGTCGAAGATGGCGGCCCGCATCGGCGTCCACTGCTCATCCTTCGCCTCCAGCGTGGCCTGTGCCGCATCGGCCAGCTTCTTGCCGGTGGGTTCCTGATGATGATGGTGCGAATGATCTGCCATGGCGATTATCTAGGCGTGTCCAACTGCGGCGGCAAGTGGCTGGCTCAGCCGCGCTGCCAATAGGCAAGGGCCGCCCAAAGCCAGCCGCCGATCATCATCGCGCCGCCGATCGGTGTCACCGCGCCCAGCCAGCGCGGACAGCCCAGCGCCATGGCATAGAGGCTGACGGCAAAGATCGCCGCACCGATCAGCAGCAATATGGCCGCACCCCGCGCAACGCCGATGACGGCCAGCGCCGCGACGGCATGGATCAATTGATAGAGGCCACCGGTACGCAGCCATTCGGCTGCCTGCGGACTGGACGCGCCATGGGCGCCGAACGCACCGGCCGCGATCGCGAGTGCGGCGGACAGGGCGGCAAAAACGGCTATCATGCTTCTTCTCCATCGCCACGGGCATGCAGGCGCATGCCCCGGCCGGGGCGGTACATCAGATCCTTGGCCGCCAGCAGATTGCCATGCTCGATCTGCAGGGCGAGGCGCTGGCCGTCATTTTCGCGGTATTGGCGCTCGACTTCTTCAACCTCTTCGGGTGGCACGCCCAGTGTCTCCATCGCCTGGACGCCCATGCAGACCGCCGATTCGAAAACTTCGCGGACCACCCCGGCCAGGTCGATATCCTGCAATGCCAGCAATTGGCGGCGGTCGAACACGCGGGCCATCAGCGCCGCCTGGGGGAAGGCTTCGGCAATCGGCTGCAACACGCGGCCATCCAGCGAGGGGTCGTCGATGCAGAAGGCGATCAGCCGCGCCTCGTCGGCACCGGCGCGGTGGAGCAGGTCTATCCGCGTGCCGTCGCCATAATAGACCTTCATGTCGAAACGGCTCGACACTTCGATCTGGGCGGGCTTCTTGTCGATCAGCACGACGCCGAAGCCATGGCCCATCAGCATCTGCGCCACGGTCTGGCCGAAACGGCCATAGCCCACGATGATGGCGGTGCCGCGTGGCGCATCCTCCGGCCCCGGCAGATCGTCGCGATCCTTGGGCGGCGCAAATTCGAAGCGACGGGCGAACAGCATCAGGAACGGCGTGGTCGCCATCGAGAAAGTGACGATCGCGCTGAACAGGCTCGCCCCCTGCGGCGCGATCAGATAGGCATTTTGCGCCTGCGCGAAGAGGACGAAGCCGAACTCGCCGCCTTGCGAGAGCAGCAGGCCGGCGCTCAATGCCTGTTGCCAGGCCATGCCGAACAGCCGGGCGAGCAGGGTGATGATCGCCGCCTTGGTCGCGACCAGCATCGCCGCCATGCCGATGACGAACAGCGGGTTGGCAGCAACGGCGCGCAGGTCCAGCACCATGCCGACGGCCAGGAAGAAAAGACCGAGCAGGATTGAGCGGAACGGCTCGACGTCCGACTCGATCTCGTGCCGATAGGGGGAATCGGCCAGCATCACGCCGGCAACGAAGGCGCCGAGCGCGGTCGAGAGATGCAGGCTGTGCATCACCGATGCGGCGGCCAACACGGTGAACAGGCCGACGGCGACGAACAGTTCGCGCTCGCCCTGACGACCGACTAGATTGAGTAACGGCCGCAGGATGAAGCGGCCGGCCAGTACCAGCCCCATGATCGCGGCGACGGTATAGCCGGCCAGCATCCATCCGGGCGGACCGCCGGCATCGGCGGGATTGCGCGACAAGGCGGCAACGATGGTGATCAGCGGGACGATCGAGAGATCCTGGAACAGCAGGATCGAAAACACCTTCTCGCCAAAGGGCGAGTTGATGCGGCCGCTGGATTTCAGGCTCGGCAGCACCTGCGCGGTCGAAGACAGAGCAAGCGGCAGACCGAGCGCGATCGCCGCACCCCAGGTGAATCCGGTCGAATAGAAGATGATGGCGGTGAGGGCGAGACCGCACAGCACCACCTGCAACAGGCCGAGTGCGAAGATGTCGCGCTTCAGTCGCCACAGGCGAGCGGGATGGAGTTCCAGGCCGACAAGGAACAGCAGCAGGACGATGCCGATTTCGGCGATGGCGAGCTTCGATTCCGCGCCGCCGACGAGACCCAGCCCTTGTGGGCCGACCAGCGCGCCCGCGACCAGATACCCCAATACCGCGCCCAGGCCGAAACGGCGGAACAGCAGGACGAAGGCAACGGCGACGCCGAGCAGGATCACGCCTTCGGACAGGAGGACGTCGGTGGCCGACATGGCGGTTTCGGCGACCGGCATCAGGCGTCCGCCATCCGCGCGGCTTCGGCGATCGCTTCGAAACCGAGCCGGATCGACGGGTGGCGTGCGGGATAGCTGCGGGCCGGCGCCAACACGGCAAGGCCGGGCCAGAAATCCAGATCCTCGCTTTCACCCGACAGATAGGCTGCCAGCTTGTCGCGGGCCTCCGCCAGTTCGTCGGCAGTAAGGCCGATCGCCTGCGCTGCCATCAGCGCTGCCGATGCCTGCCCCAACGCGCAGGCCTTCACGTCCAGGCCCATTTCGGCGAGCCTGCCATCGGCCATGCGGACATCGGCCGTGATGCGTGATCCACAGGTCGGCGACCGCCGTTCCACGCTGGCCTGCGGATCGGCCAGCCGCTGATGATGCGGGATGTTCGCGGCGAGGCGAAGAATGTCGTTATTGTAGAGGGATGCGCTCATTGTCCCTCCATGTAGGACAGTTATCGGCTGGGGAGAAGGCGGCAAAATGGCCTAGGGGCCGCGATAGCGCAGCGCATCCACCAATATGCTGAACGCAGCGGCGGGCTGGCGGCGGCTGGGATAATAGAGATGATAGCCGGCAAAGGGCGGGCTCCAGTCCTCGAGCACCGGGATCAGCCGGCCTTCTTCCACGTCCGCGCGGACCTGGTCCTCCATTACAAAGGCGAGGCCGAAGCCAGCGAGGGCGGCGCGGCGGATCATCTCGATGCTGTTGAAGGCCAGTTGTCCCTCCACCCGCACCCGGATTTCATGGCCGTCCTTTTCCAGTTCCCAAGCGTAAAGGCCGCCGGCACTACGCAGGCGCAGATTGATGCAGTCATGCCCGGCCAAGTCCTGAGGTATACGCGGCACCGGGCGATTGGCGAAATAGCTGGGCGCGCCAACCACGATCATGCGCAGGTCCGGGCCGATGCGCACGGCCACCATGTCCTTGGCGATCGCCTCGCCCAGCCGCACGCCGGCGTCGAACCGTTCCTTGACAATGTCGACGAAGCCGGAATCGATGCTCAATTCGACATGAATGTCGGGGTAGCGTGGCAACAATCGTTGCAGCGCTGGCCAGACGACGGTGTTGCTGGCATGTTCGGCAGCGGTGATGCGGATGGTGCCGGCCGGCCGTTCGCGTAGGTCGCCGAGCGAGGCGAGTTCGGTGGCGATGCTGTCGAGCGCCGGGCGCAGGGTGGCGGACAGCCGATCGCCGGCCTCGGTCAGGGAGACGCTGCGGGTGGTGCGGGTCAGCAGGCGCACGCCCAGGCGCGTTTCCAGCCGCCTTATGGTATGGCTGAGCGCGGATTGCGACGTGCCGAGCAGCGCGGCCGCTCGGGTGAAATTGCCGGTGTCGGCGACCATCAGGAAGGCATTGAGGTCGACCAGCTCTTCGCGCCGCATTCATGAACTCCGGATATAAAGTCTTGCCGCTTTTATGATCTAATCCGCCGGTTGGCGACAGCCTATCTTCCGTTCGGATATCAAAAACGGAGTGACCGCTATGGAAAAGCGACTTTTGGGCAAGAGCGGGCTGGAGGTTTCGGCCATTGGCCTCGGCTGCATGGGCCTCAACTTCGGCTATGGCACTGCCGTCAGCCAGGATGAAGGGATCAGATTGATCCGTGCGGCTGTCGACTTCGGTGTCACCTTCTTCGACACGGCAGAGGTCTATGGCCCCTATACCAACGAAGAAATGGTCGGCGCCGCGCTGGCGCCGGTGCGCGACCAGGTGGTGATCGCCACCAAGTTCGGCTTCGACATCGGTGGCGGCCTTGGCGCGCTCAACAGCCGGCCCGACAATATCCGAGCGGTGGCCGATGCCTCGCTCAAGCGCCTCGGTGTCGAGGCGATCGATCTTTTCTATCAGCATCGCGTCGATCCGGCCGTGCCGATCGAGGATGTGGCGGGTGCGGTGAAGGATCTGATCGTCGAGGGCAAGGTCAAGCATTTCGGCCTGTCGGAACCATCGGCCGCGACCGTTCGCCGCGCCCATGCGGTGCAGCCGGTCGCCGCGCTGCAAAATGAATATTCGCTCTGGACCCGCGGCCCGGAAAGCAATGGCATCCTCGCAACCTGCGAGGAACTGGGCATCGGCTTCGTGCCCTACAGCCCGCTCGGCAAGGGCTTCCTGACCGGCGCGATCGGCAAGGATACGGCGCTGGCCGAGGGCGATTTCCGCAACAGCCTGCCGCGCTTTGCCGCCGAGGCGCGGGAGAAGAACCTGGCGCTGGTCGATCTGCTCAAGGGTATCGCGGCCGAGAAGGACGCGACCCCGGCCCAGATCGCGATCGCCTGGCTGCTGGCGCAGAAGCCCTGGATCGTGCCGATCCCCGGCACCACCAAGCTGCACCGGCTGGAGGAAAATCTGGGCGCGGCCAAGGTCGAACTGACTGATGCGGACCTGACCCGAATTCGTGCGGCGGCCGATGCCATCCCGGTGGAGGGCGAGCGCTACCCGCCGCATCTGCTCGAAATCGTCGGGCGCTAATTGCGGATGGGCCGGGGCTAATATCCCGGCCCATTGCGCGTTGCGTCCCGTCCGCCTATCGCCGCCGCGAACGGCCGGAACGAAAGGACAGCGCGGCGATGCACATATTGGTCGATGCCGACGCCTGCCCGGTGAAGGAGGAAATCTACAAGGTCGCCTTCCGTCATGGCGTGCCGGTCACCATCGTCAGCAACAGTCCGATCCGCATTCCGGCGCATGAACTGATCGACCGCGTGGTGGTGAGCGACGGCTTCGACGCTGCCGACGACTGGATCGCGGAGCGGGCCGGTGCCGATACGCTGTGCATCACCGCCGACATCCTGCTCGCCGACCGTTGCCTCAAGGCCGGGGCGGGGGTGATCGCGCCCAATGGCAAGCCCTTCACCAGCGCCTCGATCGGCAGCGCCATCGCGGTGCGGGCGATCATGGCGGACCTGCGCGCCGGCGCGGTGGGCGATCCGGTCGGCGGGCCGCCGCCCTTTTCCAAGGCCGATCGATCCCGCTTCCTGTCCGCGCTGGACGAGGCGATCGTGCGGATGAAGCGGGGGCGGTAATGGGCGATTATGACGCGATAATCCTGGGCGCGGGCGCGGCAGGCATGATGTGCGCCGCGACCGCCGGCCAGCGCGGCCGCCGGGTGCTGCTGGTCGATCATGCCGACGCGCCGGGCAAGAAGATCCTGATTTCGGGTGGTGGGCGCTGCAATTTCACCAATATCCATACCGCTGCCGATCGCTATCTGTCGGCCAATCCCCATTTCGCCAAGTCGGCACTAGGCCGTTATACGCCGCAGGATTTCCTCACCCTGATCGGCCGCTATGGCATTGCCTGGCATGAAAAGACGCTGGGGCAGCTCTTCTGCGATGGATCGGCGAAACAGATTGTCGCCATGCTGGAAGAAGAATGCATGGCCGGCGGCGTGACCATGGCGCTCGGCCAGCCGGTTACGGATGTCGCCCATGGCGATGGCCTGTTCTGCGTCAAATTCGGCGATCGCATCGTGTCGGCGCCGTCTTTGGTGCTGGCGACCGGTGGCCCGTCGATCCCGAAATTGGGCGCTACGGGCTTCGCCTATGAGGTCGCGCGCCAGTTCGACCTCAAGGTGGTGCAGCCCCGGCCGGCGCTAGTGCCCTTCACCCTGGGGCCGGACGACGCCCTGTTCCAGTCGCTCTCCGGCGTATCGGCCGAGGTCGAGGTGCGCTGGAACAAGACCCGGTTCCGCGAGGCGGCGCTGTTCACCCACCGCGGCCTCTCAGGGCCGGCGATGTTGCAGATTTCCTCCTATTGGGAACATCGCACGCCGATCCACGTCAATTTCCTGCCCGATCTTGGCGTGGACTGGTTGCTGGACGAGAAACGCAATCGCCCGCGCACGGGTTTGCGGCGTGTGCTGGTCGAGCGCTTCCCCGAGCGGATGGCTGACGCCCTGCTCGAACGGATTGGCACGCAGGGTGACCTTGGCAACCTGCCAGACAAGACCCTGCGCCAGATCGGCGAGCGGCTGGCGGGCTGGACCTTCATCCCCTCCGGCACCGAAGGCTATGCCAAGGCGGAAGTCACGGTCGGGGGCATCGCCACCGCCGGCCTGTCGTCGCGGACGATGGAAGCCGCCAAGGTGCCGGGCCTCTACGCCATTGGCGAGGCGGTCGATGTCACCGGCTGGCTGGGCGGCTATAATTTCCAATGGGCTTGGGCCAGTGGCTGGGCAGCCGGGCAGGCGCTCTAGGCCCGCCCCACCGTCTGGGCCTGAGCGGCTACAATGCTGGCCTGAAGATGCTGGCGACGAAAGGGCTTGGAAAGCCGCGGAATGTCCGGTGCGATCAGGTCGACACCTTCATAGCCGGATATGATGAGCAACGCGATCTCGGGATGGTCGACGCGCAGCCGCAGCGCCAGTTCGGCGCCGGTCATGCCGGGCATGATATGGTCGGTGACGATGATGTCGGGCCGGAAAGCGGCGGCGATCATGCTGAGCCCCAGTTCGGCATTGTCGATGTCGACCACGTCATAACCAAGGTCGGTCAGCATTTCCCGCGTGCCATGGCGGACCAGGGCATTGTCGTCGATCAGCAGCACCTTGCCCTGCGTTGCTGCGATCTCGCCGCCATCGCCATCCGCGACCATTGTCACCGGCTTCTGCTTCTCGATCGGCAGCCAGAGCTGGACTTCCGTGCCCTGGCCCACTTCGCTGAGGATTTCGAGCGCACCGCCCAATTGGCCGGCCAGACCATGGGCCATCGACAGGCCAAGGCCGGTGCCATGGCCGACCGGCTTGGTCGTGAAGAAGGGCTCGGTTGCGGACGCCTTGACCGCCGGGGTCATGCCGATGCCGGTGTCGGTGATGCGCAGGCAGACAAATTGACCGGGGATCAGCGGCACGGGAAGGCGGCTCTTGCACCGCTCAGCGGAGATGATGACCTGGCCGCCGTTCGGCATGGCGTCACGAGCGTTGACCACCAGGTTGAGGATGGCCAGTTCCAACTGATGTCGGTCGGCGCGCACAGGTGGCACGTCCGGTGCCGCATCGATGTGGAGAATGATCTGCGGGCCGACCGTGCTGACCAGCAAGGTCTGCATATTCTCCAGCGTCTCGGAAAGGTTGACCGACGTCGGTTGCAACGGCTGACGGCGACCGAAGGCCAGCAGGCGCTTGACCAGCGTCTGTGCGGTTTCCGCCGCCTGCATCGCGATATTGGCGGTGCGGGCTATGGCTTCGGCCGATCGGCCGCCGGCGATGATCTGGTCCAGTCCGCCGATGATCGGCGTCAGTAGATTGTTGAAGTCATGCGCGACATGTCCTGTCAACTGGCCCAGTACATCCATCTTCTGGATCTGCCGCAATTTGTCCTGCGCGCTTTCCAATTCACTCGTGCGCTCGCGCACACGCTGGTCCAGATGATCGTTCAGGGATTCAAGCGCGCCGAACAATCGGCCATTCTCCAACGCGGTGGATGCCGCCCGAGCTAGAGCTTCCAGCAGCGAAATTTCATTGTCGGTCGGCATGGCCGGTTCTGACCAATAGGCGCCGACGGCGGCGATCGGATCGAGCCGGCCGATCGGTACCATGATCATGCTGCGAACGAAGGTCTGGCTATAGGCATCGACCGGCACCCGAACGTCGTCGAATATGTCGGCAATGACCGCGGTTTCCTGGTTGAGCATCGCCCAGCCGGACACGCAGGTTTCGGCGGGAAAGCGTTGGCCAGCCCATAATGGCGCCTTGGCGTCCTCGGCGATATAATGGCATTTGTCGCCATCGCGCAGCACGACCGCAATACCGTCCGCGCCCACTGCGCGGCGGGCAAAGGCGCGCAGCACGCTAACCACCGCATCCAGGGATCGCGCACCAGCAAGGGCTTCCATGGCCTCGGCCGCTATGGTCCAGCGTGCCGCCAGCGCCCTCTGCGTGGAATGGTCTTCCCGGCCATATGCTCCATTCATCGTGTGACCTCTGAAGTGGAAGGGAATCACACTATATCATTGATGATATGGGCAGGGGAAACAGAGATTTGTCAGTGGCTTAGGGTTTGGGGTGATTGCATAATATACGCAATTTCCTGGCACTGTCCCGAAGGCAAGAGGCTAGGAAATTCTTGTCGTCACAATGGCTTTCATTGCTGCTGCGGTTCGCTTTCCTGGGGCTGGGTCGGCGTGATCCGCGGCGGGGGCGTGCCCTGTGGCGGCATGGGTAAAGGCTGGTCGGATGGAATGCGAATCTGGTTACCGTCGATCGTCACGGTCATTCCGCCTTGATCTACGCCTACGCCGACATTGCCGATACCGGTTTCCACGCTGACATTGGCGATGGCGTTGACCAGATCGGGATCCTGTTCTTCCTCGGGCACCTTCTCGACCGGCTCGTTGATGGCGCCAGCCATGAAATTGCGCCAAATACGTGCCGGCACGCCGCCACCGGCCGCGCCGCCGGGCAGCGGGGCATTGTCATCATTGCCGATCCACACCGCCGTCACCAGGCCGCCGGCATAGCCGACGAAGATGGCGTCGCGACTATCCTGCGTCGTGCCGGTCTTGCCGAAGGTGCTGGTACGCAACGCTGCAGCGCTGCCCGTGCCGCGATTGGCGGCGGAGGACAGGAGGTCGCGGATCATTTCGAGCTGGTCGTCGCTGAAATGGCGCTGACGCTTCATCAGCCGGTCGAACCAACCCTGCTCCTCGGGTGGCAGACCATGGGCGAGCACTGGATAGGCGCCGGCCGCCACCGAAGCATAGGCTTCGGCCAGCTCCACCAGCGGAATTTCCGATGTGCCGAGCGCAAGGCTCAGATCCTCGGTCAGCGGCGCGGTAACGCCAAGATCGCGGGCAACCTTGATGACATTGTCGACCCCGACCTTCTGGGTCAGGCGCACCGCTGCCACATTGCTCGACGCGGCAAAGGCCTGGCGGAGCGTGATGCGACCACGATATTTGCCGCCATGATTGGCCGGGCGATAGGTGCCGGTGGTGATCGGCGTATCCTCGATCATGTCGTCCGGCGTCATACCAGCACGGAAGGCGGCGAGATAGACGAACAGTTTGAAGGTGGAGCCGGGCTGGCGCTTCGCCTGCACGGCGCGGTTGAAGCTGCTCTTCTCGTAATTCTTGCCGCCGATCATGGCGACGACGCTGCCGTCGGGCTTCATGGCAACCAAGGCCACCTGTGCCCCGCCCAGCGGCGCGCGGCGGATCGCGGCTTCGGCGAGGCGCTGGATGCGCCAGTCGAGGGTCGTCTTCACCTCCTGCGCGCCATAGACAGCGCCGGCGCGGTCGCGCGCTTCCGGCAGCACCCAATCGGCAAAATAGGTGCCGCTGGTGGCATCCGGGGACTCGCGAACATCAAGGCGGGCCGGAGCGAGCTGATCGCGCTGGGCCTTGCTGATATAGCCGGCCTCGACCATCGCCTGCGTCACCAGGTCGGCGCGGGCGCGGGCGCCCTTCAGGTTGCTAGTCGGGGCGAGGCGGGAGGGCGCCTTCAGCAGGCCTGCCAGCATCGCTGCCTGTGGAATGGTCAGCCGTTCGGGCTGGCGATCGAAATAATGGAGCGACGCGGCGCGCAGGCCATAGACATTGTCGCCGAAATAGACGTTCGAGAGGTAGCGTTCGAGGATCTGGTCCTTGGTCAGCCAAGCCTCCAGCCAGAAGGCGATCAGCGCTTCGCGCGCCTTGCGGCCCATCGTCCGGTCGCTCGACAGGAACACGCCCTTGGCCAACTGCTGGGTGATGGTGCTGCCACCCTGCGACGATCCGTCTGACCAGACATTGTGCCACATGGCGCGGGCGATGCCGCGCGGATCGACACCCCAATGGCTATAGAAGCGGCGATCCTCGATCGCCATGAAGGCCTGGGGCACATGGGCGGGCAGCTTCGCTACCTCGACCGGCTTGTCGATGATCGCCCCGCGCCGCGCGACGAGATGGCCGTCGGCCGACATCAGGCTGATGCTGGGTGGCGCAATGGGCTGCAGCGAGCGGGACATGGGGGCCGTCACTGCCAGCCAGGCGATGATCAGCATCAGCACGGCCAGCCCCGCCGCCACGATCCAGCCGAAAATCTGCAGCCGCCGCTTCCATGGGGTGGGCGGGGCAAAGGCGCTGGGCGGGCCGGCGCCGAACGGGCGCGCTTCGTCAGCAGCCGGGGCAGGCGTGCCGGTAGGGGCGGGGTTGGGCATTTCGGTCATCGGCACGGCCATGCTGTATTATGTTGTTGATACGGTCAAGTCTGTCCCGCGACGGGACATCCCGGATTTTACGAAATTTGCCATGGAACTAATGGTAAATATCGCGTTAACCAATCCTTATGAGAAATCGAGTCCTCGTCCTCACCAACGAAGCCGCCCGGCACCCCTTTCGGCAGCGGCTGCCCCGTCACATCTTCCAGCTGACGGACGATGCGTCTTCGCAGGCGCGCCGCCGCCGCGATGTCGCGGTGTCCGACGATAATGACTGGAAGCTGTTCGTACTGAGCTTCTCGGCCTTCTTCACGGCCTTCTACAGCTTCATTTTCTAACGCTCGCCGCTGCAGGCAGGGCCGTCACAGGCCTTGTGCAGCCGCCAGGCCAGCCAGGCGCAGGGCAGGCACATCGCCGCCACCAGCAGCAACTGATAGACCACTTCCAGCCCGGCCAGGGTCAGGCCGATCGCGATCAGCGATCCGACCACCATGGCGCCGGAATTAACGATATTGTTGGCCGCCACGGTGCGCGCCGCCTCGCACTTTTCGACCGTGGTCGTGAGGAAGGCATAGAGCGGCACCACGAACATGCCGCCAAAGGTCGCAACGCCCAGCAGGCAGAGCGACAGCGGGATCGCCAGAGGATGGGCAAGGAAACCGGCGAGCGGCAGCATCTGGCCACCCGGTGCCGGCGTCCACAGGTCGCACACCACATGGAAAGCGATGATGCAGCAGCCCATGCCGATCACCGACGCGGGCGCATATTTGGCCGAGACATGGCCGGCGAGCAGCCGGTTGATCGCGATCGATCCGATGGCGATGCCGATCGAGAAGATCGCCAGGAACAGGCTGGCGACCGATTTGTCGGCGGTCAGGACATTCTTGACCAGCGGCGGGAACTGGATGAACAGCACCGATCCCACCGCCCAGAAGAAGCTGATCGACATGATCGCCAGATAGAGGCGCGGTATGTGCATGGTGCCCCGCACCAGCGCGACCGAGGACCGGATGACGTGGAAGTCGATCGGCTGCTTGGCGAGCAGCGACGGGGCGGGCGGCACGGCGCGGCTGGCGAAATAGCCGATGCAGGCGGTCACCACCACGCCGACGGCCGCGGCCTCGATCGGGATGATGCCGGCCAGGATCGTGCCGGCCAGAATCGCGATATAGGTGCCGGCCTCGACCAGGCCGGTGCCGCCCAGCACTTCGTCATCATGCAGATGCTGGGGCAGGATCGCATATTTGATCGGGCCGAAGAAGGTCGAATGGATGCCCATGGCGAACAGGGCGGCGAGCAGGAGCGGGATGGCCAGGATATGGACCGCAATGCCGCTCCAGATCAGCGCCAGGCCGGTTGCACCGACCGTCATGATGATGATCTCGGCTGCCTTCACCCAGCGGATGATGACTGCCTTGTCGCGCTGATCGGCCAATTGGCCGGACAAGGCGGATAGCAGGAAGAAGGGTATGATGAAGATACCCGTGGCCAGCGCGCTGAACCAGGTTTCGGACCGCTCGTCATTATAGACCTGATACACCACGAACAGCACCATGGCGTTCTTGAACAGGTTATCGTTGAAGGCGCCGAGAAGCTGGGTGATGAAAAGCGGCAGAAAACGTCGCTTGTTGAGGAGCCTGAGTGAGGCTTGCATAAGTGCGTTTGGCTTTTCGCTGTGGACGACCGGTGGGCGGTCTAGCCGCTGCAGGCGGGCCTGTCCATTTTCCTGTTCACTTGTCGCTGCCTCCGCTTGTGCCCGGTGCGCGACTGTGGCAGGTCGCCGACATGCTGACGCTTCCCAATTTGCTGACGCTTTCGCGCATCATCACCGTGCCCTTGCTGGTGGCCCTGTTGTGGCCCGGCGAAATGGGCGCACGCTGGACCACTGGCTATGGCCTGGCCTTCGGCCTCTATTGCCTGATGGGCATCACCGATTATTTCGACGGCTATCTGGCCCGTGCCCAGGGCGCGGTGTCGAAGCTGGGCGTGTTCCTTGATCCGATCGCGGACAAGATCATGGTTGGCGCGGTCATCCTGATGTTGGCCGCGACGCGCGACATTGCCGGCATCCATATCGCGGCCGCGATGATCATCCTGCTGCGCGAGATCGCCGTGTCGGGACTGCGGGAATTTCTGGCGGGTCTGCAGGTGTCCGTCCCGGTGTCGCGTCTGGCCAAGTGGAAGACGACCTTCCAGTTGATCGCGTTGGGCGCCTTGATCCTGGCCGGTGCCGTACCGCAATTCCCCTTCGTGCAGAGCGTCGGCATTCTGACCCTGTGGGCCGCCGCGATCCTGACGCTGATTACCGGCTGGGATTATCTGCGCGTCGGCATCAAGCATATGGACTGACTGGCATGGCCGCTGTGACCCTCGTCTATTTTGCCTGGGTGCGCGAAGCCATTGGCCGCGATGAGGAGCGCGTCGAACTTGCTTCGCCGGATGAGACCATAGCGGAACTGGTGGCGCGACTGGCGGCACAGGGCGATGGCTATGCCGAGGCGCTGGCCGATCCCGATCGGTTGCGCGCGGCGCTGGACCAGCAATTTGTCGGTTTCGATCAGGCGATCGGCACGGCGCGGGAACTGGCGTTGTTTCCCCCGGTTACGGGTGGATGAAACGGATTGCCATCCAGACGGATGATTTCGATATCTCGGCCGAGCTTGCCGCGCTGGAAGCGCTGGGCGGCGGTGGCGTGGCCAGCTTCACCGGTATCGTGCGTGGCGAGGATGGGCTGGTGGCGCTGGAACTGGAACATTATCCGGCGATGACGCAGATTCAGGTCGAACGGATCGCCCAAGAAGCGATGGCGCGTTGGCCCTTGATTGGTCTGTCGATCATCCATCGCCATGGCCGGCTAATACCGGGCGAGCGGATCGTTTTCGTCGGCACGGCATCGCGGCATCGCGCGGCGGCGCTGGAAAGTTGCGCCTTCCTGATCGACTGGCTGAAATCGCGCGCGCCCTTCTGGAAGAAGGCGCATTATGCCGATGGCGCAGGCAACTGGGTCGCGTCCCGCGCCGAGGACGAGGCCAAGGCGCAGGACTGGGATCGCTGATCGATCAGGCCGCGTTGGCGCGGATCGCGGGATGGTCGGCCGCGTCGCGCAAAATCTCGGAAAGCAGGTGGAATTCCTTCTCGCGCGGGCTGTTCTTGCGCCAGACCAGCGCGATGTCGCGCCAGGCATGATCGGACTGTAACGGGCGCGCGGTGATATTGGTATGCTCCAATATGCCGCCGTTCAGCGCCATTTCCGGCAGCATGGTGACGCCCAGCCCATTGTCGACCATCTGGATCAGCGTGTGGAGCGAGGTGCCCATCATCGTCGCGCTGGCGCGCAGGTCGGGGCGATTGCAGGCGGCCAGCGCATGGTCCTTCAGGCAATGCCCGTCTTCCAGCAACAGCAGCTTATTCTCGTCGATCATCTCCGGCTTGATCCATTCGGGCGGATTGGTCGGATCGTCACGAGGAAACGCGACATAGAGCGGATCCTGGAACAGGATTTCGCTGTCCAGCTCGCCGGTCGGATAGGGCAGGGCCATCAGCACGCAATCGACATTGCCATGGCGCAGCGAATCGATCGCGGCCTGGGTGGTTTCCTCGCGCAGATAGAGTTTGAGTTCTGGCCGATCCGCACGCAGGCGGGGCAACAGGCGCGGAAGCAGGAAGGGCGCGATCGTCGGGATGACGCTCATCCGCAGTTCGCCGGTCAGCGGCTTGCCGGACGCTTCGGCGATCGACGCCAGTTCCTCGGCTTCTCGCAGCACGCGATGCGCCTTTTCCACGATCCGGTCGCCCAGCGCCGTGAAGCGCACCACGCGCCGCGTCCGCTCGACCAACGTGACGCCGATCAGCGATTCCAGTTCGCGGATGCCGGCCGACAGCGTCGACTGGGTGACGTAGCAACTGTCGGCGGCCTTGCCGAAATGCCCATGTTCCTTCAGCGCAACCAGATATTGCAGCTGTTTGAGCGTGGGCATGTAGTTCGACATTTATCGGATTCCTGAATTAGAAATCCGAATATAAGCGAATTATCCGATATAACCAAGATATTTGGCGATGCCGAAGGCCGATGTCAGGCTCAGGATGATGCCGACGGCCACGAACAGCACTTTAGGCGCGACATGGCGGGCCAGCATGGCGCCGAAGGGGGCGGCCACCACGCCACCGATCAGCAGGCCGATCGTGTAGGTGGTGAAACTTTCCCAGCCCAGGTGGAACAGGAAGGTCAGGCTGATCGACAGGGTCAGGATGAATTCGACGCTGTTGACGGTGCCGATGGTGTGGCGCGGGCTCGATCCCTGGATCAGCAGGTTGGACGTCACAACCGGTCCCCAGCCGCCGCCGCCAGACGCATCCATGAAGCCGCCTACCAGGCCGAGCGGTGCCACCCATTTGGGGCTCTTGCTGTGCGGCGGGAAATGGAAGCCGCGCCAGATCAGGTAAATGCCGATCGCCGCCAGATAGAATTGGACGAACGGCTTGATGATCGCGCCGTCAATATTGGAAAGGAGATAGGCGCCGGCCACGCCGCCGATCACACCGGGAATGACCAGGCGGGCGAACAGGCTCCAGTCGACATTGCGATGCAGGATATGGCTGATCGCCGACACGCCGGTGGTGAAGGTTTCGGCGGCGTGGACGCTGGCGGAGGCGCGGCTGGGCGGCACCCCCATGGCGAGCAGCAGGGTGCTGGAAATGACGCCATAGGCCATGCCGAGTGCGCCATCGATGATTTGCGCGCCAAAGCCGATCAGGATGAAGGGGAGTATTTCGCCGAAATTGGCGACGAGAGTATCGATCATCCGTTAGCCCTTGTTCGAATTGTCTACCGCAATGATTGGTATATCTCGGCGGGCCAAGCAAGTTTCTGTTTTGCGCCCGGAAGACGAAATAGCACCCGCTCTGGAAAAATTGCCGTCTTATCGCTATGTTTGCTGGCGACAGGATAAAGGGACATGCTGATCGAGCCTGTCCGTTCAGGGACGTTTTGATGCTGGCTAATCTCATTGCCTATCTGGATTCGGTCAAGTCACGCGATCCGGCGCCACGATCACGGGCGGAAATCCTGCTCTATCCCGGCGTCTGGTCGCTGGCCTTCCACCGTCTGGCGCATCGCCTCTATCGGGCGCGGCTTTATTTCCTGGCGCGGGCGGTCAATCATCTGTCTCGTTTCCTGACCGGCAATGACATCCATCCAGGCGCCAAGATCGGCAAGCGCTTCTTCATCGACCATGGTTTCACCGTGATCGGCGAGACGGCGGAAATCGGCGACGACGTTACCCTTTATCAGAATGTCACGCTGGGCGGCACGGACCCCGCCAATGGCATCGCTGGCAAGCGCCATCCGACGCTGGAAAATGGCGTGATCGTGGGGTCGGGCGCGCAGGTTCTGGGGCCGGTGCGCGTCGGTGCCCGTGCCCGTGTCGGCGCCAATGCCGTCGTCACCAAGGATGTGGCGGAAGCGGCCACCATGGTCGGCATTCCCGCGCGTGCGATGCTGGTCGATGTCACCGCCTATCAACGCGACTTCCTGCCTTATGGCACACCCTGCTCGGACTGCTTCGATCCGGAAAAGCAGAAGCTGGAATTGCTGCAGTGCGAAGTGGAGCAGTTGCAGAAGCGCCTGGCCGAGTTGCTGGCGCAGAAGCAGGCGCCCGAACTGCCTGCGGACGACGTCGCCCTGTTCAAGGAGCGTGGCCGGGCCTGATGTCCAATGTGACGCCGTTCCCAGCGCCCAACGGCCAGCAACAGGGGCAGGTCGGGTTTGACCGGTTGGAACTGCAGCGGATCATGGATCTGTACGGGCGCATGGTGGCCGCCGGTCACTGGCGCGATTATGCCATGGATATGGGGCGCGAGGCGGCGATTTTCTCCGCTTTCCGGCGTTCTGCGGAGCGTCCTGAATATCGGATCGAGAAACGGCCGGCGTTGCGTAACCGCCAGGGCATGTGGGCGCTGGTGGGCGAAGCGGGTCATGTGCTCAAGCGCGGGCAGGAGTTGCAGGGCATATTGGCGCCGGTCGAACGCAAATTGATGCGCATCGTCGAGGATTGATCCAACGACCCGGGTTCAAGACGAGCCGCGTTTTGACGGTTCGGCGCATTTTCCATTCGGCCTGCGTCCACATGTGCTGACGCAGCGCCAAGCTGCGTTGCAACAGCTTCCTGACCCGGCTTATGCTGCATCGCGTCAACAGGTGGCTTGTTCCACAGAGGCGGCGATTGGCCAAGGGCTGGGGCTTCGATTTTTGTCAGGGCGAGATGTAAGTATCCGGCTTTTCCGGAGCGCTTTGTCGTGCCTTGTCTGGATGGAAGGTCCGGTCCGGACGGATTGCCGAACGGCTATGCAAATTGGACAAGGAGTATTGTCATGCGGATCGTGATGACCGGATCGGGTTATGTTGGTCTGGTATCGGGCGCTTGCCTCGCGGATTTCGGACACGAAATCATCTGCGTCGACAAGGATGAGCGCAAGATCGCCAAATTGCGCGAAGGTGGCGTGCCGATCTATGAGCCAGGACTTGGTGATCTGATCGCGCGTAACGTTAAGGCCGGCCGGTTGAGCTTCACCACCGATCTGGCTGCTTCGGTGGCGGATGCGGATGTGGTCTTCATTGCGGTGGGTACGCCGGCGCGTCGCGGTGATGGTCATGCCGACCTCAGCTATGTCTATGATGCCGCGCGTGAGATCGCTGGGGCGCTCAAGGGTTTTACCGTTGTGGTTACGAAGTCGACGGTGCCGGTCGGCACTGGCGACGAGGTCGAGCGGATCATTCGCGAAACCAATCCCGACGCCCAGTTTGCAGTGGCCTCCAACCCTGAATTCCTGCGTGAAGGCGCCGCGATCGAGGATTTCAAGCGCCCTGATCGCATTGTTGTCGGCATTGAGGACGAGCGCGCACGTCCGGTTATGGACGAGGTGTATCGCCCCCTTTATCTCAATCAGGCGCCACTGCTGTTCACCGGTCGTCGCACCAGCGAACTGATCAAATATGCCGCCAACGCCTTCCTGGCAATGAAGATCACCTATATCAACGAGATGGCCGAACTGTGCGAGCGGGTCGGTGCGGATGTGCAGCAGGTGGCACGCGGCATCGGACTTGATAACCGAATTGGTTCAAAATTCCTGCATGCCGGTCCCGGCTATGGTGGCTCCTGCTTCCCCAAGGATACGCTCGCTCTGGTGAAGACGGCAGAGGATGCCGGCGCGCCTATCCGCCTGATCGAGACGACGGTCGCAATCAACGAAAGCCGCAAGCGGGCGATGGCGCGTAAGGTGATCGGCGTGTGCAATGGTTCGGTGCGCGGCAAGACGATCGCCGTGCTGGGCCTGACCTTCAAGCCCAATACCGACGACATGCGCGATGCGCCGTCGCTGTCGATCATCCAGGCGCTGCAGGATGGCGGGGCGCAAATCCGTGCCTTCGATCCCGAAGGGATCGAGACGGCCCAGCCGTTGCTGCAGAATGTGGAATTTTTCCATGATCCCTATGCGGCGGCACAGGGGGCATCGGCCGTCGTTCTGGTCACCGAATGGGACGCGCTGCGCGCGCTCGACCTGCCGCGCCTGCGCGGCGTGATGGCCGGCAATGGTCTGGTTGACCTGCGTAACATCTATCGGCCGGAAGTCGCTGAAGCGGCAGGATTTATCTATGACAGCGTTGGTCGCGGTCTGGCGCCGGAGCCTGAAATTCTGGTTGAAGCCGCCGAGTAAAAGTTCCTCGCCTCGTCGCAAAAATGGCTGATTTGCGACGAGGCGAGGTTGCCTGGAAGCAATTGTTAACCCTCCTAGCGGACCCTTTAGGGACACCAAAACGGGGGTTGCATTATGCGCAGCAAATCGACCGGCTCCATGATCGGAGCCGGAGCCATCATCACGTCTGTCTTCGCGGCAGGCGCCGCTACGATCCTGTCGGGCGGGACCAGTACGACCAGCAGCTCATCGACCAGCATGGCCGATAGCGGCTCGGTCACTATCTCCAGCAGCAGTGCGAGCAGTGCGACGACGACCAGCGCGGCGACGACCAGCAGCACCAGCAACAGCTTTGCCGACTTCGACTTCGCCAATGGCACGGTTCTGCCGGGCAAGGCGACGCTCTGGATCGGCAACGCCACCTACAAGCCGGGCAGCAGCACGGCCTATGTCCCGGTCTATCTCGATCGGGCGACGCCCAACACGGTGATCGCGCGGATCACCACGGTGAATGGTACCGGTACGCTGAAGGCCACGTCGGGCACCAATTACAAGACGGTCGACACCGTCGTCATCTTCCGGCCGGGCGATCCGCTGGAACAGACGGTGGAAGTGCCGGTCATCAGCGCCACCGATGGCCAGCAGTTCAGCGTGAAGCTGCGTGAGGCGCCCTGGGGCGCATTGCAGGGGCAGTCGACGGCGACCGTCACGGCCAAGGCCTATGTCGCGGCGACCGAGAAGGCAACCGGCACCTTCCGCGAAGCACGGACCTTCGCGGCTTCGGGCACGTTGCAGTTCGAACTGCTCAAGGACACCCATAAGCGGTCGGTCGACGGCGGCTGGGACCGTTGGGCCACCACCCTGTCGCATGGCCGGGCGCAGACCGGCAATGGCGAGACCGGCCTCTATGTCGACACCGCCACCTATCCGGGGATCGAAGGGCCGGTCTATTGGAGCAACAAGGGTCTGGTGCTGCATAGCCAGGTGTTCAAGACGCCGATCAGCTATCAGGGCGTGACCTATAATTACGGCGCGTCGATCCTGGATGGCCGCAACTTCCTCGCCTCGCAGATCGGCTATGGCCAATATGAGTGGGAAGCGAAGATGCCGAACCGGCGCGGTTCCTGGCCGGCTTTCTGGCTGATCTCGACCAGCGGATGGCCGCCGGAAATCGATATCTATGAAGGCTTTGGCTATCAGAGCTATTGGGATTTCGATCGTCATGTCGGCCAGACCATCCATGTCGGCGCCAACAGCACCCGCTATGACCAGCGCGGCATCGTCATCCAGACCGAGCAGGCCTATGGCCTGTCGGGCTATTCGCAGGATTTCCACAAGTTCGCGGTCGATATTCAGCGCGATTACATCACGTGGTTCGTCGACGGCAAGGAAACCTACCAGTCGGTCAACCCGTTCAAGGGCTTCCGCTTCTATCCGCTGATGAATGTCGCGGTGAAGACGACGGGCGCCTATGACGATGGCAACGGCGACATGACCATCCGCAGTTTCAAAATCTATTCCGCGCCATAATAGGTCCGGCTGCCCCGGCCCGTCAGGGCGTAGAGGCGGCCCCAGCATTTGAACCACTGCCCGGCGATGTCGACCCGTCGCGCGCCGGGTAGCAGCAGCGCGAGGAGGCCGGCGGTGCGCATCGCGAACACCGCCAGCGTCCGGCCGAACAACGCAAGCATGCCCGGAAGACCGGGGCGATGCTTCCGGCGGGTTAGCGTCTCGGTAAAACCGATCCGCCACATGCGGGACAGCACCCAGCCGAGCCGCACCCGTTCGGGCGGAACCCATTCGCTGACCCGCGCATCCGCTGCCCAGCCAAAGCTGATCGCGGCATCGTGCAGGCGTGTGAGATAATCCAGATCCTCGCCACCGCTTTGGTTAAAGCGCGGATCGAACCAGGGCGCGGGCAGCAATTCCAATGCCTTGCGCCTGAGCAGCAGGTTGTTGCTGGCCCACAGCATGTCGGTGGCGCCCGAAGGCCGATCCTCGGCGCGGAAGACCAGCACTTCGCGCGCCCAATGGGGAGGCGGCCGCAGGAAATGGGCGTCGACCGGGCCGCCAACCACATCGGCACCGCACATTTCTCGAACTGCGAGTAGCGCGTCGAGCCAACCGGGTTGCGGCCATTCATCATCATCGATCATCGCCAGATACTGCATTGCCGGATCGGCCAGCGCGGTGGCGACGATCGCGTTGCGGACCGAGCAGAGGCCGGGTTCGGGCACATGCAGGACACGGATCGGCAGCGGATAGTCGGGGTCATCCTGCATCTCGTGCGCAACCATCGCGCCTTCCTGCCCGACCGGATCATTGTCGGCGACGAGCAACTGGACATTCTCATGCTGGACGACGGCGGCCAGACTTTCGAGCAGGTGGCGTAACTGGCCCGGTCGACGGTAGGTCGGGATGGCGATCCAGATTGTTGGGTTATGGGGCATCATGCGGTCACCTCCATCGGGGCGGGGTGGGGGCGTCCACCGCGCTGCAGCCATTTGATGAACTTGTGGCCCGGCACCTCTACCAGTCGATAGCTGGCCCAGCAAAGCAGCCAGGTCGCGACCAGCATGGCGGCGATGAAGACCCAGTCATGGCCGACAAAGCCGTGGCGATGGGCGGTCCCCATGACACGGGCCATGATGTCGCGCACCAGCGGATGCCACAGATAGATGGAATAGCTGATGAGGCCCAGATGATAGCTGACCGGGTTGGCCATCACCGCGCGGGCGGCGGCACCATCATAATAGCAGGTCAGCACCAGAGCCGGCATCAGGCATACGACCAGCACGTCGGCCGCTCGGGGTAGCATCAAGGCGACAGCGATGATGACACATATGGCGGCAAATCGGCCGGGGCCATCGAGCAGGCTGCGGGTCAGCGCCATGTCGCGGATGCGATAGGTCAGGACGCCCAGCGCAAAGCCGGCAAGGCAGCGCAGCAGCGTCAGGACCGTGTCATGATCGTTGACATCCAGCGGCCCGCTGGCGCCCCGGCCGGAACTGGCGACCAGCACCAGAATGCCGACGCACAGCGCCAGTTGCGCCCAGGCCCAGCGAGAAAAGGCCATGATCGCGATCAGCGGGTAGAGGAGATAGGCCGCAACCTCCGTGCTGACCGACCAGCTGTTGCCGGCGATCGGTTGCGTGCCCCATCCCCAGCTCTGGATCATCAGCAGGTTGGTGAGGATATTGGGCAGGTCGAGCGGGATCGCCTGTGTCCCCGACACATTGACCAGTATGCGGGCCATGAACACCAGCGTCACGATCAGGTGCAACGGCCAGACGCGGGCCGTGCGGTTGATCAGGAAGTCCATATAGCTGGATCGTCCCAGATTGTGCATAAGCCGGTCATAATAGCCGTAGGATACGACGAAGCCGCTGAGAATGAAGAAAAGATCGACCGCCAGATAGGCGCGCGAGAAAAGCGGGATCGCGAAGGCCTGAAAGGCCGGTGCGTGGGGAATATGGTAGAGCAGGACCGAAACGGCGGCGACGCCGCGCAGGCCCGTGAGCGAGGAAATTCTCATGCGGCATGTCTCCCGGCCGGCGGCGCGTCATCGAAGGCGGCGGCGATGGCGTCCCACAGCGGCTTGCGGCGCAGCGAACCGTCCAGCGGCAATCCGCGCGACAACTGGCCGTCGGGCCATTTATAATCCTTGTAGTTGGACAGCCAGGAATAGCGGTCCGACAGACCCCAGCAGAGCACCGCCTGCATCGCCGGATTGTCCAGCGCGACATCGATGAAGGCACGGCCGACACTGGCAACTTCGCTGTCACGTTTGGCCGGGTTGGGCGGTCCGCCAATGTCGGCAATGTCGAACTCGGTAATTTCCAGCTTCAGGCCATAGCCGCGCAACTGGTCGAGGAAATCGGCGAAGCGGCGCTCGTTGAACCCTTCCTTGTAGGGTTTGAGATGACCCTGGATGCCGATCGCGTCGATCGGCACATCGCGCGCCTTCAGCCGGTCGAGCAGCTTGAGCATCGCGGTTCGGCGCCGTTCGCAGCGCGGCGAGTCATGTTCGATGCCATAATCGGTCAGGAACAGGGTCGCCCTGGGATCGGTCTCGCGCGCGGTGTGGAAGGCGATGTCGATATAATGCTCGCCCAGCGCCTGCATCCACATGCTGTCGGCGCGCATGCCGTCGGCGCGGCCGTCATTGGGTTCCAGCGCTTCGTTCACCACGTCCCATTCCTGGATGCGGCCGGCATAACGGGGCATGGCGGTGGTGATATAGCTGGTCATCAGTTTCTGGCGGCCGCGATCGCTGGCGGCCTGCAGTGCTGGTTCCAGCCATTTGGGCTGGGCGGCATACCAGACCAGGGCATGGCCGCGCGCGCGCATGTCATGCTTCCGGGCGAAATCGATGATCTGGTCGGCACCGCTGAAATCATATTGGCCCGGCTTGGGCTCGGTCGTGCCGCGCTTCAGCTCATATTCCTGCACCAGGATATTGCATTCCTGCGCCACCGCCTGGGTAAAGCCGGTATCCTCGCGCAACTGGCGCGACTTGACCGCCGCGCCGAAATAGCGGCCCTTGGCACGGGCATGGGTGGCGAGCCCCGGCGGCATCGCGGCGGCCGCGACACCAGCAGGCAGGGTTGCCGCCAGCGCCATGCCGCCGGCCAGAAATTCGCGACGCTTCACAGGCGCGGCCTCCCGCCCACCATCTGGGCCATGTCGATCCATCGGTCGGAAATCCGGCGATAGACCGGGTCGGGCAGGATGATCTGCATCAGCACGGTTGCGGCCAGTCGCGGGCCGAAGGCGCCGCGCAGCACCGCGCCGACATAATAGCGCATCGCCTGAAACCGGCTGGTCGGCCAGATGCTCTTGGCCGCATGCCAGCCCATATAGGCGGAAAAGGCACGGGCGGAGATGTGGGGGCGCAGGTCGCGCAGCCAGATGAGACTGCCGACGCTGCCGCGAACCGCCGACAATCGATGTTCGGCGTCGCGGTCGGCCCAGATCGTGCCGGGCCGGGGGGTCATCTGGAACTGGCCGCCGGCCAGCGCCAGGCGAACGGCAAAGTCGGTATCGTCGCCGAACTTCACATCCTCGCGATAGCGGACCTTGTCGGCGAGGCCGCGACTGAGCGCCAGGCTGCTGGTCTGGATGAAACCGCGATCGCACATGAGATAGCGGTCGATCGTCTCGCCGGTCGCGATGGCGCGCGGGGGTTTGAGGAAATTGCGCCCCTCGCCGCGATCGACCAGCACCTGGCCATAGGCGACCACATTCTCGTCCTGTTGCAGCAGGGGCAGCAGGTCGGCAAGGTGATGCGGCAGGAAGCGGTCATCACAGTCGAGGAAGGCGATATAGCGCCCCTTTGCCTGCGCAATGCCGGCGTTACGTGCGGCCGATGCACCGCGATTTGGCTGGACGATGACGCGCAGGCGCGGGTCGTCAATCTCTAGCAAGGCCTGTTCGGTGTCGTCGGTGGACCCGTCGATCACGACGATGACCTCGATCAGCGAAACCGTCTGGTCGAGCGCGGACAGCACCGCCGCGACAACCTTCTCGCGGCGCTGATAGGTCGGGATGACCACGGAAAAGAGCGGTGAGGCGGCCTGTTCCTGTAGCGCCGACGGAGGTTGCCAGGCCGACATCACGAGCGGGCGCCGCTACTGAGGGCATCGGCCTTGCCGAAGCGCAGGACGAAGCCGTTGACGAGCGAACGATAGAGCGACTTGGGCATGTAGGAACGCAGCAGCTGGCGCGCGATCACCCGGGGCGGCACGCCGCCGGCGGTCAGGCCGATGGCCAGGTCGCGAATGGCCGCGACCGGTCGGACAGGCGCCATATGATAGGCCAGCACCGTGGCGCGATAGCCGCGTCGCGCTCGGTTGGTCAGCATATGGCCGCAGCGATCGAGCCAGTCGAGCGAGGTTTCATAGCCACGCACATAGGAGGTGCGGCCAGCCTCGGTCGCGTCGAGCCAGATGGTGAGCGCCCGGTCGATCATGCGGAAACGGGCACCCGCGCCCTGCAGGCGGACGCAGAAGTCGAGATCCTGCCCCTTCTTGAGCGCCGGGTCGAATAATACCTGCTGCGCCATCCGGGTCGGCACGACCATCGTCGATGTCTGCATGAACTGATTGGCGCAGAACAGATATTCGCCGACATCCTCACCCTCGCGGATGCCGCGATCGGGGCGGATCCAGTAACGGTCGACGCCCCGGTCCACCTTCATGCGCGAATAGAGAACGGTCCGGCCGTCGTCTCCGGCCAGCGCTTCCGCCATGGTCGACAACTTGCCCGGCAGGAACAGGTCATCGGAATCGAGGAAGGCGATATAGCGACCCTCGGCCGCCAGAATCCCGCGATTGCGCGCCGCGCCGCCGCCGGCATTGTCCTGGCGGATATAGCGCAGGCGCGGGTCGCCGATCGCCTCGATCACCGGGCCGGGATTGTCATGTGAGCCGTCATCGACGACGACGATCTCGAAATCGGTCCAGTCCTGCGCCAGTACCGACCGGATCGTATCGGTGACCACGTCGGCGCGGTTGTAGAGCGGGATGACGACGGAAAAGAAGGGAATATTGGTCATGCGCCATGGACCTTTCGATATTCTTCATAATGGATGCCGGTGAGGCCGGCGATCTTGCCCGCGGCGCGATAGAGCTTGCCGAGGCGCTCCACCCGCTTGCCGCGGTCCAATGTGGTGAGGGGGCCGACCGCGCCGACCAGGAATCCGACGGCGATGCGGGGGCTTTCGCTCAGCGCCGCACGAAGGGCGCCGCCATGGGCGCGGGCGACGATCATGTCGGTCATGCCGACGCGATAGCCACGCATCAGCAGCCATTTGGCGGTGACGCGACTGGCCGGGATCAGTTCGGTGACCAGTGCTTCCTCCGACCAGGCGAAGCGGAAACCGGCGCGCTGCATCCGGGTGAAGAGCTGCTTGTCTGACCCGCCGGTCAGCGCCATGCGCTCGTCGAACGGGCGGGCGCCGATGCGGCGCAGCGCATTGGCGGATATCAGGACGTTGGCGGTGCTGTCGACCAGCGGAACAGGGCCTGACTTGTCCCGCCGCTTGGGCTGGAGCAGTGGATGGCGCGATGCCCAGGCCGGCAGCGGACTGTCCATCTCGCGCAGCACCGCGCCGCCGACGACATCAGCGTCCCAGCGGTCGGCGGCCGTCACCAGCGCGTCGATCCAGCCGGGGCAGGCCGCTTCGTCATCGTCCATCATCGCCACATAAGTGATGCCGGACCGCGCGAGCGCGGCTTCGACAAGTGCGTTGCGGACCAGGGGGATGCCGCGTTCGCGGACCAGCAATGCCTCGATCGGCCAGCGATAGCCGGATGTCGCCAGTGCTTCCACCACGGCCAGCCCCTGCTGGTCCCGGGCGTCATTGTCGGCCACCAGAACTTCGATCCGGTGCCGGGTTTCGAGCGCGGCGAGCGAGGCCAGGGTGCGGCGCAGCCCCTGTGGCCGGTTACAGGTCGCGATGCAGATGACGACATTAGCCATGGGAAGCCTCCGGGCGGGCGAGGAAGCGGCGGCGCCACTGGGGAAGCGGGCGCGCCTTGTAGGTGGCGTGGGCGGCGGCGATGGCCGCCAGGAAGATCACCCAGACCTGCCGATCCTTGTCGAAGAAGGAGGTTTCCAGCAGATTCTGGTAGAGGACGAAGACCCAGATCGCGAAGCAGGGCACCATGATCGGCCGGTTCTGCGGCGTGGCCCCGGTCAGGAACCAGATGGCGGGCAGGGCGAGGAAGGTGAGCAGCAGCATGATGAGGCCCAGCGGTCCGGTCGTCACCAGGATTTCCAGATAGCCATTGTGCGAATGGGCGGTCAGCGTCTGGAACGCCTGGTTGAGATAATCGAGCGAGGGGCTGCGGTCACCGACCTGCCAGAAGCCGCCGAAACCCGCGCCCAGGAAGGGGTGGTCCTTGAGATAGGCGAGGTCGACTTCCCAGATGGATACGCGGCCGGTGAAGGAGGTGGGGTCGGCGAAGATCCGCTCCACCACCGGCTGGAAGGCGACATAGAGCCACAGCACCCCGACCATGCCGAGCGCAACCATGATCAGCAGCACCGCCCGTTTCTGGGTGGAATCGCTCAGCGCGCGATAGACGGCGCAGACGCCCAGGATGGCGAAGGACAGGGCCAGCGAGGTCTTGCTCTTTGTTCCGATCACGAAGACGAAGGCCATCACCGAGAAGAGGGCGTAATACCATTTCTTGGTATCGACCCAGGCATTGGCCGCGACCATGAAGGTCAATGCCATGACCGCGCCGGCAATATTCTTGTGGAAGAAGAAGCCGCGCCAGGCACCGATCAGCGCTTTGTCGCTCTCGGTCGGCGGATGGACCGCCGCCGACGTCAGCGGCAGCGAGACCCAGCAGATGACGAGCGACAGAATGAGCGCGTAGCGCAACGCCTGGAGCAGCCTTTCGGGACCGATCAGACTGAGCGCGCTGAAGGTGATGTAGATCACGATCAGCTGCTGCATCGCCCGCTTGAACGATACGAAGGGATCAACGCCCCAGCTGCAGGTAAGGAAGAACCAGCCGAGCATGATCGCCAGCGGCCACAGGGTGAAGCGATAACGCGGCGGGTAGCGGCGGATCAACTGCACGCCGGTCAGCAGCAGGGCAAAGCCGATGAACAGTGCCTGCTTGAACAGATCCGACCCGCTATTTTCCTGCGCCATGGCGACCAGCTCGTCCTGGGTCCGCGAGGCGAAGGGCTGCTGGCCGATAAAGACGAGCATCAGGAAGGTGAAATAGAAGATTTGCGCGACCAGGATCAGCCGGGCGCTCTCGGTCTTCTTGGCGGCCGCCTCGCCCGGCCGGGCGAGGCGTGGCGTGGGGACATCACGATGCCAGGGCGTGCTTGCCATCGCTCAGCCCTCCGCTTGGCTGTGGCGCCAGCTACGGTCGAGCTGCCAGATGCCGAGCATCATGACCAGCTGCGACAGGACGACGCCGGCGATGGAGAAGACGGGCGCGACCAGCAGGGTCAGCAGCGTGACGGCGGCAATGCCGACGCCGCAGCTGCGCAGACTCTGGGCGGCGAGCGGACGGAATGCCTTGCGTGCCTGGGTCATGACGCTCATCGGTGTCTGCACGCACTGGACCAGCGAGAGCAGCGCGCAGAGCGCGACGGCGGTGATCACCAGCTGATGATCGAGCGTGGGCTTGAGGATCAGGCCGGGGAAGAAATAGAGCGCGGCGGCGGCGACGACGCAGGTGCCGAGCCACAGGAAGACAAGGGCGCCCATGAAGATGCGTTCCGACTGGATCGCGCCCTGATGATCGCCGCGTGCCACAGCGCGGGTCATGCGCGGGCGCTCCAACTGGGTGAGGGCTGTGATGCAGACATTGACCGGACGAAAGAACAGCATGCCGACGGCGATCGGTGCGAAGGCGGTGGGGCCGGCGAGCAGGGTCACGGCATAGCTGTGGGCGTTCGACGTCGCCTCGGTGGAAAGGACGCCGACGAGGGTCCAGGCGGACTGTTCCTTCCACACCGGACGGTAGGCGCGCAGGGCGACGAGCGGCGACATGGCGACATGGCGGCGCAGATAGGGACTGCCGAAGGGTAGCAGGCCGGCGAGGCTGGCGGCGACCAGCATGGTGCCGATGCCGGTCAGGTCCGCGCCGGTGCGCATCGCGACCAGCAGGCCAATGAGGATGGTCGCGGCATAGGCGATGTCGGACCGGGCGGCCTGCATCGGCGCATGATGGGCATAGGCGTTGGAGCGGCCGAACCAGCGGATCAGCGACAATGTGCCGGCAAGGCCGAAGACCAGGGCGGCCTGCGGCGAGGCGGTGGTCCAGGCGATGGCGGCGCAGATCAGCCCCTGGCTGAGCGAGAGCAGCAGGTTGACCGGGAAGAAGAAGCCATGCGCCGCGCGATCGACATCCTCGCCCTGATTGACGGCGATCGTATAGGGCGTCGACACCAGCGCGTTCGACAGGCTGTAGCCGAACTGGATGATGACCAGCAGGAAGGCGAGCACGCCGATGCCGGTGGTGGCAAGGTGGTGGATCGAGAAGAGCTGGACCAGCAGATGGCTGACCGAGACGATCGCCGAAGAGAAGCTGGCGAGGCCGAAGCGGCCGAATATGGTGCCCAGGCGCTGGGTACGGCCGGAAGCCGCCTGCGCCTCAGCCATGGCGGTGCTTCCAGATCAGCCACAGGGCATGGGGATTGGTGGTGATATAGCGCCAGGCCAGTTCCTTGGGCCGGGTCCCCATGCGGTGCAGCCATTCCAGGCCATTGCGCTGCATCCACATGGGCGCGCGCGGATAGTCGCCGGTGATATAGTTGAACAGGCCGCCGCAGGTGACGATCCAGCCGGCCTTGATCCGGTCGCGATTGCGCACGCAAAAGGCCTGCTCGCGCGGCTTGCCGGTGCCGACCCAGAGGACATCAGGCGCGGCCGCATTGATCGCGTCGATCACCGCATCCTCGTCCTCCGGCTTCCAGAAGCCGTTGCGGCGCCCCGCGACGGTGAGGCCCGGTGCCATCTCGACGATCCGATCGGCGCAGGCGGCGTTCACTTTCTCCTCGCCGCCGAGCAGATAGTAGCTGACCCCTGCCTTTGCCGCGGGGACCAGGCTATCGATGAACATGTCGGTGGTGCTGGATCGATCGGCGATCGGCGGCTGGCCGACCCAGCGCGAGGCGGCGACGACGATCTGGCCATCGGCATGGATCAGGTCCGCCTGGGCCAGATTGTCGCGAAACCCCTTGTCCGTGGCGTTCATCGACAGGCCCTGACCGTTGCAGTCGAAGATCAGCAGGGCATGCTGGTCGAGGGCGCGACGCAACGGCGCCTCGCCCAGCATGCGGTCGATAAGGGCATCGAGCGAAAGAGTCGAAACCGGGATGCCACCGACCAGGGCGACCTGATCCTGCGTGGAGACGGGTGGCAGCATCGGTTGCCGGGGGATGGCCTGTTCCAGGCTCATGCGATCACCGTTCCGGCAATGGCTACGCCATGGCGGTCAAGGTCGTCGATCACGCGGCGCATGTCGCCGATCGCGGTTTCCCCGCGCCGGGCGACGATGGTCACGGCATCAAAACCGGCCAGGATGGAACCGAACGGCGTCTGCTCGCCGCGCCGATGCGCCAGATAGAAGAGCATCGACGTGTCGTGCAATCCCCAGCCGGCAGCGGTTTCAGCCAGCGGCCCCTTCGTCACCAGGCTAGACGCACTGCCGGATGCGCGACCGGCTGTCATCAGCCACAGCCGGTCGACAGCCGTGCGTGCGGCCGGCAACAGGGCGGCGCTGCCGAGCAGCTGTTCGGCCAGACCCGCCTTGTTCGCTACGCGGAACAATCGGTCCAGTGAGGGGCGATCGATATCGACATCAACCGCCATCGTCTGGCCGTCCATCTGCGCCATCACGACGGCAAGATTGGCAGCCAGGATGGCGGCCTCGTCCCCTGCGTCTATCGACAGGATGGCAAAGCGCAGGCCCGCCACATCGGCATCCTTGGCGACGGCCCGCATCTTGGCACGGATGGTGCGGACCTTGGCGGCGTAGGCATCTGCCGGGTCAAAGGCGCTGACCACCAGCGGATCGACCCGCTGGTCGCCGGCCGCCATCAACGGGAAACCGCCCTGCATGGCGAGGATGATGCCCGCCGTTTCAGGATCGAGCAGGCCAAGGTCGATCGCCGCCTGCTGGAAGGGCTGGCCGGCGGCATGGCCATGGGCTTCGATCCGGCCGATGTCGGTTTCGGCCAGGAAGCCATGTTCGACCGCGAGCTGCGCGAAATCCTTGGTATCGCGGGCGCGGGGCTTGAGGCCGGTCGTGGCGCCGGCGGTCAGATGGGGATGGGCACTAGCCGTGGAACGCAGTCTCATGCGGCCTCCTGTCGCTTGGGGAGCCAGCCGCCCCGTGCAGGGGCGGGCAGCAATTCGGTGATGACTTCGACCTCGGTCGCGCGGGCCACGCCAGCGGCAGAGCGGACGCGGGGCTGGGCGATTTCGATCAGGATGACCGCCGCGATGCCGCCGACCAGACCCAGCGCGATGCCGCCCACCAGCCAGAGCAGCAGGTTGGGCTTGGCCGGCAGCAAAGGCACGGTCGCCTCGTCGAGCAGGCTGGCATTGGGTTGCGAGATCTGGCTCTTGAGCGCCGCTTCGTTGAAGCGCTGACGCACCGTGTCATAGGTCTGGCGGGCCGCATCCACGTCGCGTTGCATGACCATCAACTGGTCCTGCACGTCCGACATGCGGATCATGCGGTCTTCCTGCGAGGCCATGTTCGACTTCAGATCGCCTTCCCGGCGACTGGCGGCTACGCTGTTGGCGCTGACCGCACCGGCCTGGCTGGCGCGCGCGGCGCCGAGCTTGGCCTGCAATTCTGAGAGCTGGGCGGATGCGGCGGCCATCGTCGGATGGTTCGGACCCAGCGTCTTGGCCAGTTCCTGGACCTTTGCAGCCTGGCTCGCGACCTGTTCCTGGAGATTTTGGACGATCAGCGAGCCTTCGATGTCCGACACCGAACCAGCGCCGGCCTTGCCGCGCGCCGCCGCCGCTTCGGCCTGCGCCTGGGTGAGTTGGTAGGACATGTTCTTCAGCTTTTCGGCCTCAAGATCCATGCGGTTGATGCCGATGATGTCATGGGCGCGCTGGAAATCCGACAGCCGCCTCTGGGCCTCCTCATAACGACGACGGACGTCGGCAGTCTGTTCGTTGAACCATTTGGCCGAGGTGCGAGCCGGCGAGGCGCGCAGTTCCACCTGCTCGCGCATGTAGATTTGTGCGGCAAGGTTGGCCACGCGCGCAGCGGTCTTCGGATCGGGGTCAAGATACTGGATCTGCAGCACATTGCTCTGGCGGCCAGTTGTGACCAGCAGTCCAGCGCGCACGCGCGCGGCAGCCTGCTGCAACCGGGCATCGGCCGGCATGTCGGCAGGCAGGGCGTCGACAAAGCCGGCTTCCTTGGCGACCGCGTTGATCACCTTGGCACTGCGGATGATATCGGTCTGGGTGCCCAGGATCGAATCAACTTCGACGCGGCCCTGATTCTGGGTCGTGTCGGTCGGGTCGGTCTGCGACAGGTCCAGCATCAGCGAGGTCGTCGCCATATATTGGCGCGACTGCATGAAGGCCGCGACCGCGATCAGCAGAAACAGGATGCCGCCGATCATTGCGGCGACCCGCCAGCGCGCCTTGACGGCGACGGCGAGGTCCAGGGGGTTCATCGTCATAGTCCGTCCACTCCTCGGAGCATGGCACGCATTTCCTCTGCCGGCGTCGGTGCGACCGTGCGCGGCGCGGGCTGCTTGGCCATCAGCAGCAGGAATTGCGGCGCCAGCGTATCTTCGAACATCCACAATTCGCCGCCCGGCGTGGGCGTGAGGGCAGGCTCCAACCGGGCCAGCGCATCGCTGGCATCGGCCTCCATGCCCGGATATTCGCCCAATATGTCGCTACCGACGCGCAGCAGCCGCTCCAGCGAAATCGCCGACATCTGCGATGCGACGATCCCGGCGAGCGCGATCATCCGGCGACCCGATGCGCTGTCGCGCAGGGCACGAGTGAACAGGCCATGACTGGGGCTGCTCATTTCCGCCCAGTCGTAGAGCGCGCTGGCAAGGCCCTGTTCTACATCTCCGGCGGTTACTTGCTCGCGGCCGCCGGCCTCGGTAACAAGCGCCGCCTGCATGCCGAACAGCCGGGCATGATAGGGTGATCCCATAGCTGCGCCGGCGAGGGCCTCGACGGCTTCGGGTGTGATCGACAGTCCGGCCTTCTCGCCGCAACTTGCCAGCAGCAGTTCCAGCTCGGGGCGGGCGATCGGGCTGACCCGCTGGGGCGCGATATGGCGGCGGAGCGAGGGATGGGCGGCGATCAGGCCATCGACATCGCTGGCAATGCCGACCAGCACCACCTGCACCGGCGAATGGATATCGGTCAGCAGCTTGAGCAACGTCGCCACATCCTGCTTGGCGGTATCGGAGCGGACCCGGTCATATTCGTCGAGGATCAGGATTGAGCGCTGACGCACTTCCTCGACCAGCAGCGTGGCAAGGCCGTTGACGTCCAGCGGGCCGGCAGCCAGCTTGCGCGCGCGTTCCTGACCCGCGCCGCTCATCGGCAATTCAGTCAGAAAGGGGCGGAATAGCGCGTCGAAATCCGCTTCGCCGCTGGCTGAACCGTAAAGCGCGACGCAGCCGGATTCATCCGCCAGATCCCCGAATACGCGGGCGAGCGAGGTCTTGCCCGATCCGCGCGTGCCGAAGATGATCGCATGTTTGCGCTGCACCACGATCGCCTCGACCAGCTTCTCCAACTCAGTGTTGCGACCCGCCAGTCCGTGACGGTCGGTCACCGGCATGGCGGTGCTGAAGGCGCTGTAGATCGAGTCCCGGCGCAGGCTGATCGGCTTGAGCGGCGTGGCCATCGCGCCCATCGACAGCGGGCGGGACGCATCGTCCGGCACCGGATCGGGGTCTGCCGCGCGATGAAAGCTCGGCGCGACCGGCTGCTCCAGCAACAGCGGTGCGTGATTGGGGATGACCCGGGCGGGGCGAGCGGTGCCACCGGCCAGACGGCGCGGCAGCGACCAGAGCCAGTCGAGCGTCCCGGCAGAGCGGGGCGTCCCGAAATCATGGTCGATCGCGGTCAAAACAGCTTCTCCCGGATCATGAGGATGTCTTCGGGCTGGACCGGATCGTCCAGTTTGGCCTGCACTTCCTGTCCTCCGCGCTTCACCTTGATGCTGCGGGTAGAACCGGCGAGGGTGGGGCCGCCGGCCAGCGCAAGCGCCTGTCGGAAGGTCTGGCCCGCGACGTAGGAAAAGGCGCCGGGCTGCTGCACTTGACCATAGACATAGACCTTCTCGGACGGCGGCACGAACAGGATGTCCCCCGCCTGCAGAGGACGGCCAGCGCCGGCGCTCATGTCGGTGAGCGAGATCCGAACGGCCCCGCTGCCATCGGCGGGGGTCAGGATGACGGCGTTGGCGCCGGCGGTAGTTGCGCCGCCGGCCTTGGCCAGCATCGACGCCACCGTGTACGTGCGGTCGAGCGGATAATTGCCGGCCTGCGGCACATTGCCCAGCACCGTAACTGCGCGGCTGACATAGTCGCTCACTTCCACGCTGACGGACGGTTTGGTAAGATATCCGCCGCCGGCATAGCTGGCGGCGATGTCCGTCGCGAGTTGCGATGTGGTTTTGCCCTTCGCATCCACCGGGCCGACTAGCGCGAGTAGCACCGTGCCGTCCGCCTTGATGCGGGTTTCGGTCGACAGGTCGGGTTGCCCGAAGATCGAGATTTTGAGCTGATCGTCAGGGCCAAGCAGATAGCCAGCCGGTGCGGAGGCCGGGGGACGGGCCGGTGCCGCGGCGGCGGCAACGGCTGCGGGGGTTTGCACCGTCTGAGCCTGCGCCAACAGCGCCGTTGGCGCTGCCAGCAGGGGGAGGACGGCAAGGATATGGAAGCGTGTCGCTATTCTCATGGGTCAAGCTCCCTTGGGGTCAAAAGCGCAGCAGGGCTGAGAGCGTCACCTGCGTACCGCTATAGTTGGAGACATCGGTGTCGGTGCGGCGGCGATAATGCTGGGCATCGAGGCTGAGGTCGAAGCGATCGGTCAGCTTTCGCTTCAGGGTCGCGCCGAACTGGCGATTGCGGTCCGCCTCGATCGAGAAGGGGCGCAGCGCCGCATCCTGCCGGAACTTGCGCCTCTGCCAGTCGGCATAAAGGCCGGCCGAGGTCAGCTCGCTGATCGCGAATTCCCCCTCGATCCGATAGCTGGAGCGGATCGCGAAGCCACTGGCGATCAGGCTGTCATTCATGATGTCGCGCGCGGTGGAGGCGGTCAGCTTCACCCGCGGGATGATGCTGGTCGACAGCCGCACATCCCAGCCCATGCCATTATAGCTGCCGACCGCAGCGGAATCGCTGCTGACGTCAAGCCATTGCAGGTCGGCATCGATCTGGGTGATCGGCGTCACCGACCGCTGGAAGCGCAGGCCATAGGCGTTGATGCGGTTCTTGATGCCCAGCGTGCGCCGGTCGCTGACCGTCCGCTCATAATAAGTGGTGAGCGTGCCGAAGCTGGGCTTGTTATAGCCCAGGCCGACCTTGAAGCTGTCGCTGTCCTGGTCGGCATAGTCGAAATCATCGGCGTTGCGCGTCGTGTCATGCTGATAGCCGGCAACGGGGAAGAAGCCAGGCCGTTCGCACGACAGGTCAGCGCCCAGCGTCGAGAAGCGCTGGAGATTTTCGGTCGCGGCGTTGATGTCGCCATAATCCGCCCGTTGCTGGCGATAGCTGGCGCGGGGAGTGATGCCGCAGGTGGCTCCGAATCGAATCGTTGCCTTGGCCTCTGCATCGAGTCGCAGCTTGCTGCGCTGGGTCTCCGACACAAACTGGTCATAGCCGGCCTTGGCCCTGATCTGGATGTCGTGCCGGCCGATCGGATGGGCGTAGGTCGCCTCGATCGAGGGCGTTACGATCAGGTCGCCGGTGGGGTCTTCGACCCGGTCATCGACGCGATAGACATTGTCGTCATACAGAAGATCAAGCCCGGCCGTCAGGTGCAGGCCGAGCGTGTCGATACGCTTGTCATCATCCTGCGCATGCGCTTTTGAGGGCGCGCCAGTGAACAGGATTGCGCCGCCAAGAGCAGCGATGGCTGCCGCATGCGGCCACGAAAAATCATTTGCTGCGGGCGCACAGGCGGGCGCCCGCAAACGCGGGTTTAGGGTATTATCCAAACGCATGAATCCTTATTGCATTGCAGCAACAAGGGGCATGCTAATCGTATTTTTACGTAATGCACACGGGTCCGGACGCGATTGGTCGCGCCAAAACAACGGCTCGTTTCATCGACGAAAGGAGCGGTTAACAGCCGGTCGAGGCTGTTAATCTGAGGGCAAGGAAACTAACCCCGATCAGAAGATCAGATAGGTGATCGCACCGATGGCCGCACAGAAGGCAAGAATGCCCGCCCAGCGCGAAACAAACTGAATCGCCCCTTCTGCGCGGTCGGCGATCGACAGCGTATGAGCGTTTTCGGGCAGATCGCAGACGGCGATGCCTGCATCGGATAAGGAGGTTTTCGTTGCGGCAACTACCGCCAATTCATCAGTCACGACCGTCATCCTGGGAACTTTATGAACGGTCGTTAATATAGGATTTTAGGGTTCACAAATAGTTTACATCTGTGTGCAAGCCGGCTCAGCTCATCGCAAAAACCGGCTCATGATGCGTAAAATCCTCAATGCCGGGCCAAGCCCTTGCAATTCAATAGGCGTTGCGGTGAACCAGAACGCGCGCGGTGCCGACCAGGATGCCGATGTCGCGCATCAGGCTCCAGCCATGCAGATATTCAAGGTCCGCCTCGACCCGGTTCAGAATGTCGCGACGGGTTTCGGTCGCGCCGCGGAAGCCGCGGATCTGGGCTAGGCCGGTAATGCCGGGCTTGAGTGCGTGGCGATGCCAATATTGGCGATCGACCTGCCAGAAAAGCTGGTCTTCGGCGGTCGAGCCAAGCGCGTGCGGGCGCGGGCCGACCAGGCTCATTTCGCCCAGCAGCACATTGATCAGCTGTGGCAGTTCATCGATGCTGGTGCTGCGGATGAAACGGCCGACGCGGGTGATGCGATTGTCGTCGCGCTGGGTCGAGGTGGCGCCGGCGGTATCGCACTGCTCCACCCGCATGCTGCGGAACTTGAGGATGTGGAACAGGCGATTGCCGCGGCCGATCCGTTCCTGCCGGAAGAAGATCGGGCCGGGCGAATCCAGCCGGATGGCGACGGCGATAGCGATCATCAAGGGCGCGAGGGCGAGCAGCACCGGCACGGTCAGGACGATGTCGAGCAGTCGCTTCTTCGCGCGATTGGCGAGGTTCAGCGGGCCACGCGCGACCACCAGGGTCGATACGCCCCGATGGTTCTGCACCGCAAGCGGCGCCATCGGATCCAGTTCGGGGACGATGATCTCGCCCAGGATGTTGCCACCCTTGAGCATCTGCGCCCAATCGGCCTTGCGCTCCAGCGGGCAGGAAATGACCACGCGATCGAAGTCCCGCAGCAGCATGCCGAGGCGATGCAGCATATAGGGATCGTCAAGATCGGCGCGCAGGCCCAGCGTCGGCGCGTCGACGATCACCATGCCGCTCACATCGTCCGGAATGAGGCCGTCGTCGATGATCAGCAACTGGGCGAACAGGCCTTCGGCAAAATGGCGGCGAACGGTGCGCACGATCAGCACCCGCTGGATCATGATCAGCGTGCCGCTGAACAGCAGGCCGGCGCTCACCCCGAAACGTGAGAAATTGTCGGAGACCTTGAGCGAGAAGACGACCAACAGGAAGATCAGCAGCGTTCCGGCAAAGGCCATTGCCGCACTGCGGCATGACGCCGCCATGCTGGTCAGGCAACGCGGATTATAGGCCTGGTTGTGAAAAGCGATGGTGCCATAGACCAATATGCCACCGGCCAGCGGCTGCCAGACCTCCATCGACAGGATCGGGATGCCGGCGACGCGCAGCCCCGTGACGAACCCTGCGGTCAGGGCCATCATGTCTGCCAGCAGCAGAACCAGGCTCAACCACAGGCGCGCGTTCCGCTGGAAAGCGGCGGTGGTGGGCTGGCGACTGGGGGTTCCTGCAATCGCCAGATCAATTTTGGACATCGGCAACCCTTTAAATGCGTCGTGACGTCATGGTCCGCCCGCCCGTCGTCAAACGGTGGCGATCTTTCCCCAGGACATCCGCTGCCTTTGATTTATGTTGCGTAGCAGCAGGACATAGTTGCTCGGCTGTTACAATTGGGGGAGGGATATTCGGACGCACATTTCCGACGATCCGTTGAACAGGCAATTTTCGTCCTGCCGCCTCTTCGTTCTGTCGCAGTCGTCATCGATCCAATATGGCCAGTTTCGTCGCGGTCGTGGGGGAAATGGCGTCGAATCAAATCAGTCAGGCGAATAGCCACCAGCCGATCAGAAGCAGCGTCCCGGCAAGGGCAATAGGACCCGACCAGCGCGACAGAAACTGCACGCCGGCTTCGATCCGATGATGGGGAAAGGGCCAGATTTTCGGGCCACCCATATCGTCGCCATGCTGCGGGACGGCATCATGCCGTGGGGCCGGCCGGGCGCTGTCCGCCCCGGCATCACGATCCTGCGGTGGCGGAAACAGATCGACCATCATCATTCCCGATGCGATGCGAGGATAGCGACCGCAAATGACGATAACCTGCGGCCGGGCAAAGATAAACCATATATCCCCGCCCGGCCGCATTCAGTTCAATAGCGGAAACGGGCCGACGCATAGATGGTGCGTCCCGGTTCGGGAAAACCATCCGTCAGCGTGTAATAATCATCGAACAGATTGCGCCCGCCGATGCTGAGGTCGATCTGGTTGGTCAGGGTCAGGTCGATTCGCAGGCTGGCATTCACATAGGCGCCGGCACGGTAATAGCGGGCTGGTTGCGACGCCGGGGTTGCGGTGAACAATGTCCAGCGGTTCGACGCGAGATCGACGCTGGGAACGATGTGCAATTTTTCGACCGGCGCCCAGTCGAGATAGGCAAAGCCCTTGTGCGTGGGGACGCCGGTGGGGCGGAAGCGCGCGTTGGACGGATCGGTCAGGTCGCGCTTGATACCGGCATAGTTGATGCCGGCGTCCAGCCCCGGCAGCAGCGTCGCCGAGGCCGACAGTTCGATGCCATAATATTCGCCCTTGCCGACATTGCGGCTCTGGCTGAGGTTGGTGAGGGCGCAGCCCGTGGTCGGCACAGCGGGCGGCGTGGTCGATGCGGTGCAGGGATAGGCCGGCGTCGGCACGCTGAAGATCGCGTCCCGCACCCAGCTGTAGAAGAGCGCGCCCTCCAGCCGGATCGCGCCGTGGCTCCAGTTGCCGCCGATTTCCGCGTTGGTCGCCCGTTCCGCCTTCAGGTCGGGGTTGGGGATGGCGGTGTTGAAGCGCTGGCTGAACCGTTCAAAGATGGTCGGGAAGCGGCCACGCGATGACAGGCTGGCGTGGAGCGACAGCGCATCGCTGGCCTGCCAGTCGAACCGGCCCTGCGCATTCCAGGTGTCGGCGTCCCTGCGCGGGTAGTTGTAGATGATCGATGGCGTGCCCGACGTACCGAGCGGGGCGCCATATTCCTCCGCCCGTTCCAGGTTGCGCCAGTCATAGCTGCCGCCCAGGGTGAAGCGGAGCGCCGGGCTCAGCGCCAGCTCATTTTCCAGCGCGATGGAATAGGTGGCCTCGCTCTGGGTCTGCTTGGGCTCCGTGGTGGCGACGCCGGCCGTCGAAAAGCTGGTCTGATATTCGACATGCTCATCATGGCGATAATGGGAGGCGATGCGCAGCGTGTCCGCATCGGTCGCGGTGAAATCGAGCTGGGCCGATCCGCCCCAGGCCTTGTCTTCATAGGGGCTGTCAAAGGCGTAGGGCCGGCTCTGCGTGGTCTGCGTCCGGTCGTTGAAGGAGCGGAGCATCGAATCGAACTGGTTATAATAGGCGCGGGTCTTTAGCGTTGCCCGGTCGCCCAGCGCCGTGGTCGACAGGAAATAGACGCTGGTGACGTCCCAGGACGGCCAGTCCCAGAAACGGGCGGTGGTGACCGTGTCGCTGATGTGCAGCGGTGCGCCCTTCGATCCTTCCTGATGGGTATAACTCAGCGCATATTCGTCGGTGGCGTTGGGGGTGAAGCCGACCTTGGCATTGACGCGCCAGTCTTCCGCCTTTGAAAAGTCGCGCGCGCCGCCATCTTCCAGCGTGGGCACGCGCGGCGTGAAGCCATTGGGCAGGTCCCAATGATCGGTAAAGCTGCGCGCATAGCTGGCCTGCGCATACCAGAGATCGTGCCGGGTGCCGACCTTGGCCGACGTGGTATAGCCGGCATAGTCCATGTCATTGTCGAAGCTGACCTGTCCGCGCAGATCGATGTCGAGCGCCTTGGTTGGCTTGCTGGTCACCAGGTTGATCGCGCCACCCATGGCGCCGGGGCCGTCCAGCACGGAGGCATAGCCCTTGGCGACCTGCACCTCGGCAATGTCGGTGGTCAGGAAGCGGCCATAATCGAGCCGGTTGTCGGCGGGCAGATAGACACGGATGCCGTCTATCGAGAGCGGCACCTGGAACCGGTCGAAGCCACGCACGAAGACCAGCCGCTCGTTGCGGGTGCCGCCGCTGTTGCCGGCGGACACGCCGGGCATGAGGTTGACCGCATCGTCGAGCGAGGTGCGATTGAAGCTGTAGATGGCGTCGGAGGACAGGGTGCTGTCGTCAATCTCTATCCCGCTGGTCCTAGGGGCGGTGACGATGATCTGGCCGAGCGAGAAGCGATCGCTGTCGCCGGTCGCATCGGGCGCGCCCTGCGCCTCTGCCGTCGCGGTCCAGCAGCAGGCACTGGCCAGCAAAATGCGCATCATGGTCTGTCGCATGAAAATCCCCCTATTCTTGGTCGTTCGACTCGCTATATCCTGCCGTATATAGTTTTGCCTTCGGGAGGGAAGCCCGTGCGTCAGCCACTATTCCTGTTGTTTCCGGCCCTGTGCGCGGCTTTGGTGCCGGCATCGGCCTTCGCGCAAATGTCCGGCATGCCAGCCTGCACTGCGCCGGCCGATCCGCCGGCAGAGATGGCATCCTGGCGCGCGCCGCAGCCGATGCAGGCGGCGGCCGATGCCAAGGGGGCCGGCAAGGTCGCGCTGAAGCCCGGGCAGGCGGTGGCGCTGGCTCTGCTACCGACGCCCAAGCTCAGCTATCCGCTTCGTCCGGCCAAGCCCGGCGGCAGTGTCAGCTTCGGTGGCATCGTCCATTTCACCGTCGATCAGCCCGGCACCTGGCGGGTGGCGCTGAGCGGTGGCGCCTGGGTCGATGTGGTGAAGGACGGCGCCGCCGCGACCTCGACCGCGCATGGCCATGGGCCGGATTGCACCGGCATCCGCAAGATGGTCGATTACCGCCTGGAACCGGGCGACTATATCCTGCAACTCGCGGCCAATGGCGATCCGCAGATGACGGTGCTGGTGACCCGTCTGCCGTGAAGCCGGCGCACTGGCCGCTATTGCTCGCGACGCTGCTGCTGATCGGGGCGGGGCTGCCATGGACCTGGAGCTTGCTGCCGGGCGAAGCGCCGCCGCCGGTGCCGGTCGGCAACGCAATGAGCGCGGCGAAGGTCGAGCTTGGCCACCGCCTTTTCTATGACGCCGACCTGTCGGCCAATGGCACGTTGAGCTGTGCCGGATGCCATGAACAGCATCGCGGCTTTGCCGATGGGAATCGCACGCGCCCCGGCGTGCATGGCGATCCAGGGCTGCGCAATGTGCCGGGCCTGGCCAATGTGGCCTGGTTGCCGCGCCTCACCATCGCAGATCCGGCGATTACCAGCCTGGAGGCGCAGGTCGCCGTGCCGCTGCTGGGCGAACATCCCATCGAAATGGGGATGAAGGGGATGGAGGCGGAACTTCCGCGTCGGCTGGGTGCCGATGCCTGCTATCGCCGAATGTTCGCGCGCGCCTTCCCGGAACATCGCGGCCGGATCGACATCGCGACGGTGTCGGCGGCGCTGGCGGCGTTCGAACGGACGCTGATTTCGCTCGACAGTCCTCATGATCGCGCTCGACGGGGGCAGGCCGATGCCCTGTCGATGTCGGCCTGGCAGGGCGAGCGCCTGTTCGCGGACAAGGGGTGTGCGTCCTGTCATGCGGGTCGCGATTTCAGCGACGGTGCCTATCATCGACTGGAACCGGCGACGGCCGCCGATCCGGGATTGGCCGAAAAGACGGGACTGGCAAGTGATGCCGGGCGGTTTCGCACGCCGCCGCTCCGCAACGTCGCGGTGACCGGCCCCTGGTGGCATGATGGGTCCGCGCAAACGCTGGATGTGGCGATCCTGCGCCATGGCCGGAAACTGACCGACCCCGAACGGATCGCGATCAGGGCTTTCCTCGACAGCCTGACCGATCGGACGTTCCTGACCGATCCACGCTTCGCCATGCCGGACGAAGCCTGCGGCAAGACACTATGAAAGAGTGGCGGGCAGGGGGATCGGGCGCAGCAGGGCGTCAAGCTGGGCCTGCGCCTGTCCACCGGTGGCGGTAAGTGCGGCCTGTTCCAGCGCGCGATAGGCGGCCAGCACGGCCTGCCCTGCTTCCGTCACCCGTGCGCCACGATCACGGCCGCCACCAGCGACCGTCTCGACCAGGCGGTCGTTCCAGCAGCGGTTCATCGTGTCGACCAACAGCCAGCTGCGCCGATAGCTCATGCCCAGCGCCCGCCCGGCCGCCGATATGGAGCCGTGCAGCGCGATCGCATCGAGCAGGTCGGCCTTGCCCGGACCCATGGCGATCTCGTCCCCGCAAAGGATCTGGATCTTGAGCTTGAACGTTCCGGTCTGCATGGCCCTGCCTGATTGCGTGCGATTTGCTCCTCTTAGCCCGTTGTCACAGGTTCAGCGAGGGGGTGGCATGGCGCGCTTTCGGCATCGCCTTGGAATTGCCGAATTCCTGTGGGACAGCCGCACAGGTCGCTGAAAAACATAGATAGCCGGATAGAGAGACATGCCCCAGCCTTCCGCCCCGATCCAGACCGCGCGCCTGCGCAAGCCGATCGGCCTGATGATCGGAACGGCGCTGGGGGCTGCACTTCTAACGCCGGGCCTTGCGGCCGAGCCTGCGCCGTTCGAACTGGTGGGGCCGGACCTCAAGGTCAGCGTGACCCGCGGCACGACCAGCTTGCCGATCAGCCAGGTGCCGAGCCTGAGGGCGGGCGACAAGCTGCTTATCGAGCCCAACCTGCCCAAGGAACAGGGCGCCAATTTCGTGCTGATGTCCGCCTTTCTGCGCGGCGCGACCAATCCGCCGCCCAAGGACTGGATCGACAGCGCCGAAACCTGGAAGAAGAAGGACAAGGATCGCCGCCTTGCCCTGACCGTGCCGGACGGCGCGCGACAGATGGTGCTGTTCCTGGTGCCGGAAACGGGTGGCGGCGAGGGCACGGTCAGCGATGCGGTGCGCGGCAAGCCGGGCGAGTTCGTGCGCGCGACGCAAGAACTCAATCAGGCTTCGCTCGATCGCTCGCGGCTGGATGCCTTCATGACGGCGATCCGGGCACAGGAAAATACCCATCCCGAATTCCTGCGCAGCGTCGCCCCGGCGCTCGCGCGCAGCCTGTCGATGAAGCTGAACGAGGATTGCCTGTCCAAGGTGATCGAGCTTCAGGCCGCCTGCCTGCTGGAGAATAAGGACCAACTGGTCCTGGCCGATGTTCATAGCAGCTCGATTGCCGAGACACTGATCGGCGCCCCTACCGATCTGGCGCTGCAACTCGCCGCCACGCGGGAGGCGGGCTATGGCTATTACAGCCCCTATATCGGTGTGGTGCGTGACCTGGCCCGGATGTTCGGCGCCTTCAGCAGCCCGAGCTTCGAATATCTGCCGACAGTCAGCCTGCGCCGCGATGATAATATCGGAGTGATGCTGAACAAGGCGCCGTCCTTCGCCAAGCCCAAGTCGGTCATGGTGGTCGGCATGCCCTCGATCGAGGCGGACAGCCCGCCGCGCCTGCGCAGCGGCGCGCAGGGGCCGATCTGCGCGGCATTGCCCGCTACGGTGCTGCCGGTCGAGGGCGCGCCGCTCATCTATTCGACCAGCTATGCGCGCGGAATGACGGTGCAGTTGAAGGCAGCGTCGGGCCAGGCGATCGAGTATCCGCTGGAAGCGCGGGCCGACCGAGGCGGCTATGTGATCCGCGCCGATGGTCCCTGGCCTGCTGACTTCAAGGGATCGATTGACGCCCATGTCTATGGGCAATGGGGGTTCGACCGCTTCGAAGGGCCCGACTATGTCTTGCAGCGACCCGATGATGCGGCCTGGCAGGTGAAGGGTGAAGCGCCGACCCTGGTGGTTGGTCGCGACAATGGCCTAAAGCTGACGGGCGGCGCGCCCGCCTGTGTCGAGAGCGTCACCCTGCGTCAGGACAGGGCTGTCCCCCAGTCGATCGGCTGGAATGTGCAGGGCCGGGATACGCTGGACCTGACGCTTCCGCTTGCCGATCGGCGCGCCGGATCTGTCATGATCGATGTCAAATATCAGGGCGTGGCCAAGCCTTTCTCCATGCCCCTGCGCGCCTATGCTCAGGCAAGCAAGATCGACGGGCTGACCGTGCATCAGGGTGATACCTGGGGCGAACTGACGGGGCAGCGGCTCGATCAGGTGGCGAGCGTCGACCTGGGCGGGCGTAGTTGGAAACCCGATGGCCTGATCCGCGACGGTTCGGTCGATCGGCTGCATCTGACGGCCGTGGGCGATGGGACTTTACCAGCCGAGGGCGGCAGCGCGCGCGTGCAACTGGAGGATGGCCGCACCGTATCGGTGCCGGTCACCCTCGCCCCCGCGCGTCCGCGTGTGACGCTGCTGAACAAGAGTGTCACGCCGGCCGCGGCGACGGGTCTGCCGATGACGCTGGGCGGATCGGATGTGCTGCCCAATAACGGTCGTCTCGTCTTTTCGGTGCAGGCGCAGGATGGCACTAAATTGGCCATGACCGATGCGATCGAGGTCGCGACGCAGGATGGCGGGGCCAGCGTCCGGCTGACGGCCGGTTCCGGCCTGCAACTGCAAGGCCCGCAGGTGATGGTGGCGACCCTCGATCCGACGGCGCTTGGCCCGGCCTTCGGGCCGCTGCAATTCCGAATCGTGCGCGGCCGCGAACAGGGGGATTGGCAACCGCTGATGCCGCTCGCGCGTCTACCTCGGATCGAGGCGGTCGATTGCGCGCCGAAGGATCAGAAGGACCAAGGCTGCACCATCAAGGGGCGCGATCTGTTCCTGGTCGATGCTGTTGCCGGTAATCCCGCCTTTGACCAGTCCGTCCCCGTGGCGCAGGGCTTTACCGGATCGAGCCTGACCATCCCGGCGCTGGCCGACGGCAAGCTCTATGTCCGGCTGCGCGACGCGCAGGGGGCGATGCTGGTGGTGCAGGCGCCATCGCCTGCCCCCGATCGCCTTCCCGATCAGGGCTGACCGCGCTAAGCTGGCAGAATAGCATGATTTCGAGGCCCGAATGACCGTCATTGCCGCCTATCTCTATCGCAACGGCCAGCGCGTGCGCGAAGTGTCTATCACCGAGCGGATCGACTGCGCCGAGGACAAGTCGGAGTTCGTCTGGATCGGCGTTGCCAGCCCGACCGCCGAGGAAATGCGGACGCTGCAGCAAAATTACAATCTCCACCCGCTGGCGGTGGAGGATGCGATCAAGGCCGACCAGTTGCCCAAGGTTGATATTTATGGTGAGCAGTTGTTCGTCGTTGCCCGCACCGCCCATGTCGAGGAGCAGACGATCGCCTATGGTGAGACGGCGATCTTCGTTGGGCACAGCCATATCATCAGCGTCCGTCATGGTTCGGCGCGCGGGCATATCGAGCTGCGCCATGCGCTGGAGGCTGTGCCGGATCGACTGGCCCATGGCGTCGACTATGTGCTGCACGCTATCCTCGACTTCATCGTCGACGGCTATCTGCCGATCGTCGAGGGCATCGAGGAAGAGGTGCTGACGATGGAGCAGCACACGGTCGACAATTTCCTCGGCCGCGACGAGATAACCCGCATCTTCAACCTGCGGCGCCAGCTGATCCGTTTCCAGCGTATATTGGGGCCGATGCAGGAGGTCGCGACCAAGTTCGTCAAGATCGACCTACCCTGCATCGACCCGGAAACCCGGCCCTATTTCAGCGATGTGCGTGACCATGTGCGGCGCGTGCAGACGATGGTCGATGATTTGCGCGAAGTGCTGAATTCGGTGTTCGAGTTCAGCAATCTGCTGGAGCAGCAGCGCACCGGCACTATCACCCGCCAACTCGCCGCCTGGGCCGCAATCCTGGCGGTGCCGACCGCGATCGCCGGGATTTACGGCATGAATTTCGAGCACATGCCCGAACTGAAGACCCGCTATGGCTATTTCGTCGTGCTGGGCGTGATCTTGCTGATCTGCTCCATCCTCTATCGGCGGTTCCGCAAGCTCAACTGGCTCTGACTGGTATCGCCCTGCCGAAATGCGGTGGCGGTCGCTTGACCTATTCGGACAGGCGGTGCCAGCCTGTCCGAACAGGAGGTCAGGCGATGGTTGAGGATCGTGACGCGTTCGAGGCGATCAATGCCCATATGCTGCGGTTCCTGCCGGAACTGGTGGCGGAACTGGGCGGCGAGGCAGCCGACAGCAGCGATGCGTCGCCCAGCTATCGCCAGACCATCGCACTGATCGAGGATGCGGCGCATCGGCTTGCCTGTCCGGACTTCGGCATGCGCCTTGCCCTGCGCCAGCGCGGCGTCGACCTGTTCGGGCCACTGGGCGACGCGATGCGCAACGCGCCGACCTTCGGCGCGGCGATCGATTATGTGTGCAGCCATAATTATGCGCACAGCCTGGCGGCAGCGGTCTGGCTCCGCCGCTTTCCCTCGGTTCGGCATGTCTTCGTCGGGCACGACATCCTGCTCGACGGCGTGCCCAACCGGGCGCAGGCGATGGAGCATATCCTGCTGGTTGGCCATCTCTTCGCTATGGAACTGACCGGCGGGCGAGCACGGGCCCGGCGGGTGCATTTCCGCCACCAGCCGATCTCGCCGGCGCGCATCTATCGCCGCTATTTCGGCTGTCCGGTCCATTTCGGCCAGAATGAGGACGGGATCAGCTTTTCCGAGCGCGACATGACAAGCCTGGTGATCGACCGGGACGCGGCGGTCTTCGCCGCGGTCACCGCCTATATCGAACGGGAATTTCCCCATCGCCATCCGCCGCTGCATGCGCAGGTGCGCGGCATCGTCATGCAATGGCTGTGGACCGCCCATTGCTCGAATGATCGGGTCGCGGCCGAACTGGGGCTGCATCCACGGACGCTGCACCGGCGGTTGGCGGCGGAGGGCACGAGTTTCCAGAAGATCAAGGATGAGGTGCGGCGCGACATATTGCGCTACTATCTGGAGCAGACCGACATGGATTTCGCCCATGTGTCGGAAAAGCTCGGCTTTTCCGAGCAGTCGGTGATGACCCGCAGCTGCAACCACTGGTTCGGCGCGTCGCCGACGCGGTTGCGGGCGCGGTTGCACGCGCCCGCCTGAACGCTCAGCCGGCGATCGAGGTCCGGTGCATCATCCGCCCGGAATCGCGGGCATAGGGCACCACCCGGTGCAGCGCGCCGGTGTTGCTCCAGATCACGAAATCGCCCGCCTGCCATTGATGCTGATAGACGAAATCGGGCTGGGTCGCCCATTCGTTGAGCCGGGCGATATAGGCGCGGCCATAGGCCAGCTCCATGCCGACGATCCGGTCGGCGGTCGACCCGACGATCAGGCTCTTGCGGCCATTCTTGTGGGTCTGGACCAGTGGCCTTTCCTTCTCGATGCCGATCGCCAGCTTGCCCTTTTCCGCTTCGGGAATGGCGTCGGCAATGGAGCGCAGGCTGGCGGCGACACTGTGGATGATGCGCAGATCCTCGATCTCGGCGCGCTGCGCTTCGGGCATCTGTTCATAGGCGGCGAAGCTGTTGGCGAACTCGGTCTGGCCGCCCTTGGGCGCCAGCCGTCGAGCCGACAGCAGGGTCGCGAGCGGCGGCGGCATTTCCATCGGCATGCCGTCCATATGCCAGAAGAAGGTGCCCAGCACATATTCGGGCGCCCGGTTAATCTTGCGATCGAGCGTCACCTGATAGACGTCCTCGTCCTTGTTGGTGGTCGCTTCGCTGGTGAGGTTGAGCCGTCCGCCGAGCAGGTCGGTGAAGGCCAGTTGCTCTTCATTGGTGAAATGGACCTGCGGCATGACCAGCACGGTCCGCTCCTCCAGCATGTCGCGGCACTGGGCGACCACTTGCGGATCGAACAGCGCCTCCCGATCGGCCTCGACCACCGCGCCAATCAGCGGCTTGACCGGACGGAAGGTGACGCGGCTCTTGTGAATGACGTTCATGCTCCTGCTCCTTCGATCTCAACCCTGTTCGGCGGCCATGCCGGAAAAGCCGATGCAATAGCCGCCATCGACCGGCAGCAAGGTGCCGGTGATGTAGGACGCCTCGTCACTGGCGAGGAACAGCGCCGCATTGGCGATTTCGCTGGCCAGGCCCCACCGGTCCATCGGGATGCCGGGCACGCGGAAGATACCGGGCGGTGGTTCGGGATGGTCCTTTGCCATCGGCACCAGCCCGGTCCAGATCGATCCGGGAAGCACGGCATTTACGCGGATATGCTGCGCGGCATAATCGAGCGCGGCGCATTTGGTCATCTGGCTGACCCCGCCCTTGGCGGCGGCATAGACGCCATGGCCCTTCCACCCGACCATGCCGGTGGCGGAGCCGATATTGACGATTGCGCCGCCGCCGCTTTCCAGCATGGCGATCACGCCATATTTCATGCCCAGGAACACGCCCTTCAGATTGACGGCATGGACCCGGTCCCAATTGTCGCTGCTCTGTTCGTGCAACGGCATGATGCCGCCGCCGAAGCCGGCATTGTTGATGAGGATGTCGACCCGGCCAAAGGCATCGCAGGCGGCGGCGATCATCGCCTGCACGTCCCCTTCCTCGGCCACGTCGACATGCAGGCCGATCGCGCCGTTGCCGATCGCCGCGGCGACCTCATCCTGCGCGCCGCTGATGTCGACGCACAGCACCCGCGCGCCTTCCTGCGCGAAGCGTTCGGCCATCGCCTTGCCCATGCCCGATCCCGCGCCGGTGATGACCGCGCTCTTGCCCGCCAGCCTCATGGCATCGGCTCCGTGTCGATGGTCGGCTGGATCAGGATCCGGCTCACATTGGCGCGGCGCGGCAGGCTGACGGCGAGCAGGATGCCGGCGACGATATCGTCGGGCGCCATCGCCCCGTCCTTGTGGGTGTGCTGCTGGATCATGTCGCGCCATTGCGGGTCGGAGATGGAGCTGGCGATCTCGGTCGCGGTGGCGCCCGGTTCGATGATCGACACGCGGATGCCGGCCTGGCCGCCCTCCTGCCGCAGGCTTTCGGTAAAGCCGGTCAGGCCGAACTTGCTCGTCGAATAGGCGGCGAAGCGCCAGCCCGAGCGGCGCCCGGCGGTCGAGGAGATGTTGACGATGTCGCCGCTGCCCTGTGCCTTCATCACCGGGAAGGCGGCGCGGCAGGCATGGATGGTGCCCATCAGGTTGATGTCGATCACCCGCTGCCACTGGGCGCTGGTCAGGCTTTCGATCCCGCCGGCCTCGTTGACGCCGGCGGAGTTGACGAGGATGTCGAGCCGGCGGAACCGGGCCACCGTATCGGCGACGGCAGCCGCCGCATCCGCCTCGACCGAGACGTCGCCGGGCAGGGCGAGTGCAGTGCCGCCTGCCGCCTCGATTCGGGCGACCAGCGCATCGAGCCGATCGCGGCGCCGTCCGTTGACAGCGATGGTGACACCCTCAAGCGCCAGCGCGAGCGCCGCCGCCTCGCCAATACCAGAGGAGGCGCCAGTGACCAGCGCGACCTTGTTTTCCAATCTTGCCATGACCTCTCCTTGCCCGCTGCCCTGTACCGGATCGCGATGCTGAACAGTTCATTAGCAGGGATGGGCAGGGTGGTGCGATGCCAGGATCGGCGATAGCGCCGGGGCGATCATTTGGCTTCGAGTTGGTCCAGCATCGCCTCGATCATCGCCAGTGCCTGATCATGGCCCTCGGTCAGGCCAAGTGCCGTTTCGCTGACCAGCATGCGGGCGAGCGAGGCGGCGATCATCACCAGGCCGCTGGCGTTGGCGGCCATATCGGTCGGCAGCAGCGTCGCCACCGCCTGCGCCTGATACGCACGAAAGGCCTGCGCGGCGGTGACGATCTCCGCCCGCACCGCCTCGCGATGATGAGCGATGGCGCTGAGTTCTGCGGCAAGGGCAGCGGTCGAGGGATCGCGCATCATGTCCCACATGGCGCGCAGCGGGCGGGGGGCGGCGAGGGCCTCGGCGAAGCGGCCCATGCGCCGGTCGTTGATTCGCTGCACCACGGCACGGAGCAGATCATCCATGGTACGGAAATAATAATAGAGAAGCTGGGTCTTGAGCCCGGCCTGCTGAGCCACCTGTCGCGCGGATATACCATGTTCGCCGACTTGCGTCAGGATCGTTTCGGCCGCGTCGATGAAGCGGGCGCGGTTCTGCGATCCTTCGGCGCCTAGTCTGCGAGCGGTAGCCATATCGTCCCTTCCGTCCTTCTCCGCCTCCGCTTCTGGGCAATTTTGCGGGGCGCGGCAATGGCCGGGCATCTGTCCATTTTGGTCAAGTCGCTACGCCGGGCCGTCGCTAGCCTTGGTGTCAAACAAGACCTTTGCGGAGAGACGATCCATGACCAGCCCGACACTCGATTGTTCGGATATCGACAATTATCTGGGCAAGCCGATCCAGCCCGCGCGGATGGTCGAGCCGATCAATAATGGCGATATCCGCCGCTGGGTGCAGGCGATGCATTACCCCAACCGGCTCCATTATGATGCGGGCTATGCCGCGCAGAGCCGCTGGGGTGGCATGGTCGCACCACAGAGCTTTGCGGTGACGATGGACTGCGCCCATGGCTCCGCGCCATCCTGCATCGGCCGCGTGCCCAATTCGCACATGTTGTTCGGTGGCGACGAATGGTGGTTCTATGGCCCGCGCATGGTCGCGGGCGACCGCATCCTCAACGAGCGCATCCCGTTCGATTATACGATCAAGGACACCAAGTTCGCCGGCCCGACCTGCTTCCAGCGCGGCGACAATTTCTATTATAACCAGCAGGGCGACCTGATCGCCAAGCAGCGTTCCACCTCGATCCGCTACAGCCAGGAAGCGGGCAAGGACAATGTCCCGACCGAGGGCTTTGACGATCCGGTCTGGACCGATGATCAGTTGGAGGAACTGGAAGCGCGCAAGATGCAGTGGATCCAGATGCTCCATGATCTGGGTCATGACCGGCGTTGGTGGGATGATGCGACGGTCGGCGCGGCGCTGCCCGAACGGGTGGTCGGCCCGCATTCGATCGTCTCCTTCGCCACCGAATGGCGATCTTACATCTTCACCCAATGGGGCGGCACCCACCGGCGCACGGATCTCGACATGGAGGCGCTGGGCTTCGTCAAGGAAATGGCGGGGCATGAGAATGACCCGGTGATGGAGGCGATCAACCCGGAATTCACCGATGGCGCCTATGTCGGTCCGTCGCGCGGCCATCTCTTCCCGCGCTGGGCGCGCTTCATCGGCATGCCGCGCGGCTATGGTTATGGCGCATCGATGGGGGCGTGGATCACCGATTATTTCGCGGGCTGGGCGGGCGAATGGGGAATGATCCGCCATTCGGCCTGCAATTATCGCAGCCCGGCGCTGACCGGCGACATCACCATCACCACCGGCACCATCCTCGACAAGTTCGTGGACGAGGATGGCCGGCACATGGTGCAGGTCGATTGCCGCATGGCCAATCAGGCCGGTGCCGTGCTGGCGACGGCCAAGGCGGAGATCGAACTGCCCCGGCGACCGGCCTGATCCATCTGGTCAAGCGCGCCGCGCTGTGGGATAGCGCGGCGATGGACCTAGACGATCAGTTTCGCCATTATTTCGGCACCGACGACCTTGCCAGCGTACCGCCCGAGGGCATGGCGGCCGGGATCGAGCGGATGCAGGTGGCTTTCGGGCTGGAGACCGACCGTCCCCGGCGCTTCGCCCTGTGGACGTTGCTCTACATGCTGGGCGCGGCGCCTGATCTGGATGTCGCCTTCGAGGATGAAGCCGATCGCAATGCCGCGCGCGACGTGATGGACATGCTGGACGAATAGGCCGCAGGCGCGATGGCAAAAGGCATAACCAGCGCCGGCAGGAAGGAACGGGCTTCGGCGCGCGGTGCCCTATTGGCCGCGACCGAAAGGCTGATGGTCGAGGAGGGCTATGCCGCCGTCACGACCCGGCGCGTGGCCAAGATCGTCGGCGTCACGCCGGCGCTCGTCCATTATCATTTCGCGACGACCGATGACCTGCTGCTGGAGTTGTTCCGCAGCCTGTCGGCCCGGTTCAAGGAAGAGCTGGCGAGCCGGCTGGATACGCCCGATCCGCTGCGCGCGCTGTGGCAGCTCAATTCCGACCCGGATGGCAGCGCGATCGTGCTGGAGTTCATGGCACTGTCCAACCACCGCAAGGCGATCCGGCAGGAAATCGCCGCCTTTGTCGAGGAATTGCGCGATATCCAGACGCAGGCGATCGCGGCGGCGGATGGCGCGGGGCTGTCGCCGGTGGGGCTTTCCGTGCTGGCGGCGGGCATGGCCCGGTCGATCGTGATGGAGCAGAGCCTGGGCGTGACGCTGGGCCATGACGAGGCGCTGGCCATGGTGGAGGCGTTGATGCGCCACGCCACCGGCAAGGATGCCGACGGGCGAGGCACCTAGCAGGTTACCCGGCGCGACTGTGCGCGCCGGCCTTATCCTTATTTCTTGGCCGGGATCTTGTTGAGATCGGCTTGCACCTTGGCGAGCGCGGCGTCGGTCAGCGTATCGGCGGCATATTGCTGCACGCCCTTAAGCGTCATCGATCGGGCCATGTCGATCTGCGGATTGGCGGTGAAGCCGGGTAGATTCTTGTCGAGAACCGCCTTGGTCGTGGGATTGTCGAGCAATGTGCCGATGTCGGTCGTCTCGACGCTATAGGCCGGGGCGGGCGATGCGGCAGGGGCCTGTGCCATGGCGATTTGTGGCGCGGCAGCAGCGAACAACAGGCTGGTGGCGATCAGGACAGTTTTCATTGGCATCCTCTCAATGCAACAGGTCTGGTCCCGACGTCCGGCGGCCGTGAGACGGACTATATCATAGGCGGAGGATGAGGCATGCGAAACCGGGCGGACCATCGCAACGCCCCGGCGATGCCCTGCACCCGCCCTTGTGCCGGAGGGATCGGTTTGTTGGATTGGCGTCCTTGATGGGAAGGAAAGCGGATGACTGGGTTGCAGCAGCATTATGGCCCCTGGGCGCTGATCGCGGGCGCATCGGAGGGGACGGGGCGCGCCTTTGCCGAGCGACTGGCGGCGCAGGGATATAAGCTGATATTGCTCGCGCGGCGCGAAGCCCCATTGGCTGGTCTGGCGACGGAATTGTCTGCCCGCTACGATACCGAATGCCTGTGGGCGAGCGTGGACCTGGCGGATGCGGACGCCGCCGATCGGATCGCCGCACTGTGCGGAGACCGCGAGGTCGGGCTGTTCATCGCCAATGCCGGCGCCGATCCGTATGGCACCCATTTCCTTGACAGCGATATTGACAACTGGACGGCGTTGGTGGGCCGCAATGTCATGACCCTGATGCGCCTGTGTCACTTTCTGGGCCGGGCTATGCGGGCACGGGGGAGGGGTGGCATCATCCTGGTCGGATCGGGCGCCTGTTACGGCGGCGCGCCGGGCCTTGGCATCTATGCCGGCAGCAAGGCGTTCGACCTGTGCCTGGGCGAGGCGCTATGGGCCGAATTGCAGCCCCATGGCGTGGATGTGCTGAACCTGATCCTGGGGCGCACCGATACGCCCGAACTGCGGCGGTTCCTGACCAGTCGCGGCGCGGCGCTGCCGGCCGATCTGGCCCTGCCCGATGATGTCGCGCGGGTCGGGCTGGAGCGGTTGCCGCATGGGCCGGTCCACCATTGGGGGCTGGCGGATGAGGAACAGGGCTATGCGCCGCAATCGGCTGCTGCTCGGCGTGCCCGCATCCTCGCGGTGGCGCAGGCCATGCGCGACCTTCAAGGCGCCGACGCATGAGCGCGTCGCGTGATCCGGTGGCGGATAGGCAGGCCATTGCCGATGCGCTGCATCTCTATGCCCGTGCCGTCGATCGGCTCGACGTGCCGCTCGGCCATGCGCTCTGGCATGCCGATGGCACGGCCGATTATGGCGATTATTATCAGGGAAGCGGGCGTGGCGTGATAGACCGTATCTGCGCCGATCATCGCGAACTGCTGGCCCATTGCCATCAGATGACCAACATGGTGATCGCGCTCGATGGCGACCGGGCCGGCAGCGAGACCTATTGCATCGCGACGCTGAGGATGCAGCGGCCTGATGGGCAGATGCAGATGTCGGTCTGGACCCGCTATGTCGATCGCTGGTCCTGGCGGGACGGGCGCTGGGCGATGGATCATCGGATCGCGCTACGCGAGTTTGACGAGATACGTCCGGTCCAGCCGCTTAGCGCGGGTGGCATGGGGCGGCGGGACCGGGATGATCCTTCTTATGCTGTCCTGGGAAATGTGCCTTAGGTGGTGTGGGCAAATTCAGCACCCGCCGAATGGCGGGGATGGGTGGTTTGCAGTCCGTCTGGTTTTGTGGTGTGAAGGCGATAACCTGACATAACCCGCCCGTTCGAAACAGTGAGGTTCCAGATGAATTTGCTATCATTGGCGCTCGGCGGGATGTGCATCGTCTCTGGCACGGCCATGGCGATCTTCCCAAACAAGAAACACGAGGCAGAACTAGCGCGAAAGGCCGAACTCTCCGCAGGCGCAAGTGAGCGCTTCTTCGAGGAAAGGCGGGCAATCGACGCATACCCGTCACCGAAAACGGAAAGTGGTTGGCGCATCAGGGGCATTGCGCTGACGGTTCTCGGCGTCGCCCTCATCGGCATATCGATTTACGAGTAAACAAACGGTCTTGGGTGGGTAGCGGCATGTCCGCTATCAACAGGCATGGCACGACAAGCAGAACTGATTTATGAAGCGGCCATGCTCGGTAATCGCTTTGCCCTATCCATGACCTTCATTGTTTTCGCAGCGATGGTGTGCGGGTTGGCTTGGGTCGTCGGGGACGAAGTGGTTGGTTATATCGTTGCGGCGGTTCTATTTTCCGGCTTAGGCATTCTAGAGCAAGTCGGCGTCATTACCGTGTTTCGAGGCTTTCTGAGGTTTGCTCTGCTGATCGTCTTACCGTCTGCGGCATTTCCTCTCGCTGACCTCGGCTACCTCCCAATTCCAGAAGTGGCTCTTTGGATAGCGGCATTCACTATGCTCGCAGCTTTGCCGGTTTTCTGGTGGCAGATTGCAAAACGCGGACAGAGCGAAGCATCATTGAATGTCCGCTAATAGGCATGTGATTTAGCCGAACAAACGTCCATAACTGGTCGCTTCCCGACCGTCCGAATATACCCATGCAGCCTAGGCCGTAGACTCATAAGTGCGGAGCCACAGCCGTATTGAGGCGAGTTGGATCATAGCGAGGAAGTTGGCGGCGAGCTTGTCGTAACGGGTTGCGACGCGACGGAAGTGCTTCAATTTGGA
>Ga0160473_100016_pt1 | contig 238786 bp, 216 predicted proteins | sample HID1975I_E11MG_FD_108217 | JGI IMG/M metagenome (GOLD analysis project Ga0160473, IMG submission 108217) | Enriched soil microbial communities from UW Madison campus, WI, USA - HID1975I_E11 MG | ecosystem: Environmental > Terrestrial > Soil > Unclassified | place: USA: Madison, Wisconsin...
GATGCTGAGCGTCACCTCTTCGGTCTTGAGCGAGGCGACGGTGCCATAGGCGTTGAACGGCTTGTCGGGGCTGTAGCCGGCAATATGCTCGCAATTGATGCGCGCGGCATAGGTGGCGGGGTTGTAGCCGGCGGCGCACTGTTCCAGCCATTCGCGCTGGATCACGCGGCCATCGACGGTGGCGCCCTCGACTGCGACGCGGAAAAATTTGCTCTTGGCCATGGTCGGTTCCGGTTCCCGTGGTTGCGGGGCGCGGCGCCCCTGATCATCGGGAGCCAGAAAGGAACCGAAGCGGCTGCATCTCAAGGCGGACCATATGGAGAGGCGGCCTCTCCATATGGAGGGCAGTGCGGCGGCGACGATCGGCGCGGCATGGTCCGCTCCGATGACCAGCCACGCCCTCCACGCCAGCGACCCATTGTCGCCCTTCGCCCGGTTCGATCCGGAGCGGCATGCGCGCAGCCTTTACTGGCGTGGCTGGGGCATCACCCAGATTGCCGGCGAGTTCGAATTGCACGGCGTCGTCAACGACAAGGGCAAGCCGTTTTCGCGCTCGACGATCGAAGCATGGAAACAGCGCCAGCGCTGGGACGATGCGCCGTCGATCCGCAAGATCGAAGATGGGCTGGAAATCCGGCTGCTGACTCTGATCGCCAAGGAAAAGAAGACGGCCGGCGACTTTGTCGAGTTGGATGCGCTCAACCGGTCGATCGAGAGCCTGGCCAAGGTCCGTCGCTACGAGGCGCCGGGCGGCCATGCCGGCGACCTGAATGACAAGGTCGGCAATCGCAACGCGGGGCCGCGCAAAAAGGCGCAGAAGAACCATTTTACGACCGAGCAGGCGCAAGAGCTAAAGCGCCTCTTCCTCGACGGACTCTATGATTATCAGCTGCGCTGGTGGGAGGCCAAGGATCAGCGCACGCGTATGATCCTCAAGTCCCGCCAGATCGGCGCGACCTATTATTTCGCCTTTGAAGCGCTGATCGACGCGATCGAGACGGGCCGAAATCAGATTTTCCTGTCCGCCTCCAAGGCGCAGGCGCACCAGTTCCGATCCTACATCATCAGCTTTGCCAAGCTGGTCGGCGTGGCGCTGGCCGGCGATCCGATGCTGATCACGTCGGACCTGCGCCCGCCCGACGAAGCGGCGGCCGAACTGCATTTCCTGGGCACCAATTTCCGCACTGCCCAGGGCCGGCACGGCAATTTCTATTTCGACGAATTTTTCTGGGTCCATTCGTTCGAGGAGTTGAACAAGGTCGCGTCGGGCATGGCGACGCACAAGAAGTGGCGCAAAACCTACTTCTCGACGCCATCGACCGTCGCGCATCCGGCCTATCCCTACTGGACCGGCGATCGTCGTAACCGCCGGCGCAAAAAGTCCGAGCAGATCAAGATCGACGTCAGCCATGCCGCGCTGGCGATCGGCAGCGTCGGGCCGGATCGCATCTGGCGCAATATCGTCAATATCGAGGACGCGGAGGTCGGCGGCTGCGACCTGTTCGATATCGAGGAACTGCGCGACGAATATGCGCCCGACGAATTCGCCAACCTGTTCATGTGCGATTTCGTCGACGACAGCATGTCGGCCTTCAAGTTCAACGACATGATCGCATGCGGGATCGACAGTCTGGTCGAGTGGAAGGATTTCGATCCCGAAGCCGAGCGCCCCTATGGCATGCGGTCGGTCTGGGCCGGCTATGATCCGCAGGAAAGCGAAACGGGCGACAATGCCGCGCTGGTGATCGCCGCGCCGCCGCTGGAGATTGGCGGCGACTTCCGCATTCTCGAGCGCCACCAGCTGCGCGGCCTCGATTTCGAGCAGCAGGCCGAATTCATTAAGGCGGTGCTGAGTCGCTATCACTGCACCTATCTGGGCATCGACGCCAAGGGCGTGGGCGCCGGCGTCTATCAGCTGCTGGCCAAGCATGGCGCCATGCCCGGCTGCACGGTCGCCAAGATCGAATATTCGCTGGAGCTTAAGGCCCAGATGATCATGAAGGCGCAGAATGTCGTGCGCCGTGGTCGCCTCAAGATCGATACCGCCATGCTCGATATCGTTTCGGCGTTCGTGTCGATCAAGAAGACGCTGACCACCAGCGGCCGCAACGTCACCTTCAAGGCGGGGCGCGGCGGTGAAGACGGCCATGCTGACCTCGCCTGGGCGACCATGCACATCCTCATGAATGAGCCGCTCGACGGCAAGGAAAAGCCCAAGGGCACGATGGAGATCATATGAGCAAGCGCGCACGACGCCAGAAGAGCTTGGGAATGAACCGCATGGAAGCCCGTGCCGCCGTCGATGGCGCGATCGTGGCCGCCAATGACAACAGGAAGGGCGCATCGATCCAGGCCTTCACCTTCGGCGATCCCGAACCGGTGCTGAGCCGGGCGACCATGCTCGACATGCTGGAATGCTATCATAATCAGCGCTGGTATGAGCCGCCGGTGTCACTGCATGGCCTGGCGCGCGCCTATCGCGCGTCGCCTCATCATTCGAGCGCGATCATCCTCAAGCGCAATATGTTGGCCGCCAGCCTCGATCCCACGCCCTATCTGACGCGGCGGGAGTTCGCCGTCCTGGTCCAGGACTATCTGGTCCTAGGCAATGCCTATGTGCAGGAGATCCGCAATCGCCTGGGCGGGCTGCTGCGGCTCGATCCGTGTCTGGCCAAATTCACGCGGCGCGGGGTGGCGCCTGGTCATTTCTGGTGGGTGCCGGGCCATGGGCAGGAGGCCGAATTCGAGCCGGGCACCGTGCATCAGCTGATGTCGCCCGACATCAATCAGGAAATCTATGGCCTGCCTGAATATCTGTCGGCCCTGCAGTCGGCCTTGCTCAATGAAAATGCCACCCTGTTCCGCCGGCGCTATTTCGAGAATGGCAGCCATGCCGGCTATATCCTCTATGCGACGGGCGAGTTTGCCGATGGCGATGTCGATTCGATGCGCGAGGCGCTCAAGCGATCGAAGGGGCCGGGCAATTTCCGCAACCTGTTCGTGCATTCGCCCAATGGCAAGGAGAACGGGATCCGCCTGCTGCCGATCGCGGAGGTGGGCGCGAAGGATGATTTCCTGGGCATCAAGAACACGACGCGCGACGACGTCCTGGCCGCGCATCGCGTGCCGCCGCAGCTGCTGGGCATCGTGCCGGCCAATGCCGGCGGTTTTGGCGATGTCACCAAGGCGACCGACGCGTTCTTCGAACTGGAGATCGAGCCGCTGCAGGCAGTGTTTCTGGAGTTGAACGAGGTTCTGGGCCTTGAGGTCGTGCGCTTCCGCCAACGGGAGCGCGCGCCTCAGGCCTGATATATTCCCGAACGGGGATGACCGCGCTGCAACGCGGCCACCGACGAGGATCAGGCTCGCCACTGCCAATCGGCCTCCCGCCCGGACGGAAAGAAGCAACCTCCATCCCAAGCTGAAAAATGATCTGAACTCAGTAAAATCCCCGATCGCGCTGTGCGGCAAACTCACTATCCTCCCATCACATAATATGATGGAGGGAAAATTGACGAATGGGAAAGAAAGGCGATATTATCTTCAAGATTATTTCAATGCTGAAGCAGAAGCAATTATGGCTAGCTCGGACAGATTGTTTGCGGAATTAGCCGGCATTACCGATTGGGAACATCTCACTCCATCCCAGAAAGGTGCCGTAGTAGAACTTAGAAGGAGGCGTCTAATTTCTGAAAATTGAAATATTTTTTGTCGTAAATTGACATAATTAAGAAATTTATTTTAATGATCAATTAATCATGGGTCGATGATTAGCGTTCGGATTGCGTATCGAACCAGTTCCGCTGTATTTTTTAATTCTAGACGTTGCATTGCTTTTAGTCTATGGGATTCAACCGTTTTTACGCTCATGCCTAGAACGTCAGCAACTTCGCTATTCTTTCTGCCTTCAGCGATTTGCTGAACCACTTGATGCTGCCGGGGGGAAAGCCGTCGTAACGGAATAACGCTTTCATCGAGTATGCGCCCAACGAGGAATTCATTCGCATCTCCCGAAAAGAAAGGTTCGTTTCGGAGCGCGTGGTTAAGCGCTTCAGTCCAGATATCCGGCCCCTCGCTCTTTGAAAAATAGGCCTTGCATCCTGCCTTTAGAGCGCTGGCTATAGCCCGCTTATTTTGCTGGAGCGTGAACATGGCAATGTAGATTGAGGGCACCAAGCTCCTGATCTGAAGTGCGTAGTGCTGCTCATCTTTCAAAGGGGGATTGCAGTCTATTATGGCGATGTCGGGAGTATGTTCGCGCGCCATCATGGCCCCGGTGGCGCAGTCGGCTCCTTCTCCAATGACCTCGCATCGAGGATCTTTCCGGAGGACCTGGCACAGTACACTCCGCATTTCTGGGTGATTATCGATCACCAAAATCTTCGCACGATCGTTCATGCCTACAGCCTCAGGCGAATTAGATTATTCGTTAATAGGCGCTTTGTGACCAGATGCTGCAAGCGAATTTGCATTCTCCCCTACATATTCGGGACTAGTTGCATAGTGGGCCAAGAGCGCTCGCTTCCGGCCGCCAGAAGCGGAACGGCCGCTATCGGAGCGGCCTCGCGCCAATCAGTGTCGAAAATGGCGACCGAGGGTTTTTATGTCACGGTAAAGCAAAGGTGCATGTTCGTAGCTACTTGATGACACATCCGTCATGAGCCATCCTTGACTCATGGATATCGATTCACTTGAGGTCGATTGGGCAGCCGGTAAAGTGGTGCATGGCGAGCTTAGGTTTCCGGCCTTGTTTGAAGGCGCCGCAGGCTGGGTTGTTTTGCCGCCAGATGAGATGCTCGCTGCATCTAGTGAGGCCGATGATAGTGTCTTGGTTGCCTTCGGCGGACTAATCGGTTGGATAGCGGATGCAGCGCAGAAGGCATTTGCGAGAAATGCCTTGGTGAAAGCTGATGAGAGCTTCCAGATGCTGATCATTGGTGAGGATTTTACTTTCTCAGTTCCATCGGGCGCGAAAAATTAAGTTTTGTTCGTTAGCCTGACGGTTCGCTTTGGCTGAATAAGGGCGGCCTGTTTAGCGTGCACGAAGCGACACTTGGACGATGCACATGGGTGGGCGCCTGGGGCGCACCTTCTGGGCGAGTGACGCGCTGGCACGAATTGCACCATAGCTTTCGTTTCGCGTCGACTAGGCTGTCAGGCCAGCCTTGACGATGGAAGTGCCAGAATAGACCATAGGGATCGAACACCGCGAAATGCCCGCAGCCGCCGGCGATTTTGACCGCATAGTGCCAAGCAGCAGCCTCAAACAAAGGCGTCGGGCTTTCACGCCATCCAGATGGCGCGCCAGGTCATTCCGCTATGATATCGATCTTGGCGAGCGCGGCGCATGCGAGGGCGCCGATCATATATGGGCCATCGTCGCGCTGGCCCGCGCGCAGTTCGCCGAGAAATTTCCTGTTGTCCAGGCCGCGCGCCTCCAGCGCTCTCGCAACCGCGTCGCGGATATCGTTGATCCGATCCATGCCATGTCTCCTTGAAGAGAACATATGTAGAACATATGGCGAGTCGGTCAATTGGAAACGACGCAAGATTATTGCGCGCTCGGTCATCGCAATTGGGTGCCACGGCAGCCCGAGCGACGCCCCGGCGAGGCCAGACCGCCCGGCGGGGGGGGGGCAGGGCTGACCCGGCGGCCGCTACCCCTGAGAACGCGCTTTTCCCCCCGCCTCGCCCGCGCGCTTTTTATGTCGGTTTTGATGCACTGCCGGCATTCGGCGTAAAGCGGCCTAGGCCCTAGGCCGAAGACCTGTCCTACTGCACTGCGCGCTGATGCAATCTGATGCACTCGGGCGGCCGTTCGCGCGGCATTCGATCAACACGCTTATTTCGACCTGGGCTCCCCCTGGGAAGCCCCCGGTGGCGCGCAAGCGACACCGGTCCCCGACGTTCGGTCGGAGCGGCTTTCTGGCCTTTGAAGACGAGGGTGGTGGTGGTTCCCGCAAATCTACGCCTGGCGAAGCCAGTCCTTTCTAATCTTTAATAGCTTTCCCTAGGATAGTGCACTTTCTGAGTGCCCGCGTTAGCGGCTCGATCGAGCGCGCGGCCGAGGGCTTCCAGTCGCTCATTCAGGGCGCGAGATCCCGCTTTGCCCTGCCGCTCTTCAGCTTCGATGTTCGACCGAAACTCGGGGTGCCAGATGGGATTGTCGGGCGGGGAGATGCCTTCGGCATAGTTGGTCACTTCCTTCGGAGGCTGTTGCCCTTTATTGGCAAAATGGCGCTTCACGGCTTCCCGCCAGCGCTGCTTGACCCGGTTCGGTAGCGATCGGATGTCAAAGAAGAAGGCGTTGGAGATTTGTTCTCGCTGAGGGCCTTTCTGACCTGCCGTCTCGGCTTCGGTTGTGCGCCGCACCCAACGCAGGCCTAGCCACTTCACGAAGCGGTAGCATGCCTTGATCACAGTGTTGCGATGGCAGCCAGCTTTGTCCGCGAGTTCAGCGTAGGACGGGTCGAGGCGGCCGGTCTTGAAGTCCAGGTGTTTGAGCAGCGCCAGTAGGATTCGCCGGTCACCGTCCTGCAGGCGGTCCTTGCCCTTATAGCCGTTGATCCGCTGCTGCTGCAGCGTCTCGTCGAAAGCCTGCATCATGGCGCCTATCAACGACCAGCCCTGTTCCTTGCTGCCGTCGCCCACGCGGCGAAACACCTGCGCACGGCGGTCGTTGGCATCATAGCTCCAGCGCCGGGGCGGCTTGTCTTGGCTGGTCGATTCTTTGCGATCGAGGAAGCCGAATGCGATTTCGCCGAATGCGCGCGCGGTCATGCGCGGGCTCCGGTAGTGAGGTGCAGAAATGTCTTGGAATTATCGCGTTCGTTGAGCACGTTAGGCCCCTTCGAAACGCAAAGTTCCCTGAGTTATCTTTTCGTTGGCGACCCCGGCAGGATTCGAACCTGCGACCATCCGCTTAGAAGGCGGATGCTCTATCCAACTGAGCTACGGGGCCGTGCGCGGGAGCGATAGCCGGGCTTGGCGCGCGGCGCAATCTTTCGCAACCGTTGCAATCGCCGGTCGGCGGGATATGCACCGAAGGATGAGCGACGTGGGCATACGGAAAATCGACGCGACCGTGCTGGGGGCACGGCCGCTGCGCTATTATGATTTCTTCATGGCGGCCTTCGTCGCCATATTGCTGCTGTCCAACCTGATCGGCGCGGCCAAGCTGTCGTCGCTGGGCGGTGTGACCTTCGGTGCGGGTATCCTCTTCTTTCCGCTCGGCTATGTGATCGGCGATGTGCTGACCGAGGTCTATGGCTATGCGCGGGCGCGACGCTGCGTCTGGGCGGGCTTTGCCGCGATGCTGTTCATGGCGCTGATGAGCTGGGTGGTAGTAGCCTTGCCGCCGGCCGAGGGCTGGCCCGACCAGAAAGCCTATGAGGCGGTGTTCGGCAGCACCTGGCGGATCGTCTTTGCCTCGCTCGTAGCCTTCTGGGCCGGGGAACTGGCCAACAGCTTCGTGTTGGCCAAGATGAAGATCATCACCCAGGGTCGGCATCTGTGGATGCGCACCATCGGATCGACGGTGGTGGGGCAGGGGGTCGACAGCCTGCTCTTCTACCCGCTGGCCTTCTATGCCGACTGGACCACGAGCCAGGTGCTGACCGTGATGGTCACCAATTGGGCGATGAAGGTCGGCTGGGAAGCGGTGCTGACGCCGGTCACCTATGTGGTGGTGAATGGCCTCAAGCGGCGCGAAGGGCTCGACGTCTATGACGCGGGCACGAATTTTACTCCGTTTCGCACCAGGCTCTGAAGCGCTGGCGGCAGTAAATTATGTAATCTAAAGAGAGTCTTTACCTAGTTTGGCGCAGGACGAACGGAACAAGCCAGGAAAGAATCGTCGCTGATCGTGCCTATTGCCTCCGTCCAGTCCATCGACCCTGATCGCGATCCCGTGATGACGCCGGATGCAGTCAGCCGGATCGACCGCCTGACCCATGTCGCGCGTGCGTTGAGCCAGGAAGCGCAGGCGATCCAGGCCAATCTGGCCAATGCCGAGCGCCGGTTTCAGGCGACGTTCCAGCATGCGCCGGTCGGCATCGCCCATGTCGCGCTTGATGGCACCTTCCTGACGGTCAATCCTCGTTTCGAGGAGATTACCGGCTATCCCGCCGCGATGTTGATGCGGCTGGGCTTCCAGCAGATCACTCATCCCGATGATCTGGATGCCGATGTCGCGCTGCTTGGCCGGCTGCATCGGGGCGAGTTGCAACGTTATACGCTGGAGAAGCGCTATATCCGCGCGGATGCGTCGCTGATCTGGATCAACCTGACCGTGGCGCTGGTCCGCGACGAACGGGATCAGCCCGAATTCTATGTCGCGGTGGTGGAGGATCTGTCGGAGATGCGGCAGGCGCATTTCGATGCGGTCCATGATCCGCTGACCGGCCTGCTCAACCGCCGCGGCTTCGTGGTGCGGGCGCGCGCCTTGTTGCGGCAGGCGGCCGAGACGCATCGCGCCGTCAGCCTGATCTATCTCGATCTCGACGGGTTCAAGCAGCTCAATGACAGCCGCGGGCACAGTGCTGGCGATCGCTGTCTGGTCGATGTGGCGCGGCTGATCGAGGATATGGTCGCCACCCGCCATGTCGTGGCGCGGATGGGCGGCGACGAGTTCGTGCTGCTGGTCGACGAGGAAGGCGCCGAGCTGGGCGAGGCGCTGCGCATCGGACTGATGACGCTGGGCGGCGCCCATGGCGGGGTCAGCGGCAGCTTTGGCCTGGTGACTTTGATCCCCGACGATGACACCGAACTGGACAGCATCGTGGCGCGTGCGGACGAGGCGATGCTGGCGGCCAAGCGCGCCGGCAAGAATCAGCTGGTGACCACCGCGCTGCTATAATCGGCGCGCACGAAATAGAGGCCGTCGGGCGGCGCGTTGAGCCCCAGCCGCGCGCGATCGCGCGCCTCCAGCGCATTGCGCAGATCCTCCGCGCTCCAGCGGCCCATGCCGACCATGGCGAGACAGCCGACCATCGAGCGGACCTGATGATGGAGGAAGGAGCGCGCCTCCGCCCGAATGGCGATGCGATCGCCCTGTCGCTCCACATCGAGCATCGCCAGCGATTTCAGCGGGCTGGCCGCCTGGCAGTGAGCCGAGCGGAAGGTGGTGAAATCATGCTGGCCGACGAGAATCTGCGCCGCGTCTTGCATCGCATCGACATCGAGCGGCTGGATCACGCGCCAGGCGAGGCCTGATTCCAGGGTCAGCGGCGCACGGCGGTTGGCGATGCGATAGATATAGGCGCGGCCGAGGCAGGAGAAGCGGGCATGCCAGTCGGGAGCGACTTCCTCGCAGGCGAGGATCGCGACCGGATGGGGCCGCAGCTTCGCATTGATTGCCTCCATCAGGCGGAACGGCGCCAGCGGCTTTTCGACATCGGCATGGGCGCGCATGGCAAGGCCATGGACGCCGGCATCGGTGCGGCCGGCGGCGTGCAGGATCGCGCGCTCGCCGGTGACGGCATGGATTGCATCCTCGATAGCCTGCTGGACGCTTGGGCCATGGGCCTGACGCTGCCAGCCCATGAACGGACGGCCGTCAAATTCGACGGTGAAGGCGAAACGGGCCATCGGGTCAGGCGTCGACCCGGCTGCCGGTGGGCATGTCGAAGCCGCGCAGCAATTCGCCCGCCGACATCGCCGCCTTGCCCGCGCGCTGGATCAGGGTGGGGCGGATCGCGCCATGGCCGCAGCCGATGAGCAGGCTGTGGTCGAGCAGCTCGCCCGCCGGCCCGGCATGATCCTCGACCGTGGCGGCGAGGATGCGGAAGCGTTCGCCGCCATATTCAAAGAAGGCGCCGGGGAAGGGATTGAAGGCGCGGACCTGGCGTTCGACCTGATGCGCGTCGCGGCTGAAATCGATCCGCGCCTCCGCCTTGTCGATCTTGGCGGCATAGGTGACGCCCTCTTCGGGCTGGACCACTGGCGGATGGCCGGCAAGATCGTCCAGCACATCGACCATCAGATCGGCGCCGGCCTGCGCCAGTTCGGCCGTCAGCTCGCCCGCCGTCTTGTCCTCCACCGGGGTGACATGCTTGGCGCGCATCGGCCCGGTGTCGAGACCCGCCTCCATGTCCATGATGGTGACGCCGGTGACATTGTCGCCGGAGAGGATCGCGCGCTGCACCGGCGCGGCACCGCGCCAGCGGGGCAGCAGCGAGCCGTGGATGTTGAGGCAGCCATGACGCGGCATCGCCAGGATCGCGCGCGGCAGGATCAGGCCATAGGCGGCGACCACCGCGACATCGGCATCGAACGCGGCGAATTCCGCCTGCACCGCCTCATCCTTCAGCGAAACGGGTGCGCGCACCTCGATGCCCAGTTGCTCGGCACGGGCCTGCACCGGGGAGGGGCGCAGCGCCTTGCCACGGCCGGCCGGACGGGGCGGCTGGCTGTAGACGGCGACGATGTCATGCCCGGCCTTCACCAGCGCATCGAGCGCTGGAACGGCGAAATCGGGGGTGCCCATATAGATGATACGCATAGTTTTTCCGCTTCCCGCACCAGCCCGCTCCCCCACCCGGCCACCCTCAAGATACTGCCGTCGGGTGGCCGGGTGGGGGAGCGGGCTGGCACCGCATTTGAAATCTGCCAGAGGCCTATTTCCAAGATCGCTCTCAAACCTCTTGTCGGGACGACTTGCAAGCCCTTATCTCGGTTCCATGGCATCCCCAGAAATCGAGACGCTGACCCAGGCGCTGTCGCGACTGCCCGGCCTTGGCCCCCGTTCGGCGCGCCGTGCGGTGCTGCATCTGCTCAAGAAGCGCGAGGGCGCGCTGGAGCCGCTGCTGCGCGCGCTGGCGGCGGTCAACGAACGGCTCGTCACCTGCCAGGTCTGCGGCAATGTCGATACGGTCGATCCCTGCGGCATCTGCGCCGATCCGCGCCGCGATGCGCGCGGCCTGTGCGTGGTGGAGGATGTCGCGGATCTGTGGGCGCTGGACAAGTCGCGCCTCTTCCCCGGCCGCTTCCATGTGCTGGGCGGGCGGCTTTCTGCGCTGGAAGGGGTGCGGCCGGAGGATCTGAGCATCGACGCCCTGGTGGCGCGGGTCGAGGCGGGCGGCATCGACGAGGTGGTGCTGGCGATGAACGCCACGCTGGAGGGGCAGACCACTGCCCATTATCTGGCCGAGCGGCTGGAGCGCTTCCCGATCCGCCTGACTCAGTTGGCCCATGGTGTGCCGGTGGGCGGCGAACTCGATTATCTGGACGAGGGCACGCTGGCCCAGGCGCTGCGCGCGCGGCGACCGCTGGGATAGGCGAAAGGCGCGGCGCAGGCGGCATTCGCGACGCGACAGTGCGAAGTTCACAGTGTTATCGAGCCTGTTTTGGCCATTTTCATCGGTAACGCGCCGGCGAAGCGACAGGCGTGCGCCAGTTGGGTCACACTGACGCGACACTATAGGCATGCCGGCGCTACGATGACGCGACGGCGAGGCGACAATGAAGCGACAATTGAGCGACAGGCACGCCACCGTTGCCGCCCCGTAATGCGCCGGACGGGCGATTCATCGTGCGACCGGGATATCCTTGCATGCCGGGCGGAGAAGGAGGGAGGGCGGCGCTGGTTCATCGGAAGGAGAGATCAGAATCGACGCAAATAGGACAGCCGATATCCAATGCACTGGGGCGCGGCGTTCAGCCGGCCGGCTTGGCCGCTACGATGAGGGGCGTCGCTGGCGCGGCAGACTGGCCCACACGCAGGTGATCGGGAGTCGGGGTGGATGTGCGGCCGTCATAGCGCTCGATCGTGTCCCAGACCCTCATAGAGCGACCGCTGATCGGTATCGGCAAGCTTAGGATTGCGTGGAAAATCAAGACGATGCTTCATATCTGGCGCCTTAGATTGCCAATACGGCGGGTCGATGACATTCAGTCATGGCGCGGGCTTTGTGCGATGAAGCGAGTGTTTGGTTGCGGAGGATTGCGGAGTGATGATCGTACGGCGATGGCTTGCGTGGGTGGATTACGGACCACCTGTTTGACAGCGTCATCCCCGCAGCGGCGGGGATTGATTTCCCCAGCTTAGTGCTGGACGTAGGGGCAGGAGATGGGTTCCCGCGTTCGCGGGAATGACAAAAAGGGGGTGGTTGCAGAATGGTGGCTTTCAGCCGTTTAAGCGCTACATCCGCCCTTAGTCTTACGACAAACACGGGCCTGCATACGCCATTGCCGCAATAAACGAACAGCAGAGCGTTCACGCCGATGTCGGAACAGCTAAGCTGGCAACCAGCGCTTTCCGTCAGCGGTCCGAACGACAATATGGACAAACAAAACAAGCTGAACGGTTAGAAAGTCAGCACTGCTACCGGACTTCACCATGCGCCAGAAACGACCTGGTCACAGCCGGTAAAGTCACGAAACAAAAGCTGAATGCCGCATGACAAGGCAAATATATCGTGGACTTGAGCATTGTGAGCGGGTTTGGTCGATTGTCGCCCATCAACATTCTTAATTTTTTGTCCGCAATTGAAGCGAACTACAAGAGCGATGACCGCTAATGGTCGGTCCGACCATTGGCGGTCATTTCGAAGCACCGTCGTGGCCGTCCGCTCGCCGGCCTGCAGGCCAGCAGGTGGTGCAGCGCCGCCAGCAGCTTACGCCCGGCATCGCGACTGCCGGTTTCAGCCCCGGTTCGGGATGCAAACCCGCCAATATCTCGGGCGACACCCCTTCGGGCGCGGCGCGGCTGTGGCACATCAGACATCGGGTGCGATAGGCTGCGCGGGTCAGGCCGGAATGATCCTCCTGCGCATGCGGCGTGATCGGCATGGCGAGCAGTACGCTCGCCATGCCGATGACAATGGCCATGCCCCGCGCGAATATCGCGCAGGGCATGACCATCTTGTTCGGCGACCTGTTTAGAATTTTTGGCCGAACCGGATGCCGAAGAATTGCGGCTTGATCGTGAAGGTGCGCGACGAACCCGAGCAGAAGTCGATCGAGCAGAATGTGTTCTTGGTCAGTTGCCCACGCTTGTCGAAGGCGTTCTGCAGGAACAGGGTGACGCTCCAATTATCCTTCTTGATCCCGCCCGAGAAATCGAAGCTGACAAAGCCCTTGGTATTGCCCAGCAGTTCGTTGCTCTCGACGTTGAGATCCTGCGTCGCGCCGGTCTGATAGAGCGCCGCGCCCTGGAGATAGGCTGCATAGTCGCCCAGGTCGGTATCGTAGCGGATAGAGGTCGTGCCTTTGAAGCGCGGCTGGCGCGGCAGGCGGGTGCCGTTGGCGGCGGCAACTTCAGGTGTGGGCGGCGACGATCCAGGAACAAATTTGTCCAAGGTACAACTGCTCAGCTGTGAGATGGACTCGGTTTGGGTATTGAGCGCGAAGTTGCAGAAATCGCCCTTCAGCTTGGCATCGTTGAACGCGCCGGAGGTGGAGATCGTCACCTTGCCCAACCGCAGGTCGGCATCATATTCGATGCCCTTGACCTCGGCCTTGCCGGCATTGCCGGTCATGCCCGCGCCCTGTGCGCCCGACACGACCACACCATATTGGATATTGTTCCACTTCTCATAATAGACGGCGGCGTTGAAGCGGAAGATATTGTTCCAGGTGGTCTTCACGCCGACCTCGAAATTGGTCAGCGTTTCCGACTTGAACGGCGCGACATTGACGATCTTTCCCAGGCTGCGGATACGTAGCGGCCGGTTGAACCCGCCGGGGCGGAAACCGGTCGAATAGTTGAAATAGACCATCTTGTCGGGCTGGAACTGCCAGTCGAGCGCGACCTTGTGGGTTTCGCCATCCTCCTTGTAGCGGCCGGTGCCGTCCGCCGCATTGGGGTTGGTGTTGACGCAGGTCAGCCGCTCGTCATCGGGCAGCGGCGTGGTGCAGCCCACGCCCGCGGCCGAACCGGCTACGCCGGCAAAGCCCTTCACCTTATAATCGGTCCAGAAATAGCGGATGCCGCCGGTCAGCTTTAGCGTCGGCGTGATGTTGTAATGGCCTTCGGCGAACAGCGCCTTGTCATGATAGAGCTGGTCCTGCTCGACATAATAGAAGGCGTCACCCTTCACCGCCTGGGTGCCGAGCAGCATGGTGCCGAGCGGATTGCCGTTCGCATTGATTACGGTGTCGGTGAAGTAAGGCACATTATCATCGGCCGTATCGGGTATGCCATCCTGATCATAACCGATTTCATACATGGCCGGCACGCCGATCAGGCCTCCGGCCACGTCGCCACCGCCCGTCTGGGTATAGCCGGTGATCGTGTCGAGCCCGCGAATCGCATAGCTGGTGTTCAGCTTGTTCTTCTGCCGCTGGTAGAAGCCGCCGACGGTCACGTCGAACGGCCAGTCCTTGGGCGTCGAGATCCGCAATTCCTGGGTGAATTTGTTGCGGTGCGTGTCGGCATGATAATATTGGGTCGGGTTGATCATCTGGCACTGCTGGCTGGCGCCAGAGCCCGTGCAATTGTCGAAAAATTGCAGATAGCTTTCATAGCCCGGCCCGAAGCCGTCATAGGTGACGGTGTAATAGGTATAGTCGTTCAGCGTGCGGGTGCGGCGCTTGAAATAGCCGGTGGCCGAGACGATGTCCCAGTCGCCGATATGGCCGTGGATCGACAGCGCGGCCTGATACCAGCGATCGTCATTCTTGGTCTGGTCATAGTCATGGACTTCCAGGTCGCCGACTCGCGGATCATAGCCGAAATAGCCGCGCGCCACCTGCTTCTGGGCCGTGATCTCGGGCGTGATGTCCCAGCCCTCGGTCGGCTGCCACAGCAACTGGAAGCGGCCGCCAAATTCGCGGATGGTGTTGTAATCATCCTTGGCGATGTCGCTATTGTCGAGCGTGTAGGATGTGTTGGGGTTGTTGTCGCCCAGGCTCAGGGTCGACGAACTGCCATCGTTGAACGTGCCATTGTTTGGCGTATTGTCGATATAGCCGCCGTCGCGGCGATAATAGCCCATGGCGCGCACCGCCAGCGTCGGCGCCAGCGGCACGTTGATGTAGGATTCCAGCTGGCCGCCGAAATCGCCCTTGCCATATTTATTGGCTTCCACGTCATAGCCGAACTCGAACTTGTCGAGCTTGGGCTTGTTGGTGATCAGGCGGATGGTGCCGGCCAGCGAGCCCGCGCCATAGAGCGTGCCCTGCGGCCCGGACAGCGCCTCGACGCGCTCCAGGTCATAGGCATGGATGTCGGGCACCTCGGTGCCGGTGATCGGCATGTCATCGAGATAATAGCCGACCGAGGCATAGGCGCCGCCGGCGGGCACGATGCCGCGGAAGAAGGCGGTGTTGCGGCCGGGGCCAATGCCCTCGAACGAAACTGACGGCAGCAGGGCGGCGAAATCGCTCAAGCCCTTCACCTGTCGTTCCTGCAATTTCTCCGCGCCCAGCGCCTGCATCGAAATCGGCACCTTCTGGATGCTCTGCGCGCTGCGTGTCGCGGTGACGACGATCTCGCCCAGCCCCTGCTCGGCGTCGGCGGCGGCCGCATCGGCTGCGGCCGCCTGTGGCGGGGCGACCTGCGCCAGTGCCGGCGCGGACAGGATCATCGGTGTGAGGAACGTGCTCGTGCCAAGCGCGCAGAACGTGCGCACTCTTCGCGAGCGGAGACGAATGGCCATACGGATACCCCCTGATACGCGTTGCGACTCGTCCTCTCCCGCGAATTCGCCCGGTGATCCGGGTCTCCTTCCCTGTTCACGCGTTGCATGACCTCGCGCTCCGACGGCCGACAGGGCGAAAGACACCCGCCCGAAAGAGAGACTCTTTCAGGATCGCCGCCAGACGCTGGCCACGCTTTTTATGTGTTCCATAATCCCCGGACAGTTCGCTTTTGCAGCAATCATAACAACTGTCCTAAATTCAATACTGCCACTCGGACACGCGCTGTCAAGCGGCTGTTCGGCGACTTTTTGAAACTTTTACGACAAGCTGACTCGACGACCGCCTGCAGCCGACATAACAATTTGAGCAGTCGCACAAATATGAGGGGCTATGGGGAACGCGTCCGCCGTACCGGCAACCGACAGCATCCAGACGGCGCTGGCACAGGCCGCCGATCTTCTCGATGCCCGCCCCGATGTGGCATTGGCGCAGGCCGAGGCGATCCTGCGCCGGGCCGGCCGCCTGCCCCCCGCCGAACTGCTGATCGGCCAGGCGCTGCGCCGCCTCGGCAAGCCCAAGGCCGCACTGGCCCGACTCGGCCCCCTCGCCCGCCAGCATCCGACCCTCCCGGCGATATTGTGGGAACTGGCCCATGCCGCGCAGGCAGCCGGCGACCAGCGCCAGGCCATCGCAACCCTCGAAAGCCTGACCCGCCAGCAACCCGGCGTACCCGGCGGCTGGTTCATGCTCGCCGGACTGCTTCGCGCGACCGGGCGTGACAGCGATGCCTGGCGCGCCGACCTGTCGGGCGTCCACGCCGCCTCGCGCGATCGCGACCTGCTGGAAGCGGCAATGGCGATGAACGAAGGGCGGCTGGACGACGCGGCTGCGCTGCTGGCGGCGCGGGCCGATCGCCTGCCCGACGATCCCGCCGGCATCCGCCTGATGGGTGAGGTGCAATGGCGGCGCGGCGACATGAATGCCGCCCTCGCTTATGTCGAGCGCGCCGTCACGCTGGCGCCCGGCTTCGACCTGGCACGCGATTTCCTCATCCGCCTGCTGCTGCAGAATAACCGCCTGAGCGAGGCGCTGACCCATGCCGAAACCCTCGCCCGCTCGCCGATCCATAATCCGGGCTATGACCTCATCCGCGCATCGGTGCTGGTGCGACTGGGCGATCAGGACGCGGCGCGCGCCATCTATGAGCGGCTGCTGGCCGATCGGCCCGACCAGCCGCAGGTCTGGCAGAATCTGGGCCATGCGCTCAAGACGCTGGGTCGACAGGCGGACGCCGTCCATGCCTATCGCCAGGCGGTCCATCATCGTCCGACCATGGGCGAAGCCTGGTGGAGCCTTGCCAACCTCAAGACCGTGAAGCTGGACGCCGCCGACATCGGCACGATGGAGCGCGCGCTCGAAACGCTGGCGCGCGATGGCCAGACCGACGGCGAGGATGTCTTCCACCTCCATTTCTCGCTCGGCAAGGCGCAGGAGGATCGCAAGGCGAACGAAGCGGCCTTCCGCCATTATGACGCCGGCAATCGGCTGCGCCGCGCGATGATCCGCCATGATGCCGGTGAATTTTCCGCCGAAGTTGCGGCCACCGCCACGACCTTCAGCGCGCCCTTCATCGCCGCCATGGGCGATGGCGGCTGCCCGGCGCCCGACCCGATCTTCATCGTCGGCCTGCCGCGCGCCGGATCGACGCTGGTCGAACAGATATTGGCCAGCCACAGCCAGATCGAAGGCACGATGGAACTGCCCGAGATGATGATGATCGCCAGCCGCCTGCAATCGCGGGTGGATGAAGGCGAATTTGCCGATTTCGCGACCATGGTGGCGTCGCTCGGCCCGGACGACCGCCGGCGCTTGGGCGAGGAATATATCGAACAGACCCGCGTCCACCGCCAGAGCGGCACGCCGCGCTTCATCGACAAGATGCCCAACAACTGGCAGCATGTCGGCCTCATCAAGCTGATCCTGCCCCATGCCAGCATCATCGACGCGCGCCGCCATCCGATGGGCTGCTGCTTTTCCGGCTGGAAACAGCATTTCGCGCGCGGCCAGGCCTTCACCTATGACCTGACCGACATCGGCCTCTATTATCGCGACTATGTCGCGCTGATGGCCGCCTATGACGCGGCCGCGCCGGGCCGGGTCCATCGCGTCATCTATGAACAGATGGTCGCCGACACGCCCGGCGAGGTCGACCGGCTGCTCGCCTATCTCGGCCTCGATTTCGAGGCGGCCTGCCTGTCCTTCTGGCAGACCGATCGGGCGGTGCGCACCGCCAGTTCCGAACAGGTGCGCCAGCCCATCTATACCGGCGGCGTCGATCATTGGCAGCGCTTCGAACCCTGGCTGGCCCCGCTGGCCGACGCGCTGGGGCCGATTGTGCAGAGCTATCCGGACCTGCCGCCGGGTTGATCCGCAAGCCGACGGGGCAGAGCGCATGAGGCGCAGCATGCCGGGGCGAGCCCTGCATCACGGTTCGGAATATGGCCGGTCATTCCGCCTCGGCACGGGGAGTTCATTGGAGACACGCATCTCCATCGAACAGGCGTGAAGTGCTGACGGAGGGCTACGTGCCTTCTGACGTTGCGCTATCGGACGGGTGCCCCTCCACCATTTGCAATGCAAATGTCGAACCGAGGCACATGGCTCGCTTCGACCCTCCCCGTACTGGGAGGAATGGCTTGTTTCCTCTATGGCAGACTCTATCGCCCCGAAGACGGAAACATCTGCCTGAGCGAGGCTGGCGCATGGCATTTGCGGATCGCGGTTTCGACATGGCGGGCGCGTTCGGCGGTCAGCGAGGCGGCGGACAAGGCGAAGCGTCGTTCATGGGCAACTTCCTCGGCGGTGAAGGGGGTGCTGCCCTGCGGCACGCTGCCGCCGCCCAGGCCGAAGACGACGAAGTTCATCATGTCGGCCAGTTGCTGATTATCCCTGATCCGGCTGAGCGCGACATTGGGCAGGCGGATGAGATAGGCGCGGGTCTGCGGCGTGCAGAGGAACCAGCCGACGCGGCCGCGCAGTTCGGGCAGAGCCGCAGGCGCGGCGCTGCCCTGGACCCCGTGGCAGCCGCCGCAATTTTCGACATAGTCGGACCGGGCGAGATCGGGATCGGTGATGGCGCTGGGCAACAGGCCCATCGGCGGCAGGGCGGCGCGGCCGATGCCGACTGCGCCGAGCAGCACCAGCGATCCGATCAGCAACGCGTGCCGCATCCCCTGCTTGCCTTAGCTGGCCGCGCCGACCAGCACGGCGGTCGAACAATGATATTCCATGCTGCTGGTGCCGAAGCACCAGATCACGTCATTGTTGAGCTGAGGCATGTAGAGCTGGGTTTCGCGGTCGGTATTGTCGCAGCCGCACTGGCCGCAGGCGGGCTTGCCGCAACAGTCGCGATAGGCGATCAGATAGGCCTTGCCATCATCCGGATTGATGCAGGTGCCGACCCAGGAGACGGGCGAGGGCTCCGAACCCGCCGGGCAGCTGTGGATGCCGCCGCCGCAACAGGTGCAGAGTGCGCCGTCGATCGCGCAATAGCGCCAATAGTCGCACTTGGTCTCGTCCTTGCTCTGCGCGGTGCGGGCAAAGGCGGTCTTGGCCTCGGGCGAGCGGTCGGGCTTGGCCGCTTCGGCGCGGCTGACCGGCAGCAGCGGGAAGGCGGGCGCAGCGACCAGGGCGGCGCCCAGGCGCGAGAGCATCGAGCGGCGCGATGTCCCCCCGGCGAGGCGCCGCAGCAGCTTTTCCCCCATGGCGTCGGCGTCGAACTTCTTCATGTCACGGACCCCCTTTTACTTGCGATCAGGCCGCCTGGGCTTTGAGCGAACCGATATAATCCTGCACCGTGGCGATCCCCATTTCATGGGCGACGACCAGGCTTTCGAGATGCTCGCGGCTGTTGACCAGTCCCTTGGACAGGATGGTGCCCTCGGCATCGAGCAGCACGGCGAAGGGCAGCTTGGCGACGCCATAGGCCTGGCCCGCCTCCGGCCCGTTGACGAAGGCATAGGCTTCAAGCCCATGCTGGGCGATCATCGCGCGCTGGGCAGAGACATCATCGTCGCCGACGAAGGTCAGCGCGACCCGTTCGTCCCGCGCGAAGGACTTGGCCATCGGGATGATATTCTTGCACAGCGGGCATTGGGCGGAGACGAACATCAGCAGGCGCAGCGCCGTGCCATGGGCATGGCCGCCGATCATGACGGGTGCGCCGTCGATGGTGCGGGCGTCGATCTTGACGATGGCGTCGCCTACCGCCGGGCCGCCGCTGGTGGCGAGCGCGCCGGCGGGCGCGACCCGGATGTGCAGCACGCCGACCTGCCGCGCGACCGCCAGCAGGGCGATGCCGAGCGCGAAGATGGCGACCCAGGACAGGATCTGCGCGATGATGAGCGAGGTCAGCATAGGTCTATCTCCGGTAGGTGGCGGCGGGCGTGGCGATCAGCGCCAGGATGGCGCCAAGCAGGTGGAAGGCGAGGAACAGTGCGATGCCGCCAGCGGCCGCGGTGGCGATGTCCAGCGCGGAGAGTGGCGGGGCGGGCAGCAGGCGCGGCGCGACCAGCGCGACCAGCAGCAGGTTGCGGATCACCAGCGGCCAGCCGATCGGATGGCGTAACTGTGAACGTCCACAGCCGCAGTCGATATGGCTGCGCCCGCGCGCAATGTTGATCGCCATCGCGCCGGCAAAGAGGCTAAGCAGCAGCATGGCGAGCAGCACCGGCACCGGAGCAAGGCCGGCGATCAGCGTGGCGCCGATGGCGATCTCCGCCAGTGGCAGCAGGATCGCGGCGGGCGCGACCAGCGCCGGCGGCAACAGCCGGTAATTGGCGATCACGCCGGGCAGCAGGATGCGGTGGCGCAGCTTCGACAGGCCCGCCTGCAACAGGATGAGGCCGATCCCGATGGCAGCCGCCAGTGCGGCGATCGCCAGGCCCCGCGCCATGATCAGGAGGGGTCCGCGACCGTGATGGTGCTGCCGCCGGCCTTCTCGATCTTGTGCTTTTCTTCCCAGGTGGCGAGGTCGATGACGAGGGCGGTGCCCTTTTCGCCGTCCATGATGAGCAGCGGCTTGTCCGACTGGGTGACCTCGATATTGTTCATCGGCTCTTCCAGCGGGCGGCGCTTCACCACCTTCTGCGTGGCGAGATCGACCTCCCACACTTCCGTGCCCGATGCCTTGTGCGACCAATATTCGCCCATGTGCATCAGCACGAACAGATGGCCGGTCGCGCGGTGCAGCGCCATCGGTTGGCGCCCGCCCGGATACCAGTTCAGTTCCAGCGGCTTGGTTTCGCCCGGCCGGATGCCGGCGGCGGCCTGGATCGAGAAGGGAGCGGAGATGGTCGGCGCCGGGCCAAGCTTCGCGGTCCAGATCTGGCCGGTGTAGCTCAGCAACGTCGTTTCCTTCTTCTTCCGGTCATAGGTGAAATTGTCGAAGATCGGATCGTCGGTGGCCGAGAAGAAGGGCGCGCTATGGGTGATGTCGGCCTTGCTGCCGGTCAGCTTCACGGTCGCGAGCGATCCGTCGGCGCACAGCGCGGAAAAGCCGACGCCCGGATTGGGCATCATGCTGGCGCAGCCGGGCAGTTCGACATTGGCGACGAACTTGCGCTTCACCAGGTCGACGATGTTTACCGAGGAGGCGGGGCTGAGATTATAGACGAACCCGGTCTTACCATCGTCGCTGACGACGAAGTTGTTCTTGCGCGATCCGATCAGGATGCGATCGGGAATGGTGATTTCGGTGATCAGCTTCAATTCGCGCGTGTCATAGACCGACACCATGTCCTGCCGCGTGCCGCGATCGCCCTTCGACCAGATGGTTTCGGCGACATAATAATATTTGCCGGCCGGATCGATCGCCATGTCGGCGAGGCGCCGGGTTTCGACCATGCCCACCATCTTGCCGCTGTCGCCGTCGAAGATGCTGGTGCCCGGCATATCCCATCCGCCGTCGACGAAGAACCAGTTGGGCTTGGGCGGTTCCATCGTTACGACATCGGACGTTTCCGGTTCCAGCGCGGCCGTGGTGTCGGCGGGCGCGGCCTGGGCGGTGATGGCTGCGCACAGGGCAAAGCCCATGGCGGCGGTGGCGAAAAATCCCCTGACGGCGGCGCTCGACATCTGGCGTGATCCCCCTTGATCGGTGCGGCGGCGCTGGACTCATCTGGTCCGCGTTTCGCCGCTGGAACGAAGACTGGACAAGTGTCAAGGATTGGTCAAGGGGTGAAGCGCTCCCTGCAAAATATTTTTGCGCCGCAGCAAAATTACGCCCAGAGTCAGGCCCCGCGTCAGGCAATAATCTCGTTCACGCCCTCGATCCGGGGCAGGCGTAGCTTGTCCGGTGCGGTTGCCACCAGCAGCGCGAAACAGCCGCCGGTGAGGGCGACCAGCGCGCCATCGACCAGCCCCTGTTGCCCGAGGGCGTCGGACAGCAGCGATCCTGCCACCGGCCCGGCGATCATGCCCAGGCTGTGCACGCAGGCGACGAAGCGGCGGAACAGCGGACTGCCGCCGCCCGCTGCCGTGGCAAGGCCGGAAAAGCGGATGATCGTGGCGGTCGACCCGATATTGAGCAGGCCAATCGCCAGGATGAACAGGGTCGGTGCGCCGGGGCGGGTGAGGGCGAGCGGGGCGAGCAGGCAGAAGGCGGACAGCAGGCCGGTCAGCGGCAGCGGAATGATCGTCTGTTCGCGCATCAAGGCGATCGCGGTCAGCGCGCCGATCACCGATCCGATCGCGACCGCCTCGCCGATCACGCTGTCGTCGATGCCGGCGGCCAGCGCCAGCGCGCCGGAAAAGCTCCAGATCATCATGGTGGCGGCGATGAAGCAGAACAGGGCGACGGCCAGCGCCCAGGCGCGGGGCGGGGTGGGAGCACGCTCATTGGCCTCGCTGGTCAGCGTTTGCGCCGGATCGGCGGCCGGCATCAGCAGGCTGAGTAGCAGTACGCCGATCGGCGCCAGCGCCAGCAGGCGGAGCGCAGCGGCCGGCCCGGCGCTGTCGCTGATCGCCGGCAGTGCCAGCGCGACCAAGGTGGACAGCAGCAGCTGGACCAGGAAGACGGCAGCATAGGCGCCGGTCGGACGGTGGGATGCGGCCGCGCTCATTGCATGGGTATAGGCGACGCCCATGCCGACGCCGAACAGGCCGCGCGCGACGATGAGCGTTGCCAGCTCGTCGAGCGCCGGCGTTATCAGGCTGGCGGCCAGGGCGATCAGCGCGGCGAGGGCCGGCGCGCCGGCGGGCAGATGGGCGCCGCCGCGCCAGACCAGGATCGCGCCGATCGCCATGCCGCCCTGGGTCGCGCCGACGATCCAGCCATGGTCGGACGGATCAAGCCCGGTGGCTGCGGTCAGCAGGGTCAGGAAGACGGGATCGATGCCAGGTTGCAGCAGCGCGAGCGCGGCGGCGGCGATGCAGGCGATGGTCCGGTTCGGTGCCCATCCGGGCAATATACGGCTTTGCGTCATGATGGCCCCCACAGCATGAACGGGCGCCGGTGGCGCCCCTGCCGTTCAGACCATCTCTCCCCCTTGGGGCGGCGTCAGGCCGCTTCTGTCATCAGCCCTGCAAGATCGCGCGAAGTCACCGTCTTGGCAAGATGCACGAACGACATCGCCGCCAGGGCGGTAAAGACCGGCATCTTGGCAGCCCAGGGCTTCTGATGGCCCAGGAATGGCGTTGATCCTTCCATCGCCGCGCTGATGAACAGGGCGACGCTATGCACCTCGTCCGGGGCGAGGGCCGGGTTGATCTGCGCCACATATTCGCCGATCACCTCATGCACCTTGCTGTAGAACAGGCGCACCCGGTCGGCGACGAACTCGCTCTGATTGGCAAGCGCCCAGAGTTCGGTGAACAAATGGGTGGTGCGCTTGGTCTGGATATCCTCCAGGCACAGGATGATTACCAGCTTCAGCCGTTCCTCGGCGGTGAGGCCGGGCTTGCGCACCATCTCCTCCAGCAGCTTGTCATAGGATTCCAGCATCTCGTCCAGCATCACCTGGATCAGCATTTCCTTGCGCGGGAAATGATAGCTGACATTGCCGACCTTCATGTCGCAGCGCGCGGCGATGCGGCGCAGGGTGAAGGCATCGGCGCCCTCGTCGATCAGCACGTCCAGCGCCGCCTTGAGGATCTGGTCCACCGTTTCGGACCCGCGGGCATAGATGCCGGGCCGTGAGGGAGCGAGTATCATATCACATCTGCCTTGGCGGCCCTCCTACCACGGCGCGGCCCGGTTCGCCACCCTTTGCGCATCGCTCGCAACGGCGGGCTTGACGAATATTTGAAGACTGTCCAGTATTTGATCATCCACATAATCTTGGGAAGAGGCGTGAAAATCCGGTGCGGCACCCTGGCGGGGCGGCTTCCGGGGCAAACGTCCATCATGTGCGGGGACATTTCAGGCGATGATTCAGGGTATCAAGCACGTCACACTCTCTCTTCTGGCCGTCTGGGCGATCGGGTTGCCTGGAGCGGCACAGGCGACAGGTCCGCAGACCTTCGCCAACCGCTGCTCCATGTGCCACCAGCCCTCGGGCGCGGGCCTGCCGGGCCAGTTCCCGCGCCTCAACGGACGGGTCGCGCAGATCGCGACCAGCCCGGAGGGGCGGCGCTATCTCGCCATGGTGCTGCTCTACGGCATCTATGGCCCGATCACCGTGGACGACAGGAAGATCACTGGCCTGATGCCCGGCATGGGCACGATGTCCGACCAGGATATTGCCGATGTGCTCAACCATGCGGTGTCGCTCAAGAAGGCGGCCAAGCCCGCCGCGCCCTTTACCGCGGCGGAGGTCGCCAAGGTGCGCGCTGGCGGCAAGCAGACCGCGGCGCAGGTCGCGGCCGAACGCGGCCGGCTGGCGGGCAAAGGGCTGATCCCGTCCTGATCCGGGCGGCGATCCTATAACTCCATGCTATGGGATAGTCGGTCTTGAGCGGTTAAACGGCGGTGTCGGGCTGTGGGATAAGGGGGCTCCAAGGAGATCCCCCAATGTCCAACGCTATCGCCACCGTCTCGCTGCGCGGCACGCTTGAAGAGAAATTGCGCGCCGCTGCGGCGGCCGGCTTTGCCGGGGTCGAGATATTCGAGAATGACCTGATCGGGTCGGAACTGGCGCCGCGGGACGTGCGGCGCATGCTGGACGATCTGGGCCTGGCCTGCATGCTCTACCAGCCCTTCCGCGATTTCGAGGGGATGCCGGGCGCGCTGCGCCAGCGCGCCTTCGACCGGGCCGAGCGCAAGTTCGACCTGATGGGCGAACTGGGCACCGATCGCATCCTGGTCTGCTCCAACTGCTCGCCCGCCTCTCTGGGGGAGCGGGAACGGATCGTCGACGATTTCCGCGACCTGGGCGAGCGGGCCGCCAAGCGCGGTATCCTGGTGGGCTATGAGGCGCTCGCCTGGGGCCGGCATGTGTTCGATCATCGCGATGTCTGGTCGATCGTCGAGCAGGTCGACCATCCCCATATCGGCATCATCCTCGACAGTTTCCATTCGCTGTCGCGCAAAATCCCGAGCGAGAGCATCCGCGATATTCGCGGCGACAAGATCGTCTTCGTCCAACTGGCCGACGCGCCGCTGCTCGACATGGACCTGCTCTATTGGAGCCGCCATTTCCGCAACCTGCCGGGGCAGGGCGGGCTGGATGTCGCCGGCTTCGTTGCGGAGATATTGGCCACCGGCTATGACGGGCCGTTGTCGCTGGAAATCTTCAACGACCGGTTTCGCTCCAATGCGGCGACTCTGGTGGCGGAGGACGGGCATCGTTCGCTCGACTATGTGCGCGACGCGGCGCTGCGGCAGTTGGGGCGCCCGTCGACCATGCCCGCGCCGGAGCCGGTTCTGGGCGCTGAGTTTGTGGAATTCACCACCGCCGGCGCCGATTCCGCGCGGCTGGGCCGCACGCTGGCGACACTGGGCTTCAGCCTTGCCGGCGAGCATCGCCAGAAGAAGGTGACGCGATGGCGCCAGGACGGCGTCAACCTGGTGGTCAATGCCGAGCCCAAGGGCTTTGCCAGCGCCTATCGTGCGGCACATGGATCGTCCATCTGCGCGATCGGCGTGCGGGTGAAGGACAAGGCGGCGGTGCAGGCGCGCGCGGCGGCGCTGGGGATCAAGGCCTATAGCGCGGAAGGCCGCCCCGGCCGGATGGCGATGCCGGCGCTGCGCGGGGTCGGCGGCAGCCTGGTCTATCTGATCGACGATAATGAGGTGGAAGGGCTGTGGGCGCGCGAATTCCAGGCGATCGAGGCGGAGCCCGACACGCCGGTCCATGCCCATGGCTTCGACCATCTCGCCGCCGTCGTCCATAATGACGAGTTCCTGTCCTGGCAGCTTTACTGGCGCGCGCTGTTCGGGCTGGAGGCGAAGGCGGCGCAGGACGTGATCGATCCGTCGGGGCTGGTGCATAGCCAGGCCTTGCAGGCGCCCGACGGCGCCTTCCGCGTGACGCTCAATGCGTCGGACGCGCGCGAGACGCTGTCGTCCCGCTTCCTCGACCAGGGGATTGGCGGCGGCTATCAGCATGTGGCGCTGGCGACCGACGATATCTTCGCGACCGCGCAGACCCTGCGGGATGAGGGCGCGGCGGTGCTGACGATCCCGGCCAATTATTATGCGGACATCGCCGCCCGCTTCGGCTTTGACGACGCGCTGGTGGCGCGGATGCAGGCGCTGGGCATCCTCTATGACGAGGATGCCGATGGTCACGGCTTCTGGCAGCTCTACAGCCGCGCCTTCGACAAGCTGTTTTTCTTCGAGTTCGTCCAGCGCGCGGGCGGCTATACGGGCTATGGCGCACCCAATGCCGGCGTCCGGCTGGCCGCGCAGAACCGGTTCCGCGACGAGAACCCGGTCGATTGAGCGGGGTCAGAGGATCAGCTTGATCGTCATGCCGGCCACCACCGCATCGGGATAGCGGCTCGTCGCCCCGACGCGGTGGATATATTGGAGGTTGGGGCGCAGCAGCAGGGCGCGGGTCGCCTGCCAGCCATAGAAGATTTCGCCGCTCGCCTCCCAGCGCTGCGGATCGACATCCTGTCCCAGCATCTGCTGGTCGCGCTGGCGATCGGCGATGCGCGGATTGACCCTGGCATAGACGAGGCCGAGGCCTAAATTGTCCCTGGGCCGGCTGTCCCACAGGCCGCGCGCGACGAAGCCGCCGCTCAGGAACAAGGGCACGCGCGCGGTCGCCCGGTCGGACAGGGTCATGGTGCCGAACAGCGACAGGCCGCGCTCGCCGGGGCCGAAGCGGACGATCATCTTTTCCGCCATGGCCCAGGCGCTCCACCGTTCGCGCCGGGTGGCCGGGGCGAGGCCGGACAGGGCGTAGGAATCGCCATTGGCATCGGCATAGACATCGGGCTTGTCGGTCGTGTCGATCAGGCCGCCGACCCGGACCAGAGCGGGCAATTGCCCTGCGCCCTGGCCAGACTTCCAGCCCAGTTCGACCGGCAGCACGACGCTGTCGAAACGCGGCGCCAGTTGCCAGCCATTGCCGGTCTGGGCGCGGATGCTGTTCACTTCGAAGGCGGCGACGCTGATGCTCAGCCCATGGCCGATGTCCTGCCGGGCGCGCATGCCCCAGCGCGGGATCGGGAAGCCGGAAAAGCCGCTATTGTAGAAGAGCGTGGTCGGACGCGGGCAGAAGGCGAAATTCTGGAACTGGCAGCCCGAGGGCAAGGTCGCGAAATCGTCGCCCGTATGATAGAGGCCGATCTTGAGCGCGGTCCTGCCGCCATTCAACTGCTGCTCATAGCTGAGTTCCGCCGGCCGCAGATCCTGCCCGCCGCCGAACAGTTCCTGCACCTCGAACAGATTGCCGATGCGGGTGGCGGTCAGATCCTGCCCTTTGCGATGGATGATCGTCGCGATGATCTTGCCGCCTGCAAGGCCGAACGCCTTGCCGGTGTCGACGACTGCCGATGCCAGCAATTGCTGGGTATAGGCCGCGCCCTGATCGCGGCCGCCGCTGATCGATGCGGCGCTTTCGGAGACATAGGAGAAGGTGAGGTTGACGCCCCTGTCCTTGAGTCGCGTGCGCCAGCCGGCCTGGGGCGCGGCCGGTAGCGGGGGTGGGTGCGTCTGTGGTCCGGCGGGCGGCCCCTGCAATTGCGGCGCGGGTTTCACCGCTTCTGCGACCTGGACGGGCAGGACGATGGCGGGTGGGCTGTCTGCGATCATGGCGCGACAGCCGCATCGGTGGCGCGGGCGAAGTCCGCCAGCATGCGGTCGCTGTCCGGTGCGACCCCTGTGAACAGGGCGAAGGCATGGGCCGCCTGCATCACCGCCATGCCGCCGCCGGTCAGTATGGCGCAGCCCTTCGTCTGCGCCGCCATCAGCAACGGGGTGTGCAGCGGGAAATAGATGATGTCCGACACCCATTGATGGGGCGTCAGCAGATCGGGATCGAAGGGTAGGCCGGGATGGCTGAGCATGCCGATCGGGGAGGTCTGGACCACGCCATCGACGTCCGCGATGGCATCGGCCGCATCGGCGATGGCCTGCACCTGTGCTGCCGGGTAGAGCGCGCCAAGCCGATCGGCCAGCGCCGCCGCGCGGTCCTGTGCCGGATCGACGATGGCGAGATGCGTCGCGCCGAGGTCGAGATGGGCATAGCCGACCGCTGCCGCCGCGCCGCCTGCGCCGATCATTGCGATCCGGCCGCGCGGGCGATCCGCAAGGCTGGCGAGGAAATGGGCGCGATAGCCCGACCAGTCCGTATTGTCGCCATGCGCCTGGCCATTGCGGAACAATATGGTGTTGACCGCGCCCAATGCCCGAGCCGCGTCGGACAGGCTGTCGAGCAAGGGAATGACCGCCTGCTTGAAGGGATGGGTGACGTTGATCCCGTCAAAGCCCATCGCGCCCAGCATCGGCAGCAGGCGGGGCAGGTCGTCCGCGCCATAGCCCATCCGATCGGCATCGAGGATGCGGTAGACGAGGGTCAGGCCGAGCGCCTTTGCCTCCGTTTCGTGCATGTGCGGGCTGCGCGATCCGGCGATGCCCTGGCCGATCAGGCCGCAGAGAATGGACGCGCGGGGGCGATCCGCGACGGGCGCGGGGGACTGGAACATGGCATTATCCTTGGAAGAGGGGCGGTCAGTCGGTCTTGGGCAGGCGGATCATCGCGGCGCAGATGCCCGCGATGACGGCCGGCACGGCGAAGACACCGAAAATGACAGGCAGTGAGACTTTCGCCGCGAGCAGGAAGCCGCCCAGCATTGGCCCGATCACCGCGCCGATCCGGCCGACGCCCATGGCCCAGCCGATGCCGGTGCCGCGTGCTTCGGGCGGATAGAGGCTGGCGGCGAGCGGATAGCAGCCGTTGAAGCCGCCCTGGACGAACACGCCGATGAAGAAGGCGGTGGTGAGCGTCGCGACCAGCGGCATGGCGACCGACCCGAACAGGACCAGCGTGACGGCGGCGGCGGACATATAGCCCAGGATCAGGCGGCGCAGGTCGAAATGGGTGCCGGCGATGCCGATCAGGGTCACGCCGACAAAGGCGCCGATATTGTAGATGGCGCCGGCATAGATGGCGTCCTTGGCCGGCAGGCCGGCTTCGACCGCCAGCTTGGGAATCCAGCTGATGACGAAATAGAGCGTCATGAAGCCCGAGATGGTGGCCATCCACAGCAGGATGGTGCCGGTCGCGCGTCCGTCCGCCAGCAGGCCGCGCACGCCGGCCTTGTGGGCTTCATGCACCTTCTTGGCGGGCAGCGCATCGACCGCCGGCTGGCCCATCGAGCGGAGCAGGCGGTTGGCCTTCTCCAGTGCGCCCCTGGGCTGGCGGGTCAGCAGGAAATCGATGCTTTCGGGCAGCAGCAGCCAGACGAAGGGCAGGGACAGGGTGCAGAGAATCGCCGCGCCCAGCAGCATCGCCTGCCAGCCATAGATGGGCAGCAGGTTGGCGACGACGAAGCCGGTGATGGTCGCGCCGACCGGATAGCCTGCCTGGAGGAAGCCGACCGCGAAGGTGCGGTGCCGGGGCGGGGCATATTCGGCGGTGAGAGCCGCCATGCTGGCGAGCACCGTGCCGATGCCGATGCCGACGATGAAGCGGCTGACGATCAGTTCGCCGATATTGGCGGCCATGGCGGAGCCGAACATGGCGCCGGCCATCATGACGAGCGAGGCGAGGATCAGCTTGCGGCGGCCGAACCTGTCGGCCATCGGCGCGATCAGCAGGCCGCCGGCGGCCATGCCGGCCAGCCCGGCGCTGAAGACCACGCCCAGCCGTTCGGGTGTCACCTGCCAGTCGGTCGACAGGGCGGGGGCGATATAGGACAGGATCAGCACGTCCATGCCGTCGAGCATGTTGAGGATGAAGCAGATGGCGACGACCAGTATCTGGCGCGCGGTCCACTGGCTGTCCGATGCGACGGGCGCAGCCTGGCCGTCAACGGTCACATAGGGCCGCACGGACACGCTGCCGGTGGCGGAATAGCTGGCCATCTCGAATAATGCCTTTCATCCTCTCGCGGCGCCCTGCGCCCTTGCCTTGCTGATCCGGTGGCCTGTCGGCTTCTATTCTGCGGATGCCTATGCCTCATCCATTCAATAGGTAATTTCCACCGCTCCAGATGCGCTTCGCTATATCGCTATGTTATGGCTTTGGCGGGCGTGGCAGGGCAAGCATCGCGCTGCGGGCAATCTCCTCGAACGTCTCGCCGATGATGGCGCGCGGCGATTCCAGATTGCGGTTGATATAGACCGGCAGCACGCCGGGGTCTTCAAATTCCAGGAAACGGACAGTGTCGGCATGAGGCTGCATCGCGGTGAAGCTGTCGACCAGCGCCACGCCCATGCCGTTGGCGACGAAGGCGACGGCGGTTTCGGCGAAACGGATATAGGTGGAAACGTCCGCTTCCTGGCCGGCGCGGGCGAACATGTCGGCGATGATCCGGCCATGGGGCGTGTCGGGGCGGAAGGATTGCAACTGCGCGCCGGCGAGGTCCGCGACGCCGATCCGGTCGCGATCCGCCAGCGGATGATGGCTGGGCACGGCGCAGACCATGCGCCCGGCGCCGATCCGGCTGGACAGGATGTTGGGATGGTCGATCGGAAAGACGGTCAGCGCATATTCGCCGCGCTGGAGGGCAAGATAATCGATCGCCTGCTCGACCGAGAGAATGTCGAACTGGATGGTGAGGCCGGGATAATTGGCGCTGAGGCGGGCCAGCATCTGGGGCAGGATCGAATGGCCGAGCGATGGCGAGGCGCCGACGCGAAAGGTCTTGTCCTCCCCCTTGGCCAGTCGGCGGATGACATGGGCGAGATCGTCGAAGCCCTTGTATATCCGTTCGATCTCCTCGAACAGCACGCCGGCTTCCTGGGTCGGCACCAGCCGGCCGCGGGTGCGGTCGAACAGGCGGAACTGCAGCCGGTCCTCCATATGGCCGAGCATCCGGCTGAGGCCGGGCTGGGACGTGCCGAGCATCCGCGCGGCGCCGCTGACCGTCTTGGTGATCATGACGGCGCGGAAAATTTCTATCTGTCGAACCGTGAGCATCGAACGTCCATGATCCTGCACCGGATGGAAAGCGCGTGCTAGCCCAGCGGGGCGGCGCATGAAAGCCCGCCGCGTGGTTGCCGGTCGTTCGAAGGCGGGTTTTCAATGTGCGCGGGCAGGGGCAAGGGGTTGCCCGCGCACATCGGTCAGCCAGGGATCAGAAGCGAACCTTGGCACCGACCGTCATGTAACGGCCGATCGTGTCATAGTGGATCGCGCCATAGGTGGTCAGCGGCGGATCGCGGTCGAACAGGTTGTTGACGTTGGCGAACAGGGTGAACTTGTCGACATTCACCTGGGCACCCAGGTCGACATAGACGCGGGCAGCGATGTCGTTGTTGGCGATGTCCAGCGCATGGTTGAACTTGCCGCCGCCGACATAGCGGACGCGGGCGTCGACCGAGACGTCCTGGCTGCTGTAGTTGATCGACCCGGTGGCGCGCCAGTGCGGCGTGCCGAAGCTGACATTGTCGCCCACGTCGCCGGCACGGTCGACGATGGTCTTGCCATCGTTGATCAGCACCTTGTCGACATAGGTGGCGAGGCCACGGAAGCGCATCGTACCGTTCATGCCGCCGCTGACCTTGTTGAGCGGCAGGGTGTAGCTGGCTTCGAAGTCCACACCGCTGGTCTTATATTCGGCCAGGTTGATATAGGTGGTATAGATGGTCGTGGGCGCACCGTCGCTGTCGCGAACGATCTGACTGCACAGATTGTCGTTGCCACCGGCACAACCGCTGATCACGTCCTGCGCAGCCAGCGAGGTGATCGCGTCCTTCAGCTTGATGTTATAATAGTCGACCGACAGATTGAAGCCGGGCAGGAAGGTCGGCGTGAACACCGCGCCCAAGGTCAGCGTGCTGCCGATTTCGGGCTTCAGGTTCGCGTTGCCGCCGCCGTAGCGGGTAATGGAATAGGTGTGGCTCTCACCCTCATCATCGATTTCGGCAACCGTGGTGAAGCTGGTCGTGCTGGTGGTGTAGAGTTCGGCCAGGCTGCCTGAGCGGATGTCCCGCGAACGCGACACGCGAATCAGCAGATTGTCGAAGATACGGTCGGTCAGGCCCAGCTTCCACGACCAGATGCCGCCGCTGGTGCTGTAGCGGCTGTACCGGGCCGCGCCATTGACGTCGAGCTTGCTGAAGGGCTGATCCAGCAGCGGGATGGCGACTTCGGCGAAGCCTTCCTGCACGTTGAACCCACCATTAAGCGGCGAGAAGTTGAAGCGGCTGAAACCGCCGGCTGCCGAGGTGGCGTCCAGGCTGTTGGTAACCTGCTCTTCCCAGCGCGCTTCGGCGCCGACGGCGACCGAAACGGGACCGGCCCAGGTTTCGAACAGGTCGCCACGCAGGCTGGTGCCCATGCTGTCCATCTTGGTCGTGTAGACGACGCGGGCGGTGTTGCCGAACACATAGTCGATCGCGGCCTGGCTGGCGGTGCCGGTGCCCAGGATGTTGAGCGGGCTGCACGCCGTGGTCGGATCGGTCAGGGCGACGCGGCAGACGATGTTGCCGTTCGAATCCCGGACGGCATCCAGCGCGTTGGTCATGTTCGCGCCGGTGATCTGGTTGTCATAGCTCTGCATGTTGCGGTTTTCGCCATGGCTGTAATAGGCCGAATAGCGCCATTTTCCGTCCGCGAAGCTGCCGTCGACGCCGATCGCGCCTTCCACATTCTGGCGATAATAGCCGAAGGTGCGATAGCCATAATCCTCGAACACGCGGCCGATCTTGACGGTGGTTTCACCCGCAGCGGCCAACTGGTTCTGGATGTCCGACGACAGATAGGGGTTGGTGGCCGACAGGGTGTAGGTGCCGCTTTCCGCATAGAAGGGATATTTCGCCCAGATGCGGCTGTAGCTGCCGTCCGCCCAGAAGGTGGCGTCGCCCACTTCAAAGCTGGCGCGGGCATAGCTGTTGACGCGCTGATAGGGGTTGGTCAGCGAATATTCGTCGTTGGTGGCCACGCCTTCGCCGCCGACCATGGTCGTGCCGCTGATCTGGCTGCCATATTGGAAGGCGCGCAGCGTGCCGTCGCTGTTGAAGGTCTGGCCCTTGAGCGAGCCCGCATTGATGAGGCCGCCCAGGCTGGTGTTGGACGCGTTGACGTCGCGCACCAGGATATAGTCATGGTCGCCCGTGGTCGGCGAGAAGAGGTTGGCGCTGCCGACATTCTTGCGCGAGTTGCGGTCGAGAATGCCTTCGTCATTCTGATATTCGGCGCCGATCATGAAGTGGCCGCGGCCGTCGGCGAAGTGGGTGCCGAAAGTGCCGTCGAAGCTGTAGCGATAGCCGTCGCCGCGCGACGACACGCCGTTCTGCGCGCCGATGGTCAGGCCTTCCAGATCATCGTCGAGCATGATGTTGACGACGCCGCCGATCGCGCCCGAGCCCCAGGCTGCGCTGGCGCCGCCGGTGACGATCTCGACCCGCTTCACCAGGCCCTGCGGCACGGTGTTGAGGTCCGACGAACCGGTGAAGCGGCGGTTGTTGAGCAGGGTCAGGGTGCGGGTGACGCCCAGCCCACGAAGGTCCATCGCCGACGAGGAAGAGTTGGTGTTGGCGACGGTGCTGGCCGGCGACTGGGTCGCGCGGAACTGCGGCAGATCGTTCAGCACCTGCGCGATGCTGGGACGGGCGCCCTGGCGCAGTTCGCTTTCGCCCACGACGGTGGTCGGGGTCGGCGCGTCGAAGCCCTTGCGGTCGATGCGCGAACCGGTGACGACGATCGAACCGGCGTCATCGTCGGCGGCGGGCGTGCTGTCCTGTGCCATGGCGACCTGTGCCGTGGCGAGCGACAGGACCAGGGCGGCCCCGGCGCTGCCCGCCATCAGCAGGCGGCGAAATCCAGTGTCTTCAATACGCATTTCCAATAGTCCCCTTTTGCTCTTGCTTTGTTGTGGCCGCGACCCGAGCGGCTCTTGTGTGATGGCTGAAAATCAGTCGGCGACGCGGCGGAAGGCGACGTCGTAGGCACGCCCTTCGCCAAAGCGCAGCGCGGTGACCGCGCCCGATGCGTCGCGTTCGAACTTGACGGTGATGCGGCCGGCGCCCGGCGCGGCCTCGCCGGTGAAGACGTCGGCATAGGCGGGGCTGAGCGGCGTGTCGTACCAGCGCGGGCCGCTATAGGTCAGCGTGTCGCCCTGCTGCTTGAAGCTGAGGCAGGCGAAGGTGTCGACGCCGCAGAAGCGGCCGACATAGGGCTTGGCGTCGAAGGTGGTGACGGCATCGACCTTGCGATAGGCGATCGTCTCGCCCTCGCGATGTTCCAGCGTCAGGCCGGTCTTGCCGAAGGTGAAGATATCCTCGCGCTGCGCCCAGCGGCCCGGCCCCACCGGGGTCAGCACCCGGCCGTCGGCGCGCAGATTGCCCTTGTCGTCGCTGTCGAAGCGGACCGGGAAGCCGGTCATGCCGTCGGCATAGACGCCCGAGGGCAGAGGCCCCTTTGGCGTATAGGTCTTGGCCTTGTAGGCGGGCAGGAAGATGTCGGCGACATCGCGGCCCAGCACCGGCGTGTCGGCATTGCCGCTATTGCAGAGCAGCGACACGGCGAGCTTGTGCTGCGGATAGCGGGCCATCCAGGCGCGGTATCCGCCGGTCGAGCCGCTGTGGCTGACTTCCTGCTGGCCATGATGGTCGAGGTTCACCAGCGCCAGGGCATAGGCGATCGGCGTGCCGTCATTCAGCTTGGTCGGCGTCTGCATCTGCGCGGTGAAGCCGGTGCCGAATGTGTCGGCGTCGAGCGCCGCCTGCCACTTCACCAGATCGCCGACCGTGGTCAGCAGGCCGCCATTGCCATAGGCGTCCTCGATCACCTGATCGTTGCGATAGACGCCATCGTCAAATTCATAGGCGCCGGTGCGGCCCGGCACGACATCGCCATGATCGTCGCGCCAGCGTGTGTGGGTCATGCCCAGCGGCTTGAAGATATGGTCCTGGGTGAAATCGGCGAGCGACTGGCCGCTGACCCGCGCGACGATGATGGCGAGCAGGTTATAGTTGCTGTTGCTGTAGAGATAATGGCTGCCGGGCGCGAAGTTCAGTTCCTTCTGGCGCGCGACGATGTTCAGCATGTCCTGATTGTCGGCGGTGCGGCTGTTGCGCGGCCAGCCCTCGATCGCGGCGACCGAGCCCCAGTCGCGCAGGCCGCTGGTGTGGTGCAGCAGGTGGCGGATGGTGACCGGTGTGCCGTAATCGGGCATTTCCGGCACGACCTTGCGGATGTCATCGTCCAGCGACAGCTTGCCGGCATGTGCCAGCATCAGGGTCGCGGCGGCGGTGAACTGCTTGGAGTCCGATCCGGCCTCGAAGATGCTGTCCGGGGTGAGGGGGACAGCCAGTTCCAGGCTGGCCATGCCATAGGCGCGGGTGGCGATCGCCTGGCCATTGCGCGAGACGGCGACGGCGCAGCCGGGGGCGGTCTTGCTGTTCCAGCGCGCAAACAGCGCGTCGAGGCGGGCGAGCGACGCGGCATCAGCCGGGGCAGGGGCCGGGCTGGCCGATTGCGCCATGGCGGCAGCGGGCAGTGCCGCAGCCATGCAGATGAGCGCCCCCGCGAGCGAGGACCGAACGGTCGTCATATCAATGTTCCCCTTGTGCGCCCGAAGCGCTCTTGCCGCGCTGCGATCTGTTTTTTCTGGCGGCGCGTACGGCGGAAAATCCGTCGTCGTCCGTCTTTCCTGGCGAGTCCTAACCGGAGTCGCTGTCACGAACCTGACACAGAGAGGGATGTGGCGGCCGATCTTGCAATCAACGGCAAGATAAGGGCTTTTTATTTGGTATTTGCATTCCTGCTGTGGATGCGTATCGCAATTTAATGTCGATCGAGGGTGCCTGCCGGGATCGGTAGGAGTGCTGTAATGCGTTTGTTGCTGGTGGAAGATGATGAGCGTCTGGCGCGGGGGATCATGGCCTCGCTTGAAGGCGCGGGCTTTGCCGTCGATATATTGACCAGCGGCGAGGATGCGCTGCGACTGGCCGATCAGGAACCCTATAGCGCGATCATCCTGGACCTGGGCCTGCCCGATCTGGACGGCCTGGAAGTGCTGAGCCGGCTGCGCGCGCGCGGCGCGCGGACGCCGATCATCATCCTGACCGCACGCGACATGATCGACGACCGGATCAATGGTCTGGATCGCGGCGCCGACGATTATATGGCCAAGCCCTTCGACCCGCGCGAACTGGAATCGCGGGTCCGCGCGCTGGTGCGGCGCAGCCAGGGCACGCTCGATCCGGTGCTGCGCATCGGTACGCTGAGCTTCGACCGTTCCAGCCGCACCGTCTATCTGGAAGGCAGCATGATCGACCTGCGCCGGCGCGAACTGGCGGTGCTGGAGACGCTGATGGGCCGGCCGGGCAAGGTGGTGGCCAAGGAAAGGCTGTCGGCCGAGGTGTTCAACTTCGACGATGCGGTCACGCCCAACGCGCTGGAAGTCTATGTCGGCCGCCTGCGCCGCAAGTTGCAGCCGTCCGGCCCGTCGATCCGGACGATCCGCGGCCTGGGCTATATGATCGAAGCGGCCTGAGCGCCGGACTGATCGACAGCCACAGACATGCGCAGATTGTCTTCCTCGCTGCGGCTGCGCCTGACCGGCGCGGTGATGATGCCGCTGACAGCGCTGGTACTGGTCTTTTCCGTCATCACCGCACTGGTCAATCACAATACCGAGGCGGACACGGTCGACCGGGTGCTGGTGGGGTCGGTCCGCACGCTCAGCCTTGCCTATAACAGCCCGCCGGCCGATCAGAAGCGGCTGGTGCCGCTGGTCATCCACCTGCTCCAGCGCCGCGCCCGGCCGGTGGTCCATTACAGCGTCTATCGTGGCGACAGGCTGGTCGCCGGTGATCCCAGCCTGAAGCCGCCCGCTGACTATCGCGCCGACTGGGACGGCGTGACCGATCGCCATCCGCCCGCGACCTTCAAGAATGCCTATCGCAAGACGCCGCTGGTGCGCGGCTATCTCGATCCGGCGGATGCGCATTATGTCACCCAGGCGGCTTATCTGCGCAGCGGTACGCTGCACGGCAAGCCGGTGCGGATCGCGACCGAGATGCGCCGCGCCTATGGCGATGACAGGCTGATCGCGATCCAGATTGCCGACTATCTGGATGACCGGTCCGCCTATGAACGGCTGTTTCTGCGTCAGGTCTTGCTGGTGGGTGTCGCGGTGCTGCTGGTCACCGGACTGCTCTTCTGGTGGGCGATCCGCTGGGGGCTGCGGCCGCTGTCGGACCTGACGGGCCAAGTGGAGGCCGCCCGGCGCGAGGCGTCGCCGGCCTTCCGTATCGAAATGGCCGAAGCCACGCCGGTCGAGATCAAGCCGTTCGTTGCGGCCTTCAACGGGTTGATGGCGCGGCTGGAGCGGGCGACCAATTCGCTGCGGCAGTTCACCTCCAACGCCTCGCACCAGATGCGCACGCCGCTGGCGGTTGCGCGGGTCCATCTCGACGTGCTCGATCGCTATGGCGCGACCTCGCCGCAGGGCAAGGCAGCGTTACAGGATATTCCCCACGCCATCGACAGCCTGGAGCAATTGCTGCGCCAGTTGATCGCGCTCGCCCGAAGCGAGGAGGATGGCGACATGCGCATGGGGCCGTTCGACCTGTCCGAAGTCGCCGCGGACGTGATCGCCGATCGCGCGGCCCAGGCGCCGGCCGATATCGAGATCGGCTATGACAAAGGGATGGTCGGCCCGGCCATGGCGGTCGGCCAGCCAGGGCTGGCGGCGGAGCTGATCGGCAATCTGCTCGACAATGCGATCCGCTACAATCGGCCGGGGGGCACGGTCACCGTCCACCTCTATCGTCGCGAGGGGCAGGCGATGGTCGATATCGACGATGATGGTCCGGGCATTCCCGAGGCGCAGCGCGAAAAGGTGTGGGACCGTTTCTACCGCATGCCGGGCAACAGCGCGACGCCGGGCACCGGCCTTGGCCTGCCGATCGCGCGTGCATTGGCGGACCGAATGGGCGCGCAGATCAGCCTGGCCGACGGACGGACCGGCCGGGGACTGTGCGTCACCATCGCATTTCGCGCCGAATAGGCCCGCCGAACAGAAAAGCCTGTCCCGGCGACAGGTTCATGTCAGCCCGACCGGCTATCCCCGACACAAAGTTACAAAGGGGAAGTCCGTTGATGCTGTCCAAGATTCTTCGCCGCCGCGCGGTCCGCAGCCTGTCGCTGGCCGGCGCCGCGCTGATGCTGACCGCGCCGATCGCGGCCCATGCCGAGGACGAGGAAAGCGGCGGCCAGCTGTCGACCAGCCGCGTGCCGACCAGCCCGATCGCCGGCGATTTCAGCTTCGCGGCGGTGGGCGACCTCATCTATCTGCGGCCGATGCTGGCGACGATCGAGCAGCAGTCGCCCGACATGCTGCGCATCCTGCGTGGCGCGGACGTGACCTTCGGCAATTTCGAGACGACTGCGCTCGACCTCAAGACCTTCAAGGGTTCGCCCCAGGCGGAGTCGGGTGGCACTTGGATGCTGGCCGATCCCGCCGTCCCGGCCGATGTGGCGAAGATGGGCATCGACATTGTCGGCCACGCCAACAACCATGCTACCGACTGGGGCGTGGAGGGGCTGTATGACACGCTGGCGCTGCTCGACGACGCCCATATCGTCCATGCCGGCACCGGCCGTTCGATGACCGCGGCCCGTGCCCCGGCCTATTATGACGGGCCGCATGGCCGCGTCGGGCTGGTGTCGGCCACCACCAGCTTCACGCCGATGTCGCCGGCCTCCGATCCGCTGGGCCAGGTGCCCGGCCGTGGCGGCGCCAATGCCATCCGCAGCGTCGAGGTCGGCCTGGTGTCCGACACCGATCTGGCAACGATCGCGCGGCTGGCCGGCACCAAGGCTGACGCGCCGGTCAAGATGAAGGGGCGCGAATATCGGTCGACCGCAACCCCGACCGCGCCGATGACGATCGAATATGATCTCAATGCCAGGGATGTCGCCGCCAACATGCTGGCCGTGCGCCAGGCCAAGCAGAACGGCAATTTCGCCGTTTTCTCGCTGCACAATCATGAGCCCGGCAATGCCAGCCAGACGCCCGCCAATTTCGCCCAGGGTCTGGCGCATCAGGCGATCGATGCCGGCGCGGACGCCTATGTCGGTCATGGCCCGCACCAGTTGCGCGGGATCGAGATCTACAAGGGCAAGCCGATCTTCTATTCGCTCGGCAACTTCGCGATGATGAACAACAGCCTGGATGACCTGCCGGCCGACATGTACGACCAGTTCGGCATCACGCCGGGCAGTGTGACCGCGCCCGAACTGCTGCAGGCACGCGGCGCGAAGGAGTTCGGCGATCCCAACCTCTACGAAACGGTGATCGCGGTCAGCCATTACAAGGATGGGCAGCTTAGCGAAATCCGCCTCTATCCCGTCGACCTGGGCGTCAATGCGACGGGCGCGGGCAAGGGCGTGCCGCACCTGGCCGATGCCAGCGTCGGCGCGCGCATCCTGGAGCGGCTGCAGCGCCTGTCCGCGCCGTTCGGTACGAAGATCGAGACGGTCAAGGGCGTTGGCCTGATCCGCGTGGCGGCGACCCGTCCCTGATCGAATAGCGGCTTCAGGGGGGCGGGACGGTGCCCCTGAAGCCAGCCTTTCCTATTCCGCGCTATCCAGCGCGAAGAGGTCGAGCCGTTCGGCCAGCGCGGCATCGTCCAGATGCTGCGGGTTGGCGGCGCGCATCTGGGTGCGGGCATGGGGCTTGATGCGGACGGCTTCGGCGCTGGCATTGTCGCCATGGCGGAACACGTCGATCACGCTGTCGAGATTTTCATAGACGACTGCGCGCTTTTCCGATGGCGCAGCGATCACCACCTGCAGCCCGATATCGTCGTAAAATTCGAGCAGGGTGCGCTGGTTGGGCCCGTCCATCTTGCTGAACGCCTCGTCGAACACGGCAAGGCCCAGGCCCAACTCCGCGCGCTCATATTGCCGGCGCGCGCCATGATAGATGCTCGCCAGCGCCGCGCCGATCACCACATAATAGGGCACCTGCCGCTCCGCGCCGCTCGCCGTGCCCTTGCGCTTGTCATAGCTGGTGGTGCGGCCCTTGTTCACATCCTCCATGCGCAGGTCGAAGGTGAAGTAGTTGCGGTAATCCTGATAGGCCGAGAAATCGAGCGACTCGTCGCTCAGCAGCCGTTCGACCTCCGCCAGCGCCCGGGCATGTTCGGCGTCGCGCGGGGCGGCCCGGCCGAAAAGGGCGTCGAAGGTCAGTTCGTCATGCTCGCTCTCGCGCGCGAGCCGGTGGAGCGCGGCGAATTCCTCCTTGGGGCGGGCATGGAGCGTGTAGATCTCACCATGGAGCGGTCGCATCCGCAGCGCGCGGGTGAGGTTGTCCAGTTCCGAGCGCAGATCGTTGAAGCGGGCGTTCAGCTCATGGATGAAGGCGGTGCGGAAGAGCTGGCCGATCTGCTCGGCGGCTTCGTCGGCCTGGCGCCGATACTGGATCAGCTCATTCTCCTCCAGCGCCGCGATATTGGCGGCGAGCCAGGGCTTTACCTCGGTCGCGATCGCGCCGGGCAGGGCAATGGGCGCGCTATTGTCGAAATCGGCGCGATAATGGCCCAGCGTCTCGCGAATTTCGCCCTGCAAGGCCTGATAGGCGTCGCGGGCCTCGTCCGCGCGCTTCATCATCTCTTGCACCAGCCGGGGCAGGGGGCGTCCGCGCTGCTGGCGATAGACCTCGCGCAGGATCGATAGGCCGGCCGATGAGCGCACCCGATCCTTGAACAGGGCGCGCCGTGAGCGCAGGCAGAGCCAGGAGCCGGGCTGGGCATCGCCCGCATCCAGCCGTCGCTGGATTTCGATCCTGGCCTGGCCAAGCTGGCCGCGCCGGCCGATCAGCTCTTCCTTTTCCTCGGTGGCGCTGCGCAGTTGCAGCTTCACCTTGTCCAGATTGTGCTGGATTGCCGGGTCGACCGTCATCGCGATCTTGTCGAGCCGGTGCTGCAATTCGGTGCGGCTCTCCTCATGCTGGTCGATCGCGGCGACCAGCAGGTCGAGCCGGTCGGCCGGATCGACATCGCCCATCAGCGGCAGCAGCTTGCGATGAATATCGTCGTGGAACCGCTCGCTTTCGGTATGGACGGCGATCAGCGCCTGCCGATCCTCGATCCGGGCGAGCAGTTCGGCCTCCATCAGCGGGGCTGCGGCGCGGCCGATCTTGAGGTCGCGGGTGCGCAGCACCTCGACCACGATGCCGCTATTATAGGCGCCATCGCGCATGATCGCGCGGCCGCCGGCCAGCAATTCCGCCTGGGTGCCGGCGAGCCGCACCTGGCCGGTGCGGAAGCGGAGGAAGGCGATAGCCAATGGGTCGTCGCTGGCAAAGACGGTGGCCAGCGAATCCGTGTCGAAGCCGGGTGGCTGTTCGGCGAGGCGGCGGCTGTTGATGACCCGGCATCCGCGGAAGCCATCGCGGTTGGCGCGCACGATCTCGACCGCGCGGGACGCATGTTCGGGATCGACCAGGATCGCCTCGCGGTCGCGGCCGAGCAGCGCCTCGGCCGCTTCGCGCCATTGCGGATCGATGATTTCGGCCACCTGGCAGAGCGTGCGCGGGCGCATATTTTCCCGCTCCAGCGCGGCCATCAGCCGCACGGTGCGATCATCCAGGCTCACCTGGCCGGCGCGGGCCTTGTCGCGGCGCGCGACCAGATCGGCCAGTTCGTCCTGCAGACCGCGCCGCTGGGCGATGGCCTGGTCGCGTCGTTCCTGGATTTTTTCGACGGTGTCGATCGCGCTGCGGCGGGCGGTGGCGATCAGTTCCTCCATCGCCAGCGGATCGCGTGGCCATGTCGGCGGCTCCAGCCCGTCGCTCTGCTGCCGCAGCGCCTCCAGCGCCTGGAACAGGGCGCCGAGCTTCAGCGGAGCGAGCCGCTCGCGATGATCGAGCAGACTGGCGCCGAGCGCAGCGGCACGGAAGCGGGCTTCGAGCCGTTGCACCACGCCGGTTCGGGCGAGATCCACGGCCTTGAGTTCACTGGCGACCACGGCGCGCTTGCCGGCCGCACCCTCCGCCACGGACTGGGCGAGCAGGCTGTCCTGCCGGTCGCCAAGCGCCGCGATCTCCGCATCGCAGCGGCCGATGTCGTGCTGGATGTCGTCCAGCGCCGCCAGCGTATCGCGTTGCTCGCGCAGATTGGCGATCAGCGCGGCCCCCGCCTCGATCATGGCGGCGAGGCGGGCCGTGCCGCGGGCGACATCCTCCCGTTCCAGCAAGGTGACGAAGCGGGATACGAGTTCGGCCAGCGCCCGCAGCGCGTCGAGCCGTCGCTCCAGTTCATGCACATCCTTCTGGATGTCGCGATAGCGCTGGATGCCCTCGCGCAGTTCGCCGATGTCGATGTCGTTCCGGGCGAGCAGGAAATTATGCACGAAGCCCTCGACCGAGCGCATATCCTCGAACGACAGGGCCATGATGAAGGCGCGAATGAAACGTTCCGGGTCGCTATGGCGCCGGCCGGTGAACAGCTGGCGCATATATTCGCGGATATGGTTGCGCGGGCCGTCGGGGCGAATGAGCTGGGTGCCGGCCGCGGCGCATGCCTGCTCCAGCCGTTCGCGCACCAGATTCCAGGGGGCAGAGCGTTGCTGCCCGCCGTCCAGATTCTCGATCAGCAGTTCGCTATCCACCCGCACGCCGGGCGCGATGTAGCGGCCGACCACCTGCGCATCCTCGATCGCGGATGCCTCGACGCACAGGCCCACGCTCACCGGCGGACGCACGCCATCGGGATCGTCGAACGTCAGCACGATGTGGGTGACGGATTCCTGGCGCAGAAATTCATGCTCGTTGAGCTGGCCGAGGCAATAGCCGCGCAGCGTGCGTTCCGACTTGCGGCTGCCGGTTTCGCCGGCGGAGCGGTTGAACTGATACCAGCGCCGCGACCCGCCGGTCATCACCGCCTGGATAAGGTCGATCAGGGTCGATTTGCCGGAGCGGTTCTGGCCCAGCACGGCGGTGTCGCCGCTGACGGCCAGGTCTTCGCGGCCGAACAGATGCCATTGCACCAATGCGATATGGGCAAGCTGCATCATGCGACCTCCTCCTCGTCCGCGTCGTCCAGGTCGATGACGGGCTCCTCCGTCTCGCTTTCCTGATAGTCGCCGCCGGCCAGCAACTGTTCGAGATGGGCCATGAACTCCTCGCCCGCGACGGTGGCGATCAGCGCGCGGATGGTGATCGGCATGTCCTCCAGCTCTTCGTCGATGTCGCCCATATGAACGATCGCCCGGCGGTCGAGCGCGGTGACCAGCGCCTTGAACTCGTTGATGCCCAGCGTCGCGCGGCGGGCGCGGGCGACCATGTCCTGATAGGCATCATAGGCGGCATTGAGCGTCACCATCACGCTGCCATAGCGTTCGACATCGCCTTCCTGGATGCCTTCTTCCCACAATCGGCGGAACAGCAGCAGCACCAGCGTCTCGTCGATCCGCATGCGCGGATGGCCGATCTGCTCGGTGTCGGGCAGGATGCCGGCCCAGCCCTCGCTTTCGCGCACCACCAGCCGATAGCCCGCGACTTCGAAATAATCCGCCACCAGCCGCTCGACATCGGGGCGGAGCAGGACTTCGAGCAGGGCCGATGAGCCGCGATCCTGCACATGCAGGAACTGATGGCGCAGCAACTGGCTGATCGCCTGGGTCACGCGGTGCATCCGGCGCGGATCGCGCGCCTCCAGGGTCTGAAATTCACTGAGCATCTTGTATCTCTGGGGTCACGGCGTCGCCGATGCGCGAGACGGTAAAGCCCGCGCAGTGCAGCCAGTCATTGTCGATGGTCGATCCGATATCGACCGAGAAGCGGAAATGGGGCGCCAGATGATTGGCGATGGCATTGCCCCGGCCGTCGGCATCGGCGGCCAGCACGGACAGGCGCAGTGCTTCGAGCGTGAGGAAATCATCGACCGTCTCGATCGCGAAGCGGCTGGCCTCGCCCGACCCGAAGGGCGCCACGCGCCGTTCGAGGAAGCGGCTGACCTGTTCGGGCGTGACGGCCAGGCGGGCCAGATAGTCCCGGTCCAGTTGCTTGCGCCATTCGCGCAGAGGATCGGGCGGCGGCAGGACCAACAGGCCGCCCGAAACCGTCGAGCGATAGGTGCGGGGCCGGGCGAGCAGGGTGGGGGACCAGTAGGACCGGCGCGGTTCCAGCAGGCCGGACAGCGGCGGCGGCGCATCCTGGCCTTCGCCACGGGCGAGCAGCCGGTCGAGTTGCAGCAGCATGGGCTCGCTGCGCTGGAGGAAGCTGTTGCCGCGCCGCCCGGCATAGCGGACGGTGTTGCGCAGCCGCGTTTCCAGCCGGCTGCGATGCTGCTGGATGCGCTCGAAAGCCTCCTCGATCTGATCGAACACGCGCCGCACCTTGTGCAGATCGTCATAGACCAGATCACGGGCGGTAGACGGATCGGGCGCCAGCCGGGCCTCATGATAGGCTTCGGCGATGGCGGCGACGTCGGCGATCGAATCCTCGATCGCGTCGAGCGCGGTGAAGATGCGATGGCGGAAGCGATAGGGATGGGACGTGGTCGAGATGGCCGCATAATCCTGCAGCAGCAGCTTCTCGACGAAATCCTCGAAATAATGGCGCAGCCGGCGGCCGACGCTGTCGCTTTCCACCACCCGCTTGTCGATGTCGCGCAGCGCGCTCAGCACGCTGCGCAGATAGCGGCCGAAGCTGGCCGCGTCGCGCGCCGCCTTGTGCAGACCGGGCGCATTTTCGCGGGCATTGCGCTGCAGCGCTTCCAGCTCGTTCTTGACCTGGATGACGAGGCCGCCAAGCTGGTCGGACAGGCCTTCGCGCAGGCTGCAGAGAAATTCGGCCAGGCGCATGGCGCCGGCGGGCATGTCGACCGTGACCTTCAGGCCATAGCGGCTCTCTTCGATCCAGCCGGTCGCCTGCAGTCGGTTGTAGATATGCCGGGCGCGCATCATTGCCGCGCTGGTCGCCTGTGCGTCGGCGGCTTCCAGCTTGCGCCGGCGCACGCGGCGGCCCGGTCGCGCGGCCAGCTTGTCCAGCACTACCGGGCTTTCATCCTCGCGCCACAGTTCCGCATTGTCGCCCAGCAGCGTGTAGATCAGCTGGACCACCTCACCCTGGGTCGGGAAATGCAGGTCGGAACGGTAGAAGCCCTCATAGAGGCCGATCAGCACGCGCTCGTAGAGAAAGCGGTTCGACCCGGCGAACAGCGCGAAAATGTCGGAATGGAGTTGGCCGAAGAGCATCAGGCGGCAAGGCTCATCGCGGGGGATGGCATGCTATCCGGCATGGGCGCGACGATAGGGATATCGCCGGGGCACTGCGTGACGGACAGGAACGGGTAACGGGCAGGCTGGCGCATTGTCCTCGGCAATGCCGGCGAAGCGCCTGACGAAGGCCGGTGCGCGGCGTCGCGCAAGGCCATCGACAGGGGCTTGTCCAGCAAAAATATGGGTTCGGGCGGCGCAGATGCCATGTTCGAGCGAGCCGGGCAAGCCGATGGCGGAATTGCGGGAAACGCGATGATTTTGATGTATAACTTGTAAAACACATCCTGTTCCTGACGATATTTTCTGTAATTTCATATATTAAGGGCGATCCTGTTGTGCGGGATGGATCGTCATTTTGCGAACAGAAGAAGCAATCTGCCCTTAACCATTATAAAATGCTTCTATGGCCTAATAATGCCATGGACGAGGCCGGTCTCCTTAATGATTTGAACAGTTGTTCGCGGACCGTTCGCAACGAAGCGCCCTGTGCGTCTTCCTGCGCTATTTCCGCCTATATTCCCGCGGCCTTGCTGATGCTGGCCGGATTGGTCGGGTTGGCGGCGGCGTGGATCATGAGCGGCAGCGGTTCGGGGCGCTATCTGGTGATCGCGCCGTGGGGGGCGTCGCGGGCCGATGCCATCAACCTGGTCCGGGCGGCCGACGGCGGTCTGGTCGGCATGGGGCGCCTGTCCAACATCATCATTGCCGGGTCGACCCGGCCGGATTTCGCGGCGGCGTTGCGCAAGGCGGGGGCCTGGGGCGTGATCGCAACGCCGTCGCGGATCGAATGCGGCGAACCATTGCCGGGGGGGCAGACATCATGATTATCGAGCTGGACAAGTTGCGTTTCCACTTTGGCCGCTTCCTCGTGCCGCTCTTCTGGGCGCATGTCCCGTTGCTGGCGACCATTGCCCTTCTGACCGGCCATTCGCCGATCGGTGCAGCGTTGGGCGGCACATTGCTGGCGGGCGCCTATCATCTGACCTGGTGGCGTCAGGGCATTGCCCCTGCGACCCGCTATCTGTCCGCCGTCGCGCTGATGGGCGAACCGGCGATGCTGCTGTTCCTGCTGCGCGGCCACGCCTGGCAGATGGACATGCACATGTATTTCTTCGCCATGCTGGCGCTGACGATCGCATGGTGCGACAAGCGCGCCATCCTGGCGGCGGCGACGGCGACGGCGCTGCATCATCTGCTGCTGCTCTATCTGCTGCCCTATGCGGTGTTTCCGGGGCAGGGCAATCTGGAACGGGTGCTGCTGCACGCGGGCATCGTCGCCTTCCAGACGGCGGTGCTGGTCTGGCTGAGCGACAAGCTGGTGGAGAGCTTCCAGCGCAACCAGAAGATGGGCGAGGAGATATTGGCCAAGAATCAGGCGTTGGAGGCGCGGACCCGCGAGGCGGAGGAGGCCAATCGCGCGAAGAGCCTGTTCCTGGCCAATATGAGCCATGAAATCCGCACGCCGATGAATGCCATATTGGGCTTTTGCCATCTGGTCGCCCGGACCGACCTCGACCCCAAGCAGCAGGATTATATCGGCAAGATCAACCAGGCCGGCGTGTCGCTGTTGCGGCTGATCAACGACATCCTTGATTTCTCGAAGAATGAAGCGGGCAAGCTGACGCTGGAGGCGCATCCCTTCACCCTGCGGAGTGCGATCGAGAACCAGATTCAACTGGTCGCGGCCAATGCCGAGGCGAAGCAGGTCAGGGTCGTCTCGCGGGTCGACGCCGATGTGCCCCAGCGGCTGATCGGCGACGAAATGCGCTTCTGTCAGGTGGTGCTTAACCTGATGAGCAATGCCGTCAAATTTTCCGAGGAAGGCACCGTCACCATCGGCCTGTCGGCGTCCGAGCAGAATGGCCGGGTACGGCTGAAGCTGACGGTGCGCGACACCGGCATCGGCATGACCCCCGAGCAGCAGAAATCGCTGTTCCATTCCTTCACCCAGGCGGACAGTTCGACCACACGGCGGTTCGGTGGCACCGGCCTTGGCCTTGCCATCTGCCGGCAGATTGTGGAGCAGATGGGCGGCGACATCGCGGTCGAGAGCGCACCCGGCCAGGGCAGCACCTTCATCTGCCACATGCTGATGGACGCGGACGACCGGGCGATGGGACTGGAAATGCCGATGTCGGCGCATGTCCGCCGGCTGCGCGTGCTGGCAGCAGACGATAATCCGGCGTCACGCCAGATCATCCATGATGTCTTTGCCGGCTGGGGTATGGCGGTGGACCTGGTGGCGTCGGGCGGCGAGGCGATCGCCGCGATCGAACATGGCGACGAACGGGGCGAACCCTATGATCTGGCCCTGCTCGACTGGAAGATGCCCGGCCTGGACGGCATGGAGACGGTCGATGCGCTGCGCACCAAGGCGCTGCGGCATCCCTGTCCCAAGGCGCTGATCATTACCGCCTATGGCGCCGACGATCTGTTGCACGGCGTCGATACCGACAAGGTTGCCGCCTTCCTGACCAAGCCGGTCGTCCCCAAGCTGTTGCTGGACACGATCACCGAGATTTTCGCCGAGGAACATGCGCCCGTCGTCCATGTCGCCGCGCCGGCCGTGCCCGCCCTGCCGATGGTGGCAGAAGAATTGCGCGGGCTGCGCGTGCTGCTGGTCGAGGATAATGAGATCAACCGCGAGATTGCGGCCGAACTGCTGGACGATGCCGGGCTGAAGGTGGATTTCGCGGAAAATGGCCGCATCGCCTGCGACATGGTGCGCGAGAAGGGGGCGGGCTATGCCGCCGTGCTGATGGACGTGCAGATGCCCGAAATGGACGGCATCAGCGCCACCCGCATCATCCGTGAACAGTGGAGCGCCGAGGATCTGCCGATCATCGCCATGACGGCCCATGCCTATGAGGAGGAAAAGCAGCGCTGCAGGACTGCGGGGATGAACGATCATATCGCCAAGCCGGTCGAGCCGCCGGTGTTGGTCCGGGTGCTGAATCGCTGGCTGAAGGCCGGACGAGTGACCACGCAATTGCCGTCGCCGGTTGCGCCGACGGTTGCCAGTTCGTCGCTGCCCGATCGACTGCCGCCTTTCGACCTGCCCGCCGCACTGGCGCGGGTCAATGGCAAGACCGGACTGCTGCGCAAGCTGATCGTCACCTTCGGTGACAGCTATGACCATGTCGCGCGGGATTTGCGGGCGCATATGGCGGCCGGGTTGCTGCCCGATGCGCGGCGCCTGGCCCATAGCCTGAAGGGTGTGGCCGGATCGCTGGAACTGCCCGGCGTCCAGCAGATCGCGTCGGACATCGAACGGATGCTGGCGGCGGGGGAGACCGGGGCGGCGCTGGTCGCGATCGTCGATCTGGAGGCCGCCATCGCGCCGGCCATTGCCGCCGCGCGCAGCCTGACGGGCAGCGATCAGGCACCGGATGTCGCGATCATCGCCGTGCAGGATAGCGGTGCCGTTGAACAGGCGCGCGCCGAACTACGCGGCCTGATCGCGCGCCGGAGCCTGAGCGCACGCGCCGGGTTCGAGCGGCTGGCTCAGGTGATGGGTCTGACGCCGGATCAGCGCGCGCGCCATCCGGTGCAGCGGGCGCTGGAGCAACTGGATTATGAAACCGCCCTCGCGCTGATCGATGACGATGCGTCGGGCGCGGACACAGCAGCCCAGTCGGTCGACCGGGCAGGAGCGACATCATGAGCAAGGCCACCATCCTGATCGTCGATGACGAGATTTCGAACATCGAAATCATGAATGCCGTGCTGGAGGATGATTATGAAATCTGCTTCGCCACCTCGGGCCAGCAGGCGCTGGACATCGCGCGCACGGTGCAGCCCGACCTGATCCTGCTGGACGTGCTGATGCCGGGGATCGACGGCTTCGAAGTCTGTCGCCAGATCAAGGCGGACAGCATGCTGGCCGACATGCCGATCATCTTCACCACCGGGCTTGGCGATACCGAGGACGAGATGCGCGGCCTGTCGCTGGGGGCCATCGATTATGTGACGAAGCCGATCCAGCCGGCGATATTGCGCGCACGGGTCGGCAATCATGTCGAACTCAAGCGCCTGCGCGATCAATTGGCGGCCATGGCCGTCACCGATGCGCTGACGGGGCTCAGCAATCGTCGTCATATGGAGCGGTCGTTGCAGACGGAGTCCGCACGACTGGCCCGGACCGGCGAATGGCTGTCGGTGATCATGCTCGACATCGATTTCTTCAAACAGTTCAACGACACCTATGGCCACCCGGCCGGGGATCGCTGCATTGCCATGGTCGGTGCCGCGCTGACCCGTGCGGTCAAGCGCGCGACCGACCTGCCGGCGCGCTATGGCGGCGAGGAGTTCGCCTGCATCCTGCCCGGCGCGGACCCACAGGGGGCCGAAATGGTCGCGCAGGAAATCAGGCTGCAAATCCAGTCGCTGAACATCCCCCATGCCCAGTCGCAGGTCAGCCCCTTCATCACCGTCAGCATCGGCGTAGCCAGCGCTCGCTGCCATGCTGATATGGCTGCCGATCTCTGGATGGCCGAGGCGGATCGCCAGCTTTACGCGAGCAAGCAGCGCGGGCGCGATTGCATCACGACGACGCAATTCGATGGGCAGACGTGCGAAGGCTATTCCTTGGCCGCCAACGAGTAGGCGCTATCAGGCGCACATGACCTGACCCATGGCCGTCTGATCAGAAAATGACCGTCACCAGCACCGTGTCCGAATAGCTGCCGGGCGCGACATTCTGCCCTGCCGGGATACGGCCATAGACGGTCGTGGTCTGATCCAGACTAAACAGCGCGATGAAATTGCTGGTCACCGTCTGCGACCCGCCGGTACCATCGCCCCAGATCTGATTGCGCGCATTGCTGGTGTAGAGATTATAGGCGAGTGTCGAACCGCCGCTGGTCAGGATACGCGGCGCATAGGTGGACGATGTCCCCTTGCTCAGCTGGATCGTGTAACTGCCGCCCAGGGCGACCACCAGCGAGCAGCGCACACGCACCGTTCCCGATGAATCATTATCCCCGCTGGCGACCGGGTTGTAATTGCCGAAGCTCAGGCCGCTCGCCGATACGGTGCAGGTGCACAGAGCTAGGGGATCGCACGCCGCCTGCGCGGGTGCCGCCATGAACAGGGCCGTCAGCGCGGCCGCAACGGCGTAGAGGGCATGGCCGACGCGCATCCTCATCCTCCTTATGGCACGCATGTCAGCGGCCCGATCACTGGTAGCATTTCGTCCGGCACGGCGTCGACCCGAACATGACAGGGGCCGTCCCCCGTATCGACGGTCAGAATCATGCCGGGATGAAGGTTGCGGATGAAGACGGCGCCATCATTGCCGACGAAGGATTTTTCATTTTCCGCGGTGACGCTGGCGCCAATTTCCGCCGGCGCGCCGTCCGGCATGACGATACGCAATGTCGCCGGATGCTCCCGGACCGCAACGAAACGCGCGCTGACGGCACCACGGTAGCGTGGCACCACCCTGATCTGGTCATTGGGCATCCGGATGTCGATCGGCACATCCGCCGCCGCGATGCTGAGGCGATTGACTTCATAGGGGCGCAGGTCGGGAATGACGGCCATGCCATGGGCGTCGGTCCGGGCGACCAGTCGGTTTTCCTGATAGATGCGCACATCGGCCTGGCCGGGCACGCGCACCACGGCAAAGCCGCTTTCCACCCGGCGGGTCGGGAACAGCGCGCCATCGGCCAGCAACAGGCCGCCCTGGCCGGTGACGCGCCCGCCAGTTTGTCCACCGGCACGGTCCACCTGCGCGGTCATCTCCGCCGCATTGCCGCGCCACAGAAGCTCGCCCTGTTGCTGCGCATTGCTGCCGGTCGAAATCGCCGCCCGATAGCCCCAGCCTCCGCTTTGCGGCGGGGTGCTGCGCATTTCCGCCCGCACGCCACCCCGGTCGGCCTGGAGATAGGCGCTGCTGCGCGGGCCGAAGGGGATGGTCAGATTGAAGCCGATGCTGTTTTCATGGCCGCTTTCCGAAAAATGGCTGCGGATCGCGTAGGCGCTGACAAAGGCCTTGTCGCGCAGGGACAGGCTGTAATTGCCCGACAGGACGCGGGCCGACTGGCTGTCGGCATAGGTCAGGCTGGTATAGGATGCGCCGATCGTGCCCATAGTGCCCAGGCTCCATCCGGCAGAGCCTTGCACCTGTTCCACGATCCGCTCGCTGTCGCGCTCAACACCGATTTCGCGATAGCGGTTCGAGGCCCGCTGGTAACTGAGAGCGACGTTCCAGGTCGGCGCGTTGCGGGCAAAGGAGGCGCGATACAATAGGCCCTCACCGGCCTGGCTTGCCGATCCCGCTGCCGCAAGGCTGATCTCGCCGATCGGAACGATGATCATGTTGACGCCTCCGCCGGCCATGGTGACGTCGGCGCTGGCTTCGGCCCGTCCCTCGATCGTCAGCCGGTCGGTCAGGCCACGGCGATAGGTGCCGGCCAGGAAGGGATTGTCATAGCCGAAGCTGCGCAACCCATAGCCCCGCCGTTCGGCGCCTGCTTCCATCGACCAGGACGCCAGGCCCGCGCGCAGCAGATGGGAACTGACATAATAGCTGGAGGTGACGCGTCGCTCCACGCCCAGTCGATCGCGGATCACCAGCGTCACCTGGCCGGCACCCGTGACCAGCGGCACCTGGTTGATGGAAAATGGCCCTTGGCCGACGTCGGTCTGGAAGCGTTGGGTGCCGTTCACCAGCAGCTCCACGTTCGACGGCACGGCGGCGCTGCCGGCAAGGGACGGCGTCGGAAAGGTCAGGAGGCTTGGCTGCAGGGCGAACTCGGTGCCGAAGCGCATGCCGCCAAAGCGGATCTGCCGCGTCCAGTCGCGTGCGTCTGTCACGCCATCGCCGATGACGAGGCGTGTCAGGTTGATCGGATCGTCACGCAGATAATAGCTGTCCAGCCGGGTCGCCCGGCCATAGACCGTGCCGTTGCCCAGCAGCATGCTGTTCGACACCACGCCCCAGTCATCGGACAGCCCCGCCTCCACGAAGGCGCCCAGGCGCGCCTTGCCGGCATATTCGGCCGAAATGTCATAGTTGAGGAAGGCAGCGAGCATATTGTCGCTGGGCGCCGCGACGGCGCTGGCAGGCGCAACGCTGGTCGCCTCGAAGGCTTCGGGCGACACCGTCAGCAATAAGGCCTGGTTAGGCTCGTCAAAGGCGGCCGCGACACCGCCGAGCGCGGACAGCGCGACAAAGGCGTCGCCATCGATCATCGTTGCCGTGCCGGTCGACGGGCGCATCCGCCAGGCCGCCAGATCCGTCACGCGCACCAGGAACGCGCCGGCGCGCCGCGCAAGCAGATAGTCGCCTGGCAACAATCGCCCGTTGAGCGTGACCGAGGCCAGTATCATTGCCGGTGTCGCCGTTGCGTCTGCCGTCGTTGCAACTGCGCCTGCCGCCGGCGCGCGGTCCTGCGCGCGGGCAATGCCGCAACTGGCCACGACGCAGGGCAGGACAAGAAGGGCGCTAGCGCGTCCCACCGGCATGGGATGCCGCTTGGAGGACGAGCGGCGCGGACAGGGTGCGCTGGCCGGTGGCCGCGTCCAGCGTCAGCTTCTCTCCGCCGCGCACCGGCCGTTGCATGTCGAACAGGAAGCTGCGTGTCGCGCCGGGGAGGATGTAGATCGATTCCTGCCTCGTCGCCAATGGCGTGCCGTCGGCCCGCTTCAGGTCGAGGCGATTGAGGTGGACATGTGCGCTGCCTTCATTGCGTGCGGTCAGCATGAGCTGCCTGTCATTGGTGGCGGTCAGTTGCCACGCCAGGGATGCCTGCGCACCGGGCGCGGTCACGAAGATCGGGATGCTGACACGGAGCAATGTGCGGATCTCGCCCGCGGCGGTCGGGCGATCGGTCGGGATTTCCTCCAGGAAGACGCGATAGCTTTTTTCGGTCGGCGCGGGGGCCGTGCGCAGGCCGAAGCGCGCAATCTGCTGCCCGCCTGGGGCTATTTCGAACAGTGGGGGATTGGCCAGGATGTCGCGTGTTTCCTCGAACAGATCCTGCCCGTTGTCCTGCCGCCATGCCACGACCCGCACCTGCATGCGGGCCGGTGCATCGCCGCTATTTTCGATCGTCATCGTCTCGACCGGGGTCTTGTCGTCAAGCGCGACCAATACCGGATAGATTTTCAGCGTCGCGGCCCAGCCGGAGGCGGGTGGCGTCAGGGCGAGCAGGGCCGCCGCTGCGCATCGTGCGAACATCTTGGGCATGGTCGCCTCGCTCCGGACCGATCAATAGACGACGTTGACGGTGATGGTGTCGCTATAGGAACCGATCGGGACATTCTGGCCGGCCGTGATCCGGCCATAGACGGTCAGGGCATTGGTGCCGACCGGCGCCGTCGCGGCGGCGGTGTCGGTTGCAGGTGTGTTGCCCCAGTTCGTCGTGTGCGCCGAATCCTGGTACAGCGCATAGCTCAACAGATTGCTTCCGCTCGACATCTTGCGCGTGGTCACGGTCGCCCCCGATGCCGTGCCCGCGGTCAGGCCGACCGTATAGGTGGTGCCGACCGTGCAGAGAACCGACAGGGTGGACGTGGCGTCGGTCGGCCCGCTTGCGGTCGGGTCATAATTGCCGAACGCCAGCGCCGTGGCCGACACGACGCAGGCCTTGATCACGGTTGCGGTAACCGGGAAGGTCGTGGTGGTGGTGGCTGCCTGGGCTGTGCCTGCCAGGCCGGAGAGCAGGGTAGCGGCCGCGAAGGATGCGGCCAGTTTGAAACGAAACATGTGTCCTCCAACGCCTCACGCTTTGATGGAGGGAGTATCGTCAATATCGGTTAATAACGCGCTTTTGGGCAAAAGACGGCTTTACCAATATTTTGCGTAAATAGCGTTCGCTGCAAGACAAGGGGGGAAGCCTGTCAGAACTCGTAGGACAGGATGTCGCCATGTCGGCCATCATCCATGTTGCTATTGCGAGGGGAGAGGGTTGCTCCGCTATCGACGGATGATTTCGTCACTCGGTAAGGATATTGTCTGCAATTTCTAGCGGCTTCGTCAGTGGAAATGCGGCAGGGCTGCACGACGACCGCGCCGACCAGCAGGGAGCCATGCGCGGCCTGTTGCGCAGGCGCAGCGGTGCCGATGAGCATCGATCCTGCCATCAGGAAGGTGCGGCCGGAATAGCGCAACATGCAAATCACCCTGCTTCGTTGCGCCCTCCTACCGGATCGAAGCGGCGGTAGATAGCGATTCCTGAACGACGGTGAAGGAGAGGCCTGGTCATCAAATATGGAATCTACGCACAGTCTTGCAAGCTGCAGTGTGACGGCTGGTCATGGCGGATTCCTCTGTTCGTCTGGAAGAGGAGAAACGGAGGGGTAACGGTACTGGAACGGACTGGAACGGCCCCTGCCAATTTGGCCTGGCGGGCCGGATCGCACTGTGGAGTGCGCGCTTTCGATCAGTCGTGATCGATTGCGCGCCAGTGCGATCCATGAAGCACTCGATCAGATTGCATCATGCTGTTCCCGTGACAGCCCCGCCTGATCGCGGCGCGCTGCCATCGCCTGCAAGGGGTCAGGACGATCAGAGGAAGAGGTAGATCGTGATGCAGACGCAAAGGATTGCCACGACGAACCAGGCGATCGGCCAGCTTTCGTTCTGACCCTCATGGGCGGAGACGGAGTCGATCGGCGCAGGCGTGGTTTCTGTTCCGTGATGTTTCTCCTCCGTCTGCTTGAGCGCAGGATTGAGGGAGGGGTCGGACCTGTCGTTCTGGGACATATCGCTCTCATTTTCCTGGGGGCGTCAGAAATGTGAACCGCAATCGGATGCGGCGAGACGCCAGTGGATCATCGCGTGCAGGCAAGTCTGTCCGGGATCGCCGCTATCCCGCAGTGCGGACATCAGTGTGGCCCAATCTTCCTCCGACGCCGCGCGGGAGAAATCGGCGACAGCCATGCGGACGAAGCCGGTAGCCGTCAGGCCGGCCGCCGCTGCGGTGGCGCGCACCTGACCGTGCATTTCAGGGCTTGAGGATTCGAGCCACTTGGCCATGCCGGGCGCGGAGGCTTTTGCCAGCGCCAGAATATCGCCCAGCATCATGCTCAAGTCTCAATCCCACCCACGATGATGCCTTCGACCTGTCCCTGGGAAGCGAGCGTGGCAACATAGCGGGTCGCAGCCATCGACCAGCTGCGGGCTTCGAGCATGTCGGCGATTTTTTCGCGCACGATGTCGAAAGGCAAGTTTTGGCCGGCCAGTCTGCGGTTCAGGCGGACCACATGCCAGCCGAAGCGCGACCGTATCGGCTCCCGCCCGGTTTCGCCGTCCCCCAGCGCTTCGATCGCCCGTTGCACTTCAGGGACGAGTTCGCCCCTGCGAATTTGCCCCAATGATCCATCCTGCTGGGCGGAGGCGCAGGCAGAATGGTGACGGGCGGCCTTGGAAAATGCCTGATGATCATCGTTCACGTCTGCTGCGAGCGACCGGGCGAAGACTTCCGCGGCAGCCCATTGCCCTGGTTCGTCACCTTCCGGCTCGATCAGGATATGGGCCGCATCGAAAAGATCGGGCGTCCGGAACCGCTCGCGATTGCCGTCATAGTAGCGGCGGCATGTCGTTTCGCTCGGCGTCTCAGGAACGATTTCATGCTCCAGCAGCAGCCGGATGAGGGCTTCGTCGTCGGTCTCGTGACGCCCGGCTTCGTCGCAGTCATTTTCCGCCGCGATGCCGAGACGGGCGGCTTCCTGCAGGAGAAGCGCACGCACCGCGAGCGCGCGCGCGGCCTCGGTCCACGCCGTCTGGGCATCCGCCGCGGGATGATGCTGTATCTCCTGCGCGATCGCTTCGGCGGTAATCTCCACGCCGTTCACGAAGACTTCGCCAAAAGCGGGCGGCGGCGTTCCGGCATCGGAACAGCCGCATCCGCCGCTCTGGCAAGCGCTGGGCATCGACACCTGTTGAAAGGTGGCGACGTCGATGATGTCCGGGCTTCTGTTCATGCGCCCTCCTGTCCGCTTTCGGCCATCTGTCGAAGCACCGTGGGGCCACCATAGCTCGGCGCGCCGCCGGCGTGCCCCTGAGTGCGGGAATAGTCCTGCGCTGCCCTGCGGCCGCGTCTCCGCACGATCTGGAAACCGGGGCGGAAGATATACCAGATCGGCGCACTGAAGACATGGACGAGGCGGGTAAAGGGTGTGATCACGAACAGCGTCAGCCCCAGGACGATGTGCAGCTTGTAAACCAATGGCACGTCGATAAGCAGGTCTGCGGCACCGGGATTGAGCGTTTCGAGCCCCTGCGCCCATCCCATGAACTTCAGCATCTCGTCACCTTCCAGATGCTGGACGGTCCAGAATGTGGTCGAGATTCCGAGCAGAAACTGGCACCAGATCATGACCAGAACGAGGATGTCGCCCCATGAGGAACTGCGGCGGATGCGCGGATCGAACAGACGCCGATGCAGCAGGAGCGAACAACCGATGAAACCCATGATGCCGGCAACACCGCCGACCGACATGGCTGCGATCTGCTTGAAGCTGTGGCTGATGCCGAGCCGATCGATCACGGTCACGGGCGTCAGCAGCCCGACGAAGTGGCCGCCGAGCAGGATCAGCACCCCCATGTGGAAGAGGTTGGAGCCGAGCACCATCTGTTTGCGGCGCAGGAACTGGCTCGATTGCGAGCGCCAACTAAACTGGTCCGCATCGAACCGCAGGATACTGCCCACGACGAGCACCGTTACGGCGAAATAGGGATACCAGCCGAAGGCGAGTTGGTGAATCATCTCCTGCATCACGCTTGCTCCCTGCCAACCGGGCGGTTGGCGGCGCGAATTTTCGCGGTCACGCCGTTTGGTCCACCCATTTCATGCGCGCCGCCGAAGGTGACGGGCGCTTCTTCCCATTCCTCATCGAGGCGACCGGGATCATCGTCGGGCGCGTTGCGCTGGAGTTCCTCAAGCGCATTGCGGTCGAGGCGCCGGCCGCCCAGTTCGACAAGCGCGGCGAAGATCGCGGCATAGGGGGATGCGCGCTTTTCCAGCCGTTCGGACAGGGCCGCAAAGACATGCCCGGGCTGCGCCAGCCATTCGCGCGCCTCGTGCGGGGGGAGGCATGAGGCAAATTCGAGGAAGACGGGAATGAAGTCGGGCAATTCCCCGCTGTCGAGATAGAAGCCGGCGGCAAGATACTGGCTGCCCAGATCGATCATCGCCTGCCCCCGTTCGCGATTGTCGCCATGGACATGCTCGAACAGATGCAGCGAGAGCGAGCGGGAGCGATCGAAATGCTCGCTATATTCCGCCTGCAAATCCAGCAGATCGCCCGCGCCCAGGCGCAGCAGCAGGCGCTCCATGGCGGCGCGCCGGGGGCTGGAAAGAGCTGCTTCCCCCCGCAGGGCAAAGGCCAGCGCACGTGCCTCCTCCTGCAATTCCTGCGATGGATAGCCCAGCAGCATCGCGGCGATCCGGAGCGTGTTCTGCATGGTGCCAGCCTCCTTCTTCCGGTTCATGTCGGCACATCCATCATCGGCTTGCGCGGGGTGCGTTTTGCCCCCCCGAACAGGTTGAGCTTCGTGGCGCCATTGCTGTCCTCGCGGAAGCCGAAGCCGGATGATCCACGCAGGACATAGGCGTCCTCCTCGAACTCGCGGTGCGCGGTGGGAATGACATAGCGGTCTTCATAGGCGGCAAGCGCCATGATCCGGTACATCTCCTCGACCTGAGCCCGCGACAGGCCGACACGGGCCGGGATCGCCTCGTCGATGCGTCGCTCTATGCTCTTGGCCCGCATGAAGGCGCGCATGGCCAGCATCCGCTCCAGCGCGGCGGCGATTGGCGCCTCGTCGCCGGCGGTGAGCAGATTGGCGAGGTAGCGCAGGGGAATGCGCAGCGACCGGACATCGGGCATGCCGTCCTTCGATGAAATCTTGCCCGCTTCGGCTGCCGACTGGATCGGTGAGAGCGGGGGCACATACCAGACCATCGGCAAGGTGCGATATTCGGGATGCAGCGGGAAGGCGACCTTCCACTCGACCGCCATCTTGTAGACGGGCGACCGGATGGCTGCCTCCAGCCATTGTTCCGGCACGCCCTCGCGCCGGGCGGCCTCCTGCACCGCGACATCGTGAGGATCGAGGAACAGGCCGAGCTGCGCCTGGTAGAGATGGGCAGGATCCTCGACCGAGGCGGCTTCCTCGATCCGGTCGGCATCGTAGAGCACGACACCAAGGTAGCGGATGCGCCCGACGCAGGTTTCCGAACAGACGGTCGGCTGGCCGGTCTCGATCCGGGGATAGCAGAAGATGCACTTCTCCGACTTCCCGGTAGACCAGTTATAGTAGATCTTCTTGTAGGGGCAGCCCGACACGCACATGCGCCAGCCGCGGCATTTTTCCTGATCGATCAGGACGATCCCGTCCTCCGCCCGCTTGTAGATCGCACCCGACGGGCAGGATGCGAGGCAGGCGGGGTTCAGGCAATGCTCGCACAGGCGCGGCAGATACATCATGAAGGTCTTTTCGAACTGGCCGTAGATCTCCTTCTCGACCCCTTCGAAATTATAGTCATGGCTGCGCTTCTCGAATTCGCCGCCCAGCATGTCTTCCCAGTTGCCGCTATTCTCGATCTTGTTGAGCTTCTCGCCGGTCAGCAGGGAGCGCGGCCGGGCGGTGGGTTGTGCCTGCAGTTCGGGGGCGGATTGCAACCACTCATATTCGAACGTGTAGGGTTCGTAGAAATCGTCGATCTCGGGCAGGTGCGGATTGGCGAAAATCTTCGAGAGGATGCGCCATTTGCCGCCTTGCTTGGGCTGGATCGAGCCGTTCTTGCCGCGAACCCATCCCCCCTTCCAGCGTTCCTGATTTTCCCAATCCTTGGGATAGCCGATGCCGGGCTTGGTCTCGACATTGTTGAACCAGGCGTATTCCACGCCCTCGCGGTTGGTCCAGACATTCTTGCAGGTGATCGAACAGGTATGGCAGCCGATGCACTTGTCCAGATTGAGCACCATGGCGATCTGCGCGCGGACCTTCATCGTGCGGACTCCTTCGTTTGCGTTCCCCATCCGGCGCCGTCGGCGCTGGCGACATCGTCGGCCGCCTTGTCGAACCAGTTGATCTCGCTCATCTTGCGCACGATCACGAACTCGTCGCGGTTGGCACCCACGGTGCCATAATAGTTGAAGCCATAAGCAAGCTGCGCATAGCCGCCGATCATGTGGGTGGGCTTCATGTTGATGCGGGTGATCGAATTGTGGACGCCGCCGCGTTGGCCGGTGATCTCGGAGCCGACCGTGTTCACCAGCTTTTCCTGGGCATGATACATCAGCGCGGAGCCGGGCATGATGCGCTGAGAAACGATGGCGCGGGCCGTGACCGCACCATTGAGGTTGAACAGTTCGATCCAGTCATTGTCGACGATGCCGGCGGCCTTGGCGTCATCCTCGCTGATCCACACCGTCGGCCCGCCGCGATTGAGGCTGAGCAGCAGCAGATTCTCGGTATAGGTCGAGTGGATGCCCCATTTCTGGTGCGGCGTCAGGATGTTGAGCATGATCTCCTTCTGGCCGTTGGGCAGCTTGCCGGAGACTTCACGGACGGTGCGGGTATCGATGGGCGGGCGCCAGGTGACGAAGCCTTCGCCGAAGGCACGCATCCAGTGATGATCCTGGTAGAGCGACTGTCGTCCGGTCAGCGTGCGCCAGGGGATGAGTTCGTGCACGTTGGTGTAGCCGGCATTGTAGCAGACATGTTCGCTCTCCAGTCCCGACCAGATCGGCGAGGAGATGATCTTGCGCGGTTGGGCGACCACGTCGCGGAATCGGATCTTCTCCTCCTCCTTGCCCTCGGCCAGATGCGCATGCTCGCGACCGGTGAAGACGCCGAGCGATTGCCAGGCCTTGATAGCGACTTCGCCGTTGGTTTCCGGCGCGAGCATGAGGATCGTCTCGCAGGCATCGATATCGCTGTCGATCCGGGGACGTCCGGCCGTGGGGCCGTCGGGCACGCGACCATTGAGGTCGCCGAGCATCGAGACTTCCCGTTCGGCATTCCAGATCATGCCCTTCGCGCCATTGCCAAGCTGTTCGAGCAACGGCCCCATCGAGGTGAAGCGGGCGAACGTTTCGGGATAGTTGCGCTCAACCAATGTTACCAGGGGCATCGTCTTGCCGGGCACGGGATCGCACTCGCCCTTCATCCAGTCCTTGGGTTCATAGGGCTGTGCCAGTTCGCCCGGCGTGTCGTGCTGGATCGGTGTGAGGACCACATCATGTTCGACGCCGAGCACCTCGGGGCACACATCCGAGAATTTCTTGGCGATCTCGCGGAAGATGTTCCAGTCGCTCTTGGCTTCCCATGCCGGATCCACCGCCGCGGAGAGCGGATGGATGAAGGGATGCATGTCCGACGTGTTGAGGTCGTGCTTTTCATACCAGGTGGCGGTGGGCAGCACGATGTCGGAATAGATGCTGGTCGTCGACATGCGGAAATCGATATTGACCATCAGGTCCAGCTTGCCGACCGGGGCCTCGTCATACCAGATCACGTCCTTGGGGCGCTGGATGTCGGGATTCTGGTCAGTGCCGACGACGCCGTGCATCGATCCCACCAGATGCTTGAGGAAATATTCATGCCCCTTGCCGCTGGCGCCCAGCACGTTGGATCGCCAGAAGAACATGTTGCGCGGCCAGTTGCGCGGGTTGTCGGGGTCGCGCCCGGCCGGCCGGATCGCCCCGCTGCGCATTCCATCCGCGATCACTCTGCCAGCGTCGGCCTCGGTCTCGTGGAAATGCCGGCCAAGTTCCAGAGGATTGGCTTCGAATTGCGGAGCGGACGGAAGCCAGCCCATTCGTTCGGCCTTCGCATTGAAGTCGATCATCGCGCCCGACCAATCCCCGTCCGGGGCCAGCGGGGACAGTAGTTCCGACACTTTCAGCGTCTCGTACCGCCACTGGTCGGAATGGGCGTAGAAGAAGCTCGTCCCGTTCATCTGGCGCGGTGGGCGCGACCAGTCGAGCCCGAAGGCGAGGGGGAGCCAGCCGGTTTGCGGCCGCAACTTTTCCTGCCCGACATAATGCGACCAGCCCCCGCCGGACTTGCCGATGCATCCGCACATCACCAGCAGGGCAATGATGCCGCGATAGCTCATATCCATATGATACCAATGGTTCAGGCCGGCGCCGAGGATCACCATTGAACGCCCTTCGGTCTGCTCCGCGTTGGCGGCGAACTCGCGTGCCACCTGGATGATCGCCTGGCGTGGGACGCCGGTCACCTTTTCCGCCCAGGCGGGGGAGAAAGGCACGTCGGCATCATAATCGGCGGCGACATTGTCTCCGCCAAAGCCGCGATCCACGCCATAGTTCGCGCAGAACAGGTCGAAGACCATGGCGACCGGGCCTGACGTGCCATCCGCGAATGCAAGGGTCTTGACCGGGACATGGCGCAGCAGGATCTGGTCATGGTCGGTCGCGACGAAGCCGTTGGCCGCTTCCGATCCGAAATAGGGGAAGGCGACCGGGACGACGGAATCCTCGATCCCGGCCAGGCTGGTGCGCAGCTTGACCGGATCGCCGGAGGCTTCCTTCTCCTCCAGGTTCCACTTGCCCTCTTCGCCCCAGCGGAAACCAACCGATCCCAGCGGGGCGACCAGCCGGCCGCTCGCCTCGTCGATCGCCACGACCTTCCACTCGGGATTGTTGGTTTCGCCCAGCGCGCCGGGCAGGTCGGCGGCCCGCAGCATATGGCCGGGCACCAGCTTTCCGTCCCGTTCCTCCAGTCGCACCAGCAACGGGAAGTCCGAATATTTGCGCGTATAATCGTCGAAATAGGGGACTTTGCGGTCGATATGGAATTCGCGCAGCACGACATGGCCGAGCGCCAGGGCGAGGGCGGCATCGGTGCCCTGCTTGGGATGGAGCCACAGGTCGGAGAATTTGGCCGCCTCATTATAGTCCGGCGCGATCACCACGCTCTTGGCACCGCGATAGCGGACCTCGGAATAGAAATGCGCGTCCGGTGCGCGGGTCATGGGAATGTTCGAGCCCCAGACCAGCAGGAAACCCGAATTATACCAATCCGCGCTTTCGGGCACGTCGGTCTGCTCGCCCCAAGTCTGCGGGCTGGATGGCGGCAGGTCGCAATACCAGTCGTAGAAGCTCAGGAGATTGGCCCCGATCAGCGAAAGATAGCGCGATCCGGCCGCATAGGAGATCATCGACATGGCCGGGATCGGCGAAAAGCCGGCGATCCGGTCCGGGCCATATTCCTTGATGGTATAGGCATTGGCGGCCGCGATGATCTCGCTCGCCTCGTCCCAGCCGACGCGCACGAAACCGCCCCGTCCACGCCGGGTGACCCAGTCGCTGCGCTTGGCCTCATCCGCCACGATCGCGCGCCAGGCCGCTACCGGGGGCAGGCTGCGCCGCGCCTCGCGCCAGTGACGGACCAGCCGTTCACGCACCAGCGGATATTTCACCCGGGTGCCGGAATAGAGATACCAGCTGTAGCTGGCGCCGCGTGGACATCCCCGCGGTTCATGATTGGGCAGGTCGGGACGCGTGCGCGGATAATCCGTCTGCTGGGTTTCCCAGGTGACGATCCCGCCCTTGACGTAGATTTTCCAGGAACAGGAACCGGTGCAGTTCACGCCATGCGTCGACCGCACGATCTTGTCCGCTGCCCAGCGCTTGCGATAGGCGTCCTCCCAGGCCCGCGTCTCGTCGGTGGTAATGCCGTGGCCGTCCGCGAACTTGTCCTGCTGGCGGCGAAAAAAGGTGAGACGGTCGAGGAGGTGGCTCATGCGGTTTGTCCCTGCCTTGCAATGGGGGATCGACCGCGCAGGGCGCGATCACGAAGGATGCCATGGGGACCGGAATAGGCGATCCAGGTCACGGCGGCACAACTGAGGAAAAACAGCAGGAAGGCGACCAGGGCCGGTCCCGCGCCGCCGGTGGCGGCGATCGACGATCCATAGGCCTTGGGGATGTAGAAGGCGCCAAAGGCCGCGATGGCGGAAATGAAGCCGGTGACGGCGGCGGATTCGCGCTCGGCCTGGTGGAGACGCGCCTGCTCATCGACGTTCGGCATGGCGCGCGCCACTTCCCAGCGCATGATCGCAGGCACCATCTGAAAGGTCGATGCGTTGCCGATCCCGCTGATCAGGAACAGCAGCAGCACGGTTGCGAAGAAGCCCCAGAAATTGTGGGCATTGAGGAACCAGATCATGCCGGCGGTGGCGAAGGCCTGGCAGATGAAGACCCAGAATGTCACCCGCGCGCCGCCGACACGGTCTGCGACCCAACCGCTGCCAGCGCGCGCCAAAGCACCGATGAGCGGGCCGAGAAAGGCCAGCCGCAGGGCGTCAACTTCGGGGAATACGAGTTTCGCCAGCAGCGGAAAGCCGGCGGACATGCCGATGAAGGTGCCGAATGTGCCGGTGTAGAGCCAGCACATCACCCAGGTATGGCGGCGTCCGAAGATCGTCGCCTGATCGGCGAAGGAGGCTCTGGCGCTGGCGATGTCGTTCATCCCGAACCAGGCTGCGGCCATGCCGATCAGGACAGGTGGTACCCAGACGAAGCCGGCATTCTGCATCCAGATCGCCGTACCATCCGATGCGGTTTGCGGACCGCCGCCCAGCGTGCCGAACAGGCCCATGGTGACGACCAGCGGCACCAGCGCCTGCATCACGCTGACCCCCAGATTTCCGAGCCCGGAATTGATGGCCAGCGCGTTGCCCTTTTCCGACTTGGGGAAAAAGTAGCTGATGTTCGCGACCGATGAGGCGAAATTGCCGCCGCCAAAACCGCAGAGCAGCGCCAGGGTGAGGAAGATGAGGAAGGGTGTCTGCGGATCCTGCACGGCGTAGCCGATGCCGAAGGCCGGAATCAGGAGCGTCGCGGTCGACAGGGTGGTCCATAGCCGTCCGCCGAAGATCGGCACGAGAAAGGCATAGAAAATGCGAAAGATCGCACCTGAAATGCCCGGGATCGCCGCCAGCCAGAATAATTGCGAGGTGGTGAAGGCAAAGCCGATTGCCGGCAGGCGCGAAACCACCACGCTCCATACCATCCACACCGCGAAGGATAGCAGCAGGCAGTAGGTCGATATCCACAGGTTCCGGCGCGCAATCGGCCTGCCCGTCGCCTGCCAGAAGGCCGGGTCTTCCGGTCGCCAGTCGACGAGGGTGGCGGTGCGGGCCGGCGCGGGGGGCAGGCCAGGTTCGCCAAAACCCTGAAGTTCGGGCAGTTCGGGCACTGCCGTTGCATTCGTCGCCCCTCGTTCCATCGCCCTTATGGCGAAATGCATCCATATGAGTGCGGTGCTTGCCAGCAGGAAGAGCAGGGCGAAGCAACTTGTCCAGATGCCGGTAAGGTCGGCGAGCAGGCCGAAGGCGAAGGGCAGCAGGAAGCCACCCAGTCCGCCGACCATACCCACGATGCCGCTGACCACGCCCACATGATTGGGATAATAAAGGGGGATATGCTTGAAGACCGCGGCCTTGCCGAGGCTCATCACGAAGCCCAGCACGAATAGGGTCACGACAAAGGGGACCAGTGCCATCTCGGTATGGAAGCGGATGAGGCCGCGGGTGCCGGTGATCGCATAGTCGGTGGGTGGATAGGAAAGCAGGAAGGTGCAGGCCACCGAAATGCCGAACGTGGCATAGAGCACCGCGCGCGCGCCTATCCGGTCCGACAGATAGCCACCATAGATGCGGAACAGGCTGGCGGGGATCGAATAGCAGGCGGCCAGAATGCCAGCGGTTACAAGGTCGAGCCCATAGACGTCCATCAGATAATGGGGCAGCCACAATGTCAGGGCGACGAAGGCGCCGAACACGAAAAAATAATAGAGCGAGAAACGCCATATCTGCGGGTTTAGAAAGAGTGCGAGGTCGACGGCTTTCACGCCTCGATCCGCCCGACGATCGCGCGATTTCGGATCCTCGCGGGTGAACAGCAGGAAGAGAAGGGCGGCTGCCAGCAGAACGGCTGCCCAGACCTGGGCAACGCCCTTCCAGCCCAGGGCGATCATGACCATGGGCGCGAGCAATTTGGTCACCGCCGCCCCGACATTGCCGGCGCCGAAGATGCCGAGCGCCATGCCCTGTCGTTCCGGCGGATAAAAGGCCGAAACGAACGAAACCCCGACCGAGAAGGCGCCACCGGCCAGGCCGACGCCCAGCGCGCCGAGCAGGAGAAGAACATAATTGTTGGCAAGCGACATGAGGAAGGTCGCGCATGCTGCGCAGATCATGACGCCGGCAAATATCCTTCGGCCGCCGAACCGATCGGCCCAGGCGCCGAGAAATACCCGCGAAATCGATCCGCTGAGTATCGGCGTGCCCGCCAGCAGCCCGAATTGGGTGTCGCTCAGTTGCAGGTCCTGCTGAATACCCAGGCCGATGATCGAGAAGATGGTCCAGACCGCGAAGCATATGGTGAACGCGCCAGTGCTGAGCGCCAGGATGCCATGTGCGCCGGTTTCGGAGACGGTTCTCGGGCTCACGTAAGGACGGTCCTTGCGGTAACTCCGTGTCGTGCCAGTTCGAAAAAATATGTCGCTAAAAGAGAATCCATACGGCTTCGACCTCGCGAAGATGCGTATAATCGGGCGCGACATTCATAAGAATGCGCGAAGATTTTCTTTAATTTCCATAATTTGCGGCAATGTGCCGATGCGATCCGGATTTTTGCAGCAAATCGAATCGCGATCAAGTAGGGGTTAACCCGATGCTTCTATTGTTTCTGTGCGGATGGCTGTAGCGGATCGGCGGCCTGGCATCTGAACGATAGGGGTGCTGACCTTTTTACAGGTGGCTGCTCGTCTCTGAAAAAGCCTGCTATTGCGCCGCCTGCGCGGACGCTGTCGCTGGCCGGGCCGGGGTTGCACCTGGCCGGGACGCAGATCGGCCATCAACCGCTGCGCATTGCCCGACGGGGAGCGCGATCGCCCGATCCCTTGCTTGCTGCAATTCTGCCTGCGCCTTTTCCATGTCGGCCGGCCATTGGTCAGCACCGCGTTGCGCAACGCCGGATAACAGCCCTGCACATCATCGCGTCGGATCAGATTTGCGGCGGCAGGATCGAGCGGATCGCCGCGTCCATGGCTTGGGATGCGCGCTGGATTCGTCGCACCTGGTGCGGGCGTTGAGTAGCGTGACCATGGGCAGATGACGAGGACCATGGCCTTCTGCTTGTCGTTTTAGGCGTGGTTCCACTTCCAAAGCTTCGACCGGCTGGGCTTCATCAAAAAGGAGAGTCCATGGCTGTCGGTCAACTCGAATGCCTTGTGGCGCGGCTTGATTGCGCGGATTTTCGGGTGCTCAACATCGTCATCCGTGTCGTCACCTTCACCTCCGAGACCACGAATCAGAACGACGCCATGAGTGCAGGCGTGCGGACGACTGTGGCCAGTCCGACCCGCCAAGTGTCAGTTTTCTGAAGAAAATGGTCAATCGGAGTAGATGTTTGTCGCCCTCTGTGGAGGGGTAATGGCGGAGCGGGAGGGATTCGAACCCTCGATACGCTTTTGACGTATACTCACTTTCCAGGCGAGCGCCTTCGACCACTCGGCCACCGCTCCGCAGGAACCCCATCGTCGCTGTAAGCGGCGTGAATCGGGTTCATATTCCATCGCACTGGAGGCGGCTCCCTATCGCGCGATAACGCACTAGGCAAGGGGTGCTTTACTTTCTTGCGCGGCAATTGTTTGATTGCGTCATGACCCTTCGCTGCCGTGCCGCGCTGCTCGCGCCCTTCATCGCCATCCTGCCCCTTGCCGCTGCCGATGCGGCCGATCCGCCGGCCACGCCCGGCGCGGTCGTGGCGCAGGCGCCGGCCAGTGTCTGGCGCGCCGTCCCGGCGCAGGATCTGCTGGTGATGACGATCGAGGGGGGCAAGCGCGTGGTGATCCAGCTGGCGCCGCAATTCGGCCCGCGCCATGTCGCCAATATCCGCGCGCTCGCCACCGCCCATTGGTGGGACGGGACCAGCATCAACCGGGTGCAGGATAATTATGTCGTCCAATGGGGCGACGCGACCGAGAAGAAGCCGCTGCCCGCCGGCCTCGCGCCGACCAGTCCGGCCGACTATGTCCAGCCGCTTGGGGGCATGAAGGCGAAGCTGACGCCACTGCCCTATCCCGATCCCTATGCGCCGGCGACCGGCTTCATCGATGGCTGGCCGGTGGCGATCGACGGGGACGCCGCCTGGCTGCCGCACTGCTATGGCATGATCGGCGTCGGCCGCAACATGTCGCCCGATGCCGGCACGGGCGCGGAACTCTATACCGTGATCGGCCAGGCGCCGCGCCAGCTCGATCGCAACATTGGCGTCGTCGGTCGCATCGTCGAGGGGATGACGGCACTCACCAGCCTGCCGCGCGGCAGCGGTGAGCTGGGCTTCTATACCGAGGCCGAGCGCAAGCTGCCGATCGTGTCGGTGCGCCTGGCAAGCGATCTGCCGCAGGCGGAGCAGCCGCATGTCCAGGTGATGGATACCGGCTCGGCCAGCTTCGCCGACTATCTGCGCCTGCGCGCCAACCGGAAGGATGATTTCTACGACCGGCCGGCGGGCGGCGTTGATCTGTGCAACGCGCCGGTGCCGGTGCGCCCAGCGCCCTAAATAGGCAGGTCGCGCAGCCGATAGCCGCGCCAGTCGCGGATGCGGCGGATGGCGAAGCTGGTGCGGATCGCCGACACGCCGGGCAGGCGGGCGAGGCAGTCGCGATGGACCGCGTCGAAGCCCTTGAGGTCGGCGGCGGCGACTCGCAGCAGATAGTCGGCCTGGCCCGCCATCAGATGGCATTCCAATATTTCCGGGAAGCCGGCGACTGCCGTCTCGAACCGCTCCATCGCCTCGCGGCTCTGGCTGGTCAGCGAAATCTCGACAAAGGCCTGGAGCGTCAGGCCGAGCGCGGCAGGATCGAGCCGGGCGGCATAGCCCTCGATCATGCCGGCATCCTCCAGCGCGCGGATGCGGCGATGACAGGCGGAGGAGGAGAGGCCGATCTGTTCGCCCAGTTCGTTCATCGACCGGCGGGAATCGCTCTGCAGCGCCTCCAGCAACGCGATGTCGAACCGATCCATGCAATGTCATCCCGATTAAATAAGATTTTTCGATATATTGTCCTGCATGCGGGCGATCGCAAGCGCAAATCAGGGAACAATCGCCACCCGCTTGGCGATATGATGGCGCCACAACCGGCAGGGCTGCGTTGTCCTTTCAGGATGAGCCATCCCGCTGCAAAATGGAGAGCGTCTCATGATCGTCGGCACCGTCAAGGAAATCAAGAACCACGAATATCGCGTCGGCCTGACCCCCGAGAGCGTCCATGAACTGACGGCCCATGGCCATGAGGTTCTGGTCGAGACCGGTGCGGGTGAAGGCATCGGCGCGCATGACACGCTCTATGAACGGGCCGGCGCCACCATCATCGCGACGGCCGCCGAAGTGTTTGCGCGCGCCGAGATGATCGTCAAGGTGAAGGAACCCCAGCCGGTCGAGCGCGCGATGCTGCGCCCCGGCCAGATCCTCTACACCTATCTCCACCTCGCGCCCGATCCGGAGCAGACCCGCGACCTGATCGCCTCAGGTGCGACCTGCATCGCCTATGAAACCGTGACCGATGCGAGCGGCGGCCTGCCGCTGCTGAAGCCCATGAGCCAGGTTGCCGGCCGCATGTCGATCCAGGCCGGCGCGACCGCGCTCGAAAAGGCGCATGGCGGCCGCGGCGTGCTGCTGGGCGGCGTGCCGGGCGTGCTGCCGGCCAAGGTCGTGGTGATCGGCGGCGGCGTCGTCGGCTTCAACGCGGCGCAGATGGCGGCCGGCCTTGGCGCCGACGTCACCATTCTCGACCGCAATCCCGAAGTGCTCGAAAAGCTCGGCATGTATTTCGAGGCGCGCGCCAAGACCCGCTTCTCGAACCGCGCGAACCTGGCCGAATGCGTGGCCGAGGCGGATCTGGTGATCGGCGCGGTGCTGATTCCGGGCGCCGCCGCGCCCAAGCTGGTCAGCGCCGACATGCTCAAGACCATGAAGAAGGGCGCAGTGCTGGTCGACGTCGCGATCGACCAGGGCGGCTGCTTCGAAACCAGCCACGCCACGACCCATGCCGACCCGACCTACATCATCGACGGCATCGTCCATTATTGCGTTGCGAACATGCCCGGCGCGGTCGCCCGCACCAGCACCTATGCGCTCAACAACGTGACCCTGCCGCATGCGCTGCGCATCGCCGAACTGGGCTGGAAGGATGCGCTGCGCCGCGATCCGCACCTGCTCGCCGGCCTCAATGTCTGGGACGGCAAGGTCACCTACAAGGCCGTCGCCGACGATCTGGGCCTGCCCTACACCCCGGCGGAAGACGCGATCGCCTGATCGTCCCGCCTCTATTTCCCGGCGCCCCGACAGCGGCCGGGCAAAAGGACGTCAGCCCTCCCTTGCGGGGCTGGCGTCCTTTTTATTTATGGCATGGCCGCGACGTTCAGGGGATTTGTTGCGCAATTGTCAAATAATCGGGACGGATTCTCTTGCGGGTTCCAAGACCTCGTTCGTCTAGTCGGGCAGGGGGACATGACCACATGCCCCCCATGCATCCTGGTTCCGCCGAAGAGAGGCATGGTTTAACATCATGGTCGATTTCCCTACATTCGCCGCCTTGATCCGCAAAGGCGAACGCTCCATTCTGCGCGCCTGTCGCGCACTGCAGAAGGGGGCGTGCTGATGTCCGGTGATATCATGACCTGGCTCGTGCCGCTGGTTGCCATGCTGGCCGCCGGCCTGCTCGCCGGCTTTGCCGCCGGCATCTTCGGCATCGGTGGCGGCTTCGTCGTCGTGCCGGCGCTGCTGGTCGTGCTGCCGCTGCTGGGCGGGACGAAGGACGGCATCGCCCATGTCGCGATCGGCACGTCGGCGGCGACGATCATCCTGACCTCCATACGATCGCTGCTAGCGCATTCCAAGCGCGGGGCGGTGGAGTTTGACGTCCTCAAGACATGGGCGCCCTGGATCATTCTGGGCTGCGGCGCGGGCGTCGTGCTGGCGGGCCATGTCGATGGCCGCACGCTCAAGATGATCTTTGGCGCAGGCGTCATCCTGATGTCGCTCAACTTCCTGATCCCGGTGCTGAATGGCAAGGTGATCAGCGACCAGATGCCGTCGGGGCTGGCGCGCATCGGCATTGCAGGTGGGTTGGGCACCTTTTCCTCGCTGCTGGGCATCGGCGGCGGCACCATTGCCATCATGACGATGACGCTGTGCGGCCGCACCATCCACCGCGCCATCGCCACCGCATCGGGCATCGGCACGCTGATCGCCATCCCGACCACCATTGGCTTTGCCATCATCGGCTTCCGCGAAGGCGGCCTGCCCTGGGGTTCGCTGGGCTATATCAACATCCCCGCGACGATAGCGATCGCATCGATGTCGATGCTGACCGCGCCGCTGGGCGTGGCCGCCGCCCATAGCCTGCCCGCAGGGCCACTGAAGAAGATTTTCGGCGTCTATCTGCTGATCATCGGTGCGCTGATGCTGCGCGCGGGGCTCAAGATCTGATAATGATCTGATAATCTGGCTGTATTTCTTAACGGCCGCCAGTGACCGCCCTAACAGGCTTTGTCACTGGCGGCCTTTCGCGCTATCTGACAGGCAGTGAAGATGGCGCAAACCGACCCGATTTCCGTGCTGCTGGTGGAAGATGACCCGGCGGCCCGCGCCAATATCGCCGAAATACTGGTCCGCGCCGGCATGGTCATTGACCTGGCCGAGGATGGCGCGGAAGGGCTCAAGCGCGCTGCATCGGGGCGCTATCATGTCATCATCCTTGATCGCACCCTGCCGCATCTTTCGGGCATCGACGTGGTGACGCGCATGCGCGTCGCCGGGATTGAGGCGCCGGCGCTGATGCTGTCCGCGCTTGGCCGCAGCGAGCATCGGGTCGAGGGGCTGGAAAGCGGCGTCGATGACTATATGGCCAAGCCCTTCGAGCCTGACGAACTGGTCGCCCGCGTGCGTGCTTTGTGGCGCCGGGCCGGACGGTTGCAGCAGGATTCGGTACTGCTGTTCGGCGACCTGGAATGCCATGTGAAGGCGCGCACGGCCCATCGCGGCGGCCGCCATGTGCCGCTATCGCCCAAGGAATTCGCGCTGTTTCGCTACCTCATGGAACATGCCGGCGAAGTGGTGACCCGCGAGATGCTGCTGCGCCATGTGTGGAAGCTCAGCTTCGATCCCCAGACCAACGTCGTCGACGTCAATGTCGGCCGCCTGCGCCGCAAGCTGGAGGAAGGGTTCGACAGCGCCGTGCTGGAGACGGTATGGGGCACCGGCTATCGGTTGATCGCCGCCCATGGCTAGGTTCGGTCTGCTGCGCTCGGTCTTCGGCCGGGTCACGCTGTCGGCCCTGCTGGTCAGCCTGGCGTCCACGCTGGTGCTGTTCCTGGTGGTCGAAAAGATTGTCGAGACTGACGGGCGGATGATGCTGGGGCGAGAGGTCGATACCGATCTGGCGGGCCTCGCCGACATCTATGTCAGCAGTGGCGAGACAGAATTGAGGGCACGCATCGCCGATCGGCTGGCGATGGAACGGGGCGACAGCGAAAAGGCCTATTATCTGCTCGCCGATGCGGCCGGGCGCCGGGTGGCGGGCAATATCGATCATTGGCCGGCGCTTGCGTCCGAAGTGTCCGAGGCGCGGTTGATTCGCCTGCCCGGTGGCGCGAGGGTGTTTGCGCGGGCCACGCTGCTTGGCCCCGATACCAGGCTGATCGTCGGGCGCAGCAATCATCGGGCGCAGGCGCTGCAGACCCGGCTCGCCATCGCCTTTGCCATTGCCGGCGCCATCGTCGCCCTGCTCAGCCTTGCCGCCGGCCATTTCGCGGCGCGCCGCCTGCGGCGTCGGGTCGAACGGATCAACCATGTCTTCGACGCGGTGCGTGCCGGCGATATCGGTGCGCGCGCACGCGCCACCGGGGCGAGCGACGAACTGGCCGAACTGGCGGCGAACACCAATGCGATGCTGGATCAGGTGCAGTGGCTGATGGAGGCCCAACGCTCCGTGTCGGATCAGACCGCGCACGAGATCCGCACCCCGCTGATGCATCTCGACACGCGTATCCTGAAAGCGATGGAGCGGACCGGGGATGAGGGGCTGTTGCGGACCCTGGGCCGGTCGCGCGACGAGATACGCAGTGTCGTCCGGCTGCTCGATTCCCTGCTCGACATTGCCGGCACGCAGGCGCTGCGCGGCGATCGCCGGGGTCTCGCCGATGTCGACCTCAGCGAGATCGCCGACAATCTGGCGGACCTGTATGGCGCCAGTGCAGAGGATCTGGGCATCGCCTTCAACGCGATGGTGGCACCGGGCATATCCTTCCGCGCCGATCCGATGCAGATCACCCGGCTCCTGTCCAACCTGCTCGACAATGCGTTCAAATATGTGCCGCGCGGCGGGAGTGTGTTGCTCAGCCTGGCGCCGGGGCCGCTGATCATCGTGCAGGATAATGGCCGGGGCATCCCGGCCGACGCGCGCGAACTGGTCTTCGACCGCTATGTCCGGCTCGATCCCTCGCCCGGCAGCGGCCATGGTCTGGGGCTGGCGCTGGCCCGTGCGATTGCCGAACGCCATGGCCTGACCATCCATGTCGAGGATGCCGCGCCCGGCGCCCGCTTCGTCGTGCAGCCGGAGATGGCGGATGATTAGGCTCTTCCTGCCCCTGCTGATGCTGGGCGTCGGCCCGGTCGCGGTGGTCGAGGAGCCGATGCCGACCGATGCGCTGATGCGCACGTTGGCGGAGGGCGACCTGGCGCAGGCGAGGGGTGATCAAGCCGCACTCGCGGCGGCGGCCGACACTCTCAAGCTGCTCGGCGCGCGCCCGGCGGAGGGGCAGGATGACCTGTCCACCCTCTGGTCGCAGCAGGCGCAGGCCGGCGGTGCCGTCCATGCCGGGCCGGTCTATCGCGGCCGCGCGCTCGGCCCCGCCTATCGCCGCGGGTCTCTGGCGGCCGGCGGGCGGGTGACGCTGCGCCAGCTGTTCCTTGCCGGCCAGCGCGCGCAGATTTCGGTGGCACGCGCCACCGGCATCGCCGCATCCCTGTCGGTCCGGGTGCGCAATGCCGATGGCGGCACGCTCTGCGCCAAGCCGGTGGCCGCGCCGCAGGCCGATTGCGCCTGGCTGCCGCTGTTCACCGAACGCTATGCGATCGAGATCGAAAATGGCGGCAGCGCGCCGGCGACCTTCTATCTGGTGATCCGCTGATCTGATCCCAATCACCTGAAAACAGGGCGGAAAATCCCGACATTCGGCCCTTTTGGGCGCTGCGGCCCACCGCCGCCGCGCCTCGCTTCGTCCATTCTGCACATCCGTTCAGGCGCAAAATGCCGGTCCCGGTGCGTTATTGCCGCAGGTTCGATGAGGAAAGAGGAGAAACGTCATGAACCGTTCGATGCTTCTGACCGCCATCGCCATGGTCGGCATGACCCCGATCGCCGCCATGGCCCAGCCCCAGGCGCGTGGCCCGGCTCCGGGTGAAGGCCCGGTGAGTTATGAAGAACAACTGGCGTCGGTCGAGGACCAGCTTGTCTATGACGCGCCGATCGCCGGCGTCGAGAACAACTACTGGTTCAATTACCAGACCGACCTGGCCGAGGCGCGCAAGGAACTGACCAAGGATCTGCGCCATTCCAGCGATGCGGAGGATAATCGCGACGCCTGGGAAGAATATCGCACCGAACTGGCCGATGCCCGCGGCGACTATGCCAAGGAAATGGCCGAGAAGGGCTATCCGGTCGGCGAAGTCCGGGTGCTGGGCAGCAGCGGCCGCTGATCCGCGCGCGCTGACGAAAGCATAAAAAGGGCTGGTCCGGTCATCCGGGCCAGCCCTTTTCGCATTACTGCGTATAGGCCTTGGTCAGGCGATAGAGGAAGGCGCGGCCGTCGAGCAGCGACTTCACGCGGATGCGCTCATTGAGGCCATGGACGCCCTGGCCGTCGGGATCGGCGAACATGCCCGACACGCCATAGGTGGGGATGCCCGCCGCATTGGTGAAGCGCCCGTCGGTCGCTCCGGTGGCAAGCCGCGGGATCACCGGCACGCCCGGCCACATCTCCTTGGTCAGCGACTCGATCGGCGTCATGATCTGCGGCGTCAGCTGCGGTGCCGACGATTTGGGCTGCGGCGGATCGGCCAGCGTCACCTTGACCTTCTCGTCGCCGCCCACCTGCGCCAGCTTCGCACGCACCGCCTCGACATCCTCGCCCGGAATGATGCGGCAATTGACGTTCGCGGTCACCGACTGGGGCTGGGCATTGGGGGCATGGCCGCCATTGATCAGCGTCGGGATGCAGGTGGTGCGCAGGGTGGCGTTCCAGCTCGGATTGGCAGCCGAGATCGCGGCATAGTCCGCCTCGATCGCCTTGCCCGCGCCGACCGCGGCCATCGGCTGCGACAGCTTGGGATAGAGCGGCGCCGACGCGCCGAAATAGGCCTTGGCCGCCGGGGTCAGGTTCACCGGGAAATCATAGGCGTTCACATTGGCCAGGGCTTGCGCCATCCAGCCGATCGCGTTGAAATGCGGTTCCTGGCGCGAACTATGGCCGCCCGGCGCGGTCGCGGTGAAGGTGAAGTCCTGATAGACCTTCTCGCCCGCCTGCACGCCATGGCTGACCGGCTTGCCATTTTCGTCCAGCGACCCGCCGCCGCCTTCGTTGAGCGCCCATCCGGCCGCCATCGCATCGGGCTTGTTCTTCAGCAGATATTCGACGCCGTTCAGCGCCTTCTCCGTTTCCTCGCCACAGGTCAGCGCCATCTTGATCGTGCGCTTGGGCTTGTAGCCTTCCTGCTTGAAGCGGATCATCGCGTCGGCGAAGCTCGCCGCCATCGCCTTGTCGTCCGACGTACCCCGGCCATAGAAATAGCCGCCTTCCTCGATCAGGGTGAAGGGATCGCGGGTCCAGTCGGCACGCTTGGCCGCGACCACGTCGATATGGGCGAGCAGCAGCAGCGCGGGCAGCTTGGCATCGGAACCGCGCAATATGGCGGTCAGATTGCCTTCCTTGGGATGGGCCGGATCGACCACGACATTGAGGTCGCCATCGGCATAGCCCGCCGCCTTCAGCCGCGTCGCAATCTGTTCGGCGGCCACGGTGCAGCTGCCATTGGGCCAGCTCGAATCGGTCTCCACCAGTTCCTTGTAGAGGGCGCGGAAGGCGGCTTCGCCGGCGCGGGCCTGTGTGTCGGCCGCGGTGGCGGCGTGCAGCGGGCTGAGGCTGGCGGCCAGCAGCGCGGCGGCGGGCAAGGCGGCAACTAGGCGACGGGATGGCATGGGGCGATGTCCTTGTTCTGATTGTGCGACGCTTGGAAATGCGTCTCCCTGGCCCGGCTGGGCGGCGCGACTGTGCAGAAAGCCGGGGGCGGCGGCAAGGGGATGATTGATGCCCGGTGGCCCGGCTGGGTTGTGCATATCATGCACAATGACTGTGCCTTGGGCTCATATTGTTTCGCCGCATGGACAGGCGCATAGAGGGCTTGCCTGAAGCTCCAGCAATGCGCGCCCGATCCGGCGTAGCGGGCCGACGCGTCCGGCTTTCATTCTCCCGACCGGCGTCGCCGCCCTGCCTGGCCCCGCCCGATGATGCTGGATGTGCCGCGTGACGCCTGCCCTGCCTCAAGCGCGCTGGATGGCCGATCGCTACGGCGGCCATGACGCGCTGTTCACGCTCAAGGCCTTTCTCGCGGCGATGCTGGCCTATTATATCGCGCTGCGGATCGGGCTGGACCGGCCCTATTGGGCGATCACCACTGCCTATATCGTAGCCCAGCCGCTCGCCGGCGCGGTGTCGTCAAAGGCAATGTTCCGCCTGCTCGGCACCGTCATCGGCGCGGGTGTGGCGATCCTGCTGGTGCCATTGCTCGGCAATGCCCCCGAACTTCTCTCGCTCGCACTGGCGCTGTGGCTCGGGCTCTGCACCTTCGTCGCGCTGCTCGACCGGACGCCGCGCGCCTATACCTTCCTGCTGGCGGGCTATACTGCCGGGATCGTCGCCTTCCCGGCGGTCGAGGCGCAGGCGACGATCTTCACCGCCGCCAGCCTGCGCGCACAGGAAATCGGCATCGGCATCGCCTCGGCCACGCTGGTCCACAGCCTCGTCTTCCCGCGCACCGTGTCGGCTCGCCTCCAGGCGCGGATCGATGCGATCATGATCGACGCCGAACGCTGGTCGCGCGATTCCCTGCGGGTCGACCATGGCGATGCGGTCGTGACCCGCGACCGCCGGCAATTGGCGACCGACATCCACGAACTGCACCAGTTGGCCACCCATTTGCCGTTCGAAAGCAGCGCGCTGCGGCTGAAGGCCGGGGTGCTGCGCGCGCTGGAGACCCAGCTTTGCCTGTTGCTGCCGCTGGCCAGCGCGGTCGAGGATCGCTGTCGCCAGTTGCAGCGCGCCGATGCCTTGCCGCCGGCGGTCCATGCCCTGCTGGACGATGTCGTCGCCTGGCTGGACGCGCCGGACGGGGAGGGGGCCTCGCCAGAAGCGTTGCGCGCCCGCGCACGCGCCTGCGAGCCCGATTGCCGCCTGCCTTTCGCCTGGCACGCAGCGCTGCAACTCAGCATGCTCGATCGGCTGGCCGAACTGGTCGCCGTCCATGCCATCTGCCGCGAATTGCAGGCAGCGATGGGCGCCGACCGCATCCCCCTGTCACCGCCCGCGCGGGAAGCGATCCGCAACGCCCGCCGCCGCGTCCTGCACCGCGACTATGGCCTGGCGCTGCGCGGCGCGCTGGCGACCAGCCTCACCGTGCTGATCGGCTGCCTGCTCTGGATCGCATCGGCCTGGCCGGCCGGGGCAGGGGCGGTGGTCATTGCCAGCATCACCTGTGCCCTGTTCAGCAATATGGACGATCCCGCGCCCGCCGCCTGGAAGGTGTGGCAGGGCACCTGTTGCGCGGTGCTGGTGGCCGCGCCCTATGCTTTCGCCATCCTGCCGCGCGTGTCCGACTTCCCGGTGCTGGTCGCGGTGCTGGCGCCGGCCTTCCTGCTGGTCGGCGCGATGATGGTGCGGCGGCGGCTGGCGGCGATGGCGATCGGCATGATCCTCTCGCTACCCGGCCTGATGGGCCTCGATGGCTATTACACCGGGCAGTTCGACAGTTTCGCCAATGCCGCCATTGCCCAGATGCTGGGCGCCTTGCTCGCGGTCTGGGCGCTCAAGATGGTTCGCGCCGTGGGCGCCGAACAATCCGCGCTGCGCCTGCTCCGGGCGGGCTGGCGCGATCTTGCCCTGCGCACCGATCCGCGCCAGCAGCCCGACACGGTCAAATGGATCAACACCATGCTCGACCGTATCGGCCTGCTGACCCCGCGCCTTGCCGAGTTGGGCCGCGACACCACCACGCCCTTGCTCGATATATTGCGCGACACGCGCGTGGGCATGTCGCTCGACGATCTCCACCGCTTCCGGGTGCGTGCCCATGCCCGCGACGATCGCCTGCTCGATGTGGTGCTGGGGCGGGTGCGCCAGCATTTCGATCGGCTTGGCGCCAGGGGGCAGGGCGATCCCAATCCCGCGCTGGTGCGCGCCATCGACACCGCACTTGCCGCCATCGGCCGGAACGGCGCGGTCGATGATCGGCGGCTGGCGCTGCTGGCGCTCACCAGTCTTCGCCGCAACATCGCACCCGATGTTCCGCTCAGTCCGCGTCGGGATCGCGAAAATTCAGCCGCCGCGTGACGGTATAGTCCAGCACGCCGACCAGCAGATAGCTGATCCATTGCTTGATGAGCGTCAGGCCGGTGCGGCTGGCGCGATAGGTTTCCAGCGAAATCTGCCGGCTCTCGCCCGTCCGCTGGGTGATGAAGCCGCGCATCGCCTCGGCAAAGCCGGCATCCTCCACCCGCAGCATCAGCTCCAGGTTGAGGAACAGGCTGCGCATGTCGAAATTGGCCGATCCGATATAGACCGCATCGTCGATCACGATCAGCTTCATGTGCAGCTTGCAGGGCTGATATTCATATATCTCGACCCCGCGCCGCAGCAGCGGACCATAAAGCAGCCGTGCCGCCGCGATCGTCGCGCCATTGTCCGACAGGGCCGGCAGGATCAGGCGCGCGCCCTTGCGCCGGGCGGCGCGGGCGATCCGCTTCAACATGCCCCGGCCGGGCGAGAAATAGGCCTCGACCATGTCCAGCCGCTGCGCCCGGTCCATGTCATGCTTCACCACCTGCGCCCAGGGGCTCAGCCGTCGGGTCGGCCCGCCGATCAGCCAGCGGAACGGATCGGCCGGATCATGATGCAGCGAGGGATGCCAGTGCCGCACCATCGCCCGCAGGCTGCGGAACCTTTGCCCCTTGCTCGTGACCCAACGCCATAGCTGGCCATACCAGCGCGCCATCGCCTCGGCCTGCGGCCCTTCCAGCAGCATCCCCAGGTCGCGCCAGCAATCGTCGGCGGGTATGCCGAAATAGCCATCCTCGACATTGAAGCCGCCGATCATCAGCCGCTTGTCGTCGGCCAGTGCGATCTTCTGATGGTTGCGGATCAGATAGCGGGTCGATCGGCGCGTCCCGAACCGGCCGAAATGGCCGCCCGCCGCGATCAGCGGGGCGAACAGGCTATCGGGGGTATCGGACGACCCGAAGCCGTCGATCATCAGCGTCACGGCCACGCCGCGCGCCCGCGCCGCCACCAGACGCTCGCAGATCAACCGGCCGCTGCCATCGTCGGCAAAGATATAATAATAGAGTTTCAGGCTCGTGCGCGCGCCATCGATCAGGGCGACCAGCGCATCGCGCAGCATCGCGCCTTCCTCGATGACGGTCAGTCGATTGCCGATCAGCGTGACGCTGATCGGGCTGGTCGGGGCTTCCTGGTGTCGCGACGCCATGGTCCCTTCATGCGCTGCTTTGGCGCGGTGCGCCATGGCTTTATGGGCTTTTCATTGACTCGACAGGCCATCGCTGCTAGGCGCCAAGTTCAAGATTCCCTATTGATTTTTCAGGAGGCCCGATTGGCCCGCGTCACCGTCGAAGATTGCGTCGACAAGGTTACCAACCGTTTCGATCTCGTCCTGCTCGCCGCCCAGCGCGCGCGTGAAATTTCCGGTGGCGCCGAGCTGACGCTCGAGCGTGACCGCGACAAGAATCCGGTCGTCGCCCTGCGCGAAATCGCCGAAGAAACCGTTCTGCCCGCCGACCTGCATGATTCGGTCGTTGCGTCGCTGCAGAAGGTCCAGATTGACGATGACGATACGCCCGATGAAATCGGTTCGATCGCCCAGTCGGCGGAGGCCCTGCGCCTGACCGCTGCGGCGCCGCCGCGCAACCAGAATATCGGCGGCGATTACGACGGCTGATTTTTCCACTTTCCGGTTTGGAGAGGGAAGGGGTCCGGCCCGCGCAAGCGGGACCGGGCCTCAATGATTCTGGGGGGCTGGATTCGGCGGCGCTATTTCCAGGCAGCCGCCAGCATCGCATCCAGCATCCGGGCATAGGACCAGCCATCGGCCCCCGCGGCGATCGCCGACAGGCAATCCTGGTCGTCGCGGCCCGGCCGGCCCGCACCGGTCATGTTCGGCTTCATGTTGAGGTCGAACAGCTTGAACTGACCGCTGGCATCGGCGCGGCAGTCGATGCGGATCACCGCACGCGATTCGACCAGTTCCGCTGCCTTCACGCAGGCATCCAGCATTGCCAGCACCGGCGCCTCCGTCATCCGTTCCGGGCCGATCGCGACGCTGTTCTGCGTCACCGCGACATCGCCATTATAGGGGGCGACACCGTCCTTCTGGTCGAAGCGCAGCACCGGGCGCAGCGCGAAATGCCGGTCGCCCTTTTCGCCTGACGGGCGCGGCGCGGCGGGCGGCAGGACGGTGATGGTCATTTCCTCGCCGCCCAGAAATTCCTCGACCATCAGCAGCGTGCCGAACTTGCCCTCGTCGATCAGGCTGCGGGCCGCGGCGTTCAGCGCATCGGCGTCGCGCACCAGCGTCACGCCCTGGCTGCCCCGGCCGCGCACCGGCTTGACGATCAGCGGGAAGGGAATGGCCAGATCGGCCAGAACCTGCCCGACATCGGCCAGCGCATGGACGCCTTCGCTCGGCCGATCGGCCAGCAAAAAGCCGCGCGCCACCGGCAGGCCGGCCTGTTCCAGCATCCGGTTGGTGGCGAACTTGTCGTCGAACTTCTGCGTGGCGGCCGGCGTCTGGCCGACGATCGCGACCTGGCCCATCACGGCCTCGATCGGATGTCCCTCGAACAGCACGGTATTGGCCCAGATCGTGTCGGCGCCGGCCGCGATCGCGGCTGCTATGCCGTCGGCCGTGTCGGGGAACACCCAATGCATCGCCTGTGCCGGATCGGGCGCGGGCATTGGCGTCACGACCGTGCGGCCCAGCCCCTTCAATGCAAAGCCGATATCCGCCCCGCCATCGGAATAGCCGCCGGGCTTGGCATCCTTGCGCAGCCCGTCGATCGTCGGCGGCGGCAGCGCCTGATAGAGCAGGGCGACGGCCGGCCCGCTCAAGCTGCCAGCTCCGGCAGGCGCCAGTCGATCGCGCCGCGCCCCTTCGCCTCCAGAAAGCCATTGGCCTGCGAGAAATGGCGGCAGCCCAGAAAGCCGTTATGCGCCGACAGCGGCGAAGGATGGGCGGCCTTCAGCACCAGATGGCGCCCGGAATCGACGAAGCCGGCCTTGCGCTGGGCATAGGCGCCCCACAGCAGGAACACGACCGGCTCCTCCTTCTGCGCCACCAGCCGGACGATCGCGTCGGTGAACGTTTCCCATCCTTTGCCCTGGTGCGACGCGGCCCGGCCCATCTCGACTGTCAGCACGCTGTTGAGCAGCAGCACGCCCTGCCGCGCCCAATGCTCCAGGAAGCCGTGGCGCGCGCGCGGCAGGCCGAGGTCGCTTTCCAGCTCCTTGTAGATATTGACCAGCGAGGGCGGCGTCCGCACGCCGGGCTGGACCGAAAAGCACAGGCCGTGCGCCTGGCCCTCGCCATGATAGGGATCCTGCCCCAGCACCACCACCTTCACCTGGTCCAGCGGGGTCAGGTCCAGCGCCCGGAAATACTCATTCCCCTTGGGAAAGATGCGCTTGCCCGCCGCCTTTTCCGCTTCGATGAACTGTTTCAGGCCCTGCATATAGGGGCTGGCGAACTGGTCGCGCAGCGGCGCGCGCCAGCTCTCGTGTAGCTTGATGGTGTCGCTCATGGCGGGCGTGATGGACCCCCGGCGTCCACCCGTCAACCGCGCGCAAACCCCGTCGCCAGATGCGTGAAATCACGATCAAATATCTTGCCACCCGACCCATGATGGGCGACAGACGGGCCATGCCGTCTCTCCGTCAAATTGGCGCCAGCTGCGCCGCCCTTGGCCTGTTCTTTGCGCCCTTGCCGAGCGCCGATGCCTTCGGCCCGCCGCCCCGACCGCAGGTGCTGCTGACGGCAGAGGCGCATCTGATGGCGGAGTTTGATCGCTTCGCCGCTTTGTCGGACGGTACGGTCGGCGTCGCGGTGCAGGATCTGCAGACCGGCGAGATCCAGTCGCGCAACGGCGACACGCTCTTCCCCATGGCCAGCGCCTACAAGGTTGCGGTCGCTGGACGCATCCTCTCGCTGGTCGATGCCGGCAGCTTGAAGCTCGACGACCGGCTCGCGCTCGATCCCGCGCTGGCGAGCGAGGGCGGCATCGCCTGGATGTTCTCGCGCCCCGGCGCGACCCTGCCGGTCAGCCAGTTGCTCGACCTGATGCTGACGCGCAGCGACAATAATGCGACCGACGTGCTGGTCGCCCGCGCCGGCGGGCCGAAGGCGGTCAGCGATTTCGTCGCCAGCCTCGGCATCCATGGCCTGCGCGTCGACAGCGACACCGCGCATCTTCTCTACCGCGCCATGGGCATCAATCCCCAGTCCGGCACCTTCCAGCAGAATGCCGGTGCCGCCCGCCGCGCCGATCCGATGATCCAGCGGCGCGATGTGCGCGACCTGCCGAACATGGACTTCATGCTCGATCCGCGCGACACGGCGACGCCGCTGGCGATGAACCAACTGCTGGTCGCCTATGAATCGGGCAAGGCGTTGAAGCCGGAAAGCACGCAACTGCTCTTCACCATCATGGGCCATTGCGAGACCGGCAAGCTGCGCCTGTCGGGCATGCTGCCGCCCGGCACCCCGGTCGCGCACAAGACCGGGTCGCTCAACGGCGTCGGCAATGATGTCGGCATCATCGGCCTGCCCGATGGCCGCCGCTTCGCGATCACCGTTTTCGTGATGAAGGACAGCCGGGGCCATGTCTCGCGCGATCAGATCATGGCTCAGGCCGCCCGTGCGGCTTATGATTATTTCCTCTTTGCGCCCAAGCGGCGCGTGGCGCTTAACAAGTTGAACGTCCACGTCTAAAAGATGGGGCATAACAGAGAGGATGCCCCCATGACCCAGATCAGCCGGTTTCGGGACTTCTGGCCCTATTATCTGCAGGAACATGCCCGGCCCGCGACGCGCGCCATGCATTATGCCGGCACCAGCCTGGTGGTCGCTATTGCCGCCACGGCTTCCGTCACCGGCCGCTGGTGGCTGGCCGCCGCGCTGCCGATCGCCGGCTATGGTTTTGCCTGGCTCAGTCATATGCTGATCGAGCGCAATCGCCCGGCGACCTTCCGCTATCCGCTCTGGTCGCTGCGCGCCGATTTCGTGATGCTCCAGCGCTTCCTGACCGGGCATATGAGTCGCGATCTGATCCGCGCCGGCATCCGCGCTGATGGCACGGTCGATCCGCGGCGTCGTATCGCGGGCTGAACCCCGGCACATTGGCTTGATTCCCGGCGCCGCTCTGTCACAAGAGGGGCGCGATGGGGTTCACCGCGACATTCTCTTTGCCGACCGATCGGTCGGCGCTGGCCGCCCGCTGGCAGGCGCTGGAGGCGCGCAGCGATGCGTCCTTCTTCCTGCGCTGGACCTGGGTGGGCGCCTGGCTCGACAGCTATGGCGTGCGGCCCGAACTGCTCGTTGTCACCGATGAAAGCGGACAGGATGTCGCGCTGGCGCTGCTCGGCCATGCGATGCGCCCGCGACTGCTCGGCCCGGTGGCGACGCTCAGTCTCAACCAGTCGGGTGATCCGGCGATGGATCGGCCCTATGTCGAATATAATGGCCTGCTCGCCGCGCGCGGGCAGGAGGCGGCGGCCGTTGCCGCCGCGCTCGATGCCATCGCCCGGCGGCGTGACTGGCGCGTGTTGCGCTTGAGCGGAATCGCCACGCATTCGTCGCTGCTCGCCATTCCGGCTCGGCGCAGGCTGCGGGTCGATGCCTCGCCCGTCTATCAGGTCGATCTCGACGCCGTGCGCGCCGCCGACGGCGACTATCTCTCGCTGCTCAGCAGCAACACACGCAGCCAGATCCGCCGCGCGATGAAGGATCATGGCGGGCCGCTGCCCGACGTCGCGGTCGGCACGCTGGATGACATCGCCCCCTGGCTGGACGAGATGGCCGCGCTCAACATGGGGCGCCATGCCGACAATGCCTGGGACGATGAGGGCTTTCGCCAGTTCGTCGCAACCATCGCGGCGCGCGGACTGCCGTCGGGCGCGGTCGAACTGCTGCGCTTTGCCGATGCCGGCGGCGCGGTCGGCCTGCTGGTCAACTTCGTGCAGGACGGGCAGGCGATGAACTATCAGTCCGCCTTCGCCCAGCCGCGCACCGCCAAGGACAAGCCGGGTCTGCTCTGTCACGCCGCCGCCGTCGGCCATTATGCCGCGCGCGCCTTCAGCCTCTATTCGCTGCTCGCCGGCAAGGATCGCTACAAGCAGAGCCTCTCCACGTGCGAGGAAGCGCTGGAATGGTGGCATGTCGAGCGTTTCAGCCCCCGGCTGGAGGCCGAGGCGCTGGTGCGCAAGCTGCTTAAGCGCCCAGCTTCCGCATGACGCGGTAGACGAAGCGGCGAATGCCCTGTTGCTCGGGGCGTTCGCTCACCGCGCCGGTCGGCAGGCCGCGCTTGCGCAGCAATGCGTTGAAACTGTGCAGTTCGCCCTCCGCCACGCTGCGGTCGGACCGCCAGGTGATCGACAGGCTGATCGACACGGCCGGGCCATTTTCCACGAAATGCGGCGCCTTGACCGGCACATGCACGGCCTCGCCGGGGCTGAGCGGGAAGGGCGTGCCGCGCGCCTTGAACCCGTCCTGCCAGATCAGGTTGCGATGGCCGCCATTGTGGAATGCCTCGCTCTTCTGCGCCGGCACCAGTTCCTCGTCGCGCGCCGGGAACACGGTCATCACCTTGGTCCCCATGATCTGCAGCAGGATATTATGCTCCGGGTCCATGTGGAACGGGGTGATGCTGCCGGGGGAGGTCAGGAAGATGAACGCCTCTCGGTGCAGCATCGGCCCGGTGCTGCGCGCGACGATCGGCTCCAGTTCCGCCAGCGCCGCGTCCAGCAGCGCGCCATAGGCCGGATCGCGCTCGACATTCTTCAGCACCGCCCAGCTGCCATTGCTCTCGATCGTGCGGATCGTCTCGCCCAGCGTCAGTCCGTTCGATGGCGTATCTTCCGGCCGCACGCCCAGCGGCAGCTTGCCAAGATTATATTCGACCGCGCGCGCCGGCATTCGCTCGGCCAGCGTCGCGAGTGCATCCAGCGTCAGCAGCTCATGCCCGACCAACTCGTGCGTCAGCTTGGTTGCCTGGTCGGGATAGGCGGCGGCAAAGGCGGCGCGGGCGCTTTCCGAAAAATGCGGCGCGTCGGTGGCGGGCGCCATCGGGCTATGCACGGTCATTCCTGTCCTTTCATGCGGCTGGCGATCCGTTCGACCCCGCCGGCCAATGCAAAGGCCGCTGCCCGGCGCAGGCGCGTCGCGCCCTTGCCGTGCAGGGCGATACGATATTGCACGATGCTGCGGCGCTCGGCCCACAGGCTGTCGATCATCGGATGGTCGGCGGCGGCGCAACTGTCCATCCAGCCGATCGCCGGATCATCCTGCACCGCGTATAGATTGGCGATCTCGATCAGCACGCCGGGCGAAAAGCGGCCCATCTCCTCGTCGAAGGCGATCTTGAAGGAAAAGGCGCCGTCGCCATGGCGAAAATTGACCAGCATCGCGATCGCCCGGTCATCCAGGTCGATGCGCAGGAAATGCAGCCGGCCCGCGGCAAAGGCGGCGGCGCAGGCGGCGCGGAAGAAAGCGATGTCATCCGGCTTGCTCGCCAGCGCGCTGCCCTCGCGGCCCTTCCATCCCGATGCCTCCAGCGCCAGGAAGTCGCCGCACCAGCGCGGCAGGTCGGCGCCATCGTCCAGCAACCGTTGTTCGATCGTCCCTAATTCCGCCAACCGCTTCTGCAATCGCCGGATTTCCTTGCGCTTCTTGGCGCGGACATGGGTGTCCCAATAGGTATCGGCCGACAGGTCGGATCGCAGCATCGCCCGGTCATGGCGATGCACCTCGCGCCGGCCGCGCCCTTGTTCGACGCACAGCGCCTCCAGCGCGGCGGCATTGGCGCCGGCTGCGTCCAGCCCGCGCAGATGCAGAAAATGCGGTGCCCATTCCGCCGCGTCCAGTTGCGCCAGCAGGCTGCGCCACGCCGCCATCTCCTGGCCGCGCCGGATCAGCGGCGCGCCGAAGAAGCAATGATCGTGCATCCAGTTGGCGACGCAGCCGATCGGCAACCGGCCATGGCGCGCCTGCACCGTCACCGGCAGCAGGCCGATCAGTTCGCCATCCGCCTGCGCCTCGATCAGGCGCACGTCGCCATTGCCGGTGGGGCCATTGCCGGCCAGATGGTCGATCGCCGCCGCCAGCAGGTCCGGCGCGTAAAAGGCATTGGCTTCGGCCGCCTCCGCGGCGAGGGTCGTCCAGCGTGCGCGGAGGGCCGCCAGCGGCAGGCTGTCGGGCACAAAAGGGGGAGATGGGTGCGCTGCCATGTCCATCGCCTCGCCTTAGCCGGGAAAGATTAGGGAATGCCTAAGTATTAACCGCATAGCAGCATGCACCGAGTGGATTTGGAGGGAAAGTCCTTTACATCCTTTGGGGGATTGTCTGTGACGGTTGGGGTGGACGGTCCGGACGGCCGATCGAGGAGATAAGATGTGACGATCTTGGTAACCGGCGCAGCTGGTTTCATCGGCATGTCGGTCGCGGAACGGTTGCTCGCCGACGGGCGGGCCGTGATCGGCATCGACAATCTCAACGACTATTATCAGGTCTCGTTGAAGCGGGATCGCGTCGCTTGGCTGCAGCAGAGACATGGCAAGCTCTTCACTTTCCTGGAACTGGACTTTGCCGACATGGCGGGGCTGCGCAGCGCCCTGGCCGACCATGCGATCGAGGCGATCGTGCATCTTGGGGCGCAGGCGGGGGTGCGCTATTCGCTCATCAATCCCCACGCCTATGTCCAGTCCAACCTCGCCGGCCATGTGAACATGCTCGAACTGGCGCGGGAACGGCGGGTGCGTCACCTGGTCTATGCCTCCTCCTCGTCCGTCTATGGCGGCAATGAGGTGCTGCCCTTTCGCGTCGAGGATCGGGCCGATCACCCGGTTTCGCTTTACGCAGCGACCAAGCGCGCGGACGAGTTGATGAGCGAAACCTATGCGCACCTGTTCCGCATTTCGATGACGGGGCTGCGCTTCTTCACCGTCTATGGCCCCTGGGGTCGGCCGGACATGGCGATGTGGATCTTCACGCAGAAGATTCTCGCCGGCGAACCGATCCCGGTTTTCAACCATGGCCGGATGCAGCGCGATTTCACCTATATCGACGATATCGTAGCCGGGATTATCGGTTGCCTGGACCATGCGCCGGTCGATGACGGCGCCATAAAGGCAGGCGGCAGCCGCGCGCCGCATCGGCTCTACAATATCGGCAACAACAAGCCCGAGGAGCTGATGCACCTCATATCCGTGCTTGAACGGGCGATCGGTCGCAAGGCTGAGGTTGATTTTCAACCGATGCAGCCCGGAGACGTTCCCGCAACCTTTGCCGATATCGGTGCTATTGCCCAGGATATCGGTTTTGCACCGGTGACCAGTATCGAATCGGGCGTGCCGCGATTCGTTTCCTGGTATCGCGATTATCATCAGCAATAATCTTCAACGGATAGTGTCGGAAAGGTTCCGCGCTTTGCCTCTGGAATCCCTCGTTTTGCCTCGCGGGATTGGTGGCACTGAACGATAATCTCGCCAGCGTTGCCATTCCGCAGGTGCGAAGAGGATTGCCATAAGTGCCTGAAACGGCGTAGACCATCCAACGGTGCTGGTTTATGGATCGGCGTGGGTCGCGGAAAAAGGGATGGACGCTGTGCTTTAATATGAGCGCAGCGCGCCGCGAACGACAGCCGGAAAATATCGGCGGCGATGCGCGGTAGAAAAGGGCAAAAAGCGTGTCGACAGTATCGAAGATCATACCGTTTGGCTCGGGCGGGCGCATAGTGGAGACAGCGTGCAGCAGTCTCTCCCTCGCGGCCCGGGGTTTGAATATTCTCGAAGCAAAATTTGCGGATCGGGAATTTGCGGCGACCTTCCTTCGGTTGGTCGGCGTCATCATGAATGTGCGCGGTCGGGTGATCGTTACAGGCATCGGCAAGAGCGGCATCGTCGCACGGAAGATGACCGCGACCTTGACGTCCACCGGCACGCCGGCGCTGTTCCTGCATCCGGCCGATGCCGGGCATGGCGATCTGGGCATGGTCACGCCTGATGATGTCGTGCTGATGCTGTCGCATTCCGGTGAATCCACCGAACTTGGCCCGATCATCCAATATTGCAAGCGTTTCGCCATTCCGCTGATCGGACTGACGGCAAGAACGCAGAGCACGGTCGCTGAAGCGGCCGACATCTGCATCCTGATGCCGGAAGTGCGCGAAGCCTGTCCGAACATGCTCGCGCCGACGACGTCCACAACGCTGCAGATGGCGTTCGGTGACGCGCTGGCGATGTCGCTGATGGAAATGCGCGGCTTTTCAGCCGATGATTTCCATAAATTCCATCCGATGGGCCGCTTGGGCGCGCAGTTGGTCAAGGTGCGGGAACTGATGGCGGCGGGCGCAGATGTGCCAAAGGTGCCGGAAGATGCCTCTTTGCTCGACGCGACGATCGAAATGACCAGGGCGCGTCTGGGCGGCACGGCCGTGGTCGATCGGGGGGGCAAGCTGATCGGCGCTTTCACGGATGGCGATCTGCGTCGGGCGGTCACCGGCAAGCAGAATCTGACCGATGCCGTTGGCCGCTTCATGACCGCGACGCCCCTGGCGGTCGCACCCGATGAATTGGCTTCGGAGGCGCTACGCCTGATGCACGAGCGGAACATCACCTTGCTGTTCGTGTGCGACAAGGACCGGCTGGTCGGCGCGCTCCACATGCACGATTTGCTGCACGCCGGGGTCGCCTGACCATATTGGTGGTCATTCCGGCGCGGGCGGGTTCCTCGCGTTTGCCGCGCAAGCCGTTGCGCCTGATCGCGGGGCGCAGCCTGCTGCATCGCACGATCGCGATGGCGCGCACGGCGATCGGTGCACGGCCGGATGTCGATCTGGTCGTCGCCACCGATGATGACGAGATCGCCGCCCATGCGCAGGCGGCCGGCTGTCACGCGGTGATGACCGACAGCGCGATTGCCACCGGCTCCGGCCGCGCCCTCGCCGCCGCCCGGGCGCAGGCAACGCAGCCCCGCTTCATCGTCAACCTCCAGGGCGATTCGCCCTTCCAGCCCGAAGGGGCGCTGGGCGCGGTGATCGAGGCGCTGGGTGCCGGCGCCCAGGTCGCGACCCCGGTGATCGGGCTCGACTGGGCCGCGCTCGATGCGCTGCGCGACCATAAGCAACGCTCGCCCTTCAGTGGCACGACCTGCGCGCGCGGTGCGGATGGTCGGGCGCTCTGGTTCTCCAAGACGATCATCCCCGCCATCCGCGACGAGGACAGGCTGCGCGCGGCCGGTCCCATATCCCCGGTCTGGCGCCATGTCGGCCTCTATGGCTATGCCTATGACGCGCTTACCCGGTTCGAGGCGGCGCTGCCGACGGCGCTTGAAAATCTGGAAGGGCTGGAGCAGTTGCGGCTGCTGGAACTGGGCATCGATATCATGACCGTCCCGGTCGATCCGCCTGTTTTCGACAGCAGCGGCATCGATACCGAAGCCGATATCCAACGGGTCGAGGCGCTGATCGCCGCCCATGGAGACCCGACCCCGGCCCTGTCATGAGCCGGCGCATCTTCGTCATCCGCCACGGCAACACCTTCGCCTCCAGCGCCGACGCACGCCGGGTCGGGGCCGGCACCGACATTCCGCTGGTCGACAGCGGCATCGCCCAGGCCCAGCGTCTCGCCAGCTATTTCGCGGCGCAGTCGCTGGGCATCGTGCGCCTCTATAGCGGGCCGCTGCAGCGCGCGCGCCAGACTGCGGCGCCGATCGCGGACGCCCTCGACCATCCGGTCGATGCCATCCTGCCCTGGCTCGACGAGATCGACCATGGCCCGGACGAGGGGCAGCCGGAAGTGGAGGTTATGGCGCGCCTTGGCGAAGCGGCGATCGCCGCCTGGGACCGGGACGGGATCGTGCCCGATGGCTGGACGGTGGATGCGCCCGCGCGCATCGCCGCCTGGCGCGACTGGTTCGCGACAGAGGGGGAAGGGGCCGAACTGCTGGTCACCAGCAATGGCGCGGCCCGCTTCGCCCTGCTGGCGCTGGGCCTTGCCCATGGCCAGCTCAAATTGCGCACCGGGGCCTTTGGCGAACTGATCGTCGATGCGCCGGGGCAGGTTCGGTTGCTGCGCTGGGACGAGCGGCCCTAGGGATTATTCCTGCCCGATCTACGCAAAGCCCGCGATTGGCTCATGCCCTCGATCCGGTCATTCTGCTCCTGCGCAGAATGTTCGAAAGGGGAAGGGCGCTCGACCATGCAGACCGGATATACTCGGAAGATCGCCTGGCTCGCCGGCCTGTCCGCCATGGCGCCGCTGCCGGCGATCGCGCAGGATGCGGGATCGCCGGCAGCGCCTGCCATCACCTCCGGGCCACCGCCAGCGGGCGGCAGCGACCAGGATCTGGCGCTGCAATTGTCTAACCCGGTCGCCTCGCTGATCAGCGTGCCGTTCCAGGAAAATCTCGACTTCGGTGCCGGGGATGATGGTATCAAGTCGACGCTCAACATCCAGCCGGTGGTGCCGATCAGCGTCGGCAAGGACTGGAACATGATCGTGCGCACCATCGTGCCGGTGGTGACCCAGAATGCCTATCAGGGGCCGGGCACGGATGCCTTTGGCCTGGGTGACATCACCCAGAGCTTCTTCTTCTCGCCCAAGGCGAACAAGGGCATCATCTGGGGCGTGGGACCGACCATCCTCTATCCCTCGGCGACCGACCGCTATCTGGGCGGCGACAAATGGGGCGCCGGCCCGACCGTGGTGCTGCTCAAGCAGATGGGGCAGAATACGGTCGGTTTCCTCGGCAACCATATCTGGTCGATCGCCGGCAAGGATGACCGTTCCGACGTCAGCGCCAGCTTCATGCAGCCCTTCTTCAGCCACACCACCACGCATGCGACCACTTATGCCATCAATGCCGAGGCCGCCTATGACTGGAAGGGCAAGGATTGGTTGGTGCCGGTCAACCTCAGCGTGACGCAACTGACCAAGGTCGGCGACCAGGCGGTGCAGGTCGGCCTGGGCGGAAAATATTATGCCGTCTCGCCCGATGGTGGCCCCGAATGGGGCATCCGCATGATCTTCACCCTTCTGTTCCCGAAGAAATAGCAGCTTCCGCAGTCACGAAGCCGAAGGCCAGCGTCCCTGGAGCGGGGCAAACAACATCCGAAGCCATGGGCGCGACTGCCCCGGATCTGGAGCAGCATCGACACGATGCCAGCTAAATGGCCAAGATGGGTGGTTAGGCGACGGTCCGGTTTGGAGGAGATAATCGACCATAGCTGATGCTGCGCGAAGAAGAGCCCTTCGGCAACAATCGCCCCATAGTGGACGTCAAGCCCGGCGTGGCACTAGGTCGAAGCACATCAGGGAAGAGGTCTCCGCCAAAAAAGTGCATCGGGGCGTGAGGGCATCGGGGACGGCATCGCCGAACGCGACAGTAAAGCTGTCTTTGTAACCTTGAGAATTGATCCCGATCCAAGACCATCCAAGGGGCTTGGCAACCGCGAAATCAAAAGACGGAATCCTCTCCCATCCGCTACCACTGGGTAGGGCTGCGCGAGCAACAATAACTTGGTCGGTGTCCGGCTCCACCGTTACCACAACAGCCGTGGTTCCTACGCAAATTGCAACTGAACTCCAACGTGCAGACCCATCATCCATAACGGTGAAGTCTAGCCCGAGCACATTGGTAACTTGCTCGTGCGCGACTTCGTCGCGTGCGCGACTTCGTCCCAATCGAAACGGAAAGAAACATGCTCTACCATACGAAATGGTAGCTCGCCGCGCATCCGCCTTCCAACAGATTTCTCTATTCTACGTTCGACCTGCCATCTTAATCAGCGGCGGGTTCAGGGATACGGATGGCAATGATCGAGCGACCGACTTTGGTCGAATTTTCAGGTTCGGCTTCTCCGGCTCACGATTTTGCGAGCAAGCAAACTGAAAAGCCAACCCAACGCGCATAGCCACGACGCAATCATCCCAAGGCCAAAGACGATCCCCGAAATATGCCCTACGCCTAATGGCGCAGTGATGGCCGTGGAGAGCACCGCCAAAATCATGATCCACACCGTGAGCATAATTGCTTTCATTTTGCCTTAGTTACCCACCCGGCGGTTCTGGGCAAGAGTGTCTGCTTTCTGGCAGATCAACAAGGAATGGAAATGACAAAAACTGGTCGCAACCCGTCGATCCCTGTTGGCGTCATCCTGACGAAAGTCAGGATCCATTTTGCACTACGCCAGATTGGGAGTGCCGAATGGATCCCGGATCAAGTCCGGGATGACGAAAGTTGGAGAGGGCGGTCTTTGCTCGTTAGCCACCAAAACCCGACATCGTCATTGCGGGCGCAGCGAAGCAATCCATTTCCCACTTGTGGATTGCTTCGCTGCGCCCGCAATGACGGGAATCGATAGCCGTTAGGCCGCCTGAAACGCGTCGCCCGGCCTCCCGGACCCCGGATCAGTTCTGGCGCTGCGGCACCGTGAAGGTGCCCGAGACGCGGCCGCTGGGGCTGGTCGATGTGCCGGCGCCGCCGGACGAGCGGCCGTCGACAGTGGTGCGGCCGCTGTTGAGGTCCATCACCAGCCGTCCGCCGGTCAGGCGGTTGACGCCCTGGGTCAGCGAGACATTGCCGACCATGGTGATCAGCTTGGCATTGAGGTCATAGATGGCGACATTGCCGCGCGCGGTCTGGTCGGCCTTGGTGATGACGACATTGCCCGACGCGTCGATGCGCTGAATCTCCACGCCGTTGCCGGTGGTCGCCGCGCCGTTGGGCTGCTGCTTGTAGGCGACGGTCATGCGGGCCGCGTTCAGTGTCATGCCGGCCTGCGTCACCTCGACATTGCCCGATACCACCACCCGGTCGGCGCGGTCCTGCACCTCGATCCGGTCGGCGTTGAAGTTCACCGGCGCGTTGCTGTCATGATTCTTGAACACCTGCGCATCGGCGCCGGCGTAGAGGAGGCCAGTCGCGCCCAGCGCAACGGTCGACAGCAGGACGAGGGTGCGTTTCATCAGTTCTGCCCTTTGAGGCCATTTTGTTCGATGCGCAAGGTCGCCCGGCCGTTGAGCGTGACCGTGCGTGCATTCATGTCTGCTTCCAGATGGTCGCCGCTGAACGTGCCGATCGGGATGCGCCCGTCGACCCGGCCTGCGCTTTTCATCCGCCGCGTCTGCAGGTCGATGCCGACGTCGCGGGTGACCAGGCGGTATCCGCCGGCGGCCTCGAACTGGACCGGGCCGACGATGGCGACGCGTTCGGTCTCCATGTCATAGCGGCCCTTCTGTGCGTTCAGCACTGCCGGCCCCTCGGGCAACAGGATGCGCGCCGACATGGCGTTGAGGTCGACGATCGGCTCGCGCGAACTCTTCTGCACGGCAGAGCCGGCGCGCAGCGAGAAGGGTTGGCCCTTGCTGTCCTGTCCCCGATACAGGGCTTCGGACACGCGCATCCGTTCCTTCGCCACCTCGACCTTGTTCTTGTCGAGGACGAAGCTGACCTTGTCGCCGCCGGTGAAGGGAGCGGTGGCCAGCAGGGCGGTCAGCACGCCGACCGCCACCGGCAGATAGTTTTTGAGCAGGCGCACCAGCCGGTCATGGCTGCCGCCCGGCCGCGCCCAGTGACGGCGTGCATGGCGTTGCTGCTCGGCCTGGATGGACATGGTGCGTGCCGCTCCCGTCGCTTACATGTGCGAGAAGATATCGTTCTCGGGCCAGCCGGCCAGGTCCAGCGCGGCGCGATGGGGCAGGAAGTCGAAACAGGCCTGGGCCAGTTCCATCCGGCCTTCGCGGGTCAGGCGCTTGTCCAGTTCGGCCTTCAATTGGTGCAGGAATCGCACGTCCGATGCCGCATAATCCTTCTGCGCCTCGGACAGCACCGGGCCGCCCCAGTCGCTCGACTGCTGCTGCTTGCTGATATCCTGGCCCAGCAGTTCGCGGACCAGTTCCTTCAGGCCATGGCGGTCGGTATAGGTGCGCACCAGCTTCGATGCGATCTTGGTGCAATAGACGGGGGCTGCGACGACGCCCAGATAATGCTGGATCGCGGCGATATCGAACCGGCCGAAATGATAGATTTTGATCCGTTCGGGATCGGCCAGCACGGCTTTCAGGTTCGGCGCGGCATAGTCGCTGCCCGGATTGAAGCGGACCAGATGCTCGTCGCCCTTGCCGTCGCTGATCTGGACGACGCACAGGCGATCGCGCGGGGTGATGAGCCCCATGGTTTCGGTATCGACGGCGATCGGGCCGGGGGCAAGGACGCCCTCGGGCAGATCTTCTTCATGGAAATGGACGGTCATGGCTTTTCCCTCTATGGGGAAACGGGCCATATCGCAATCGACGCTTTGGCCGGGCCGCCCCTAAAACCGGGGGGATGGGCGCTCTTTTTGCTTGATGTGCAAAATCATTCGCGCTGCCCGGAAAACTTGATATAGTGATTCCCAAACCGCATCATTGCGGTGGATTGTGCATGTCATTCGCCCGACATGTTTGTCCAATGTGTCTTGGGGCGAAGCGAAAGTGACTAACAGGGCATGAGTTTTGATAGAGGGCGCCGCGGCGGGCGCGGCAAGGACAAGCGCGACGGTTTCGGCGACGATAATTTCTACGACCAGGGCAGCGGTGGCGGCTTTGGCGGCGGTGGCTTTGGCGATCGTGGCGGCTTCGGCGGCGGCGGTGGCGGCTTTGGTGATCGCGGACGTGGTGGTTTCGGCGGCGGCGATCGCGGCGGCTTCGGCGGCGGTGCTGGTGGCGGCGGCGGCGGTGGTTTCGGCGGCGGCGGTGGCGGTCGTGGTGGCTTCGGCGGCGGCGGTTTCGGCGGCGGCGGCGGCGGTGGCCGTGGCATGCCGGCCCAGGTCGTTGGCGAAGGCAAGGGTGTCGTCAAGTTCTTCAACGGACAGAAGGGCTTCGGTTTCATCGTTCGTGACGATGGCGGCGAAGATGTTTTCGTTCACATCAGCGCAGTCGAGCAGGCTGGCCTGACCGGTCTGGCCGAGGGTCAGCCGCTGGGCTTTACCCTGGTCGATCGTGGCGGCAAGGTTTCGGCTACCGATCTGGTGATCGACGGGGAGCCGCTGCCGGTTACCGACCGTGGTCCGCCGCGCGAGCCGCGTGAACCCCGCGCTGGTGGTTTTGGTGGTGCCGATCGTGGCCCGCAGCGTCAGCTGACCGGCGAGCGCTCCAGCGGTACGGTCAAGTTCTTCAACGCGATGAAGGGCTTCGGCTTCATTCAGCGCGATGACGGCCAGCCCGACGCCTTCGTGCACATCAGTGCCGTTGAGCGCGCCGGTATGGCGGCCCTCAACGAGGGCGATCGTCTGGACTTCGAACTGGAAGTCGATCGTCGCGGCAAGTACGCGGCCGTTAACCTCCAGTCCAAGGCCGACTGATCGGCTGTCGCCCGTTCGCCGTAAACGGGCGACATGACAGCAATATCGAAGGGGGTCGCCTGCCCGGCGGCCCCTTTCTCATGTCTGCGGTCCATCGCCATTTGTGACTGGCATGTGCATATATCGTCAAAGCGATGGCCATGATATTTGTCTGGAATGGCGTGTGTGTCCGCATGAATTCACATAGATATCATGGGATAATTCCCGTAATTCTGGCAATTTCGGATAATTGATCAACATGTTGATCTGCTGTTTGTTTGATATTTATTTTCATATTTCGCGGATTTGCGAAATTTGCCTGGTAGACATCATGGCATCATAATCCATCCGAACAGGATCAGCTTCACGACATTGTCGATGAAGCCTGACGAAAGGGAGGATGATATGAAGCAGGCCCAGATCGGCCATCTGCTGGCGACCGTCGCTGTCGGCCCGGCCTTGATGCTCGCTACCGCGCAGGCGCAGGACGCCTCTACACCCTCGCCCCAGGCGGAAGCTGGCGCCGGGGAGATCATCGTCACCGCCCGCAAGCGCGACGAGCGGCTGATCGACGTGCCGGTCGCTGTCTCCGCTCTCTCGACCGACCAGATCGAGCGCTATGCCACCAGCAGCTTTCAGGCGATCAGCCAGCAGGTGCCCCAACTGGTCATAGCCGAATCGCAGAATCAGGTCGGCGGATCGATCAATCTGCGCGGCATCGGCGCTGGCATCTCCAACCCTTCGACCGAAACCGCCGTGACCCTCAATTTTGATGGCGTGCCGATCAGCTATGGCAACGCCATCCGCCTCGGTCAGATCGACCTTGGCCGGGTCGAGGTGCTCAAAGGGCCGCAGGCGCTCTTCTATGGCAAGAATAGTCCGGGCGGTATCGTCTCGCTCATCTCTCAGGATCCGGGAAAGGATTTCGAGGCGAAGCTGCGCACCGGCTATGAGTTCATGGCCGACCAGCGCTTTGTCGAGGCCAGCGCCTCGGTGCCGCTGACCGATGGCCTCGCCGCCCGCGTCGTCGGCTATTATTCCAAAGAGGACGGCTGGTTCCGCAATGTCGCCGAACCGATCGCTGGCATCACACCGGGGCGCGGCGCCGACAGCCTGAATTCCGAAGATGTCTTCGTCCGCGGCACGCTCGCCTATGATGCGGGCGGATCGACCCGGATCAAGGCGAAGGTCAATTATGGCCAGCGCGAACGGGACGGCGTCGGTCCGACCGGTCTCAGCCAGATCATCTACTGCCCCGCCGGCGTCAGCCGCTATGGCTCGACCGACTGCAAGCTCAACCGCAATTTCTACGACGCCATCCTCGCGCCGGCGACCGCCGCCAGCGATCCCAGCTATGGCGATGGCGTGCCCTTCATGAAGTCGAAGCAGTTCCTTGCCTCGCTCAGCATCGACCAGGATCTGGGCGACGCCCATACCCTGTCCTCGGTCACCGGCTATTACCGGCTGCGCGAACGTTCGGTCGACAGCTTCACCTTCTCCAACAATCCCTATTTCGGCGCATCGAACGACATCACCGCCAAGGGGTTCAGCCAGGAACTGCGCCTCGCGTCCGACTATGACGGGCCACTGAATTTCCTCGTCGGCGGCTTCTTTCAGGACGCCCATTTCCTGACGCGTCAGGCCTTCACTACCAATTTCGGTACGCCCTTCGTGGTCGGATCGACCTATTATGACGTCCATACCAAGGCGACCTCGGTCTTCGGCCAGTTGCGCTACAAGATCGCCGATCCGCTCGAACTCGCCGTTGGCGGCCGTTATAGCTGGGAAGACAAGTCGCTGACCGGCACCTCGCTCGGCAGCCCGATCCAGATCCTCGGCCCCAAGCAGGACTATACCGATTTCTCGCCCGACGTGACGCTCACCTGGCGCCCCGACAGCGACCGCACCGTCTATGCCGCCTATCGCGAGGGCTTCACCTCGGGCGGCTTCAACACCGTGCCGACGCGGCTGCGCACAGATGCGGATCAGAGCCGCGCCGCGATCGACCTCTCCTATGACCAGATGACCGCCAAGGGCGGCGAGATCGGCACCAAGGGCTATGTCGCCGATCGCCAGATCCTCTACGATCTGGTCGGCTATTATTATAAATATAGCGGGCTCCAGCTGTCGCGCTACGACAATGCCTCCTTCACCCAGTTGACCCAGAATGCGGGTGGGGCGGAGATCAAGGGCGCGGAACTCAGCCTCACCATCCGGCCGCGCACGCTCGCGGGCCTGACGTTCAACACGGCGATCGCCTACAATAATGCCCGCTACACCGATTTCATCGGCGGCTGCTATGCGGGCCAGTCGATCGCGCAGGGCTGCAATCTCAATCCGCTCAACCCCAATCTGCCGCAATCGACCTGGGGTACGGCCGCCAATCCCTATCAGAATCAGGACCAGACCGGTCAGCGCCTGTTCCGTGCGCCCGAAATCGCGATCACCGGCGGCTTCACCTATGACCACAGCTTTGCCGACCGGCTCGGCAGCGCGCTGTCGGTTGATTTCAATTATAGCAGTGCCTATGTCACCCAGACAGAGGGCAACCGCAGAACGCTGCAGGACGACTATATCCAGCTCAACGCCGCCCTCTCGATCAACGGCGGCGCGGGCAAGCCCTGGGAATTGTCGTTGATCGGCCGCAACCTCACCAACAAGCTCATCATTGTCGGTGGATCGGTGGTGGGCGCGAGCGCGGCGGGCACCGGCACCAATGTCGTGCGCGAAGGCGACATATTGGGTTCGCTGGGTGCGCCCCGCGCCGTCATGCTGCAACTGACGGTGAAGAGCGGCCTGCTGGGCGGCCGCTAAACCCGCCGGAACGGGAAGGGACTGGCGGTCCGCTCATAGCTGTGCAGGTCCAGCGCGCGCGTCACCGGCGGCAGCGCCCGGTCCGGGCAGTCGCGCCGCTCGCACAGATGACAGGTCGGCCCCACCGTCACCGCGTCGTCGCGCTCGGCATCGATGCCGTCGGCATGGATGATCCGCCCGGCATGTTTGCCTTCGCAACCCAGTGCAATCACCTGTCGCCCGCGCGCGCCATCGGCTTGGGGCAGGGCGATCGCCAGGGTCAGGAAGCGCCGCTCGTCCAGCGTCTCGATCAGCTGCGGCAGCACGATGTCGGGCGCGTCGGCCGCATGCACGTCCCAGCGCGGACAGGTGCCGCCATAGCGGGCAAAGGGATAGGCCTCGCCATCGAAGCGCTTGGAGACGATCCCGGCCCGGTCGATCCGCACCATGAAGAAGGGGATGCCGCGCGCGCCGGTGCGGTTGAGGCTGGTCAGCCGGTGCGCCAGCTGCTCGGTCGACACGCCGAAGCGGGCGCGCAGCAGCGCCAGGTCATGCCGGCTCGCCTCCGCCGCCTGGCGGAACCGGTCATAGGGCATGATGAGCGCGGCAGCGGCATAGTTGGTGAGCGCAATGACGGCGAGCCGCCGGCTGTCCTCGTCCGGCGGCGCCGTGCGCGTCACCTGGGCCGCGATCAGGTCGGCCATCTCCTGCGCGCAGAGTTGATAGGCCATGGCGAACAGCCGGCCCGATGCCGGCAGTCGCTCGCTCAGCATCAGCCGCCGCCGGTGCATGTCATAATGGCGCACCGTCCCGGCCAGCACATCGGCGCGCACCATCTGCACCGTCATGCCATGCCGTTCCTTCAGGCGCGCACGCAGCCCGGCCTGCAACAGCGCCGGATCTTCCTCCATCTCCGCCGCGATCCCTTCGGCTGCCACATCGATCTCGGCGAAATGATTGCCGGCCTTGGCCACCGTCTCGCGCCACCAGTCGACCGGCGCGACCAGCGGGGCGGGGGCGGCGCCGCGCCCGCTCGCCTGCATCTGCTCGGGCAGGCGGCGCAGGTCGGCCAGCGCGCGGTAGAAGCGGCCGATCGCCTCGCTGACGCCGGGATAATTTTCCGCCACCTCCAGCACTTCGTCGCGCGCGATGCCGATGTCGCGGACCAGCGCATCAGACAATATCTCGGCCAGGTCGCTCGCTGCGCCATCCTGGCTGCTGGCGGTGAAGTCGCGAATGTCGATGTCATAGGTATTGGCCAGCCGCAGCAGCATCTGCGCCGTCAGCGGTCGCTGGTTGCGCTCGAGATGGTTGAGATAGCTGGGCGATACGCCCAGTTCCTCGGCCATGCGCGTCTGGTTCAGTCCCAGCTCGCGGCGCAGCACGCGCAGCTTGGGGCCGAGATAGAGCTTCCGGTCGGTCACATTTGCCATAAGGTCATATTGTCATGATTTGACAATATGAACAAGTCGCCCCGTGACTGACGGCCACTCATCGCCCTTCCGTTTCGTCCGTTGTGTGTCAATATCGCTGTCATCAACGATGTACTGCCACATGGAAGAAGGACAGGAACATGACGACCGATACGATGGAAGCGCCCCAGCCCGCCCGTTCGCGCGCGGTCTTCAGCCAGGAGGATTTCGGCCTGATCCGCACCGCCATCGCCCACTATCTCAAGGAAGTGCAGGACCAGCCGGAATCGGTCAAATATGCCAATCTCTACCACCGCCTCGGCCGCGTGGCGTGACCGGCGGAGCGCCTGAACGAGAAAGGGCGCGGGATCACTCCCGCGCCCTTTTCCTTGTCTCGGCCTGTTCCGATCAGAACAAACGCGTCAGCCCGTAGAACAGCGCGCCGATCGCGGCCGCCGCCGGCAGGGTCACGACCCAGGCGACAATGATGCTCGATGCGACGTTCCAGCGCACCGCCGACAGCCGGCGGGACGCGCCCACGCCGACGATGGCGCCGGTGATGGTGTGGGTGGTCGATACCGGCACGCCCAGATGGGTCGCCATGAACAGGGTGATCGCGCCGCCGGTCTCTGCACAGAAGCCCTGCGCCGGGGTCAGGCGGGTGATCTTCGATCCCATGGTGTGGACGATCTTCCAGCCGCCCAGCAACGTGCCCAGGCCCATCGCCGCCTGGCAGCTCAGCACCACCCACATCGGCACATGGAAGCCGCCGGTCAGCAGCCCCTGCGAATAGAGCAGCACGGCGATGATGCCCATCGTCTTCTGCGCGTCATTGCCGCCATGGCCCAGCGAATAGAGCGATGCGGAGACCAGCTGCAGCTTGCGGAACACCCGGTCCGCGCCCTGCGGCGTGAACTTGCGGAAGATCCAGCTGATCGCCAGCACCAGCATCAGCGCCAGGAACAGGCCGACGGCGGGGGATATCACGATCGCCGCGCTGGTCTTGAATACGCCGCTCCACACGATCGCCGACAGGCCCGACTTGGCCGTGCCCGCGCCCAGCAGGCCGCCGACCAGCGCATGGCTGGAGGAGGATGGGATACCCAGGCCCCAGGTGATGAGGTTCCAGGCGATCGCCCCCATCAGCGCGCCGAAGATCACCGACGCATCGATGATGTCCGCGCTGACGATGCCCTTGCCCACCGTCTCGGCGACATGCAGGCCAAAGAAGAGGAAGGCGATGAAGTTGAAGAAGGCGGCCCAGGCGACCGCATATTGGGGTTTCAGGACGCGCGTCGACACGATGGTCGCGATCGAGTTGGCGGCGTCGTGCAGGCCGTTCAGGAAATCGAACAGCAGCGCAACGCCGATCAGCGCGATCAGCAGCGGGAAGGCGAGATGGGCTTCCATATCCGGTCCGGCCTATCAGGCGTGGTCGATGACCAGGCCGGAAATCTCGTTGGCGACGTCCTCGAACCGGTCGGTCACCTTTTCCAGATGGCTGTAGATTTCGTTGCCGACGATGAAGTCCATCGGATTGCCGGCGCGCGCCTGTTGGTAGAGGGCCTTGAGGCCCGCCTCATGCAGGATGTCGGCATGGCCTTCCAGCTTGACCAGACGCTCGGTCAGGTCGTGCAGGCGCGCCGAATTGATGTTGAGCGAGCGCAGCAGCGGCATCGCTTCCGCCGTGATCCGCGCGCATTCGACGATCAGCGCACTCATGTCCTGCATCTGCGGTGCGAAATCCTTGACCTCATAGAGCGCGATCGCCTTGGCGGTCTGGTTCATCTGGTCGATGGCGTCGTCCATCACGCCGATCAGGCCGGTGATCGCGCTGCGGTCGAACGGGGTGACGAAGATGCGGCGGACGTCCTGCAAAACGTCGCGGATGATGTCGTCCGCCTCATGCTCGCGGTCCGATATCTCCTTGATATGGGCGTCCATGTCGGGGCCGCCCTTGAGCAGCTTGGCGAGCGCGTCGGCGCCGGCAACCAGGGTGGCGGCATGGTCTTCGAATTGCTCGAAGAAGCGCCCCTGCTTGGGCATCAGCGCATGAAACCAGCGCAGCATTCCAGTCCTTTCACTTTGCTTCTCGCGGATCGCGAGCAGTAACCGGAAGAACCAGCCCGGGTCGGCGGGTGGTTCGCGGAAAGCCGCGATGATCGATTGAAGATCGGGTTCGTCAACAGCCTTTGCGGCTTCGGCAACGGTAAACCAGCGTAGCTCCCGCTGCCCTTTTTCGGGCCATTGCGTCAGATGGCCGGTCACGGCAAGCGGAAAAACCTCGACGCTCGCCTCGCGCGACTTGCCGCTGCGCTTGCGCTTGTCATAGCTGTATCGGCCGATCGGCGCGGGACAGGCGATGCCATGGATGCCCGCTTCCTCGAATGCCTCGACTTCCGCGGCGCGATGGCCGGCCAGGCCCTTGATACGATTGCCCTTGGGAATCACCCAGCGCCCCGTGTCACGCGACGTGATCAGCAGGATCTGCATCGACCCGTCGATCGGGTCGCTGGTATAGGGTAGAGCGGCAATCTGGCGCATTATCGGCGGCTTACGGGCAACCTGCCCGAATCCTCATATTCTGCCGCAGCGCGTTCCATCGGCGCTATGTAACGAAAATGTCATTTTTTGCAATCGCTCCCTTCGCCCAGGGGGCCAGGCGAAGGGAGCGACCGGCGCCCCGCTGGTGAGCGCATGGGAGGCGGATCAGATCGAGATACGCGCCGTCAGGCGGATGTCGCGCCCGGCGAGCGGGGCGAAATCCTTGAGGAAGCTGGCATGGCGCCGGGCGTCCACGTCGAAGATATTGTTGGCCGACAGCATCAGCGTGGTGCGGTCATTGCCGGCCAGCGGCTTGAACGAGATCGACGCGTTGACCATGGTGAAGCTATCGGTCGGCGTCTCGAAATCGGTCACTCGGTTTTGCTCGAACACATGTTCCAGTTCGGCGCGGGCGCTCAGCCTTGCGCCCTGCGCCTCGATCCCGCCCAGCAGGCGGAGCGGGGGAATGCGCGGCGCCGGGCCATTGCCCTTGATCGTGGCGCGGACATAGTCGGCGACGCCGTCGATGTTGATCGCATAGCTGCCGACCTGCGCCAGCTTGACCGACGCTTCGGCCTCGAAACCATAGTAACGCGCATCGGCCTGGGCATAGGCATAGCAGGGGAATTCCATCTCGGCCCCGCCATTGGCCGTCTGGCAAACGCTGTCGTCGACCACGCTTTCATAGATGAAGCCGCTGAACCAGTTGTGATAGGCGGCCAGGCTGAAGCTGTAGCCCTTGCCGGATCCGCGCAGCGTGCCTTCCACGCCCCAGCTCTTTTCCTTGCCGAAATCGGAATTGCCCAGCTCGAACGCCTGGGTGCCGGCATGATTGCCGCGCGCGAACAATTCCTCCGCCGACGGCGCACGTTCGCTGCGCGACAGGTTCAGGCCCACGCGCCAGCCCGGCATGATCGTCTGGCTGATGCCCAGCGATCCGGACAGGGCGTTGAAGCTGCGCTGGCTGGCCTCGGCAAACAGGTCGGCGTCCGGGTCCGACTGCAGCTTGGTATGTTCATAGCGCGCGCCCGCTTCCAGCCGCGTGTCGCCTAGGTCCAGCGACTGCAGCGTGAACAGGCCGAACTGGTCGGTCTGGTTCTTGGGCAGGAATTTCTCTTCGCCATCGGCCTGGAAACGGCGGGTGAAATACTGCGCGCCCGACGCGCCCTGCCAGCCATTGCGGTCGGCCTGGACGAATTCCAGCCGGCTTTCCATCGACTGGTTCTTGAAGGTGGTGCCGACCTCGCCCGACGGTTCGATTTCCTGATGCTGGTAATCGGCCCAGCCTGCGCGCAGGCGGATGCTGTCGAGGAAGCCGCCATTGACCGCGACCTCGCCGCGCAGGTCGGCGCGGGTCTGCTTCATCGCCAGCGTCACATTCTCGTGGCTGTGGCCCTCTTCCTCATGATCGTGGTCGTGATCATGGTCATGCTCCTCGGCCACTTCCAGGCGCGACGGCACGCCATAAGTATTCTCGCTGTGCGAGATCGACATGCCCAGATTGCCGCCATCGCCGATATAGGCGAAGCCGCCGGCCACTTCCCACACTTCCGCCGCGGTATTGGCCAGCTTGCCCTTCAGCCGCGCATTGTCCTGGATTTCCTCCTCATCGGACGCGGCGGCGATCTCGCGCATCGGTTTGGACAGGATATAGCCGCCGGTGCGCAGATTGTCGGTCTTGCTATAGCTGCCGTCGACATGGACGACGAAATTCTCGGTCAGCGGCATCTCGATCTCGCCCGAACCGCTGCGTTCGTTGGCGGCACTGCCATAGGTGCCGATCGCGTCGATATGGATCGGCTCGTCCGGCACGCGGCGCGGGATGCGGCTGTCGATCACATTGACCACGCCGCCGATCGCCGACGATCCATAGAGCAGGGCGGACGGGCCACGCAGCACTTCGATCCGATCGGCGGTCAGGGGGTTGATCGCGACGGCATGGTCGACCGAGGTGTTGGACACGTCGAAGCTGCCGATGCCGTCGGTCAGGATGCGCACGCGCTCGCCCTGGAAGCCGCGCAGGATCGGGCGCGATGCGTTGGGGCCAAAGGAGGTGGCCGACACGCCGGGCTGGCGCGCCAGCGTCTCGCCGATGGTCGGGCGCAGGCTGCGGGTCAGTTCCTCGCCGGTGACGATCGACGTGCCGGACAAAATGTCGCCCTGGCTGCGGGGGATCAGGGCGGTGACGACGATGTCGCTGCGCGGGTCATGATAGCTGCCATCGGCCTGGGTGTCGGCGGTGGCTGCGGTCTGAGCGGCGGCGGGCCAGGCCAGGCAAAGGGCCGTGAGGGCACAGCCGGCGCGCAGCGACGGGGAACGAAGCATCAGGCTTTTTATCCTTGCAGAATATGTGGGTCGGCCTCCGCGTATCGGTCATGATACATCATATCAATATACGATCGGCGAAATGAAGGCTGTTTCTACCGCATTCATCGCTGACTGTTGCATTTTTGCACGGCATGGCGCGCAGCATATTGCTGGCCGCAAAAACGGATCAGCCGCGCAATTCCGCCATCATTTGCTGGTCAGAGGAAGAGGAAATCCGCCAGCGCCTGCACGCCGGGGCGCGACAGCGATCGTTCGTTGACGGTTTGGCGCACCTCGATCGCGGGCAATGGCACGTCCAGCGCCAGCCGGCGAATGCCGCTCATCCGCCCCAGGTCGCGCGCCATCGGGCCGAAGGCGGCGAAACAGCCCGCGCCTTCGCGCAGGGCGGTGATGATGTCGAACATATTGTCGGTTTCCAGCATCACCGGGCCGAGCCGGGCGTTGCCGCGCGCCAGCGCGGCGTCGATGATCGGGCGCAGCCCGTTGCGCGGATCGACCGCCAGTTGCGGGGTGATGGTCAGGTCGCCGCGCGACACGCTGCCCGCGCGCGCCAGCGGATGGTCCGTCCCGGCATAGAGGTTGACCTGTTCCGACCAGCCATAGCGGGACGGCAGGCCGGCCGGCTCCTCCAGCGCGTAGAAATAGGCGATGTCGGCGCGCAGCGATTCGATCGCCCGCGCCGCATCGACCGCCGACTGGACGCTCAGGTCCAGGGTGATGGCGATATCGTCATTGGCCGCCTCGAACGCGGTCAGTGCATCCTGGAAATGACCGAACACCGGCGCCGGTGTCGCCAGGATGATGGCGCGATTGGGGGCAAGGGGCGTGGCCGGCAGCGGCGGCAACTGCGCCTCCGCATCCAGCAACAGTTCCGGTGCGGGTGACGGAGGTGGTGGCGCCTCGTCCTCGGCCCATTGGCTGGGGTCGTCCTGCGCCAGCAGGGTCATGGCCTGCGCCGTGCGCCGTCCGGCCGGGGTCAGCCGCGCGGCCCCGCGAAGATCGTCGAACAATCGATAGCCCAGCCGCATTTCCAGCGACGCCATGTCGCGCTCGATCGCGGCGGACGAAACCCCCAGCGTCTGGGCGCAGCGCGTCAGGCTGCCCGCGGCCACCATCTGCGCGAAAATGTCGAGTTGGCGCAGGGAGGGGTTTGTCATGGCCGAGCGATAGAGGAAAGACGAGGCCGGGTTAAGGGGCGTTCTCACGCATTTACCATCAATGCGCTGTTGACGAGCCCCCGTGAATGATGGCAGGGCGCGTCACCTGACGGGCGGGTATAGCTCAATGGTAGAGCACTAGCCTTCCAAGCTTGTGATGCGGGTTCGATCCCCGCTACCCGCTCCAGTCCGTCCAAGCACCTGAAAATCAACGAGAACCTGCTCAGAAGCGGGTCGCTTGGTGTGTCCGCGACACAAATATGGGTCTGGCTTGGAGATTGGAGGACGGCGTTAGGATATCAGGCTTGCGCCATTTTTCCTGCGGTGTCGCTGCACGACGCCGGAAAATGCGATCGGATCTGCACGATCCGGCCCTGATCGAGAAATACGATCCGATCGGCCAGGGCGATGAGCGACGGCGTATGGGCGATGGCAATGATGGTCATGTGTCCCCGCAGGCCGGCAATGGCGGCCTCGATCTGGGATTGGGCCTGCGGGTCCAGCGCACTGGTCGCCTCGTCGAGAATCAGCAGCCTTGGCCGGCGCAACAATGCGCGGGCCAGTGCTATTCTCTGACGTTCCCCGCCTGACAGACGGCTGCCGCGATCGCCGACGATGGTGTCCAGTCCGCTTGGCAGGCATGCGACGAAATGTCGGGCGCTTGCAGCTTCCAGCGCATCCCACATGTCCGCCTCGCTGGCATCTGCCTTGGCGATGCGCAAATTGGTGGCGATGCTGTCATGCAGCAGGAAGACATCCTGGGGAACATAGGCAATCTGGTCGCGCCAGCCGCGATCCTGCGGCGCCAATGGCATGCCGTCGATCAGTATCTGGCCCTCGCCGGGTTGAAGCAGGCCCATCAGCATGTCGGCGGTGGTGCTTTTGCCGCAGCCTGACGGCCCTGCAAGGGCGATGATCTCACCAGCCGCGATGTCCAGATCGAGCTTGCTGATCGCGGGGGCGGTTGCGCCCACATGGGTGATCGACACGTTGTCGAAGCGGATCTGCCGCTTCAGCGTCGGCACCATTGCCTGCTGGGCTGATCCTGCACCATCCCGATCCGCTTTGAACATCAGGATCAATCCTGCCACATTCTCGAAGGCGGGCATGCTCAGGATCAACTGCTGCAAGGTTTCCTGCACTGCATTGAAACGAGGCGCCAGCCGCATGAACAGCAGCAGCATCGTGACAAGTTGGGGCAAAGGCAGCCCGACATAGGCATAGGCGACATAGACGAACAGTGCGGCCGCACTGCCGCTGACAAGCTGGAACAGCGCCGAGCTATTGCTGGTTAGTCGCGCAAACTCGATAGTCGCGGTCCGCAGTGACGTCAGCAGTCGATCCAGCCGATCAAGGTAGAAGGCTTCGCTGTTGAAGGCCTTGGCGATTTTCATGCCGGCCACGAATTCCGACGTCACATGCTGTCTTTCCTGCAGCGCGTCGGCCATGAAGCGGGCATGGCGCGCGGTCTTGCGCCGCATCGGATAGAGCGCGGCCAGCGTGATCGTCCCGATCACCAGTGCGAACAGAGTCATGCGCCAGGAAATCAGGGCTGACAGCAGGCCGTAGAGCGTCAGCCACAGGAAATTCTGGCCGAGCGACATCAGGCTGAACAGGCCGAGCTGGACCCGGTCGACATCGGCGACCATCGCATGGTTGAGGTCCGATCCGCGCATCGCCGCCACCTGCGCCCAGGGACCCTGACCGATCGCGGTGAACAGGCGCATGCGGATGTCGTCCACCGCCTGCTGCATCGTCTTGGTCATGAGCAGGATGCGGTGCCGGTTGACCAGCGCCTGGGCCAGCATCAGCAGGATGATGCCGGCCAGCAGCCAGCCCAGCGACATCGGCCCGACAACGGGCAGCGACACCGTATCGGGCGTGGCTTCCGGGTCGGCACCGATCAGGCGCATCAGCGGAATTACCGCCAGCAGGGACAGAGCCTCGACGATGCTGCCCGTCAGGATCAGCAGCAGGATGATCCCCGCCTGGCGCGCATGGCCCTGCAGGGAAAAATGGGCGAAGCGACGAAGCTGGCGAAGCAGGGTCATGCGCCTTCTTCACAATCGGCTCTCACCAGTTCGACGGTTTCCTCCAGCCGGTTGAGCGCATGGGGTACATGCAACGTGGCGACGCGCACCTGGCGCGCCAGTTCCGCGCACTTCTGCATGTGGCGCGCTTCATCCGCTGGCGAGAGCGCCGCCTTGCCGAAGCGGCTTATGTAGGAATAGCGCAGAATTGAGGTCAGCGCCTGGGTGCCGGTCAGTGGGCTGAGGCCGGGACGCTCGCCTACACGATCCAGGATATAGAGGCATTTGGGGGCCACCCAGTCATGCTGGAAATCCTTCGTCAACCGATGTTGCCGCTTCTCGAAGGTGGGATAGACCAGCGGCAGGGGCGTGGCGGAGGATAGTTTGACGGCGTCGGCGGCATCCTCTGCCAGCTTGATCTGGCCATAAGCGGGCAAGATGTGCAGCGCGCCGGCAGGGTCGCTTTGGATCGCCAGCAGATCGTCGGTCAGCAGGCGATGCCCTGCGCGCAGAAAAGCGGCCGCCGTGGTCGACTTGCCGGCCAGCTTGTCGCCCACGAAGATGACGCCATGGCCGTTGATATCGATTGCGCTGGCATGAAGCGTGACCAGCTTTCGCATGTGGAGTGCCAGCGCCATGATCGGACCGAGCAGCGGGAAGGGGAGGTAGGTGACCGGCGTATCGGGATAGGGCTGCACCTCGATCAGGGCCGGCCCGTGGAACTGGAAAGCCGCGACATCGGGCCAGGCCAGGAAATGGGTGCCGTCCCGGCGGAATTGCGCCACCACGCCCTGTTCCCGCGTGGGCAGGGGCATGTCTCGTCCATAGACGATCTGGATGTCGGGCGATCCACTCGGTTCGATCGTCGTCAATTCCGGCAACGGAATGTCGGATTCAAGCGTCAGGCCGAACGCCCGATAGGTGGAGCGCTGGGCACTGCGTGCCGTCGTCGTCTGTGGGTTGGGAACCAGCGTCATCTCGTCCTCCCGCATGCAGAAACAGTTTCAGGGATGTTGTCCGCAGAACGGGCCAGCCATCGGCCCAGCAAGGCGATGCGCCAGGCGGCGAAGAGCGGCGTTGTCCCGCCCGCATCGCCTTGGTCGAGCCGAGCAATGGCGGTGCGCGCGACGCTCAGGTCGAGATAAGGGGCCAGCATGTCCGCCTGCCCGTCCAGGACGCTTTGCAAATGCGTGCGATGGCGCGCCATGCCGGCCCGGAACTGACCCGTGAAATCGAACTTGTCGCGCCGCAGTCGCACCGGTTCGGGCAGGGTGCCGGCCATGGCATCGCGCAGGATCGCACGGGGATAGCCCTTTGCCAGTTTTGCGTTGGAAGGCAACGACAGGCAGAAATCGACCAGGCGGCGATCGTAAAAGGGGAAGAGCAGTTCAATGCCCGCAGCGGCGGCAGCACGGTCCAATATCTCGAACGCATAGGGCTGATGCGGGCCGGTCAATATCGCCAGGTGGCGCTGCTGCTCGGTCTGATAGGCTGATCGGCTGGGGGCGATCGCCTCCTGACGAGCCCGGATCGCGGTGCGCCGGGCAAGGTCGGGGGCGACCAATGCGGTGGTGAAGTCCGGCCCTGGCGAGACGGCAAGGCTTGAACCGCTCATGCGCCGCCAACGCTGGCGGATCTTTCGGATCGCCATGACATGGTCCAGATGCGGGGCCGCAACGTGCCAGGTCGAACCGCCGAACAACCGCGCCACGCCGTTCGACTCGCGCCAGAGGCTGGCCCAGCGATGCGCCATCGCCAATTCATTGAGGCGACCAAAGCCATGGGACACGACTTCGTCCCCGCCATGGCCGTCGAGCAGGCTGGTGATGCCCGCGCGACCGGCATGGTGATAGAGGCGGCGCGATGCGCCATGATTATAGGCGAGATAGAGCCCGGCCTGTTCGTCGAGCGTGGTGTCGATGTCACGGAGCGGGTCATGGTCGTCGCTGGGCAGATATTGGGCAGGGAAACGCCCCGCCTGGACGACCGACTGTAGGAAGGGGCCGTCGCTCCAGCCCGGTGTCGCGTCGAAGGTCATCGACAGGCTGGGCAGGGGCGGTCGGTCATGCGCTTCGCCAATCCGGGAGGCGGTCATCGCGATCGAGGAAGAATCGAGGCCGCCGCTCAGCAGGACGCCCGTCGACGCATCGGCCATGCGGCATGCCACCGCCTGCTCGAACAGATGGCGGAAATGATCGGTCCAGTCTTTCTCCGGCGACGGCGCTTGCGGCGTCAGTTCCCAATAGCGCTGGATGCGGACATCGCCTTCGGTCACGAGGATGTTATGGCCAGGGGGAAGGCGCCGGATGTGGCGATAAAGGGTGCTTGTGGTGTCGGCGACGGCGCCCGCGACGAAATCGGCGATGCCGGCATCATCGATCGCCGGCGATACGCCCGATTGCAGCAATGTGCCGATCGTCGTGGCGGCCATGAACAGGCGCGGCGTGCTGTGATAGTAGAAGGGGCGGACACCAGAATGGTCACGCGCGCCAAACAGCGTGCGTTCCTTTTCATCCCACAGGAGGAAGGCGAAGTCCCCCAGCAGATAGGCCGTACAATCTTGCCCATACCGGTCATACAGTGCGGCGATCAGGCTCGCATCCGGCAGGTGGGGGTAAGGCGGAAGGCCAAGGCGGGACTCGATCTCCGTGCGATTGTCCAGGCGCACATCGGCCGCAACGATAAGGACCGGGCGCGCGGTGTCGGGATAGGGTGCCTCCATGTCGGTTCCCGCGAGCATCACCGGCCCGTTACGGGCAACATGCGACACGCCGCGCTGCCGAAGGGAAGCAAGCCCGCTATTGGGCCAGCGATCGGCCGGCCGCCCGTCGCGATGGAACAGGGCGGCGAAGGCGGTCATCGTGGACGCGGCCGATCCAGATCGGTGAGGGGGCGGAATCTCGCCAATTCCGATCGCGTGCCGCCGATCACGATCCGGTTTCGGCCGTCCAGCAACCAGGCGTGGGCCATGATTGCGCCCTTGTCATCGCGCCGCACACCGATGCGGATCCAGCTGTGATGGCCGATCCAGGCGAGCAGCGTCCGGGTCGCCACCGCCTGGGTCAGGCAGGTTGCACCCGGCACCAGACGGGCCGCGATCTGGACGGCGCGGGCCGTGGCGTCGATCCAGCGCCGATCGCCGGCCCCCGCCGATTGCGGCAGCCATGCGATCAGACGGGCATAGCCGGCAAGGCTGAGCGCCAGGCGGACGCCTGCGACCACCGGCAGAGCGATCGGCAGCATCACCGCCTTGCGCAGGCGCATGCCGGTTCTATCAGGCTGCCAGGACATGTTGAACGCGGATCAAGGCCGATTGCGACAGTTTCGTGAGCAGCGCTTCCAGATCCTGTCGGCAACGGTCTGCGTCGACATTGAAGCGCTGCATCAGGCTGGCCTGCAGGTCGGCTACACTGGTCGGTTCGGCAATCGCCTCCCAGACATGGATGCTGACCTTGTTCATCGCAAAATAGCGGCTGGAACCGATATCCAGCAGCACTCGTTCATTGTCGAGGTCGCAGAAGACGATCGTGGGATCGGCTGTGACCAGTGTCGTCGATGACCATTGCTGGCTCATGAGCATGTCCCCCTTGCTTGTTTTCCCGCGTCGGAAAGCGGAAGGACGTCCCCCTCGTGTGAAGAGGACGTCCACTCTGTTACGAGAACAGAAGGTGCGACGAGGGCGTCCCTACCGGGTAGACCGCGTCGAGGAGGCCGCTCGCTGCGCCACCCTGCGTCAGGGCTTCGAACGAGCCGAGTTCGATCAGTTCGGGCGATTCATAATCTTCCTTTTCCATAGTCGACTCCTCATCAATTGCTGAATTGCTCAGCATGTTGCAGCTTCATTAAAGTAAATCCTCAAGTCAAATTCCAATATGTCAGCGGTAATACCTATAGGTATAAATACATATCGCTATTGCTTTGATTTGTGGGAGAGTGGCTTCTGAAATATCCAGGATGAAAGCCGGCATGATATGCGAAGTGATGCCAGGTCCGATCAAAGCCGTTCGATCGAAATCCTGCGAATTGGGGTGGCATTGTCTGTTTCGGGGTCTGTTTCGGATATCCGCCCCATTGCGCCATTACCTGATCCAATGGACGTCGATTGGGCCGCGGTGACGCGGCTGGGCATGAATAGCAAGTTGTTGGTGCAGGCCGCCAACGGATTGAGGCGGATCGGCTATTCCGTGTCCGAAGGATTCCGGGAGGATGAGAATGGCTATCGCAAGTTCATCCTTGCGATGAACGGCCTGAACCTCACGTCCCTGTCTGATATTGCCGTCGTTCTCCGGCAGGGAGGGATCGAATATATCCTGTTCAAGGGACCGATCGGGCAGTGTGATGCCTATGGTAACTATTTTCAGCGACCCTCGTCTGACATCGATATTCTGGTCGATCGGCGGGATTTTCCCCGCTGCACTGCCCTGCTGGAGCAGGCCGGTTATGCCTTGCCGGCGGAATGCGACCGGATCTGGTGGCGCAGCTTCCTGGGCGAGCAGCATTTTTTCTCCGTGGGGCAAAGGCGGGCAACGGTCGATCTGCATCATCGCCTGCAACAGCCTGGTTGCCCGCATCCGCGTAACGTCGGGGCCTTTTTGACTGATGTGGCGACACACCGGCTGAACGGTGTCGACATTCCCTGTATGTCGCTGATCCACGCTACGCTGCTGGCCAGTCTGAGCTTCGTCAAATCCCTGGTGCAGCATTGCCATGCCGCGGCCTATCTTGCCGATTTTTCGGCGTTGCTGCTCCGTCTGTCTCCCACCGAGCGCGTCGAACTGCATCGACGCGCGGTGGCGCAGAATGTCGAGCATAGCCTGCGCTTCGCTTTGTCCTGTGCCCGGAGCATGTTTGCGGTGGGCGTGCCCGAACTACCCACTTCGATCTCGGTGGAACGATTGTTCGGCGATGATCTGGTGCGCGCGATCTTCACGCCCGATGATCCTGCCATCGTCTGGCCACGGCTTCGCCAGTTGCTGTGGGCATTGTGCGACAATAGCCGGCCCGGTCAGCGGCTGGGCACCTATATCCGGGTCGGGGGCAGTTTCCTGGCATCGAAAATCGCCCGGAAGCTGCCGGCGCCACGCGCAAAGACCGACGGCTTTTCCTGCCCGGAAGGCGCCATTGCCGGGCTAAAACATTCGGCATAGACGCAATGGAACGGCTCAGGGCGTGCCATTCCCCGCCAGCCGATCGATAATCTGTCGCACATTCTGAGACTGGCCGCGCGGCATGATCAGCAGGTCATTGGCATGGACGACGACGATCAGGTCGCTGATTCCCAGCAAGGCGACGTTGATCTCGCCCCCACGTATCAGGCAATTCTGGGTGTCGATGGCCAGCACATTGCCCTGGATGCTGTTGCCGGCCGTGTCGCTGGCGCTGATCTGGTGCAGCATGTCCCAACTGCCGACGTCGGACCAGCCGCACCGCACCGGCGCGCAGGCGACCGCTTTGGCTTGCTCCATGATGGCATAGTCGACCGATTGCGACGGTGCATGCGCGAAGGCGGCGGAATCGGGCAGGATACGGCCTGCCTGTCGTTGCGCCTGGCGCATGGCTTCCCCGGCTGCCGCCAGGATCGCTGGTGCATGCTCCCGCAACTGGTCCAGATACATATCCGCGCGGAACAGAAAGATGCCCGCGTTCCAGCAATAGCCACCCTCGGCCAGCATTGCCGTCGCTCTCGCCAGGTCGGGCTTCTCCACGAAATGCTCGACGGCGCGCACCCCGGGGCTCAGCACATGAGCCATGCGGATATAGCCATAACCCGTTTCGGCCGTTTCCGCCTCGATGCCGAAGGTCACCAGCCACCCGGCGATCGCCAGCGCGCGGGCGCGTTCGACCGCCTGGTGAAACGCCGGCAGGTCCGCGATCACATGGTCGCTCGGCATCACCAGCAACAGGCTGTCCTTGCTCGGCGCCGCCAGCGCGCCCAGCGCGATCGCCGCCGCCGTGTTGCGTGCAACCGGTTCCAGGATCAGGGTGGCATCATCGACGCCGACATGTGCCAGCTGCGCCGCGATCATGTCGGCATGCTGCGCATTGGCGACCAGGATCGGCGGCGCGAAACCCATTTGCGGATCGACGCGCCGCACCGTCAGTTGCAGCATGGTCTCTGCCTGGGTCAGCGACAGCAGTTGCTTGGGTTTTTCCGGCCGGGACATCGGCCATAGTCGCGTGCCCGATCCGCCGGACAGGATCAGCGGCTGGATCATCGGCCCTCCGTTGGTCATTTGCTACATACTCCTGGGCTGGCGCTAGATGGTTGCGAACAGATAGTCGGCATCGCTTGCCGCATGGATCGCCGGCCTGGCCTGCGTCAGCAGCCAGCATTCCCCGGCACGCCAGGTCTGGCCGTCTATGTCACCCCGGCCGCGCAGAGGAATGAACCAGGCCAGCCCGGCATTGGTGATCTGGATCAGATCGCCGCTGTGCATGTGCATCAGTCGTAGGCCGAAGCCGCCGTCGGACAGCAACACACCGGTACAGCCCAGCGGGCGGTGCATGCTGGGCATTGACGAGGTGGTGACGGTTGGGCTTCCGATGGGCGGAGGACAAGGCACGACGTGAAGCTCGTCGGGCAGGCCGGCATCATGCTGTATCCCGACCAGGGAAATGCCGGATCCGATGACATGGGGCGTGCCCGGTGGAATGAAGAAGAAGTCGCCGGCTTGGACCGCGCACCAATCCATGGCGTGCTCCAGAACGCCGTTCTGGGCTGCGCTTCGCAATGACTGCTGGTCTTGCGGGCGGGTCGTGCCGATGCCGACACGCGCGCCGGGCTCCGCATCCAGAATATACCAGCTCTGCGTCCGGCCGCCGGCGAGGCCATGGGGCTGGACGATCAAGTCCCAGGGATGCGTCTGAAAGGCGAAGCGCGGATTGGTATAGACATATTTGACGAGCAACGGGTCATTGATGCGTTCCGGACGACCGAACCGCAACTCACCGATGCGCTTGCCCAATTTGTCGATTGGATGATTGGGTACGGTATCCTTGCCCCATATTTTCTCGACGAAAGTCGGCTGCAACTTGATGCCTGGCATCATGTTGCGTTCGACATGCCGTCCCTGATGGGGCGCCGTACATGCGTGGAATGGTCGACCTTCCATGGCTGCCTCGTCGGTTGGATGGCAGCAGATAGGTTGAGGCTTTGCCGTCAAAAAGAAATCCGGTCGAACACCTAGATGGAGGTGAAGGATGACACGGGCATGGCATCGGGCAGATGGTTGATCCGCGTGGCGTCCCCGTTACCGGCCAAGCCCCTGGCTGATGTCGAGCGACGCAACAATGCGTCGTTGCGCGGCTTTAGACCCCCTGAATATGAGGATCAGGATCGGATCGTCGATCAACTCGATGCGATGCGCGGCGGGGTAGAGGGTGCGGATCTGGTGTAGGGGCGTCGCCAGCCTGTCCCTGTCGCCCCTCACCACGGCAGGCACGATCAGGCGCTCGAAACGCCAATAGTCGGTTGCGAGCTGTCTGGCGGTCACGCGATGGCGCGTTCCGTCAGGCATCACCGCAAACATGCGATGGTTCATCACCAGTCGATCCAGCGCCGGACGCGCCCCCATCATCCGGACATGACGCAAGATGCCGCCATGGCGGTAAATCTGGCCGATGTCATGCGAGATTTGCACCGTCATCATGAAGGCGATGGCGGTCAGGAAAAGGATCATCCATGCTCTTTTCGCGGCGGGGGGACGTCAATGCGCGCCGGTTAGCATCTTGTCCCATGCGGCGACATTGCGGGCGACTACCTACGGTGCGGCGGACGAGGGCAGACCTGTTGATGCGCCGACATCTCCTCCCGCAACCGGCGTGCCTGGCCTTGCCAGCTTCTTTCTGACCATCATGATCGACGGCAGGGTCGCAATCCCGCTGCCGATGGCAGCGCCCAGGATCAGGGCGGTCAGGCCCCAGTGCGCGCAGGCCAGTGCGCCGGTGACGGTGCCAAGAACGCAGAGCCACATCGACAGGTTGACGCGGTGCAGGTCGGCGGCTGTTCCGATCCCCGTGGCGACGGCGCGAGGCACCGCTTGCAATATCTTTACCGTGCCGTTGACGCAGGCGGCCAGGCACAGGCCGATGCCGACGACATAGCGCCCCTGGGTGAAGATGTCGGCAAAGGGCGGCGCGATGAGGCAGACGATGATGGTCGAAATGGCGGCGAGCGCGGCGAACATACGGATTTCGTGCACCAGCAGCTTTCGCTGTCCGTCAATGTCGTGAATCTTGCGGAGCTGCGGTGTCAGGGACGCGACGATGCCCGCGCTCAGGACGCGGAAGGGCGCGATCGCGACCGATGTCAGCACCGCGAAGGTGGCCAGATCCTCCAGCGACAGCAATGGTGGGATGAGCAGGCGTTCGGCCTGCACCAGCACGGCACCTGCCGCGATGATGCCCAGCAGCGGAAAGGCTTCGGCGAGATGGATGGGCGCGGCTTCGCTGGCCATCGTCCGCTCGTGACCCAGTGTCACGATATAGGCGGCGATCACGGCGATGCTGCCAAATCCCGCCAGCGCCAGGGCAGCTTGCTCCTCGTCGATGATCCATCCCCCCAGCGCCGCGATGCCGACGCACAAAAGGCCCCAGTCCGCTGCCGTGTCGCAGAATATGGCGATGATCGCGACGCCATGGCGTCGGAGCGCGCAGGCCGCCGTGCGTAGCAGCGCGAACATCAGCGATGCACAGGCGATCGCGATGGCGGCGGCGGGAATGACGCCATAGAGGCGGCTCGCAATCCAGGCGCCCACCAAAGCGATCAGCGCCGAGGAAAGGATGATGGGGGCAAGATAGCGTCCGCCCAGCCGCCTCTGGCTGCGCAGCAGCAACTGGTCGAGCCCCAGCGGCCCCATGTTCGATGTGATGATCAATATCGCCACCATCAGGGCGAAATGGCCATAGGCGCTGACGGTCAGAGCGTGCGCGAGCAGCAGATTGCCGAGCGCGAACGCCCCGCCACTCATGGCGAAGATCATCGCCCCTTGGAGACTAGGGCTGAGCAGGACTTTCCGAAGGGCGCGGAGCATGGCGATCAGGTCTCGACTGTCACGGGCTGGGGGGATACGGGCTGGCGGCGGCCCCATATCGTTGTCAGCTTGCGGCGAACCCAGTTGCCGACCGGCCGCTCGAACAGTTCATGGGACAGGGCGGCAGCCAGGATCGACAGCGTCAGCGCCAGAGCGATCTGCACCGGCACGGGCAGCCCGAATGCCATTCCTGCCAGCCTGGCGAACTGGAAGAGCGGCATGTGCAGCAGATAGAGCGAGAAGCTGTAGGCGCCCAGCCGGCGCATCACGCCATTGCCCCAGACCCGATCGTTGATCGGGTGCGGGATCGTCGCGCCCAGGATGATCAGGAGACTGGCGGCCAGTTTCAGTGGATCGCCATAATAGACCAGATGCTTGGGATCGTGCCGGGTGGACGGGAATATCCAGTCCATCATGGACGCGGGCGGATAGGCCAGCAGCGCCAGGAACAGCAGGCTGAACAGCGCGAGCGGGATGAACAGCCGCTCCAGCTGTGCCGGCGTCAGCCTGCGCACCAGCACGGCGCACAATATGCCGGCCATGAAGATGTGCATCTTGGCGAAGGCGGAAAAGCCCGGCAGCCAGGGGCTTGCCGCATAACAAAGGGCGATGGCGCCGCCGATCGCCAGATAGAGCCAGCCCCTGATCGCCTTGCGCGCATAGGTCGCGCCCCAGATGAGAGGGAACAGGAAGTAGAACTGGAATTCCGGACCGATCGACCAGAAGACCGAAACGGAACTGGTGAAACTGGCCTGCCGCACCAGTTCGACCAGGCCGATGGGATAGATGAAATCGGGATAGAAGCGGTAGATGGCGAAGGAAAGCAGCGAGATGCAGGCATAAAGCGGTACGATCCGCGCGATCCGGGCGGCGGCATAGGATGCCAGCGCCGCACGGTCGGGGGAGCGGGGCAAATAGAGATGGCCCATCAGGAAGCCGCTGAGCGTGAAGAAGAGCAAGACCCCATAGTCGCCGACATGATGGTTGACGATGACCGGCAGGGCGAAGGTCGGGAAATGTGACAGCACGACCAACATGGCGGCCAGGCCGCGTATGCCATCCAGGGCAGGAATGTGCCGGCCGGCTGTCATGGCCGGGCCGCCGCCTTCTCTGCTTGTCGGCCTCGGGCATGGCAGAAGCCGTAGAGCGCCCACATTGCTGCCGCCGTCTTGATCGACAGCAGCGAGTTGCTGATCGGCAGGCACAGCGTCAGGAACAGCATGATGCCATGTTTGGCCGTGCGGTTCCCTGGATCGCGGCCGAAATTGCTGAGCGCCAAAGTCAGCCAGAGACCGAGCGCGATCAACAAGGATTGCGCCTGGACGAAATCGGCCCACCCTGCGTCGTCGAAGCGGATGCGCTCGACCCGGACGCCCAGCAACTGGACGATGTCCATCGATCGCAACGCATCCAGGCCGACGCTGAGGCGGCCGGTGAAATTGTCGCCCGGCCCGTCGAGGACGCCCAATGCCTCGCCGACCACCAGCGCAAGCAGCAGCAGCGGCAGATAGAAGACGCTCCAGCGGTCGGGGATAAAGGCGCAGATCGGCAGATAGAGGCCGAAGAGCAGGATGACGCTCATCGCCAACCGTCCATCGCAGATGACCAGCAGCAGGCCGGTCGACAGGATCATGAACAGGCGCGCGCGCTGTGACAGGTCGCGCCACAGGGCGGCGGTGAAAATCACGCCGACGATCGCCCAGTTGCCAAGCGATACCGGCTCCAGAAACAGCGAGGAGCCGCGATGCAGGCCAAGCCCGTCGAGCAGCATGCGGCCGCCCGGTCGTGCGGAACTGAGGAACAGGTCGCCGCCCGCCCAGAAGGCATCGGCCTGATAGCCGCGGGTCTTCACATAATAATCGAGCACGCGGAAGGTCGCGCCGAAACCGGTCGGACTGGCCAGTTCCCACAGGCCGACCAGCAGGATGAGCCCCTGCATGGCCAGGAAGCAGCGACGCAGCAACAGGCTGTCCATGCGGCTGCCCAACAGTATGAAGGCCGGGATCAGCAATATATCGCCCAATATCTTGGGCTCCATATAGGCGCGCACCGCGCTCGTCAGGAACACCGTCAGCACCAATGTCCAGGTCATTGCCAGCCAGCGGAATGTCAGCGGTAACGGTTGCAGGGCGCCGATAAACAGCGCGCCCAGCACGATGAGGCCCTGCACGCCGGAGACGGCGCCGGGGCTGAGCGGTGCGACATGGGCGTTGACCCAGGCCAGGGCAGGGTTGAACAGGATCGTCGCGATCAGCAGGACTGCGGCGGCAATGTTCAGCAGTTGCTGATAGGATAGGGCCTGGCGCTCGGCGGCAGCGATCCGTGCCAGGGCCGGCGGCGAAAGCGCGAGATCAGCCACGGGCCGCATCGATCAGCTGTTCGGCGATGTCGCTCCAGTCCTTGGCCGGCATCGGATGGCGCCCGGCATTCAAGGCGCGCTCGAACGCGGGCGCCAGATCCTCGACATGACCGGGCCGATAGCCGAAGCGTAGCGGATGGTCGCCGACGGCAAAGTCGGGGCACACCGAAGGCAGGCCGATAGCCTGATATTGCAGCAGCTTCAGGCTGGAATCGGCGAGATAGGCGGCGGCGGCGGCGCGCTGATAGGCGGCAATGCCGACATCGGCATGCTGCAGATAGGGCAGGGTCTGCGCAAAGGGCATTTCGTCATGCTGGACGACATTGGCCGGAAAGATGCTCTTGGGGGATCCGATGGTATGGAAGGTGAAATCGGGACGCGCCAGCGCCAGCGCACGGAGCGCGGCGGCGTCGAACAGCATTGATCCCACCGTCACCGCATTGCGGGCCGCTGTATAGGGATTGTCGGTCGCGCCATGCAGGATCGCCTTGTCGACGCCGTGCGGAATGAACATCTTCGGGCAGCGATAGGCGTCGAAATGCGGCAGCATGGAGCGGGCGACGACGACGATCAGGTCGATGTCCTGCTCCGACTGCCAAAGCATGTCCTCGATGCAATCGGGAACGCCGGCGGTCGCCAGCAGGTCGGTGGCACGATAGACCAGCCGGGCCGACGGGGCGACGGCACGGATGCGCTTGATCAGCGCTGGCGCAATGCCGGATTCGATGATGATGATCTCTGCATCGCGGGCGGCATCGTCCAGCGCGGCGCAGGCATTGTTCGCCCAGCGGCTGTAGAGCCAGGATTCGACTCCGGTCGGAACCGGCAGCTTCACCGGGTGCCAGGCGCTGCGCCACAGATAGGCGCGCAGGCCATCGATCACTTCCCAATTGTTGGCGCGGTGGAACAGGGCGGACCGGCTGTCGCCGCGCAGCCGCGAAAGCCAGCTATAGCCGATCGACAGAAAGGCCACGTCATGACCTTGCTGCGCCATCTGCCTGGCGACAAAATGCACGCTGGCGCGCCGCGCGGTGCGATAGTCATGGCGCGACACGATCAGGATGCGTGTATTTTCGGTGGTGTGGGGCGCGGGCGCCACGTTCGATGCCGCCCCCTTCATGACCGTGCCCCCGTCGTGGCGAGAATCTCGTCATAATAATCTTCCAGTGCGGCGACCCGATGCCGCAGGTCGAACTGCGTCGCGACATGGTTGCGGCCGGCCTTGCCGAAATCCTCGCACAGGTCTGGCGCCAGCAGCAGGGTGCGCAGATGGTCCGCGAAATCCTCGACGCTGCGCGATCGGGCCAGCAGGCCACTCAGGCCGGGCTTGATCGCCTCGCGCATCGGTCCGTCGTCGAAGGCGACGATCGCCATGCCCATGCCCTGAGCCTCCATCAGCACGATCGGCAGACCTTCGGAATCGCCGTTCGCGGCGCGGATGCTTGGCATGGCGAATATCCGATGGCTTGCCATGGCGGCGAATACCTCGGCGCGTGATCGCGCCCCCAGGAAGGTCGGCTTGATGTCCAACTGCCGCGCCCGTTCGACCAGTGTCGGCATCAGCGGACCGTCCCCGATGATGGTCAGCGGCTCGCTTCTGGCGCGGGCGGGCAATTGTGCCCAGGCATCGAGCAGATAGTTGACGCCCTTCTTCTCCACCAACCGGCCAACGAACAACGTTCCGCGCCGTTGCTCGGTCGATGGCGGATGGGGGAGGCTCGCTGTGTCGATGCCCAGTGGAATGACGCGCAGCTTTTCCTCGGGATATCCCGCTTCCAGCAGGCACTGCTTGATCCATTGCGACACGCAGATGACACCATGCACATAGCGCCGCAAAAAGGGTTTGAGCGCCAGATACCACAGGCCCTCGGTCCGGCGTGCATGTTCGCGCGCCGTGACCGTGGCGTCATAACCATGGGCCGTCACGACCAGCGGGATACCGCGCCGCGCAGCCAGAGGCAGGATGGACGCACCGTCCTGCAGGAAATGCGCATGGATCAGCCTGGTCCGAGGTTCGGAGAGAAGGTCGCCGATATGGCGATAATTACCGGTGACGCGGCTGTATAATTTCTCATACCGCCCGGCTTGGGAACGATGCATCAGATGCGGCACATGGCCATCGACCATCATGTCATTCAACAGTCGTTCGGTAATGATAACCGGTTTGTATCTGTTGAGATGATGAATATGATCAGAAATGAAGGTTTCTGACAGAGGTAAAAATCCTCGTCTGTAAATTGCAACGGTGGGGTGATTTGTAAATTTCACTAGGTGAAATTCCTCAATTCGTTGCGGATACATCGATTGGTATATCGAAGGTCATTCAGGCTTTCGAGTAAGGCATAACACTTATGCAAATGCCCTCCGTCTCATTTGACACACCGTCCGTCAGCGTGGTGATCGCAGCCTTCAATGCCGAGGAAAGCCTGGTGCGGGCGGTGGAATCGGCTCTGGCCCAGACCGTCCCGGTCGAAGTGATCATCGTGGACGACGCGTCCGGCGACCAGACGCTGGAACTGGCCTTCGCGCTGATGCGGGCGCATCCCCAGGTGCGGATATTGACCAGTGGCGCGAATGAAGGGCCGTCGGCCGCCCGCAACAAGGGGATCGTCGCGGCCCGTGGTGAGTGGATCGCGATTCTCGACGCCGATGATGCCTTCGCGCCGGAACGGCTGCGCCAACTGATGATGCTTGGCGAGCGACATGATGCCGACATGGTGGCCGACAATCTGTGCTTCTACGACTGGAATGCCGACAGGGTGGTGGGGACGGCCCTGCCGCAGCAGGGGGAGGTCGTGCGCCACATCCATCCGGTCGATTTCGTCCGCAACGCCATTACCGGCCAGTCGCGTTTCGACTTCGGTCAGTTGAAGCCGATGTTCCGGCGCCGTTTCATGATGACGCGCTGCCTGCGTTACCCGCCCGACCTGCGTCATGGCGAGGATTTCGCCCTGATGTTCGATTGCCTGCTGGCGGATGCACGCTTCATCCTGACGAGCGAAGCCTATTATCTTTTTACCCAGCGCCATGGCTCGATCTCGGCCCAGGCGTCGGGCCAGTCGCGGACCCATCTCAACCTTCACGCCATGCGGGACCATAGTCTGGCGCTGCTGGATCGGCCGCGGGTGCGGGGCGACCGGAGGCTGACGGCGCTGCTCAACCGGCGGGCCAGGGCGATCGGACAGCAGCTCAGCTGGAGCCGGGCCTATCCCCATCTGCGCGCGCGCCAGCCGCTCGCGCTGATGGGCGCAATGATGCGCGAATGGAGCAATTGGCCGATGCTGGCGCGCCATCTCTTCCGCCGTTGGCAGAATCGGGGGATGATGATCCGGGGCGTTCAGGCCGATCGCAGCAATTTGTCGAATTCGACGCTGAGCTGATCTATGCGCTGGGCAAAGATGCGATCGCCGCTCAGGAAGCCGGTGGCGCTTTTCAGCCCATATAACATCGCGCCAAGCCGTTCCGTTTGCCGTCGGTCCCGCTGTGCGATGGCGCGCGCGACGATCGCCGGTTGAGGGAGGCGGCGCGGCAAGGCCAGCAGATGATGTTTCATCCGCGGTCGGACCGACATCCACCAGGGGCGCTGTTCGTTGCGCGTCATCCGGCGTTGGTGGGCAAGTGCGCGTTCCGGGTTCGGCCGGGTCAGGCGATAATGTTCACCGATGATCCGCCGCACCTGGTCGCGATAGGCGCCATCCAGGCTGGCTATGGGCAGCGCGATCGGTTCATAGGGCAGGTCGAGCGACATCGTCCAGTCGAGCCATTTGAAGCTGTTGATCCGGCCCGAACTGGACACCGGGATCCAGGGCACGCGCATCGTGTCGGCAATGATCGCCGCGTGCATGGAATCGGCGATCACCAGCCGCGCATGGCGGATGCGGTCGATCACCTGATGCGCGCATTGCCGCGGATCGACCAGGCCGATCCCGGCCTGCGCACAGATGGCGGGCCAGTCGCATTCGTTCATTGCCTCATAATGGGGGATCAGGATCGGCGCCCCGCGCTCGCTTGCCGCTATCGGTCTCAGTCGTTCCAACGTGGAGAGCAGCAGCGCCCCATCGGCGATCGCCCGTTCGGGCTGGCCCAGCACATGAGCGGTCAGCGGCCCGCGCAGGGCGACGACATCCCAGCGATCGCTGGCGAAATCGCTCGGTCTGGGGCGATAGCCCAGGCCGCTTGAAAAGACGCGGATCTTCGACGCCGGCGGCATGGCATTGCCGATGATCGTACCGATCCCGCAGAACAGCGTGTCGGCCTCGTCGGACCAGCGACCGGGCGCCAGTTCCTCCCACAGCCAGCTGTTGAGGTCGTCGCCGAAATTGCCTTCGGCCGCGCGATAATAGAAAAGTCTCATGTCGCGCTTTCTCCCAGCGACGGACCGCGCCAGCCCAATTTGTCGATGATGACGTCCCGCCACAGCGGCAGCAGTTGCCAGCGCACCAATCGCGCCGCCCGCAAGATCGTGCGGCGGGCATCGCCATCGGCAAAACCGCGATAAAGACGAGGATGCAGGAGGATCGCGGCGATTTCCCGCTGCAACGTGGCGATGCGGTCGCCGATCAGGGCGGAACTGTTATGGCCGATGCCCGGCGTCGTCGCCATCAGCCGGTTGGCCAGGATGGTGGAAATCAATCGCCGCAGGTTGCGGCTGTTCAGCCGGTCATGGGCATCGCGATAAAGGTTGATGCCTTCGCCGCGCACGGCGTTGGCCTTCGTTGAAAAGCAAACGCCGCCAGCGCGGTGGGCCAGCCTGACCCACATCAGCCAATCCTCTCCGGCATAGCGCAACCGCTCGTCGAAGCGCAGGTCATGCAGCGCCCGGTTTCGCAGGATTACGGCCGATGTCTGACAGAGATATTCGGCCACCATCGGCGCCCCCGCCTGGCCGGGCAGGAAGCGATACAGGGGCCGAGCCGGCACGATGGGCGCAAAGACCGGCTCGCTGTCGCCCGACAAAAACAGATCGCGGGACGCGAACAACGTCGAAGGCGGCATGGCGCTGTCGCAGAAATAGAAATCATTTCCCATCTCTAGTGCATCGATCCCCTCCTGCAGATGGCATGGCGCCCAACTGTCGTCGGAATCGAGAAAGGCGACATAGTCGGCCTGGGGATCGACATGGTCGAGCCCGCGATTGCGGGCGGCGCCCGGCCCCGCATTGGTCTGGCGGACGATCCGGGCGCTCAGCCATTGGGGCAGCGACAGATCGGCCAGTTCCGCGCCCGGCGAAATCGGCGAACTGTCATCGACGATGATCAGGTCGACGGCGGCGGGCCAGGGGAAAATCTGGTCGGCGATCGATCGGACCGCCCCCGCCAATATCCCGGTTTCGCGCTGGAAATAGGGGATGATGACGGCGATCCGGCGCATCGCCCTGTTTTCCCGCATGGGTGGGCCGGACAGGTCAGGCCGCATCGGCACCGCGGGCGCTCTGGGATTGCGGTGGGGTGGGCGAGGGCGAACCCGTGGGATAGCCTGGACGGGCATCGCGCAACGCATGGGCCAGGAAACTGACATTGCCGCGCAGATAGCGATCCGCCAGCCGCGTCGGTTCGTTGAGCAGGCGATAGACCCATTCGAGCCGCATCCCGCGCAGCCATGGCGGCGCGCGGCGGACATGGCCGGCCGTGAAATCCAGCAAGGCGCCGGCGCACAGGACGGGGCGTCCGAAGCGGGGCGCCCATCTGGCCGCCCATAGTTCCTGGCGCGGATTGCCCATGGCGGCGATCACCATGTCCGCGCGACTCTTCTGTATCCGGCGGCTGATGTCCGCCTCTTCCTGTTCATCGAAATAGCCATGCTGGATGCCGACGATACGGACATGGGGGTAGCGTTGTTCCAGTATCTGCGCCGCCCGTTCGGCGATGCCAGGTGCTGCGCCGACCAGGAACAGCCTCAATTCCCCATCATAGTTGGCGATCAGACGCGGGATGAAGTCGGTCCCGTTGAGATTGTCCGGGAAGACCGCGCCATAGCGCAGCCGGCTGGCGATATCGACGCCGATGCCATCGTTGAGCAGCAGGGCGCCTTCAAGCGCGGTCGTCAGCCCCTCGACCCGTCGCGCCTGGTTGACCAGATGGGCGTTGCAGAAGGCGATCACCCGCGGCATCTGGTCCCTGATGGCTTGGGTGACCTGGTCGATCGCCTCGTCATTGGACAGGACGGCGACCTTGAGCGTCCCGATCTGGCGGAAATGGCGGCCCAGCACATGGTCGTAGATGGCCAGCATATTGGCGCTGACCTGTGGCCAGCCATAGGCCAGCAGTCCGGCCATGGTGGTCGGCGCGGTCCGGCGCTGACGGGCGGCACGCACATCCTGCAGCAGGCGCGCGGCGGATAGCGGATCGGTAAAATCGATCAGGCTGCCGACGTCCAGCTTTGTGCAGGATCGGCGATGGGCGGGAATGTCGCTGACCACAGGATAGAGGCCGGCCGACACCGCCTCGATCAGCGAGATGCCGAACCCCTCATAGGCGCTGGGCGAGGCAAATATGCTGCTGCGCGCGATCAGCGCCCGCAATGCGGCATCGCTCGGGCTGTCGTGAAATTCGACGACTGCATCCAGTCTCAACGCCTCGACCTGGTCCCTGAGGTCGGCCAAGGACACGCCCATCGGCTTGCCCGCGATGATCAACCTTGCATTGTCGTCCAGCCGATGCAGATGGGCGAACCAGCCGATCAACTGGTCGATCCGCTTGTTGGGAGCGATCCGGCCGAAATAGATGATCGTGCGGTCATGGGGGTCCTGGTGCGCCAGCCCGGCGAACTTGGCGATGTCTACGCCATTTTCCACCATGGTCAGTGATTGCCCGCAAATGCTGGCGAAGGTGGCATGATCCGCCTCGCTGCAGGCAATCACGGCGCGAAACCGGCTCAGCGAGACGCGGGTGACGCTGTGAAAATAGAGTTGCTTCAGGCGCCGGGCATAGCCGGTGTGGAAAAAGCCGCCATGGGTGCTCAGTACCAGCGGCTTGCGATGGAGCCATTTGGTGATCGACAGATAGTCGGCAAAGAAATCCACGGCATGGACATGGACAAGGTCGCAATCTTCCAGATGGCGAAGCACTGAAGGGGCCAGCGGATAGCGCCGGCCACCGCGAAACGGCACCCGGATGACCTCGACATCATCGATCGTCTCCGACGGCGGTAGGGCCGCACCATCGCCATCGAAAATCCGGTCGAGCGTGATCATCCGAACCTGATGCCCGGCGCGGGCCTGTTGGCGGCACAGATTGCGGGTGAAGCTTTCCAGCCCGCCGATGCCAGGATGATATTGTCGCGAGATATGCGCTATCTTCATGATCTGTCCTGGTTTTGATGCTCCCGTCCACTGTCGTCAGATCAGCATGATCGTCCCGATCAGTGCGGTGTTCAGCATGGTCAACTTGTTGATTGCGGTCTTGAGTTCGCTCGTCGATGTCTCGTCGCGCCGGACCGCGACGATGGCGCAATCCGCGCTGCCGGCGGCATGGGCCAGGTCGGCGACATGGCTGGCATCGACCAGGCACAGGTCGAAATGACCGCTAATCGCCGCCAGCCGTTCGGCCAATGGCGGCAGCGGATTGCCGTCGGCCGTGCAACCTTCCTGCAAGGGCGCCGCCAGGGCGAAGAGCGAACGGATATTGGTCGGCTGCACGAAGGCGAATGGCTCCTCCATATCCTCCGGCGTGACCCGGCGCGGGCTCATGTTGAGCAGCCGGTGCTGGATGAAGTTGGAATGTTCCATATCGACGATCAGCGTCCGCAGGCCGCTGAGCGCAGCCGATACCGCGATATTGGCGGTCAGGATCGCGGCCTGCTCGACGGCATCGATCGCAATGACGGCGATCGATCCCGGCAGGCCGCCATCGGGCCGACGCAGGGCCGACAGCGTCGACTGGATGTCGCGGGCCTGCTCGGCCAGCCGCTCGGCCGGGGCGTTGATCACCGCGATCAGCGGATCGACGTTCACATTGGCCGCCGCCAGGATGTCGCTGTCCTCGACGCCATAGGCCGGCGGCGGAATGGTATAGACCTGTTCGACAGGCTCGGTGGAGCGCAGCCTCATGACCAATGGCCTCCTTCGATACGCAGTTGTTTGCCCTTGAGGCGCAGATCCGCCTGGCCGAGCAGGGGAACGCCGGTAAGGTGGGTAATGGCATCGCGGCTGCGGACCCGCGGGCGCAGCCACTCGGCCAGGATCACGGATCCGATGGCCAGCATCGTCGCCACCATCGTCATCATCAGGAACCGCACGCCGATGTTCGGGGCGTTGGGGAACATGGGCGGTTCCGCGACATTGAGCCGCACGATATTGAGCGAGGGCGCCGTGCTTTTCGCATGGAGCTGCGACAGTTGCTCGGTCTGCGCCTCATATTCCTTGCGTGCCGACACGACATTGCTTTCCAGCACATTGAGCTTGCCGCGATCGGCGGCGAGCGAAAGCATGCGTGCGCGATGCCGGTCGAGCAGCGCCTGCATCGTGCCCTGATTGGCCGACGCGGCGGAACTGGCGGCGGCCAGCGTGCCGGACGTCTTTCCGGCTTCCTGCGCCAGGCTATCCTGCATCTGCTGCAATTGCTGCCGTGCTGCCCGCATGGTTGCGTGATTGGGGCCAAGTTCCGCCGCCATCTGGCTGATCTCCGCCGATTTGGCGGCGATCTGCGATCGCAGTCCCTGAATCACGCCACTCGACTGGACGTCCGGCATGCTGGCGCCGCCGGCTGCGCGGGCTTGGGCTTCGGCGGCAGTGGCTTCGGCCGACGACAATTTGGAGGACAGTTCGCTCAGCCTTGTGCTTTCCGCGTCGATCGCGCCGGTCGCTACGATGCCATGGGCGCGCTGGAAATCGGCCAGCTTGGTCTGGGCATCTTCCATGCGCTTTTCCGACTGGGCGATCTGCTTCTGGAACCAGCCCGCGAAACGCTGGGAAAACTCGTTGCTGATGCTCAGGCGGGTATCGTTGAAGGTCTGGGCGAAGCTGTTTGCCATCAGTGCCGATCGTTCGGGATCCAGGCTGCGATAGCTGACCTCGATCGTATTGCCGGCCGCGCTCGGCAGCACTTCCAGCCCGCCCTGGACACCACGCGTGATCCAGCCTTCGAAGCTCTGGCTTCCGCTGGCCTGTTCCTGCCACCGCTGACGCAGGGCAGGATCTTTCAGCAGGCCGAGCCGATCGACGACCTTGCGCGCGATCACCTCGCTGCGCAGGATTTCGGCCTCCGTCGCCAGCATGCTTGCGCTATTGGCTTCGTTGGTCTTGCCGCCGGTCGGGTCGGGCGCGCGGGAATCGAACAGCAGCAGCGCCGACGCCCGATATTCGCGCGGCGTGATCGCGATCCAGAGGAAGGTCAGCGCCATGATGCTGCAGAAGATGATCGTCGCCATCTTCCAGCGTTGCAGAATGGCTCTTGTGACATCGAACATGTACATCCTATCGATCCCTTACAGCGCGACGCTCTGGCGGTGGGCGTCGACCAGGCTCACGACCTGGTTGTTGAGATGGTCGCCATGTTGGCTGGCGAAGAGCATGGCGAGCAGGAACTGGGGGGCCAGGCTGTCCCGGAACATCATTTCGCGGCCGCCGGGGCGGGCGTGCATGGTGCGGGTCAGCAGTGCCATCGCCAGGCTGGCCTGGTCGCACTGTGGCTCCACGTCGCCCGGCGCGATGCCGGGCGGAATGGTGGCGGCGCGCGCAACCCGTTCGATCATCGGCCAATGGTCGCTGCCCAGCCCGATGGCTTCGTGGAACAGCGCGGCATCGGACGGATTGGTGATCTTCCAGTCATCGACCGACCGGACCATGCCAGCCAGGACCGACGACAGCTCGACCACCGTCTTGCGCTGGCGCAGCGCCTCGAAACAGGCGAGCGCGCAGAACAACCGGACATGATAGGGCGAACCGCAGGCGATATGCGCGATCGTCTCGCGTGCCGCATCGGTGAAGCTCAGCCCGGCATGGGCGGCGCCCCGATCGATCAGTTCGTATACCGCGTCGCTGTCGATGCGGAGGATCGGCACGGCGGAGATATGCCGCCGCAGCGATTCATGGCCGGCAATCAACTGGTTCAGGCCCGATGCGATGCCGACCGCGACGATGTGGACCGGCACCGCCGCGTCCGACAGCAGCTTCATCAGCCGCGCCAACTCCGCCAGCACGTCCGTATCCGCGACCCGATCGAACTCGTCGAGGATGAAGATGAACTTGCGCTGGCCATGGTCGGCCAGGATCTCCACTACGTCACGCGGCGTCAGGCATGCGGGGATGGCTGAGGGGGGCTGTCCGGCGCGGGGGGCATTGGTGCGCGCGGCATCCAGGAACGGTGCGATCAGACTGGTGAAATCCTGGCCCGGTTCGCATGCCATGTAAAAGACCAGATAGCCGCGATTGTCCGCCATATTGGCGAACACCCGTGCGAGCGAGGTCTTGCCGGTGCCGCGCCCGCCGAAGATCATCGCATGGTTGCCGCGATCCAGCACGCCTTCCACCAGAAGATCCATTTCCTGTTGCCGGCCATGCAGATGGCGGGCTGCAGTGACCGGCTGGGTCGAGTTGAAGCCCTTGCGCACGGCCGATCGCATGGCGTCGATCGCCATCACCTCGGCCGGCGCAGGCGGGGCGGCGGTCGGCGCTGCCGATGCCCGATCCAGCATGGGTGCCGGATGGCGCTTGCCTTTGGCCTGACGGGCGTTCCGCTCACCGGCGGAGAGACCCAGCCATCGGGCGATTCTGGTGAAAATATTCACTGCATGTCTCCCGAATAGGCCGTCCGATCCTTAGAAGGTCCGTTCGTTGACGGTGTAGACGTCGCCCGGCTTGACCAGCATATCGAGGTCCGCCTTCTTGATTTTCTCCGGTCCGCGATGGAGCGTGATCTTCTTTTCCGATCCGCCCAGCGTCGGTCCGCCGGCCTGGGCCAGCATCTGGCGCAGCGTCATGCCGGTCTCGAAGGCGACCCGGCCCGGCTTGTTCACCTGACCGTAGATGAAGACATCTTCGGCCTTGGGCACGAACACCGAATCTCCGGCACGCAGGAACTGGCCGGTCCCCGTCTGCGGATCCAGGTCGCTCAACGCGATCCGCTGATCCGCCTCGCCGGCGCGTTGCAATATGGCATAGTCGGCCGCGTCCGCTCGCGCGCCGCCGGTCCGTGCCAGCATCATCGCGATCGTCTGCGGGCGATCGAGCGGATAGAGGCCGGGACTCTGAAGATTGCCGAACATGGTTACCGATCGGCTGACGAAGCTCACCACCTCGACATTGACGATCGGGTCGACGAAATAGCCGCCGGTCTGCAACTGCCGGCGAATATTCTCCGCCAGTGCATTGGTGCTCCTGCCCTCGGCGACGACATCGCCGATGCTGGGCAGGGTAATGCGGCCATCCTCCTTGATCCGGGTCTTCACCTCGATCGGATAGGCGCCGAAGATCGACACCCGGATTTCGTCGTTCGCGCCCAATATATAGGCGGCCACGGCGGCCTTGGTGTCCGCGCCCGCCGTGGCCGGACTGCCAAGGCACAGGGCCGCCAGCAGGGCAAGCGGGGCGTTGAAGGTGCGTCGCATGAAGGACATGGCCGTGCTCCTCACAATTGAAGGCCAATAAACAGCATCGAAGACGTGGATTTGTAGCGATAGCGATCGACGTCGCTTTCGCGCCATTCATGGCGAAACTCGAAACCGGCGTTCAGGCGGCTGCGCAGCGCGAAGCGATAGCCGGCGAATAGCGCAGTGGTCTTGTCGGTGCCGCGCGGCGTGTCGGTGTCGATCAGCAATTCGCCCTTGAACTGCCGTCGGCCATAGGTGGCACCTGCCTGGATCGAGGACCGGCTGCCCAGCTTGTAATTGCCGCGCAGCGAAAAGTCGGTCTGCACGACATAGGTCGCGCCGGTATTGCTCTGGTTGCTGGTGCTGCGGGTGACATCCAGCACGAGGCTGCCGCGTGGCGAAGGCTGGTAGACCGCACCGACATGATAGCCCAGGCCCGAATAATCCTCGACATCATCGTCGCGCGCCTTGGTCTTGATATAGCTCAGCCCGGCATTCCAGCTCAGCCGGGGCGCCACTGCGCGCTTGAACTCTATGCCGACGCGATAATTGTCGGCGCCGCTGCTCATCCGCCGGCCTTCGGTATCGAGCCCATCATAATGGGGGCGGCGGAAGGCGTCATAGTTGAACATCAGCCGAATGTCGCCAAAGCTCGCCTTGCTATAGGCAAAGCCGATGCCGGCGGTTCGCGTGCGGATGTCGAACGCGCGGCGTGAACTGGCGCTGTTGTCGGTGGTCAGATAGCCCAGGTTGATGACCGGATAATAGCCATAGGGCTTGTCGCATTCGGCGGTGACCGAATAATCCTGGGTGCGCTCGCTATTGCCGACAATCTCACCCTGGTCGGCGAGATTGGCCTGGGCGAAGTTGAGGCGCGCGCGCGGACGCAGATAGCATAGTCCCGAAATCTTCACATCGCCCCGCGCCTGCAGCGCGATGCGCTCGCGATCGAGATTGTCGTAGCGCTGATGGAAATCATAACCGAGCGATCCGACCGCCGTGATCTGGTGGACGCCCAAGATCTTGCGGAACGTCACGTCGACGCCGGGAGTGATGCGCAGATCATCCTTGTCGCCGGCGATGATATCGTCATTCTGGCGCAGGACATTGTCGTCATAGATCATGCGGACGGTCGGCGCCACGGTCAGGCCGTCGGGCGGCACGTCCACCTGGCCATAGGCCGGGCATGTCAGGATCGTGGCACAGGCGGCCGACAGGCCGGCGGAGCGGGCGCGGATCATTTACGGGCTCCTCGGCTGCTATATTTGGCAAGGATGCTTGCCTGTGGCCGGGCCGCGCCTTTCACCGGCTGGACGCTCAACGGATAATTGGGACCCCACCAGCCGCCGCCGGCCCAATAGGTCCAGCCCATCCAGACATCGGCATTCCGGTGCATATGGTCGAGCAGCGCGTCGAGGCTGGCGAGGCACCGGGCGTCGGGCGGTGCACCGAACTCGCCCAGAAAGCCCTTATGCTTGTTGGTCCGCAGCCAGTTGGTCGCGGCCATCATGCGCTGGCGGATGACCGGCGCGTCCTCGCACTGCATTTTCATGCCCGAACTGTCGGGGTCCAGATATTGGTGCATCTCGAACGCATAATTGCTCCCCGGATCGCGGAAATCGCTGAAGGCGGCGGCGTTGGATCGTGTGCCGCCTGCGGCCCAGCTATGGGCGCCGGTCCAGTTCGATCCGGGCACCAACAGCAGGTTGCGCGCGCCCGCCTTGCGGATCGCGGCGACACCGGCGTCGACGATGCGCCGCCATTGGGCCGGCGCCATGCCATTGGGTTCGTTCATCAGGCCAAAGGCGATCCGCGGATCCTCGCGATAGCGCTCGGCCAGCCGCCGCCACAGGTCCGCGAACTGGGCGTCGCCATCGGCCATCTGGTCGAGCCGCTTGCCGTTGCGCTTGCCGTAATTATGGATGTCGAGGATGATGATCTCGAAGCCTTTCAGGCCGGCGATCACCTTGTCCAGCCGCCCGATCTCGCTGGCGGACAGCGGCTGCGCAGCACTGGGCTGCAACCGCTCCCACAGCAGCGGCACACGCACGATCTTCATGCCCATGGCAATGAAGGGGGCCGCGATCCGTGCATCCGGATAGATATAGTCCTTGGCGTAGGTGCCGGGCTTGCGACCGGAATTGAACTCGCCACCGGCAAGGTTGACGCCGGCCAGCGGTGCGCGGGTCTGGCCGGCCGCAGAGTCCGGCAATCCCAGGACCGCCAGTGCGATCGCGGCATGTCTGATGGACCTGGCCGTTTGTCCCGTAGCGTGGCTATGCATCATGGTCAGCGCTCCGCAGCCATGCTAGCCCCATGCCGGGCGCAGGAAGTTGGCGAGATATGGGTTCGATCCAGGACAGGCAGACGAGCAAGGACCAGGGGCTGGCTATCGTGGCCGTTCCCGGGCAGGCCCCGTCGGCGGCGCGGGCGCTCGGTGCGAAGCGGGCGATCCTTACCCATTTCGGCAGCGTTGGCCTGTTGCTGAGGCGCGGCGTGGTGGTCGATGTCGAACGGCGTGACGGAAGCGCCACGCAGGCTGTCCGGTATCGCATGGGTACGGGCGCCGAATTGCATGTGGTACTCCCGGCCGACATAGCTGTAGCGGTCGGAGAGGTTCTGATCGTCCGGTCGCTGACCTTGCCCGACGGTGCCGTGCAGCCGCTGATGGTCCGGGTCGCCGATCGGCCGGACTGGGTTGTGATCGGTGATATCGATGGGATCATCGATGGCTATGCCGCTGGCGCGCGTCGGTTCGTGCGCTGGAGTGCGGGCGCGGGATCTGCCCTGGCGATGCTCGCCCTGTGCGGCGTCGCGGCGCCGCTCGCTGCCACCGCTGCGGCAGCGTCCCTCGCCGGTGCCTGGGGCATGCGCCAACGCCATCGCCGCGATCGCGCCCGGCTCGGACGCTGGCTCAACCGCTGACGGGCAGCAGGGCGACGCCATCATCCTCATGCCAGCAGACCCTGCTGGCGATACCAGGCGACGGTGCGGCGAAATCCTTCTTCCAGCCCCACCGCCGGCTCATAGCCCAGCACCTTTTCCGCCCGCGCGATCGTGAAGGCGCGATTATGCTTGAAGAAGGTCAGCCGGCGCCGATGCAATGGCGGCTGCAGCGACAGCGGCGCACAGATCGCCTCGCAGATCCGGGCTGCCAGCAATGCCAGGCCATAGGGGATGGTGGTCCTGGGCGCCGGTACGCCCAGCACGGTGGCGGCGGTGGCGACATAGTCGCGCAGCGACAGGAAGGATCGGTCGCCCAGGATGAAGGTGCCCGACGGCGCGTCGGGATGCGTCATCGTCAGGATATAGCCCGCGATCAGATCGTCGATATAGACCGGATGGAAATTGGGCTCGTGGGTGCCGATGAACAGGAAGCGCCGCCGCTGGAGCATCCGGAACATCTTGAGCATGCGTATGTCGCCCGGTCCATAGGTGGAGCAGGGACGCACGATCACCACACTCATGTCCGGACGGGTCATTTCGTCCCGACACAAATCCTCGGCCTGAAGCTTGCTTTCCTGATAGGGGTCGCGCGGATCGAACGGTGCATTTTCGTCGGCCGGCGGCGTGGCGACATTGCCATGCACGCCGATCGACGAGCAATAGATGAAGCGCTCGACGCCAGCCCGCCTGCCTGCAGCCAGCAGCGCGCGGGTGCTGTCGCGATTGACCTGCATGAACTCGCTGCGCGTGCCTTCGGATCGGAACATGGCGGCGATGTGGAAGCAATAGCGCGCGTCCTTCAGCAGCGCGTCGAACTTGTCCGTGTCGGTCAGCGCGCCCTCGATCCACTCGATCCCGCTTTCCCGTTCCGCCTCGGTCAGCGGCCGGCGGGTCATCGATCGCACGCGATAGCCCATGGCGACCAGACGCCGGGCCAGCGTGCCGCCGACGAAGCCGGTGGCGCCGGTTACCGCGATGATTGGTTGATAGCCGGTTTCGTTCATGCACAACTCTCCCGAATGGACGGATGCTGCGACAGGCGCGCGCGAAAGGTCCGGCCGCTCATGACGCCCGCCGCGATCCATGTTGTGGATAGGGGCAGGGCCGGGCGGCCTTGGCGGCTTGCCAGGTAAAGACATGGAAGCCGGGCACCGACCGAACCGGGGTCAGTCGCCGTTCGATCAGATCGGCGACGGCGGGCGTAACCGCGATCGGATTGCGCCACTGGCGATCGGACACGATCACGGCGCCGCTGCGGTTGCAGTCGATCACCGCGTTCATGGCCGATACGGCCTCGATGATCGGGCGGCCGGTCCGATAGTCGGGTGTAAAATCGGTGAAGGGCGGCAATTCGCCCAGCCGGCTGGAACTGATGAAGACCTGATAGTCGCCCAGATGCGCGATGGTGCGCAGGTCGTCGCCGGTCACCAGCATGCCCTGTCGTGCGGCGATCGCGCGGAAAGGCCCCTCGGCGCGAGACCAGTCGCCGTCGGGCACGGGTGCAGCCAGCGCGACCGGGCCGGTTGCCAGGGCCTTCAGGCCCGCCAGGGTCAGCCTGGCACCCTCGCGATAGACAGGGCTGCTGGCGAGCAGGGTCAGCAGGACGATTGCACCGATGCCGGTCTGCAGCGTGGCGCGCCGCTTGTCCGGGCCTGTCGCGGGCAACAGCGACGCGATGGCCAGGCCATAGGCCATGCAGAAAAACGGAAGCACATAATAGCAATAGCGCCAGGCCTTCATGCCGGCGAAGGAATGCAGCGTCAGGCAGATGATGATCATGCTGGCGCAGAGCAGGCCGAGGCGCGCATGGCTGCGGATGGCGAGCAGCAGGGCGACCGGCGTCAGCAGGCTGAACAGCGGCATCTGCACCCAAAACTCGCGCACATAATATAGCCGGTCATTCTGCGTGGCGGTGGCCCATCTTTCGGCATGGGCGAAGCGGCCGACCATTGCGGCGAGCGGCTCGAAACCCAGAATGACGGCGATAACGACACAGGCCGACAGGATGAGAGCGCTGCGCGGGTGACGCTTCAACGTTTGCAACAGCAGGGCTCGCTGGTCGATCAGCAGCCAGCCGCCCAGCCCGGCGAGCGCGATGATCGTCACCGGCTGCAACTGGTAAGCCAGGATCAGCGCCATCGCGGCCAGTCCTGCCCAGAGTGGCTGGAGCCGGCGATTCGTGCGCGTCGCCAGATACAGGGTCCAGGCCGCGGTCAGGATCAGCAGCGTGTGCAGGGCATAGAAACGGGCGAAATGGGCGATGTCGAACGTGTAGCCGGTCAGGCCAAGCAGCGCGGCGGCGCTCAGGCCAGCCCATGGCCCGGCGCTCTGCCTGGGCCACTGGAACAGGATCGCGACGCTGATCGCGCTGAACAGCACCGATGGCAGGCGGGCGACCAGCAGGTCGGCGCGTCCGACCAGGTCGAAGGTCCAGCCCACGATCATGGTGAACAGCGGCGCGCGGACATATTGCCCGTCGAGCAGCGCGAAATCGCGGTGCAACTGCCAGCTGCGTCCGGCCAGCAGATGATAGAATTCGTCGAGATGGGCGGGGCGCGTCTGGATGCTGATGCCATAGAGGAGGCAGGCCACCATCCCCACCGCAAGGCAGGGCAGGATGGTGCGCAGCCATGCGTCTGCACGGCGCGCATCGCGGTCCTGCGGGCCGGCAAACGCCGGCATTCTCTCTGAAGAACTGAGCATGTCGTTCCCCGATTTCGACAATAGCCGCGCTTGTGCCGGCTCGCTCAAAATTCTTACGCAATTGCGAGATGAGTCAACATAGGGGGGAACACCTATCGAGTAGGTGTCACTACATAATAGAAAATGTTTCTAATATGTGTGATCTTGATTCGTGTGATCATGACTTTGTCCAAGTCTTGATTTGACTCAATATTATATATGTTGATGTCTAAATTAAATATTTCGTATCTTGTGGGGGGTGATCAGATGGTTGATGTCTCCATAGTCGTTCCTCTCTATAATGAAGAGGACAATGTCGTCCTTCTCCATCAGGCGATCAGCGACGCGTTGGTCGATTTTGCGCCCAGCTATGAGGTCGTCCTGGTGGACGATGGTAGCCGGGATGCGACATTCGCCCGCGCGGCTGATCTGGTGGCGCTGGATCCGCATGTTCGCATCGTGAAATTCCGCGGCAATTATGGCCAGACGGCGGCGATGGCGGCCGGTATCCAGGATGCGCGGGGTGACATCATCGTCACCATGGATGGCGACCTGCAAAATGATCCGCTCGACATCCCGCAGATGGTCGCGATCATCTACCAGGGCTATGACATCGTCGTCGGCTGGCGCAAGAAGCGTCAGGATGGCGGGGTACGGGTCTTCGTTTCGCAGGTGGCCAACCGCATCATGGCCCGGCTGATGGGGGTGGCGGTCCGCGATAGCGGCTGCTCGCTCAAGGCGTTTCGCGGCATTCTGGTCAAGCAACTGCCCATGTATGGCGAAATGCACCGCTTCATTCCCGCGCTGTCGCGCCTGGCTGGCGCGAAGCTCGCGCAGATCGAGGTGCGGCATCATCCACGGCGCTTCGGCGTGTCCAAATATGGCTTCTCGCGCATCTACAAGGTGATGCTCGACATCGTCTCGATCCGCATCCTGCTCAGCTATGTGCGCCGGCCGATGGCCTGGTCGCGCTTCCTGCTGGTCGGCACGTTCATGCTCGGTGTCACCGCGCTGCTAATTTCGGTCACGGGCGATGGGCTTGCCCTGCCGACGCTGGCGATCGCCGTGCTGTGGCTGTCGCTTTCGCTGTTCCTGCTGGGCTGGACCGTTGTCGGCCAGATGCTGGCTTCGCTTTCGAACAAAGTGTCCGGCTATGCCGAACTGGGGGCGCGTCTCTCGGTCGGCCTTTCGAAACAAGGGGATTGAAAATGGCGCTTTCTGCTAAACTCGACCTTGTCGAGACTACCGATCTTTCCGTCGTGATCCCGGTTCTGGCGCGTTTCGACGATATCCAGAAAGTCTATGCCGAATATCGCGACACCATCACCGCGACCGGCCGCAGTTATGAGTTCATCTATGTGATCGACGGGAACATGGATTTTCCGATCGATGCGCTGGAACAATTGCAGCGCGGTGGCGAACCGATCCAGGTCATGCGCTTCAGCCGGGAATTTGGCGAGGCGGCCTGTCTGCGCGAAGGCGTGCGGCGGTCGACCGGCCGGCATCTGCTGTTCCTGCCGGCTTATTTCCAGGTCGGGCCGGGCGCGATCTCGGAACTGCTGGACCATCTCAATGATGCTGATGTGGTGACCGTCCGTCGCCAACGCAGCGACGATGCGATCTTCAATCGCCTGCGTGGCTGGGGTTTCGAGAAGGTCGCGCGGTTCGCGGGCGCAAAATATAATGATCCGGGCTGTTCCGTTCGCGCTGCGCACAGCAGCGTGTTCGACGAGATTCCGGTGCAGGATGAAAAGCAGCGCTTCCTGCCGCTGCTGGCAGAGGCGCATGGCTTCAAGGTGATGCAACTCACCCTGGCCCAGGCGCAGAGCGATGCCGCTCGGCCGCAGCACCGCCTCGGCGTCTATATGGACGTGATGCTGGACCTGCTCGCCGTCGGCTTCCTCGTCCGCTTCATGCAGCGTCCCTTTCGCTTCTTCGGCACGGTCGGTGCCGGATCGGTCGTGTGCAGCCTGTTGCTGATGGCATTTCTGCTGTTCCAGCGCGAGGTCAGCAACGTGCCACTGTCGGATCGGCCGATGCTGGTCCTGGTCGTGCTGCTGCTGGTCCTGGGGATTCAGATCGCCGCGATCGGCCTGATCGCGGAGATCATCATCTTCACCCGCGGTGACGGCAAGCAGCATTATCGCGTAGAGAAGATCGTCGAGCAGGTGGCTGGCGATGCCTGAGACGGTGATCCTGGGTGCCGGTATTCAGGGGGCGACGCTGGCCCTCGCCGCGATCGCGCGGGGCCAGCGTCCGATCCTGATTGATCGGGACGATGCGCCAGCCGGTGCCTCGGTCAACAGCTATGGGATCATCCATGGTGGCCTGCGCTATCTGCAGTCGTTCAGCATCGGCCGCTGGCGTCAGAGCCGCCGGGCGCAGGCCTGGTATATCGATCGTTATCCACGGCATGTGCGGCCTTTGCGCTGCGTCATGCCGCTCTATCGCGGCGCGATCCGTTCCCCCGCGCTTTTCGCGGCCGCGCGCGTCGCCGACCGGACCCTTCGTGTCGCTTGCGGGCAGGAATGTCCCTTGCCCGACGACGGGAAATATAGCCGCCAGCAGGTGCTGGACGGCTATGCCGTGCCCGCAATGGATCTGGTCGGCGGCGCTTTCTGGCATGATGCCGAACTGACCGATGCGCCCGCGCTGCTCGCGCATATGCTGGCGCAGGTCGAACAGCGGGGGGGCGTGCTCCTGCGCGCGACCGAAGCCATCGCCCTGGCCGAACAGGCCGGGCAGTTGCAGGGCGTGCATGTCCGGGATCGCACGAGCGGTCAGGAACAGCGCCTGGCCACCGGACAATTGTTCGATTGCCGGGGGGCGTGGTCCGGTTTTGATCCGGGCGAGGGCGCGGGGCATGCGGCCAGACCCAGCGCCGCGATCCTGGCCTATAATCTGCTGCTCGACATCCCCGCCCCCCATGGTGCGGATGCCTATGCGCTGTCGCCGCGCCATGGCCGGGGGCGCAGCTATTTCTTCCGCAAGGTAAAGGGCGGCACGCTGGTCGGCACCTTCTATCGGCCAGCGCCCGGCGCAACTCAGGCCGCACCGGAGCCGCGCGACATCGATGCGGCGCTGCGCCAGATCAGGCTCTGCCTGCCGCATCTCGACCTCGACGCGGGATCGATCCGGGCGGTCCATGCCGGCCTTCTGCCTGACCGCGACGGCAGCGGGCGGCAGTTCGACATGCGCGATCGCCATCTGCAGCCCGGCCCCCGCGGCTATCATCTCCTGGTCGGTGGCAAGCTGACGACCGCGCCGCTGCTGAGCGAGGCGGTGGCGGACCGCATCTGGCCGGCCCAGCCGGCCGGGTCGGCGGCAAAGGCGCGCGCCCATTATGCGTAGGATCCTGATCGACGCCCATGTCCATCTTCACCCCGGTGCCGATCCGGTCGCGACGCTCACCGCCGCGCATGATCGGATGGTGGGGATGGCCGGGGGCGAGGCGCTGAGCCTGTTCATGCTGGCCGAGCAGCAGGGGCATGACATGTTCGACGCACTGCGCCCCTTTGCGGAGGCGACCGACGAGGCCGAAAGCCTGTGGCTGCGTCACGACGGCGCCGACCTGCTGGTTCTTGCCGGCCGGCAGGTCATCAGTGCGGAACGGCTGGAAGTGCTGGCGCTGGCGACCGACGCCCATTTCGATGACGGGCTGCCCGCGCGTGATCTGGTCTCCGCGATGCTGGCACAGGATGCGCTGGTCATCCTGCCATGGGGGATCGGCAAATGGCTGGGCCGCCGTGGCAATCTGGTCGATCGCCTGATGCGCGACGATGGCGAGGGGCGCCTGCTGCTGGGCGACATCGGCAGCCGGCCTGTCTTCTGGCCGGTATCGCGTTTTGGCGCCCGCCTTGTGCTGCGCGGGTCGGACCCCCTGCCGCTGGTCGGCGACGATTGCCGGATCGGCACCTATGGCACGATCCTGCAGGGCGAAGTGTCGCGCGATCGGCCGGCGCGCGACATTCGCGCCCTCGTCCGCCTGGCGGCAGAGGGCGGGGCCACCGCTTTCGGCAGGCTGGCATCACCGCTGGCCTTTTTGAGCGGTCAGCTGCGGCTGAGGCTGGCATCATGAAGATATTGATGCTCGCCCCGCAGCCCTTTTTCGAGGAACGCGGCACGCCCATCGCGGTCCGCCTCGCGGCCGAGGCGCTCGCCGGGCAGGGCCATGAGGTCGATCTGCTGACTTTCCATGTCGGTCAGGATGTGGCCATGCCCGGCGTCAGCCATCATCGCATAGCCGCGCCGCCCGGCATCCGGCGCGTGCCGATCGGCTTTTCGCCGGCCAAGCTGGTCTGCGATCTATGGATGTTCTTTGCCGCCGCCCGCTTATTGCTGCGCCAACGCTATGATGTCGTTCATGCAGTGGAGGAGGCCGTTTTCCTGGCCTGGCCGCTGGCGACGATGCGGCGTGCGCGCCTGGTCTATGACGCGGATTCGATCCTCAGCGAGCAGGTCGCCGACAAATGGCCCAAGGCACGATTGCCCGCCCGTTTGCTGGCGTTCCTGGAGCGTGCAGCCTTCCGGCGCAGCGACCTCACTTTGGCGGTCTGCCCGGCCATACAGACGGCGGCGCGCGGGGTGGCCGCGGCGGATCGCGTCCATCTGCTGCCCGACGTCGCGTTCGAGGATCCGGGCAGCGCGGGGGCGACGGAAGATATCGGGGCGCTTGCGAATGGGCGGCCGCTGGCGCTCTATGTCGGCAATCTGGAGGCCTATCAGGGCGTAGCGCTGCTGATCGAGGCGCTGGCGCTGGTCGATCCGAACAGGCGGCCGATGCTGGTGATAATTGGCGGCAATCCGCAGGCGATCGCCGATCATGCTGCGCTGGCAGACAGGCTCGGCATCGCAGCGGATGTCCGGTTGCTGGGGGCTCGTCCGCTCGGGCATCTGGCGCATTATCTCGCCCAGGCCGACATCCTTTGCTCCCCCCGCATTCAGGGGCGCAACACGCCGATGAAGATATTCTCCTACATGGCGTCGACCCGCCCGATCCTGGCTACCCGGATCGAAAGCCACAGCCAGGTGCTGGACGATGACAGCGCCTGGCTGGCGCCGCCAACGGCGCTGGGGCTGGCCGAGGGGATGGAGCGACTGGCACATGATGCGGCCTTGCGGGGCGATCTCGGGCGGGTGGCGGCCCATCGGGCTCGTACCGAATTCAGTCATGGCGCCTTTGTCGAGCGGTTGCGCCTGGCCTATGCGACGCTCCAGCCGCGCATTCCGCCGGCGCCCCGGCCGCTCGTCAAGCAACCGGTCGAGGGGCGGTGAACGCCCTTGTCCGCGACAGGACTGTCTTCGATGCCGGTGGACTGTCCTGATGTGTCGCCGTCATCCGGTCATGGTGGGAAGCCATCTGTCATGCCATTCCTGTTTCTGACCGCCCAGTTCGATCGCCTCTATGCCGGGCTGACGCGGATGCGCGTGCGGGCGATTGGCGGGCAGTTGGGTCAGCATCTGCGGGTGCGGGGCGGCATGCCCTATCTGCGCAACGAAGGGCGGTTGGTGATCGGCGACCGCGTCCGGTTGCGCAACGAACCCAGCCGGATTCGTCTCGGCACTGCCGCCGACGGCGCGATCATCCTGGGCAACCAGGTCTCCCTCAATACCGGCGTTCACATGTTCAGCGCTGCGCGGATCGAAATCGGGGACGGCACGCGGATCGGTGACAATGCTGCCCTGTTCGATACCAGCTTTCACGCCGTGCATCAGGACCAGGCTGTCCGTCCCCGTCCGATCTCGATCGGCCGCAATGTCTGGATCGGGCGCAATGCGATCATCCTGCCGGGCGTGACGATCGGCGATCATGCCGTGGTGGCGGCCGGCGCAGTGGTGTTCGACGATGTGCCCGCGCGCCAGTTGTGGCGCGGCAACCCGGCGGCCTTCGTCAAGCATGTCCGCGCCGATGACGGTTTTCAACGCAGCTAGGGGACGGGCATGGCGAACGCAGGTCTTGGGCGCGCAGTCCGATCGGGCATGGCCTGGTCGATCATGGAAAGCTGGGGCGTGCAGTTGCTGCAATTCCTGACTTTCCTGGTGATCGCTCGCTATGTCGATGCGACCATGCTGGGGATCGTCGCGCTCGCCCTGCTGGTCGGGCAATGGTTCCAGATGATCGTGCTGTCCGGGATCAGCGCCTCTCTGGTCAGTCGGGGCAGGGCGGATCCAGAACTCGACAACACCGCTTTCTGGATTGCCGCTGCCGCCGGTGCGCTGCTGTCGATCGCGACCTTCGCCCTGGCGGACTGGGCTGAAGCGGCGGCGGGGCATGCCGGCCTCGCCTGGGTGCTGCGCTGGCTCAGCATCGCCAATTTCCTCAGCGCGCTCAATCTGGTGCCTCAGGCCTGGCTGACGCGGGCGCTGCAGATGCGGCCACTGGCCACCCGCTCGACCATCTCCACCTTCGTCGGCGGCTGTATCGGCATCGGCCTTGCTGTTGCCGGCTATGGGGTGCAGGCGCTGGTCGCGCAGAATCTGGCGGTCGCGGTCGTCGGCACGTTGATCCTCTGGGCTGCCTGCCCGTTGCGGCCCCGCCTGCGCTTCTCGCGCGAACATGCGCGCGAGATCCTGTTCTACGGCCGTCATGTCGGCGTCACCGGCGCGGCCAATTTCTTCAACGCCAATTCGGACCTGATGGTAGTTGGTCTTGCGCTGGGTGGCGCGGCCACCGGCATCTATACCGTCGGCAAGCGCGCACTGCTGGCGGCCAATCTCATGCTGGCCCGTGCGCTGTCGCGGGTTGCGCTCCCCGTCTTTTCCCGGCTGAAGGACGATCCTGCCCGTCTGGCGGCAGCGTTCCTGCGCATCGTGTCGGCGACCGCGTCGATCACCACCCCCGCCTTTGTCGGCCTGTCGATCATATCGGACGAGTTCATCTTCCTGCTGTTCGGCCCGCGCTGGGCGGCGGCGGCGGACGTGATGCGCTATCTCAGCCTGTTCGGCGCCTTGCAGGCGATCGGCATCTATAATCAGGCCCTGATGCTCGCCATGGGCAAGCCGCAATGGCAGACCTGGCTGGCGACCATCTATGCCCTGGTCAATATCGTGACCTTCTTCTTCGCCGTGCATTATGGCCTTTGGGCGGTTGCCGCCGCCTTCACGGCACGGGCCTATCTTCTCTATCCCTTGTCGGTCTGGCCGGTGATGCTGTTGCTGCCGATCGGCTGGCGCGACTATTGGCGGGCGCTGCAGCCCAGCATCCTTGCTTCGCTGTTCATGGCGCTCGCCCTGTGGCTGTTCCGGGGGCAGTGGCAGGGGAGTCCACCCCTTGCCATGCTGCTTTGCACTATCGCCTTGGGGGCGATCTTCTACGCAATTGCCCTTGGCTTGCTGGGCCGGACATTGGTGATCGACATGGTCCAATTCGCGCGAGCGCGGGCCGACAGGAGCGTTCAGTCAGGTTAAGGTATTGGTGTAAAATCATTTATGAGTTGAAATGGCTTCGGGCCGTTGAAGCAAAAATCTGATTTTTCGAATATTGTGTAAAACTACCTACTATACTTCCCGTAGTTCGGTTGATAAATATTCTGCAATGCAGCAGAGTTTCCTGCAAAATTTGATCCAGATCAAGATAAGGTCAGGGTCGGTCGGGCGGTCATGAAAAGGGCGTCCAATCCCACAATATAAACCCTTAAAGGGTGATGGTCGCAACATTTGAAATAATTCTGGGCATCAGGCGCGGGGTTTGACTTATGTTTGCAGCTATCGGCAAGTTTCATGTTGCCCGCTTCCTGGCGGCTGACCCGCTGCGATACCCATTCTGGATGTCGCGATTGCGCTGTCTTCGGCGGCATGTGTCGTGGAGCGGGCTGGGGCGCTATGTCATGGCACTGGTGGTCCTCGCTCTGGCGATGGGGGCGGTCCTGGTGGACGGCCCGCAACTGCTGGCGGCGGAATATTATGTGATCTTCACGCTGGTGGCGTTGTCGGCGACCATGTTGTTCGGCGCGGGGCCGGGTGTTCTGACTGCCCTGGGTGCACTGGCGGCCGCCTATGGCCTGGTCGACATCGATTTCGGCGATGACAGTCTGTCCAATTCCTCGGCCTTCCTGCTCAGCCTGATTGCCGCCAATGTCGTCGCATTGCGCTCGACCTTCTGGCGCGCCCGGGCGGAGTTCCAGGCCGCCCATGTCAGCCGGTTGATGAAGCAGCTCAAGCTGCTGACCGACGGCGCGGCGCATTATGCGCTCTACATGACCGACATGTCCGGCTTTATCCTGCATTGGAACCGGGCGGCGGAGCGGTTCACCGGCTGGTCGGCACCGGACATCATGCACCGTCATGTCGGGCTGCTCTATCCCGACAGGACGGACATAAAGGAACGTCTGGCAGAGGCTTTCGTCCAGGCCAGGCAGCATGGCAGCTGGGAGTTCGACTATCGCTTCCACCGCAGCGACGGCACCAGCTATCTGCAGAATTGCGTGGTGACCGCCCTCTATGACAATGACGGGATGCTGCAGGGTTTTGCCAATCTGATCCGCGACGTTACCCTCGAACGCGCGCATGAATTTGCGCTGCAGGAACGCGAGAATGAATTGCGCCTCATCCTGGAGACCGCGCCCGACGGCGTGTTCGTGTTCGATGCGCAGGGCCATGTCGAATATATCAACGAAGCGGCCTCGCGCATGTTCGGCTACAGCCTGGCTGAGCTTCAGGGGCAGGATTTCGAAAGTCTGTTGCTGGTCTGCCCGTCGGGCGAGGAGCGGGTGGACGACCGGCCGTTCCGAATTGTGGAAATTACGCAAAAGGTCGAGCGCAAGCTGATCGGTCGACACTGCAACGGCTCCAATTTCGCAACCGAGATGACCTTCGTGCGGGTCGAGGCGAATGGCGGAACCCGCTTCACCGCCTTTGTCCGCGACCTGTCCGAGCAGGAAGCGACCAAGGCCCAGCTCGAAATCCTGCAGGCCGAAATGCTGGACGGAACGCGCTATAGTGCGATGGGCGCGATGGCCTCGATGCTGTCGCATGAACTGACGCAACCGTTGACCGCGCTGGCCGCCTATATGGAAGGCGGGGGCATCCTGCTGCGCCACCTGAACGTCAGCAACCGCAGGAAGCTGGAAGAGATATTCCATCTGGCAGCGCAAGAGTCGGTGCGCGCCGGAGCGATCATGCGTCATCTGCGCGATTTCGCCAGCAACGGCGAAGCGCAGCTGGAGGTGCAGGATATGGGCGAGATGGTCCGCAGCAGCATCGCGCTGGTGCGATCGACCGCCGCCAATGCACAGGTGCGGCTGGTGTTGCGGATCGATCCGGATGCCGGCCCGGTCTTCGCCGATCCCGTGCAGATTCAACAGGTCATCGGCAATCTGTGCCGTAATGCGATCGATGCGATGCGCGGCATGGATGAACGCGTCCTCAGCATCGATGCGCTGCGCATCGACGAACTTACCACGCTGGTCAGAATCACCGACACCGGAACCGGCATCGCCGCCGAAATCCGGGAGCGGCTGTTCGATGCCTTCGTCAGTACCAAGGAAGAAGGAACAGGGGTCGGATTGTCCATCTGTAGAACGATTGTGGAGGCCCATGGGGGGCGGATCTGGGTCGAACCCACACCAGCGGGCAGCTGCTTTTGTTTCACATTGAAGCGCAAGAAAGGGATTCTCTGTGGACGGAATGAAGACGATCCATATCGTGGACGACGAATATTCGGTCAGGGCAGCGACCGCCTTCTTGTTGGAGCTTGAAGGTTATTCGGTCCGCACCTGGCAGCGCGGCGCGCATTTCCTCGCCGCCGCCCCGACCGAACCGGCAGGATGCGTCATCCTGGATCTGCGGATGCCCGACATGGACGGGCTGGAAGTGCAGCGCCGGCTGAACGAGGCTGACCTCAATTTCCCGGTCATCATGCTGACCGGCCATGGCGATATCGCCGTGACCGTTGCCGCCATGAAGATGGGCGCCGTCGATTTCCTGGTCAAGCCGTTCGAGCGGCAAAGCCTGCTGCAGGCGGTGGAGAATGCCTGGTCGGTGCTGCATGACAATGGCGCGCGGCGGCAGCGGACGATGCAAGCGCAGGCGCTGGTCGAAAAATTGACGCCGCGCGAGCGGGACGTGCTGGCCGGCCTGACGATGGGCCTGCCCAACAAGCATATCGCGCTGCAACTGGGGATCAGCCCGCGGACGATCGAGATCCACCGGGCCAATCTGATGGCGAAGTTGAAGACACGCAACCTGTCCGATGCGCTGCGGGTCGCGTTCGCGGCCGGCATCGGGCGGCGGCTCGACGGATGAGAATGTCAATATCGCTGCCGGCGGGCCAGCCACTGGCGTGCCATCAGCGGCAGGGCCGCGATCAGCGCCAGTATCGCGATCGGCAGCCAGAATATCGCGAACAACCGGTCGATCGGTTCGACCTTCAAACTGGCCTGAGAGGCGCTCTGCAATCGCCACAGTCGACCAAGTCCGCACACCCATATGCAAAGGATGATCGCAAGACCTATGGTCAGGGCAACGCGCATTCCGATCCTCGCTCCGTTTGCTATGTTATGGCAAGAATGGGTCGCCTTTCCCATACGTAGCAATACAGAAACAGCGTGTGATTAATCTTGATTTGTTGTTGTATGGAATTGTGCTGAATCTATTTTGTAAATGATGGCATGAAATAAAGCGGTTCAATATGATAGGTAGTGGCACGGATTGATTGTCCATGCTGCCTATGTGCTTTTGTAGCAGTGCGGGGGTGGGCCTGGTCCTGAACCTCCCCAGGCAGATGGCGGTCGATGCCCGATCATGGGCCGTCATGGCGACAAGAGAGGGGTAGCCCTATGCCAAACCCAGATTTCGCATTGCAGGTCCGAACCGGCAACCGCGCGCGCTCGCCAATGGTGAAGCGTAATGTGCGCCTGTGGCTCTGCCTCCTGCTGGTGATGCTGGACGGCGTGGCCCTGTTCGTCGGTTTCGGCGCGGGCGTCTGGATTTCGCCGCTGCCCGGATTGAGCGGCGACATCGCCGCATCGCTGGCTGCCGGCGCGACGGTCTTCGCGATCATCGCTTTCCACAGTCAGGCTTATGCCGCCTCCTGCCTGACCAGCGCGGCCATCAGTTGTCGCACCGTGACGCTGGCGTTGGGCGGCACGATGCTGCTCTTCTTCCTGGTGGTGTTCGCGCTCAAGGCGATCGATGTCGTGCCGCGCTCGGCCGTGCTTGCGGGGCTCGCGAGCAGCCTGGGGCTGTTGCTGGTGCAGCGATCGCTGGTGGCCCATGCCGTGCGCCGCCGCTTTGGCAGCCAGCTCCTGGCCGAGATATTGATCGTGGATGGCTGTGCGCTGCCCAATGACTGTGGCAATGCGGCCGTGATCGATGCCTGCCATATCGGACTGCGGCCGGAGGAAGATGATCCCTTCAAGCTGCATCAACTTGGCATGTTGCTGCGCGATTATGACCGGGCGATCGTCCTCTGCCCGGCAGCGCGGCGCGCCAGTTGGGCACAGATACTCAAGGGCAGCAATGTCCAGGGCGAAGTCGTCGTGCCCGAAGTGGGCGAAACCATGCCGCTGGCGGTCGGTGGCTGGCTGGGTTCACCGACCCTGGTGGTTGCGCGTGGTCCGCTCAACCTTGCGGACCGGGCGAGCAAGCGGCTGCTCGACATCGCTCTCACCGTGCCGTTGCTCATCGCCCTGTTGCCGCTGCTGCTGCTGGTCGCGATCGCGATCAAGTTCGACAGCGCAGGGCCGATCTTCTTCCGTCAACAGCGGATCGGCCGCGGCAACCGGCTGTTCCGTATCTACAAGTTCCGCAGCATGCATGCGGATCGCGGCGACGCCGTAGGTAGCCGCTCGACCGGGCGGAGCGACGACCGGGTGACGCGGATCGGACGCCTGATCCGCCGCACCAGCATCGATGAGCTGCCGCAACTGTTCAATGTGTTGCTGGGCGAGATGAGCCTGGTGGGGCCGCGCCCCCATGCGCTGGGATCGACGGCGGAGGACGCCTATTTCTGGCAGGTCGATCGCCAATATTGGCACCGCCATGCGCTCAAGCCCGGCATTACCGGTCTGGCGCAGATACGAGGTTTCCGCGGCGCGACCGAAACCCGCGCCGACATTTTGCGGCGGATCGAATCCGATCTGGAATATCTGCACGGCTGGAGCCTGGCGCGCGACGTGGGCATCCTCCTGCGGACCTTCAACGTGCTGGTCCATCAAAAGGCTTTCTGATGTCCTGCCCGGAAATGCGGGCCGACTAGGCGATCATTCGCGCGCTGGTCCGGTGCTGCCGCGCGCGACCAGCGAGAAGGTGAAGCGCGGCGGCTCGCCCGGGCCGTTGATCAGCGCGTCGATCGCGGCGCGGCCCATATGGTCCAGCGGCTGGCGCACGGTGGTCAGCGGCGGCCAACTGGTGCGGCTCGCGGGCGTGTCGTCGAACCCGGCGACGGACAGATCCTCGGGCACGCGCAGGCCCAGATCATGCGCCAGCGTCAGCACACCCAGCGCCATCGGGTCGTTGGTCGCAAAGATCGCGGTCGGCCGGTCATCCCGCTGCAACAGCGCCTGGGCGCAGGCGATGCCGGACGCGAAATCGAAACTGCCCTGCATGAACAGGCTGTCGTCGATCGGCAGGCCGGCCGCCGCCATCCCCTCGCGAAAGCCCTCGACGCGCTGCAAGGCCGCCTTGTGGGTCGGGGGCGGGGTGATGACCGCGATCCGCCGATGGCCGAGCGTCGTCAGATGATCGGCCACCATCCGCCCGGCGGCATGTTCGGGCGTCGGCATGTTGATGCCACCGTTCGATGCCTCCGCCGTGCCGGCGATCCGGGCGCAGGGCAGGTTCAGCGCCACCAGCCGGTCGAGCAGCAGCGCGTCGTCGGACAGCGGCGGCACCAGGAACACGCCATCCGGGCGCAGCGCCGCGACCAGCCGGTCCAGCACTTCGATCCGCTCCTCGCCGCCGTCGGAAATCGGCTCCACCACCAGATGATAGCCCAGGTCGCGGCAGCGCGCCGCCGCGCCCGACTGGATGCCGCCGGTATAGGCGGGGGCGGGGTTGCTGTAGAGATAGGCGATCATGAAGGACCGGCCACCGGCCAGCCGCCGCGCCGACTGGTTGGGGCGATATCCCAGCTGCTCGATCGCCGCGTTCACCCGCTCGCGCAGTTCGTCGCTGACGTTCGGCGCCTTGTTGACAACGCGGGACACCGTCTTGATCGAGACTTTGGCGAGGGCGGCGACGTCGTGGATGCTGGGCATGATTTTCCTATAGGGCCGGTCCGAAGGCGGCTGGCCTCGCCATGGGGCGGTATGGCATTATGCCTCATAGTGGGAAGGGTGGAAGATGAGCAACGTCATTAATTTTCGTCTGGCGCGCAAGGCCAGGGATCGGGCGGACAAGGCGCAGGCGGCAGACAGCAACCGTGCCAAGTTCGGCCGGACAAAGGCGCAGAAACTTGCCGATGAGCAAGAAGCACGTCGCAAGGCGTCTTTGCTGGATGGCGCGCACCTTGAAAATAAGGATAAGTCGGACGGCGATGCTTGATGTCGTGAAGTCATGATATAAATCTGTTGTTCATGTTCGGAATGAATATCCATTCATATTGAGAGGGTATTTTTCAATTCATCGATATTGAAAAACAGATCGTCCCGCATTTGACGATATGTTTGAGGCGAATGGCGATGGTCGGCGGTTGATCTATCGCTATGACCAAGAATATTCGATCCATCCGTCCCGCCTCGGCCGCGATCGCCGCTGTCCTGGCATTGTCCGCAACGCCCCTGCTGGCGCAGGAGATGATGACGCCCCCGCCGGCCGCGCCTACTGCGCCGTCAACGGCGCCTGTCGATATCGCGCCTGCTGTGCCGGCGGCAGAGCCCGCACCCGCAGCGCCTGCCACACCGTCTGCGACTCCGGCGACGCCGGTCTTCGCGCCCAGCCAGCCGGTCGTGCAACAGGCCCCGCCGACTCCGGAGCCGCAGCCTGAAGCGCCTGCCGCACAGGAAAGCCGCGCTGCCCCTGCGACCCCGGCACCGCGCCGCGCGGAAGCCCGCCAGTCTGAACGTGCTTCTGAACCCGCTCCGGCGCCTGCTCCGACCCCGGCTGCGGCTGAACGTACCGAAGCGCCGGCGCCCGTAGCCCCGGCCGTTACGCCGGCTCCGGAACCGGCCGCCGTCACCCCGGTTGCAGCGCCGGCCGAACAGTCCTCGGCCCTGATCGATCCGGCGCTGCTGCTGGCGCTGGGTGGCGGTTCGCTGCTGCTGGTCGGCCTTGGCGCCACCGCTGTCGTCCGCCGTCGGCGTCAGCGTGTCGAGGCCGAGCGTGAAATGATCGCGCGGATCGAAACCGGCCCGGCTCCGGCACCCCTGCCGCTCGCACCTGCTGGGGTGGCTGCCCGTAGGCCGCTGGTCGCCACCACCGCGCCGGGCCATGATGTCGACGCGATGGTCGCCGCTGCCCCCAGCCGCGACAATCCCTTCCTGACCCAGCGCAATCGCCGTCGCCGCGCCCATTTCCTGCTCGCCCAGCAACAGGCGCTCCGCACGGCCGATCCGGTCGCCCGCGCCGCGCCGGTCGCAACCCCGGCCAGCGCCGCGGCGACCGATCGCAGCCAGACCGTCTATCGCTTCGGCAGCGACCGCGCCCGTCCGGGCCTGTTCAAGCCGCGCACCAGCTGATCGGCACTCTGTGTTGAAGGATAAGGGGACGGTGGCCTGCCATCGTCCCCTTTGTCTTGCCTGTCCTACAGTCCGCTTCGCCTGATAGAAGCAGGGGCAGGGGAGGACGCTGCGCTTTCCGATAGGATCAGCGTTCAGCAAGAATATGTCAAAATCTGCGGGAAATATGGGAAGTTAAGGCCCGCGGCCTCCAACAGGCGCCGTCGCGCTGTTGCGCTGGCCCGTCCCGCCTGTTACCGGCGCGCGGTTTATATCCCACGCCAATATTGGCCTGCATGAAGAGTCGCCCACCATGTCCGACCAGATCAATCGTATCGTCCTCGCCTTTTCGGGCGGCCTCGACACCAGCGTGATCCTGAAATGGTTGCAGCAGACCTATCAGTGCGAAGTCGTCACCTTCACCGCCGATCTCGGCCAGGGCGAGGAACTGGAACCCGCCCGCGCCAAGGCTCGCCTGATGGGCGTCAAGGAAGAGCATATCTTCATCGACGACCTGCGCGAGGAATTCGTGAAGGACTATGTCTTTCCGATGATGCGCTCCAATGCGCTCTATGAAGGCCTCTACCTGCTCGGCACCTCGATCGCCCGTCCGCTGATCGCAAAGCGCCAGATCGAGATCGCCAAGATGCTGGGCGCCGACGCCGTCAGCCATGGCGCCACCGGCAAGGGCAATGACCAGGTCCGCTTTGAGCTGGGCTATTACGCGCTGCAGCCCGACATCAAGGTGATCGCGCCCTGGCGCGAATGGGATCTGACCAGCCGCACCCGGCTGATCGAGTTCGCCGAACAGCACCAGATCCCGATCCCGCGCGACAAGCGTGGCGAAAGCCCGTTCTCGACCGACGCGAACATGCTGCACACCAGCTCCGAGGGCAAGGTGCTGGAGGATCCGTGGGAGGAGACCCCGGACTTCGTCTATTCGCGCACCGTCAACCCGGAAGACGCGCCTGACGCGCCCGAATATATCACGATCGATTTCGAGCGTGGCGACGGCGTCGCCATCAACGGCGTCGGCATGTCGCCGGCGACGCTGCTCGAAACCCTCAACGAATATGGCCGCAAGCATGGCATCGGCCGTCTCGACCTGGTCGAGAACCGCTTCGTCGGCATGAAGTCGCGCGGCATGTACGAAACGCCGGGCGGCACCATCTATCACCTCGCCCATCGCGGCATCGAGCAGATCACGCTCGACCGTGGCGCTGCCCATCTGAAGGATGAGCTGGCCCCCAAATATGCCGAGCTGATCTATAACGGCTTCTGGTTCTCGCCCGAGCGCGAGATGCTCCAGGCTGCGATCGATCACAGCCAGGAAAAGGTGACTGGCACGGTCCGCCTCAAGCTCTACAAGGGCGGCGTCTATGTCGTCGGCCGCAAGTCGCCCTACACGCTCTACAGCGAGAAGGTCGTGACCTTCGAAGACGATGCCGGCGCCTATGACCAGCGCGACGCGGCGGGCTTCATCAAGCTCAACGCGCTCCGCCTGCGCCTGCTGGGCCGCCGTGACGGCCTCTGATTAGCGCGGCATTGATGTTTCGGGGGAGGCCCCGGTCCGCACATAAGCGGGCCGGGGCCTTTCTCTTTTCCGCCAGATACAAATTGCGACAACTTATCGGGTGACATGACAAAGTTGCGGGACAAGTCTTGCCGATAAGCGACGTCAAGGATGGTCGACACGCCATCCACGACTGAACTTGGAAGGAAAGACCCAATGCTCCGCAATTTCTTCGCCACCGTCGCGGTCGGTTCGCTGTTCGTCGGCGGGCTGGCGGCCACCCATGTCGCCTTCGCGCAGGATGGTGGTCCGGGGCCGCGCGGCATGCGCGGTGGTCCGATGATGCCCGGGCCGCGTGGCGGCCCAATGATGATGGCTGATGCGAACAAGGACGGCACCATCACCAAGGCGGAACTGACCGCCTCGCTCGAAGCCCGCTTTGCCCAGCTCGACGCCAACAAGGATGGCAAGCTGACCAAGGAGGATCATGACATCCGCCGCCAGCAGCGTCTGGACGAACGCTTCGCCGCGCTCGACACCGACAAGAATGGCCAGATCAGCAAGGCCGAGTATCAGGCCGGCCACCAGCCTCGCGCCGATCGCGGCCCTGAAGCCGGCAAGCCCGGCGGCCCCGACGGCAAGCGCTGGGGTGGGCGTGGCCATGGCGGTCCCGGCCGCGGCATGATGCACCGTGGCCCCGGCTTCGGTGACGCCGACAAGGACGGCACGATGACCAAGGCGGAATTCATGGCCGGCTCGCTCGCCATGTTCGACAAGGCCGACGCCAACAAGGATGGCAAGGTCACGGCCGAGGAAATGAAGGCCGCCCGCCAGGCTATGCGTGGTCCCGGTCGCGGCCATGATCGTGGTCCGGGCCGTGGCCCCGGCCCCGACCAGGCACCGCCGCCGCCCGCCAACTGATCGTCTCGGCCGGCCCCGTCCATGCCCCCTTGTGAGCGGCGGCCGGCCAGAACGGGAAGGGCGAAGACGGTTCCCCCTGCCGCCTTCGCCCTTCCAACCCATTCCCTCCCATGACACAAGCGGACCATGAGCGAACGACCCCATCTCCTGCTCGTCGATGACGAGCGATCGATCCGCGAGCCGCTGGCCCAATATCTCTCCCGCAACGGCTTCCGCGTGACGGCGGTCGAGAATGCGGCGGAGGCGCGGCTGCGTCTGGCCGCCAATGCCATCGACCTCGTCATCCTCGACATCATGATGCCTGGCGAGGATGGCCTGTCGCTCTGTCGCCACATCCGCGAGACCAGCGAGATTCCTGTGATCCTGCTCACCGCCCGCTCCGAAGAGACCGACCGCATCGTCGGGCTGGAAATGGGCGCCGACGATTATGTGCTCAAACCCTTTTCGCCGCGCGAACTGGTCGCCCGTATCAAGGTGATCTTCCGCCGCGTCGCCACCGGCGGCCAGCGCGTCACCGCGCCCGACGGCGCCACCTATGCCTTTGCCGGCTGGTTGCTGAAGACGCAGGAACGCACCCTGGTCGATGCCGAGGGCGTCTCTCTGCCCCTCTCGACCGCCGAATATAATCTGATGATGGCCTTCGCCACGCGGCCCAATCAGGTGCTCAGCCGCGACCAGTTGCTCGACATCACCCAGGGGCGCGAGGCCAATGCCTTCGACCGGGCGATCGACAACCAGATCAGTCGCCTGCGCAAGAAGATCGAACCCGACGCCAAGAACCCGACGCTGATCAAGACCGTCTGGGGCGGCGGCTACACTTTGTCGGCGGAGGTCCGCAAACTGTGAAGCAATTGCGCCTTTGGCCGCAAAGCCTGGTTGGACAGATCATCGTCCTGGTCGCGATCGCGCTGTTCGTGGCGCAGGCGATCAATTTCGGCCTGCTGCTGCGCGAACGCAACCGGGTCGAGCTGACCAGCCAGACCGCGCCGGTCGTCTATCGCGTCATCAACGCGCTCGATGTCCGGCCCGATCGCTGGCCGGGGCGGGATAATCGGGAACAGGGCGAGGATCGTGACCGGGATCGTCGCAATGTCGATTTTTCAACGACGCGCCCGACCCTGACCGGCAAGCCGCGCCCCGATGTCGAGGCGCGCGCGGCCGCCATGTTCGAGGATATCGGCCTCACCGTCCATGCGATCGCCGCAGCCGAGGATAGCCGCATCATGCCGCTGCGCCGCTGGGAACAGATACGCAGCCGCGCCACCGGGGAAGCGCCGCGCGACCATCGTGTCGGTCGCCTGACCCTTGCGGTCGAATATGAGCCGGGCAAATGGCTGTCGACGGAGGCGCGCATCGGCAGCCGCCCGCCACGCTTTGGCGGCTGGCTGGTCGCCCAGACGCTGATCCTCTACGTCATCGTCCTTATCCCCCTGCTCTGGATGGGGCGCCGTTTCGCCAGCCCGCTCAAGCAGCTCACCGGTTCCGCCCGCCAGTTCGCCAGGACCGGCTTGGCCGATCCGGTCGAGGAAAGCGGACCGGGCGACGTGCGCCAGCTCACCACCGCCTTCAACGCCATGCGCGCGCGGATCATCGCCATGCTGGATGAAAAGGACCGGATGCTCGGTGCCATCGGCCATGACCTGCGCACCCCGCTCGCCTCGCTGCGCGTCCGCACCGAATCGGTCGAGGATGAGGGCGAACGTGCCCGCATGTCGCAGACGATCGAGGAAATGAACCGGATGCTCGACGACATCCTCTCGCTCGCCCGCGCCGGCCGCAGCAGCGAGACCGCGCAGAAGGTCGACCTCACCTCGCTCGCCGACGCCGTCGTGGAGGATTTCATCGAACTGGGTTCACCGGTCGACATGATCGACAGCGATCGCGCCGTCGCCTTCGTGCGCGCCCAGCAGATCCGCCGTGCGCTGCGCAACCTGATCGAAAACGCGATCGTCTATGGCGACCGCGCCCATGTCAGCGTCCAGCATCAGGATGGCGCGATCCGCATCATCGTGGCCGACGAAGGGCCGGGTATTGCCGAGGACAAGATGGGCGAGATGATGGAGCCCTTCACCCGGCTCGAAGGCTCGCGCAACCGGGAGACCGGCGGCGCCGGCCTGGGCTTGGCCCTGGTCCGCGCGATCATGGCCGAACATGGCGGATCGCTCCAGCTCGCCAACCGCCCCGGCGGCGGCCTCGAAGCCAGCCTCGTCCTCCCGGCCTGAGGGCCATTCCTCCCCAAGATCGCTTGGGGAGGGGGACCGCTCGCGTAGCGAGTGGTGGAGGGGCACAGGCCCGATAGCGCAGAGTCGGAAAGCGGCGGCCCTAGCTTGCCAGCGGCCGGATCATCGCCGGCGTCTCCACCGTGACCGGCGCCACCGGCGGCAGGTCGGGCAGTGCTCTGTCCACCGTCACCGGCTCGCCGCTTTCGACCAGCGCGATCGCCTCGGCCTCATTCGCCACCGCCGGCGGCGATCCGCGCAGCGGCATACCCGCCGTCTCGCGCACCGTCAGCATGGTCAGCAGGCCGATCAGCGCCGCGCCCATCAGATAATAGGCCGGCACCAGCGGATCGCCGGTCTTCTGCACCAGCCAGGCGGTGATCAGCGGGGTCGTGCCGCCGAACAGCGAGACCGAGATGTTGAACGCGATCGACAGCGCGCTGTAGCGCACCGGCGTATAGAAGAGCGCGGGCAGGGTGGAGGGCATGGAACTGGTGAAGCAGACCAGCGCGATCCCCAGCAGCATCAGCCCCAGGAAGATCAGCGCGTCATTGCCCGTGCCGATCAGCAGCATGCACGGCACCGACAACAGCATCAGCGCGAGGCAGGCGCCGATGATCATCGGCCGCCGGCCCAGCCGGTCGCTGAACAGCCCGCCCACGACATTGAGCGGCATCATCACCAGCATCACGATGATGATCAGCAGCAGCCCCTTGGTCTCGGCATAACCCATGGTCACGCTGAGATAATTGGGCATGTAGGTCAGCAGCATATAGTCGGTGACGTTGAACACCAGCACCAGCCCGACGCACTTCAGCAGTTGCCGCCAATGGACGCGAAACAGGGTGCCCAGCCCCGGCCGCTCGCTTTCGCGCGCGTCGATCTGTTCGCTATAGGCCTGGAATGCCGGTGTCTCCTCCAGCTTCAGCCGCATGTAGAGGCCGAGCAGCCCCAGCGGCCCGGCGACCAGGAAGGGAATGCGCCAGCCCCAGTCGAGCATCTGTGCGTCGGTCAGCGACATCTGCAGGGCGGTGACGGTGCCGGCGCCGGCGATATAGCCACCCAGCGTCCCGAACTCCAGCCAGCTACCCATCAGGCCGCGTTTCCGGTCGGTCGAATATTCCGCGATGAAGGTCGCCGCGCCGCCATATTCGCCGCCGGTCGAAAAGCCCTGCACCAGCCGCGCAGCGAGCAGCATCAGCGGCGCGCCGATGCCGATCTGCGCATAGGAGGGGATGAGGCCGATGGAAAAGGTGCCGACAGCCATCAGGATCATGGTCATCGCCAATATCTTGTGCCGGCCATAACGGTCGCCCAGTGGCCCGAACACCAGTCCGCCGAGCGGCCGGACCAGGAAGGCGACGGTGAAGGTGGCGAAGGTCGCGATCAGTTGCAGCGCCGGATCGCTCGACGGGAAGAAGACATGGCCCAGCGTGACGGCAATATAGCCGTAAACCCCGAAATCGAACCATTCCATGGCATTGCCCAATGCCGCGGCGCCAACGGCGCGGTTCAGCAGCGACCGATCGACGACGGTGACGTCCTCGACCTGCATGTCGCGTCGGCGCTTGAACCAGCCGAAATGGATGTGGCGCGCGGCATGCGCGGCGGATGTGGACACATTATTCTCCCGGCCCGTCCAGGCGGGCACGCGGGGCGCGCCTCATTGCCATCGGACAGGCGATGTCGGCCGATAATCAGGGCCTTGGAACGTTGCGACGCCGCATGGGGCATCAAGCGAGGAGCCGCCCATATAGGCAGTTGCCCGCGAAAAGGTGCAACAAAGGGGCGGGCCGTGCCTTCATGGGGGTGAGCCGACCCTGGCTGTCCTATTTGCGCCTTCTGGTTTATGCTGCGTCGCGATGGATTTTGGACCGGACATGACGATGCAGGGGTTGGAAATATGATTTCCAACCCCTGCATCAAAATTGCCGAATGTGCGGGAAATATGGGAAGTTAAGGCGGCGATTTCCTATTTTTCCGCCCCGACGGTCCGCCTCAATGCTTGCCCGGCTTGGACGATGTCCCGGCCGCCGTCGGATTGATCAGTGCCGCGCCGCTGGGCAGGCCGGTGCCGCCCATGTCCAGCTTCTGCGCCTGTTCCCGCGCGACCCGCTGCGGATCGTCCCGCTCCTTGATCGCCGCCTGGGTTTCGGGATCCTGCGCATCATCCTCGTCGGCCGAGGAATTGCCGCCTCGGGTCCAGCCCAGGACGACCGACATGCGTCGGTTGCGCGGATCATAGGCGTCGCTCTTCACGAACGGCTCGCGATCGGCGACCCCCTCGATCCGGGCGAAGCGGGCATTGGGAATGCCGGTTTCAGCCAGCGCCTTGCGGGTCGATTCCGCACGGGCGGACGACAGCATCCAGTTGTTCATGGTCCGGCCCGACGCATAGGGCAGGCCATCGGTATGGCCGCGCACGATCAGCGGGTTGGGCATGGTCTGCAGGGCGTCGGCGACCTCGGCGATCAGCGCGCGCGCCTCGGGCACCAACTGGTCGGTGCCCGACCGGAACATCGCGAAGTCCGCCTCGTCGATCAGGTCGATGCGCAGCCCTTCGCGGGTTTCGGTGAAGCGGACATTCTTGCGCAGCTTGGCCAGCCCCTTCTTGGACATACGGTCCTCAAGCTGCTTCTTGATATTCTCGAACTTCTGCCGGTCGGCCGCGCGCAGCGCCTTGCCGCCCTGGTCCTTGGTGCCGGTGGCGTCACGCGGGATGGTGATGGCCAGATTGCCCTGACCGCCCGTCGTCGGATAATTTTCCTTCGCCATCAGGCTGTCGCCGCCGAACATGCCGGTGGACCCCGCCGAATTCATCTTCAGCTCGACCAGCGTCGGGGTGAAATAGTCGGCCAGCGCCTTGCGCTGTTTTTCGGTGGTCGCACCCAGCAGCCACATCAGCAGGAAGAATGCCATCATCGCCGTCACGAAGTCGGCATAGGCCACCTTCCAGGCGCCACCATGATGGCCGCCATGCCCTTCGACGATGATCTTCTTGACGATGATCGGCCGGGGTTCGGGCTCGTTCGCGCCGCGCTTCTTCTCCGCCATGGCTTATTTGTTCCGCATGCCGTCGAACACTTCGGCAAAGCCGGGCTGGTTCGCATGGATCAGGCTGGAACGGGCGGCCTCGATCACCAGCGGCTGCGGATGGCCGTGCAGCGAGGCGATGATGATCTGCTTGACGACATGATAGATGGCGCCGTCCTGCTCGATCACCGCGCGGCAGCGATTGGCGAAGGGATTGACCATGCCATAGGCCAGCAGCACGCCCAGGAAGGTGCCGACCAGCGCCGAGCCGATCATGCCGCCCAGCACCGAGGGCGGCTGGTCGATCGATCCCATGGTCTTCACCACGCCCAGCACGGCGGCGACGATGCCGAGGGCGGGGAGGGCGTCGGCCAGGCCCTGCAGATTGTCGGCAGGCTTCAGCGATTCATGATGATGGGTCTTCAGGCTGTTATCCATCACCTCCTCGACCGCATGCGGATCGAGCGTGCCCGAAGACACCACGACCAGGCGCAGCGTGTCGCTGATCAGGTGGATCAGCGTCTTGTCCTTCATCAGCTTGGGATATTCGCCGAAGATGGGCGATGTGCCCGGATCTTCGATATGCGGCTCCAGCGCCACCGGGCCTTCGACGCGCAGCGTCTTCATCAGCTTGCTGACCAGGAAGATGCAGTCCAGAAAGTCCTGCTTCTTGTACTGCGGCCCCTTGAACACCTTGGCCAGGCCGCCGCCCAGCGCCTTAAGGTCGGAACCCGAATTGCCGATGATCAGGGCGCCGACGGCGGCGCCGCCGATGATGATCATTTCGTGCGGCAGCGCGTGCAGCACCGGTCCGATGTCGCCGCCGGTGAAGATGAACCCACCGAAGACCATGCCCAAAAGCACGACAAGGCCGATGATTGCAAACATGGTGTTCCCCGAAAATGCGCCTGGAGGCGGTGGCTCCGTCGGCGCCTCGTGGCGCCAGTCCCTTTCTGGTTAATACGGACTGGTTACCGTCTGCTTTAGGACGGCGACGCTTTTTCGCCGCCTTTAGCTGATCAGGTCGAACAGCGTCTGCTGGTTGATCCGCGCAAAGGCGGACTGGGCCGCCTCCAGCTGCAGCAACTGCGCCTTCACGTTCGAAATGACCGTCGTCAGATCGGCCGATTCCAGTGTGTCGCGCCGTTCCGACAGGTTGATATCGACATCGGTCAGGCGGGTGCCGATCACCTCCAGCCGGTCGGCGCGCACGCCCTGCTTGGCGCGCTCCACCACGACCCGATTCTGGCCGATCTGGATCGCATCCAGCGAACTGGCGAGGTCGGTGTCATTGCCGCCTTCGACCGCGTCGATCGCCTTGCCCAATATGTCGTCCAGCGACATCGGCGTGCCATTGACGTCGATATTTTCGGAGATTTCCTGCTTGGTGCCGACCACCGCCAGGTTGAGGCCGCGGCTCACCGGCACCAGCACGCTCTGGCCGTCGTCGAATACCGACACGCCCTGATAATCCTTCTGGTTCAGCAATTCGCCGACCGTGGTGCGGATCGTCTTGAGTTCCTCGGCGATCGCGGCGGCGCTGGTATCATTCAGCGCGCCGTTGCGCGCCGACGTGATCAGCTCCTGCGCCCGCGTCATCAGATTGTTGATTTCTTCCAGATTGGCTTCGGCATTGCCGGCGCGCGTCGTGCCATAGCTGACATTGGTCTGCCAGGCCGATTGCTGCGCCTGGGCGCGGCCGATGTCGGACACCTGGACCCAGGCCAGCGCGTCATCGGACGGCTTGTTCAGGGTTATGCCGGTCGAAATCGCGGTCTGCCCGTCGACAATGCTCTGCGACAATTGCTGTTGCCGGCGGATCTCGGCGAGCATGATCTTGTTGGTGATGCCTACCATGTCTCAGCGTCCTTCCGTCACATGATCTGCAGGATTGAATCGACCGTGTCCTTGGCCACCTGCAGGATCTTGGCGCAGCCCGAATAGGCTTGCTGGATCCGCAGCAGGTCTGCCGCCTCCATGTCGAGATCGACGCCGCTCACCGCTTCGCGCGCGGCGACCGCCTGGTCGCTGCGGCCCTGGGCCGTGGTCTTTTCCGCCGTGCTGGCGGTCAGAAGATTGGCGTGGCTGGTGATCAATGTCGTCCAGCCCTGTTCGACGCTGCCGCTGCCGCGCAACGTCGATGATACTGTCAACAGATTGCCGTTCAGCGTGCCGTCGGCCGACTTGGTCGCCAGGTCCGTCGGCTCCACGTCCAGCGCGACCAGCGTCGCAGCACTGCCACCATAGGACAGCAGCGGCACGCCGGCGGCGCCGGCATCGGTATAGCCCTGCGCATGCCAGGCATTGACGTCGGTGGCGAACTGCTCGGCCAGCGTGTCGAGGCTGGCACGGCGTTCGGCGGTGGTGTCGGCCGATGCGAACAGCCCGCCCAGCGTGCCGTTGGACGGCGCGGCGAGGGCTGTGCCATCGGACAGCGCCAGCGACAGCCGGCCGTCGGTGGCGGACGCGGTCACCGCGACCGACGCGGCGGTATCACCCGACACCAGGGTGGTGCCGTTATAGCTGATCTCGGCGCTGTCATGTGCGCCGAAGCTGATCGTGACATTCAGGTTCGCCGACAGTGTCTGCAGCGCGGAATCGCGGCTGTCGAGCAACTGGGCATAGGCCGACGTGCCCGGCTGCGCGCGCAGCAGGCTGTTGTTGATGGCGGCCAGCGACGACAATTGCTGGTTGATCGTCTGGGCCGACGCCTGCGCCTCGGTATTGATGCCGGTCGATACGGTTTCCAGGTCGGCGGCGGTCTGGCGGAAGGATTCCGCGACGCGGCCGATGCTGTCCAGCGTGGTGACGCGCAGCGACGTGTCGCTGGGGCTGGCCGCCAGCTTGTCCAGATTCTGGTACATGGTCGTCATCAGCTGGCCGACGCCGGTGGGGGTGTCGTTGAGTGCGGTTTCGATGTCGGTCTGCCAGCGCACCCGCGCATTGGCGCTGCCCAGCGCCATGGCGGTGATGCGCACCGACGCATCCAGATAGGGGTCGGTGCCGCGATTGATGCTGGCGACCTGGGTGCCGCCGAAATTCGCCTTGGCGACATAGGTCGCCATGGTCGCGGTCGACGATCCCGATTCCACCGTCGTCACCGACCGGCGGGCATAGCCGTCGGTGCTGGCATTGGCGATATTTTCGGAAATGGCCGCCATCGCCGTGCGATAGGCCTTGGTGCCCGACGCACCGATGATGAAAAGATCGCTCATGCGCCCTCAGCCGTGTTTGCCGTGCCGGTCGCGGTCGCGCTGCCGGTCTGGGCCGGGCTGTCGTCCTTCACGCGGGCACCGAACTGGTGCATCAGCAACTCGGCGATGCCCATCGCGCCCTTGGTCGACATGGCGTCGGCGGTGCGCGCATCGGCCATGTCCTGAAATTGCTGGGTCGCGCCTGAATCCGTGATGCCCTCGGCCAGGCTGGCCGATCGCATCGCGCCGATCATCTGGCGCAGGAATACCGCTTCGAACTGCTGCGCCGCCTTCTGCAGCGCCGCCTTGGTCTCGAAGGGGTTGGACGTGCCGCTCGCCGCGGTTGCGTTCGATACCTGCATCACAACACCACCAGTTCCGCTTTCATCGCGCCCGCCTGTTTCAGCGCCTCAAGAATCGCGACCATGTCCGCCGGGGAGGCCCCGATGGCGTTGACCGCCTTGACTATATCGGCCAGCGACGCCCCACCTTTAAAATTAACCATCGGTTTTTTCTGCTCGTCGATGCTGATGCTCGACGATTGCTCGACCGCGGTCTGGCCCTGGCTGAAGGGTGCGGGCTGGACGACGCGGGGGCTTTCATTGACGCTGACGGTCAATTTGCCATGGGCGACGGCCGCCGGATGGATCTTCACCGCGCCGTTGATGACGACGGTGCCGGTGCGGGCGTTGACGATAACGCGGGCAGGGGCGTCGGCGGGCGTGACCTCGATATTCTCGATCATGCCCATCATCAGGATGCGTTCTTCGGCGCCGGGCGTCGCGTCGATCGCGACCGACACGGCATCGACAGCGCGGGCGCGTCGATCGCCAAAGGTCTTGTTGATGCCGTCGGCCACGCGCAGGGCGGTGGTCAGGTCGGCTTCGGACAGGTTGAAGGTCAGGCTGGGCGCGGTGTCGAATCCGGTGGCAACCGCGCGTTCGACCGTGGCCCCCTCGGGGATACGGCCGGCGGACGGGATGTTCACCGATACCTGACTGCCATCGGCGCCGGACACGCCCAGGCCACCGACGGCCAGATTGCCCTGCGCCATCGCATAGATTTCATTATCGGCACCGCGCATGGCCGTCATGATCAGCGTGCCGCCGCGCAGCGACTTGGCCTTGCCCAGCGCAGAGACGGTGACGTCCAGCCGCTGGCCGGGTTTGGAGAAGGCGGGCAGGTCGGCGGTCACCAGCACGGCAGCCGCATTTTTGAGGGCGGGGTTGACCCCGGCGGGCAGGGTCAGGCCAAAGCGCGAGACCACGCCCTTCATGCCCTGCACCGTATATTCGATGCTGTCGTCACCCGTGCCGGCAAGGCCCACGACGATGCCATAGCCGGTCAACTGGTTGGGACGGACGCCCTGGAAGGTGCCCAGATCCTTGATGCGTTCGGCATGGGCCGGCGCGGCGATCAGCGCCAGCAGCGGCAGGAGAAAGCGGAACAGGCGTGTCATGGCGGTCCGGGTCTCCATCAGAAGGGGCTGATCATGGTAAAGAAGCGCTGCAGCCAGCCCTGACGGCTGGCGCGGGCGATCTCGCCCTTGCCGGTGTAGATGATCTTGGCGTCGGCGACGCGAGTCGACAGGATGCGGTTGTCCGGGCCGATATCGGCCTGGCGCACCAGGCCGCTGATCTGGATGAACTCGTCGCCGCGATTGAGCGTCAGCGCCTTTTCGCCCTTCACCAGCATGGTGCCGTTGGCATAGGCGGCGGCGACGGTCACGGTGATCTCGCCGTTCAGCGCGTTCGACTGGGTCGCCGCGCCCTTGCCGGTAAATGTGTTGTTGCCGCCCATCGAGACATCGCTGGCGGAGAAGAGCTTGGACAACGGACCGGTTGCCGGCGGGGTCAGGCCCAGCGAGCCGCTGCGGTTGGTATCCGCGCTGTTGCTCTTGGTCGCCTGGGTCCGTTCGACCAGCACGATGGTGATGATGTCGCCGACATTGCCTGCCCGCGCGCCACTGGTCAGGGGCGTATAGCCGGTCGATACCTGGAAGATCGAGCCATTGGCCTGCGGCGCCTGTGGCTGGGCGATGACGGTCGGCGCATAATATTCGCGCTCGACCTCGCGCTTCTTCTTGGCCGCAAGAGCAGGCGACGCGGCCATGGATACAATGGCGAGGACGACGAGCGAAGTGGAGAGGGCGCGCATCAGTCCGCTCACATATTCTGGTTGGCGTATTGGAGCATTTCGTCCGTCGCCTTGATCATCTTGGAATTGACCTCATAGGCGCGCTGGGTCTCGATCATGTCGACCAGTTCCTCAACGATGTTGACGTTCGAGGTTTCCAGATTGCCCGAGCGGATGAGGCCGCGGCCTTCCAGGCCTGCGGTGCCGACCTGCGGCGTGCCGCTGGCGGCGGTCTCGACCAGCAGGTTGCCGCCGATCGACTGTAGCCCCGCCGAATTCATGAAGCTGGCCAGTTCGATCTGGCCCAACTGGGTCGGTTCGCTTTCGCCCTGCAGCGTCGCCGACACGGTGCCGTCATTGCCGACGGTGACCGACGTCGCGCCCTGGGGCACGGTGATCTGCGGGATCAGCGGCAGGCCGTCACTGGTGACGACGGTGCCCTCGGCGGTGACGCTGAAATTGCCGGCACGGGTATAGGCGGTGGAACCATCGGCCTGCTGCACCTGGAAATAGCCCGATCCCTCGATCGCCATGTCCAGCGCATTGCCGGTTTCCTGCAACGTGCCCTGCGTGTTGATCTTGCTCGTGCCCTGCAACGAGACACCCGAACCCAGATTGAGGCCGGTGGCGAACTTGTTCTGGCTATCGCTGTTGGCGCCGGCGGCGACGATCTGCTGATAGGCCAGCGTCTCGAAGTCGGCCCGGTCCTTCTTGAAGCCGGTGGTGTTGACGTTCGCCAGGTTGTTGGCGATCACGCGCATCTTCGTGTTCTGCGCGTCAAGGCCGGTGCGGGCGACATGAAGGGCGGCGTTGGTCATCGTTCAATCTCCGTGCGGCTCCCCGAAGGGATGCTCATGCGTCGTTCACAGCAAGATGCGTGCCAGAATTAACCATCCAGTTTCATGAGCGATGCGCCGCCGTCATCCATCTGCTTGGCGGTGTCGATCATCTTGATCTGGGTTTCCCAGGCGCGGCTGGCTTCGATCATCTGGACCAGCGCGGCGGTGGCGTTGACGTTCGATCCTTCCAGCGATCCCGATGTGACGGTCGCGATCGGATCTTCGGGCAGGGCGCCGCCATTCACTTCGCGGAACAGCCCGTCGGTGCCCTTGGCGATGCTGGAACCGGCGGCATTGACCAGTTTCAACTTGTCGATCTGCTGCGGATTGGCCGGGTCGCCGCCTTGGGGTACGCCCCAAATGCTGCCATCCTGGGCGATCGACACGCTGTCCATCTGGGGCAGGGTGATCGGGCCGCCCTGGCCCAGCACGGCCAGGCCGTCGCCGGTGGTCAGCAGGCCGCTGTCATTGACCTTCAGGTCGCCGCGGCGCGTATAGGCTTCCTGCCCGTCCGGGGCCTGAACGGCGAGCAGTGCGTCGCCGTTCATTACCACGTCCAGCGGATTGCCGGTTTCGGTGACCGCCCCCTGCGCCATGTCGGCGGCGATCACCTGCTCGGAGGCCTGAGCCCGGGTATCGAAGGTATCGCCCTTGATCCAGCGTGTCTCGGCATTGGCGATTTCGGCACGAAAGCCGACCGTGTTGGCGTTCGCGAGATTGTTCGCGATCGACGCCTGGCGAGCCATCGCACCGCGCATCGCGGTCAGTGCCGTGTTGACGAGCCGGTCCATGGGCTACCCCTTCTACCCTAAGCCTTAGCTACGGATGTTGACGATCGTGGTGGTCAGCGTGTTGGCCGCCTCGATCGCCTTCGAGTTCGCCTGGAAGTTGCGCTGGGCTGCGATCAGCTGGACCAGTTCGTCGGTGATGTCCACGTTGGAACGTTCCAGCGAACCCGAGTTCACGGCGCCGAACATGCCCTGGTTGGGCGTGCCGATGATCGCGCTGCCGCTTTCCACGGTCGAGGTCCAGTGCGCGTCGCCCTGCTGGCGCAGGCCCTCCAGGCTGTTGAACGATGCCATGGCGACCTGTCCCAGATAGACGGTCGAACCGTCGGCATAGATGGCCGACACCAGGCCGTCCTTGCCCACGCCGACGCTGGTCAGCTGCGCGCCATCGGCTTCGCCCTTGTAGGTGGTCGGGATCTGCAGGTCGGTGAGGTCGTTGGGCGTCGTCGAGTTGGTCGGCGGCGTCGTGATCTCGCCGGTGTCGGGATCGACCGCGAACACCTGGATGCGCGAGCCGGTGGTGTCGACGGCATAGCGGTCATTGTCGACCGAGAAGGCGCCGTTGCGGGTATAGCTGATGGTGCCGTCTTCGCCCTTCACGGTGAAGAAGCCCTCGCCCGAGATCGCCATATCCAGCGTCTTGTCGGTGGTTTCGATCGTGCCCTGGGTGAACTGCTGGGTGATACCCTGCACGCGCACGCCCTGGCCGGCGACCTGATGGGTGGTCTGCATCGGCGCAGCGGCAAAGATGTCACCGAACTGGGCCTTGCTCTTCTTGAAGGCGGTCGAGTTCACGTTGGCGACGTTGTTCGAGACGGCGGACAGGTCGGCCTGTGCGCCCTTGAGGCCGGAAAGCGAAACATAGAAGGACATGGCGTAGCTCCTTGGGTGAAAAGGATGGGTGAAATTACATCAGGCTGATCGCGTCGGTCGGAGCGAAGCTGCCGAGCGCGGTGATCAGTTTGGAGGAGGAACCGTCGGCGGGTGACTGGACGGCGGCGATGGTGGCCCAGGTCGCGACCTGGCTGGTGGTGCCGCCATTGACCTTGACCTGCAGGGCGGAGGAGGAAACGGTTTCCCCCGCATCATCCTTGCCGTCCCAGTAGAAGGCGACCTCGCCGGCGCTCTGTGCGCCCAGGTCGATCGACTTGACGACATTGCCGTCGCCATCGACCAGGTCGACGCTGACGGCATCGCTGGCGCCGCTCAGCGTGATCTGGCCGGCATAATAGCCGCTGGAATCGGGCACCGCGACATTGCTCTGGACCAGCATCGACTTGCCGATCCAACTGGCCGCATCGCCAAGCCGGGTGCCGCTCAGTTCCGAAGCCAGCGACTTCAGCGACTGGTTCATCTCGGCAATGCCGGTCGACTGGGTGATGGTCGCCATCTGTGACACCATCTCGGTATTGTCGACCGGTTCGAACGGATCCTGATACTGCATCTGCGCGGTCAGCAGCGTCAGGAAGCTCGACTGATCCATGGTCGCGCTGCCCGTGCCGACATTGGCATTCGGGTTGTAGACCGAAAGGCCTGCGCTATCGGTGACGGTAGACGTCGTCGTCATTTGCCGATCCTTATGGTTTCGAGCATCAGGGATTTGGCGGTGTTGAGCACCTGCACATTATTCTGGTACATGCGGGCGGTCTCGATCATGTCGACCATCTCCGCATTGCTATCGACCGCGGCTTCCCAGACATCGCCATTGGCATCGGCCAGCGGATGGTTGGGGTCGTGACGCTTGGTCGGCTCGGCGTCCGTGGTGACGACATTGGCGACCTTCACCGTCGACACGCCGGGGCTGTCGGTGACCGACTGGAAAACCGGCTTGATCGCGCGATAGGCTTCGGCCGCGCTGCCGGTGACATTGCCGGCATTGGCCATGTTCGATGCGGTGGCGTTCAGACGCACCAGTTGCGCGCTCATGGCGCGGCCGGCGATGTCGAACACGTTCATGGGGCCTGAACCACTCATGCTCATTCTCCCTTCAGCGCACGGTTGATGGTGTTGATGCGGCCCTCCAGGAAGGAGAGGGTGGTGCGGTATTTCACCGCATTTTCCGCAAACAGGGTCTGTTCGGTGCTCAGTTCGACGGTGTTGCCGTCAAGGCTGGGCTGCAACGGCACGCGATAGCCCATGGCATCGTCCACCGCCTGGCCGACATCGGCCGGGCCGCGGCTGCTCTGGGCGGTCGCTTCCTTGAGCGCCGCATCGAAATCGATGTCGCGCGCCTTGTAATTGGGCGTCGATGCGTTCGCGATGTTGGACGCGAGCAGGGATAGGCGCTGCGAGCGAAGCGCCAGCGCCTTTCCATGGATCCCGAACAAACCGTCTTCCAGCGACATTTCCCGTCAGTCCCTTTTTGCCCGTGCGGGTCTAAAGCTTTCGATCGTCCCGCCGTTCTCCTGCCTGATGGCGTTCGATGCGGGCGATCCAGCCGAATATCCGCAAGAGCCGTGCCAATTTGCGTGGGTGACGCAGGGCGGCGTGGCGAAATGCCGGAATTCGGGGCTTTCGCGGCATCGGGCGGCAAGGGCGGCAAAAATTTGCCGGGCGGCGGCAATCCGTTGCCGGTGCGTGGTGATGGCGGGATGGAAATGGGATGATCGGGATTTTGGCGCATCTGTTCGATCCGCTCACGCTGGCCGCGATGCTGGGTGGCGTTGCGGTGGTGGCGCTGGCGCAGAATGGCGTGCGCGCGGCCGGACGGGCCTGTATCGCCCTGCGCCCGCTGCTGCGGGCTGACCCGCTGCATGATCGCGATACCGCCCGCGCGGCCCTGCTCCAGATCGATCAGGTGGCTCAGTTGCGCGGGCTGATGTGCATCGATCGGGTAAAGACCGATAACGGCTTCATGGTCGATGCGACGCGGCGCCTTGCCAATTGCGATCGCGTCGAGCTGTTCGAAAACTGGGCAATGCAGGCGCTATCGGACCGGGCGCAACGCCATGCCGGCGTGCGCAATGTCTGGCTGTCGGTGGCCGATGCGGCGCCGGCGCTGGGGATGGCCGGCACGATCATCGGGCTGGTCGGCATGTTCGCGGCGATGGATGATCCGTCCGCGCTCGGCCCCTCGATGGCGCTCGCGCTGCTCACAACCCTTTATGGCGTCGTCATCGCCAATCTGCTTGCCGCGCCGATCGCCGCGCGCCTGGCGACTCTGTCCGAGCAGGAACTGGCCTGGCAGCAGGAGGCGGTGGCGCGCATGCTGGCGATCGCGCGGCGCGAAAACGCGCCACTGCGCCGCGCATCGATCCGCGAAGTCGCATGACCGCGCCTGCAATCCCATCGGCCGCAGCGGCGGCCCGGCGCAATCGCTGGGCCGTCAGCTTTGCCGATCTGCTGATGCTGCTGCTCGGCTTCTTTGTGCTGCTCCAGGCAACCGGCAGCCAGCGCCGTGATGCGATGCTGGCCGAGGTCAGTCGCCAATTTGGCGGCCGTCCCGCCCGCACCGCGGTCGAACTGCGCGCGGCAGAGCTGTTTGCGCCGGGCGAGGCGATGTTGACGTCGCAAGGGCAGGCGCGTCTGCGCGCGGCGGTGCGGCCCTATATGCAGGATGACCGCATGGTCGAACTGCGTAGCCAGGGGCAGGATCGTGCGCGACAACGTTTCGACGACTGGGATCTGGCGGCGGCACGGCTTGGCGCCGTGGCACGCGCGCTCAAGGCGCAGGGCGTAGGTGGCGATCGCCTGCTCATCCGTGGCCTGGATCAGGCGGATAGCGCCGACGGGCAGGGGCAGGTGATCCGCATCGCGCCGGGCGAGGTTGTGAAACCCTGATCCTCAAGTGGCACGTTTGTTGCTTTTAACCATGGTGAAAGTCCGCATTTTCGGAGAAGCGCCGTGACCAGACCCGTCCAGTTCCTCGCCATCGCTCTGGCCTGCGCAGTTGCGCAGCCCGCACTGGCGCAGCAGAAGTTCGAGAATCTGGATCGCATCGACAGTCTGGTCGCGATGACCGTTGGCGCGAACATGGGCGAGCCTGGCGGCCCGCTGGCGCCGGTCGATCGTCGCCTCCGCCTTGCCGCCTGCCCGACGACCCCTAATGTGGAAGGGCCTATCTTCGGCGCTGCCATGGTCAAGTGCGACGCACTGGGTTGGCGCATCCGCGTGCCGCTGGTCGCCGGCGCTGCGGCGGCAGCAACCGGCCCCGTCGGCCGTTATGCCCCCGCCGCCCGACCGGTCGCCAAGGAATCGGTCGTCAAACGCGGTGACCCGGTCCAGCTCATGGCCGGCAATGCCAGTTTCAGCGTTTCGCGCATGATGATCGCCGATGAAGACGGCGCAATTGGCGAGACGATTCGCGTGCGCGAAGACAAGAAGTCATCGCCTGTACTTGCCCAGATCGTTGACATGGGCGTAGTGCGCATTCCGGGATTTAATAATTTTTGAACTTGTCCGTTATAGCGTTCAAGGGACGAGTGAAGGAATGAACCAATGATCAACTCAGTCGGCCAGAGCATCAGTTCGGCAATCGAGGCAAACCGTCTGCGCGAAGGGGGCAAGACCCGCGCCGCATCGGCAACCGGATCGACCGGCACCACCGCGTCGGCATCGACGTCGGCCAGTCCGGCAGCGCGCATGGCGGCCGAAGGCGCGCCTGTCGACATGGACCGCATCGCCGCCATCAAGGCTGCGATCGCTTCGGGCAATTATCCCGTCAATCCGTCGGTCATCGCCGACCGGATGATGGCACTCGATCTTCCCGCCTAAACAGGACATTCCTTCATGCCCCTCGGCCTTGCTGCACTGGATGGTCTCTTTGCCGCCTTTGACGACCTGCGCGCTGCGCTGGACGGCAATGATGCGGCCGCGATCGAGGCCGCCAGCATCAAGGTCAGCACGGCGGCGGCCGCCGCCCGTGCGATCGGCGCCTGGCGTTCCGAACCCGATGTGGTCGCACGGCTCAATCGCCTCCTGCCACTGATCGATGCGGCGCGCGTCCGCACCAATGTGCTGGCCGATTACACCAGCCAGCGACTCGCGATCCTGACCTCCAACGGCGCCCGCAACGCGCCGCTCACCTACGGTCGGCGCTGACAAAAATAAATTTTGCTTTCGGGCTAAAGCGGCGCCAATCGGCGCCGTTTTTCGTTTTACGCAGAATCTTGTTTAACCGCGTTAACCAAATCTTGGCACAAGCATTGCTCTAATAGCCCACGGTACCAAATGGGGATTGTGGGTCAGTGTCGGCACTTGCAGACATTTCAGCAACGGGAGCTTCGGCCGGCAATCGCGTCACCAACGCGATTGCGATGGCGAGCCGTCGTACCGGCGTGGACTTCTCCTACCTGCTTGGTCAGGCCAAGATCGAATCCAGCCTGAACCCCAGCGCGCGTGCCGCCACCTCTTCCGCCACCGGCCTCTATCAGTTCGTCGACCAGAGCTGGCTCGCCGTCGTCGACAAGCATGGCGCCGAATATGGGCTGGGCTGGGCGGCTGATGCGATCGGCAAGGGCAGCAATGGCCGCTATTATGTGTCGGACCCGGACCTGCGCCAACAGATCCTAGACCTGCGCAAGCATCCCGAGACCGCCTCGGTCATGGCGGCGGAGCATGCTGCCGACAACAAGGCCTATCTCGAAAGCCGCCTGGGTCGCGAGGCCGAGCCGGTCGATCTCTACCTCGCCCATTTCCTGGGCGTGGGTGGCGCCTCCAAATTCCTGTCGATGAACGATCGCGCACCCGGCGCAACGGCCGCCTCGATCTTCCCGGCGGCGGCCCGCGCCAATCGCTCGATCTTCTACGATCGGGCGGGCAATGCCCGCAGCTTCGCCGACATTCGCGATCGCTTCGCCAGCAAGCTGCAAAAGGGTGTCGATTCGATCGGTACCGGCAATGTCCAATATGCCGATGCTTCACTGCCCAGCGGCGCCAAGACCGTCGCCCCCGCCGATTATGTGCGGATCGAAACCCAGCGCCTTGCGACCCAGGCCGACGTCATCGTCCGGCCGGAACCGCAGACCGCGCGTCTCGCCTATCTCATGCTCGCCACCCTCGGAAGGTAACGGCCCCTCATGACTCCCACCCAAGTCAAAGCGAAGATCTGGATGAGCGCCGCCAAGGGGGCGGTGTTGCCGTTCGCCACGCTGATGGTCGTGCTGTTCATGATGGTGCCGGTGCCGGCGGTGATGCTGGACATCGGCTTCATCACCAACATCATGATCAGTCTTGCCGTTCTGATGGTGGCGCTGAACGCCGCCAAGCCGCTCGACTTCTCCAGCTTCCCGACGGTGCTGCTGTTCGCGACCCTGCTGCGGCTGGCACTCAACGTCGCCTCGACCCGCGTCGTGCTGGTGTCGGGCCATGAGGGGTCGGACGCGGCCGGCCAGGTGATCGAGGCATTCGGCCACTTCCTGATCGGCGGCGACTATGTCGTCGGTATCTTCGTCTTCGCGATCCTGATGATCATCAACCTGGTCGTCATCACCAAGGGCGCGGGCCGCGTGTCCGAAGTGTCGGCCCGCTTCACCCTGGACGCCCTGCCGGGCAAGCAGATGGCGATCGACGCCGACCTCAACGCCGGCCTGATGACGCCCGAGGAAGCCAAGCTGCGTCGCGCCGAAGTCGCGACCGAGGCGGATTTCTACGGTTCGATGGACGGTGCGTCCAAGTTCGTGAAGGGCGACGCGATCGCCGGTATCCTGATCCTGGCGATCAACATCATCGGCGGCATCATTCTGGGCGTGGTCAGCCATGGCCTGGCGATGGGCGATGCCGCCCAGACCTATATCCTGCTTGCCATCGGTGACGCGCTGGTCGCGCAGATCCCGGCGCTGCTGCTGTCGATCGCCGCCGCCTCGATCGTCACCCGCGTCAAGTCCGAGCAGGATCTCTCGTCCCAGGTCGCCGGCCAGTTCGGCACCGGCAAGGCCTGGGTGCCGGTCGCGGCGATCCTCGGCTTCCTCGGCATCCTGCCGGGCATGCCGCATTTCATCATCCTGACGGCTGCGAGCATCGCTGGCGGTATCGCCTGGCAGTTGCGCAAGGCCGGACAGCGCAAGGCGGCGGAACCCGAACCGGTCGCCCCGCCACCCAACCCCGCCATCATCGAATGGAACGACGTATCCGATGGCGCGATCCTGGGGCTGGAGATCGGCTATGGCCTGATTGGCCTGGTCGACGAGCGCAAGGGCGCGCCGCTGATGGCCCGCATCACCGGCATTCGTCGCCAGCTGTCGAAGGAACTGGGCTTCGTCGTGCCGATGGTGCGCGTGAAGGACAATCTGGCGCTCGAACCCAATCAGTATCGCATCACCATCGCCGGCGTGGTCGTGGGTGAGGATGATATCTGGCCCGACGATCTGCTGGCGCTCGACAGCGGCATGCTGGAAGGCACGGTCGCTGGCCGCGCGGCCAAGGATCCGACCTTCGGCCTCGACGCCGTGTGGATTTCGCCGGCCAAGCGCAGCGAGGCAGTGGTGGCCGGCTATACCGTGGTCGATCCGCCGACGGTCGTCGCCACCCATCTCAACCAGCTGATCGCGATGAACGCGGCCGAGATGTTCGGTCTGGACGAAGCCCGCAAGCTGCTCGACAATCTCAAGGACGTCGCGCCGCAGCTGGTCGATGGCCTGACGCCGGGCACGCTCAGCCTGACACAGATTTCCGCGCTCTGCCGCGCGCTGCTGTCGGAAGGGATCGCGCTCAAGGATTTCCGTCGCATCTGCGAGGCGATGGTCGACGCCGCTCGCCCCGACATGAATCACGAACAGCTTGTGGAAGCGGTGCGCCAGCGCATCGGCGCGCTCATCATCCAGGGCCTCGTCCCGGTGAAGATGCCGCTGCCGGTCATCACCCTCGACGGCGATCTGGAAGCGATGCTGGCGCAGGCGATGCGTGTCGCGGGCGATGCCAAGCATCCGATCGAGCCGAGCCTGGGCAACCGTATCGTCGAATCCGTTGTGCATGCCGCCCGCCCGATGCTGGGCCAGGCGCGCAATTTCGCCATCGTCACCTCGCCGGTGGCGCGCCGTGCGCTCGCCCGGCTGTTCAAACCCCATCTGCCCGAGACCCCGGTGCTGTCCTTCCTGGAAATCCCGGATGGCAAGGGTGTCGAGGTTGTCGCCGTCGTCGGTGGCGAGCAGCGTCCCACGCCCCGGCACGATCCGCTGCCGCGTGAACGCGTCGCCTGAGGAGACTGACCAATGTATATGAATAAGGTCGCTGCAGGCTCGGATGTCCTCACCTATGGACGGGCAGGGCTTGCCAATTCCCCTGAACAGCTGGCGCGCCGCTACATGCCGTTGGTGCGCAAGATCGCCTGGCACGTCCATGGCCGCGTCTCCAGCGCGATCGAGGTGGAGGATCTGCTGCAGATCGGCATGGTCGCGCTGGTGGAGTCCGCCAACAGTTTCGAGGATCGCGGCCTGGGCTTCGCCTCCTATGCGCAGCTGCGCGTGCGCGGTGCGATGATCGATCATCTGCGGCGCCATTCCACCCTGTGCCGCTCCGCCATGGCGACCCGCAAGAAGCTGGCTGCCACCCGTGCGAAGCTGGAACAGAAGCTTGGCAGAGCGCCGCTGGAAGCGGAAATGGCCGCTGAACTGGGCATGGACGCCGCCGATTATCGCGAGGCGGCCGATGGCGCCGAGATGGTCCAGCACACCAGCATGGATGAAGTCTATTCCGACCAGTCCATGTGGTTTGCCGATGTCGAGGATCGTGCCGACGACATCATGGAACGGGAATCGCTCAAGGGCGCGCTCGCCAAATGCATCGGCGAACTGCCCGAGCGCGAGGCGCTGGTGCTGCAACTCTATTTCGTCGAGGAACTCAATCTGGAGGAAATCGGCCAGACGCTGGACATTGGCGCCGCGCGCGTTTGCCAGATCAAGAAGTCAGCACTCGACAAGCTGCGCGGCAAGCTCAGCGACTGGAATTGACCCACCCGCGCGCCCGTCAACCGTCGTTGGCGGGACGCGATACCGATGCCTTGCGACCCGGAACCGGCCAGCGGAAACGCAGCGGCCGGTAATTCTGCGTCCGCCACCAGGGTTCGGGTACCTGGAACAGGCCGCTATTTTCCGCCCGCTGGCCCAAATCCTTGCGCGCGGTCAGTGCGGCCAGAATGGGCGCGGCGAACAGGCCGGCCAGCACCGGGCTCATCCAGCCGATCGCATTGGCGCGCACCGCCAGCACGGTGAGGCCGACGCCGAGCAGGATATGCCATTTGAACAGCCAGATCGCACCCAGTATCGCCATGCCGTCGCGGTCGCGGGTCTGGCCGTTCCAGCTCGCCTTGCGGCCCATCAATATGCTGAACAGGTTGATCGTCTGGGTCAGCATCGCGACCGGCGCCATCAGGATCGACAGAATGATGTCGGCGATTACGCCGCGCGTCATGCGCACCGCACCGCCAAAGCCGATACGGCGCGACGGGTCGGCCATGGCCCAGCCGATCGCCAATATCTTTGGGCCGAACAGCAGCACCGCCGTCACGGTCAGCAATGTGCTTGAGGGCAGTGCAGCGGCCGGCGGCCAGACGCCCGTGGCGACACCGCCCAGCGCTACCAGCATCATCGCCAGCCATAGCGGGGAGGTGCAATAGGCCGAAGCACCGACGAACAACTGGAACCGGCTGACCGGGTGCAGCCCCTTGATCTTCGCCAGCAGCGGGACATGCTGGATATTGCCCTGGCACCAGCGACGGTCGCGGGTGAACAGGTCGGGCATGGCCGGCGGGAATTCCTCGAAACTGTCGTCGGCCGTGACCATGTGGACGTCCCAGCCGCGCCGGCGCAACAAGGCTGCCTCCAGCATGTCATGGCTCAATATATGGCCGCCAAAGGGCGCGCGGCCCGGCAGTTCGGGCAGGCCGCAGCTTTCGGCGAAGGCGCGCACCCGCACGATCGCATTATGGCCCCAGAACATGCCTTCGGACCCCGCCCACCAGATCATGCCGGCGGCCGAGATCGGGCCGAACAGGCGGCTGGCAAATTGCTGCCAGCGGGCAAACAGCGTGGCGGCGCCCATCACCGTCGGCACGGTCTGGATCAGACCCAGATGCGGGTGGCGTTCCATGTCGACCGACAGCCGCGCCATGGTCTGGCCGCTCATCACGCTGTCGGCATCCAGCACGATCATATGGTCATATGCGCCGCCGAAACGGGTCACCCACTCCTCGATATTGCCGGGCTTCCGGCCGATATTGCGGGCGCGGCGGCGATAATGGACCGGGCGCGAGAAGGCCTTGCGCATTTCCAGATAGGCCTTGCGCTCGGTCTCGCCATTTTCCGGGTTGGAATCCGACAGGATGAAGAATTCGAACCGTTCGCCACCCATCACCTGTGAGAGCGATCGTTCCATGATCGACAGGCGGCCGAGCACGCCCAGGAAATCCTCGTTACAGACCGGCAGCAGGATGGCGGTGCGCGCCTTCAGCGGTGTGCGGTCGCGCGGGATATAGGGGCGAACGCCCTTGCCCTTGCCGACTGTCAGCAGCAGGAAGCCGATCGCGGCGGTGGCAAAACCGAAGGCGATCCAGGCAAAAAGCGGGATGAACAGGGCGAGATAGACGCCTTCCCAGAAGGAAATGCCATCAAGGCCGATCGAGCGGCGCATTTCGTGCGCGGCGAGCGCTGCAGGCAGCAGCGCCAGCAGCACGACCAGCACCCGGCGGGCCCACAGGTCGATATTCATGGGTCGATGGATACGGCCCGGCGCGGTCGCGAAATCCTGCACCGGCATGGCGAGCGGTGCCTCTGCCGGCACGCTTTCGAACGCCCGGACAAGGGCTTGCGACCCCGTGGCCCCATCGGCCACGTTCGTGCCTCCTGTCGATGTCATGTCAGACCCGTTCCTGGTTAACCTGAGCGCTAGAACCTTTCGCCGGGTGCGTGGTTCCGTTCATGCGCCAATGGGATAATGCACATATTCGCTGAACGCGCGATTGCCAGAGCGAAGTTGGACCCGGATATCCGCCGCTTTGTCGCCGGATTTGCGGATATCGATCGCCGCGCGATATAATCCCGCCTGGCCCAGCACCGGATATCCGCCCTTCTTGATAATCGTGCCATTGCCGATGTCGGTCCACAGGTCGGGCTTCGCATCGGCGGGCAGGCCGGCAAAGTCGATCACCAGCCGCTCGACCCCGGCTTCGTCGCCACGACCGCGCCAGACAGCCTGCACGATCGCCAGATTGCCGCCGACCGGCGCACGGTCCCCCGTCCAGTCCAGGCGATAGGCGGCATCGATCCGGCTGCCCGGACGTGCAGCCTTTGCCGGCGTCCAATAGGCGCAGACATTGTCGGTATATTCGCTGTCGGTCGGGAAGGTGTAGAGCCGCACCTGCCCCGCACCCAGCGGCGCGGCCGGCGTCGCCCATAGCGAAGGGCGACGGTCATAATAGACGCCGTCATCCTGATAATGGTCGAAATTACGGTCGCGCTGCAGCAGGCCAAAGCCCTTGGGGCTTGTCTCGGCAAAACCGTCGACGCGCGGGACGGACGGGTTCACCAGCGGCCTGGCTTGCGCGCTGCCGTCGGCGCTGGCGATCGACAGAAGGTCGGAATCATGGATTTCCGGGCGCCAGTCGGTGCCTTTGGTCCGATGCGCTTCATCATACCAGAACATGCTGGTCATCGCCATCAGCCCCAGTTCGGGGATCGGCCGGCGCGGGAAGAGGGCGGCGGTCACATCCTGCGTCACCCCCTTGGGGCCGAGCCGGTTGACGAAGCGGAAGGCGCCGGTGATCGAGGCTCCGTCCAGCACGGCATAGACGGTGACGCTGCTGTCGCCGGTCCGCTCCAGCCAGAAATGGGTGAAGCGGGGAAATTCCTCCTTGCCCGGAATGCTGGTGTTGATCGCGATCGCGCGGGCCGACAGGCCAAACTGCTTGGTCGGGCCGGGGGCGCGGAAATAGCTGGCACCCAGGAAGGACAGCCAGTCGCCGTCGCGCTTGGCATTCATGATGCGGAAGCCGGCAAAGCCTGCGTCGGGGCCAAGGTCGGCGACGGCATTGCCGTCCGGCGTCTCGAACATGGCGGGATCATAGCGCAGCGGCGTTGCAACGCCCTTGTCGACCAGCGCGATCTGTACCGGTTGCTGGGCTGTGCCACTCAGCGGGAACAGGCGAACGCCGGTGTCGCCGGGCAGGTCACCCCAGATCGTCTTCTCATCGCGGAACCGTGCCTGGTGCATCTGGTCGTAACCGACCTTGGCGGCGATCGGATTGGGCGGCGTCTCGGCAAAGGGCGCGCGCGCCAGCTTCTGCGCCATCACGATGATGCCGTCCCATGAGAAACGGTCATTCCGGGCTTGGGAGAGAGCAGGGCGGGGGAGCAGCAGGGCTGCGCCCGAAGCAGCGATCAAGGCGCGCCGGTCGATCATGGTCATGCGTCCATCATGGGTGCTGATCGCGCCATTGCAAGATGCGCCTGTAATCAAACGCGATGAAGCCCCCGCCCGGGGGGACGGAGGCTTCGAATTTGGCCGTTTGATCGAAGGTGTTACCCCCGGCACGGTGGGGACTGTTGATGTGCCGGGGGTGACATGACGGGTTGCCGGTGACCAATACCTCAACCCGTCATTTTCGGTGTCCGATCCGGATTACTGGATCAGCTTCATGACGTTCTGTTGGCTCTGGTTGGCCTGGGCCAGCATCGCGGTCGATGCCTGGCTCAGGATCTGGGCCTTGGCGAGCGCGGTGGTTTCGCTCGAGAAATCGGCGTCTTCGATGCGGCTCTTGGCGTCGGTCAGGTTGGTGACGTTCGCGGTCAGCGTGTTGACGGTCGATTCCAGTCGGTTCTGCACCGCACCGAGATTGGCGCGCGAGGTGTCGACGGCCTTCAGGGCGGCGTCATAGAGGTCGAGCGCGGCGCCGACGTCGAAGCCGGCGTCGGTGACGTCGAGTTCGGTCGTGACCGCACCGCTCGTCACCGCTGCGGCAACGTCCGTGTCACCCTGCACGTCGCCCAGATCGATTTCGATCGCGTCGCTGGAGTTGGCGCCAGCCTGGATGTTGATCTTGCCGTCAGCGGCGGGGCCGGCCGAACCGTCGAACAGCTTGATGCCGTTGAAGCTGGTGTCCGACAGAACCTTGCCGATCTGGGTGGCGAGCTGGTCGATTTCCGACTTGATGTTGCCCTTGGCGGTGTCGTCGTTGGTGTCGTTGCCGGCCTGGACGGTCAGTTCACGCATACGCTGCAGCATGTTGGTGACTTCACCCAGCGCGCCTTCGGCGGTCTGCGCCAGGCTGATGCCGTCATTGGCGTTGCGGATGCCCTGGGTCATGCCCTTGATCTGCGAGGTCATCGACGAAGCGATGGCGAGGCCGGCGGCGTCGTCCTTGGCCGAGTTGATGCGCTTGCCGGTCGACAGGCGCTCCATGGCGGTGGACAGGGCCTTGCTGGCGGAGGTCGAAGCATTGGTAGCCCGCAGCGCCGACGAGTTGGTTGCGATAACAGTCATGATATTCCCTTTCCGTTCATCAGGTCGCTGTCATCTGACGCTTGCGGCCTCGAAAGGGGATAACGGCGGGCTGCGAAAAGCTTTTAGGGGGTGATGCGATTTTTCTGGAAAAAGACCGAAAAACAGGTCTTTACGCGGGCGCGTATATATAGAGTGCGATTTTTCCGCTGCCGGAGCGGAAAAAAATTGCCGGTCACCGGCAAGTTAATGGCGGCGTTAACCATCTAATAACCACGCCCGCGTAAATTTAAGTCATCGAAGGGGGTAGGGGCGTGCGGGGGCACAAGCCTGCCAAGACACTGGGGACAGTTCATGTCATCGCTTGACGTGAGCCGTGGGGTTTGCACGCTCGTTCCGGGCCTGCAGCACTGGCTCGAAAATGCCTTGTACACGGTGCGGATCGTGGATGCGCAGAGCCCGCGTGAGCGGGATGGCCGCCGCGTCCTTCTCTCCACCGAGATCGGCTATGCCACCCATCGTGATATCCTGATCAACCTCGTTGATGGCAAGCCGTCGCTGGTGCCGGCCGCCAATGGCCTGCCCGCCCGCGTCGCCTTTGGCCTGGAGGACATGGGTTTCGCCTTCGCGCTGATCGCCGAACTGGCCCGTCCGGCCTCGATCCCGGCTGTTGGCGATGCCGCCAGCGCCCGCCTGATGACGCTCGCCGGCCGCGTGGCCCGCAGCGATGCCACCGTGCTGATCCAGGGTGACACCGGCACCGGCAAGGAAGGCATGGCCCGTTTCCTGCACGCCCAGTCGGGCCGCAACGGGCATGACTTCATCGCCGTCAACTGCGCCGCGCTGCCCGAAACCATGATGGAAGCCATGCTGTTCGGCCACAAGAAGGGCAGCTTCACCGGCGCCTCCAATGCCTCGGACGGCCTGTTCCTCGCCGCTGACGGCGGCACCCTGTTCCTCGATGAAATTGCCGAGCTGCCCCTGGCGCTGCAGGCCAAGCTGCTGCGAGCCCTCCAGGAAGGCGAAGTCCTGCCGGTCGGCGCCACCCATCCGGTGCCGGTCAATGTCCGCATCGTCGCCGCCTGCAACCGTAACCTCGCCGATGAAGTCGCCGCCGGCCGCTTCCGCGAAGACCTCTACTGGCGCCTCAATGTCATGGCGCTGGAACTGCGCCCGCTGGCCGAACGTCCCGGTGACATCGCTGCGATCGCCGCCGCCATGCTGCTGCGCCATCAGGATGTCGGCAAGGAAGGCTTCGTCTGGCCGACCGCCGCTGCGCTTGACAAGCTGGCCGCGCATCGCTGGCAGGGCAACGCCCGCGAACTGGGCAATGTGCTTCAGCGTGCGCTGGTCCTGCGGGACGGCGAACGGATCGAGGCCGACGACCTGCATGTCGGCGCCGCGCCGCAGCCCTTGCGCATCGTCGCCGCCGCACCGGTTGCTCCGATTTCCGTCGTGCCCGCCGAACCGATCCGCCTGCGCGACGTCGCCCATCATTCCAAGCTGGAAGCGATCCGCACCGCCCTGCGCGAAACCGACGGTCATCGCGCTGCCGCCGCCCGCAAGCTGGGCATTTCCGAACGCACGCTGCGCTATCGGCTCGCCGAGATGCGCGAGCTGGCTGCGGCATAAGGAGGCTAGGGCATGACCGGCATCTCTCCCACCGACAGCGTGATGGCGATCCGTAGCGCCATCCTGCAAAAGAACGCCGCGCTGCGCGACGTCGCCTCGACCGGCAATGTCGGTTCGGCCGGTGGCGCCGGCGCGACGCAGGGTACCGCACCGGGCGGCTTCACCGATGCCCTCAACAGCGCGCTTCAGCAGGTCAACGGCCTGCAGACCCAGGCCGGCGATGCCGCTTCCGCGTTCGAGCGGGGCGAAACCACCGATATCGCCGCGGTCATGCTGGCCAAGCAGCAGGCATCGGTCAGCTTCGAGGCGACCCTCCAGGTCCGCAACAAACTCCTGTCCGCCTACAAGGACATTATGAGCATGCCGGTCTAAACCATGAGCGAGAACGCACTCACCATCAATGGCGGCGCTGCCGCTGCCCCGGCCCTCCCGGCCGTAACCGGCGCCAGCTTCGGCAATGCCAAGGGCGTCGACGCGCTCAAGGCTCGCTTCGCTGGCTTCATCAAGCAGCCGGCGGTCGCCAAGAGCCTGCCGCTGCTCGGTCTGCTCGGCGTCGTCGCGGTTGCCGGCGCGGCCTGGCTTGCGCTGCGCGAACCGCCACAGCGCGACCTGTTCCGTGGCCTGCCCGATGCCGACAAGTCGGCCGTCGCCCAGGTGCTGGACCAGAATGGCATCAAGTACGACTTCGACAATGGCGGTGGCATGACCGTGGGCGAAGGCGATTATTTCAAGGCGAAGATGATGCTCGCCGCCCAAGGCCTGCCCAAGAGCGCGCCCGACGGCAACAGCATGATCGACAGCCTGCCGATGGGTGCCAGCCGCGCGGTCGAGAATGAGAAGCTGCGCGGCGCCCGCGAAACCGATCTGGCCCGCACGATCGAGGCGATCGACAATGTCGAGACTGCCAAGGTCCATCTGGCGGTCGAGGCCCCCAGCGTGTTCCTGCGCGAACGCACCAAGCCTTCGGCCTCGGTGATGCTGCGTCTGGCCCAGGGCCGCACCCTGACCGACGCGCAGGTCAGCGCGATCGTCCATCTCGTCGCCTCGTCGATCCCGGAACTGAACCCGGAGGACATTTCGGTCGTCGACCAGAATGGTCGCCTGCTCAGCAACAATGACGGCAATGCCGCCGACGATCGCCAGCTCGCCATCCAGACCCGGATCGAGGATCGCTATCGCCAGTCGGTCGTCGCGCTGCTGACTCCGATCCTGGGCGACGGCAAATTCTCGACCGAGGTGCATGCCGAACTGAACTTCGCCGAGCGCCAGGCGACCCGCGAAAGCTTTCCCCAGGACGAGGCGCGTCTGCGCGTCGAGCAGGGCAGCTGGTCGTCGGACGAACGCGGCCAGAAGGCCGGCGAGGCATCGGGCATCCCCGGCGCGCTCAGCAACCAGGCGCCGGTCAACCCGACCGTGACCCAGACCAATCCCAATGGCCAGGCGGTGACGCAGGGACAGACCGCGGAGCAGCAGCCGGCGACCCCCGGACTGCCGCCGATGAAGACCGAGGAAACCTTCAACCGCAGCTTCGAGCTGGGGCGTGAAGTATCCGTCACCAAGGATGCGGTCGGCACGGTAAAGCGTTTGTCGGTCGCCGTCGCGCTGGATACCGGCGCCGATGGCAAGCCGCGCTCCGCCCAGGAAATCGCCGCGCTCGAAGCGTTGGTAAAGGGCGCAATCGGTTTCGATCAGGCTCGTGGCGACGTGGTCGCCCTGTCGGCCCGCAGCTTCGCCAAGCCTGAAGAGGTCAAGGCGCCCTGGTATGAAGCCGACTGGATGTCGCCGCTGATCCGCAATGTATCGGCCCTGCTGGTCGCCCTGCTGGTGATCTTCGGCATCGGCCGCCCGCTGCTCAAGCGCCGTGCTGCTGCCCAGGAAACGCAGTCCGCCGAGACCGCCGAAGCCGGCCAGCGTCTGGGGCGCGAGATTTCAGGCGAGCTGACCAAGCAGGCCGTCGAAAATCCCGATCCCAGCCGCCCGGTCACGCTCGACATGATCTCGTCCACCTATGACTATGCCCAGCGCGCCGACCTGATCCGCAACTTCGTCAAGCAGGATCCCGATCGCGCCGCCCTGGTGGTCCGCGACCTTCTGAAGGAAGGGAAGAAGGAAAATGCCTGAGATCGTCCCCGGCCGTCCCGAGGCGCTCAAGGGCAGCGCCGCCGCCGCCGTCCTGCTGATGCTGTTCGACGAGGATGAAGCGGCGCAGATCCTGTCGCGCCTGGAGCCCGAAGAAGTCCGTCAGCTCGGCTACGCCATGTATGATGTGCAGGATGTCGATCCCGAGGAAGTGAACGAGGCGCTCGACCATTTCGTCACCAAGGCCAAGAAGCGCACCACCATCGGCTATGGCGCCACCCGCCATATCCGCGGCGCGATGACCAAGGCGCTGGGTGAGGAGCGGGCTGAAACCATCCTGGCGCGCATCACTCCGCCGACCCGCTCCACCCAGCTGGAAATGCTGAAGTGGATGGACGCGAAGGAAGTCGCCGTCCTGATCGAGATGGAGCATCCGCAGATCATGGCGATCGTGCTGGCGCATCTGGAAGCGCCTGTCGCCGCCGACGTGCTGCAACTGCTGCCGACCGAATATCAGGAAGAGATCGTCTACCGCATCGCCACGCTCGGCCCGGTGTCGAACGAGGCGCTGGACGATCTGGAACAACTGCTGCTGCGCGGTCCGGTCAACAAGCAGGGCGCGGCGTCGCAACGCGGCGGCACGGTCGAGGCGGCCGCGATCATGAACAATGTCCGCAAGGACAATGAGCAGCGGATCATGAAGGCCGTCGCCAAGCGCGACAAGATGATCGCCCAGACCATCGAAGAGGAAATGTTCGTCTTCGATAACCTGATCGACATGGATGACAAGAATCTGGGCACGCTGATGCGCACCGTCGACAGCCAGGTGCTGGTCGTCGCGCTCAAGGGTGCGAACGACATGCTCAAGGCGAAGATCTTCAGCTGCATGTCGGCCCGCGCCGCGCAGGCGATCGCCGACGAGATCGAGGAACGAGGCCCGATCCGCCTGGCCGAGGTCATCGACGCGCAGAAGCTGATCATCGCCACCGCCCGCCGCATGGCGGATGCCGGCACCATCATGCTGGGTGGCAAGGGGAACGACTTTGTCTAAGATCTGGGCGGCCGAAGCCAGCCGCGAGGTATCGAGCGTGCCGATGGTCGGTGTCGGTCAGGTCGCCAGCAATGGTTTCCGCAGTCTTTATTCGGCACTGCCGAGCGACCTTGTCGCGGTTCCTGCGCGCGCGCCAATCCATGCCGAGCCGGAGAGCGATCCGATCGACGAAGCCCATATGGCGGGCTTTTCGCAGGGTTTCGAGGAAGGGTATCGCGCCGCTGCCGAAGAACAGGCCAATGAGATCGAGGCCCGCAACCGCCTGACCGCCGCGCTCGAAATGCTGACGCCCGCGCCCAGCGGCAGCCTGTCGACCATGTTGTCGGCCACGGTCGTCCGCCTGGTCGAACAGATTGTCGGCGAAGTGCAGATCGACGTTGATCGGCTGACCCAGCGTTGCGAAGCGGTCGCCGCCTTCATCGACGACAGCAGCGACAAGAGCGCGCTCCATCTGCATCCTGACGATGCCGCCCTGCTCGAAGGCGAGCAGATCGGCGTGCCGCTGGTATCGGACAAGAACATGCAGCGCGGTTGCGTGCGCCTTGAAACCGCCGATGGCTGGGTCGAGGATGGCCCGGACGTTCGTCTGGCGCGCCTGCGCGCCCTGATGGACGACATGGAGGGCCGTTCATGATTGGAAATTGGGCATGATCCGCGCCGAGCTGACGCAGGCCGAAACCCTGTTCGAGCATCTTCAGGTCCAGAACCGCCAGCCGCGCCATGTCGGCCGTCTGGTCAGCCATGATGCGGGCATGCTGGAAGTCACCGGTTTCCGCCGTCCGATCGGCTCGGGTGCCCGCGTCCTCGCCAGCGACGGATCGGTCTGTCGCGCCGAAGTCGTCGGCTTTCGCGGCGAACGCACCCTGCTGGTGCCGCTCGACGCTGACGCGCCGCTGGAAAACGGCATTCGCGTCGAACCCGACAGCCAGGCCAATATGGTGCAGGTGGGGGAGGGGCTGATCGGCCGCGTCATCGACGCCATGGGCCAGCCGCTCGACCGCAAGGGGCCGATCATTGCGGGTGGCGTATGGCCGCTCAACGGCGTGAAGGGCAATGTGCTCGATCGCGGCCGCGTGACCGAGCCGTTCGACCTTGGCGTGCGCGCCGTCAACGCGCTGCTGACCGCCGGGCGCGGCCAGCGCATCGCCATCATCGCCGGCTCGGGCGTCGGCAAGTCGGTGCTGATGGGCCAGATGATCGCCGGCGCGGAAGCCGATATCGTCGTCACCGGTCTGATCGGCGAGCGCGGCCGCGAGGTCAGCGACTTCCTTGAAACCAAGCTCAAGCATGCGATGCACAAGAGCATCGTGGTTGCCGTGCCGGCCGACCATCCGCCGGTGCTGCGCCTGCGTGCCGCCGCCCGCGCCACCGCCATCGCCGAATATTTCCGCGCCCGCGGCAAGAAGGTGCTGCTGCTGATCGACAGCCTGACCCGCTGCGCCCATGCGCAGCGCGAGATCGGCCTGGCATTGGGTGAACCGCCGGCGATGAAGGGCTATCCGCCCTCGGCGCTGGCGCTGATCCCGCGCCTGGTCGAACGCGCCGGCGTCGATGCCCGCACCGGTGGTTCGATCACCGCGCTCTACACCGTATTGGCCGACGGCGACGACACCGACGATCCAATCGTCGACGCCGCGCGCGCCATTGTCGACGGGCATTTCGTGCTGTCGCGCAGCCTGTCGGAACAGGCGATCTTCCCGGCGATCGACATCGGCAAGTCCTTGTCGCGCGTCATGGCCGACGTCGTGCCCGACGAGCATCGCCAGGCCGCCGCTGCCTATCGCCGCCTCTGGGCCGCCTATGAGGAAAATCGCGACCTCATCCTGATGGGCGCCTATCGTCCCGGCAATGATCCGGTGATCGATGAGGCGGTGCAGCGTCGCCAGGAAATCCTGAACTTCATCCGCCAGGACCAGAAGAGCCGGATCGACCTTGATACCAGCGCCAACGCGCTGATCGCGGAGTTCGGCGCGTGAAGGGGCTGGTGTCCCGCCGTCATCGCGTGCTGCGCGTGCGCCATGTCCAGCATGCCATGGCCATGGCCGAAACTGCGCGTGCGCGCGACGAGGCGGAGGGGATCGCCACCAATCTGGAACGACTGCGCCGGGTGCGGGGCGAGTTGTTCGGCGTTCAGGGCGGCGCTACCGGTGCCTCCTTTGCATCGATGCAGGAACTGGCCAGCCGTCTGGAGCAGGCCGGTCGCCAGCTCGACGGCGCGCTCTACGACGCCCGCCGCAAGGTGGAGACGAAGGAAGGGCTCAGCATCGCGGCCAACCGCGAGAAGGAAATCGCCGCGCGCCTGAAGGATCGGGCTCGCGTCGCGCTGGAAGAATGGCGCGAGAACAAGCTTGCCGCGTTGCCGCGCTATCGCCGCATGCAGCGCACGGGGGACAATTGACATGACCATGCTCGCCAGCCTCAAATCGCTGCTCTTTTCCTCGACGCCGCTGGCCGGCGCGACGGCGGCCGGTGCTTCGGCCGTGGCCGAGGGTGCAGCCGACTTCGCCGCGCTGCTGAGCGATGTCGATGGCGCGTCGCAGCCGGCTGCGCCTGCCACGAGCATGGGCGCGCCAGCTCTTCCGGTGGAAGCGGCGATCGAGGGCGATGCGCCGGTCGTGACGCCCGAAGCAATCGAGGCGCCGGCTCTGCCGGACACCGCCGAATTTCTGACCCAGCGCGCCATGCCGGTCCAACCGGCCGCAGAACCGGCGCTGCCGATCGCTCAGGCCGCATCGGTTGCCGAACCGGTCCTGCCCGTCGCTGCGGCGGTCCAGGATCAGGCGGCCGTCGCGCCCGTATCGGCCGAGCCCGCCCCGATCGTCCTGCTCGAAGGCGAGGCTGTCGCCGAAGCCCTAACCGAAGCCCTCCCGCTGCCCTTGCCGACCCCGGCGCCGGCGGTCGCGCCTGCGCCTGCCGATATCCGGACGCCGGCGCCGGTTCCGACCGCCGATGTGGCCCTGCCGCTGCCGGTTGACGCCGAAGGTCCGATCGCGCTCGCCCTTGCCGACGCTCCGATCAAGACCACGCCGACGCACGCGCCGCAGCCTCTGCCGGCTGTGATGGTCGCGCCCGAGGCTGACGACATCGCCGATAGTGACAGCGAAGCTGACACGGTGACGGTTGATGCGCCCGTCGACAGCGACGCACCAGTTGTCGCCGATCCGATTGCCCATTCCTTGCCTGCTGCACTCCCCCCCTTGCCGCAGGCGCCGATCGATGCCCCCGCATCTTCGGCTCCATCCGCGCCGACCCGGGAGATGCCTTTGAGCGTGTCTCCTTCGCTGTCAGCTTCATTGTCCCAAACCCAGGCCCCTTCGAAACCGGCCGTGGGGCAGGAAGCGGTGACGGCCCCGGTGGTCGGCGCGGATGGGCAGGATGATCAGACCACTGCGGCGCCCGTGGCGGCGCCTGCAAACGCGCCCGGAATTGCGCCTGAATTGGTCGCAGCAATGATTCCCGCGCAGCCCGTGCCAGTTCCCACTGCCGCCAAGGAAAGCGTGCAAGCTACGCTCCAGGTTGCGCCGCAGCCCATGATCGCACCGCGTCCAGTCGAGCAGGTCATGCCTGCGGTGGTGAACGCGCTGGAGGCAAAGGCTGACATGCCGGCCGAAATTGTCGTGGCGGCCGCCAAGCCGACGGAGAAGGCGGCACCGGTGGTTGCGGCCAGCAGCCCGGCAGAGGTCGATGTCGAGATCGCATCCGCTGGCACCAACGTCCCGGCCGCGCCCGTGGCTGCCAAGCCGGCCAAGGCGGAAGCCCTGTCGCTGTTGCAACTGGTGCGCGACCATATGAACCGCCGGGCGACGCCGGTGCGCGACAGCGCCGAAGCAGCAACGCCCGTCAGCGATCGCAAGTTGGAGCAGGCGGCCACGGCCGTCGATCCTTTGGTCGCCACCACTCCGGCCGCGCCGCATCGTGGCGCGGACATGTCCGTGCCTCAGGCCGCCGTGCCCCAGGCACCTTCGGTCACCCCGGCGGCGATGCCGACGGTCGACCTGTCGGCCAGCCTTGGCCAGCAGGTGGTTGATATGGGCGTGTCGGGACAGTGGATCGACGGGCTTGCCCGCGACATTGCCGGCCTGTCGGCCAATGGCGCGCAGGGCCGGTTCCAGATCAACGCAGACCAGCTTGGCCCGATCCAGGTGGATATCCTCCAGGATGGCGATGGCGCAGCGGTCAGCCTGACTGTCGCCAGCGAGGCGGCGGAAATGGCGCTGCGTCAGGACAGCGACCGGCTGAAGCTGGACGCCGGCCTTGCCGCCGTGCGTATCAGCGAGGTCAAGATCGAGCGCGCGCCGCATGTCGCGGAAGCGGCCAAGGCTGATGCCAACAATTCGTCCAATGGACAGCAGGGCAGTGCATCCCAGCAGCAGGGTAGCTGGCAGGGCGCGGGCCAGATGGCGGGCCAGTCGATGGGCCAATCCTCGTCGCAGGGCCGCTGGCAGGGGCGCGAAAATAATGGCCTTGGCCATAAAGCCGGGGGCGATCCGGCCGTTCTTAACCATGGTGACACCGGCGATAGCGCCGGTGACGTCCGCCGCGCGCGCTACGCCTGACGGCCGGGACGGGACATTCCAGGGGACGTGAACGATGAGCGATGAACCCAAGGCGAAGAAGAAGGGCGGCAGCATGAAGCTCATCCTGCTGGCCGCTGTCGCCATGGTGGTGGGGGGCGCTGGCGCCGCAGGCGGCCTTTACGCGGCCGGCTTTTTCAGCCCCAAGGCCGAAGGCCCCAAGGAAGATCCCAACAAGCCGGTGCTGGTCCTTGCGGGCGAGGATGCGCAGGCTGTCGCTACCGCCCATGGCTGGGCCGGTGAGGGCGGCGGTGGCGGCGGTGAAGGTGGTGGCCATGCGAGCGGCGGCGGCGAAGGCCATGCGCCTTTGGCTGGCCATGCACCGGGCAAGGGCATCGACCTGCCGGCGCCGAGCAATCCGACCGCCTATCAGGCCACCTATTTCCAGCTCCAGGCGCCCTTCACGTCGAACATGACGGACACCGACGCCTTCGCCCAGATCACCGTCGCGGTGTCGACCTATTATGATTATCGCGTGATCGCCGCGATCAAGATGCACGAGATGGCGATTCGCAGCCAGGTGCTGATGATGCTCGCCGAACAGCCCGAAGAGCAGCTCGTCACGCCCGACGGTAAGCGCGTGCTGCAAGGAAAAATTCGTAGCATCATCAACGATGTATTGAAGCAGAAGACCGGCTATGGCGGCATTGATAACGTTTATTTTACCAATTTCGTTATTCAATAGCGCTGCCTGACCGCTGGGAAGTCCCCTGGCCGATGGCAGGGGACAGACATGAATCACGTTCAATCCTTCGCCTTCGGGCGGGGGGACGCGCAAGCGCCGGTAATGCTGTCGGGCCTCGACCGGCTGGGCGAAAAGCTCGGCCGGCGTATCCGTGCGCTGATCGAACCCATTTCCGGCATCCGTCCGCATGTCACGAGCGAGGATGCGCGGGTGGTGGAGTTCGGCGCCTGGTCGGCTGGTGCCCCCAATTTCTGCAGCCTGTCCATCTATCGCATCCTGCCGCTCAAGGGCCAGATGCTGCTGTGCATGGACGCCACCATGATCTCGACCCTGGTCGACTGCTTCTATGGCGGCCTTGGTAACCGGGCGCTGCCTGCGCGCGGCGAATTTACCCCAACCGAAGACCGGCTGATCGCCCGCCTGTCGGAAACCATCATGGCCCGCATGGTCGAATGCTGGTCCGAAGTCCTGCCGCTGGAGCCCGGCCTGCTGCTGCGCGAAACCGGCATCGGCTTTGCCGCCGCCGCCCAGCCTGCCGACCAGATGGTGGTGCAGCGCTTCCGCGTCGGCCTGGATCGCGATCGCGAATGGTCGGTTGACATGGTTTTTCCGCTGGCGGCACTGCGCGGTATCGAGGCGCTGATGGGCAGCAAGGTCGCGTCCGACGACGAACATGTCGATCCCGTATGGCAGGCCCGCGTGGCGCGCCGCATGCGCGACATCCGCCTGCCGGCCCGCACCGTGCTGGCCCGCCCCAATCTCTCGCTGGCGGAGCTGATGCAGCTCAAGGCCGGCGACATCATACCCGTGACGATCGGCCGCAGTCTGCCGCTGATCGTCGGCGACAGGATCGTCGCGCATGGCACGATCGGCGAACAGGATGGCCGTGCCGCCTTCCAGATTGAAAAGATTGCACAGGGACCGGAACAATGAGTGACATGAGCGACGCCCCGATGATGGATCCCCGTGGCGAAGACAGCGCCAGCCGCATGGCGGCCAACCGCCAGTTCAAGCTGCTGGCCGATATTCCGGTCCGCATGTCGGTGGAGGTCGGATCGACCTCGCTGCGCCTGGCCGAAGTCATGGACCTGGCCGAAGGCAGCATCGTGGAACTGGATCGCCAGGCCGACGAACTGCTCGACATCATGGTCAATGGCGCGCTGATCGCCAAGGGCGAGGTCGTGACGGTGAACGGCCGCTATGGCATCCGCATCGTCGATATCGCCGCCACCGAAACCCGCATGGCCGGGGTCGAACGGCGCGGCTGACCGCAGGCAGATGCTTTTGCACTTGCCTTGCGCGGCATTCTTGCGGAACGGATGGCGCATTAACCTTTAACGCGGGGCGCGTGCATGTTCTGGTATTTTGTTAAATTGCTGATCCTGCTGCCGCTTGTTGGCGGCATGGCATTTGGCGCGCTGTGGCTATGGCGCAAATATCAGCCCGGCATGATGGTCGGCCAGAATGACCGGTCTTTGAAGCTGCTGGAAGCACTGCCGATGGGCACGTTCGGCAAGCTGGCCGTGGTCGAGTTCGAGGGCAAGAAGATCCTGCTGTCGGTCACCCGTGGCCGGATCGAGAAGATCGCGGAAGGCGACCCCTATCGTGCGCGCTAGTCACTGGCTGGTCGGCGGCATCCTGCTGACCGCCGGGCTGATGCTGGTCGATCCTGCGCTGGCACAGGCGGTGCCGGCCGCGCCCGCTCCGATTGACAATGGCGGGGCGCTGACCCGCGCGATGGGACAGATTTCGGGCGACGGCCGCTCGCTGTCGCTGTCGCTGCAGATCCTCGTCCTCATGAGCCTGCTGTCGGTGCTGCCGTCGCTGATCCTCATGATGACCAGCTTCACCCGGATCATCATCGTCCTGTCGCTGTTGCGCCAGGCGCTGGGCCTGCAACAGACGCCGCCCAACCAGGTGCTGGTCGGGCTTGCCCTGTTCCTGTCGCTGTTCGTGATGCGGCCGGTGATCGACCAGATCAACGGCCAGGCCTATGATCCCTATGGCAAGGGCCAGATATCGATCGAGGAAGCGGTCGGCCGTTCGGGCAAGGTGCTGCACGGCTTCATGGCCAAGCAGACGCGCGAGAGCGACCTCAAGCTGTTCGCTAACATGGCGGAGGCCCCGGCCTTCCGCACGCCCGACGACATTCCCTTCACGATCCTGCTGCCGGCCTTCGTCACCAGCGAATTGAAGACCGCGTTCCAGATCGGCTTCATGATCTTCCTGCCTTTCCTCATCATCGATCTGGTCGTCGCATCGACGCTGATGGCGCTGGGCATGATGATGCTGTCGCCCACGATCATTTCCATGCCCTTCAAGCTGTTGCTGTTCGTGCTGGTCGATGGCTGGGCGCTGACGATGGGGTCGCTCGCCGGCTCCTTCGCGACATAGGAGGGCGGCAATGGAGAATGCGGATTTCTTCATGGGCCTGGCACAGCATGCGCTGTGGATCACGGCGCTGGCGACGGCGCCGATCCTGATTCCGGCGCTGGTTGCGGGCGTGCTGATCGGCATGGTCCAGGCCGCGACGTCGATCAACGAACAGACGCTCAGCTTCATTCCCAAGATCCTGGTCGTGGGTGCGATGCTGACCCTGTTCGGCGGGTCGATCATGGTGCTGATCGCCGACTTCACGCGCGAGATATTCGAGCGGATACCGGACCTGCTGCAATGATCGCACCCGGCTTCGCAGGCGTCGAGACGCAATTGTGGATCTGGCTGATCGCCATGATCCGCCCCGGTGCGGCCTTTCTGGCCGCGCCCGTCTTCGGTGCGCCCGCGATGCCGCTTCAACTGCGCCTGATCCTGTCGCTCGCGCTTGGCATGGCCGCGCTCAACAGCGTCACCATCCAGTTGCCGCATGATGGCGTGGCCAGTTTCGAAGGGGTGATGCTGGTCGCCGGCGAAGTGCTGACGGGCCTCGCCATGGGCTTTGCCGTGCAGATCGGCTATTCCGCAGCCTTCGTCGCGGGGGAGGCGATCGCCAACACCATGGGGCTTGGCTTTGCGGCGATGGTCGATCCGGGGTCGGGGCAGGGGACGCAGGCGGTCGGTCAGTTCCTGTCGATCCTCTCGACCTTCCTGCTGTTGGCGATGGACGGCCATCTGCTGCTCATCAGCTTCGTGGTGCAGAGCTACAAGGCGTTGCCGCCGGGCGCGGCGATGCTCAGCAATGATGCGGTCTGGCACATGATCCAGTTTGGCGGCTCGCTGCTGGGCGCCGGGGTGACGATCGCGCTGCCGGTCGGCTTCGCGCTGGTGCTGGTGCAGATCGTCATGGGCATGCTGGCGCGCACCGCGCCCGCGCTCAACCTGTTCGCCGTCGGCATGCCGATGGCGGTGATGGCGGGGCTGGTGCTGCTGGCGATGGCGGTGCCGGTAATGGGCGAGGGGATCACCATCGCGCTCAAGTCCGGCCTGGAACAGGCCCGCGCCATCTCGGAAGGACGCTGAGCCATGGCGGGCGGATCCGAGGGCGGCGAAAAGACCGAAAAACCGACACAGAAGAAATTGCAGGATGCCGCCAAGGAAGGCGACATCCTCCAGTCCCGCGAACTGGGGACGGCGCTGGTGGTGATGGCCGGCATCGGCTGGCTGGCGGTCGCGGGACCGGGACTGATCGATGCGCTGTCGGGCATGCTGACCCGCGCGCTGCGCTTCGGGCGCGAGGATATCGTGAACTTCTCGCCAGTGACGCGCGGCACCGGTCTGCTGGCGGATATCGCGCTGCCGGTGGGGGGCGTATTGCTCGCGACCTTCTTTGCCGCGATCGCGGCGCCGGCCCTACTTGGTTCGCTGGGCTTTCGCCCCGGCGCCTTCAAGCCCAAGGCGTCGAAGATGAACCCCGCTTCGGGTCTCAAGCGCATGTTCGGTGCGCAGGGATTGATCGAACTGGTCAAATCGATCGCCAAGGTGGGATTGCTGGGCGCGGTCGGTTTCTGGATGATCTGGGACCGGCTGACCGCGATCATCGGCCTGGGCAAGGCTGGCGTCGGCAATGCGATCAGCGACCTTGGCAACATGTTCATCCTGGTCTGCCTGGTGATGGCGGGCGGGCTGTTCGTGATCGCGGGCATCGACGTGCCGATGCAGATTTTCCAGCGCGGCAAGCGGCTGGGCATGAGCAAGCAGGACATCAAGGACGAGCATAAGGAAAGCGAAGGTTCGCCCGAACTCAAGGGGCAGATTCGCCGGCGCCAGTTCGAGGTGCTGAACGGGTCGACCCGGCAAGCGGTGGCAGAGGCCAGCGTCATCATCACCAACCCGACCCATTTCGCGGTGGCGCTGCGCTACCGGCCCGGCGTGGATGCCGCGCCGGTGGTGGTCGCGCGCGGCTGTGACGCGATCGCCGCCTCGATCCGCGAACTCGCCGAGGATCATGGCGTATCGGTGCTGCAATATCCCGAACTGGCGCGCGCCATCTACTTTACCTCGCGCGCTGGCGAGATCGTCAATGAGGGCCTCTACATGGCGGTGGCGACGGTGCTGGCCTTCGTCTTCCGGGTCGAGAACAAGATGGCGACGGAAATGGACCGTCCGTTCATCACCGTGCCCGAAGATCTGCGTTTCGATCCGGACGGAAAGAAATTGTAGAGAATTTGCTGATACTTGGCAGTTGATCGAAGAATTAGGGCGATGGTGAATTAAAGTTTAGCCACGCTTGTCCGTATTCTGTTTACGGGGACGCATTAGGATGGTGCGTCATGAACGAGTATCTTTCGCGCAGCGAGATTTCGCCAGTGGACCGGAGCGTGGTTCGCGCGCCGGTGCCGGCTGCGGCCGTTCAGCCGGTTTCAGCGACGGAATCGGCAACCGAGCAGCGGGACATGTCCGCCAGCGATGCGGGTCGGCGGGATAGTTTTGCGGTCGATATCGTTGCGGTCGACGAGGATGCCGCCGGCGCCGCCGAATATGCGCGCATCCATGCCCAGATCGCCGATATCCTGGCCGATATGCGTACCGGGCAGGGGGCGTTGTCGGTGGATGGTGCATCGGCCGCCGTCCAGGCGATGATGCCGCAGCCCTTCATCTACATTCCGCTGCCACCGGCTACGCGCGAGGCGGTGGAGCAGGCCGCTGATCTGGCCAAGCGGATCGCGCAGCAGGCCAGCTATGCCTATGCCGCCCAGGCGCATGTCGCGCGCGGGACCGTCGACCAGATCCTGTCCGCATCGGCGATCTGATCGCGGCGTTGCCCGCTTTTTTGCGGGCTTTGTCATAGGCTTGAAAATCATTCCTAAACATCTTCGCGCTACGGCCGTTCTCTCATTTGAAAGGACGGGTCATGGCAACGACGACGACATCGGTAGGGAGCAGCATCCTGTCGGCGCTGGGTGCCAATTCGGGCATCGACACGGGCGCGCTCGTTACCAGCCTGGTCAGCGCGACCCGCGACCCGCGCCAGTCCGCGATCACCACGCAGCAGACGACCAACAATGCCCGTATCTCGGCGCTGGCGTCGGCCATCAGTTCGCTCGACACCTTCGCTGATGCGCTCTCCAGCGTCCTGTCGGGTGCCGAATATACCGGCACGCCCAATTCGACCAACACCGGTATCGCGTCAGTCAGCCTGCTGAGCGGCGGCACGCCGGCTGGTCTGCCGGCGCAACTGGTGGTGAAGTCGCTGGCGACCGCCCGTATCTTCGCCTCGACCTCGACAAGCGGCGCGACCAGCAGCACGGCCGTCGGCACCGGGTCGCTCACCATCACGACGGCGGGTGGCAAGACCGCGACGATCACCGTCGATTCGAGCAACAACAGTTTCTCCGGCCTGGCTTCGGCGATCAACGCCGCCGACATCGGCGTGACCGCGAGCGTCGTCACCGATGCGCAGGGAACGCGGCTGGTGTTCAAGGGTGCGACTGGCGCCGCCAATGATTTCACCATCACCAGCACGGCCAACAGCTCGACCAGCGTTCTCGCCGGCCTCAACAGCAGCGCGATGACCTCGACCTCGGACCCGGCCAATGCGAAGGTCACGCTCGACGGCACCGACTATGAATATGCCAGCAACACTATCGATGATGCGATCCCCTATCTGCGGATCGAACTGACGGCGGCGGATGTGAACAGCACGGTCAACCTGACCATGACCCAGCCGACCGCGACGATGAAGGATCTGCTGCAGGAATTTGTCGACGCCTATAACACGCTGATGAAGGCGCTGAACACGGCGACCTCCACCGGCACGGATTCGTCGACGGCTGGCGTCCTGAACGGGGTGTCGGCGGTGCGCGACATGAAGTCGCAGCTGTCGAAAATCACCTCGACCCAGCTTGCCTCGACCGGCAGCTACAAGACGCTGGCCGATATCGGCATCGGGACCAATCGCGACGGCACGCTGACGCTGAACACCGACACGCTGGACAAGGCGCTGGCCGCCGACCCGGCGGGCATCACCAAGATGCTCAACCCTGCGAAGTCGACCGCCGACAATCTGGGCCTGTCGGGTCTGATGGACAGCGTGCGCGACAATATCGAGCTGGACAACGGCCCGATCAAGGCGGCGCAGGATCGTTATGAAAAGTTGGCCGACAGCCTGACCGAGCAGCTCGAAAAGCTGGACGAGGACATGGCTGATTATGAGACGCGCCTGACTTCCATCTATTCGGCGATGCAGACCAAGTTATCTGCGCTCAACGCAACCCAAAGCTATCTCCAGCAGCAGATCGATGCCTGGAATAGCAGTGATGACTAAACGGGGACTTTGACACATGTTCTATAATCATGGCTTTGCAGGTTCGGCAGCGGCGCGGCGCTATGCAGCGGTGCATTCGGGCAGCCGGATCGAGGGCGCCACGCCCCATGCGCTGGTCAAGATCCTGTTCGACGAACTGCTGATCGCCCTTGATGCCACGGCACTGGCCGAACGCAATGGCGACCGACTGAAGGTGTCCGACAAGCAGGCGCGCGCCATGTCGATCCTGTTCGCGCTCGAAGCGAGCCTCGACTTCGACAAGGGCGGCGACGTCGCCACTGGCCTGGCGCGCATCTATCGCGAAGCCCGTCGCCTGCTGCTGGTCAGCGCCAAGGAGCATGATGCGGCGCCCGTCGAGCAGGCCCGCGCCATGGTCGGCGAGATTGCCGATGCCTGGAACCAGATCGGCCAGCCCTGATCGCTCACGGCGCGATCAGTCCATAGGCTGCTGACTGGCCCGGTTGCGGGGTTGCACCCCCTTCCGGTGGCCTGTATAGGCGGCACTCGCACAAGGGCGGCCCGGCGGGGGCCGCCTTTTTGCGTTATATCCAATGCGCACGGACGCGCAGCATCAACCCAGAAAGGGAAGGCACATGTCGATTACGCCGCTCATGCCCGTTTACCCCCGGTGCGATGTGCGTCCGGTCCGAGGCGAGGGCTGCTACCTGATCGGGGAGCGCGGGGAGCGCTATCTCGACTTCGCCAGCGGCATTGCCGTCAATCTGCTGGGCCATGGCCACCCCAGGCTGGTGAAGACCATCGCCGATCAGGCCGCGACGCTGATGCATATCTCCAACCTCTACGGTTCGCCGCTGGGGGAGGAATTTGCGCAGAAGCTGGTCGATAACAGCTTTGCCGACACCGTCTTCTTCACCAATTCGGGGGCCGAAGCGGTCGAGTGCGCGATCAAGACCGCGCGCCGCTATCATTATGCCAATGGGCAAGCGCACCGGCATAAGATCATCAGCTTCGACAACGCCTTCCATGGCCGCACGCTGGGCACCATTTCGGCGACCAGCCAGCCCAAGATGCGCGACGGGTTCGAGCCGCTGCTGCCCGGTTTCCAGGTCGTGCCCTTCAACGATCTCGACGCGGCCATCGCAGCGATCGACGACAACACCGCTGGCTTCCTGCTGGAACCGGTGCAAGGCGAAGGCGGCGTGACCCCGGCAACCCAGGCATTCCTGGCCGGTCTGCGCAAGGCGTGCGACGAACATGGCCTGCTGCTGATCCTGGACGAAGTGCAGTGCGGCTATGCCCGTACCGGCACCTTCTTCGCCCATGAGCAATATGGCGTGACGCCGGACATCATGGCGGTGGCCAAGGGCATCGGTGCGGGCTTCCCGCTCGGCGCCTGCCTCGCCACCGAAGAAGCGGCTAAGGGCATGGTGTTCGGCACCCATGGCTCCACCTATGGCGGCAACCCGCTTGCCATGGCGGTGGGCATCGCGGTGCTGGAAGAGGTGCTGGCCGACGGCTTCCTGGAGCAGGTGACGGCCATGGGGGCGCGTCTGCGTTCTGCGCTGGAGCAGATGATCCCGAACCATGACGACATGTTCGAGGATGTGCGCGGCATGGGGCTGATGCTGGGCGTCAAGATGAAGGACGCCTATGATGCGCGCGCCTTCGTCGGCCATCTGCGCGACCATCATGGCTTTCTGTCGGTGTCGGCGGGGCAGAATGTGCTGCGCATCCTGCCGCCGCTCGTCATCGACGAAAGCCATATCGCCGAATGCATCGAGAAGATTTCCGCCGGTGCGCGGAGCTTCGCGGACGCCAAGGCGGCCTGACCATATATTGCCCCGTTCGTGCTGAGTAGGGGCTGAGCGAAGTCGAAGCCCCGTATCGAAGCATCCTTCGATACGCCATTTCTACTTCGCTCAATGGCTACTCAGGACGAACGGTGGTTGGAAGCGGGGAAAACTTCCAATGACCAAGCATTTCCTGAATCTCACCGATGCGGGCGGCGACGCGATCGCCGCGATGATCGCCGACGCCATCGACCGCAAGGCGGCGCGGGCGGGCAAGCCCAAGGGCTGGGTCGACGCCGATGCGCCGCTGGCCGGCCACACGCTGGCGATGATCTTTGAAAAGAACAGCACGCGCACCCGCGTCAGCTTCGACATGGCGATCCGTCAGCTCGGCGGCACGTCGCTGATCCTGGACGGTGCGACCAGCCAGTTGGGACGCGGCGAGACCGTGGCCGACACGGCGCGCGTGCTCAGCCGCATGGCCGACGCGATCATGATCCGCACCGACGATCATGCCAAGATCGAGGAAATGGCCGAATATGCCAGCGTCCCGGTCATCAATGGCCTGACCGACCTGTCGCATCCCTGTCAGATCGTCGCCGACCTGCTGACCGTGGTCGAACATGGGCTGGCGCTGCCGGGTAGTCAGTGGGCCTGGCTGGGCGACGGCAATAATGTCCTCCACTCGATCGTCGAGGCCGCGGGCCTGATGAAGTTCGATGTGCGCATGGGCATCCCTGAGGGCTATGACCCCGATCCGTCCTTTGCCGCGGCGGCACAGGCAGCGGGTTCGACCATCACCCTGACCCGCGATGCGGCGCAGGCGGTGGCGGGCGCGGATGTCATCGTCACCGACACCTGGATCTCCATGGGCCAGGCCCATGCCGAGGCGAAGCTGGCGGCGATGATGCCCTATCAGGTGACGCCGGAGCTGATGGCGGGCGCCAAGGCGGACGCCAAATTCCTCCACTGCCTGCCCGCTCATCGCGGCGAGGAAGTGGTCGAGGCGGTGATCGACGGTCCGCAGTCGCTGATCTGGGACGAGGCGGAGAACCGCATCCATGCCCAGAAGTCGGTTCTGCTCTGGGCGCTTGGAAAGCTGTAAGCTCACCCTATATTCGGGCGAAATTTTCCGTTCGCCCTGAAAGATGATGGGGCCTGCCCTGCGCTGGAAAGCGCAGGGCAGGCCCTCGCGGCTTTCAGGACGTATGGATCGGAAGGAAATATCGTGACCAGTTCCAATGTCGATCAGGCCCTTGGCTTTACCATCCCCTCGCGCCATGTGCGCGGTCGTTTCGTGCGATTGGGGCCGGTGCTGGATCAGGTGCTGTCCGCCCATGCCTATCCGCCCGCGATCGAGCGGGTGCTGGCGTCCTCGCTGGTGCTGGGCGCGCTGCTCGGCAGCCTTCTGAAGGATGCCGGGGGGCAGCTGACCTTGCAGGCGCAGACCGAAAATGGCGTCGTCAGCTTGCTGGTCGCCGATTACAAGGGCGGCGAGCTGCGTGGTTATGCCAAGTTCGATGCCGAGCGGCTGGCGGAGATCGGCAGCGATCCGACCCTGTTTGGGCTGTTCGGCAAGGGGTATTTGGCGATCACCTTCGACCAGGCGGTGACGGGCGAGCGCTATCAGGGCATCGTGCCGCTGGACGGATCGTCGCTGGCCGAGGCGGCGGAGCATTATTTCTTCCAGTCCGAACAGATCCCCAGCATCGTCCAGATCGCGACCCGGCATGATCCGGGCGAGGGCTGCGTCGCGGCGGGCCTGCTGCTCCAGCATCTGCCCGAGGGCGAAGTGGGCCGCGAGCGCCTGCATGTGCGCCACGATCATCCCGAATGGGAACATGTTCAGGCGCTGGCCGGTACGCTGCGCGACGAGGAACTGACCGATCTCGACCTACCGCTGACCGACATCGCCTGGCGTCTGTTCCATGAGGAGGAAGAGGTGCGCGTCACCGAGACGACGGCGCTGGCCAAGGGCTGTCGCTGTGATCTTGCCCATATTCGCGATGTGATCGGTCGTTTTCCGGCGGACGAGCGGGTAGCGATGGCGGACGAGAAGGGCATTATCGGCGTCGATTGCGTCTTCTGTTCACGCCTGTTCCCGCTCGCGCTGGACAGTTTCGTCACCCATTGAGGGCAGGTTGAGAGTGGAGCGCGGGGCAATTGCGGCAGGGCCGTTCGCCCCGCGCTATCAAATTGCCGCAATTGCGCGGCACAACAGGATGACGCATGGCGCCGTTCCCCGGCGCCGATGACAAGGTCTGGACGCAAGATGACAAGGCTGGGGCTGCAGGCGCTGGGCGTCGCGGCGGCAATGATGATGGCAAGCTGGGCCGGCGCGGCGAACGCGCCGCAACTGGCTGCGCTCGCCAAGCTGGAAAAGGGCGAATGGGAATTGCGCCTGCGCGACGATCCATCCGCGCCGCCCCGCCGCCTGTGCGTGACGATGGCGCACCAACTGCTGGAGCCGGCCAATGCTGGCCCCGGTTGCAAGCCGTTCGTGGTCAGCGATGCGCCCGGTGCCGTCACCGTGACCTTCGATTGCGGCGCGGCCGGCAATGCGCGCACCGACCTGCGCGTCGAAACGCCGCGCCTCATCCAGATACGATCGCAGGGGATCAGCGACGGCGCGCCCTTTTCCAACATGGTCGAAGGGCGCCATGTCGGGGCATGCCGCTGACCGGCGGCCCCCTTGCACTGCAACATAACGAGGTTTAGCGCAGCATCATGGTTGCACAGAATGGGAAATTCGCCGTCGTCCTGCTTTCGGGCGGACTGGATTCAATGGTTGCGGGCGGGCTCGCGCGTGAAGCGGGTTATCGCGTCTTGGCGCTGACGATCGACTATAACCAGCGCCATCGCGTCGAACTGCGCGCGGCGGCCAAGGTCGCGACGGCACTCAATGCCATGTCGCATATCGTGCTGCCGCTCGACCTCACCGCCTTTGGCGGGTCGGCGCTGACCGCCGACATCGAAGTGCCCAAGGGCGGCGTTGGCGACGAAATTCCCGTCACCTATGTGCCGGCGCGCAACACCATCTTCCTGTCGTTGACGCTGGGCCTGGCTGAAGTGGCGGCGGCCAACGACATCTATATCGGCGTCAATGCGCTGGATTATTCGGGCTATCCCGATTGCCGCCCCGAATTTATCGAGGCGTTCCAGAAGATGGCGACCCTGGCGACCAAGGCGGGGGTCGAAGGACATCCGATTCGCATCAACACGCCGCTCCAGTTCATGACCAAGGCGGATATCGTGCGCGAGGCGCACCGCCTGGGTCTGGACGCCGGCCTCAGCTGGTCCTGCTACGATCCGACGCCGGACAACAAGCATTGTGGCCAGTGCGACAGCTGTCGCCTGCGCTCCAAGGGGTTCGAAGAAGCCGGGCTGCCCGATCCCACCGTCTATGCGACGCGTCCCGGAAAGGCCTGACACATGACCTATGCGGTCAAGGAAATGTTCCTGACCCTGCAAGGTGAAGGCGTGCAGGCGGGGCGCCGCGCGGTGTTCCTGCGTTTTGCCGGCTGCAACCTGTGGAGCGGGCGCGAACAGGACCGGCGCGACGCGGTCTGTCGCTTCTGCGACACCGATTTCGTCGGCACCGACGGTGATGGCGGCGGCAAGTTCGCGACCGCCGACGCACTGGCCGATGCGGCATTCGCCTTCTGGGGCGAGGGGGAAGGCCCCTATATCGTTCTGACCGGTGGCGAGCCGATGTTGCAGGTGGACGATGCGCTGATCGCTGCGCTCCATGCCCGTGGCTTCACCATCGCGATCGAGAGCAACGGCACCTTGCCGGCGCATCCGGGCATCGACTGGGTCTGCATCAGCCCCAAGGCGGGCAGCGATGTCGTGCAGCTGAAGGGCAATGAGCTGAAGCTGGTCTGGCCGCAGCCCGATGGCGGGCACAGCCTGGCCGATGTCGAGGCGATGGAAGGCTGGGGCTTCGACCATCTGCTGGTCCAGCCGCTCGACGATGCCCATGCCGTGGCCAATGCCCGCGCGGCCATCGATCTGGTGATGGCCCGGCCGCGCTGGCGGCTGACGGTGCAGGCCCATAAATATCTGGGCCTGCGTTAAGTCTTCGTCAGATCAGGGCTGAACGCCGACCTTCTGATTCCATTGCTGGTGGCATTCGGGCAGCAGCACGCCCTTCTTCCAGCATTTGGCGTCGAGCGAGGGCAAGGCGAGCTGATAGTTCCAGCCTGGATCGCCATAATATTGCTCGCCGGCATGGACGAGCGACTTCTTGATCGAGGCCAGGCCCTGGCGCGCCACGACATTGAGCTGGCCGCGATCGGCGAAGATCGCCTGGCGACCGACCGCCGCCGCCGCCTGGCAGAAGCCGCGCTGCGCCTGAACCGTCGAATAGCCCGAATAGATACGGGTATTATACATGTCGGACGCCGACTGGCCGGGCTTGCCCTTGCCCTTGGTGCGCTGGAAATAGCCGAGCAGCGTCGCCTGCGCCGCGTCGAGTTCCGCGTCATGATGGGCGATCATGGCGTTATAGTTGCTGACCGACAGCAGGGTCGGTTCGAACTGGCATTGCAACGCGGCGACGTTGATCGCGGCGCGCAGGTTCCAGGTAAGGCCAGCCTTGATCTCGTCCGCAGTGGCGCCGGGCAGGCCCAGCGCGATGGCGGCGGCTTCGTCGGTCAGGGCGGGGGCCGACATGTCGGGCGGCGACCAGAAAAATTGCGCGGCGGCCGGCTGCGCGGCGGCAAGCGACGCGGCGGCGATCGTCAGGGCGGCAAAGGCCTGGCGCGAGCGAAAACGGAACGTCATTGAATAAACCCTCTCAGCCGGGGTCTTGATGGCGCGAACGCCCAATTCCCCCATAACGGCATCAACTATAGCGCGGCTGTTCTGGAAGTGAACGGGAAAAGCCCTATTGGTCCGACACGACTTCCTCATCGTTCGCGGATGCGGCGGCATTGTCCGCCTTGGCCGGCGCAGCGGTGGTCGGCGCGGTGCGGTTTTCCGGCAGCGCAAGGCTGGTGCCCTCGCTCTGCACGCCATCCAGGTCGGTCATGGCGTCGGTGGCGGTGCCGTCGACCACTTCCATGTCCTTCATCTGCACTGTGTTGCCGGTCTTTTCGCTGCCACCACCGCAGCCGGCCAGGGGCATGCATCCGATCAACAGGGCAGCAGTCATCATCCTTGCGTCAAGGCGCATCCGGGTCTCCATAACATGGCTCAACATGCCCGGCGGCCCCCCACCTGGCGAAGTGGCGGACCCTAGCGGGCGGTCCCGCATTGCTCAAGCCCCGTACCATCGCCCGATCCGCAGCGTCGCAGCCGTCCGAGAAAGGCCGGGAAATGGGCTTTTAGTGCGGCATCAAGGGCCTCCATCGACGCATTGCCGTCCAGCGCGGCGATGCTGGTGACGGGGAACTCGCTGATCCCGCACGGTACGATGCCGCCAAAATGGGACAGGTCGGGATCGACGTTGATCGAAAAGCCATGCAGCGTCACCCAGCGACGGACGCGGATGCCCAGCGCGCCGATCTTCGCCTCGCGTCCCTGCCGGTCGTCGGTCCAGATGCCGATGCGCCCTTCGGCACGGCGGGCGGCAATGCCCAGGTCCGCGAGCGCGTCGATCATCCAGCCTTCGAGATGATGGACGAAATTGCGCACATCCTTGCCGCGTTCGCGCAGGTCGATGTTGAGATAGCCGATGCGCTGGCCCGGCCCATGATAGGTGTAGCGGCCGCCGCGCCCGGCATCATGGACCGGAAAGCGCGGATCGATCAGTTCGGCCGGATCGGCGCTGGTGCCCGCGGTATAGAGCGGCGGATGCTCCAGCAGCCAGACGCGCTCGCGCGCTTCGCCGTCATAGATGGCCGCGGCGCGCGCCTCCATGTCGGCCAGGGCGGTCGGATAGTCGACGGGGGCGGCATCGTTGCGCCACTCGATGTCGGGAAAGGGCAGGGGATCGGTCATGGCGCTTCCTTGACTTGAGCGGGGCGAGCGATCAAGTCTCGGGCCGCATTTCGCAGGACAGGGGTAGGCAATAGATATGGCGGCAGTCTCGATCGGCAAGGCGTGGGAGGAGGCGGTGGCCTTCGTCGCGCGCGAAGCGTCGCTGCTCTTTCCCGTCGCCCTGCTGTTCCTGGCCCTGCCGGGGCTGATCCTGCAGGAAATGACACCGCCGCAGCTCGCTGAATGGATGGCCGATCCCAAGCGGACGGGCTTACCCGATATTCCGCCGGGATTCACGCTGGCGATGCTGCTGGGTGTCATCATCATCTGGTTCGGATCGTTGACGCTGTTCGCGCTGGCGCTGCGGCCGGGCATCAGCGTGGGCGAAGCCTTGCGTCTTGGCTTCGCGCGGCTTCCGGTACTGCTTGGCACGGCGCTGGTGGCCATGTTCCTGATCGGCGGGCTGATGCTGGCCGCCATCCTGGTCGCGGTGCTGCTCAGCCTGATCTCGCAGCCGCTTGGCGCCAGCATCGGCGCGGTGCTGGGCGCATTTGTGGGTGGGGCGACAATCTTTGCCAGCGTGCGATTGATGTTGCTCAATCCGGCGGTGATCGATGGCAACCAGGGGGTGATCCCTTCGCTGCGTTATGCCTGGGCGCTGACGCGCGGCTGCTTTTGGCGACTGCTGGGCTTCATCATCCTGCTGACTCTCGTCTCCGGCATCGCCAGCCTGGCAGCCCAGACGATCTTCGGTGCGCTCGCCGGCCTCGCCGCCGGGCCGGAGGCCGCCCGGCTGGTGGGCAGCGTCGTCTCGGCGGCGGTGTCGACCGTGATTCAGGTCTATATGCTGGTGATGCTGGCCCGCATCTATCGTCAGGCGTCGGCGGGCTGACCGAACATCGGGATCTGCGGCGCCGCTTCGGGCGGTAGCAGGCCCAGCAGGCGCGGATCGGCGAAGGTCTCGATCTCCCGGCCATAGGGGGTGAAACCCGACTTGATGTAGAAACCGAGCGCCGCCGGGCTGTCTAGCGTGCAGGTGTGAACCCAGAAGCGCTCCACACCCTTGCGCCAGGCGAGCGACTTGGCTTGCGCCATCAGCCATTTGCCCAGCCCCTTGCCGTTGAGCGAGGGCACCAGCCCGAAAAAGGCCAGCTCGCATTGTGACGGGCTGCGGAAATCCAGCTCCAGCAGGCCGACCTCGACCCCGCGCGGGTCGGTGACGGCATAGACCTCGACCGCCGGTTCATGCAGGATCGCCGCCAGTTTCTCGTCCGGCATCACGAGCCGCGAGAACCACAGCCAGGGCTCGCCGACCCGACGGAACAGCGCGCGATAGGCGGGTAGGTCCGGTGTCTTCCACGGCACCAGGCGCAGCGGCGCCGGCGGGATCGGCGCGGGTTTCGGCCGCTCGCGCATCTCCAAATGGGTGACGATGGTCGCGATCTCGCGCGGATCGACCGGGGTCAGCGCCATCGGATCAGTTCCAGCTCGCCATCGGCGGCAGGCTCATCAGGATCGCGTCGATATTGCCCCCCGTCTTGAGCCCGAACAAAGTGCCGCGGTCATGGACCAGGTTGAATTCGGCATAGCGGCCGCGCCATTCCAGCATGGTGCGATAGTCTTCTTCGCTCCACGCCTCGTTCATCCGTCGCCGCACGATCGGCGGGAAGGCGGCGAGGAAGGCATCACCGACATCGCGGGTGAAGGCGAAATTCGCGTCGAACGCGGCATCGTCAGTGCATTCGAGATGATCGTAGAAAATGCCGCCGACGCCGCGATGCACGCCGCGATGGGGGATGAAGAAATAGTCGTCGGCCCATTGCTTGAAGCGCGGGTAGTAGTTCGGGTCATGGCCGTCGCAGGCGGCCTGCAACACCGCATGGAAATCGGCCGTATCCTCGTCGCGGGGCAGGGGCGGATTGAGGTCCGCGCCACCGCCGAACCAGTTCTTGGTCGTGTTGAGGAAGCGGGTGTTCATGTGGACGGCCGGCACATGCGGGTTCGCCATATGCGCGACCAGGCTGATGCCGGTGGCAAAAAAGGCCGGATTGTCGGCCGCGCCATGGATGGTCTGGGCAAAACCGGGAGCAAGATCGCCGGTGACGGTCGAGATGTTGACGCCGACCTTTTCGAAGACCTTGCCCTTCATCACCCCGCGCACGCCGCCACCGCCTTCGCCCGGCGCTACGCCGTCGGCCTCGCGGTCCCAGGGGGTGTAGGTAAAGCTGGCCTCGCTGCCGGCCTCGCGTTCGATTGCTTCGAACTCCGCGCAGATCCGGTTGCGCAGCGATTCGAACCAGCTCCGCGCGGTCTGCTGCTGTGGGTTCAGGGGAAAGCGGATGTCAGGGGTCATGCGGGGAAGCTCCCGGTCTGGCGAAGGGCCTCGGCAACGGCGATGCCGGTGGAAACGGCGATGTTGAGCGAGCGGAAGCCCGGCGCCATCGGAATGCGCACGCGGATATCGGCCAGGTCGCGAACATGATCGGGCACGCCCGCGCTTTCCGATCCCATCAGCAAGACATCGTCACTGCGAAATGTCACATCGGGCAGTCGCTGCGAGGCATGGCTGCTCATCAACAGCAGGCGGCGCCCGGCGGCCCGCCTTTCCGCGTCAAACGCCTCGAAATTGGCGTGGCGCACGACCTCGGCCGCTTCGCCATAATCCATCGCCGCGCGTTTGAGGCGCGCGTCGGAAAAGGCGAATCCGGTCGGCATGATGATGTCGACGGGCACGGCAAAACAGGCGGCAAGGCGCAGGATGGCGCCGACATTGCCGGCAATTTCTGGCTGGTAGAGAGCGATACGCATGGTCGCCGCATAATGCAGTGCGGCGATTTGTCATAGTCCGCACGACTTTGCGGTTGGCAAAGCGCTTGCAGTCCGGTTATCAGACCTTTGACCCACGCCGGGGGGAGGCGGGGTATACCCTAACTCCCTTGATAATCATGATCACTCAAGGCATTCCGGCGTGGATAGGGAAGTCTTGCAAGGGTAGAGGTGCATGGCGAACTCAGAACAAGTTGACGGGCAGGGTCTATCCGGCGAAGACGGAGTACGTCGCCGTGATTTTATCAATATCGCTGCGGTGAGCTTCGCAGGGGTAGGCGCCGTCGGCGTCGTCCTGCCGCTTATCGATCAGATGAACCCCAGCGCCGACGTATTGGCGCTTGCATCGACCGAGGTCGATCTTTCCGCGATCCAGCCGGGACAGGCGATCAAGACGACCTTCCGGTCGCAGCCACTGTTCGTGCGCCAGCTTACCGAAAAGGAAATTGCCGAGGCCGACAAGGTCGACCCGTCCACGTTGCGCGACCCGCAGACGCTGGCCGAGCGGACCGTCGACGGCAAGAAGCAGTGGCTGATCACCATGGGTGTCTGCACCCATCTGGGCTGCGTGCCGCTGGGCGCGGGCGAGGGCGAGAATCGCGGCGAATTTGGCGGCTATTTCTGCCCCTGCCACGGCTCGTCCTATGATACGGCCGCCCGCATCCGTAAGGGGCCTGCCCCCAAGAATCTGGAAGTGCCGAAGTATAGCTTCACTTCCGACACTGCCATTCTTGTGGGTTGAGGGGGACCATCATGAGCTTTCCATGGGCTGAACATTATACCCCCAAGCATCCACTGATGCAGTGGGTCGACGAGAAGCTGCCGCTGCCGCGCCTCGTCTACAACGCCGTCGGTGCCGGCTATCCGGTGCCGCGCAATCTCAATTATTTCTGGAATTTCGGCGTGCTGGCCGGCCTGGCGCTGCTGATCCAGATCGTCACCGGCGTGGTCATGGCGATGCATTATGGCGCCAACACGCTGGTCGCGTTCGGCACCGTCGAACAGACGATGCGCGACGTGAATGCGGGCTGGCTGATGCGCTACGCGCATGCCAACGGCGCCAGCTTCTTCTTCATCGTCGTTTATCTGCACATTTTCCGCGGCCTCTATTTCGGGTCCTACAAGGCGCCGCGCGAGATGGTGTGGCTGCTCGGCCTCGTCATCTTCCTGCTGATGATGGCGACCGCCTTCATGGGTTATGTTCTGCCGTGGGGGCAGATGAGCTATTGGGGTGCGAAGGTCATCACCGGCCTGTTCGGCGCGATCCCGGTGGTGGGCGAGCCGATCCAGACCTGGCTGCTGGGCGGTTTCGCCCCTGGCAATGCCTCGCTCAACCGCTTCTTCTCGCTCCACTTCCTGCTGCCCTTCGTGATCGCAGCGGTGGTGATCCTGCATATCTGGGCGCTGCACATTCCCGGTTCCTCCAACCCGACCGGTGTCGAGGTTAAAGGGCCGCAGGATACCGTGCCCTTCCATCCCTATTACACCGCGAAGGATGGTTTCGGGGCGGGTATCTTCCTGATCCTGTTCGCGATCCTGCTCTTCTTCGCGCCCAATTATCTGGGCCACCCGGACAATTATATCGAGGCGAACCCGCTCTCGACCCCGGCGCATATCGTGCCCGAATGGTATTTCTGGCCTTTCTACGCGATCCTGCGTGCCTTCACGGTGGACTTCTTCTTCGTGCCGGCCAAGCTGCTGGGCGTGCTGGCGATGTTCGCATCGATCCTGCTGCTCTTCTTCCTGCCCTGGCTCGACACATCGCCGGTGCGCTCGGGCAGCTATCGCCCGACCTTCAAGACGTTCTTCTGGATACTGGTGCTCGACGTGCTGATCCTGGGCTACTGCGGCGGTGCGCCGGCGGAAGAACCCTATGTGATGATCAGCCAGGTCGCCGCGGCCTATTATTTCGCGCATTTCCTGATCATCCTGCCGATGATCGCGCGCTTCGAAAAGCCGCTGCCGCTGCCCAATTCGATCACCGAAGCGGTGCTGGCCAAATATGCCAAGGCTGACGGCGAACCCGCCGCAGTCCCGGCCGAATAAGGGGGAAGACAAGCATGGTACGCATCGGCGCATTCCTTGTCGGCCTCTTCTTCGCCGGCTGGCTGCTCATCTCCTTCCTCGTGGGTGCCTATTCCTACGTGGTGGAGCCTCCCGCCAAGACGGTGGAACATGAGTTCCACCTGGCCCCCAAGCATGCCTCCTTCTCGTTCGACGGGCCGCTGGGACGTTATGACAATCAGCAGCTCCAGCGCGGCTTCCAGGTGTTCAAGGAGGTCTGTTCGGCCTGCCACAGCCTGAAGTTCGTCGCCTTCCGCGACCTGGCCAGCATTGGTTATAATGAAGCGGAGATCAAGGCGATCGCCAAGAACTGGACGATCAAGACCCCCAGCGTCGATCCGGCGACGGGCGAGGCCTCGACCCGCGACGGCATTCCGGCCGATTATTTCCCGTCCCCCTTCGCGAACAATGTCGCGGCGGCGGCGGCGAACAATAATGCGATCCCGCCAGACCTGTCGCTGATGACCAAGGCGCGCCATCATGGCTCGGCCTATGTCTATTCGCTGCTGTCTGGCTTCACCGATCAGGCTGGCTACAAGAACGCAAAGGGCAAGGAGTTGCTCAAGGAGTTCCCGGATGCCAAGACTCCTGAAGGCCTGCACTTCAACCCCTATTTCGCCAACCTGAACCTTGCCATGGCGCCGCCGCTGTCGGCCGATGGCCAGGTGACCTATGGCGACGGCACCAAGCCGACGATCGACCAGATGTCGCAGGACGTGGCTGCCTTCCTCACCTGGACGGCCGAGCCGAAGCTGGAAAATCGCCGGCGCGCGGGCGTGGCGACGATCCTCTTCCTGCTGATCGCCACGGGCCTTGCCTATATGGCCTATCAGAATATCTGGGCGGACAAGAAGAAGGCAGCCTGACCGCACCTCCGCCCGATGGCATGAAAGAACGGGGCGCGCTTCCTTGTCGGGAGCGCGCCCTTTCCTTATGGGGCTTGAACCATGAGCATCGACAGTCTGACCGCGCTGGTCCGCACCATCCCCGACTTCCCCAAGCCGGGTATCCAGTTTCGCGACATCACGACCCTGCTGGCCGATGGGCCGGGTCTGGCCGAACTGATCGACCAGATGGCGAAGGTGGCGGGGCCGCTCGACCCCGACCTGATCGTCGGCGTGGAGGCGCGCGGCTTCATCCTGGGCGCGGCGCTCGCGCTGAAGCTGGGCAAGGGCTTCGTGCCGGTCCGCAAGAAGGGCAAGCTGCCGGGCAAGACCGTCGGCATCGACTATGTGTTGGAATATGGCACCGATCGCCTCGAACTGCATGAAGGGCAGGTGCCGCAGGGCGCGCGCGTGCTGCTGGTCGACGACCTGATCGCTACCGGCGGGACGGCGCAGGCCGCGGCCCGGTTGCTGCGCGAGCAGGGCGCGCAAGTCTTGATGGCGCTGTTCGCGATCGACCTGCCGGATCTGGGCGGGCTGGCTGCGCTGGAGCAGGACGGTGTGCCCTCGCGCGCGATCCTGTTGTTCGAGGGCGACTGATCCCGTCCAGGCGCCCGTTGTCGCCGGCGCCCTTTCGCGTCATGATGCGCCGATCCGATGACGAGGAGGATATGGCCGCTACTTCCCGCTTCCTCCGCCGGTTCGGCGCCTGCGTGGCGCCGCTGCTGCTATCGGCTTGTGCGACGCCGGCGCCCTATCGCGAATTGTCCTGCAGCGCTGCCGTGGCGCCTGCGCTCGTCGCTCCGGATGCGGATCGGATCACCACCACCCTGTCGGTGCTGACCTATAATATCGAGGGGTTGGGCTGGCCGGCGCGCAGCGGGCGTGGGCCGTCGCTCAAGCAGATCGGTGCGCGTCTCGCCGCATTACGGGCGGCGGGGAAGGCGCCCGACGTGGTGCTGTTCCAGGAGATGTTCAGCGGATCGGCGAAGCAGGCGGTGGCCGATACCGGCTATCCGGCGATCGCCGCCGGGCCGCATCGCACGACCCGCGCGCGTGGATCGACCAAGGACAAGCTGCCGGGCAAGTCGCATATCAATCGGGGCGAGATCGGCATCCATTTTTCCGGCAGCGGCCTGGCCGTCGCCTCCCGCTATCCGATTCTCCTGACGCGCAAGCGCGCCTATGGCCGCAAATCCTGCGCTGGCCTAGATTGCCTGTCGAACAAGGGGATCATGCTGGCCCGCATCGCCATGCCCGGCGTGCCGACGCCGATCGACATCTATGACACGCACATGAACTCGCGCGGGGCCTCCCGCGCGCCCGGACCGCGCAATCTCGCCGCCCATGAACGGCAGGCACTCGAAGCCTCGGCCTTCATTGATGCCAGTCATGACGACGCCTATCCGCTGATCTTCGGCGGCGATTTCAACATGCGCCATTCCGAACCGCGCTGGGAGAATTTCGCCCGCTACCAGTCGCTCGACCTGGTCCATCGCGTCTGTGCCGATTCCGCTTCGGGCTGCGATGTACGCATGTCCTGGGACGGCGACGAACCCTGGATGGACACGCAGGACCTGCAATTTTTCTGGCCGGGTGATCGGGTCTCGGTTCGCCCGATCCGGGTGGAGGCGATGTTCGATGGTGGACCGAGCGGGCCGGAGCTGTCCGACCATGACGGCTTCCTCGTCACCTATGAACTGTCCTGGCCGCGCGGCGCCGCGCGCCAGCCGGGCGGCTGTTAAAGCGCCTCGCCCAGGGCATCGACAGCCACCGCCAGCTTCTCGTCGATCAGCGAGAGCAACTGCGTCCAGCCGAGCATGTCGTCCAGCTCGCCCGGCCCGTCGGAAATGCCGCGCAATCCCATCAGCGGCACGCCGAAGCGCTGGCAGGCGCGCGCGATCGCAAAAGTCTCCATGTCGACCATGTCGGCGTCGATCGCGGCATATTCCTCGCCGCCCACGACATTGGCACCGGTCGACAGGCGCAGGGCGCGGATTTCGAGCGGCGTGACCAGCGGAATGTCGACCGGATGGTCGATCAGCGGCGTCACCCCCTTGGTAAAGCCCAGGCGAGAGGCATCCATGTCGCGCCATGATACGCTGGCGACCTGATAGACCTCGCCCAGCATGCCTACGCGCGATCCGGCAGATCCCAGCGAGACGACCAGATCGGGCAGGGTGCCCGCCTGCGCCATCCGGTCGAGCGTCACGGCCATGGCCAGCGCCGCCTCGACCGGGCCGACGCCGGTCATCAGCGGGGTGATCCGGGCTTGCAGATGCGGGCCATATTCGGCGTCGATCGCCATCACGAACAGCACCCGCCGTCCACCCATCACCACACATGTCGCTGTCATTTGCCGGTCTCCCTTTGCTGCCGCGCCTCATAGCCGGAAAAGGGCAAAAAATAAGGCCTCGGAAATCCGGAGACTTCCAAGGCCTTATCATGGTGGGCGTGGCAAGGATTGAACTTGCGACCCCTGCGATGTCAACACAGTGCTCTACCACTGAGCTACACGCCCGCCGTGGAGGGGCCAATAACGGGGGTCGGTGACTCGCGCAAGCGGCAAATGACACTTTTTTGTAGAAACTTTCCCAACCCGCTGGACAGGGGGTGGCGAGGCCATATGCTGCGGCGCAAATAAGGGGGGACGCAAAAACATCATGTTGCCTACGCCATCGACGCCGACAGAGCCGGTTCGGCCGCTTCCCTTCTATCGCCATCTCTATTTCCAGGTGCTGGTGGCGATCGCGCTCGGCGTGCTGCTCGGCCATTATTTCCCGGCGACGGGCGAGGCGATGAAGCCGCTGGGCGACGCTTTCATCGCGCTGGTGCGGATGATCATCGCGCCGGTCATTTTCCTGACGATCGTCACCGGCATCGCCGGCATGAAGGAACTGGGGGCGATCGGCCGGGTCGCGGCCAAGGCGTTCGCCTATTTCCTGACCTTCTCCACCCTGGCGCTGATCGTCGGCCTCATCATCGCCAATGTCGTGCAGCCCGGCGCCGGGCTCAATATCGATCCGGCGACCCTCGATGCCAGCAAGATCGCCGATTATGCGCAGCAGGCGCATGACCGCACGCTGGTCGCCTTCCTGCTGAACGTCATTCCCGCGACGCTGGTGTCGGCGGTGGCGGACGGCCACAATATCCTGCAGGTGCTGTTCGTCGCGATCCTGTTCGGCATCGCGCTCAGCATGATCGGGGAAAAGGCCGAGCCGCTGATGACGGTGCTGGAATCGGCCAGTCTCGCCATCTTCAAGCTGGTATCCTTCCTGATGAAGGCGGCGCCCCTGGGCGCGTTCGGTGCGATGGCCTTCACCGTTGCCAAATATGGCGTGGGGACGCTCGCCAACCTCGCCGGGCTGGTGGCGACCTTCTACCTTACCTCGCTGCTGTTCGTGCTCGTCGTGCTGGGCACGGTCGCCTGGTTTGCCGGCTTCAACATCCTGCATCTGATCCGTTATCTGCGCGCCGAGCTGCTGCTGGTGCTGGGCACATCCTCGTCGGAAGCCGCGCTGCCCAGCCTGATCGAGAAAATGGAGCAGGCGGGATGCCGCAAGTCAGTCGTCGGGCTGGTCGTGCCAACGGGTTACAGCTTCAACCTCGACGGTACCAATATCTACATGACGTTGGCGGCGCTGTTCATCGCGCAGGCGACCAATGTGCATCTGAGCCTGGAGGAGCAGATATTGCTGCTGCTGGTGGCGATGCTGTCGTCCAAGGGCGCGGCGGGCGTGACCGGCGCGGGCTTCATCACCCTGGCCGCCACCCTGTCGATCGTGCCGTCGGTGCCGGTCGCGGGCATGACCCTGATCCTGGGCGTCGATCGCTTCATGAGCGAATGCCGCAGCCTCACCAACTTCGTCGGCAATGCGGTGGCGACGGTGGTGGTGTCGGTCTGGGAAAAGGGTCTGGATCGCGAACGTTTCGCGGCAGCCATGGCGGGCAAGCCGCTGCCGCCGCTGGGACAGGCGCTCGGCGAGGCCGAAGCGGTCAGCTAAGGCCGGACAGTGTCTCGCTGCCGAACATCCGTTCGACTTCCAGCACCAGGTCGCGCAGGTGGAAGGGCTTGGACAGCACCTTCGCCTGCGGCACCGCCTTGCCGGCCTTCAGCGTCACGGCGGCAAAGCCGGTGATGAACATGATCCGGGTCTGGGGGGCGACATTGGCGGTGTGCTGGGCCAGTTCGATGCCGTCCATTTCGGGCATGACGATATCGGTCAGCAGCAGGTCGAACCGATCCGATTCGATATGCGGCACGGCCTGGGTGCCGGTGGCCACGGCGACAACCTCATAACCTGATTTCTCCAGCGCCCGCGCCAGATAGGCGCGCATGCTGTCATCATCTTCCGCCAGCAGGATTCGAACCATTGACCCCAAAATTCCCGTAAGCCGTCGTCTGCGGCACCCTTGCCTTGCCCACTGACTGGCAAGACGTTCGGATATATGCGACAAGGATTAAAGATTATCCAGCCGACCAAATTTTTACGCGGCGGGTGAAAGGAACGGCGTTGGATCATTTTGGCACGTGTCCGCCAACCGAATCGACGGCGGCCTATGATCTTCATGGTCCTGCTCTTCCCGATGGCCCCCTGATAGTGTCGGTTCCCCATGCCGGGCGCGACTATTCCCCCGAATTGCTGGCCTTGGCGCGGGTGCGGCCGGAAGTGCTGCGCCGGCTGGAGGATCGCTGGGCAGACATGCTGGCGGGGCCGCTGATCGCTGCGGGCTACAGCGTGCTGGTCGCTCGCGCGCCGCGCGCGATGATCGACCTCAACCGACATGAGCGGGAACTGGATCCGGCGATGGTGACCGGCCTGCCGCGCGATCAGCCCTTGCAGAGCAGCGCCAAGCTGCGGGGCGGGCTGGGCCTCATTCCCCGTCGCCTGCCCGGCGCACAGGAATTGTGGCAGCGGCCGATCCCCTGGGACGAGGCGCGGCGGCGCATCGAGACGGTGCATCGCCCCTATCATGCCCGGCTGGCGCGGATGATGACGGCGGCGCGTGAACGCCATGGCCATGCCATCCTGATCGACCTGCATTCCATGCCGCCGCTGCCGCCGCCGGCTGCCGGCCAGGCTGCGCCGGGGCTGGTGCTGGGCGATCGCTTCGGCCGCAGCGCGGCGACGCGATTGATGATGCTGGCGGCGGATGTTGCGGCGGGGCATGGCGTGCTGACGTCGCAGAATCATCCCTATGCCGGTGACCATCTGATCGAACGGCATGGCCGGCCGGAGCGGGGACTTCACGCGTTGCAACTGGAGGTCGACCGCGCCCTCTATCTCGACGTCACGCTCGACCGGCCGGGGCCGGGGCTGGCGCGGATGCAGGGCGTGGTGACGGCGATGGCCGAGGCGCTGGCGAACGAACTGCCACGCAGCTACGCGATGGCGGCGGAATAGGGCTAGTCGCCTATAACGAGTTGTGCCCCGGCAACGCTCAGATGATGGGAATCGAAATAGAGCGGCCGGCCGTCATGGATGATGGCGCAGCGGCGGGCATCGCATAGTCGCGCCATCGGATCGATCAGCGTCACGCCCTGTGCCTGCCAGCGGGCGAAGAGCGCGCGCAGGTTGTGGGTGCGGGCCTCGATCGTGGTGCGGTCTACACCCTGCGCCTGCCCAAGATCGCCGACGCGGGCGAGATGGGCCAGATGGCGGGGCACGTCGAAAGGCTGGGGCGGCGCCGGGCCGATCAGGATGACCTGCCGTCCTTCGGCGCGCAGGGCACGGATGGTGGCATCCAGCTTCGCGACGAAGGCGGGATCATCAAATTCGCCATTGGCCCAGAAGGCGGCGAGATAGACGCGGCGGATGCCCGGATCGGCGCGGATGGCGGCAAAGGCGGCCCGGTTGGCACGGGCGCAGCGGGCATCCTTGGGCGCGTCATAGCCCAGCACCGGCGGGCAACTGGATGTGGTGCGCTCGATCAGGGCGCGGCCTTCTGCCTTGGCCTTGAGCGACAGGGCGTAGGCCATTTCCACGCCATGGCTGTCGCCCCAGAGCAGGGCGTCGGGCCGGACCTTGGCGCCGAGAACACAGGGTTGGGCACCGCGCGCGAATGTGTCGTGGCAGGCCTTGCGTTTGGGGCTGATGTTGGTGCGGCCGGCGGCGAGTTGCAGCACCTGCGGCGCAAAGCGTTGCGGCCAGCCGCCCATCGCCAGCAGCGCCAGCGACAGGATGCAGAGCAGCGCCATGGCACCGCCGGTGAACTGGAAGATGCGCCGGGCGGGCACGCCGCGGGCATCGCGGAAGGGGCGCTCGACGAAGCGCCAGGAGAGGGTAGCGGCAATGAAGGAGGCGGCCACGACCGCGATTGCCGTCGACCCTGACAGGACCGCATCGGTCGCATATTCGGTGAAGACGATCAGCGGCCAGTGCCACAGATAGAGCGAGTAGGAGATGAGGCCCACGCCGACGAAAAGGGGCAGGCTGAGCACGCGCCCGACGCTGGTGCCCGGCGCACTGTGGAGCAGCAGCGCCGCGCCCAGCACCGGGGGCAGGGCGGTGATGCCGGGGAAGACGGTCTCGCGGGTGTAGAAGATGACAGCGAAGGCGACAGATAGAAGGCCGCTCCACGCAAGCGCCTCCCGCAACCAGCGCACTCGCGCAACGGGTATGGCACCGAGCGCCAGCAGCGCGCCGGCGAATAATTCCCAGGCGCGGGTCGGCAGCAGGTAGAAGGTGAAGCCGCTCGTGTCGCGCTGGAGCGCGATCGCCAGTGCCAGCGAGAGTGCGGCGATCGCGCCGACGATCAGGCTGCGCCAGCGGGCGGCAAAGCGCGCGACCAGCATCAGCAGGATCGGGAAGCCGATGTAGAATTGCTCCTCTACTGCCAGCGACCAGGTGTGGAGCAGCGGTTTCACGTCGGCGCCGCCGGCGAAATAGCCGGTATCGGTGAAGAACCAGAGGTTGGAGGCGAACAGCGTGGCGGCGAGCGCGGATTTCGGCACGCCCTCTATGTCGCCGGGTAGGTAGAGCCAGCAGGCCGCCGCCAGCACAGCGAGGATCATGAGGCTGAGCGTCGGCATGATCCGGCGGAAGCGGCGTTCGTAGAAATGGACGAGCGAGAAGCGCTGCTCATCCACCTCGCGCGCGATGATGCCGGTGATGAGGAAGCCGGAGATTACGAAGAAGATGTCGACGCCGACATAGCCGCCGGAAAAACCCGGCATATGGGCGTGGAAGAACAGTACCGGCAGGATGGCGATGGCGCGCAGCCCGTCAATGTCGCGGCGATAGCGACCCGCCCCGATCATGCTGCTTTCCTGTGGTGCCGACCCATGCATGGCGCTGTCCTAGCGCGAAAGCCCTGCGATTTGCTTTACCATTTTGCCCTCGTTGACAAGGCAATCGGGCATGATATGATCCAATGTATATCATAAAAGGTGAGGCCATGCCCGATTACGCCAAGGCGGATTTCTACACGGATGTGGATCTGGTCGACGATCCCCATGCCTATTTCGACTTTCTGCGCGCCCAGGGGCCGGTAACGCGTCTTCCCCATCGCAATGTGGTGGCGGTGACGGGTTATGAGGAAACGGTGCAGGTGATGCTCGATACCGAGCATTTTTCCAGCATCAACGCCGTGACTGGTCCGCTGACGGACCTGCCCTTCACGCCGCAGGGCGACGATATCGCGGCGGCTCTGGAAGCGGCCCGGCCCAAGATTGCCTTTGCCGACCAGATCGTGACGGAAAGCGGCACCCGTCATGCCAAGCTGCGGTCGGTGATCGGCAGCCTGTTCACCCCCAGCCGGTTGAAGGCGCTGGAAGCGTCACTTTACAGCACGGCGGACGGCCTGATCGACGAGTTTGCCGCCGACGGGAAGGTCGATCTGGTGCGCCAATATGGCGGCCCCTATGCGACGCTGGTGATCGCCGACCTGCTGGGCATCCCGCAAAAGGGGCGCGCGGCCTTCCGCGTCCTGCTGGAAGGGGCGGTGCCCGCGCCGATCGACGGATCGCCCGAGGATCTGAAGCACAATCCGCTGGTCGGCCTTGGCAAGCATATGTTCCGCTACATCGCCTGGCGCCGCTTCCTGAACCATCCGGCGGTGCTGCCGGTGCGCCGGCTGCTGGGCGCGGATACCGACGGAAAGGACATATTGACGACGCTGGCGCTGGCGAAATTTCCCGATGGGAGCAGCCCGACCCTGGTCGATCTGACGGCGATGGCGGCCTTTCTGTTTGGGGCGGGGCAGGACACGACCAACCGGCTGCTGGCCAACGCCTTTCGCATCATCGCCATCCGGCCGGATATCCAGGCGCAGTTGCGTGCCGACCCCAAGCGCATCCCCAATTTCCTGGAGGAAGTGCTGCGCTATGACGGGTCGGTGAAGAGCGGGGGGCGTATCTGCACACGGACGACGGAGCTGGGCGGGGTCGAGATCAAGGCGGGAACGACGATCCTGATGTCGCACATGGCCGCCAATCGCGATCCGCGCCGGTTCGACAATCCGGCGCAGTTCGACATGGATCGGCCGCGCGCCAAGGAGCATCTGGCGTTTGGCCGGGGCGCCCATACCTGCATCGGCGCGCCGCTGGCCCGGCGCGAGGTAGCGGTCAGCATCGAACGGCTATTGGCGCGTATGGGCAATATCCGCCTGTCCCCGGCCCAGCATGGGGCGGGTGAGGCGCTGCGCTTCGAATATGAGCCCACCTATATATTGCGGGCGCTGCGGCACCTGCATCTGGAGTTCGACCCGATCGCGGATCCCGGCTGAAGAGGGGGCGGAAGCCGGATGAACCGGCCCCTCCTTGCGATTCGGAGGGGCCGGTTCCTTTTTCGTCAGGCCGCGGCGCGGCGTTCCTTCAGTTCCTCGTTCAGCATTTCTGCCAGCAGGAAAGCCAGTTCCAGGCTCTGCGCCGCGTTGAGCCGCGGATCGCAATGGGTGTGATAGCGATCGGCCAGACCTTCGTCGGTGATCGCGATCGCACCGCCGGTACATTCGGTGACATTCTGGCCGGTCATTTCGGCATGGATGCCGCCGCCGAACGTCCCTTCGGCGCGATGCACGGCAAAGAAGCCGCGCACTTCGGCCAGGATGCGGTCGAACGGCCGCGTCTTGTAGCCATTGGCCGCCTTGATGACATTGCCGTGCATCGGGTCGCAGGACCAGACCACAGAATGCCCCTCGCGCTTCACCGCCCGCACCAGCTTGGGCAGGCCGGCTTCGATTTTGTCATGGCCATAGCGTGTGATGAGCGTGATGCGCCCGGCTTCCCGCTTCGGGTTCAACAGGTCGAGCAGGCGCAGCAATTCGTCGGGCTCCAGCGTCGGGCCGCACTTCATGCCGATCGGGTTGCCGATGCCACGCAGATATTCGACATGCGACGACCCTTCGAAGCGGGTGCGGTCGCCGATCCACAGCATGTGTGCCGAGGTGTCATACCAGTCGCCGGTCAGGCTGTCCTGACGGGTCAGCGCCTGTTCGAACGGCAGCAGCAGCGCCTCATGGCTGGTGTAGAAGCTGGTGCCGCCAAGCTGGGGCACGCTGTCCGCGTCCAGACCACAGGCGCGCATGAAGTCGAGCGCCTGACCGATCTGGTCGGCCATCGCCTCGAACTTCGTGGCCCAGGGGCTGCGGCCCATGAAATCGAGCATCCAGCCGTGCACCCGGTCGAGGCTGGCATAGCCGCCGGTCGAGAAGGCGCGGACCAGATTCAGCGTCGCTGCCGACTGGTTATAGGCGCGGATCATCCGCTGCGGATCGGGCTCGCGCGCTTCGGGGGTGAAGGCGATGTCGTTGACATTGTCGCCGCGATAGCTGGGTAGTTCGACGCCGCCGATCGTCTCGGTATCGGCCGAGCGGGGCTTTGCGAACTGGCCCGCCATGCGGCCGACCTTCACCACCGGCAGCTTCGAGGCAAAGGTCAGGACGACCGCCATCTGCAGCAGCACGCGAAACGTGTCGCGGATATTGTTCGGATGGAACTCGGCAAAGCTCTCGGCGCAGTCGCCGCCCTGCAACAGGAAGGCTTCGCCGTTCGCGACGCGGCCGAGATCGGCCTTCAGATTCCGTGCCTCGCCCGCAAAGACGAGGGGCGGAAACTGGCCAAGCTGGGCCTCTACCGAGGCAAGCGCCTCCTGGTCCCGATAAAAGGGCATCTGGATGCCCTTATGCTCCCGCCAGCTTTCCGGCGTCCACTTCGCCGCCACGTCGAGTCTCCTTCACGTCAAAAAAATAGGCGCCGCATCTACGCGCAACCGCCCCGCAGGGCAAGTTTATAGCGGTTGCGGCGCCTCTTTGCGCAAGGATACTATCGATCAGACTGATCGAGCGGCTTTATTTCTGGCAGGGATAGCGATCGTTGAGGGCGATGCTGACCAGCGCCGACGCCGCCGCGCCGCGCTGATCGGGGTAGCGCTCCAGATAGGCGACGACCGTGCTTTTCACATCCTCGGCCGACATCCGCTTGGGCCAGCAGACGGTGCGGGCACGGCCCAGGAACATTTCCTTGCGGATGCCGTCGGTCGCCCCGGCGATGTATGCGGTGCAGGCCAGCTTATATTCCGGCGCCTTGTTGCGGCATTTGGCGAGCAGGCTGGTGCCGGTCTCGAACATGTAGATGCCACCTTCGTCCGATGCGGGCGGCGGCGGCGGAACCTTGCTCGATGACGCGGCGGCGATCGCCAGCAGAAGCGCAAACATGGGGGTGGGGCACTCATATCGGATCGTTGAGGATGCGACGCAAAGTGCCGTCTTTGGGATAGCCTGTCCAACCGGACTGGCCGACATGCGAAACGGACTGGCTCAGTATATGCCGCGGCTTGACGATGGCTGGCGGGCGGGCACTATGGCGCCATGCGCATCGCGATCTTCGGCACCAAGGGCTATGACCGGCATTTCCTGTCGGCCGCCAATCAGGGACATGAACTGCATTTCCTGGAACCCAGGCTGGACGCGGATACCGCGAGCCTGGGCGAAGGGTTCGAGGCGGTCTGCGTCTTCGTCAACGACCGGCTGGACGCGGCCGTGCTGGCCAAGCTGGCGGCCGGCGGCGCGCGACTGATCGCGCTGCGCTGTGCCGGCTATAACAATGTCGATCTGGTCGCGGCGGCGGAACTGGGGCTGACGGTGGTGCGGGTGCCGGCCTATTCGCCCCATGCGGTTGCGGAATTCACCGTCGCGTTGCTGATGGCGCTCGACCGGCGCATCCATCGCGCCTGGGCGCGGGTGCGGGAAAATAATTTCGCGCTGGACGGGCTGATCGGCCGCAACCTCCACGGCCGGGTGGCGGGCGTGATCGGCACCGGGCGGATCGGCGCGCTGGTCGCCCGCACGCTGAAGCTGGGCTTTGGCTGCGAGGTGCTGGCGAGCGATGTGATCGAAGACCCAGATCTGCTGGCGATGGGCGTGCGCTACGTGTCGCCACGCGACCTGCTGGAACAGGTCGATATCGTCTCGCTCCATTGTCCGCTGACCCCTGATACGCGCCATATCATCAATGCCGACGCGATCGGCCGGGCGCGCGATGGGTTGGTGATCGTCAACACCAGCCGCGGTGCGCTGATCGACACGCAGGCGCTGGTGGCGGGGCTCAAGTCACGCAAGATCGGCGGTGTCGCGCTCGACGTCTATGAGCAGGAGGCGGACCTGTTCTTCGAGGATCTGTCCAACGAGATCATCGAGGATGACCTGTTCCAGCGGCTGCTGACATTCCCCAATGTACTGGTCACCGGGCATCAGGCATTTCTGACCGAAGAGGCGCTGGCCAGCATCGCCGAGACGACGATGGCCAATATCAGCGATTTCGCCGCCGGTCGTCCGCTCGCCAACCGGGTCGATCCGCAAGCGGCTATTGCCCCACGAGGATGAAGGGCGCCCAGACATAGGGCTGCACCGCGTCCGGCTTGCCGGACCGGATCAGCTTCAGCATCGCCCGTTGCAGCGCCACCCCGCGATAGACGCCGCGCCGGTTGGCCTTGACCGTCTCGACCGTGATGAAAGTGCCGGCATCGTCCCGCACCGGCCAGTGCGAGACGAGTAACGCACCCGCGCCGGCATAGCGGAACGCCTGGGCGAGGCCGGAATAGGTCGGCGCCTGGGTGCTGCTGCCGGCGGCGGTGTTGCAGGCGGACAGGATCACCCAGTCGGCGCCGATCCGCATCTGCGCCACCTCCGATGCCGTCAGGATCCCGTCATTGCCGGAATCGATGTCCGGTGGCGAGAGCAGCAGCGCCGGTTCGTCCAGCTCCTCCATCTGGCCACCGACCAGCCCATGGGTGGCGAACAGCATCACCGAATAGGGGCGCAGATCGCTGCTGCGCAAAATCGCCTCGCTGGCATCGGCGCCGATCAGAAGCCGGGCATGATCGGGGCCGAAATAGCGCGCAACCGATCGCAATTCCTCGGCCGATCCGGGCAGGGGCGGGAGTTGCGCCAGCGTGGCCGCGCCGCCGCCGCGCTGTTTTAGGGCGATGGCCTGCGTCTCTTGCGAAAAGGGCAGGGGCGCGCCGATGCCTAGCAGACGGTCATCCTGGGCGGCCGGACGCTGGCGAGCGACGGGCTGGAATCCGCTGATGATCCGCAGCGCAAAGCGCCGCATCAGCCAGGGTGTATGCCGATCGATCCGCACTACCGGCTTTTGTGGCAACATGGCGAAGGGCAGGGCAGAAAAGGCGCCGGCCGGCACGATCCGTAACCGGCGTGCCTTGCCCAACAACGTCTGCACGTCGGACGAGAAAATCTGGCGATAGAGCCCGTAGGCCGTTTCCCGGTCGAAGCCTGTGACGCTCAAGGATGCCCGCAGCCGTGCGATCCGGGCGACCAGATCGGCGCGGCTGTCCTGGGCGCGGGTAATGCCGGCCCGATCGCGCCCGACCGCGAGCAGGTAGACGCCATCGAAAGCGGGGATCACCGCCAGCAGCGCTTCGTCAGGGTCAAGATTGGCCTGCAGCGCGGCAAGATTGGGCAATGTGTTGCCGCGCGCTTCGATCCATCGGGGATAGTCACGGGCAATGGTCTTGCGGTCGGCCTCGACCTCCCTGGCGATGGCGGCACGATCTGCGCGCGCGTCGGCGACGCCATCGTCGCGTGCCAGCGCCTGCAGCAACCGGCTGTCGGCCGCCTGCAGCGCGCGGGTCCGGTCCTGCAGCGCACGCACCCTTGTCCCCAGCGCGGGATCGTCCACCATCCGCTGCGCGACCAGATGATTGGCCTGGGCGATGCCCGATCCGGCAAGCAGCGCCATGGCGTCCATCGCCAGTCCGGCATCGCGCGCCTGTGTCGCGATCGCCAGCACGCTGTCCAGCGCGGCGCGCTGGTCTTCGGTCAGGGCGCCGTCATCCTGCAGGCTGATGCTGGTGCGCAGCAGCGCGATCAAGCGGCAGGCCGCATCGACGGCGTTCCCGCCATCGGCCCAGGCGAACAGCATCGTGGCATTGGCGATGGCAAAGCCGGGCAGATTGTCGAGTTGGCGGGTCTCCCGGTCGAAGGCGGCGGCGGCGGCGCGCGCCTCGTCCATCCGGCCGGCCTGGATCAGCGCCGGGATCAGATAGGGATAGACGCGCTGCCCCATGTCGCGATCCTCGGCACTGTCGGTGCGTCCGCGCGTCAATGCGGTCTGTAGCCGGCCGATCGCCTCGTCCCTGCGTCCCTGGGCAAAGGCGGCGACGCCGGCAAAGGCCAGCGCGCGTGCGGATTGCGGACTGGTGTCACCTTCGATGTCGCGAAAACCGCGTTCTGCCTCCAAGAACAGCGGCTCCGCCTCGTCATAACGTTCCAGTGGCAGCAGCAGGTTGCCTAGATTCTGCAAGGCGAAATCAAAGGCCAGGCTCTTCGTGCCGCTCGTCTCGCGCTTGATCGCGATCGATCGCTCCAGATAGGCGAGACTTTCGCCGCGCCGTCCGGTGCGTGAGAGCAGCAGGCCAAGCGCTTCGAGCGCGCGGGCATAATTGGGATGCTTGCGGTCGACATGGTCGGTCGCGGTATCCACCGCCAGGCGGGCATAGATTTCCGCCTCGGCATCGCGATCCGCGCGTGAGAGCATCTGTGCATACATATAATAGGCGCCGACAGCGTCCGCGCTGTTCTGGCCACTGGCGGCGACCCGCGCCTCCATGCTGCGGCGCTGCGCCTCGACCGCCTCGCTGTTGCGGCCGAGACGGGACAACGCCTGGGCATGGGCGAAGGCGATGTTGGACTTCAGCATCATCGCCGATTCATCCAGCGCCTTAGGATCGGTGCGGGCGAAATAGCCGTCGATATAGCGGCTCGCTTCGGCCAGCGTTTCGACCCCGGCGCCGATCTGGTTCAGCGTGACCTGGACATAGCCTTTGATCGACAGACCCTGCATCCAGTAGACCGGATAGGCGTCGCGGAAGGGCGACAGCAGGGCAAGGCCACGGTCCGCATGAGCGAGCGCGTCGGGGTTGCGGCCGTCGATCTGGTCCATCGAGGACAGGTTGATGAGCGCGACGCCCGCCAGCGGATGGGCCTGGCCCTGCACCTTGCTGTGGGATGCCGCCGTTTCGAGCGCGACCCAGGCGTCGCGCGTCTTCTGCGACATGGACAGGGCATAATCGTCGCTCTCGAACAGCGCGTCGGCCTTCTCCTCCAGCGCGTAGAGCCGGGCAAAGCGCGGATCATCGGTGCGGAAAGCGGGCGGTGGCGCGGCGGAAACGGGCAGCAGGGCAGGACCGGCAACCGCCAGCAGCAGCGCGAGCACGCGCCTCGAAACGCTCATTCTTGCCCCACTTTTCTCGACCCGAAACCGTCTTGGGTCGAACCCGGGACGGCGTCAAGCCATCAGGCCAAGGTGAGGCGCCAGTCCCAGCGCAGCGGGTCGCCGTCCATCACCTCGACCCCGCGCGCGATCAGTGCGTCTCGGATCTCGTCCGACAGGGCGAAATCCTTCTCGGCGCGGGCGGCGGTGCGGCGTTCCAACTCGGCCTCGATCTCTTCGGGCGTGATCTGCGCATCCTTGGGCTGCACCCGCAACTCGGCACGCGTCAGGTCCAGCAGGCGCAGGCCCAGCGCCTGGTCGAACGCGGCGATCAGGCACAGCTTCTCGTCCACCGGCACCTTCTTTACGGCGATCGCTTCCTCCAGCAGGGGCAGCGCGCGCGGCGTCATCAGGTCGTCGGCGATCGCGGCGTCGAACTGTTCCAGCAGCGGCACCAGCTTGGGGTGGAGATTGGCGCGCAGATAATCGAGCGTCACGGACTGCCAGGTGATCCCTTCGGCCCGGCTTTTCAGCCCCTCGACGCCCATGACGAGGCGCTTGAGGCGGGTCAGCGCTGCGGCCAGATTGTCGGCGCTGAACTCCAGCTCGCTGCGATAATGGGCGCCCAGGCACAGCAGGCGATAGGCGATCGGATGCACGCCGGCATCGACCAGGCTGAACAGGGTGGTGAAGCCGCCCTTGGACTTCGACATCTTCCCCTGGCGGTCGACCAGGAAATTATTGTGCATCCACCACCGCGCGCCGGTGAAATCGGGCTGCGCATCCGTGCAGCCGCAATAGGCCTGGTTCTGCGCGATCTCATTGGGATGATGGATCTCGCGATGGTCGATGCCGCCGGTATGGATGTCGAAGGGCTGGCCGAGGCGGGCCTGGCTCATGACCGAGCATTCCAGGTGCCAGCCCGGCGCGCCCTTGCCCCAGGGGCTGTCCCATTCCATCTGGCGCTGCTCGCCCGGCGGCGACTTGCGCCAGATGGCGAAGTCGGATGCGTTGCGCTTGCCCGCCACCGGGTCGATGCGGGCATGGGCGGCATCATCGCGACCGCCGGCCAGCGCGCCATAATTGGGCACGGTGCTGCTGTCGAAATAGAGGCCGCTGTCCAACTCGTAGCAATGGGCGTCGGCGATCTTCTGCGCGAACTCGATCATCTGCGGCACATAGTCGGTCGCGACCGTCCATTCGCTGGGCGCCATGATGTTGAGGTCGGCGATATTGGCCTTGAACGCCTGCGTATAATGGGCAGCGATGTCCCAGATGCTCTTCGCGCTGGCGCGGGCGGCGGCCTCCATCTTGTCGTCGCCGGCATCGGCATCCGAGGTCAGATGGCCGACATCGGTGATGTTGATGATCTGGGTGACGTCCAGCCCCTTCCAGAGCAGGGTCCGGCGCAGCGTGTCGACGAACACATAGGCGCGCAGATTGCCGATATGGGCATAATTATAGACGGTCGGACCGCAGCTATAGACGCGCGCATGGTTGGGCTCGATCGGCGCGAACGGCTCGATCGACCGGGTCAGGCTGTTGAACAGGCGCAGGGGCGCGTCGCTATGCTGGTCTTGGCTCATGGCGCCAGCCATGTCGCGAGACGGCGCAATCGTCAACGGGGCGCGCACTCCAAAAAAGCGCTTGAACTTGACCTTGGGTCAAGCGGTAGCAAGGGGCATGACCGATATATTGGATATTGCCGCCGTCGCCCGCGCCACCGGCCTCACCAGCCGGGCGCTGCGTTTCTATGAAGCGCGCGGGCTGGTCGCGCCACTGCGTACCGGGTCGGGGCGGCGCCTGTTCGGTCCGGCCGAGCTGGCGCGGCTGCACCAATTGCTGGCGCTCAAGCGGGCGGGGCTGAGCCTCGCCCAGATCAAGACGCTGTTCGACGGCCGGTCGATCGACCTTGGCGCGCTGCTGCGCGCGCAGATCGCGGCGATCGACGCGCAGGCGCAGGAACTGGCGCAGGCGCGCAGCCATCTGGAAACCGCCTTGTCCCGCATCGACCGTGGCGAGCCGCTCGATGCCGCGACCCTTTGCTCGCTGATCCGCAGTGGAGAAAGCATGACCATGCAAGAAGAATGGAAGGCGGTCAGTGGCCGCTATATCAGCGCCCAGGCCGAGGCCGACTTTGCCGAGGCGATGCCCAGGACGCCGGCCGATTTCGACCAGGCGGCCTATAGTGCGCAATGGGCCGACCTCACCGCCCGGATCGAGGCGGCGCTGCCGCTCGACCCGGCGAACGCGGCGGCGGGGGCCTTTTATGACGAATGGCAGGCGCTGCTAGCGCCCTTCACCGCCATCGCCACGCCGGCGATGATGGAAGGGGTGACGCGCATGTACGACCATATCGACGAGTGGAAGGAGGAGCGGACGCCGCCCTTCGCCGCGGACGTGTGGGCCTTCATCCGCAGCGTCGGCGCGGCGCGGCAAATGTAATAAATTGTTGCTTGGGCGGTGTCGCCTTGCGCGATCGTCCAGGCGACCCGATATTGGCTGTGCGGACCGGGCCCCTCTGGCGACATGGATCTCTTCCCCCTTGATCCAGGTCGCGATGTCGGACCGCATCGGGTGCGCCCGGTGCAGGTTTTGTGGCAATTCCCCCCTCTTTTTGCCGCAGGAGACCGCACCGGGCTCACTCGAACCACATTTATGATGGAGTGAGTGAAGCCGTGAACAATCCCGTACGCATGCCGGGCTATGGTGCCAGCCAGACGGCGCAGACCGATGCTGGCCTGCGCGCGCACATGCTTGGCGTTTTCCGCAACATGGGCATCGGCCTGGTCATCACCGGCCTGGTCGCCGCCCTGGTCGGCAACACCCCGGTGCTGGCCGCTGCCATCTTCGGCACGCCGCTGAAGTGGGTCGCGATCTTCGCGCCGCTGGCCTTTGTCTTCTTCTTCAGCTTCCGCATCGACAAGATGACGACGGCTGGCGCACGCACCGCCTTCTACGCCTTCGCGGCGGTGATGGGCGTGTCGCTGGGCAGCGTCTTCCTGGTCTTCACCGGCGGCAGCATCGCCCAGGCCTTCTTCTCGGCGGCGGTGATGTTCCTCGCCATGGCGCTCTGGGGCTATACCACCCAGCGTGACCTGACCAAGATGGGCAGCTTCCTGCTGATGGGCCTGATCGGCATCGTCGTCGCCAGCCTGATCAACATCTTCATCGGCTCGTCGGCCATGGCGATGGTGATCTCGATCATCGGCGTGGTGGTCTTCACCGGCCTCACCGCCTGGGACGTGCAGCGCATCAAGTCGGAATATTTCTATTATGCCGGCCATGAGGTGGCGCAGAAGATGCAGGTGATGGGCGCGCTGTCGCTCTACCTCAACTTCGTCAACCTGTTCCAGATGCTGCTGAGCCTGACCGGCGAGCGCGAATAAGCATGCGGGATCAGGCCACCGTGTCGGCCATGCTCTGCCCGGTTTGCCATGTGGGGCTCCACATGAGCGACCGGCAGGGGGTGGAGATCGACTATTGCCCGCAATGTCGCGGCGTCTGGCTGGACCGGGGCGAACTCGACAAGATCATCGAGCGCTCGGTTCAGCCGGCCCCGGCGCCCGCCGCGCCGCAGATGAGCTACCGCCCGGACCGCGAATATCGCGACGAGGGACGGGGCTATCCCAAGAAACGCAGGAAGAGCTTTCTGGAAGAGCTGTTCGATTGAGAAAAGGCCGGTCCCGATGGGGCCGGCCTTTTTTTATGGACAGACAGTGTCGAGAAGAGATTCTCCGATGCTTCCTGGGACTGCAGGGCGCGTTTCCTGCTGATAACTTTTGATCATATTGCTGTTGATGACCGAGCCGTTGGCATCATAATCGATCCAGTAAAGTAGAGTTATCGTGCGATTATAGCAGTCTATGCGATACTGCGTTTTTGTTTCGCGAGATTTTTCCGACACGTCTTTTGAGTGGTCTGATTTTGTCCAAATGACGTAAGAGTTTCCGGTTCCACGGATGGAATCCTTGTCTACGAAGAAGACAGAATTTTTCCCACTCTCGCCATAGTAAACCCAATTTTCTGCTAGGCCTTTGCCCGGAAGTGAAAGCCCCAAGGTGGCCAAGGCCCCGAGCATTATTCGGCCCATCTTCATCGGATTTCCCCCTAAATTATTCGAAATTCAATGGAGCATGTGCATACGTCAAATTGATTTAGATTGCATTTTCAATGCGCCGCGCCCCAGCTTGGGCCGGTGCCGATTTCCACGCCCAGCGGCACGGACAGGCTGACCATCGGTTCGGCGGCGCTTTCCATGACCTGGCGGATCACCTTGCTGGCGGCCTCGACATCGGCTTCGGGCAGTTCGAACACCAGTTCGTCATGCACCTGCAGCAGCATGCGCACGCGGGGCAGACCGGCGGCTTCGAGTGCCGGGCCCATACGCGCCATCGCCCGCTTGATGATGTCGGCGCTGGTGCCCTGGATCGGCGCGTTGATCGCGGCGCGCTCGGCGCCCTGTCGTTCGTGCTGGACCGCGGCCTTGATGCGCGGGAACCAGGTCTTGCGACCGAACAGGGTTTCGGTGAAGCCGTTGGCGCGCGCCTTTTCCAGCGTCTCGTTGATATAGACGCTGATGCCGGGGAAGCGCTCATAATAGCGGCTGATCATGTCCTGCGCTTCGTCGGCGCTGATTTCCAGCCGGCCGGCCAGGCCCCAGCGCGAAATGCCGTAGAGGATTGCGAAGTTGATCGTCTTGGCGCGGCCGCGCGTGTCGCGATTGACCTCGCCGAACAATTCCATGGCCGTACGGTTATGAATATCCTCGCCCTGTTCGAACGCGTCCTTGAGCGCGGGCACGTCGGCCATGTGTGCGGCCAGGCGCAGCTCGATCTGGCTATAGTCCGCCGCCAGGATGACATTGCCGGGTTCGGCGACGAAGGCATGGCGGATCTGCCGGCCGATCTCAGTGCGGATCGGGATATTCTGCAGATTGGGATCGGTCGAGGACAGGCGGCCGGTCTGGGCGCCGGTCAGCGAGTAGCTGGTATGGACCCGGCCGGTGTCGCGGTTGATCTGCTGCTGCAGCGCGTCGGTATAGGTCGATTTGAGCTTGGAGAGCTGGCGCCATTCCAGCACCAGTCCGCAAATGGCCGAGCCTTCGGCCTTGAGCTTCTCCAGCACGGTGACGTCGGTGGAATAGGTGCCGCTCTTGCCCTTCTTGCCGCCTTTGAGGCCCATCTCGTCGAACAGCACGACGCCGAGCTGCTGCGGCGATCCGATGGTGAAGGGATGACCGGCGAGTTCGTGGATTTCGGCTTCCAGGCCGGCGATCGACTGCGAGAAGCTGCCCGATAGGCGGGACAGCGCTTCGCGGTCGACCTTGATCCCCTGCCGCTCCATGCCGGCCACCACCGGGATCAGCGGCCGATCGACCAACTGATAGACCCGCGTCGCGCCCTCGGCCGGCAGGCGGCCCGACAGCTTGTGCCACAGGCGCCAGGTGACTTCGGCATCCTCGGCGGCGTAGGCGGTGGCCTTGTCGAGCGGCACATGGGCGAAGCTGATCGCCTTCTTGCCGGTGCCGGTCACTTCCTTGAAGCTGATGCAGGTATGATTGAGGTGGACGCTCGCCGCTTCGTCCATGCCATGGCCGCCCAGCGACTTGCCGGCGTCGAGGTCGAAGCTCATCACCATCGAATCGTCGATCGGCGTCACCTCCAGCCCGACGCGGGCGAGGACGTTGAGGTCATATTTGATATTATGGCCGACTTTGAGCACCGCATCGTCGGCGAGCAGGGGTTTGAGCAACCGGATCGCGTCGTCGAGCGCGATCTGCTGCGGCACTTCGCCGAACATGTCGTCAGCGGAGCGATGGGCGAGCGGGATATAGCAGGCGCGGCCCGGCCCGGTGGACAGGCTGATGCCGACCAGGCCCGATTCCATGCTGTCGAGCGCATCGGTCTCTGTATCGACCGCGACCACGCCGAGCGCGCGGGCTTCGTCGATCCAGACCTGCAGCGCCTCGACCGTGGTAACGGTTTCATAGAGGGCGCAGTCGATCGGCGGATGCTCGACCTCGACCACCGGGGGCGGTGGTGGCGCGTCGGCGCTGGCCGCTGCGACGGCACTGGCGACAGCGACGGCAGCGGCCGGCGCGCCGAGACGGTTGAGTAGGGTCTTGAAGCCATGATGCGACAGGAATGCCTGCAACGGTTCCTTGGGAATGCCCTTCAAGGTCAGATCGTCCAACGGCTCGGGCAGGTCCATGCTGTCATGCAGCGCGACCAGCCGGCGCGACAGGCGCGCCATGTCGGCATGGGCGATGAGGTTTTCCTGCATCTTCGACTTCTTCATCGAAGGGGCTGCGTCTAGCGCCGCTTCCAGCGTGCCATATTCGGTGATCAGCTTGGCCGCGGTCTTGGGGCCGATGCCCGGCACGCCCGGCACATTGTCGACGCTGTCGCCCATCAGCGCCAGCACGTCGCCCAGTTGTTCGGGCAGCACACCGAACTTGCCCATGACATAGTCGGCGCCGCGCCGCTCATTCTTCATCGTGTCGTACATGTCGACGCCGGGCTGGATCAGCTGCATCAGATCCTTGTCGGAACTGACGATGGTGACATGCCAGCCGGCGCGCACGGCGGCCTGGGTATAGCTGGCGATGATGTCGTCCGCCTCAAACCCGGCTTCCTCGATGCAGGGGAGGGAGAAGGCGCGGGTGGCGTCGCGGATCATCGGGAACTGGGGGACCAGATCCTCGGGCGCGGGCGGCCGGTTCGCCTTATACTGATCATACATGTCGTTGCGGAAGGTGTGGCTGCCCTTGTCCAGCACGACGGCCAGATGGGTCGGCCCTTCGGCCTTGCCCAACTCCTCGGCCAGCTTCCACAGCATGGTGGTATAGCCATAGACCGCGCCGACCGGCTGGCCATGCTGGTTGGTGAGCGGCGGAAGCTGGTGATAGGCGCGGAAGATATAGCCGCTGCCGTCGACCAGATAGAGATGATTCTGCTGAGACATGCGGCAGGGGATAGCGGGGATTGGCCCGCCGCTCCAGTGCCGGGCGCCGCTTATACCCCGCCGCTCTCGCCGCTGGCCGGGGCGGTCGCGTCGTCGGCGTGCCGACCGCTCAGCAGATGGCCAATCAGCAGCACCGGCATCAGCACGGCCATGCCGATGAAGATCGCCATCAGCCGCTCGACACCCGGCTCCAGCACCAACTGGTCATAACGGTCGGGCACCAGCATCACCAGGACCGCCAGTGTGAACTGGGTGCCGACATAACGATGGGTCGGGTCGCCATTTTCCAGATGCCGGCCGAGCATCACGCCGATCGCGGTGGCGCCGAGCAGCAGCGCCATATTGTCGGCGCCCGCGACCAGGAAGAAGGCCGCGAACAATGCGCCGCCGATACAGCCGATCATCCGTTGCAGGATGCGCTGGCTGACCGGGGCGAGGCCGCTCGACCCGATGCCGGTGACCGGCAGCAGCATCACCGCCATGATCATGATCGCCCCCTGCGCCAGCGCGGGCACCGGGATCCAGGCGTTGAGCGCCACCAGCAGCGCCAAGGCGACGCCAGCCTGCAGCGCATGGCGCAGTGAATCCCCGTGCCAGCCTGCACCGGTCGCGGCGGGCGTGCGCTTGGCCGGCCAGCGGCGGCGCAGGGTCAGGGTGGAGGCCAGGCTGACGATCAGGCTGGCGGCGATGCCGGCCAGCGTTTCGAGCACGCGGGTCTGGACGAATTCGGGCAGGGCGATCGCGGGATGCTCGATCTTGTCGAGCACGACCATCGCATAGGTCAGGCCGAAGAAGAGCCAGGCATAGGAGCGGCGCGAGGTGATCGCGGCATAGAGGCTGGTCGTCCCCATCAGCGCCAGCGCCGCGGCGGCGGCGGGCCAGTAGTCGACAATGAAGGGCGCGCTGCCCAGCGCGATCAGGCCGCCGGCGACCGTGCCGACGATCCGCAGCACGCCGCGCGCCAGCGTCTCGGCGGCATGGCCGCGCATCACCATATAGCCGGCAAAGGCGGCCCAGGAGACATGGGTGGCGCCGAGCAGGTGGGCGAGCAGGATCGCGCCCAGCACCGACAGCGCACATTCCAGTTCATCGATGGTGCGCGGCGTCACGCGGTCGAGCAGCGAGGAAAAGGGGCGCGGCATAGAAACTTATTGCCGCAGTGGGACGGCAAAGGCCAGCGGGGGATATTTGCTGCTTCCTATCCGTTTCGTTGCGCTGGAAACAGATTGGGAAGGGGACGGCATGTGATGCGGGCATGGGGCGCGGTGATGCTGCTGGCGATGGCGACGCAAGGCGGCGTGGCGCGGGCGCAGGACGAACGGGAATTCTGCGCCGACCGACCGGGGCTGGATACACCGCCCTGCACCATGGCGCCGGGCAAGGTTCAGGCCGAACTGGGGCTGGGCGACTGGACGCGCGAGCAGGATGCGGAGAGCCGTATCGATACTGTGAACTTCGGCGACGCGCTGCTGCGCATCGGTCTGACCGACAGCATGGAAGCGCAACTGGGCTGGAGCGCCTTTGGCCATGTGCGCACGCGCGATCGGGTCACCGGCGCGGTCGAGAAGGACAGCGGCATCGGCGACATGCGCGTCGCGCTGCGGCAGAATCTGCGCAATCCCGATGGTTCGGGCTTTTCGATCGCGGTCATGCCCTATGCCAGCCTGCCGACCGGCGGCGATACGATCGGCGGGGGCGACTGGGGCGCCGGGATGCTGGTGCCGATCAGCTATGATCTGGGGCAGGGTTTCAGCCTGCTGGCGACCCCGGAAGTGGATGCGGCGGTCGATGAGGACGGCGATGGCCGGCATCTGGCCTATGGCAGCGTCGCCGGCTTGGGCTTCGACATCAGCGATAGCCTGTCCGGATCGATCGAGGCATCATTGATGCGCGATGATGATCCCGACGGTCATGCCACGCAGGCGCTGGCTGGCCTGTCGCTGGGCTGGCAGGCGGGCGACGACATGCAGTTCGATGCCGGCGCCAATCTGGGCCTCAATCATGATAGCCCCGACGCCGAACTCTATGTCGGCGTGGTCAGGCGGTTCTGACTCTCAGCGCTTTTCGTGATTGGCGACCACGGCCTTCGCGACCGCCTGCATCAACTGCCAGCGTTCCGGGATCGATACCGTCGTGCTGCCGATCATCACCGCGACCGCATAGCTGGTGCCGTCCGGCGCGGTCATGATGCCGACATCGTTGAAGCCGGTCGATCGTGGCGGCAGATCCTGGCCGGTGCCTGTCTTGTGCAGATAGGACCAACTGTGCGGCACGCCGCCCTTGATCCGCTGCGGTCCGGTCTTGGCTTCTTCCATGATCCCCATCAGCAGGCGAGCCGAGGCCGAGGACAGCATGTCGCCCTCCTTCAGCTTGGCCAGCGCCTCGACGATCGAAGCCGGGGCGGCGCCATCGGGTGGGCTGGCGAGATAATTGTCGAGCGCCTTTTGTCGCACCGACATCGGCAATTGTGCACGGGCGGCATAGAAATTGCGGCCGATCGAATAATCCTGCCGCCAGTCGAGGCCGGCCGTGGTGGATTGCAGCAGCCGTTCGCCGGGGCCGAAGCGGATATTGGCAATATGGCGCCGCGCCAGATAGCCGCGCACTGCGTCCGGCCCGCCGACCGCGCGCAGCAGCGTGTCGTTGGCGGTATTGTCGCTCTGCGTCATCGCGCGGCGCATCAGGTCGGAATAGGTGGTGGTCCAGCCAGTCGCGCCGACCATCGCGGCGCTCGGCTGGTGGAACAGGGTCAAATCCTTCCGCGTGATGGTGGTCGAATCCGCCAGCCGGATCTTGCCGCGATCGACCGCGTCAAGGAAGGTCATCGACACCCACAGCTTCGACACGCTCTGCTGCGGGAACAGCGCATTGCCATTATAGGCGACGGTCCAGTCCGAATTGACCCGGCGCACCGCGATGCCGACCTTGCCCCGGAAGCTCTGGCCCAGATTCTGGATCACGCTGACAAGTGCGGGCGAGGGCTGCTCGCGCTGGTCGATATCCTTGTAGGGGGCGGGGGGATTGGCGACCTGCTTGATCGGCCAGGTGTTGGTCGTGGGCTGCACCGTCTGGCGCGGCGGATTATTCGGTCGCGCGCTGCTGGCCTGGGCACCCGGCTGGGGTGGCGCGCCGACACAGGCGGACAAGGCAACCACCGCAAGCACAAGGCGCGACGAGAGGCGCCTGCTATCATTCGAACTCATCACTAACCCCGCACTTCAAGCCGTTACAAGGCGCGGCGACCCGCATTGTAGGCAAGGACGATGCGACGAATGATTCCACAATTGCGATGTAAGGAGTCTGAACGGCGGAACGGCGCTCAGTTGCGGTTCAGCGGCGGGACGGCAATAGGGAGCGGATGACGGATGGACTGATGGATCGACGCGGCCTGCTCTGCGGCGCGGGCGCACTGGCGGCAGGCTGGGCTATGCCGGCACTGGCGGTGGATTTTGCTTCGCGCCGGATCACGGTGACGGTGCGCGGCAGCGGCCGGGATGTGCTGCTGATCCCCGGCCTTGCCAGTGGTCCGGGCATCTGGAACGGCGTGACGGGTCAGATGCCGGGCTATCGCTGGCATCTGGTGCAGGTGCGCGGTTTTGCGGGGCTTGCCGCCGACGCCAATGGCAGTGGGCCGGTGGTGCAGCCGGTGGCGGACGAGATTGCCCGCTATATCACTGCGGCCGGGCTGCGGCGGCCGGCGGTGGTCGGGCACAGCATGGGCGGCACATTGGCGATGATGCAGGGGCTCAAGGGCCTCGTCAGCCGGGTGATGGTGGTCGACATGCTGCCCGCCGGCGCGGCGATGGTCGGCGGCACCGCCAATGGCATGGGCTATCTGGCCGACCAGCTGAGCCAATATTTCACCGGTACGGCGGCCGGGCGCCGTTACCTGGCCCAGATCGTCGCGCAGGCGCCGGGGGCGGAGGGCAGCAATCCGGAGGTAATCGCTACTGCGCTGCGTGACCTCGCCAATACCGATCTTGGGCCGCAACTCGGCCGGATCGGGGTGCCGATGTCGGTCGTCTATGCCGTCGGCGCGGACCAGGCCCAATCGGTCGAGATCACCCGGCGCTTCCGGGCCGCCTATGCGGCCAAGAAGGACGCGAAACTGCTGCCGATCGGGCCGAGTGGTCATGTCGTGATGGCGGATCAGCCGACCCGGTTCAACGCGGCGCTTGGCAATTTCCTCAAGGGCGTTTGACTTCGATCAAAGCGCCGGTCTGCATCGGCGCTAATTTGGTCGGCGAGACGACGCCCCTGGCGTTTGCTCCTCCTCCCTTCAAAGGCGCGGCTGCCCGGCCGCGCCTCTTTTTTTGGTCAGGGCGCCAGCACCGTGTCGACGGCTTGCGGCAGCGTCTCGGGATAGTCGAGCGTGTAGTGCAGGCCCCGGCTTTCCTTGCGATGGAGCGCCGAGCGGACCACCAGCCGCGCGACTTCGAGCAGGTTGCGCAGTTCGATCAGGTCCGGCGTCACGCGGAAATTGCCGTAATATTCATCGACTTCCTTCGACAGCAGGTCGATGCGATGCTGGGCGCGCTCCAGTCGCTTGGTGGTGCGGACGATGCCGACATAGTCCCACATGAAGCGGCGGATTTCCTTCCAGTTATGCTGGACGATGACCTCTTCGTCGCCATTGGTGACGCGGCTTTCGTCCCATGGCCGGATCGGCGGCGGGGCGGGCAGATCATCCCAATGGGCGCGGATATGCTTGGCCGCCGCCTCGCCGAAGACGAAACATTCGAGCAGCGAGTTGGAGGCGAGGCGATTGGCGCCGTGCAGACCGCTTTCGGTCACTTCGCCGGCGGCATAGAGGCCGGGCAGGTCGGTGCGGCCGTCCAGGTCGATGATGACGCCGCCGCATGTATAATGCTGCGCCGGGACGACCGGGATCGGTTCCTTGGTGATGTCGATGTCGAGATCGAGCAAGCGCGCATAGATGGTCGGGAAATGCTGCTTCACGAACTCGGGCGGCTTGTGGCTGATGTCGAGATGGACATAGTCGAGGCCGAGCCGCTTGATCTCATGGTCGATGGCGCGCGCCACCACGTCGCGCGGCGCCAGTTCGGCGCGGGCGTCGAAGCGGGGCATGAAGCGCTCGCCACCGCCGGGCACGCCGGGGGGGAGCTTGAGATGGCCGCCTTCGCCGCGCACCGCCTCGGTAATCAGGAAATTCTTGACCTCCAGATTATAGAGGCAGGTCGGGTGGAACTGGTTCATCTCCATGTTCGACACGCGGCAGCCCGCGCGCCAGGCCATGGCGATGCCGTCGCCGGTCGCGCCCCTTGGCGCCGTCGAGAAGAGATAGGTACGGCCCGCGCCGCCGGTGCACAGGATGGTCGCGCGGCCGAGGATCGCATCGACATGGCCGGTCTGCTTGTTGAAGGCATAGACGCCCCAGACATGGCCATCGCCCGAATAACGCTCGCCATGTCGCGAGGTGATGAGGTCGACCGCAACCATATCCTCCATCAGGGTGATGTTGGGATTGGCGCACGCGGCCTTGAGCAGCGCGACCTGCACGGCGTGGCCGGTGGCGTCGTCGACATGGACGATGCGGCGATGGCTGTGCCCGCCCTCGCGCGTCAGGTGCCAGCGTTCGCCGAACTCGTCGCCATCCCCCTCTTCATTGGGATTGAAGGGCACGCCCAGTTCCGCCAGCCGCTCGATCGCCGCGGGGGCTTCGGACACGACGAATTCGACCGTGTCCTGATCGTTGAGGCCGGCGCCCGCGACCATCGTGTCATGGACATGTGCCGCGAAACTGTCACCCGCGTCGAGTACCGCGGCGATGCCGCCCTGCGCCCAGTTGGTCGATCCGCCATCCAGCGCCCCCTTGGCCAGCACCACCACCTTGCGGTCCTGCGCGAGGTTGATGGCGGCTGTCAGCCCGGCCGCGCCGGAACCGATGATGACGACGTCATGGGTGATGGTGGGCATTATCTACTCTCTCCCTTCCGCTTGAAGGGCCACTTAAAGAAGCTGTGCTGAGGGCGTGGGGGTGATTTTGGTTCGATGACGCTCCAGTCGGGGCGATGGCCATCCATTTCCCATAAATCATGGCGAAAGCCCGTGATGCTCTGCGCCAGTTCGATCGGGATGTCGAATATGAAATCGACTTCTGCACTGCCTGCATCTTCTGCTTTTTGTTCCCCGAACAGGCGATCTCGGATTGCCGGAAACGCGGCTGGCAGATCGCCAGTCATGGATAGATTGTGCAGGTCTGTCTGCGCATCATGCGACAGGCTCCACATTTCAACCCCATCTTTGGCGCCATGGGCGGCGCTGAACATCAGGCCTTCATGCAATTGGCAGGCGACCGTCCTCTTGGTCGGGAAGGGCAGTTTGACAGATTGCGTCTCTATCCAGCCAAAGTCATTGGACCAGATGATGCTCCATCCGTTTGGCAGTTGGGCTGCGGAAAACGGCGCTTCGTTGGCTTCGTCCGATGCGCCGGTATCATGAAAGCCAAGCGCATCGAGCAGAGTGGCCTTGTCGAGCGCTTCAAATGCCAGCCATGAAATCTTGAAGCCCACGGTTCCTTCCCCCCTCTTATAATCTACGCAGCCGCCGTCAGGTTGAGGAAGACATCCTCCAGGTCGGGGTCGCGGGTTACCACGTCGACGATGGCGAGGCCGCCGGCCTGCACCGCGCTCAGCACCTGGCCGGCATTGGCGCGGTTCTTCATGTAGGTGATGGTGAGGGTGCGCTCGTCGGTCAGTTCGACCTTCTCGAAGCTGGGGTCGCTGGGCGGGGCGGTGATGTCGCGGTCGACCGTCACCTGCACCACCTTTTCCTGCGCCATCGCGATCAACTCGCGCGTCGGCTTGTCGGTGATGACCCGGCCATGGTTGATGATGCCGATGCGATCACACAGCTCCTCGGCCTCTTCGAGATAATGGGTGGTGAGGACGATCGTCACCCCCATGGCGTTCAGTTCCTTCACATAGGCCCAGAGCTGCTGGCGCAGTTGCACGTCGACGCCGGCAGTGGGTTCGTCCAGCACCAGGATCGGCGGCGAATGGACCATCGCCTTGGCCACCAGCAGCCGGCGCTTCATGCCCCCGGAGAGCGTGCGGGCATAGGCATCGGCCTTGTCCTCCAGATGGACCGCGCGCAGCAGCTCCATCGAGCGGCGCCTGTCCTTGGGCACGCCATAATAGCCGGCCTGATTCTCCAGCGTCTCGAACGGGGTGAAGAAGGGATCGAAGACGATCTCCTGCGGCACGATGCCGATGCTGTTCTTGGCATTGCGGGGATTGGCGTCGATGTCGAAGCCCCAGATGCTGGCCGAGCCGCTGGTCTTGTTGACGAGGCCGGCGAGGATGTTGATCGTGGTCGACTTGCCCGCGCCATTGGGGCCGAGCAGGCCATAGATCTGGCCGCGCGGGATGGTGAGGTTGATCCCGTCGAGCGCGCGCTTGCCGCCCTTATAGACCTTGGTCAGGTCGCGGATCTCGATGGCGGCTTGCGCAGGCTGGTCGGTCATGGCTGATCTCTATGGGGATCGAAGCGGGGGAAGGGAAGGGGCTGAAACGACGCGACAGTTGAAAGTTCACAGTGTCGTGCGTCGCGATTTCCGGGCGATTTCGGCGGAAACGCACTTGCGACGCACCAGTGACGCGACACGGAAGCGACAATGGGGTCATAGCGAGGCGACACCGAAGCGACAGCCAGGCGACAGGGACGCGACATTTATCGGCCGATCGGGCCTTTGTGCGGGCGGATCGGTGCGAGCGGATCGGCCCGGCGGGCGGCGTGGAGCGCCAGCGCGCTGGCCCAGCTTCGGTCGAAGCCGGTGCCGGCCAGCCGATCGCGCAGCCGGTGCGCGCTGGAGCGGGACATGCCGACCCGTTGCGCGGCATGGCTGATATTGCCGGTTTCGAGCAACGCGGCGAGAAAGCGGCGCTGGCGTTCGGGCGTCCATTGGCGGCGGGGGCGCCGGGCAGGGACGGCGGGCGGATTGGGGAGGGGCTGGTCCATCCGGCAGGATAGATCAGGAAAAGCGCATGTAGGAAAGATGGGAGGATGAGGGGCTGGAGGCGAGCAGAAGCGGCCATCGTCACCCCGGCCTTGAGCCGGGGTCTCGCTTCTTTATCCGTTGCATCGAAAAGCGGGATGCCGGGTCAAGCCCGGCATGACGGATTGGGGGATGGCAGGAAGCGACCAGTTTTTGCCACTTCCCAAAATCGTCCGTATCGCTGAAACCGGACACTCATTCAGGTGGCACATTGAAGGCTGCATGACCAAATTTAGC